>Ga0316217_10000099_pt1 | contig 128222 bp, 127 predicted proteins | sample 1anoAmetaG_FD_203633 | JGI IMG/M metagenome (GOLD analysis project Ga0316217, IMG submission 203633) | Freshwater microbial communities from Trout Bog Lake, Wisconsin, USA - 1anoA | ecosystem: Environmental > Aquatic > Freshwater > Lake > Hypolimnion/Profundal zone | place: USA: Wisconsin... | reverse complement strand
TTACCGCAAATTTCACAACGTCGAGACATAACTAGTTTACTCCGTTTCTTTAGAGGCGCAGACCTTAGCCAATCTCACCACACCAGTCAACGCCTATTTCTGCATCCGGTTGCTAATATCTGTGGCTGCATCACCGGCCCGGCCTCATTATTTGTTGTAGGAATCTTTCAGGGCACCGTCTGATAGTCACCTGCGCCGAATCTCGTATGGTTAATTGTCGTCAGTCGCGCTGTCACAGGGAGAAACATCATCTAAAACGCAATAACAAGATACAGGAGACAATATGAAAATCATCAATCGAATGGCGCTCGCAGTAGCGGTAGCAGTCTTGGTGGGCAGCAATCAGCCGGTACGCGCGACCGGAACAGATGAACGGATTGTTGACGCGTTCCGGAAAAGCTACGTCTACATGGAGTATCTCAAGGATGAACCCATCACGATTAATTCCAAGGACGGCGTGGTCACCCTAGCCGGGTCCGTGTGGAACGACGCCCACAAATCAATTGCTCACGATGTTGCGGCGGCGTTGCCCGGGGTGATCAGTGTGGATAATCAGATCGAAATCAAAGGCGGGCCGCCAGTCCAATCGGATGCGTATCTCAAAATGAAAGTGAAAACCGCACTCCTGTTCCACCGCAATGTGAACGCTCACAAAACGGAAGTTACCGTGACGAATGGCGTGGTGCGACTGACAGGCGAAGCCACCAGCTCTGCCGAACGAGATCTGACCACCGAACTTGTCAAATATATCGCCGGAGTCAAAGCGGTCCAGAACGAGATGCAGGTGGCGGCCAATCCGGGGCAGCCGCACGAAACGATGGTTGAAGTGATTGACGACGCTTCCATCACTGCCCAGGCCAAAGCGGTGTTGCTGTGGCATCGTGCGACCGGTGTTCTCCGAACCAAAGTCGCGACTACTGAAGGCGTGGTCATGGTGGGCGGCCAAGCGCGTAATGCTGCTGAAAAGGAACTCGTGAGCAAGCTCGTGGCAGATATCCACGGGGTGAAGAGCGTGGTCAATACCATGGTCGTCGAAACGGAAAAGAAAGAGTGACCCAACTCAAGAGTGCCAGCTATGCAATTTAAACACCCCGGACTGATGGAGAAGGCGAAAAATCTGATAATGGCTGCGATCACCGGCCCGGCAAACGGCGTGTCAATGACGGCAGATATCGTCACCGAAATCATCGCCACAACACTCAAAGACTCAGGCCTGTCAGTTGTTTTTTCCGTGACCGAGGCCATTGACGATGTGGTGAGTGGTGCGATATGCGGTACCTTCCAAGTTGCCGGCGACCTGCAGCAGGCTGCAACGGGGATCATGATCGGGGTTATTCGTGGCACCAAAAAGACTGGCACGGAATCCTTGGAGTCAATTATTCATACCGCGCAAGTCATGATCCGCGAGACGGCCGCCGGTGGGGGAGATCTGATGGCCGCGACCACCGGTCTGGTTGACGGGGCAATTGCCGGAGCCATAGAAGCTGGTCTCAGCTCTGAGGACGCCGCGATGGCAGCGGCCGATGGGGCCTTAAAAGCGGCTGGCCAGGCAGGTACAGACATCGCGGATCTGGTTCACCCGGCAGTGACCAATGTCGCTCAACATGTCAAGATGGTGTTGAATCACAAATAAAATAAACATCGCCTGTCAGTCAGCCAAATCGGCCAATGATATGGATCAACCAATCAACCGAGTAGCAGTGATCGGGGATTATATCCCAAGACAATGTGGAATTGCGACATTCACTGCCGACCTGTGCGAGTCAATTGCGGCACATTCCCCAGTGATCACCTGTTTTGCAGTACCGGTCAATGATCGTGAGGAGGGTTACGCCTACCCGCCCCGCGTTCGCTTTGAAATGGCCGAACGCGACCTCGAGTCGTACCGTCGGGCCGCCAATTTCTTGAACATTACGAATGTCGATGTTGCCTGTCTGGAGCACGAGTTCGGTTTGTTCGGCGGGCCGGCCGGCAGTTACATTTTGGCTTTGCTGCGTGAACTCAGGATGCCGGTCGTGGTGACGTTGCATACCGTCCGGCACGAACCGGACCCGGCCCAGCGGCGCGTAATGCGTGAGCTGGCGGAAATCGCTGACCGCTTGATCGTGATGAGTCAGCGCGGTCGCCAGTTTCTCCGCGAGGTTTATCAGGTGCCCGACGGGAAAATCGATGTGATCCCGCACGGCATACCGGATGTCGCGTTTGTCGACCCGAACTTCTACAAGGACCGGTTCCGGGTCGAAGGCAAAGTGGTGCTCCTGACCTTCGGCCTACTCGCGCCAAATAAGGGCATCGAGTTCGCCATCGAAGCGTTACCGGCGATTGTCGCCCGCTATCCGGACGTCGTCTATTTGGTGCTCGGCGCAACCCATCCGCACGTGAAGCGTCACGATGGTGAAACCTATCGCCTGATGTTGCAACAATTAGCCCGTGACAAGGGGGTCGAACAGCATGTGCGCTTTCACGACCGCTTTGTCAGTCTTGAGGAATTGGTCGAGTACATCGGTGCGGCGGATATTTATCTGACACCTTATCTGAACCGCGACCAGATCACCTCCGGCACCCTGGCCTATGCTATCGGCGCCGGCAAAGCTGTGATCTCGACCCCGTACTGGCATGCCGAGGAATTACTGGCCGATGGTCGTGGGCTGCTCGTGCCGTTCCGCGACGCGCCCGCCATTGCTGCCCGTGTATTGGAACTGCTCGATAACGAAGCCGACCGGCATGCCATGCGCAAGCGCGCTTACATGTATGGCCGCGACATGGTTTGGAGTAACGTCGCCAAACTTTACCTGGAGAGCTTCCAGCGTACCAGGAACGAACACGCGAGTGCGCCGCGCTCAGCCGGCGCCGCGCGTCGGTTGGACCGGCCGTTGCGTGAGCTGCCGGCGCTCAACCTTGATCATTTGCGCCGGCTGACCGACGAAACCGGGATTTTTCAGCATGCCGTGTTCTCGGTCCCCCGTTATGGGGAAGGTTATTGCACTGACGACAACGCGCGAGCCTTGATTGCCACCGTGTTGTTGGAACAATGTGGCGAAGACGAATCCCGCGCCATTAAAGGCTTGCCGACACAATACATGGCATTCCTTTGGCACGCCTTCAATTTCAAGACCAGCCGGTTCCGAAACTTCATGTCGTTTGAACGCCACTGGCTCGAAGACGGTGGCTCTAATGATAGCCATGGCCGCGCTCTGTGGGCGCTTGGGACCGTGCTCGGCCGCTCCGAGAAACGCAGCTTGTGTAGCACTGCCAGTCAGCTGTTTGAACTCGCCTTACCTGCCACTCTCGAGGCCGACGCGCCCCGGCCATGGGCGTTCGCACTCTTAGGTATTCACGAGTACCTGCGGCGATACGCCGGTGATCGAGTGGCTCAGACCACCCGCGAGACACTTGCGCAACGATTGTTTGAATTGTATCGCACCCAGAGTGCGCCCGATTGGTTGTGGTTCGAGCCGACGCTGACGTATGCCAACGCCCTGCTGCCGCACGCGCTGTTATTGTGCGGTCACTTCATGTCACAACCCGACTACACCGCCGCCGCGTTGGCCGCGTTGAGCTGGCTGGCTGACCAACAGCGGGGGTCGGGCGGTTGGTTTGCGCCGATTGGTTCCGCCGGGTTTTATTTGCGTGGTGGCGAACGCGCCCGGTTTGACCAGCAACCGATCGACGCGCACGCCATGATTTCCGCCTGTCTCGAAGCGTGGCGCCAAACCAACGACGAACGGTGGTACAACGAAGCTTACCGGGCTTTTGAATGGTTCCTCGGACGGAATGATCTCCATTTGTCCCTTTACGACCCTGTCACCGGTGGCTGCCAAGATGGACTGCGGGCCGACCGGATCAACCCGAATCAGGGCGCTGAATCCACTTTGGCCTGGCTACAGGCACTGTTGGAATTGCGCTTGTCCGAACATGTTTTGGAAAACAACAATGAAGCGCCAACCCCATGAATCCAAATAGCGAAAGTCTCTTCCAACGCGACCGGCATAATCCACTCCTGTCGGCCAAGGACTGGCCTTACTCGATCAACACCGTGTTCAATGCCGCCTGTGCCTTGCTTGCCGACGGCACCACGCTGTTACTCTGCCGCGTTGAAGACCGCCGCGGCCATTCTCACTTCTGCGCCGCTCGTTCCAAGAACGGCGTGGACGGTTGGGAGATTGATCCACAACCAACTTTTGTTCCCGACGTTGACAATCATCCCGAGGAACTCTGGGGCATTGAAGATGCGCGGATTACCTACGTGCCGGAATTGAAAAAGTACGCCATCGCCTATACCGCCTATTCCCGTGGCGGCCCCAGTGTCTCATTGGCCCTAACTGAGGATTTCCACACATTTGAACGTGTTGGCTCGACAATGCCGCCGGAGGACAAGGATGCCGCGCTCTTCCCGCACCGGATCGGTGGTAACTGGGCGATGATTCACCGGCCCATGACCGCGCTCGGCGCGCACATCTGGATTTCCTATTCGCCCGACCTGCGCCACTGGGGCAGTCATCGCATGATTCTCCAGGCCCGGCGTGGCGCGTGGTGGGACGCCAACAAGATCGGCCTGTCAACACCATTAATCGAGACGCCCAAAGGCTGGCTAATGATCTACCACGGCGTCCGCGCCACGGCATCAGGCAGCCTGTACCGGCTCGGCTTGGCTTTATTCGAACTGGGCATACCCGAGCACTGTCTGTTGCGCAGCGAGACTTGGGTCTTTGGCCCTGAAGAACCCTACGAGCGGGCCGGCGATGTCGACAATGTCGTGTTCCCGTGCGGCTATACCGTGGCGCCCGACAACGACACACTCAACATGTACTATGGGGCCGCCGACACCTGTCTCTGTCTGGCGACTGCCAGTATTACCAAATTGGTCGAATGGCTTGAACAAAATGGCAAACCCAGCGCCGTCAATCTCGGGTAAACAAACGTTGGTGGCGACGGCGTAGCGGAACCTCAAGGTGGCTCAAAAAATTAGACGAGCACACCTGCGTTAGGTGAAGCTGGACGACAATGGCCGGTATTATCTCGATTAGTTGGACGAGTGTCCTAGATCGTCTGCAAGTCTGGTGGAGGCACCGGTCAGCATTGGGCCTGATTGTGCCATCAGTCTATTCAGTTGAAAGTACTCACAACACGACGTTTTGTGTGAGCGTGCGTCAGCAACAACGGAGGGCGATGCGATTCTGGCTCTTGATGGCGGTAATCGTGGGGTTAACTCGGGTGGGCGCGATGGATTCTTCCGCCATCCGGACGAAAGCCCATATGTTCACGGGGCAGCCGTATGTCCCGCCGGTTATGCTCCTCCCCGTCGCGTTGTTACATCTTAATTACGACCAGCATCGCGCTATCATGTTTCGCCCCGAGCAAATGTTGTGGCAACCGGACGGGCGACCGTTCCAAATCGAATTCATCTATCCCGGTTGGGGGAACAACCGAACTAATTGGAAATCGCTTTTCGGGTTCATGTCGCACTGGCGAGGTGGGTGAAGGTGAAGGCGATTCGCGATTGGATTTCCGGCATACTCATGCAAGGCCCGGGGTGCATTGGCTCATGTTGGGATTCACGGCAGTCTGTATCGCGTTGGTGGTGGTGTTTGTTGATTTGACTCCGCATGTGGATGAGGATTTTTTCTTTTCGGAGAGCGATCCGCAATTTCAACAATCCAAACAAATAAATGCGACTTTCAATGCGCAGGCGCAACTCATCCTCAACGTTGCGGCACCCGACATTTCCGCCCAGCATTACCGGGCTGGCATCCGGCAATTAACCGATAAGCTTAAGGTACTGGATGGCGTGATCGAGGTTCGTAGTTTGACCGCCGGGCCGAAGGATTTTGCCGATGCGCTGGCCAGCCCGCTGTGGCGGCGCCTGCTGATCGCCGCCGACCGCCGCTCCTCAAACTTGATCGTGCTGATGGAACGCAATGATGCGGCGAAATTCATCCGGCAATTGGAAGCGACCGTTGCGCCGCTTGCGACGCGCGATTTTGTCATCCACATCGCAGGCGCGCCCTACGTCGTCGCGATGATCCAGCGCAACCTGCGGCACGACTTTGTATGGTTTAGCGCCACGGCGGTGATTTTGTTTGGCGGAGCCATGCTACCGATTTTTCGGTCAGTCCGAATTCTGATCGGCATGTTGGCGACCTGCATCAGCTCAATCATGATCGCCTTGTTGGTCCAATCCTTGTGCGGGATGAAAATCGGCATTCTGACCGCCAACCTCAGCACGATTGTCTTCGTGATGACGTTTTCGCATCTCGTGTATCTGACATCCAACTGGCGGAACATCGCCCTCTGTCACGGCCAAAAGCAGCCCCAAATCACACTGGCAGCGTATTGGATGACCCTGCCGCCGTCCAGTTGGTGCATGGCGTGCACCGCGCTGGGCTTTGCCACATTGTTGCTGGTCAAAGCTAAGCCGTTGCGCGAACTGGGCTTTGGCGGCACGATTGGCACGCTCGTGGCCTTCCTTTGTGCCTACACGATCTATCCATTTTTTTTGCGCACCGTCGTGCCGCCGCCGCACCGCGTTGCCGGCGCCGCTCGCCGCTCACCGTTTGGCGCGCGCCGGTTCCTGCTGCCGGTCCTGCTGCTGCTAATCCTGACCGGCAGCCTCGCGTTGGGAATGCGGAAGCTGAACACCGATCCCAGCCTGTTGGATTATTTCAAACGGAATGAACCATTGCGGGATGGGTTGGAATATGTTGATCGCAACGGCGGCAGCAGCCCGCTCGACTTGGTGGTCGCGGCCACTGATGGCAGCAAATTGAACACCGAGGCAGCCTACAAAAAAATGTGGCAGCTCCAAACGGAATTGGAAAAATACAAGGCCGTCGGTTCAGTGATTTCGCTGCCGGTCCTCATCGCGGAGGGTGAACGGGTGCCGCTGGCCTTTTTGCTGCCCGAAGAAATGCTCTTGCGCCTCATGGACAAACCGGCGCACGACCGGGTCGCCAGCAATTTCATCACGGCCGACCGCACGCGGGCTCGGTTTCTCCTGCGCATGGTTGAATCCGGCCGGCAGGAAAACCGCGCTCAGATCGTCGCCGACCTCAGCGCCATCGTGCGCGCCCAAGGCTTCCAACCGGTCCTCGTCGGCGGCATCTACCAGCTCCAGGGCCGCATGGCAAAATTGGTAGCCGATAGCCTGCTGGAAGGGCTGGGCTGGCTGTTCGGAGTTTTTTTTGTTATCGCCCTGCTCATCACCCGGTCACTGCGCACCGCCGTGGCAATGATCGTGAGCCTGAGCCTGTGCCGGATCTGCATGTTGGGCGCGGCCGGCTTCCTTAATATGCCGATCGACATCATCTCGGCGCCGGCCGCCAACATCTGCATCGGCATGGCGGTGGACTCGATGATTCATCTGGTGTTTGCCGTCCGCCGCAATCGCCATTTGGGAACGAACCCTTGGCAAGTCTGGGTGGCCGCCCGCGATGAGCAATGGCGCACGGTGGCCGGCTCCGCCACCATCATCGCCACCGGCTTCGCGATATTCACCCTCTCCGACTTCCCGCCCACGCAACGGTTCGGGCTGGTGGTGATCTTCGGCACGCTGGTCGACATTATGGCGACGTTGCTGGTCTTGCCGCTGCTTGGTGCTGCTTCAAGGAAAATGACGGCGAAGGTGTAGATAGTAACGATCGGCTCCACCCCTCCCCAAAAAACAAGTAAGGAACTGAAAGTTCGAACTGGTACGTTAAATCCGTCCAGCACACTTGTTCTCACAACTCCCGAATCACTGCAGACTTGTTTGCGGCGAAGTCAACCGTGCCAGTAGTTGCGCCATTCACGACGCAGGCGTAAATTATCTTAAATAAAGAGGCAATGATGTGCAAAAAGTGGCTCATTTATATTCAGGCCACAGGACGTTAGTGGGCAGCCTGATCATCATTGCAGGACTGCTGTTGGTTCTGGTGGAGGGGTGCGTACTTGTGATTTACCAATTGTTAAATCGGACTGAGGTGGCTTGTTTAAGTCTGGATCGACACCCGCTGGACTGTAATTAGATGCGTGGGGATACATCTGGTTCAAATATCCTGAACAGCTGGTAACTACCAACGATTCAACCATTTTGGGATTGTGATTTTCTCAAACCCGCACTGAACATTGTTGTAACTAGCTTGGTCCAATCAATAGATTAACCATAGCTGGGAGGTGATGATTACCATGAGAGGTAAGCCAGTTGTTAGACTTGTTGGGATGGTTATCGTCAGCATGTGCTTGGCAACAAGCGGATTTGGTGGCGGTCATGGAGGAGGCCATGGTGGCGGAGGTCATGGTGGATATCATGGCGGATACGTATGGCACGGCGGATTGGGTTGGGGCGTCTATCCGTGGTTTCCGCTCTCGTACTGGCCATACTACTACTATGATTATCCTCCAACGCATTATTATGCGCCAGCCCCGGTGGTTGACAGTGCTCAGCCAGAAGTAATTTACAGTTCACCGACAGTGAATTACGAGTCCAAACGACCCGCACAACCGCCAGCAGATTCCAGTTCACCACAATCTGCCCAGACTCCAGCACCGGTACCAAATGTTCAAAATCAGCCAGCGCAGCCGAACAATCAGAAGCTGTCAATGACCGTGACGGACATCAAGGCCTTGGCCAAAGCTGGACTAAGTGATGAGGTCATTCTGAGTCATATTCGTAATAACCATGCTGTGTTTCACCTGACGACGGAAGAAATTCTGGATCTAAAAAACAACAAGGTGAGCCAACAAGTGATCGACTTCATGATCAATACCGTGAGTCAGCAGTGAGGTTTATTCGATGGGTTGTTGTCAGTGGGGCAGCACCCTAGGATTAAGACTTAGGTAATAATCAGACCGAAGTCCGATTACGCTAATCACCGATGTCGTGGTACTAACCACAATGAAATATGGATTTCGGTTGCTTGCGAAAACCACGGCGGCGGGTTCAGTATCTCTAAAAACAGACAAAACCTTGCATTATAAATCTCGCCTAATATCGCTGCCAATCGCAGGCAACCAAAGTTCATAAAACGAAACAGCGGCAGGGGGTTAAACCTGCCGCTGTTTTATTGCCTCCTTTCATTGATCGGAAAGGGAACGTAGTCACACCGACTGCTGTTAAATCATCGTGCGATGAATCAATTTCTGTGACTGTGCCCCACACGGCGCAGCATTGCCCTGACCGTGGATGGGCGGGCTCTCACAACCACGCCGCGCTGCATTAGATCGGCGACGGCAAGCCCCACTTCGTGATCATTCCGAGAACAGTCTGCAACCACACGGATCAGTTCGCCAAGTGTCATTGCGCGTTGGTGTCGGCTCATGATTTGACCTCCTGTTGTGTTTATGTTCATCCAACCACATCTCATCCAAAGTTATTTGTTGCCGCTCAGGTATACCGCATGAGTACAAATCCTAAACACACCGCTCCGATAATAATAAATACCAAGATCACCACGACGGCTTTGGAGTCAGACTCAGTTTCTTCCATAATTACCTTACGATGCGGTTGCCATGGCGGTTTCCTTGGCCAAAATAATTCCTGAGACAAAATATTTGGATATTGACGTGAATCCCAAACAGCCGTTGACCTGCAGTTGATAATCTGCCAAATCGCCATACAACTTGTAGCACAAGCCGACCGTTAATCGGATTGGAGAGACAAACGAAAAAGGGTTTCCAATGGTCTCACGCGTCATAGCGGATACCGACAAGAAGTGGATATCCTGAACTGGATAGGTCTCGTTCTCGATGTTTAATTTGTAGCTCATAATCATCGCCTAGCAAGAACTGCGGTGGGGCTCACCGTGCCCCCCACCGCAATTCTGCATTCAACCTGACACAACCTCACCAAACCCTTGCTCATAACCTCACCTAAATCTTTTTCCTGATGTGACCATAGCTGGTTCAGTTAAAACCACAATCGGGTGAAGTGTGTATTTGGTGGTAGGGGAAATTGTGTACCGCGATGGAGAGGTTTCGATCATGAATTGAACGGTCCATGGCATCCCGCATGTCAAATTAGTAGTGAGACTCGGTTGTGAGCAATCCCACGGCAGGTGGTTATGCTTCTCCGACCTCGTTTGCCTGGCGAGGGGATCACCGCCAATTGCGAGCAATCGAGTTTCCTGTCGCCCAACGCCTCTAGTAGGCCTACCATTTAAGACTTAATGTGTACCTTGCTTCCGATCTCGATTCCGCGGCCTCGACTTTTCACTGGTTGCGATGTCTCACAAATCCACTTGCCATTAACCATACAAGCCACTTGCCAAGCAGTGACCCCACTGTTATAAGTCAGCTTGTGAGTTGGCGGCCACTGCTAAAATTTATTAGCATGCTGGGCTGCGGTTGAAATTGCCAATTGAGTCAAGTTAGCTTCAGCTAAGTCTTTGATGGAGAGGTACCGAAGTGGCCAAACGGGGCAGACTGTAAATCTAAAAAAGGCCCTTTTGACCGCTTTTTCATTTTACACAACAAATGCGATATTTTCCACACCGGCTTGCGTTATCTTCACTTTTTGAGCTTATCACCAGTTGTCACGATTCGGCACGAATCTCCGAAACTTTTGCCATTTTTTGCCATTTGAAATTCCCCGTAAAATCCGCCCTACATTAAAACGAAAACGGGGGATGAACTTGCGCCCATCCCCCGCCTATCGCGTCCCAACATTATTGCGTTTGAACAGCTGCATCAAACCGTAACATACGCCGCTTACGATTCACATGGGCCGTTGCCCCCGTGACCGCTTCGACCTTAAATCGGTCAAGCGCGGCCTCGACAGCATCGCGACGAAATAAGACGACTCGGCCTACCTTGTGGTAGGGCAGCACGCCCTTTTTCATCCAGTACCTCACCACACGAGGTGAGACACTAATCCACGCTGCAATCTGCTCGGTACGCAAATACCGAGACGTGGGATTGGTATTGGGCCCCAATCCTGTTTCACAGAGCAACGACATAACCGTGCCCTCATCGTTGAAGCTATTGTTCAACGGATCGATGTTATCAACGAACGAACATCAACCACGATTATAGTGCGTACAACAATACATCAGAACTGCCTGCTGACAGCCCCTAGCACTAAAGACAATACGCACTCATTGGTGCCAACCTTTCAGAAAAAACACTAATGATTAGACGAGAGCCTTCTTCTTGCAAAATTGACATGGAGGTACGCAGGCGAGCAAAATCCTATGTGCAAGGCCGACTAATTGTTATCGGCGATTACACAATATCTTGCGGTTATTTTACTTTATACAATTGTTCACGCATCGGTGTCAGATCAATGGTTACCTTGACGGTCGATGGGAATTTGTCTGCCCACTCAGTCACGACTTCATAATTGCATTTCAGATGCGGTTGATTACGCCAACGATCAGGAACAACTTCTACAGTCCCTTTGGGAAGGGTGAGAGGTTTCAACATTTGTCGTCTTAACGACGGAACCATGCTGCGAAACACTAAATAGCCAAGAGATTCTTCGCAGCTACTAGCCTTACATCCACACAGGAGATCAATCCAAAAGTCACGATTTGGCGTTTGGTCACGATTTATCGTGTATTTCCCACTGATTGTTGCTGCAATTACTGGTAAAGCCCCAGGAAACCAATGCCGGTTCCTACCATCGACCACGTCAAATCCTAAAATCGCCATGATTTGGAGGTACGCTTTAATCGCTTCCAGATTGCCGTTGAGCTTTGGGATTATGTTTTCAAGGCACTTATTATATACGGACAAACCGTTAATCGGATTAGGTAATATAAAAGGGAGCGAACACTGTCTCATTTGAAACGGCATTTTCCCCGCGTCGAAGCCATCCTTTATTTTTACCCCTGTCCAATAATAACAGCCATCGAATTTGAGGCGCGCAATGTCGTCGGATACTTCCATCCTGTCAGACACTCGGAATGTATACGAAAACACCATTGAATCCGCGCGCCCGACAACAGCCTGTTCCTGTTGTTTGCGTATTGCAGCGGCAAGTCCGCCGTCCGGTTCAGTTGTTGTTGCTTGCGCTGGAGCTGTGCTTGCGACGACAGTTGCCGGCTTAACTTCAGGACTCGGCAATTGTGACTGAACGACGTGCGTTGGCTCTGGAGCGGCGATGACCATTGCCGGCTTCACTTCAGGACTCGGCAATTGTGGCTGAATTGGAATCGGTGCCGATGCAATTACGCGTGTTGGCTCTGAAGCGGTAATGATCTTTGCAGGCTTCACTTCAGGATTTGGCAATTGTGAATGAACGAGCGTTGGCGGTGGTGTCAGTCGTGCTGGTGTTCTGGTTTTGATGAGAACCACAGCTCCAGCCACAATTACAGCCAATGCAACAGCCCCAATGATGCGCCAGATTGGTGGAAGCGGTGGTGGCGCCCCCGCATGTGCTGCGATTAATGCTTCGTGCATCTCCCTGGCTGTCTTGTAACGCTGCTTGAGATCATGCTTACATGCCTTCAGGATAATTTCATTCAGCGCCAAAAACTTTGGTCGTTCCTTCGCGGCAATCGTGTCCGTGGGAAACTCGGGAAAATCCAACCGATCTTTACCGGTGCTGATTTCATACAGAACTTTACCTAGACCGTATATGTCAGCCTGGATGCTGCCGGGGCCCTCGGGTGGAAAATAACCCTCAGTGCCGACAAACGTTTGATTTTCGCTAATGTGCGTTACTAGTCCGAGGTCGGCGAGCTTGGGTCGGCCGTTGACAAAGACGGTATTGGACAACTTGATGTCGCGATGGATTAAGTCCTGCTGATGCAAGCAATCTAGCGCATCGGTTAGTGCGATCCCGATCTGAATGCATTCGGTAGCTGGTAGACGCTTTTTGTAGTGCAGTTCCGACTGGAGGGTTTTTGCCTCGTACCTATCCGCTTCCACTGCTTGACCACGGATCTGGTCATCCGCCAATTCCATGATGTAATAAAAATAGCCGTCTTCCTGATTTTTCCCCACATGGAGGATGCTCAGTAGACCGGGATGGGACCGCGAGATCGGCTCATATGCTTTGATTGCTTCAAATTCCCTGTCAAATGGACGGCTGGTATCAAACGAAGCACGATAGATGACTTTGACGGCGCGATATTGCCCCATAACATTGCGGGCGAGCCAGACCTGACCAAAGCTGCCTTGCCCGATACAGCAAAGCAATTCATGGTCGGCAATCTTTGGTGGTGGCAAATCCGCCGATGGTGGTGCGGGCATCGGGGAATCATTAAACCACTTTTTGTCGGGCACACAAGTATTTTGGAATTTACTGGCGACTAGTCCGACAGACTTACGAACGATTACTCGACTTCTTTTTTCAGCTTGGCCAATTCCTTTTTCATCAAGAGTTGAATCCGACACTTTGCGATGTACACCTGACTGGCGCTCACATTGAGAGCTTCTTTTACTTTCGCGACTGGCCATTCCTTGAGTACATGCAGGTCATAAATCTGGTACTGCTTGCCGCTCACCTGTTGTTTGATTCGTTCGTGGGCGACTGCGATAATATTCTTAGCCCATTCCTCATTCCAGATTGCGTCGAGATCGAATCCAGCAGGATCGGGAATCCGATTGATGGTGGAGGTGCGATCTTCCGTGTTCGCTGAATTGCTGGGCGGAGTGGTGGGATGACGCTGCCGTTTGCGGAATTGATCATTGATCTTCCAGCGGGTGGTGTGCAGGAGCCAGCTTTTGAACGAACCCCGGGCTGGGTCGTATTCAAACTCTTTGATCCGCTTGGCAATCGTAATGAAAGTTTCCTGAACGGCCTCATCAGCCTCGGACGCCGATAACCCCATTTTGAGGGCCGTGCCCCGAATCAGATTTCGGTACTTGTCAAAGAATGTCTGCCAACTCTTGTCATCGCTCAAATTCTTGATGAGTTTGATCAGGGTTGGGCTGGTGGGCAGGAATTCGTTGTGTTGGTTGTTCTTCATAGTTCCTTTTGGTTGTTACTAGGAATACGCCCGCGAACTGCATTTCTTTCAGATTATTGTCCGCCATAAGAAATTGTTGGTCGTTGAAAGGATCCATCTGCCAGGCCCGTATCCATGGAAAGATGAAAAACCAACTCCCAGCTACAGTCAAGCGCACAGCGCTACAGTCTGATTACGCTGAGGCGCACCTAATTTCTTTCCAACTATCCAGCCGAACAAAAAGTTTTCGGGCGGATGAAAGAACCCGCTGATTCACAGCGTAAGCACTCTCATGAACACAAACCAACGCCCAAACACAACCAAGTTCTTCGAGGTAGCACAATGAACCCACAACAAACCACTCCCACAGCCATGGCAATCGCAGTAATTGCGCAACCGACTGGGGTTGATGCTCTACTGCGAAAACTGCCAGCCGATGTGGCAGCCGCTGTCGCAGCAAATCGGTCACCAATCGACCAGCTTCGCGCCATTTCCGCTGCGTTACAGAGCGAGCTCGACATGCGCTACAAAACTGTTCGGCGGAAAATGGGGCGCGTGCTGGGAAGCCACGGTGTCGCCTCCGTCGCAGAACTTATCGCGGCGGCTTTTGATGAGGTGCCTGAAGCCAACGACAGGGTTCCACTACCAGTATTAGCCTTGCCGGAGGCTTGCCCTGAGTTTGTTGACGGTGTGCAGTTGTTGGATGCACTGCGCAATGAATTTCGGCGATACGTGTCACTGCCGACCAATACGGCGGAAGCAGCGGCGCTCTGGGTTGTGCACACTTTCGCTCATGATCTGGCCGACAAGTCACCAATCTTGGCGGTTACATCTCCTGTTAAGCGATGTGGCAAATCAACCTTACTTGAGCTGTTGCAACGCTTATGTGCCAAGGCCGTGGGCTTATCGAGTCTGACACCGGCGATCCTGTACCGGTTAATTGACTCTGAAAAACCGACACTATTGATTGATGAGGCGGACACGTTCCTTCTCGACAACGACGACATGCGCGGGATTCTTAACTCTGGCTTCAGCCGGGGAAGCACGGCAGTGGTGTATCGCATGGTAAATGGTCGGCCGACGCAATTTAGCACCTGGGCACCAAAGGTGATCGCGTGCATCGGAAAGTTGCATGACACGTTGCAGGACCGCGCAATCGAAATTCGGTTACAGCGCAAGGCCGTCAGCGAAAAACTTGCCCGGGTGCGGGACACCGATCCGCAAACGTTTGCGACCCTTGCGAGCAAGACGCGGGGGTGGATTGACGCCAATGCGGAAAAACTGCGCAGTGCGCGGCCAGAAATCCCAAATGAACTTGATGATCGGGCCGGCGACAAGTGGACTCCATTACTTGCGATTGCTGACGTTGCTGGTGGCCACTGGCCGGCGACAGCACGCATAGTGGCGGTCGCGATCAGTTGCGGAGGGGAAGCGCATGATGACTCGATTCCCATGCTGTTGCTGGCTGACCTGCGAGATATATTTGCGAGTGGCCAAGCTCGTCAGCTCCCTACCACAGATATTTTGAATCGGCTCGCCGGCTTGGAAGATCGCCCATGGTCTCGCATTAAGAATGGACGATCAATGACGTCCTTAGAGCTTGGGCGGCTGCTTGCGCCGTTCGGCGTGAAGTCACGCACGTTGCGGCTTGGGAAATACACCGCCAAGGGCTACACGGCAGCCGACTTGGCCCCAGTATTCGCCCGTTACGCTGCTAATCCCGTAACTTCGTCACAACAGGCATAACATGATGCCAACAAAGAATATCCAACTTGATGGCTGGAGCGCTGTCAACCATCCAACGTCACACGGCATTTCCATGCGGCCAAGTGGTTTACGGGCACGTGTTACGGCGTTACGGGAAGCAATGGGGAACGACAGGATATCCAACCCGCTTTTGCAGAGAAAATTTGCCAGCACAATCACGACGATTGTGTTCGGCAGAACAAAGTATTCAGCTGCTGGCTACGCAACATGCACAGCTGAGTATTCAACAAACAACAATACCGCACCTGAGAAGTGCGGAAGGAGGAAAAAGTGAGTACGGATAATAAACTTACACTCGAAGACCTAATAAAAACCACCCGCTCCACATCGATATGGGATATGCTTGATAACCAGACCTTGGAAAAGTTTATCAAGGTGGTGTGTGTCGACTACAGCTGTAATCCAAAGAACTTCGACCTTGACCGCTTGGCGAACCTGTATCGGATATATTCTCTGCGCGTTTCTGTGCCTGAGCGCGAAGTGTTTGCAAAAGCTCTCGCTTTAGAAATTGCGAAAAAAAGCGGATCGCTTGAGTTTGGATTACGCCCCATACTGATGGGTGAGTGCTATCCCAGCATTGATCTGAAAGCTACGATGGATTTGGCCTACATCATAATGCTTCAGCACGGTAGCGCAAACGGGCCTGAAAGTGCCGGTCAAAAGGCGTTACGGGAGTTTTTTGAAAAGCCACTGCCTGAACAAATCACTCCCTAATTTCAAAGCCGCCAATGAAAGTCTAATGCTACCCGCATCCCGCTGCTCCGGTCCAAATGGAGCAGCGGGTCTGGGCGGGGCAAAGGAGCATAAATCATGAGTAATTCACAATCACATTCGCAGTTACTACAGCTTGCAGCCAATCCGACAGTCTGGCCGAGTCTGAACAACGACACAATCGCCAATATGGTGATTGCAACCTCAATGGAGTATGGCGCGTGTCCAAATGCCAAGCACTTCGCCGACAGCGATGCCATCTATGCGGAATATGTCCGGCGATTTGCCCAACCCGACCGTGTCAGGCTTTGGATGGAGGTTGCAGAGTGCTTGAGTGCAAAATCGAAATGCCTGCAAATGATCGCGACCCTACTTGTACCTATGAAGTCTGATCCTGCATACGAAGTTGTTTGTGGGGCAACGTGTTCGCTGATCCAACTGATGCCAGTAAAAAATGGCGATCCACTAACCGGGCCAAAGTATGTCATCAACCTGATCCTCGGTTCAAATGCCTCATTCAAAAATCCTGGGGCGGCCCTTGCTGCTGTACTGGCACTCGAAGACCAGCGGGTAACCAAACTGGTTAATCACGCATGGTGGCAGGTCAGCGATCAGGACCGCACTTGTGCAGCGCGCACCTGCAAGATGTTCGCTCATGACGGAGTGTTGGATTTCCTATTGAGCCGACTGGAACAAGGTCCCATTGATGCTGTTTTCCGCGAGGTCGCTAACGTTGTTTGCCAGACCCCGTTGACTGCGCGTTGGCCATACATTGCATTCACACCTGTGACGTTTCCAGATCCGATGAATTGGAAGGGCCTAGCCATAGTACGGCACCAATGGAGCTTTGCAGATTATCTGAAGAAAATGCAAGCGCGGCTCGCCATAATCGCTCAACGCGGACCTGTACCGCAAGCACTGGTTCAAAAAATCATTATCACCTGGAGCCACAGTAGTCGGGGGACAGGGGCCAAGACCGTCTAACCACCAGAATAGTTGCGCACCCCTCCGTCGTTGGCGGCGGAGGGGAGTCAACCAACGAAGTAAATCCATGAATGGAAATACATGGCCAGCTAATCTAAAGTTCGCACCTAGGTTGCATATTATTGAGGAGATTCGGGGTTCAACGCGGCTTGTCCCGCACACTGCCCAACTCCCGGATCTGGCCAAAGCACTTCAGCGAGAGTTTGAAGCTGGCTTGATGAAGAAAGTTCGCACAAACCTTGTGTGGCGGACAGAAGGAGCCAAGGAGTTTTGTCGTTTCATTCGCCACCAACGCTGTAGTCACTTGTGGCCCTACCCGATCATTCGCGCTCCGGATCTTATCGCCAAGATTGGTGTTATCCAGCACATCATCGAGGCATCTCCTTGGGGAGGAGTGCATTCGTTCCGTTTATATCACGATAACACTTTCCTGCCTGAGGTTCTATTTTCAGGACAACCGCTCCGCGTATGCTCGCATGTGTTTGATCGGTTTTACGAACGGGTGATTGACGGCGATCGCGATGATGCCATGCTGGTGAATTGTCTCTGGTGCATGCCTAAGATTGTTGTGAATGTCGGCAGCGGCCAAGCCATTGCTGTCACTTCCGATCCAGCGTGTGTGTTTCCTTATCGGCTTACCAGTAACGGCTATTTGTTGGTTACCTGTCTAACCCTCAATTCGCTTAAAAGGGTTACCGCACCACAGAACAAGGTGGTCGTTACCGCTCATTACGGCCCAGCCCAGCCCATTATTACACAGTATGAGCTTCCACCTGATGAAATGTGGGATTGTATCAAGGTATGTCTTCAGAGCACTAAGAAGATAAAAACAATCACGGCTAATGTACGGAAAGCACTTTGTATGCACAGTTGGAGTCGTATAGCTGATAATATCAAAATTGCCACATTTTTGGCAGGGTTTACTGAAGACAGCACGGTAGGCTTAATCAATCAGATCGATGGTCCATCATGGACTATTTTTAAAGTCGCAGGACGGAAAACCCCATCATTTTGTTATTTCTAGCATCGGCAAATTAAGCCTAACCTATTTCAAACATCACGAGCTGTGTACACTATCCTTCACCCAACTGTCGCCCTGTAATCTTCCGCATCACCTCAGGCATCTGCTCACGATACACCTGCAACACCTCAGGGTACGCTTTGAATCCTTCAATCACTTCGGCTTCATATTGCTTGGCATGATCGTGCAGTCCCGACTTGTGCAGCATCAACCAGGCAAAGGTTTGTGACCATAGCACCTGCGCGCATCCAGTGATCCATCGATTGCGTCTGCCACCGCGTAAGCAGTTCCCAGAACAAGCTCTTCAAATCGTCCGCGACACCTGGAGTCGTCGTTTCCATGTTCGGCACAGATGTTGCAAAATCGTCCAAGAGAGCTGTAATCGAAGATTCATCATGAATATAAGGCTGCCCCGGTGGATGAATTCGCAACACCCGCTCCACTAGCGATAGGCCATAACGCAAATGTGAAACTGTTTCATCAACTTGGAAGGTTTGTCCATAATCCGGCCATTTTTTTGTTCTTCCCAGCATCTCGAGAACTAGCGTGGCGTATCGACTGTTCTCAGGTTGCAACGCCAACGCCGCTTCGGCTAAACTCAAAGCGCGATCAGATTCGTTCACATCCGCACATCTTGATGCCTCGGCTGCCAGCAGCTGCGCCTCCTTGGTTGCATCGATTGGCTCGCAATCGGTTTTCAGTTGTAAGGCATCCACCACAGACCGCATCGCCTGCTGACACAAAGCACCGAGTTCGTTAACAGTCCCTTCAAGTGTTATTTCCCAAAACACCTTGCCATTGCGACGTGCCCGCACTGACACCGTCAACGCCTCCGCGCCTTTTTCACGGTTAAGCCGGTAAGCGCCGTCCACGGTAACCGTGGCCGGCAAGAGCGCCGCCGGCAGGTCCATTCCAAACCTTCGCTCTTCCGTCAGCGAGCGGGTCCGTGACCGCTCCAATACAACAATTCGAGGTTGTAATCCAAGATACTGTTCGATACCGCCGGCCAATGCATCCGCCAGCCAACTCCAGCGTGGCGATATTTCTTCACTGCGAAAAGCCACCACGCTGATTGGAATTGGGTCATCCTCACTACACCTGAGCTTGTTTAGATGTTGCGGAACAACCGTTGCTAACAATCCGGCTTGTTGCTGGGATTTACCGGGATCCTCATCCAAGAGCAAAAGAAAGTCCCATAACTTGATGCCGTAGCGGGTCTCAACCAATCGGACCCGGAGTGGTGTCTGTTTACCAGTTGGTTTCTCCGCCTCCAGCAGCACGAACGCATCCACTGTCCACAGGCGACCAGCCTGCACCGCGTTCGCACTGTTGACTTGGGCTGAGATTGCCAACCCAAGGTTTTGTTCGCGCAGCAGTTTGTCGATCTCAGTCCGTTCCAATAAAGCAACGTCCGGATGCCTGCTCAAGTCGGCGAGCAACCATTCCAGAAAACCGGCCGGTACTTTTTCCTTCGTGCCAACGTCGACGATGGCCAATTTTGCCGGAGCCGCTTGAGCCACCGGTAAACCGTTGCCCCAAGCCCCAAGGCTTAGAGCAATCAGCACTACACTTAGCCTGACCGGCCGCATTGGTAGTTTAATACAATGCAGCTTACTTGATTACCAACACCGGCAGCATCCGCTCTGCCAGCTTGGCGGCGGCTTGCTGGATTGCAGTCTTGCCGGCGAGATGTTCGCTGAGATCCACGGCAATCGAGGTCTCACGATCAATGAACAGTACGCGGCCAGTATCCTTGCTGATGGCTTTCAACTCGACCCGGGCTTTGCAGGAGACCAGATTGCCTTTGCGCATCCCGAATTCACTAAAAGCTTCACCCCGAATCTCCACATCGCGCTTGCCATCGGCATCCTTCAGGTCGAGCACGGTCGCACCGAGCTTCTCAAGGATGAAACTGATTTCAGTCTGCGCTGCCGGATCAATCGTCGGCGAACCGATATGGCGCTCCGGCACCACTACGGACACCACCGGGAACTTCTTGCCGTCATATTCCTTTGTCAGACGGGCAATAAGATCATCGCGTTTCTCAACCTTGGCCACGAGCGTTTCACCCCTGGCTTGGATGAGTTTGGCAAGCCGGCCGGCCATTTCAGCTGACATATCGGCAATCGAACCGCCCTCGGCCGGGCCACGCACGACTTCGCCGTACACTCGGCTTGTTTCGGTGCCGATCACCTTAGCGACGACCATTGTTTCATGGCCAACGTTAAACACTCGCCCGGTCACAAATACCTTTGCGCCGGTCAGATGGCCGACTTTGGCGGCGGTTTCCGGGTTGACTGTGCCCGACAGGCCGAGTTCCTGTTCGCCGAGTAACTTCTCCAACTCAGCACGCTCGACGGTGATCAAGTTCGGGTCCGCCGATAGTTGGGCGTTGATCAAGCTTGCCACTTTCGGACCTAGGTCGCGGATGGCTTCGTCTTTAGATTCAAAGTCGAAGACCGCAACAGTCAATACCTGCACCGGTGCAACAGCAGCGGCGACTTTCTGCTCCACAGCCAATGCCGGGATGCTCAGTGTGAGCGTAACGAGGAATGTGATGATTATTCGGTTCATGGTGCTTCCTTTTCTTTTAGGGTTGATTGTTCTCCGGTAACTGCACTGCCAGTTCAGCAAAGCGCAGTAAATTTAATTGTGGTGATGGCGTCTCGCCAAGCCCGGTCAGCATTGCCGGCGGGACAACAACAACGCGACCGGCTTCAAACTGGTCAGCATATGCAACTGATGCTTTTGTCGGTCTAATCCAAACCGCTCCCATACCTTTCTTCACATGCGTGGCAACAATCTCCGGCAAACGGGCTGACCAGACGATAATCAGCCGGCAATTTTCTGTCTCAATCTCAAAGTCAGCATACTTCACGCCGGCGTGTTTTAAGACCGGTTTGAGTTTATTATCGGGATCGAACACACCGAGCGAATTATCACCTGTCAACTTGCCTAAGCCTTTGAGCAAATCATCAGGATACACCAGTACAGATGTCCGACCGAGTTCACCCCATTGCACAAGGAACCGTGTCGCTGCGCGCACCGCCGGAAATGTGAACGTGGCCGTTTCAATAATCGTCTGACCAGGCAACACGTGTAATGTCTTCCACGGTTGCGCTTCGCCAATCGGCACGGCGGTCGCCGCAGTGGCTTGGAACAGCCGTGTCGCCATGTCCGCATCTATTTGCTTGTCGGCTTTGTTGCGGATCACTAGTCGCACCGTCTGTGGTTTGTCGGCAAACACAGCTTGCGGCTGATCGTCCGGCACGATCTCCAATTGCGCGAAGACTGGAACTGTGAATAAAAGTGCGAGCAGTGGCAGTCTCACAAAACATCTCCCAACCGTTTTGCTTCGATGTGATACCGATCCATCGACCGACCGGCGACAACGACTTGATTCTGGCCATTGACGAGCACGTCCCACATGTCGCCATTAACCTTGACCTGCTGACCGCTGAAAGTAATGACCTGCCGACAATCATCCCGCCGGCAAGCTTGGATTAGCAATGGCTGTGACTTGGGCACGTCAGCAGTCTCTGATAGCACAAGCTTCACGCCGTGTTGGTCAACGACAATGGCTTGAACTTGATTTGGGAACAGCCCCTCAATCTCGCGGAACAACCGGGTATACGAGACTGGGATTGCTTCTTGCTTGTGGCTGGATTGTCCAATGAAAATCCCAACCGCCAATGCTACACAAGCCGTTGCCAAGCCAACTGTCCATGGCAACCATTGCCGGTGCCGCACCGGTGTCGCTGTGATCTGAGCAGTCACGCGTTTGGGGAAATGCTCCCAATAGCCCGGCGAGCGTTCCGGCACACGGGCATTCTTCAAAAGCTTGTCGAAATCATCATTCATTCGTTCACTCAATATGACAATTGCTCACGGCGTTTCCTTTGCCAATTTTTCCGGCAATGTCAGCAACCAGAGACGGTTATATTCGCCGACCAACAACTGGCGTCCCTTGTTTACCAATTCATACTGATACCACACAGCAGCCGGCACGGTAGCGCTAGGATCGAGTGGCGGCAGGTATTCAATTTGTTTCCCATCCACTGACATCCGGGCGCATTGCGTACTTTGGATGTCTCTGAACCACAACCAGCCGTCGAGCAACAGAAATGGCGGTCCCGCTGATCTCGGAATTCTAACCCAGCCGGGTGTCGGCGCAATCTGCGGACCCGCTGGACCGGAGCGGCCCGCAAATGGCAAGGTGAATTCCTGAGTTACTGGATCGAAGGCCACGAGACCGTTTTCCGCACTGTCACAGCTTGAGTCGCCAGACTTATGAAAAGAAACCAAGACTTGGCCCGCTGAACTGACACCGGCCCAACTGGCGTTTTCATGCAGTGTAGCAAGCTGGTGAATGTGACCAGTGGCGCTGGCGATTTCCCAAAGCCCGGCGAGTGGAAAACAATGGACGTTCATCCCAAATGCAGTCGTAAACAGCACCCGTTGCCTCGCACTATCGACGATCATTTTATTCACATAAAAAGGTGGCGCAATATCATCCAACGGTGATTGCCGTTCCTTACGGCGGCTAGATGCGAGGATCGTACAACAGTCCTGAACTGGATTGTAGCGCACTAGAAATGCCTCTTTGCCGTACTCACCGAGCGCCGCATAGAGTTGGCCATTCGCAAAAGCTAGGGCCTGCACCACAGCGGAGGGAAGACCGCCGTGGGTGAGGTTGATCTGTCGCCTAGGTCCACCTGCCAGCGAGAAAACGTCGATTCCATCTTTGGTCCCAACGAATAGTTTACCGTCCCCAAGACAGGCAACGGCCGAAGGCGTGCCTTGGTGTATAAATTCACCGAGCGCTTGCGGATTTTCAACCCCCACCAATGACAAGCGCACAACACGATTTGTCCATTGTTCCGCCGTTTTGCCCATGCACAACACCGTGTACACTGTGTGTTCATCAGTCACCGAGGTAAGGACATCCCCCTGCCCACAAACATCAAGCAACACCCGCGCATTTTGCCATGGGACCGGCGATCTTAAGTCTGGGCGGCGTTGCATTAAAGTCAAACGCAAGCGTGCCAGCTCGAACGGCAGTGACCCCATGTTCCACGAAAATATCTCCGTGTCCACATCGCGCCGGTCAGGCGACTGCCACAAGGCAGTCACCTGATTTAAGTTGGCGGCCAGTTCATTGTACTCGGTGTTGGTCCATCGGATGCGTTGTGGTTGAAACACATCCTTCATCCATCCACCTAACCCAGGTGTTGGGAAGAAGTGACGAAAATCACATGCGCCCGCGTCGGTTGCCATCACAATCACCCAATATTCGAGTTCGTGGCGACTGAGCATGAAATCGAACCAATCCAGATACTCGGCGCGGCGTTGGTCAGGCGGCAACAATAGATCAATGGCATCCAGACCAGCGTTGTAAAAATGGCTACGGTAGTCGTCAATTGGCTCTTGCCCTGGCGCCATTACACCTTGCTGGATTACGCCTTTAACTGCCAGATAACGCTCCCAACGACTCGACTCTTGATTGCCAGTCTCCAATGCGGCACGACAGATTTGCCCATACACCTGCACGAGTGGGTCGTGATGAGCTTCCATCACGTCAACCAATTGCCGTAATCGCTTCCAATCGGGTGATTGCATCCTCCAGCCAGTCACGTGGTAGCCAGTCACTGTGTGCGGATTGTCGACCCAGTAAGCCGTTCGCGCTAGGAAGCGAATCCCATACATACTCCGGTCGCATCGGAGCGGGTAATGATCGAGAAAAGCCAGCCACTTGGTGACACAGTTCACAACATCGGTCACCCACGCTTCAGCAGAAGGCGCGTAGGTCTCGAGATCAGCCAACAGATAGGACAAGCGCTTGGTATATTCCTCAAAATCATCGGTGTTATGCACTCGTTGCCGTGCTTGTTCATTGAGGGTGCCGACAATCAATTTATGCAACGACTGTTGAAACTGCACCAGTCGAGCCTGAGTTTCGGTATCCAACGTCGGCTCGGACTTAATCCGTGGGAATAATCGGTACTCACAATACCAGAACCAAGTACCCTCCTCAGGTCCCATGAGTTGATAAAAATCATGACCAACATCCACACAAACGCAAGGAAGCGGTTGTGTCGCCAAGTTAACCGGCTGATCTTCGTTGTGGTCATTCTCCGAGTGCATCTGAGTGGCAACCGCCACCGCTCGTCTTGCCAGATCCAGTGACCGCGCCACATCCACTTTCCGCTCTGCTAGTAAACTACCAGCCGCTCGAACCAAGAATTGGATCAACTGGTCACGAATCTGCTTACTACCAGGATCCAGCGCAGCGGCTGATTCTGCAGCCCGCAGTCCCTCCTGCCATTCGCCGTGTCCGACGAGAAATTCGGATTCACCTAAGAATCGCCGGGCTTCTAGCCGGGCATCTCCCTCGCTTGCCAATCTCGATGCATGCAATGATTCTAAGACTGGCTCTACCAAGGCTTCTGCCAAATCGGCAGGCGACTCCGTGCCAACCTGCCGTCGCACCACTGCCTTCTCGTTACCGGCAACATCGGCTAACCTAGCTCTGACTACCAAGCCCACTGCATTAGTGGCGCGGCTCACCTCCAACTCGATCAACACCAACGAGGTTCGCAATTTCTGCAAAGATTCACCGGTGGGCAAATCCCGTTCACGGTTAACCTCTTCTAACCGGCGCCGCTCCAGTAACACAACGCCAGGGGAATGCACCAATCGTCGTTCGAGCAGCAAACCGATGGACTGACACACACTATCAAATTCCCGTGGTAAATCGGCGTTGCGCACTCCTAACACGCAAAGCGTGCGCGGCGCATCTTCCCGGCGCTCCCGTTTGACACAGGCTGAGCGTACGGTTTCAACAATTTTGTCGGCGACCTCGGTCGCACGCCCTGCTGGGAGCGCTACATCCACCAGACGGACCCCGCTACGAGCGTCAAACGCCACTAAGCCGATTGCGTTCGTACTGTTGGGAAATATTTCCAAGGCGGCAAACACCTCCACGCCTAGCAACTTGCCGACAGTGAGTGCCTGTGTGTAGCCATTCAAGCCGCACACGGCCAGCTTCTGCTCCTGTAATATGCGTTCGACTTGTAAGCGCTCGACGAGAACAATGTCCTTCTCGGTGACCAATTTAACTTCGGCCAAGGCCAATACGTCCTGACCAACACTGCTCGCGCAGGTGCTCACCAGTGCCACACGCGTGTCGGCTTGCGAAACAACCGTGCTTAGTAAGCATCCAATAATAATTAAGATGCTGTGAATTATTCTCATGATTTAGGTGTCTGAGATTTGCTCATGGCTTTTCCTTTGCCGATTTCTCCGGCAATGTCAGCAGCCAAATTCGTATGGCATCCGTGACAATGACATGTTGGTCATCTCCGATAGATAGTAAATTACGCCAGGTCTCGACCGGCGGTGTGGTTTGTTGGAAATACTCGATAACATTTCCATCACTGGAGACCCGGCCTTTCCGTGGCTTTTCAGTAAACCAAATCCAATTCTGGGCGAGCAGATACGGTGGGGTTGCCACCCAAGGAATGGCTGGCACAGTTTGCTGAGCCGGGATTTGCGGACCAAAGGCATGGGCGTTTGCTGCGTAGAGAACCTTGGGATGATCCGTCGCCAGATCGAATTTCAGAACGCCCCATAATGGACTCTGTCCATCCCAAGTACCACGGTGCTGGATGAGAATCGTATTGGCATCAACCCGACTAGCCCACCCTGGTGAACCATACATCGGTACGAGTTGCGTCGGACAGTCAGTACCGGACTGGATTTGCCAGATTCCCATGAGCGGGGTCTCACTGTCGAATGGGCCAGCGTTCACCGTGAACACAACCCGGTGCCGAGTCGGATCAGAAAAAAGTCCGGTGATGTCTACCAAACCTTTATCCAACGGATTTGTGGCCTCTTGCCGTCGGTTTGAGATGAGGATTTTACAAGCCGCGCTCTTCAGATCATAGGCAACCAAGCAACCCTCCCGCCAACGATTGATTAACCCGGCGTATAAGATGCCGTCCACTGCGGCAATGGTCTGCACAGATTCTGACGGTAATCCTTGAGCCGTGCCAATGCGCTGCGTTTGGCCAGTCGCGATGGAGACGATGTAAACCCCGTTTGTGGTACCGACAAACAAATATCCGTCGGCTACGGCCACGGCCTTGACGATCGCACTTTCAGCAACTCCTTCACCTAAGTATGCGGGATTCTCGCCATTCAACGGAATGCGGACAAACTGTAGTTGGCTGCCACTGGTAACGGCGTACACCACATTCGAGTCGGACACCAAGGCAACGACTTCCCCATGCCGTTGTTCGCCAGTATCGAACAGGAGCTTGGTACTGTCCCACGCTGGGCCGGTGCGGGGTTCTGCCAGCGTGCTATGCGGCAGATTGCGTTGCACCCAAGCCAGTTCGCGATCAAACGCCTTGGTGTTAAATGACCAAAATTTGGCATCCACATCGATCCCGTCCTTGGAACGATACAAGTCCAATACCCGTCTGCCATTCTGTAGGAGCAGTGGATATTCATCCGGTCGAAATTGGTTCGGTTCGTGTGGGAAAACATCCGGCCAGGGCCACGCCACTGGAGAATCGTATTGCCGGTAAGTATAGGTGTTGGCATCCGTGACCATGCGCGTAGTCCAGTATTCAACTTCTTTCCGCTGGAGCATGAATTCAAACAGCTCAGTGTATTCGCGTTTGCGTAGTTCGTGATCAGGCAGCGTGTCGATCAAATCCAGCATCGCACCGTAGAGCAGGCTACGATAATGCAGGAGCGGATCTCGTTTGACCGTGGCGATTTTGTCCCGGATCAACGTCTTGGCAACGTCGTATTGATGCAGTGATTCGGACGCAGGATACGGTTGCTCTCGGAGTTTCACGCACAACTGGCCAATGACTCCGTAGCACTGTACGACTGGATCGGGATGTTGCTGCATTTGTTGAAACACGGCATCGAACTGCCGGTAGTGTTCGGGCTGAAGTTTCCACCCCGTAAGATGTGGGTGATGTAAGGTCGTAGGGCCGCGAACCTGATAGCAAAGCCGGTTCATAAGCCGGGTGCTCATCCGATAGAGATCACCACTCATCAATGGGAATTGCGCGGCCATGGCCAGCCACGCTTTGAGACAGGCAATCGTGTCGGTTGTCCACTCATCGCCGGAAAGCGTCACGTGCTCCAGATCAGCCTGAAAATTGATCAGCGGACAGGCCCGGTTGCTGAAATGCCGGCCGCTTGTCACGCCAACGCCGGCTCGGCGGCAGATGACTTCCATCTGCAGATCGAGTAACAACTGGTGGTACTCTAAAGCTTTGCGCTGCGTCTCGGCATCTTGTTTATTGGCAGCCCTGATAAATTGAGGCAACAAGCCGGTGCCAATCCATGGCGATGGTCCTCGCCACGAGTCAACCGGAGCCAACGGCGGGTCGGGACGAAGATAGATCGTCCGCAACATATCCAGCGCACGCCGCGCCACGTTCAGGGAGATCTTAAATTGTTCAGGCTGCGTTCCGAAGTGCCGCCCAGCATACTGATTCAAGCAACCAATCAACCGCCCTTCGGCGGCGGTATTGGTTGGCGAGAGCGCATAGGCCGCTTCAGCGGCGTGCAGCCCAGCCACCTCCTCGCCGGTTCGCGTTAAATAGTCGGACTCGCGCAGGAACCGGTCGGCTTCCCGATCCCGGTCGGCAATGGCCGGCACCGGTGCGACATGCAGTGCCTTGACCAGTTCGACTAGCAATCGTTCGCTAAGATCGGCAGCGTTATCGTTGTCCACCGTAACCGGCGCAGTCTGCCCCAGTTTGCCACCACCGCCATCGGACAGAAATGCAGTGGCACGAATTCCTTTGCCCGCCGCACCGCGTCCCACTTCCAATTCCACCATGACCGCTGCCGTGAACAGATTGGTTGGCGCAGCATCCGTTGGCAACGCCTGTTCCTTGTTCACATGCTCCAAGCGTTCCCGTTCCAGCACAGTGAGGCTACTGGATTGGACGAGGCGGCGGCGCAACATTATTCCAACCGACTGGCACCAACTGTCCAACTCAAACGGTAGATCAGCATTGCGGACTGACAAAATACAGACTGGCCTGAGACTGGCCGGCAGTTGATGTCGTTTTTCACAACTGGTCCACACTTGTCTGGCGACTGTACCCGCAATCGCTTCGGGACCACCTTCGGGCAATACTGAGTCTGATAGGCGCACCCCGCTCGCGGCATCAAACACAACCAACCCTAATGCCTGCTTTTCTTTTGGAATGGTTTCCAAGGAAGCGAAAACCTCGACCCCCAACAACTTGCCAATCGCCACTGCCTGCTGGGACTGACTGGGACCGCACTGTACCAGCTTCAACTCTTCCAATACCCGCTCTACCTCACTTCGTTCCACCAGTACGATATCCGGTTGTTGACTTAATTGTGCTTCGGTCAGCGCCAGTACATCCGCCGATGCCTCACCGCCACAGGTAGTCACCAATGCCACGCGGGTCGCCGCGTGAGCACAGAGCGCAGGCATCAGCAGGAATGTCAACAGCCACAGGCGCATTTTTACCAATGGATTATTCATTCCTTGAGTCCGCTCAACACCACAACGAACCAGATCAGCAACCGGTGTTTCATGGGTTGGTGAGCAATTCCTTGAGTTTCTTCCGAGCCATGAAAAGTCGCCAAGACACGGTCGTTTCAGAGCACCCAAGTACGCGAGCGGCTTCCGCGTGGTTCATTTCTTCGTAAACGGTTAAAATGATGGCGGCGCGCTGTTTGTCCGGCAACTGCATTAAGGCGGCTTGCACCTTAGCAGTGATTTCATCCCCGCTACCGGAGTTAGTGTCTTGCTGGGCGAATTCATCATGCAACCGCTCGCGGCGTTGCCGGCTCTTCTGCCAGTTCAGACAGGTGTTGATGCCGATGCGGTACAGCCATGAGGAGAATTTTGCATCGCCGCGAAAGCTGTTAATGCGCCGGTAAGCTTGAATGAAGATTTCCTGCGCCAAATCTTCGGCATCGCTCGTTGAACCGGTCATGCGGAATGTCAGGGCGTGGATCATGAGCTGGTAGCAACGCACCAATGCTTCAAACGCCAACGGATCTCCCGCTTGGCTCTGGCGAATCCAAATAGCTTCCTCATCGGATCTCTCCATTGGTGTGAATTATAACCAATACGACAACTACAGGCTATCAAACCTTTGAAATATTTGTGTGAGACGGCTGACCGCTAAACAAAAAGAGCACCCGCTCTTTCTGTTTTACATCTTTAACTTCTTGGCCTTCCCATCCTGGCCAGCAACTTCACTGCTCTGCTCATGTCTTTCTCCTGCGTTATTTGATGTCGACGGGTAATGCCAACACATTCCAGCGAATTGATCGCTGACATCCGATCATTTACACCCGTCACCTGACCATCACTCACCCAGATCCTCGGCTTGGCTTGCTTCGACAGCCATTGCAGCGCTGGGCCATCAACCACATTGGCACCACCAGCAGGCGCACCAATGTACTGCTTATCAACCTGCCGACCATCTTGCGCCAGGATTCGCAAGGTGCCATCATGCGTGTTACCTGAGTAGACCGCTACCACGCAACCAGGGGCAGCATTCAGAATCTTTTGGATCGCTTCGTTATCGAGTTGCATGGAACCGCTGGCATCAATCAACACCGAACCACCTTTGCCACGACGGGTGTGCCTAAATATCTTCCCGTCGATCAACAACCGATGCAACTGCCGTGGATTACTGCCTTCATCCGTAGCCCGATTCCGTTTACCCAAATAACCAGCAACTCGATGACTTCTAGGTGGACGATCAAACACCAACTTGCCCCACGGAATACGGCGTACAGAGCGTTTGGATGTGCCTGCTTCCTTGGCGATCTTCAATACCGAGGCTAAGCCCGCTCCAACATCACCAGCCCCTGACATTCCAGCCAATCGTGGTGATGGTGCCATGCCAGTGTCCAGCAATGCTTGGAGCCATTTGCTGACCCGTACAGTGTCCTTGAACTTCGGTACGGGTACACTCCACATGGCATTACGAGCCAGTCGAGCAATCTCCAACGCTGAAGTACCGATGGGATCATCTTTCAAGACCTCACCGAAGACCGCTTCCATGACGCCGCTACCTGTTGCCGCCACTGCCATCAACACCAGCAACCGTGCATCTTTGCGCCGCAGTACATCCTTGGCCAGTGCCATGCAGACACTTTTCGACCAACCGCCAGCACTGGTATCCACACCAGTTTCTTGCAGCTTGGTATTGATCCGCATATCTTCCACGGTCGCCAGCACATCAGGTGAGACCTTATTGCGCAGGGCTTTCTGATCAGGTCGTTTCGGACTCCAGTGGACATGCCCCAGTTCATGATCGCGCATGAACCTGGATTGATCCGACTGGTCGAGTGGCACAATCAACACCCCATGGCTCAATTCAGCCCTGGGTGAGATGTTGCCTGACTGTTCGATCAGCCAGCGTTTCCGATGTTTTTGATCCACCACTTCTGGCAGTGGATATGCAGGCGACGCATTCATCCTGCATCCGACCTGGCGATCTTCAAGGCATCCAGGGCATCGCCAGCCCGACTGTTGAACACCGCTCTGGCCGCGAAATCAATGGCCTGCTCTTCGTCCAATGACTTCATGAGCTTCTCACGCAGCCTGGCAAACGCATACCAAGCCCGTACACTGATGCGCCGATCTTCTTCCTCGATCAATGCGGTCTTCTCAGCAGCCTGTTGGACATCATTGGGCAACGCTTGGATCGCGGCAGGATGAACCTTATCGATGTGGATACTGACAGGGAACCGATCCAACAATGCTGGATCGAGCAGTTCCTTGGGATCACCATTCATCGTGGCAACGCACATGAAGCCTTTCTGCGGCTTCACTTTCTCACCACTGGGCAGGTCCATCTCGGCGATCTCCAGATCATCTGTGATGTTTAACAACAACGAATGCACATCAGGCCCACCGCGTTGGATCTCGTTCACCACGAGACGACCACCACACCGCCAGGCTGCCACAGCCGCGCCATCATGCCAGACATACTTGCCATCCTTGAGGATGTAATGGCCACGCAGCTCAGCCGCTGGCGTTTCCTCGGTCAAGGTAATGCTAAACACCTTCTGCTGGTCACCATTGAGGCCGAGACGACAGGCCGCAAAAGTTTTGCCAGTACCTGGGGGACCATGTAACAACGCACGATTGGTTGAACTCAGAACTGCTGAGACAACATCCCAGCAGGTTACGACATTGGTTTTCTTGCTCATACGAACACATACTCCTTGGGTTTGTTTTTGGTTGGGTTGGATTAACGACAGATCACGCGGCTTGAGATGCCACGCTGATCAACTTGCTACGCTCGCGATGCCAGGACTTGCAGGCACCTTGAAACGGACACGACTTGCAGAACATGCCTTCGTCACTTGGACAGAAGTGCTCATTGGCGATCATCGACTCCGCCAACTTCACTTTCTCGACCATGCGATGAAACGAGTCTGGTCCACGCTTGGTGACATGTTGTTCGAACACTGGGGTACGATTCTTCACTAATACGTCGAAACGGAATTCAGGCAATGAACCTGTCCCGTTGTTTTGGTCATAAGCGTACAGGTAGAGCGTTGGTTGCATGTTTTTATGCGCTTTGCCTGGATTCCAACGGGTGGCTGAGGATTTCCAATCCACGATGACTTTCTTAGCATCTTTTTTCACCGTCAGATCGAACTCGCCTACTAATGGCTTTTCCAGCACCATTCCATGCTGGTCAATCAACGGGACACAGAACGCCTGGTTGAATGACAGCACTTCTTCAGCAGGATCGATGCTGTTGCGGTAGCAGGCCACTAAACTACGACCTTGCTCGCTCAACTTCTCGGCATCCTGGTCTTCATCAAATCTGACATTGGGATCTTCCTGTAACTGCCGTGACCAGAAGTCCGCAAACAGATCGCGGGTGTCCTTTTCAGCCACGATCTTGCTCTCTAAGCGTTGCAGGGAAATGGCTTCCAATGTGCGATGAAACGCACTCCCAAAGGCCAGATTGACCGACACGAATTCGGGTTTGAGCCTGTAATACCGTTGAAATGCCCACTGTAAACTGCAGATATTGAGGAACTGATTCAGGCTGCTGTATGACCAATGCTCACGGTCTGCTGCTAATTCTTTCAATGTCGAAGACATGGTTTCTCCTAGAACAGCCGAAGGGGCAACAGACCTGCTGTCCGTTACCCCTCACGTGCCTCGGCTGTAATTTGGTTATGCGGTGATCTTGACCTTGTTGTGTTTCAGGCTATCGACCAATTCGGACGCCTGTTTCTTCGTTAGGTCGTAGATCGACTCGACCTTGTAGTTGTCCTTGCAGTACGCATTCAACGCACTGAGCCGAATGTCCTGCTCAGTGGCCAGGCTCGTCAGATACTTGATCTGGGCATTACTGGCCTTGCCGTTGCCATTGGTTTTGTCACCAGCGGCACGAGATGTTGGCGTAGGCGTTGCGGCGCCATTGCCATTGATCTCACTTTCCACGGTGTTACGAACCACCGTGAACGTTTGGTGGATGCGCTCCTGCAACTGCTCAGGCGATAACGCATCGCTCAACTCGACTTCAACACTGGCATGGAACTGCTGGCTGCTGTACTGCTGATCGGTCGGGACTTTCTTGGAGTACGACGTGCAGACTTTCAACATGACTATCTCCTTTGGTTTGGGTTTTGGGGATTTGCTGGGCCTGGTACTGCGCGATTGATTCGCGCAGCAGGCCGTCGACTAGCTTCGTCATCGGCATTTGTTTGTGCTGCGCCAGTCGATACAGCACAGGGATCAATTCCTCGCAGATTTTCGGCGAGTACATATCCTCCTTGGGGTTAATGGTTGAAAAGGAAGCCCTGGGCGACCTCATGGTGGGCGAGGCGAGTGCGAGGTGGCGGGATTACCCAGGGCTGGGGATTACTTGGAACGGATGAACCGAATGATGAACCACACGACGAGAACGACGGCCACAACAGGCAAGGTGACAAACAGGAAGGCGAGCACGGCAGTTACGATGGCTTGGACTACACCGACAATCCAAGTCACGACCTCATAGACCACCCAGATCACCCCAGCGGCTGCGATCAATGTCAGCCATTGGTTCCCGCCATTTCCGCTACCACCACTGCCACCACCACCACCTGAGCGATGCACACGGATCCATTCATTACTCGTCGCCCGCACATGGCGGACATGTCGGCTCATGAAGCTGGCAATTGTGTTGTGCCAGCTGGTGTTCTTCTTCGGGTTAATTATTGGAGGTGGTTGATCCATTGGTCGCACCTCCCACAATCTTCACAGGCTCGAATCTGTCATCCGCCGCGAATAAATCACCGAAACGTCCGCCAGATTTCAGATATTCAAGCTTTGGTGGGTGTGCAGGCAGGGAAGGGTGGTTATGTTGGTCACGATGGATCTCCACCCAGGCACTCCAACTGTCACCATTGGACTTACTCAGGCTGAACAAGACGATCTCGATGCGGTTTGGATGCTGGGATGGCGGGACTTGGAAGCAACCTTCCTGTTTGAAGTATTGAGCTTCCTGTTCGGTGGGCTTCACCATCCAGCTTTCCAGCACCAACAGCACCAAATCAGCATCAGTTTTCTTCACCAGATCGCGCAAGACATGGGCCAGCGCATCCTTACCAGCATCCGTGCCTGGCATGTCCATCTGTACAGGCACAATCATCCCACTGGGGATGCCTGGCATTGTGGGATGCTCACCTGTGCGAAAGAATCCCACAGGCTCCAGATGGCCTTCCTTGGCCATAATCTGCGTGGCGGACTCGTAGATGCGATTAAACAGCCAGATTTCTTTCTCGGTCGGTTCAGGATCGATCAAAACAGTCATAAAAACACTCCTCCTAGGGGTTGCGAACAGGGTTATGGGTTGGCAAACCAGGCAAAATGCATGGCTTGCATGTACGCGGTGCGAAACAACTGACCTGCTGATAGTGCTACCAACAGGTCAGTGAATTATGCCAGTTTTTGGGAGGATTTTAAGCTGTCGTTGCTACAGATGGCGCAACCTGTTGCTGTTGCTTTATAATGATACGCACCGCCCAGATAAGCGCGACCGCTACCACTATAAGTGATAAAATAGAGTTAACGCATAGCACGTTGTATCCCCCATGTAATAGTGCAGAGGGTATAATTGCCCACAGGATCTGCGTTTTCGATTTAATACCACCATCAGCAAGGTGGGATGCATAATATTCTGGATCGTGCGGCATACTTTTCCACCGCTTCCATAGTAAGCTTGCCGCTATGATGGTGGTGCTAGTATGGAATGGGACATTGACCAACACACGATACAAATACGGTCCAAGTGGGCGTTGACAAATGTTTAGATTGTTAAAATAGCTAATGTTTTCACCAACGCCAAAGCCTAATCCTGCAACAGCGAACGCCACAATAAACATTGACCGCCCGCATGCTCCAAGGCGCTTTGTGAGATAGATGAAGAATATCAGTCCCGCAATTACTTTCCCCAATTCCTCGATTGGTCCCAACACCAGCATATTGTTAGCAATTCTCGTCAAGATATCATCGGAATGGACGTATTCATGACATCCCAATAGACACACACCCCTCCACAAGGTAGTTAGCAAGGTACTCGTAAGTTTCCAAATATAAAACCAGCCATACATGACTACAATACCGACACATGCTACCCCACGATAGAATATGGCAGGTGGTGAAGCTGGCAGAAGTGTTGACCACACTGTTTTACGGAATAGCCATATTCCCAACCCAGTTAGTATTACCGCCAAGACTGACTTGAGATTTACGCAATCAAGGATCGCCCGCGCATCTGTTAGATACTGCCCCATATTTTCCATTTCACAGGATTGTTGCTCGGCTCACTAGGATGTATTGTCCCTGCAAGACGTTGAAATAGAGCGTGAGCACCCAATCGCACACCGAATCGCTCGTCACATATACCCTTGGCCGTCAAAACATAAACCACAACGAACTCAATTACCAAGGCTACCATAACAACCCCTTAAATGTGAGGCGGGAGCACTGGAAGCGAAGACACCATGCCTGGACTTCTGACTGCTCAAACGCTGGTGAAGATGACTCACCAGGGTACGACCTCCTTGTTAAGTGCCATGTAGCACTCGCTGTTGAGGGTGTCAATGGGATTGCGGCGGAATCGTGATTTTACCTGACAATCGTGCGGGAAGGGACAGAATCCGCCCGTCAGACTAGACGTGGCCACTCAGCTACATAGCGGCCTGCCCCGAATGGATCAGGTACGATTTTCGGCTTTTCGGCTGCTACGTCAACCGCTTTTTCCCTTCACTTGCCACTTCAATTTATCCTTGTTACACTCCTTATGGTTTATGGCCTCTAAGATTAGCCGCTACACAACCGCTCACGGTTCCGAAGCTGAATTCCAACCCGGTTCACGCCGGCACGTCTTACGTAATCTTTTGGGCATCACCAAGAAGTCTGACATGGATCGCGCCGAATATGAGACGTTGCTGCGTGTGCAAGAAGAATACTTGAAGAAGATCACGCCCAAGACCCGCTTCACTACCGCATTGATCCGCCAAATGCACCGCGATTGGCTTGGTAAGATTTACCAGTGGGCTGGTGAATATCGCAGCGTTGAACTTCAGAAGGGTGGATTCCGCTGGCCGCCAGCAAACCGTGTTGCCGCAAACATGGCAACTTTTAGTTGTGATTGCCTACACCGCAACACACCTTGCCAGTCGGGAACACTTGAAGAAGTTGCCAAACGGATCGCCGAAGTCCACGCCGAACTGTTATTGATTCATCCATTCCGAGAAGGCAATGGACGGTTGGCGCGCTGGTTGGCTGACCTAATGAGCTTGCAAGCAGGTTTTCCGGTGCCGAGTTACCGGCTTTCCGGTCGAGGTTCTAAAATCCGTCAAGAACGCTATCTGGAGGCCGTAAAGTGCGGTTACTTGCAGGACTACAAACCCTTGACCGAATTCTTCGTTGAAGCAATCACACGTGGGCGCGAAGAATCGGTACGTTGAGACACCGGTGGCAAATGCCTGGCACCCTCAAATAGTGAGGAATCACGAGCGCTTTCCGCCAAGACACGACGACGAACGCTTGCATCGCGCAAATATGGATTAGTTGTAACCAGCGGTGCCATATTTATAAATATATCAGAATCAGCTTCCAAAACAAGTCAAACCCACCGTCATTTTTAGGATGAGGTCCCATCCATCTGTCTCCGGATTTTGAAATCTTGACTAGACCCACACATGCATCTCAACCGTTCGCAGCAAAGGCCACGATCTTGTTGTCACCAGCGGCGGCAGGGCGCAAAGCAAAAAATCTTTCCCCATCCGCTTTGCTAACTAATCCTTTGTAAGCCGAGTGGATTACCTGCGCACTGTTGCCCATCATTAGGGCCAATTTACCGATATCGTTGAATGCTGCCAGATGGTAAGTCGCAAACGTGTGACGCATCACATCATGTGGCCACGGGATCAACCCCGCATTGGTGCGGCATTTTCCCCAGCGAGTACGGAACTCTTGATCACTCAGCGGCACTACCGCCCCGCGTTTCTTTGCGTGAGGTGTAAGGTAGGCTGCCAATGCGTCACTAATCTCGACGACTCGCCGCTGGCGCGTCTTGGCCAGACTTGCATCAATCCGAATCGTGCGCTCTGTTAAACTGGTCTTCGACCAGTCGAGGGCGCGTAATTCCTTCTCAGGACGCAATCCTGCGAATATGCCGAGTGCCACATAAGGAACTAGCTCGTGCTTTTCAGCATGGAGCAATAGTGAAACAATCTGTTCGACAGTTAAGAACTTGATATCAGCGCTCTCGCGAGACGGGCGGTCTAGCAGTTTGATCGGGTTGCGATCACAGTAACCGTGCTTCACGCCATAGTTAAAAATATTTCCGATTGCGACAAGGTAGTTAATGCGGCTGACAGGACCAAGCTTGATACCGTGAATTTTCTCATCGGTTAGCCATGACTGAATCTCATCGGGAGCAATTGTGGACAAGCGTCGCTCACCAAAATTCACCGCGAATCGCTCGCACAAAAATCCAAATTGGCGGACAGTGCGCGCCCGTCGGCCGCTGGCGTTTTTATGGGCAATGAGCTCAGCAATCACTGATTTAACCGTTGGCGCCGCCCGAAACTTCAAGTAGTGCTCCAAGTAATAGTCCACGGCCTCAGTGATGGTGGCGTGATGGGGGATTAACTTGGCAACAGCACGGGCAGCTTCGGCCCGCGTCTGAACATCAAGTGAAAGCGCCGAACGACCTTCATTGGAAATCTGCATTCTGATCTCGGTGGCGCGGGTCTCGGCTTTTTCACTGGTCGCGAATGTCTCACGAATGCGCTTGCCATTGACCATACAAGCCACTTGCCAAGCCGTCTCCCCACTGCTATAAGTCAGCTTATGAATTGGCGGCCACTGGTTGGATTTATTAGCGCGCTTGGTTACAGTGGAAGTTGTCATAACGCGGTTGAAATTGCCAATTATTGCCATTTGAGTCAAGCGAATTTTATTTAAGTCCTTGATGGAGAGGTACCGAAGTGGCCAAACGGGGCAGACTGTAAATCTGCTGGCTTATGCCTTCAATGGTTCGAATCCATTCCTCTCCACCACCTTAAAAACACTCGAAAATAAGAGTGTTTTTTACTTTTTTAGCCACACTTGGCGTTGAGTCATAACAGAAAGTCATAACACACGCACTAGGACGCATTCGTATCTTTAGGTGTCACCAGCGTTTTTTGTTGCTGCTGCAAAAAAATTATTACGGCTTGGTAGACACGAATTGCCATCTGAAACCAATTTGCTGTGAAGTTTTCGCCATCGCCCAATTGTCACTGCACGGTGACAACTGACCTCAAAAAGATCTGGCCTATGTCGCAAATTGACCGTGCGCTGCGTTGTTCATGTGCTCACCACGCCTGCCCACTGCCCATCAATCATCCATGACGGTAAATTATGGCCGCTTTTTCCCCCAACCTCAATGCTTGCCCTGACCGCTGGCCGGGCTGGGCTTGCATGCTTTCGCCGAATTGCTAGACTCCCCATCTTGAACGCGCATCAATAATGATATTCATACTATGCCATTTAAATCCATGAAAAAGACCATGTCTAGATGCGGAAGCAACGGCTGTCGGTGCGATTGCCCTTAGAAAAGCAATACCTATGAAAAATAAGCCATTACTTGTTGGTGCGGCAAAGTCGGACATTTCGCCGGAGTTGGGAATTCAGGTTGCCGGTGACATTGGCCGCAAACGGCCCTGCACCAGGATCAAGGAGCCGATTTACGCCAGGGCGTTGGTGCTTGACCAGGCCGGTCGCCGGTATTGCATCATCACGGTAGATGTGTTGACGATTGACACCCCATGGGCAAATGAAGTGCGGCGTCGGGCACAGAAACAATTTGGGTTGGATCCGAAGGCGATCATGGTGCACGCGACGCAGAACCACGCTGCACCCAGCATTGGTAATCACATGTGCCGGGACGAATGGCCACTCATTCCGGTGGAACATGATTGGCTGCGTGGTGGCGATGTGCGTTACAACGAGCCGGCGCTGGCCGGCATGCTCGATGCCATCGGTAAAGCAATTAGGAATCTGTCGCCGGTCACGGTTGCGGCTGGTCGCGCCATCGACAATCGGGTAGCTTTCAATCGCCGGTTTATCATGCGCGACGGCAGCCATGTCTGCCAACCGTCGTTGTGTGATCCAGAAATTGTGCAGATTGAAGGCCCGGCGGATCCGGAAGTCGGCGTGATTACATTCACCGACAAGAATGGTCGCGTCGTGTCGACCTTGCTTCACTACACCTCTCATCCGTGTCATGGGTTTTGGGGGAACGAAGTCCATCCTGGCTGGCCCGGCGCGTGGTGCAATGAAATGGAAACGCATTTCGGCAAAGCCTGCACCGCGCTCGTGATCAACGGCTGTTGCGGCAACATCATGCATTTCAATTATCTCAATCCCGACCAGGAACCAATCGGCGGAACGCACACCGAAATGGGCCGGTTACTCGCACAATCCACACGGCGAGCGTTGCAGGCCATGCAGCCGGTGCCGGTCACAACGTTTGGTTGGGCGCACCGGATCTTGCCGGTGCCGCGCCGCAAACTCCCGTCGGCGTTGGTGGCGGAAGCGAAAGCGAAGCTGAAAAAGACTGACGGCCCTGCTTGGACCACCATCCCGGGCTCAACGACATCCATTCGCAAGACCGGGGTTAGCAAGACGCTAAGTCATGTGGTGAAACTTGATCCGAGTGTGGTGCGTGTCGAGTGGGATTGGGTGTATGCCGTGGGTGTGCTGGACATGGCGGACGAGAGCAAGACACACCCGACTTTTCCGTACGAAATGCAGGCGGTGCGGATCGGCGACGTGGCGATTTTGTCGCTGATGGGTGAGCCGTTTGTTGAGGCCCAGTTGCGGATCAAAGGGGCGACGCCATTTGCGTTTCTCCAAGTCGCGCATATGTCGAATGGCTATTGCAGCTACATCCCTTCACGCGAAGCGCTGGCAGGTGGCGGCTATGAAACGCGGACCAGCTACGCCTCAGCGCTTGCGCCGGAAGCACTGGAAATGATTGAGCAAGCTGCCGGCAGCCTCTTAAAGAAACTGCACGCGACAAAATAAGAAGACAACCCATATAATTGGGTTGCAGATGAAAATTGCGTTTTAGCGGTCCGCCACCTCTGTATTACATTGGCACAATGCAATCCGCCCCATCATGACTTGGCGAGTTCACTTCCTTCGACACGCTGTAGTATTCCATTAACTCGCTCGGACATCCAAGCCTGCATTGCAAAAACAAGGAGTATGCGCACATTCTGCATCACAAACCTCTGTCGCCAACCTGCACATTCAAGATGTTGTCCGCAACTGGCGCGAGCTCCCCATATATATACAGCAAGCAATCCTGGCACTCGTTGCGGCTGGCCTGAACCAAAAAGTGAACACCGTGAGACGGCCTGCGGTGGCGTGATCCAACTAAGGAAAGGAGTGATATTATTATCATGGCACAACTCGCGATAATCCAATGTCCATTCGGCAACAAATGCAGCGCAAGCCAATGTTCAACGACTGGTTGTAGTGAACCAACTCGAACTTGAAGACATCATCAAAAAGGTTGTCGGTGAGCAAATCACCACGGCTGGCCAACAGGAGATATTTGATCGTAAAGAGGCGGCGGCATTTTTGCGCATCAAGGTATCAACGTTGGACAAACTTGCAAAACGTGGGCTCATTCATCCCAATATTGCTACGCGGAAGCCCCTTTATTCACGGGAAGAAATGCGTCGGTTCATGAAGGGAAATACCGCCGCGCTTGATTAGGAGGTGATTTGGATTGGCGGCGGTTGATTGATCGCGAGCAGGAACTGGTCAAAGTTGCGTTCACCAACGATGCAGACGAATCTGTGGCATAGGAATATTCATCACCATCACCTGCCCTCATTGTCGGGAGGATTTTGAGTGCCAGTTGGATAGTGATCAATCATCGGAATTCATTGTGGATTGCGAGATTTGTTGCCGTCCAATTACCGTCAAGACGCGTTTGCAGAATGGTGAAGTGGAAGATCTACAGGTGACGCCAGCGTAGATTCCAAAGTATTCAGAGAACACTAATTATCCCTCAACGGCATAATGCAATCCGCTCCATCATGATTTGGCGAATTCACTTCCTTCGACACATTGTAATATTCCATTAACTCGCTCGGATACGGCTTCAACATCCCCAACAACACTGCAGGATCATTTAATTTTGGATCCAGCCATCGGTTCTCAACATCACGATTCAGGATCACTGGCATTCGATCATGGATTTCCTGCATCAAATCATTAGCCTCAGTGGTGATGATGGTGCAGCTCAGAACTTCCTCTTTTGCAGGTGATGTCCAAGAGTCCCACAATCCCGCCAATCCAAACGGTTCACGAGATTTCAACACAATCCTGACGGACTGCTTAACTTTCCCCAACTTCTGCCACTCATAAAACCCATCCGCAGGTATTAAACATCGCCGCTTTTTAAGGGCATCACAGAATGATGGTTTCTCGGCAATGGTTTCAACCCTGGCATTGATCATTCGATTACCGATACTGGGATCTTTGGCCCAAATTGGTATTAGTCCCCACTTCATTGTCTTCATGTATCGCTCGCCATCCAAACCGATCACAATGACTGGCTGGGTTGGGGCGATGTTGAACCTGGGATTGTAGTCGGCCGTGGGTGTGGGTGAGACGCTAAACCGCTCGGCCAGGACTCTCAGTTCAGGTGTTAATGTGAATCTTCCGCGCATGGTTGAAATTTACCATATCCAGTGGCCTTGATCATCGGGTTATTGACTTTCGTGTCTGGCAACACTACTTAATTCGCATGTTAGTGATTCGCTGGTTGTGTACCATCATAGCGCTTCCAGGGACCTTTTTGGTGCTCGTACCATGGGGCATTTTGTGGCTGACTCGTGGTGCTGCATGGCAATTTCATCCAGTCGATCTACCCCACCTCAGTTTGTTGATTGCAGTGATTGTTGGGCTTTGCGGTCTCGGTTTGGTCACCTGGACCGTCTCACTTTTCTTTCGTTTTGGGGAAGGCACAGCGGCACCTTGGGATCCGCCGCAACGTTTGGTCATTCGCGGACCATATCGCCATGTTCGGAACCCCATGCTGACAGGGGTTTGGCTGTTGCTTCTTTGCGAGGTGATCGTTTTCCAGTCCTGGGGAATCTTCGTTTTGCTGCTAGTCTTCGTGATGGTCAATCTTGTTTATCTGCCACTGGTCGAAGAGCGTGGTCTGGAAAAACGGTTTGGGCAGGATTACGTGGTGTACAAACAGCATGTGCCACGGTGGATTCCAAGGTTCACCGCTTGGCCTCGCTGAAATAGATCAGCTGTTCACCTCACTGGCAGATTGCGTGAAACCGCCGTATTATTTCTCATGAACTCCAAAATTAAAATATCGTCGGCTGTGAAAGCAGCCCTGTTGTTTTACACAATCAGTACATTACTGACGGGTTGTTTTTTCTGGCGCGGCGGGGATCGCGATGAACACCATGATCATGACCGAGGGTACTATGATCGTGATCGTGACGAGCATCATGATGAACATCGTTAGCAACCGAAGGACATTATGATAATTCTTCCAGTTAACCATGCCGTAGATTACCTCATGCAATTAGCTATCGCAAACCTAACGCCAGAATCCAACCACCGCCACGAGTCCCATCCCGATTCCCAGCAACATCACGTAATCGTACCACTGCCACTTGAGTTTTGGATCTTTGCTACCCGTTAGGAGACGGTGAGCATTCGCAACAACTCACTTTGACTTGGCTGAAAACCCCAACGACTGGTGCAGTTAAATTCCTATGCTTGACTGAAATCGCGAAACACGTATCCTAACCATGTGAAAGTGGTGTCCAAACAATTGCAAGCAAGGGTGTCGTTTAAGCGGGTTCGTGCCATCAAAGCTGCGGATCGCAACACGGATACACGACGCCTTGCACGAAAAACAGTGACCCCAAAACAATTGCAGACAGAGAATGCAATGTTTGATCACTGTGACCAATTTCACATTTTGAACTTGGCGGAGACGATGCGGTTTTTTCGTCGGCATACTCATCTCGCCAATCCCTAAAAATCATTCCCGTGGCTACCCCTCGTCCTGCAACCAAAGTCGAGGATTACCGTGCGGTTCTACAATTACCGCATCAGGACCATCTGATTATTGTCGGTGGGCAAGGCTGTTAGTATTTGGGCGGATCGTTACCTGCAGACGGAGCCAGAGCTTCAACAGTATCTTCCCTTCACCAGCAAAGACCTTGATTTACTGGGGGACGCAGTGGATTTGCATCAGTTGTCCAAAGCGACAGGTTTTAAACGGGTCATGGCTCCCCAAAAGGTTCTGATTCCCTCAGCTGGGTTTATCGAGATGCCACGACAAAACGCGGTTCCCGTAAAAATCGAAATTCTGAAGCGCATTTATGGTGTGACCACTAATGAAGCCAAGGCCACAGCACTTGTTGTGGAGCGTGATGGTGTACAATATCGAGTTTTGCATCCGCTGATGCTGTTGAAAGCCAAAGCAGAAGCCTCGGTATATTTGCCGCAAGATAACTCAGGGCAGGAGCGGCAGGATGTTCGCCACCTGAAAATGGTGATCCTGTGTGTACGCGGATTCCTGCGGGAATTGATTGCTCAAGTTGAAAATAACAAGCTGGCCGCCAGAGATTGCATCAATCTGTTGGAAGAAACTTTAACCATCGCGACCAGTCGAGCAGCTGCCGACACTCAAAAGAAGTTCGGCGTGGTGTGGGATATGGTTTTGCCTCTTGAGTCGTTGGAATCCGCCTCCAACCCAAAATTGAAGAATTTCTTCGGCAAGCGACTGCCCAGATTACTGGATCAGCTCAAAGGGTGAAGGCTAAGCGGGCATCCTGCTCAATGCGCTTAAGTCCTTCCTGTGAAGTATTGCCCCCAACCCCTGCATTGATAACCTGAATGTTAATGGTTGGAAATCGCACTTGCAGTGATTGTGACAAGATTTCTGGCCAACGATCTTTAAGTTTCTGGTGTCCAGCCTCAGTAATGAAATCGCCAAACGCAACAATCGTAACTGTTTTGAGATCCTTCATGGGCACGGGCATGTGGATTGTCTTACGAAGATAAGGCCTTCAAACCCTCTTCCAAAGTCTGCACCGTAACCACGGACACGGCATGTCGATAATGAAAGATCGTCAGCATGTTAAATCCAATATCCTTATGCGGATCGGGAATCACTCGCACGACTTTCGCCACACCCTTTTTGCGGAGAAGATCCATCAATGCGCTGATTTCTGATGCGCACGAATAATCCATTGAGTCCAAGGCACTCATATCTGTTAACAACCGAAACCCTGGTTTGAGATCGTGCAGGGACTGTTCCACTTCCTCGCGACAACGCTTAGAAGCATGTTGCCCAACCACTTTGCTGTAGGTGATGCGCAAGGTGTTATTCTGTTTGTTGGTAGTTACTTTGTACATGTCTTACCGTCCGTCCCCCATACGATTCACTATGCCCTTCATGCACATGCCAATTCTCCGTATACCGCTGAGCCACCCTTAGGGGAGAAATACACATGGCAGATGTCTTGCGATATCGTGACTGGATAACATTTCTGAATCTGCTGGAGGCCGTAAAAATAACCAGTAACACCAGCGGTTAGGATCAGTGTGGGATGAGGATTCTGCGCATCATGGGGCTTCGGATTGCGGTTGTGCCACCGTTGGGATGTGCGTTGATAGTTGCTGAATCAAGGCTCTGACGTTTCGTTCCGCCAGCGCCAAGGCTTCCTCTGTTGTTGCCGCATGTAGATCGCCGACATGCCAGTACGTGACTTTATCAACCCAAGCGGGAAACCTCAACTCCATGAACGGTCGGTGTTCCTGCTCATCTAAAACGATGATTTGATCAGCGGATTGCAGATCTTCTTCAGTCAATTGCATTGAATTACGAAATGTATCAGGCAGTGGAACCCTTCTGACCAGCATTCCATGAAGCGCATATGGTGAAATTGGACCCAGATTCCCAACCCCAAGTTCAAGCATCACAGCGCGTGATGTGGCATTCCAGTCAAGCTGTTGCTGCTGGGCCAAATGATTAAATAAATGTTCGCAAAACCGACTGCGGTAAAAGTTGGCAGTGCAGATGAACAACGCTGTGTGCATGTGGTGAATCGTACAGTGACCAACAATATCCTCAAGCAAATTGCACCCTCAATCCCCGCATTGACTCTGCGCCAGCATGTCGTTGGTGCGTTAGCTTTTTCATTCTCATTCCCATGTGGTATATTGAACTGTGAACTATGAAGGCGTTGTTCATGTTGATTACGCTGGTCGCATTCTGGCTGGCATGCACAGTGGTTGCAATTGCCCAGACCAATGAAGCAGCGCTTGGGGCTATCAAATCGCCTGTCTTGAAGAAACCCTTTTCAGAGACACCATTCCTCGGCACCAAAAGTGTATTGACCGTGGGTGGGGACTATGTGACCACCCCGAAAGAGGATTATGAAACGCTTGGGGTGGGAACCACACCGTTGTCGCTCGAAGACATGCATGGTGTAATTGCCGAAGTTGGCTTTGGTGATGCAACGAAACAAGGGGAATGGCAATTGCGGTTTAGACGCAAGCTAAAGACAATGGATCCCTCTTGGCAGGCCATTGCCGACGCAGATCACAGTCTTAGCCTTTCTGACCGCAGAAGTCAGGTACTCAAGGCTAGTTACAACCTGCGAGATTGGTGGCAGGTGGGGGTTTCCGCATTGGTGGAAGATAAGGTTGGCTCGGATACTAGTTTGGACATGATGCCGCTTGGCATTCGCACTGGACAATCTTTCGGCTTCCAGTTTGACACCTTGTTGAAATTTTAACGCGGATATTGGGTCAAACTATGGTGTTACCGCGCCATGGGATGCTCGAAATCGTCAGGGCGAGGTTCATCAAACGTGCTCTGATCGCGGTGTTTGACCGTCAAACTATTGCTACCACTGGAGGAAAAGCATCCTGTGAGCAATGTACTGATCGTGCCCAGCAACATCAGGTATTTCAAAGCTGAGCATTTGTGTAGATTGAGCTTCATAGCAGAAACCTACGATAACAAGTGGCTGGTCACTATGGGGTGTTGACCCCATAGCAATGGCTCAGTTCCTTGTTTAACGTGCGTCAGTAATCGTTACAAGCAGGATGACCGATGCCACACACTGAAATAGTTGATGATATTTGCACCGAAGCCTGCCGTGGAAAGACCAGCTATTGCACATTAAAAGAAATCATCAAACATTCAGGATTATCCGATAAAGCATTGGAGCAAATCAAATGCGTCGAACGCTTCAAGTGGCAGGAAAGTATGCGCGAAGGGAAAGACATCGGCTGGACGGAATCCCATATCAGGTGGGTTGAGCTTGGCTATGCTTCCAAATTTGCCGAAATCTATAAAGACGGAATGACCAATAAAGAGTTGTATCCAATTGTTGTGGCATCCACTTCGACTAGTCCTTAATGCTTCGGTCGCTGGGCTTGCCCATGACCCCCATTGGATCGACCCGTAATCGTGCCAAATATGTGATTACGGTTGGTTGGTTGGATTTGGACCTTCTAGGCTCTGCACTGACTTGCTGGTGCTTCCTCTGACGAATAGGATACATTCAATCTTCGATAGTGGCCAAAATACTGGCTTGAGACTGTGGACCAATCCCCGCCATGGAGCAGTCACGGAGATCAGATCGTAATTGTAAACCACGGTAAATCGTTTATCGCGGGGACGATATCGGCTGGTGATACTCATCTGCTTCCATTGATAATATCCCGCTGCTCGGAACCCTACATACGCACTGATGTAAAGACCGACGAACGCGATCATAATGAGAATCAATTTTTTCATCCGTGGCTCTGCTAATTGGACCGCCGTCATTGCATTAGATCGTAATACTTTTCAAGCGATTGCAGGGATTTCAGTGTTACTTCGTACAAGAACCAGCTGAGAATCAGAATGCCAATGGTCAGGCCGATCTTCCAAGCACGGGTTGTTCTTGGACGCCACCAAATCAGCGGCAATGCCAGCGGCCCCACAGAGCAGACGGCCAAGGCGATAAAGCTGGTGCGGAAATACCATGGCAGTTTGTTTGCGGCCACAGGACGGCTGATCCCATTCAGGAATTCGCCGCAATACCGACACTTGATCGCTTCGTCCTGAATCTCTTCAGCACAGAATGAACACTTCTTCATTGATGACCTTGCGCCGCATACAACTCCCGCACCGAATCCCGCATTAGAACAATGATCGTAAACACACCCAAGGTAGTGCCAAATGGGATCTGAATACAGTTGATCCCCGCAACCACCAGCAAGAACATGCGGTACTTCCTCGCACGAATCCACAGACCCGACAGCAGGTTGGCAATGCTGCCAATAATTAGTAACCCGCCAAAGACCACATAAAACCATTTGAAGATACGAAAAAACTCCTGTGGCGGTGGATTACCCTTTTGTCCTTGCCACATTTTGGAATCAAATAAGCTGCTCATCAATGTGTAGTGGAGCACCAAGAAACCGATCCCTAACAGCGCCAGACCAGCCAACACAAAGTGGAAGATCGCGAGTAATTTGAGATGCTCGGCATCTATTTTCCTTTGATCATGCAGCAAGGGAGGTAATTCGTTCATATCAGAGCGTAAGTGTACGACCGACGCCAGCAACCTGTCAACGCCACCTCAAAACATCCGCAATCCCGTTGACACGCTTCCGTGCTGGTGCTACACGGAACTCAACAAGGAGGTCGTACCCTGGTGAACCATCTTCACCAGCGTTTGAGCAGTAAGAAGTCCAGGCATGGTGTCTTCGCTTCCAGTGCTCCCACCTCATATTTAAGGAGGCAGTCATGGATAGTTTTCGGTTTTTACGTAACACGCAGGTCATCATTCTCGGATTGTGCATTGCCATTGCCACTATCGGAGCCAGCATCATCCTGTCATCGGCGTTTCTTAAATTCCAGAAAGCCACACACGAGGTCATTACCGTCACGGGCTCGGCGAATAAACCGATCACCAGTGATTATGTGGTTTGGAATGCCAGCTTCGATGTGCGGGATACGGATTTGGCAAAAGGTTATAAGCGGCTGAGTATCGACCTCGGAAAAGTGAAACAATACCTCCAAGCCAAGGGTATTAAAGATGATGAATTAACAATTCCACAGGTGGGTATGTTACAGTTGTACAAGAAAGACTCGCACGGTAATGACACCAACGAATTGATTGATTACCGTTTAAGCCAGAGTATTGAAGTGCATTCCACCAATGTGACCAATGTGACCGCAATTTCGCGAGCGATTACAGAGCTCATCTACCAAGGGGTGCAATTGAACTCAGGCGCACCAGCCTATCACTATCGCAAGCTGGATGAACTCAAACTGGAGATGCTTGGTCGCGCATCTGAGAATGCCAAGCAACGGGCGGCGAACATGGCCAGTGCCACAGGCAATCACATCGGAACCATCCGTTCTGCGAAGATGGGGGTATTTCAGATTACGCCGATCAACTCGAATGAAGTGGCGGATTACGGTGTGAACGATCTCAGCGCCTTGGACAAGAAAGTGACGGCTGTGGTGATGGCGACGTTTGCGATTGAGTGAGGCAGGATAATTACCGAGTTTCTCATCTATTGGCGGTCATTCGGCATCAGTTGGTGAAATCAGCGATTTGGTAATCGTAAAAACACAACATGCGCCGATCAACTATCATAGCCGCAGTCGTGTTAAGTCCAATGCTGGCGCTGGCCCCACCAATAACATTCTTGCCAGATGAATGGGTGCGCCATGGGCTACTGTTTCTACTTATCAATGGCTTGTGGGGACTATTGTTCTACCTCATTTTCCAAAAACCACAGGTGAACATCAAAGCCTGTCTTTTGTGTTTCTTTTTCACAGGATTGGTTCCTATGTTCGTAGTTGGCCTCTTAGGGGGAGTGTATCCTTGGACAATCCTTTACGCATGGTGCTTTGGCAAAAATGCCGTCTTGCGATCCATTGGCATGTTTTTTGGCGTCGGAATCAATGAGGAATTAAGCAAAGCGGCGATTCTCTTTTGGCTGGTTAAACGGTCAGATAAACGGCTAGCTCCCCCATTGTGTCGCGTATTATGGAATAATCGCAGGGTTGGGATTCGACATTGGGGAAGTGTTTTATCAGACGACAGTGCCGCATATGCATGGACTCACGCCATTTTCCCAATATAATTTACTCGTCTGGCCACCAACTCATGCCCTCTGGACGGGTATCCGCTGGATAGGAAAAAAGAAGCCCCGCTGAACCAGTGGGGCTTCTTATATTGATTTTGAAACGAGGGTATGATTTCTTATTGAGGATCGATAAAACCAATTGTGGCATTCGTCGGCATCTTGGCCACCCAACCAATGTGACTATCACTAAACAGAATATTACCACCAACACCCCTATGAGCACTGGTTAAAGCCCAAGTAGAATTGACTGCAAACGCACCGGAGTCGTTTGCGCCTTTCACCGAACCCGCAACGTTATCATCCCAAACAACGATGTCACTCGGATCGAACATCCAACTCATAGAGTTCGTTCCCGCCTGACCAGCGCCTTGATAGGCATAGCTGACATTGGTGGCATCGACACATCCGGCCCAAGTTGCCGCAGGTGACTTGCCAGCTTGTGATGGACAAGCCAGAACCTTGGGCGAAGCCATATAGGCACTCATCAACGACAGGTTGCTGGAGATATTAGACGCTGCCACTGTGCCAGCGGCAGGTGTTTTGTCATTGAAATCGCCTGAATACTGGGCAATGGCCAAACCAATCTGTTTCAGATTGTTCAGGCACTGCGTGCGGCGGGCTTTTTCACGCGCGGTAGCCAACGCTGGCATCAACATCCCAGCAAGAATGGCAATGATTGCAATAACGACCAACAGTTCGATCAGCGTAAAGCCGCCAATCTTCTTCAGATAAAACTTCCGCATAGACCGCGCCTCCAATGTTTTGTTGGTTTTAATTAAAATTTTTTATAAAATTCCCACGCTGGCAACAATCAGATGACGCTCCTAAATTCTTATAAGATAAAGTCCTACCGATTCCCAAGCGGAGTGATGTCCTTGAAAAAAAGTTCGCACCGCGTTATACACGGTCACCACTTTCGCCCGCAAAAGTCATGCAATCCGAAAGCGTCAAAATGTGCCATGATGCCGAACGCGATAGACGCCAGCAAACTGCGGGAGTCATCAGGTAGCGTTGGATAACTCGGCTGATTGCGTCGCAAACACAATTTTTGGGAGGGAAACACGCCATGAAATCCGAAATTAGCACAATCAGATTTCTGTTTGAAAAGGATCTGACAGAAAACATCCTGCCGTTCTGGATCACCAAATCGCCCGACCGGGTCAACGGCGGATTCAACACCCACATCGACCAGGATGGCACGGTGCACGTCCAGAATCGGATGCTGATCATGCAGACGCGCATGATCTGGTCGTTTGCCTGGGCGTACCGGAACAAGTTCGGCGGTCAGGAATGTCTCGACCTGGCCACGCACGGGGTCAAGTTTCTCTTGGGCACGATGCGGGACCAAGCCAACGGCGGCTTTTACACAGTGGTCACGCCCGCCGGCGCGGTGGTGGACCGGACCAAGGATGTCTACATGCAGACGTTTGTCGTCTACGCCCTGGCCGAATACGCCCAAGCCTCGGGTGACAAGCAGTGCCTGGCGCAGGCGATGGAATTATACCGGCTGCTGAAACAGCGCGCCTGCGACCCGGCCACGAAAAGCTATCCGGAAGTGCTGGCGGCGGACTGGCAGCCGATCCGCGGCGAATGGCAGAGCACCAAGGCCGGCAATGAACGCGACCGGCGCCAGATCAAGACGCTGGACACGCACCTGCATTTCCTCGAATGCCTGACCACGCTCTACCAAGCCAGCGGCGATGCCGGCGTGAAACAGGACCTGAACGACATTTTGCACATTCTGACGGAGCGGATGATCAACCCCGTGACCGGCGCCGGCATCAACGAGTTCGACTTGGCGCTCAATCCCTTACCGGCGCGCGTGGGCAAGGGCGTGAGTTTCGGCCATGACATCGAGATGGCGTGGCTCGGCCAGGCCGCCCTCGATGTGCTGGGCGGCGAGCCCAAACGCTTCACCGCCATCTTCAAGCGGATGATCGATTTCGGGATGGAGCACGGCTGGGACCGGCAATACGGCGGGATCTACACGTGGGGCGACGCGACCGGCGCCATCACCGACGACAGCAAAGTCTGGTGGCAACAGTCCGAGACGCTGATCGGCGCGCTGACGTTTTACCGGCTCACGGGCGAGGCCCGCTACTGGGATTATTTCCAGAAGCTCAGCACTTACGTCCGGAAGTTCTTCCTCGATGAGAAATGCGGCGAGTGGTACCACGCCCTCGACCGGCAAGGCAAAATCGTCGTCTCGGAAAAGGGCGGCAACTGGAAAGCCGCCTACCACGTCGTGCGATCCTACGGCCGCTGCCTCCAGCTCCTCCGCGAGCTGGAGCAAAAACCAAACTGATTCCGACCGAATTATTCGCCGAAGTACTTGAACTTCATCAGCTCGGCTTCAATCGCGGCGATCTGGGTCTGCATCAGGTCCGGCGAGTACAACGCTTTCGATTGGGAAAGCTGGTTCTGCGCCATGGATTTCCGGATCGCATCGTTCGCCGCGTACAGATCGGCGATTGACTCCTGCACGTTGAACCGCCCCGGCGAAACCGGATCGGGTGGCCACCGCGAATCGGACACGTAAGCGGACGTCAATTTCTTGAGCGCCTGCCGCAGCAGCTCGTCCATGTTGTTCAGATTGCGTTTGCGCGCCGCGCAGATGCTCTTAATCCCGAGGAAGACGGAGTAGCAGACCGGATCGAAGATCCGCGCATACTTCGTATTGGCCCACGCCTTGCCGGTGCCGCCGTGCCACGCCACGCCGTTCTCAATGTTCTCGATCGGCGCGTCCTTGATGATCGTCGCCGCGCTCTGGATCACTTCCCGGCAGTTGGACAATTCATAGCCGTCCGCCCGCGCCGCATCCAGCAAACCTTGGAAGCGCTTGATGCTGTCCGGCTCCGGCTCGAAGAAGCGCGCCTGGCCGAACTGCTTCACGTAAAAATAAGCGGAGGTGCCGATGTATTCCGCATCCTCGGCATACGGCATGATGAACGTGCCGGTCTGTTTGACCCGGTCCTTCCACCGCGCGAGCATCTCGCGGATTTCCTCAATGGCGATCGGCTTGTCGCGCATCTCCTCGGTCGCCCCCATCAGGTACCACAGCATGAAATTCGACATCATGTCCGACCGGAAAATCAGGTTCAACCCGTTCTTCGCCTTGGACGGATTGGTGATGTATTTCAAGAACTGGGGTTTGTCCTTGATGTACTCCTCGATCTTGAACAGCTTGTTCTTGTTGCTGTGGCCGGTCACATCGAACTTCAAGCCGGTGTAAGCGCGGATCTCCTCGAACGACAGCATGAACGAATCCGCATCCATCACCAACGTCTTGAACCCGGCTTCCTTGTAAAGATCCGGCACATAGCTCGTCCAACCGCATTCCGGGTTCCAGCCCGTCTCCGGCCGCACGCCCGTGTGGCGTTCCCACGCCAGAATCCCGTCCTTGAGCGTATCCAGGCAGATTTCCGGGTCAATATTGGAAATCATGATATGGGTATGCGGCGAACCGACCGGCTCGACCAACCCTTTCTGGATCAGCTTCTTCAACTTGGCCATCGTCTCCGGGCACTTCTCCGCCATCACATCGAGCGTCTGGCCGGACGCCTCGAACGCGATCTTGTACTCATGCTTTTCCACCAACTCGAACAGCTTGTGGTAGGAATTCTGGATCACCCAGGCCCGCTTATCCGGGCGCAACTGCGAATACTGGATGTTGGCGTGGGGCAAAAAGATAATTTTCGGATTCATAATGGTGAACTCTCTCTTTCGAAGGCCAAACCATGTGAGAACACCAAAAAAAATGCAAGCCCGGATTCCGAAACCTAGCGCCCAAACCCGCACTGGGTATAGTCACTAACGAAGGGACGTCCTAAGCGAAACGCGACAGCAACCGGCGATTATCAGTGTTTGGCTAGTGATACGCAGATGATTTCCCGGTCGTTCCGGGCAAAGATACAACGATCAGCATAAGCGGGATGCGACCAAACTACCTTGCGACCGGCGGCAGTGTTGGTCGGTTCCAGCAAATGGGTGCGACTGATCTCGTGGTAGCCCTGCGGGTCAAGTTTGGCAATAATCAAGTCACCGAGTTCGTTGTTGAGAAAGAACCGGTCGCCGTTTTTCACCAAGAACGCATTGGCCCAACGTGTCGGCTTCCCATCAGCAGTCGTGGCGGCGAGTGTTTCCCAGACCCGCTCACCAGTCTCGGCCTTCAAACAGCGGAGTTGGCCGTAGCTACAGACGCCGTAAATATATCCGTCTTCGATGAATGGCGTACACATGATGCCGTGCAGTCCATCGGTATTCTTTTCGTCCTGCCGTTGGCCACGCCATAACACTGTGGCAGTGGGGTGATCGGCACTGAGGCGCATCATCAACGACCCATTGAAGAATGCCGTGACCAACAGCCGATTATCCCTGCAATACGGGGTCGCAACGGTCAGCCCATTGCGAATCGGGAATGGTTCCGACCAATAAACCGTGCCGGTGTCCGGGTTGAGCGCCGCCAGTTCTTCCGGCGACCACACGATCAATTGCCGGTTGCCGCCAGCCGTGACGATGATTGGTGACGAGTAGCCGGGTTCTTTGGCTGAGAGCGCCCGCCAAAGTTCACGACCGGTTTCCTTATCAAAGGCAACCACACCGGTGCCAGTGCCGCCGACCAAACAAATTAACTTGTTGCCGTCGAGCAATGGATTAGCCGCAAACCCCCAAATTGGCGCAGCGACATGGAAATCCTGTTTGAAGTTGCGTTCCCAGATGACCTTGCCAGTCGTCGCGTTCAAGCAGAGTAAGTTTCCCTCAGTGCCAAGGGTATACACCTTGCCGTTGTCAACCACCGGCGTCGTCCGCGGACCGGCGGGATAACTGACGGTGTAGGGACATTCATATTCATGCTGCCACACGATTTGCCCGTCAGTTTCATTCAGGCACAGGACCCGCTCAACCCCACGAGCCGAACTGCGGTCAAACTGGTTGGTTGAGTTTTGCACGCCCGCTGCCAGCAGCCGGTCGGTGACGTAAACCCGCCCGTTGGCAACTGCCGGGCCACTATAACCACCACCAATTGGAGTGCGCCAGTGGACCGCTGGTCCGCTTGGTGGAAACTCCTCCAAGATGCCGGCTTCATGCCAGACCGCATCCCGTTGGAGGCCGAGCCACTGCGGCCAATCGTCAGCCCATGCACCGCCTCCTGCCAAACTGACGCCGCAAAGAAGCACAATCAAATACTGGATTCTTAAAAACATAATTCGAATTCGTGGTGGAGCGAGGAACACATGCGGAAACTGCCAGTTTTTATGTGGGTCGTCAATGTCGATAGCCGCCTAGCACGCCCGCCCACGCCCGCTTGCGATTCCACTCATCAGCCCAACATTGTGCTGGAGAGTTGAGTTGAGATTCGGCTCTTGAGTTTTTGGGTGTACCTGATTAGCGACGACCTCTCCAATGGCGATGTCCCCAACCACCACGACCGCCCCAATAACCGCCATACCAAATCCCGCCCCGCCAATAGCCGCCCACCCAGACTGCATCGGAATAAGGGGGCAATACCCATGCACCGGGAATCCAAACCCAACCACCGCCATTCCATGACCAGTAGCCAGCCACCCAGACGTAGTCCGGGCCGGGGGCCGCTACAACCGGATCTGCCACAACCGTTGTTGGCGGCGGTGGCGCCGTGACCGATGCGGCAGTGACTTGCGTCGGCGTATTAATCATGAAGTCGATCACCTTGTTGCTCACGCCAGCTTCCTTCAGATCGACAATCTCCGCCGTGCTCAAATGATAGCCGGATTGCGAACTGCGAATTTGGCTGAGAATGACCTCCTCCGAGACGCCAGCCTTCGCCATCGCCTTAATATCGGCCAACGACAGCGGATGCTGTTCGACCGGCGGCGGGGCCGGCACGACCACACTGGCAGGCCGTGGCGGTGTGGCACATCCGACGATTGCCAACCCAACTGTAACGACCATTAAAGTAATCAATCTCTGTTTCATAATTCGTATTCCTTTGGAGTAACTATACGTCCTCCTTACCGGTTTGACCATACACGGCCCAATGCGTTCAAGGCCTCCCCACCCCCGCGATGACCGCAAAGACTCTCATGCCGGTGAGCCTTTAGCCCTGAGCCAGCCGAAAGGTCAGCGGGCATCTTTACCGGTAAAAAATCTTTCCAGCATGGAATTGATTTTGAATCGAATTCCGCAACAGCGCAATCCGCATCCTAACCGCTCGCTCTTTGCTGCGTCACCTTCCGCCAGTTTAGGCAATCGTTCGGCCTTCGCCGCTTCCCGCCGGACTTCGCGGGGTGCCGCCCTTTTCCCGGGAGTGTCGCCATCTGTCCCGGTAGCGTCTTCAACTATCACAGGGGGTGTTGCATCTGTCCCGGGAGCGTCTTCTTCCCGTCTTGAGGGTGCGCCCCTTTTCCCGGCCGGGTCTTCTTCCAACCTTTGGGGTGCGCCCCATTTGATTGATGCGTCATCCCAAATGCTGGAACCGTCACCCAAAAGACCCGGAGAAGCATCCCAAAGGCCGGAAGCGTCATGCCGCGCCGCTGATGCGTCACCCCAAATGCCGGAACCGTCACCCCAAAGGGCGGAAGCGTCGCCCCATCTCTCCGTAGCATCACCTCTTTCCATTGGGGACGCGCCCCAAACGGCGGAAGCATCCTCCCATGGGACGGAAGATTCGCCCCAAACGGTGGAAGCGTCATCCAAAAGGTCGGAACAATCGCCCCATATTCACCGCACCGAGTCGCATCGCTTGCGACTTTCTTTGCAGTCTACTCGCCGCCGATGACATTCCGACTATGATGAAGAATGAAGGTGGGTCGTCGATAACCGGCAATTCGGCCATTCCGGGTGGCGAATGTGCTTGGGCATGGCTTGAGGTGTGGGGCAACGATGAGGATTTCGAGGTTGCCTCGTAGATTGCAGCAGAGTTTCAGAAAAGCCATGAAACGCCACCAAAACCTGAAGATCAAACAGCGAGCAGCCACGGTAACCCCAAACCGTAGCAATCCCCAACCATAGGAGATTGGAAAAGAGAGACCCTCAACAAGTTCGAGGTGACAAGCTTCTCATTTTCGCCGTCCCGGCAACTTTGAGTGGGGCGATTGCGTGCGGGAAACGCTTGAGGTTGGGGCGATTCGCCAGTATTGTCCGCTCTCAGATGAAACCCAAAAACATCGTCTTGCTGGGCGCGACCGGCTCGATTGGCGTCAGCACGCAAAAAGTCGCGGCGGATTTGCCGGAGCAGGTGCGCATCATCGGCATGGCCTCGCGCGAAAACATGACCGGAATGGAAAAAGCTTTTCGCCAATTCCAGCCCCGCGCTGTGGCGATGACCGACCGGGATAAAGCCCGCGAGTTGGAGCAGCGCCTCGGGACGCCAGTCTTGACCGGGGAAAAAGGGTTGGTGGAATTGGCGACGATGCCGGAGGCGGACATTGTGCTGATCGCGATTGTCGGGACGGCGGGCTTGGAGCCGGCGTTGGCGGCGATTCGGGCCGGGAAGGATTTGGCGGTCGCGTCGAAGGAAATTTTGGTGATGGCCGGCGAGTTGGTGATGAGCGAGGCGAAGAAGCACGGCGTGAAGGTGTTGCCGGTGGACAGCGAACACAGCGCGATTTTCCAGTGTCTCGAAGGCCGCAACCCGGCGGACGTGAAGCGGTTGATTTTGACGGCGTCGGGCGGGCCGTTCCGGCAGACGCCGCGCGAACAGTTCGCGAGCATCACGGTGGCGCAGGCGTTGAAGCATCCGTCGTGGAGCATGGGCCAGAAAATCACGATTGATTCGGCGACGCTGTTCAACAAGGGCTTGGAGATGATCGAGGCGCGCTGGCTGTTTGACATCGAGATTGATCGGGTGGACGTAGTGGTGCACCCGCAGAGCATTGTGCATTCGCTGGTGGAATTTAAGGACGGTTCGATGCTGGCGCAGATGAGCGCGCCGGATATGCGGCACCCGATTCAGTACGCGCTGATCGGGCCGCGGCGGTTGGCGAATACGATGCCACCGACGGATCTGGCGAAGATTGGGACGTTGACGTTTGAGGCGCCGGACCGGGAGAAGTTTCCTTCGTTACGGTTGGCGCAGGAGGCGGGGCGGGCGGGCGGGACGATGCCGGCGGTGTTCAATGCGGCCAATGAGGTGGCGGTGGCGCGGTTTGTGGACGGGAAAATCCGGTTCACGCAGATTTTTGAGACGGTGGAACAGGTGATGCGGGCGCATCATGCAGGCGGGCACAGCGGGGCGTCGTGGGTTGCGTCGCCGGCGTTGGATGCTATACTGGAGGCCGACCTGTGGGCCCGAAAGGAAGCCGAACGTGTCGTTTGAGTTAATACAAAATTTTATAGTCACGAAGTTCTACCCGGCGTTGGTGGTGGTGTTCTTCTTTAGTCTCACGCTGTTTGCGCATGAGTACGGGCATTTTTTGATGGCGCGCCGGCGCGGGTTGAAGGTCGAGAGGTTTTCGTTCTTTGGGTTGGGGCCGCCGATTTTTTGTTGGACGCGCGATGGGGTAGAGTATTGCATTTGTTGGATTCCGTTCGGGGCGTATGTGTCGATTCCGCAGATGGCGGAGATGGAAGGGTTGGAGGGCAAGACGGAAACCGATGTATCGAGTCTGCCGCCGGCGTCGCCGATGTCGAAGATTTTGGTGGCGTTGTTGGGGCCGTTGATGAATGTGGCGTTGGGGCTGGCGTTGGCCAGCGTGTTGTGGGTGGTGGGCAAGCCGATGAATGCGCCGGTGGTTGGTTGGGTCGAGACGGGGAGCGCGGAGGAGTTGGCGGGGATCAAGCCGGGCGATCGGATTGTGGCGGTGAATGAGAAGCCGGTCAAGACGTGGGGACAGTTGATGGAGGCGGTGGCGTTCAGTCTGGAATCGACGGTGAATGTGACGGTGTTGCGTGACGGTGAAGAGCATAAATATTTGCTCGAAACGAAGGTGAACGAGCAGTTGAAGGTGAAGATGCTCGAAGTTTTTCCGCGCGATCATCCGTACGTGCAGAAGGTCCTACCAAGCTCGCCGGCGGAACGAGCCGGGATGAAGGTCGATGATCAGTTTGTCTCGGTGGAGGGAGTGCCGGTGTATAGCTCGGAGCAGTTGCGGGCGTTGATCGGGAAACGGGCGAACGAGACGACGACGGTGAAGGTGTTGCGCGGCAAGCAGACGATCGCGTTGACGGTCACGCCGGAGACGCATCCGGAGGAGAAGGTGGGGCGGATGGGCGTGCAACTGGGCGACCGGTTGCAGATCGTCAAGCCCGGGCCGACACCGCTGGAACAGTTTTCGGAAATCACCGGTTCGATGTTCGCGTTGGTCAAGGCGCTGTTCCATTCGAAAGAGACCGGGGTGAAGGCCAGCAGCATGAGCGGGCCGGTTGGGATTTTGAGCATTTGGTGGTACGGCATTGTCAGCGGCGGCATCCGACAAGGGCTGAGCATTGCGGTGATGTTGAATTTGAATCTGGCGCTGATCAATCTGTTGCCGATTCCGGTGCTCGACGGCGGCCACATCATTTTCTCGATGATTGAACGCATCCGGCGCAAGCCGCTGAACGCGCGTCTGATGCAGTCGATGACAATGGCGTTTGCGGCGTTGCTGATCGGGTTCATGTTGTACATCACGTTTTTCGACATCCAACGGCTGATCCCGTGGCGGAGCAAGACCGTTGTGCATCCGGTGTCGAGCGGGACGGTGACGAACCAGCCATGAAGTACTGTGCAAATCCGTTTTTCCGTCAGCGGCGCGTCACACGCGAGGTGATGGTTGGTAATGTCGGCGTCGGCGGCGACAATCCGGTGCGCATCCAGACGATGTTGACCTCGGACACGATGAACACCGCCGCGTGCGTTGCGGAAACGATTCCAATCCTCGAAGCCGGTTGCGAAATTCTCCGACTGACGGCGCCGTCGATCAACGACGCGAGGAATCTCAAGAACTTCGTCGCTGAAATCCGCCAGCGCGGATTCACCACGCCGATTGTCGCCGACATTCATTTCGTTCCTGCCGCCGCGATGGAAGCGGCGCTGTGGGTGGAGAAGGTCCGCATCAATCCCGGCAACTACGCCGACCGGAAGAAATTTGCGGTGCGCGAATACAATGACGACCAGTACGAACAGGAATTGGAACGGCTCGAAGAATCGTTCACGCCGCTGGTTCTGCGTCTGAAGGAACTTGGTCGGGCGCTGCGCATTGGCACCAACCACGGCTCGCTTTCCGACCGCATTTTGAACCGGTACGGCGACACGCCGCGCGGCATGGTTGAGAGCGCGCTGGAGTTTGTCCGGGTCTGCCGGAAGAACAATTACCACGACATTATTCTCTCGATGAAGTCCAGCAACGTCAAAGTTGTCATCGAGACTTACCGGCTCCTTGTCGCTCGGCTTGCCGAGGAAGGTGCTGACTGGAATTACCCGCTTCACCTCGGTGTCACGGAAGCCGGGGAAGGGGAGGATGGTCGGATCAAATCGGCTATCGGCATCGGGGCGCTGCTCGAAGATGGACTCGGTGACACTATTCGCGTTTCGTTGACGGAAGACAGCATTCACGAGCTGCCGGTGTGCCGAAAATTGGTGGAACGGGCGTCGCGACCGGTCAAGCCGGTGGAAATTGGCGACGTTGTTGAGACGCGCGATCCGTTTTCGTACAAGCGCCGCGCCTGCCGCGAACTGAACGGCATCGGCGGCAACAACGTCGTCCGCGTTAGCGACGAATTTTCGCTGAAAAGCATCGAAGTCGATCCGTTGGCGATGTCGGATTTGCATGGGCAGCCGGTTCGGCTGCTGACGGTCCGCGACGATTGCAAGCTGGAGCCGATCGCAGCCTACCGGCTGCTTGCGGCGCGCGCGCCGGATTGGCCGATTTTGTTGCGGGATCGTTCTGGTGATTTGCTCACGGCGAGTACCAACATTGGCGGGTTACTCTGCGACGGGATCGGTGACGCCATCGAAGTCGCCGGACCGGTATTGCAGGCGTATAACATTTTGCAGGCGGCCGGTTGCCGGTCGTTCAAGGCGGACTATGTGGCGTGTCCGAGTTGCGGGCGGACGCTGTTCGATTTGCAGTCGGTGACGGCCAAGATCAAGGCGCGGACGGCGCACTTGAAAGGTGTGAAGATCGCGATCATGGGCTGTGTCGTCAACGGTCCCGGCGAGATGGCGGATGCGGATTTTGGTTACGTCGGAACGGCGCCCGGCAAGATTTCGTTGTGGGTCGGCAAGGCGCAGGTGAAACAACACATTCCCGAAGCACAGGCGGTGGACGAACTCATCGCACTGATCAAAGAACACGGCCGGTGGATTGAACCGCCGGCGAAGTAAGGAAAATATGAAACGAATCATCACAGTCATCGCAGTTGGCCTCGTCGCGACCGGCGCGTGGGCGAAGGACATTGATTGGCAAAAAAATTACGAAGAAGCCGTGGCCAAAGCCAAGAAAGACAAGAAGCTCGTCATGGTTGACGTCTATACCGACTGGTGTGGCTGGTGCAAGAAATTGGACAAGGATGTCTACAGCAACAACGATGTGCAGGAGAAGCTCGGTAAAAGCTTTGTGGCAATGAAGATCAATCCAGAGGAAAACCCCCAAAACGCTGCGCTAGTCAGGCAGTTTGGTTCACACGGATTTCCGCACATTGTCTTTCTTGACGGAGAAGGGAAGAAGGTGGCTGAACAAGTCGGCTATCCCTGTAATCATTGCACATCTACCGAAGCTGCTAAATTGTTCGTTCACGTCCTCGAAGAAGCCACTAAAAACATTAAGAAGTGACGCGCGTGGTTCATCCCTGGCAGATCAGTCACTCTGAGCTTGTCCTCGACTGCCGCATTTTCAAGGTGCGCCACGATGTGACCGTCAACCCGCGCACCGGTCAGCCGCACGACATGTATGTGTTGGATCAGCCAAACTGGGTCAATGTCATTCCGCTGACGCCCGACAATCAAGTTGTCATGGTTGAGCAATGGCGCCACGGCACTCGCACTATCGAACTCGAAACACCCGGCGGCTTGATGGATGCCGGCGAGTTGCCGGTGGGATGCGGCCGGCGCGAATTGCTCGAAGAAACTGGCTATGCGCCGGAAAAAGTGGAACTGCTGGGCACGGTGTATCCCAATCCCGCCATCCAAAGTAACCGGCAGCACTACGTCCTCGCCACCGGTTGCCGGCAAGTCGCGGAGTTGAAACTCGATCACGCCGAGGACATCGTTGTCCGGTTGGTTCCACTGGCGGAGATACCGGATTTGATTCGCACCGGTAAAATCATGCACGGCATCGTCATCGGTGGTTTTTATTGGTTGAACGCGCAGGCGTAACCAGTGGTTCAGACTTGCGTCGGAGGCGCGACTGCGTGACATTGTCGCAGATGAAGTTCGCATCAGCAATTTCAACACAGACTGACCTGCTTGATTTGGTTCAAGACTTGGACCGGCAGATTCGCGCGAGTTTTGGCGCGGAAAAAATTGATCTGGTGCTATTGTTTGCGCATCCGGATGTGCTCCGTGCAAATACCGGTTTGGCCGAGACCATCCGGCGCGGCCTCGGCGCCAGACATATCGTCGGCTGCAGTGGCGCCGGCATCCTTGGCAACCGTCAAGAATGTGAACAGCAACCGGCAGTGTCGGTGCTGGCGGCGCAGTTACCGGGGGTGGAAGTGACGCCATTTTCGATTTCGGCAGAAATGCTGATGGAAGCAACCGGCCCGACCTTCTGGCATTTTCAACTGGAAGTGACACCGGAAACGCACCCGAACTTGCTGGTGTTCCTCGACCCCTTCAGTATCCCGGCTGCGACGTTGGTGGAGGCACTCGGCGAAGCGTATCCGGCCACGCCGCTCATTGGCGGGCTGGCCAGCGGCGGCCGGCAACCCGGCGAGAGCCGGCTGTTTTGCGATGACGAGACGCTTGATGCCGGTGCGGTGGGTGTGGCGTTGTCCGGCAACGTTGAATTGCGCGCGCTGATTTCGCAAGGCTGCCGGCCGATTGGCCAGCCGTTGACGATCACACGGGCGGACAAGAACGTGATTATTGAGCTGGGTGGCCGGCCGCCGCTGGCCGTGTTACAGGAATTGTTGCCGCAGTTGCCGGTCGGTGATCAGAAGCTGGCGCAGACAGCAGTGTTGCTGGGCCGCGTGATCAATGAGTATCAGGAAGATTTTGCCCAAGGCGACTTTTTGGTGCGCAACCTGGTCGGCCACGACCCGGCGTCCGGTGCGCTGGCCATTGGCGATTGGGTGCGGGCCGGGCAGACGGTTCAGTTTCAAGTGCGTGATGGCGCAACTGCCGCAGCGGATTTGGATGCGTTGTTGCGGCGCGAACACGAGCAGGCCGGTCACGCGCCGGTCCGTGGCGCGTTGTTGGTGAGCTGCATGGGACGTGGCGCCGGAATGTACGGCGAGCCGAATCACGACATTGAAGCGCTCCAGCGAGTGCTTGGCCCGTTGCCGGTCGCAGGTTTTTTTGCAAATGGCGAAATCGGACCGGTTGGCTCAAAATCATTTGTGCATGGTTTTACGAGTGTGATCGGTCTGTTTGCTGAACCGGCTGTTAAGGACACGCCGGCATGAAATGGCTGGCCGGTGTGAGCGTAGTCTGGTTGGCCGGTGCGGTCGCGGTTGCGGAATTTGACTTGGCGGCATTGGCTCGACAAACCCAGCCGGCGATTGTGCGACTCGATATTTATGATCGGTCTGGTACTGAGATTGCCAGTGGCAACGGATTCTTTGTATCGGCGGATGGTAAGTTGGTGACGGATTTCCATCTGGTCGAGAAAGCTGCACATGTAATTGCCAAGCCCGTTACCGGTGAACTATTCCGCGTTGAAGGCGTGCTAGCTACAGATGCGAAAAATGATCTGGCCTTGCTCAAGCTCACTGCCAGCAAACAAACATTTTTGGCTTTCGGCGATACCGGCTCACTCGTGACCAGTCAACGCGTAGCGATTATCAGCAGTCCATTGCGAATGACGCAGTCGCACACTGAGGGAACGGTTTTGAACAGGCCGCTCCTAGTCATCGGTACGGACACGGCAATGCCGGCCGAGGTGGAGGGAATGGTGTTGGCGGTGCGGACGCTGTATGGGGATACCCGGCGCATTCAAGTCTCCGCAAAAATTGATCCACAGGCCGGCGGTTCACCAGTGGTGGACGAACGCGGCGCTGTCATCAGTGTTGTCCGCGCGCGAGTGCGTGATCCGCGACTTTTGAATTACACCATACCAGTCGAGGCGATCAGCAAATTGTTGACCAATGCCGCCGTAAAGCCGGCACCGCTACTGCCAGGACATAAAATGGGGGACAATGCTGACCCTGACGTTTTTCTGTCGCCGGAATGGAAACGAACCATGGCCGTATACAAATTGGGAGATTGGCCGGCCGTATTGGATGCGGCGCAGGCATTGACGCAAAGGTTTCCCGGTTACGCGGAGGCATTTGCTTGTATTGGCACGGCTTCTATGGAGCTTAAAGCATACGACAATGCTATCGCTGCTTATCGACACACCTTGCAACTCGATCCAGACTATGCCTACGCTTGGGTTGGTCTCGGCGTTAATTATCTCGCGCAAGGCAAAGATGACGAGGCGATCGCTGCGTACCAGCAAGCCATTAAAATCCAACCGGATTCGGCATTGCCGTGGTGCAAATTAGGCGAGTTGTATTGCCAACAGGAAAAATATGGCGAGGCGATTGCTGCATACCGACAGGCGACACAGTTTGATCCTGGCGATCCATCCAGCTGGGGAAATCTTGGTGTCAGCTACGAAGGCCAGGGCAAATGGATTGAGGCAATTGCGGCATACCAGCGCGCGGTAGAATTGGAACCGGATTATCCGTTTGCTTGGGTACGACTCGGTGTGACTTGCGGCCAAAGCGGCCGGCAAGGCGAGGCCTTGATGGCATACCGGCAAGCCACACAATACAAGCCGGACTTTCCGGCAACGTGGCTGAGTCTGAGTGTAAATCCTATCGTCCGTGCCAATCGCGCGACGACTGTTGGCGCCAGCAGGCTATTACGTAGCCGTGAGCCATAAGCCTAACTGTTGCTACGGTAATCTTTCGCACTTGACCGGTTCACGGCTTGCCGGATACTGGCAACGCATGATTCGAGCCAAGTTTTGGTGGTGCGCGTTGCCGGTGCTAACAATCTTGCTGTTCAGCCCGGTGTACCGCGCCACATTTGTGTACGACGATGCGGATTTCGTCGTCGACAATCCATTGCTGACTGCGCCCAAGTTCGATCTGGTCGCTGCGTTCACGACGGCATATCCGCCACAACATCCAGAACAAAAACTTTACCGGCCACTGGTGACGTTGTCTTACGCGCTCGATAAAGCCGTTTGGGGCACGCCGAGCGGATTTCATGTGACCAACGTGCTCTGGCATCTGGCGGTGGTGGCAATGTTGGTGTTGTTGCTTCGGCAACTCGGCGCGTCGCCCACCGGCGCGCTGCTGGTCGCGGCGGCTTGGCTGGCGTGGCATCCCTTGACGACTGAAGCGGTGGCGTGGGTGGCCGGTCGGTCGGAATTAATGGCAGCATTTTTTGTGTTGGCATCGTTGGTCGCGTTTGTGCGCAACCGGTCGGCACTGGCCGGTCTGGCATTTGTGGCGGCGTTGTTGTGCAAGGAAAGCGCGATTATGACGCCGGTCTTGGCGGCGTTGCTGGCGTGGCGGTGGCCGGTGAAACGCCGGTGGCCGGTCTGGGCCGGTTACGCTGGCATCGCGCTCGCGTATTTGGCGTGGCGGCAATATCTCTTTGCCGGCGTGCGACTGGAACAGGTGGCGTACGCCGGTTTCGCCGATGCGTTGATGCAACGGCTCGTCGCCGGCAAAGTCTTGGCTCGGTACCTTGCGTTGGCGTTGGTGCCGTATCCGCAATCGGTGTTTCACGAAGTCCAAGTCGAATCGTTGCGCAGCGCACTGGCGGTGGCACTGCTGGTCGGCGTGACAGCGTGGTTGTGGTGGCGGCGTGACCGGTATCCGAATTTGCTGTTGGGTTGGGCGTGGTTTTTCGTGGCGCTGTTGCCGGTTTCAAATTTAATTTTGCCCATCGGCAGCGTGATGGCGGAACGGTTCACGTATTTGCCGTTGATCGGCGTGAGTCTGGCACTTGCCGGTATGCGCCGGCGTTGGTGGGCGATTGTGTTCGTCGTTGTGCTCGCGCACAATGCCGGCAAGACGTTCGTGCGCAGTTTCGATTGGCAAACTGACCGGCAGCTCTGGCAAAGCGCGATGGCGGTGGAACCGGATGCGTTCTTACCGCACGCGCAACTTGGCTTTGCGACGCTCGATAAAACGGAGTTTGACCGGGCGCTGGCACTGCTCGAAACCGAGCCGCCGGCGTTGCGCCAGCATTTCGAACCACGAATCCAAGCGGCGGAATTGGAGTTGGTGCATCGGTTGGCCCGGCAGCAGCAGTTTACGGCGGCAATTGCCGGTTATCAGGAATTTTTGCGGCGATGGCCGGGCGATGCCCGGGCGCGCCGGGCGTTGGCGGATTGTCAGCTGGAGTTACACGATTTTGCGGCGGCGACCGGCGGGTTGGCAGACTTGGTGCGGGAATTTCCAAACGATGCGCGGTTGCGGGCGAAGTTTGGCAGCGCGCTCAGCGGAATCGGCCAAATTGAGGAAGCCTGCCGGCAACTGGAACGCGCAGTGAAACTCGAGCCCGGTACGGCAATCTACCGGCAACACTTGGCGGCATTACGCGAGTACCAAGCGCATGTAGACGTAGAGCAGCGGCGCGGTGAATAAAAAGCTGTCGAGCATGTCGAGCGCCCCGCCGTGGCCGGGTAGGATGTTGCTGGAATCTTTCACACCGGCTTCGCGTTTGATGAGCGATTCGGCCAGATCCCCAATTACCGCCGCCGTGCCGAGCAAAAGGCCGAGCGTGAGTGCGTGCGTGATATTCATGCCGGCCGCGAGAATTCCTTGGCTGAGTTGGTGCGGCCAATACAAACACATCACGGCGCCGCCGATTGCAAAGACGATGCCGCCCGCAGTGCCTTCCCAGGTCTTTTTGGGGCTGATGCGCGGGATCATCTTATGCCGGCCCAGCGTCGATCCGATAATGTACGCGCCCATGTCGGTGAACTTCGTCACCACGACGAGCAGCATGACGAAATACCGTCCTTGATCTGAAGTGAAGTTGATGCGTGTGATGAAATTGCCGAGCCACGCGACGTAGATCAAGCCGAGCAGCGTCACTGCCATGGTTTCGATGCCGGCGGGGTTGAGCTTTTGCGGGAATTGCCGGATGAAGACGCCAAGTGCGAAAACGAGCATAATCAGGATGTCGAAGTCGTATGACAACTCCAGCCGGTTGGTTTGCCGGTAAAAAAACCAACTACCGGAAATCATCGCCACGGTGCCGATGACGCCCCAGACTTTAAAGGTGCGCAACCCTTTCGCTTCGCAAATCCGATAAAACTCCCAGATGGCGCGGGTGATGAAGAGATTGATGAATAGGTACAACCAGATCGGACGCTTGGCCAAGAAGATGACGGCCAGCATCACGCCCCATAACACAAGGGAGCTGATGAGCCGCCAGACAAAGCCGGAGCGCGGATTCACGCTGGCGACGGGTTGGGCCGGCTCGCTCATTTTTCCTTTGGCGGATTGACGAGACCAAAGCGCCGGCTGCGCTGGCCGTAATCTTCCAGTGCCTTGACTAATTCAGGTTTGCGGAAGTCCGGCCAGAGGACGTCGGTTACGTAAATTTCGGCGTACGAAATCTGCCAGAGGAGAAAATTACTGATCCGCATTTCGCCGCTGGTGCGAATCAGTAAATCCGGGTCCGGGATGTTGCCGGTATACAAATGCCGCACGATGACTGTTTCATCAATGTCGGCAATTTCGAGGTGACCGGCTTTCACTTCACGGGCGATGCCGCGCATCGCGTCCACGATTTCCGCCCGGCCGCCGTAGCTCAACGCCAGCACCAGTGTCAAACCGGTGTTCTTGCTGAGTGTTTCAATGCTTTTGGCCAATTGCTTTTGCGCGCTGGCCGGTAAGTCGTGCGTCCGGCCGATCACAGCAAGCTGGACGTTGTTGGCGTTCAATTCCGGGATCTCTTGTTTAAGGAAAAATTCCAACAGGTACATCAGCGCCGCCACTTCTGTACGCGGCCGCTTCCAGTTTTCTGACGAGAACGCATACAATGTCAGGTACTTGACGCCGAGTTCACTGCAGGCGCGCACCATCGCGCGGACGCTTTCCATGCCGATGCGGTGCCCTTCGGCGCGCGGCAACCCGCGTTGCTTGGCCCAGCGCCCGTTGCCATCCATGATGATGGCGATGTGCCGGGGAATGTTTTTGGCCGGTTGGGTCACAGGAAAATGGTTTCGGCCCGGCGGGGACCGACGCTGATAATGCCGAGCTTGGTGCCGCTGAGTTGGGCGAGCTTGGCCAAGTACAAGCGGGCGCGCTTCGGCAAGTCGTCGAAGTTGCGAACGAGCTTGGTCGAAGCCTGCCAGCCATCGAATTCCTGATAGACCGGCTTGCAGCGCAACAGGGCGTTCACGTCAGCCGGCACGGTTTCGATCAGCTTGCCGTCGAGTTTGTAGGCAACGCAGACTTTGACTTTGGGCAACGAATCCAACACATCCAGCTTGGTGACAGCGAGTTCGTCAATGCCGTTCAACATCACTGAAAACCGGGTGGCGATGGCATCGAACCAGCCGCACCGGCGCGGCCGACCAGTCGTGGCGCCAAATTCCTTGCCGGTCTCGCGGAGCATGGCGCCGCTGGCATCAAGCAACTCAGTTGGAAACGGGCCTTCGCCGACGCGTGTCGTGTAGGCTTTCATCACGCCGACCACTCGGCCAATCCGGTGCGGCGGGATGCCGGACCCGGCGCACGCGCCGCCGGCGGTGGTGTTGGAACTGGTGACAAATGGATAGGTGCCGAAATCGATGTCGAGCAACGTGCCTTGTGCGCCTTCGAGGAGGATCTGCCGGCCATCGCGTTCATACCGGTTGAGTAACGTGACGGTGTCGGCAATATACCGGCGCAATTTCTTGGCAACGGCGAGGTAGTCGGCGTTGATTTTGGCGAAACTCAATGGTTTCGCACCGAATGCGCGGGCGATTTCGTTGGTCTCGCGAACTTTGCGACGCAGTTTTTCGGAGAAGCTGGCCGGCGTCAATAAATCCACGACACGGATGCCAGTGCGGCCGACTTTGTCGGAGTAGGCCGGGCCAATGCCGCGTTTGGTGGTGCCGATTTTGCCTTTACCTTTTTGTTCTTCGCGGATGGTATCGAGCAGCCGGTGGTACGGGAGGACGAGGTTGGCGCGGTCGCTGACGAGCAGGTTACCGTTGATGGCGATGCCGCGCGACTGGAGGTGATCAATTTCTTCGAGCAAGGCCAGTGGGTCGACGACGACGCCGTTGCCGATGACGTTGAGTTTGCCAGGGTAGAGGATGCCGGATGGGACGAGATGCAGCACGTACTTTTCGTTGCCGACCTCGACCGTGTGCCCGGCGTTGTTGCCGCCTTGATACCGGACGACAACGTCCGCCTGCTCGGTCAGGACGTCAATAATTTTGCCTTTGCCTTCATCGCCCCATTGGGCGCCGACTAAAACGGTTGTAGCCATAACCTACCAATGATAACCGAAGTCTTAAGCTGCTGGCAAGTGCAAGAATGGCAAAGGTGTGGCACTAGCCGGTCGGCGTGTTGTGTTTGACGCGTTGGGCGTGCTGGTAGACTTGCAGGTATTGCGCGGCGGATTTGGCCCAGGAAAAATCTTGCGCCATCGCTTGTTGCTGGAGTTTGGCGATGTGCTGCGGCCGGTCAAACCATGTGCTGACTGCCCAGCCGATGGTGTTATACAACGCCTGACTGGTCGGTTGGATAAATTTGAACCCCGTGCCGGCGCCGGTGGCTTCGTCATAGTTGACGACGGTGTCGTCGAGGCCACCGGTGGCGCGGACGATCGGCAATGTGCCGTACCGGAGCGCATAAATCTGGCTGAGGCCACATGGTTCGTAGAGTGACGGCATTAGGAAAAAATCACTGCCAGCTTGGATACGATGGCTGAGTTCATTGTTAAAGCCTAGGAAGATGCCGACGCGACCGGGATAAGTGGCTTGGAGCCAGCGGAAAAAATTTTCGGTGTCGGGATCGCCGTTGCCGAGGACGACGACTTGCAACTGCATTTGGTTGAGCGCCGTAGGCAAGGCATCGCGGATAAGGGTAAAACCTTTTTGCGTGGCGAACCGGGAGACGATGCCGAAAACCGGCATGTCGGGACGTTCAGCGAGACCGAGTTCACTTTGCAGTGCAGCTTTGCAGGCGGCTTTACCGGCGAGATTACCGGCGGTGTAGCGCGCCGGCAGGAATGTGTCGGTGGCCGGATTCCAGTGGTCGTAGTCTGCGCCGTTCAGAATGCCGAAGAGATCGAGGCGTCGAGCGTTTAGGAACGGTGCCAACCCCATGCCGCCATCAGGCGTGAGGATTTCTTGCGCGTGAGTTGGCGAAACAGTCGTGAGCGCATCGGCGTAGTTGATACCGGCTTTGAGCAGGTTGAGGTTGCCGTGGTCTTCCAGTGCGCCGGGATGAAAATGGTCGCCGGTAACGCCGATATATGGAAAAACATCGGCCGGATAAACACCTTGATAACCGATGTTGTGAATGGTCAGCACACTCGCGGTATCGGATAGTGGCGAGAGCACGCGATCCCATGTTTTGAGAAAAATTGGCACCAGCGCGCTCGGCCAGTCATGGACGTGCATGATTTGCGGAATCCAATTCCGGTCTTTACAGATTTGGAGTGCGGCCTTGGAGAGCAGGGCGAACCGGTAGGCGTTGTCAGTGTAATGCCCGGTCGGTCCATCGTAGAGTCCCATCCTTCCAAAATAATTTTCGTATTCAACGAACCAGACTGGCAAACTGCCGTCCAATGGCGCTTCATACAACCCGATCCAATTCTCTGTGCCGGCGCCCATATGGACACAATGCGAGCCAACGACATGCAATCCGAATTTGTGCCGATCAATAAATGAATACAGCGGCAACAGCACTCGCACTTCATGGCCGAGTTGCTGGAGCGCTTTGGCCAGTCCGGCGACAACGTCACCGAGGCCGCCGACTTTAGCGAACGGCGCGCATTCGGACGCGACGAACAAAATTTTCATGGGCGTTTCAGTGGCCATGATGCGTTATTGCGCGTCAGCCCGGCATGCGATCAAGATTTGAGCGGAAATTCTCATGGTGATTATTTTTGGCTTACCGGCTGCATAACAGAAGCATTAGTTCAATGCAACTTCTCAGCGAAGTCGGCCACTCGGGCTTGTGCGAGCCTCGCAAAATCGGCATAACTCATTTTGATCGCATCGCTGTGCGTGCCGGCTTCAAATGCGATGCGTGTGTTTTGTTCAAAACCGACGTCCAGCAACATTTCCACTCCATAGAGATGACCGAACGGCGGCATCGTGCCAACTTCGCAATCCGGGAACAGCGCCTTAAAATCCGCTTCCGCCGCGAGTGTCGGCACTGCGCCGGTCATCGCCTGTACGCGTTTCCAATTCACGCGATAACTCGCCGGTAAAACCAGCATGACGATTCGCGTCTCAGCCTTTACCATCACGACCTTGGCGTGCTCGAGACCCTTGACGCCTTCGATGGCAGCCAGTTCTTGCGCTGTGAACGCAACTGGATGATGCACGATTTCATAGTGCACTTGGCTCTGGTTCAAAAACTCAATCAGTCGGTCCGGTATTTTCATGGGGAGTCCAATTTCAAATTAGCCAAGGCCGGTTCGCGAGCCGCTTGCACGGCTAAAGCGGGTTTGGCAGCCAGCGCTTGACGGAGTTCCTGCTCGGCTTCGGCCGACCGGCCTAGCCGGGCGTAGGCGCACGCCAAATTAAAACGTGCCGCCGGTAAGTCTGCCTTTAACCGCAGCGCGGTTTCAAATTCTCGTACCGCGTCATCATACTGAGCGGTTTTCAGTGCCGCCAAGCCGGCTGCCGCATGCGCCACGGCATCATTCGGTAACAATTCAATCGCTCGTTGTGCTGCCTGTAGGCATTCAGTAAACCTGTGTTGCTCAATGAACCCTACTGCAATCGCCCGATAGGTCTTACCGAGTTTTTGCCGGGCGTCCGCCTCGTCACTGGGAAGCGTGAACGCAATCTCAGCATACCGGAGCGCTTCGTCGTATCGGTGTTGATCGGCCAAACCTTCAGCAATAAATCGGTATTCGATGCGGGAGCCGGGATTTTGCAAGACAACCGCCTGCCACATCGTTACATTGTCAGTCCAGACAGGAATCTGTTCGGAGGTGCGCACCACCAACCAGCCCAGATGCAGCGTTAACGCAAAACCCACAGCCATTGGCCAGCGTCGTCCGCAACTGACGAAACTAGCGCCGGCTAACAGCGTCACGGCCAACAACGGCAGATACGCAAACCGGTCGGCCACCGCTTGCCCACCGGCTTGAAACAATCCAGATACCGGCAACACAAGCATTACATATGTCAAGCCAGAAGCCAGTAAAACCGGCCAGCGTCGCCGCGTGAGAAACGCGAGACCGGCTGCGATCAAGCACACTGCCACCGAAAATTGAAATTCCGGGTTGCGCAACGAAATCTCGCCGGCGAGCGCATAGAACGGCGACAGCCAGGCCGGCCAGACTGTCTTCCATGCGTAAAAAACCAAACTGCGCGCGGCGACCAGCCCGCGCTCCGGTAGTGTCAGTGGAACTGTTCGCAACGCGCCGGCATCGGCTTGCCCAATAAAAGTCAAAATCGTCACCGTGCCGGCCAGCGCGAACAGTAGCCATTTTTCCCGGCACAACTGGCCCCAAGTTTGCGATTCATATCGGCGCAACGGAAAAAAATCCAGCGCAAGCAGTACCACAGGCAACGGCACGGCCATCGGTTTACTCAACAACGCCGCTACATATGCCGTTACCGTCAGCCACCACCACTGCCGGTGCAGCATTCGCCCGGCCCAATGCAGATAAGCGATGATACCCAGCAAAGAAAAAAAGCCGGCCAACACCGTTTTGCGACCGGCCAACCATGCGACCGGTTCGACTTGTAGTGGATGTACCGCAAATGCCAATGCCACCCAAGCGGCAAACAACAATCGTTCGCGGTCATTACACGCGCCGGACAATTTCCACGCTAGTAGAACCACAAGCGCAGCATTGAGTGCATGCCATAGAACATTCTGGAGATGATGCCCTCCATAGCGTTGTCCCCAGATGACGCAATCCACGCCGTGCGACAACCATGTCAGCGGTTGGTAATAAATGTACGTGCTGGTGAACGCGTACTTGATACCGGCCCATGTCAGCCGGTTGGTCTCCGCGATCTTAAGATAGCCAAAATCGTCCCAGTATGTGAGATGCAGATGCCTGACTGGTAGATACAGCACGAATGTCAGCAAGCCGATGCCGATGGCGAGAAAAATTAATTTGCGTCGCGTCGTCATCAGTTCACCAGAATTTCCAATCGTCACGCGCCAGCACCCATGCGGCGAGCGCGGCATTGCTGACTGCGTGCGCGATGACACAAGCGGTGACGCTGCGTGTCCTGCGCAGCAACCAATTATAAAGTGCGCCGCAAATCAAGCCAGCCAGCCATTGGTTGTGCTCGGCACCGAAGAGCGCCACCGTGATCGCAAACGCCCGCCAAGAAAATATGCCGACCGGTACCGCCTGAAAATCTTCATTGTCGAGCCAGCGGATCAAAAATGCGCGCCAGAACAATTCTTCCATGACCGGCACCACCAACACTGCGCCGGCAACACGGCCGGTAATGAACAGCCACCGGCTCAGGACCGGCTGAATCAACGTCGGGTCAAACGCCGGTAATGCGGCGGTTTTTGGCGGTGGCGAATGCATCAATTGGCTGAGCCAGGTTTCGGACCGGAACATCAGCTCGTCTACTTTCGGATAAAACGGATCGCCGGCAATCCAGATGGCAATCGCTGCCAAGCCAATGCCAACGGCTAGCCAAGATAAGCCGGGCTGCAACTCGGGATAATGTTTGCGGAACAGCCAGAGCGTACTGGCAACGGCAAATATTTTAACCGGATAAAGCCAGATGAGGTTGGCGTTGGACTGCACGAGCAGAAACGCCATGTAGACCGCCATCGGCGCCACGTACGGCAGCCACGGCCGCCGCGATACCGGTAAAATGTTCATCGCTTGCTAAGACATACACCAGTGAGGTTTTGTCTTGCAATGGCAATGCGCTCCGCCACAATCGCCAGCAGGAGACCATCATGACCAGCCGCGAACGATTACAGCTTGCGCTCAACCACCAGCAACCCGACCGCGTGCCAGTGGATTTTGGCGGTACGGCAGTGACCGGGATGCACGTCGCCGCGCTCAGCCGATTGCGCCAGTCCGTGCTCGGTGAGCCGAATTACCGGGTCAAAGTCGTCGAGCCGTATCAAATGCTCGGCGAAGTTGACGAGCCGCTCCGGCACGCGCTCGGTATTGATGTGGTCGGTCTGATTCCGCGCACGACATTGTTTGGCTTTGAGAACCGGGACTGGAAACCGTTCACATTGTTTGACGGGACGGAGGTAGCCGTGCCGGCTGATTTTAACACCATTCGCGATGCTGCCGGCGATCTGTTGATTTATCCGGCCGGTGATTTGGCTGCGCCACCGAGCGGGCGGATGCCAAAGGGCGGCCATTTTTTTGATTCGATCATCCGGCAACCACCGGTCGACGACGACCATCTGAATCCGGCTGACAATCTGGAAGAGTTCGGATTGCTCAGCGAGGACATGCTGCGCTGGTACGAGCGTCGCATCGCCGAGTTGGCCGGCAAGACGGATGGCGCGGTGATTCTCACGATGCCGGGTACGGCGTTTGGCGACATTGCGCTGGTGCCGGCCCCGTGGCTGAAACATCCGAAAGGCATCCGCGACGTAGAAGAATGGTACATCTCCACCGCGGTTCGCCAAGATTACGTCCACAAAATTTTCGAGAAGCAATGCGAGATCGGTCTGCAGAATTTGGCGGCGCTCATCAAAATTCTCGGCGACCGGGTCCAGGCGGTGTTTTTGACCGGCACAGATTTCGGAACGCAACGCGGCTTGTTTGTTTCGCGGGACACATACCGGGAATTGTTCCAGCCCTATCACCGGCAAATCAATCGCCTCATCCACGAACGGAGCCAATGGAAAACTTTCATTCATTCGTGCGGTGCCGTAATTGATCTCGTGCCAGACTTTATCGAGGCCGGCTTCGACATTTTGAATCCCGTACAATGCTCCGCCAGCGGCATGGACCCGGCGACGTTGAAACGCGAGTTTGGCCGGCACGTGACGTTTTGGGGCGGCGGCGTGGACACGCAAGGCGCGTTATCTTCCGGCACGCCCGACGAAGTCTACCGGCAAGTTCGCGAGCGGGTTGAAATTCTCGGTGCGGGCGGCGGCTTCGTATTCGATTCGGTGCACAACGTCCAAGCCACCACGCCGCTGGTGAATCTGCAAGCGATGTTCCGTGCGCTAAAAGACGCGGCGCGCTAACGCCTGCGGCCAGCCCAGAACTTCGCCAATTCCGGTTCCAAATTCCGGCACGTCAAATCCATTCCCCAATCCGCCGGGAAGAGCGCGGTGTATTGATTCTGAATAAACCGTTGGCAGACCAGTACCGCCACGCCGCAATCTGTTTCGGACCGGATCAACCGGCCAACCGACTGAATGACGCGGTTCATGCCGGGATAGAGATACGCGAACTCAAACCCTTTTCCGTATTTCTCCTGGTAATACCGGCGCATCAGCTCGCGCTCGAAACTCATCTGCGGTAAGGCCGGGCTGACCACGATCACGCCCGACAATGTTTCGCCGGGATAATCCACGCCTTCGGCAAACACGCCGCCCTGCACCGCCAGCACCAGCTTTGGCGGCACGTTCGTCTGCAACGCGTCGAGCACTGTTTGCCGCTGCGCCGCGGTCATGCCGGGTTCCTGAACCAGCGCCGGCATGGTGAGATGCCGGGCCGTCGCGCGCAAAAATTCATAGCTCGGAAACAACGCCATGTAATTGCCGGCATGCGCGCCGGCCACCATCGTGATGATTTCGGCCACCCGGTCGTAATTCGCGCCGCGATGCCGGAAAACCGTCGAAACGGTCGGCACGACCAAAATCCGCCGGTTCTCAGCCGGGAACGGCGACGGCAAAATCAACGTGTCCGTGCGTTCGGCCTCGAAGCCCAGCATCTGCCGGTAAAATTCCGCCGGCGCGAGCGTGGCCGACATCGCGATAACGCTGTGAAATCCAGCCAGCCGCTCGGCCAGTAGCCGGGACGCGTCCTGGCAGACAATTTTCAGCGCCGATCCGCCAGTCGTGTCGAAAACGTAGGCGAATTCCTCGCCGGCAAGGCCGAGCACGCTGTAAAATTTTCCGAGCTCTCCAAAAAACTCCTCGACCGGATCATCCGGAATTGCCCGGCCGCTTTCGATCTTATCGAGCAGATAGCGGATGCTGAGCCGATTCAGCGTGGGCTTCAGATCGTCGAAAAACGGTTTTGGTGATTCGATCAGAAACTGCTCGGCGGTGTTGGCCGGTGCCTCGTCGAGCTGCGAGTATTCATCCGGCAACTGCCGGTCGTGCGACCGGAAGAAATCATCAATCGTATTCAGGAATTGACAGAGTTCGCGCGCCAGCCCGGGCTCGACGTGCGCCAGTTGTTTGGCCAGCGCCTGGACTTGCCGGCGGCGCAAGACCGGCGAGTAGTACTCCAGCGCGCGCTGGACGAGGTTGTGCGCCTCATCAATGATGAGAACCGCGTCGGAATAATCCGCGTCCTGAAAAAAACGCCGGAAGTAAACCTGCGGGTCGAAGACGTAGTTGTAATCGCAAACAATGGCGTCCGTCCGCTCGGCCGCGAGCAGCGCCAACTCAAACGGACACAGCGCCACGCCTTGACCGGCCTCCATCAAGCGATCCGGTAGCAGCACGCCTTGCTGGAGCAATTGGTCGATGACTTTGGTCTGCTGCAATTTCAACTGGAACATTTGCAGGTGCGGGCAAAACTCTTCCCGGCAGGCGTAGACGGAATTGATGCACATGTTCTCTCGCGACCGGAACACCGTCGCCGTCGGCCCGTCCAACCGGCGCAGCGTTTCGGCGGCTTGTTGGTGCTGTGTGTTTTTGGCGGTGACGAAAAACACGCGCCGGTCATGCGCCAGCGCGTCTTTCATTGCCGGGAAAAGTGCGCCGGCAGTCTTGCCGATGCCGGACGGCGCGGACACCAGCAGATGCCGGCCTTTGTCGAGTGCCGTCGCGACCGCGGCGATCATTTCGTCCTGATACCGGCGTGGTTGCGCGAACGGGAACGCTAGGCTGCCGGCGCGTTGCCGGCGTTCGTGCCGGCCCAGGTCGCGTTCGCGCGCCACCGTGATCAAGGCTCGCACCCGGTCGGCAATCAGCTGCTGGCAATCATCGAACGGTCCGGTCACCGCAAAATTCTTGCTGATTCCGTCCACGACATTGACGTACACGAGTTGACCGGCAACGGGCCGGCCTTCGAGCGCGACGAAGTAGCAGTACAACCGGAGTTGTTCGAGATGCTGCGGGTGTGGCGTCAACGCCGCGAACGCCATGGCTGACAAAACAACCGATTTTACTTCCTCGACCAGCCACGAGCCGCCGGCCGGTGGCTCAATCACGCCGTCAATCCGGCCTTGAATTTTGACGGCGAACTCGTCCACGGTCGTCGTGTGGCGGATGAAGATTTCCTGCCGATACGCTTCGTGCTGGGCGGCTTGGGCGCGCTGGCGTTCGACGTGGGCTTCGCGGCCGAGCGCAAACCGCGTGGCTTGCCGGAGCCCGGCGACGCGGCCGGTATTTGTCGCCGGTTCCGCCACGAGGTCGCCGACGCCGAGCGCGACAGTTCTTTTCGTCAAGTTGACTTTGACAGCCATGCCGGTGTGACCATACAGTACCGGTAATGACAGCCAAACTTTTTCTCGTGGCGTTGCTGGCGGCAAGCTGGCCGGTGTTCGCCGAGCCGTTGCCGACGTTTATGGATTTCCGGCGAATGGATCAAACGCGGCGGCTGACCGGCCAGTTGCAGACGGCCGAGTTGTTGAAAATCACGCGGCTAGATCCGGAGCTGATTGCCGGCGTGGTGCTGCGGAACACGAATGATGCGCAGTTGGCGTGGGGCGCGGCAGAATTGCTGACGGAGTGGCCGGCGCGGCGCGCGCTGTTTGAAACGGCATTGGCGGCGATGAGCAATCGTGTGTCGGTTGCATTGCGGTATGCATGTGCGGCGGCCCGGCAAGGCGAGTATGATAATGCGCTCAAGTGGGCGCGGTTTTGTCAGGCGCAAGACGGTGATAATACGGTGCCGTGGTTGGTGGAGTTGTGGATCCTGGCGCAACGCAAGCTGGGGCAGCACTTGGAGCAGAGCCCGCCGGTCTGGACGACGAATTTCCGGGATTACACCGCTGACGCATGTCGAGCACGGATCCGGGTGTTGGAGTTGGCCGGTTATTCCGCCTACTCTGCGCGCCGGTTGGGTTTCAAACCGGATTCCGACGCGCTGTTCATTGTGCAAAATATTTGCAAGCCGCCATTTGACGAAGCGACGAAACGGCTGTTGCGCAGTTCCGGCGAATCACTCCAGCAACAGCGGCAATTTCTACTCGGCGAATTGATTGGGCAAACGCTGGAGCGCACCATGCTCGCATTGGTGCCGGACGCTGACCGAAATGGTGAGGTCCGGGCGCGCCTCGAAACAATCGGCACTCGCCGGGAACGTTTGCGGCAGCGGCTCGCCGACATCGAACGCAACACGGTGGATTACGCCACCGAGGCGCAGATGGTGCAATATTTCGATGATGTGTTGGCGGCCGGCGAAGAAGCGGCGATGCAAAAGCTCATCGGCTCAGTGAAGTCGCCGTTGCCCACCAGCCACGAAGACGAATGACACTGGCCGGCTAGTCATTGCGGACGCTTTTATTCGTTACTGCAACCATGCCGCCGGCATGATAATATGCTCGCGTATCTGATGGACACTCGCCAAAAAATTCAAACACTCCTCGCTGCACCGGGTTATCACCCGCTCCGCCGCGCCGAAATTGCTAACAAACTCCGCCTAGACGAAGGGCAACGCCGCGACTACCGGCGTGTGTTGGACGACATGCTTGCCAAAAGTGAAATCGTCCGCGTCCGGCAGGACCGTTTTGTTTTACCGGCGGAAGCTGATCTTGTCGCCGGAACGATTACGATCAGCGAAAAGGGATTTGCGTTTGTCATTCCGGAGTTGCCGGCAACCGGGGACGTGTACGTCGCTGAACAGGACACCGGCGTGGCCATGCATGGCGACAAAGTCCTCGTCCGTCTGTATCGTGAACGCCGGCAAGCCAAAGCCTCTGACAAACCGACCGGCCGCGTTATTCGCATTTTGGAGCGCGCCCACGACAGTGTCGTTGGTACGTTGCAAAAAACGAAACTGTTTTACTACGTGGTTGTTGACGATCCGCGCTTCGTCCATGACGTCTACACCAAGCCTACACTTAATGCACAGGTCGGCGACAAAGTTGTCGTCAAGCTTTCCGAGTGGACCTCCCGGCATGTTAATCCTGAAGGTGTGATCACTGAAGTCCTCGGCAAGGCCAACGCGCCGGGCGTGGATATTCTCGCGATCATTCGCAAACACCGGCTACCGACGCAATTTACTGAACAAGTCGAAGCAGAAGCCGCTACGCTTTCGGAAGCGATCCCGGCTGACGAAATCCGGCAACGCCGCGATTTGCGCCACGAATTTATCGTCACGATTGATCCCGACGACGCCAAAGATTTCGACGATGCCGTCAATGTTGACGAATTGCCGGGCGGCGGATGGCGACTGGGTGTTCACATTGCTGATGCGAGTTTTTACGTTACGCCCGGCAGTGCGATTGACCGCGAAGCGAGCGGACGCGGCAATAGCGTTTATCTAGTGGATCGCGTGCTGCCGATGTTGCCGGAGAAATTGTCGAATAACTTGTGCAGTTTACGACCCCGGCAAGACCGGCTCACCGTGTCATGCTTCATCGAATTTGGGTCAAAGTTGGAGTTGCGGCAGGTGACTTTTGGGCGGAGCGTGATTCACTCCAAGCACCGGCTGACATACAAAGAAGCTTTTGCGCGGTTGGAGTCGAAAGATACCGATGAACTGACCCGTGAGTTGAAAAAGATGTGGCGGCTGGCGGCCAAGCTCCGTGCACAACGCTTTGCCAAAGGCTCGCTCAACCTCGACTTTCCTGAAATCAAAGTCAGGCTCGACAAACAAGGCCGACCGATTCGTATCGAGAAGAACGTCAACGACATTTCGCACCAGTTAATCGAGGAGTTTATGCTGGTTGCCAATGAGGCGGTGGCCCGGCAGATTTGCAACTCGCAGGTGCCGGGGATTTACCGGATTCATGAGGATCCGGATTTGGCCAAACTTCGCGATTTCCGTGAATACGCCCAGACATTTGGTTATAAAGTCGGTGACGTGGCGCACCGGCAGGAGTTGCAAAAACTTCTCACAGCCGTTACTGGCAAGGTGGAAGAATACGCGATTCATCTGGCGTTGCTCCGGTCGCTCAAGCAAGCCCGGTATGCAACGCAGTCGGTTGGGCATTTCGGCTTGGCGAAGAAATATTACACACATTTCACTTCCCCAATCCGTCGGTATGCGGATCTCGTAGTACACCGAACGTTGCTAGGCACGCGTAAGTATGGGCTCGGCGAGTTGACAAAGCTGGCGACGCACGTTTCGATTACTGAACGGACTGCTGGCGAGGCCGAACAGGAATCAGTGGAATTGAAACGGTTAGAATATTTTCACCGGCAACTCCTCGATGGCAGACTCGACACGTTGGATGCGGTGGTCTCAACCGTGCGCAATTTTGGAATTTTTGTGGAATTGACTGAAAGTCTGGCACGCGGTCTGGTGCATATCTCATCGCTCGAAGACGATTTTTACAACTACGATGAACTGCGGGAGCGATTGGTTGGCAAACGAACGAAGCGAATCATCCAAATCGGCGACAAACTGCGGGTACAAGTCGCACGTGTAGATTTATTCAAGCGGCAGCTTGATTTCCGGGTTGTTGGATGACACCGCCGGCGATCACAACCGATTACATTACGGACTGCGGCGGCCGGTTTTACACATGTGCATTGATGTCATGAGCGGAACACCGATTTTGAGTACGTTCCGGCAATGATAGCTCAGATTGGCAGCCAATTGGCTGAGTGCGGCTTGAAACTACTAGACCTGCACGGTTCCGTTCCGGTATTGTTGCAGAATCGATTTTTCTGGAGCGTGCGTTTACGGTCGGCAAGCTGGTGGCCGGAATGATTGCCGGCACACCCTTTGACACTTTTGGGGATTCGCGGTAGTATCAGCGCATGATTTTGAGTATGAAAATGTTTGTCAACTTCAAGGAGGCGGTTCGATGAAAATCGTCGTGATTGTATTGGCAGTGGCGTTGGTGGTGTTTGGCGTGTTGTATTTCCAGAGCGACCAGGCACGGATTGCGCAGTCGAAGGTATTGCTGGCCACGCAGGAACAATTGACCACCACTAGCAATCAGGTTGTTACCGTCGAAACCGAAATGGCAGAAACCAAAAAACAAATGACTGCGCGTGTTGTGGAGTTGGAATCGTCGCTGACGACGCTCGGCAACGACAAAGCTAAAATTGAAGCGCGCGTCAATGAACTGCAGTCGCGCATTGAGACGGTCGAAAAAGAGCTGACCGACGAAAAAGCCAAAGTCAAAGTTGTGGAAGATGAGCGCACACAGGTCACTGGTAAATTGACCACAGTTTCCAATCAACTCGTCAATGTCCGGTCGCAATTAACGGATTTGCAAAAACGCCATGCCGGCACGGAAGCTGAGCTGGCGGCGTTGCGCATGAAAGAGACCGCGCTTGAATCGGAGCGTAATTCGCTGGAGCGTCGGATCAATGATCTCGATGAATTGCGCGTACAAATCCGCGTCGTCAAGCGCCGGCAATGGGAAGAGCACATCGCCGACTGGAGGAAGCGCGACACAGATATCGGTCTCACTGGCAACAAAGGTGTGCTGATGAAAGACGGCCAGTGGTCGCATTGACCAATCCCGACCGTCCGCTCCAAATTGCCGGGCGTACCTTTGGCTCGCGCCTGATCATGGGCACCGGAAAGTTCGCGTCCTGCGAACTCATGGCGACGGCTCTGGCCGCCAGCGGCGCCGAAATGGTGACGGTCGCGCTGCGCCGCGCCGACTTGACCGGTGGCCAGGATAAATTCGCCAACATACTGACGTTTCTCGACCCCAAAAAATATCTATTGCTGCCGAATACCAGCGGCGCCCGCACGGCGGACGAAGCCTGCCGGCTAGCGCGGCTCGGCCGGGAAGCCACCGGCTCCACCTGGCTGAAATTGGAAATTCATCCCGATCCACGGTATCTATTGCCGGATCCAATCGAAACCATGCTCGCCGCCACCACACTCGTCAAAGAAGGTTTCACGGTGTTGCCGTACATCAACGCCGACCCGGTTCTGGCCAAACGCTTGGCCGATGCCGGCTGCGCGACGGTCATGCCGCTTGGTTCACCCATCGGCAGCGCCCGCGGCATTGAGACGCGTGCCAGCATTGCTATCATCATCGAACAAGCCACCGTGCCGGTCGTCGTGGATGCCGGCCTCGGCGCACCATCGCAAGCGGCTGAAGCGCTGGAAATGGGCGCGGACGCCGTGCTCGTGAACACGGCCATTGCCGCCGCCGCCGATCCGGTCCGAATGGCGGAGGCGTTTAAACACGCTGTGATTGCCGGGCGCACCGCCTACGCAATCGGTCTCTCGCCCAAACGCCTGGAAGCTGACGCGACCAGTCCGTTGACCGGTTTTCTAAACCAATGAGCTTTGTCGAGACGTTCAACGCCCTGCCGGTCGCTGCGCTGCACCGGTACGCCCAAACCGCCACTGCTGCCGAAGCCGCGGCGGCATTTGCTGGCCGGAGCCTGGAAAGTTTCGCGGCGTTGATTTCGCCGGCAGCGAATTTGGAACAACTGGCCCGGCAAGCCCACGCGCTCACCGTCCGGCATTTCGGGCGAGTGATGCGGCTCTACGCGCCGTTGTATCTGAGCAACGAGTGCATCAACGTTTGCCGGTACTGTGGATTCTCTCGCGATAACCCGATTTTGCGTGTCACTTTGACAGTCGAGCAAGCCGTAGCTGAGGCCCGGTATCTGCAAAACGAGGGCTTCCGCCACATTTTGCTGGTGGCCGGCGAGCATCCGCATTTCGTATCGAAAACCTTTTTGCGCGATTGCGTGGCGAAATTGCGGCCGATCTGGCCGAGCATCGCATTGGAAGTCGGACCGCTGGAAACTGAGGAATACCGGCCGATTGTCGAAGCCGGGGCGGAAGGTTTGACGATTTACCAAGAAACGTACAACCGGGAAATCTACGCCACAATGCACGCCAGTGGACCGAAGACAGATTTCAATTCGCGCTTGGAAACGCCAGAGCGCGCCTATCTTGCTGGCTTTCGCCGGCTCGGAATCGGGGCGTTGTTGGGGCTGACAGATTGGCGGTATGAGGCGATTTGTGTGGCAGCGCATATTCAATATTTGCTCAAGCATTGTTGGCAGGCGCAAATCACGACGAGTGTGCCGCGATTGAGACCCGCAGCGGGAGCGTTTCAGCCATTATCGCAAGTGTCTGACCGGGAATTGGTTCAATTTGTATGTGCGATCCGGATGACATTCCCAGAAATCGGGATTGCGCTCAGCACGCGTGAGACGGCAAAGCTTCGGGATGGCTTGGTGCCACTGGGCTTGACCATGATTAGCGCCGGAAGTCACACTGAACCTGGCGGTTACACTGGCCAAGGCCATGAGGACCTACATTTGACCAAAGGCGGCCATCGCATTGATGCCCAAGGCGAACATGCCACTGTCCAATTTGAAATTGCTGACAATCGGTCGGCGTCACAGGTTGCGGCAAAGCTCAACATATTGGGATATGAGCCGATTTGGAAAGATTGGGATATGGTGTTGAATGGCTAAGATCATTGCTAACGGAATACTTACCGAGATCGAACAGCCATGCCGGCTGGTTGACTGGTTGGAGCAATCGGGCTGGAAACCGACACAAGTGGTTGTGGAATTGAACGGGGAAGTTGTTCAACGCATGCAACTTAAAGATGTGGATCTTTTTGAAGGTGATCGACTGGAAGTAATTCTACCGGTTGCTGGCGGTTGAAGTTATTCCATTAAATCCATGACGGCAATATACGTTATATCAATATGATATATCGACAGCTTCGATGCTTATAAGTAAAAATTGATTTTACTGAATTCTCTGGCCGAAATCGGGCGAGAAAAAAGTTCTTGCAAATCCATGAAAGTAACTTTAATTTCCTCGCACAAAGATTCGGGAGTTTGCACGTTCTTCAGAGGGGTTCCCCACCCCCACCTCCTTGGCGTGCAACTCCTGAATCTTTTTTTGCTTTTCAGCGTTGTCGGGGTTAATACTTAACGATAATGAATTCGACTTTCTTGCCTCCCAACCAAAATGTGATTGATTTCACGACACAGGAGCCATGGCGGTTGTTTCGGATCATGGCGGAATTTGTCGAAAGCTTTGAGGAAATGAGCAAGGTGGGGCCGGCGGTGAGCGTGTTTGGCAGTGCCAGGACGCCGGCATCTGATCCGTGGTATGCCAAAGCCGAAGAAATTGGTCGATTGCTGGTAAAAACCGGTTACGCGACGATTTCTGGTGGTGGTCCTGGCATCATGGAGGCCGTCAATAAAGGTGCATTCGAGGCCGGCGGCTTATCAGTCGGGTTGAACATCGAGTTGCCACACGAACAGACGCCTAATCAATACCAGAACCGTAAGCTGTTCTTCCGGTATTTCTTTATTCGCAAGGTTTGCTTCGTGAAGTATGCCAGTGGTTTTGTGATGTTCCCCGGCGGTTTTGGAACGCTCGACGAGCTTTTCGAGTCCATTACGCTGATTCAAACTGAACGCATCTCGCGCTTCCCGGTCGTGCTGATGGGCCGTGAGCACTGGAGCGGGTTGATTGATTGGATGAGTGAACGGTTACGCGCGACGCAATTGATCGGCAATGAAGATTTGCAGCTTTTCAAGATTTGCGATGATCCGGCCGAGGCGGTAGAGTTCATCCGTGCGCACGATCCATCCGGACCGACCAACTAAATATATGTACGATATCACCACACTGCCCGGCGGATTACGAGTGATCACAGCACCGATGCCACACATGGCGAGTGTCTCGGTCGGAGTTTGGATTGGCATCGGCGGCCGGCATGAAACTCGGCCACTTTGCGGGATTTCTCATTTTATTGAGCATTTGCTCTTCAAAGGCACAGCGCGCCGGTCCGCCAAGCAAATCAGCCAGACGGTTGAAGGCGTCGGTGGCTATTTAAATGCCTTTACCGGCGAGGAAAACACTTGCTATTACGCCAAAGCCAGCCAGCAGCACCTTAATTTATTGCTCGACGTGCTCGGAGATATGTACCGGCATCCGAAACTGACCGGCACCGACATCACCAAAGAGCGCCAAGTCATTAAGGAAGAATTGTTGATGTACCGGGACCAGCCGGATCATTACGTCCAAGAATTGCTCACCGAAACGCTTTGGCCGGACCACGCACTTGGCCGCGCACTTACCGGCACGCCAGAATCACTCGACCGGATGCATCGCGCGACATTGCTCGATTTCAAAACGCGCAACTATGTGCCGGTCAATACCGTTGTCGCCATCGCCGGCAACTGCGACCATGCCGGCAGTGTGGCCCGCGTTGCCGATCAATTCCCGGCACGAACGTCCGGCCGGTCCGCGCGGATTACGCCGATCACTGCCGTGCAACGGACGCCACAGTTGCGGTTCCTCACCAAGAACGTCGAACAAACGCATCTGGCTATCGGCATTCGCAGCTACTCGCGGCACGACGCACGCCGGTATGCGTTGAAATTATTGAGCGTGATCCTCGGCGAGAATATGAGTTCCCGGTTATTTCAGACGATTCGGGAAGATCACGGGCTGGCATATTCGATACAATCGGCTACCAGTTTTTTTGCGGATACCGGCGTGTTTCTGATTTCGGCCGGATTGGACACGAAACGCTTGCCCAAGGCGCTCCGGTTGATTTTGAAGGAACTCGGTAAGGTCGCGCGCCGGGCGCCGTCCGCAGACGAATTACGCCGCGCGCAAGATTACGCCATCGGCCAGATGCGGCTCGGCATGGAAAGCACAAACAATCAGATGATGTGGTGCGGTGAACACCTACTCGCCTACGGGTGCGTCCAGACACCGGACGAAATCGAGCGACGGATCGCCGCGGTCACCACGGCGCAGATTCAGGAAACCGCCGCGGACATTTTCCGTGAACACCGGCTGAATGTGGCCGTTATCACGCCGAGCAAGGATGAACACGCGGTCCGAAAATTACTGACATTTGAATGAATGCAAAGCTGAACAATCTCATTCTGGCGGCGATCACTGGGATCATCGTGTTGAGTCAGCCGGTTCGCGCTGATGATCCGAAACCGGGTTCCCCCAAAAAAGGAATCGGGTTGATAATTGGCAACCACAACGGCTGGCATGAAAGGCTTAAGGCGCTTAATTGCCGGTGGTTTTACTCTTGGTGGTTTGAGACGCCGGAGAACATCCCGGCAGGAGTTGAATTTGTGCCGATGCTTTGGGGGCCGGGGTCACGGACAGCCACGGCTTACCGGCGGTTGACCGAGGAACACCGCGCGGGCCGACATCAAGTTTTGTTGGGCTTCAACGAACCGGACGTGTTGGAGGAGGCGAATCTCTCAGTCGGAAAAGCATTGGAAGTTTGGCCGAAGTTGTTAGGGACCGGCTTGCGCTTGGGCAGCCCGGGGGTAGCGCATCCGGAGGAGCGCTGGCTGAAGGAATTTATGGCTGGAGCGGAGGAGCGAAATCACCGGGTGGATTTCATCGCGGTGCATTCTTACGGCGGCGATAACGTCCAAGACTTTCTTGCTGGCTTGGCGCGGGTTCACGAGAAGTTTCACCGGCCGCTCTGGATTACCGAATTGGGCGTGGCCGATTGGGACGCACGACAAGTTCCACATGGTTGTTACACGCCAGCCGAGGTGTACAAGTTTATGGCCGCTGCGATCCCGGCATTGGAAAAACTGGACTACGTCGAGCGATATGCGTGGTTTCCTGCCGAACAGTCAAACCGGTTGCTGGGCGCGTCGGCATTGTTCGATAAAGACGGCAACCTGACAGAGCTCGGCCGGCTATATTCTTCATTTTGACGTGAAAACTAAACTCGCCAAACTTCAAGAAATCTTTCGCGCATGCGGGCGCACGCTCGTGGCATATTCCGGCGGCGCGGATAGCGTGTTGCTCGCAAAAGTCGCGCACGATGTCCTGGCCGGCAACACGCTGGCAGTGATCGCGGATTCGCCGAGTTTGCCCCGTCGGGAATTGGCGGAGGCATTGGCACTAGGCCTGCAATTTGGCTTTCAAGTACGCGTGGTCAAGACCGGCGAAATGACCGACGCCAATTATCGGAGTAATCCGGCCAACCGCTGTTATTTCTGCAAGACGGCATTGTTCGAAGAATTGGCCGGCATCGCGCGCGCGGAAGGCTGGCAGACGATTGTCTATGGCGAGAATGCGAGCGATACCGGCGATTTTCGGCCGGGCGCACAGGCGGCGCTGGAATACAAAGTGCGCGCGCCGTTGAAGGAAGTCGGACTGACGAAGGTGGAAATCCGGCAGCTCTCCAGTCAACTCGGTTTGCCAACAGCGGAGAAGCCGGCGATGGCGTGTCTGGCGTCACGGATTCCGTACGGCGAGCCGGTCACGCCGGCAGCGCTTGGGATGATCGAGGCGGCGGAAACAGTATTGCGCGATGCTAATTTTATTGAAGTGCGGGTCCGACATCATGGGACCATCGCGCGGATCGAAGTTGGGCCGGATGAAATCAGCCGGTTTCTCGACGCGAGCCTGCGTGCCGGGGTCACGCAGGCGTTGCAGCGGATTGGCTACGCCTACGTGACATTGGATTTGCTGGGCTACCGGCGCGGCAGTGGCAACGAAGTGTTGGTAAAGACGGATTGACAGACTGGCCGGGAAACGGGTAGTAACAGCCGCGTGAAACCAATGTTGGAAAACAAGGTTGCCGTGGTGACCGGCGCCGGGCGCGGGATCGGCAAGGCAATTGCGGTGCGGCTGGCCAGTGAAGGCGCGCGCGTGGCGTGCTGCGGCCGGACGCTGGCGAACGTCGAGGCGACCGTCGCGGCGATTGTGGCGGCCGGCGGGCAGGGCAAAGCTTATGCAGTCGATGTGGCCGACGCCGGGCAGGTGATAGCCACGTGCGAGCAGGTCCTGAAAGATTTTTCGCGCGTCGATGTGCTTGTTAATAATGCCGGCGTGACACGCGATCAGTTGTTGCTGCGGATCTCGGAAGCCGATTGGGACACGGTGCTGGACACGAATCTCAAGGGCGCATTTCTGTTCACAAAGGCGATTAGCCGGGTGATGCTCAAGCAGCGGAGCGGACGCATCGTCAATATTTCTTCGATTTCAGGCTTGACTGGTAACGCCGGGCAATCTAACTATGCCGCCTCGAAAGCTGGCCTACTCGGCTTTACGAAGTCGGTGGCGCGCGAGTTGGCCTCGCGGAGCATTACCGTTAACGCGGTGGCGCCGGGCTTCATCGTGACGGATATGACGGCGGTCTTGGGGCCGGCCGTGCAGGAAAAGTTGAAGGCGCAGATTGCGCTGGGGCGGCTCGGCGAGCCGGATGACATTGCGAACGCAGTGTTGTTCCTGGCCAGCGACTTGGCGGCGTATGTGACTGGGCAGGTAATTACAGTGGATGGCGGCTTGGTGATGTAGAACTGAGCGTTGTCGGAAGCATTAAAATTTTACGGAGGAAAAACCATGGCAGAAAAATCAGTACAAGATCGCGTGAAGGAAATCATCGTCGAACAACTCGGCGTGAATCCGGACCAAGTCACCCCCGAAGCCAAGTTCATTGAGGACTTGGGCGCGGACTCGCTCGACACCGTCGAGTTGGTTATGGCATTTGAAGAGGAATTTGGCGCCGAGATCCCGGACGAGGATGCGGAAAAACTCCAAGCCGTCGGCGATGTCATCAAGTACATCGAGGAACGCGGCGAGAAGTAATTCCGGCCTGCGGCCATTTGGCCAGCCAATTTGGGGCATGAAGTGAGTTGCAATCCATCGCTTTATGCCCCATTTTGTTGACCAGTTTTAGGAGCAACCATGAGTGAACGACGCGTCGTTATTACCGGCATTGGCGTAGTTACGCCGCTTGGCAACGATCTCCAGACTTTCTGGCAGAATCTGCTTGCCGGCAATAGTGGTGTCGGTCTGGTCACCCGGTTTGACACCACCAAATTCGACTGCAAAATTGGCGGCGAAGTCAAAGACTTCAAGGCCGATCAGTTCATGCCGGCCAAGGAAACGCGCCGCACCGACCGCTTCACGCAATACGCCGTCGCCGCCGCCCGCATGGCTGTGGCCGATTCCCAAATCGATCTCGCCAAGCACGACCTTAACCGCGTCGGCGTCCTCGTCGGCTCCGGTATCGGCGGCATGGAAACCATCGAAACCCAGGCCGGCATCCTGCTCACCAAAGGGCCCGGCCGCGTCTCGCCGTTCATGATCCCGATGCTCATCGTCAATATGGCGAGCGGCTACATCTCAATGTTGTTTGGTGTCAAAGGCCCCAATCTGTCCGTCGTCTCCGCGTGCGCCACAGCCACGCACAGCATCGGTGAAGCCGCCCGCGCCATCGTGCACGGCGACGCCGACGTGATGATTGCCGGCGGCAGCGAAGCCGCTATTACCGGCCTCGGCTATGCCGGCTTCTGTTCAATGCGCGCGATGAGCACTCGCAACGATGATCCGACACATGCCAGCCGACCGTTCGATGCCGGTCGCGATGGCTTCGTCATGGGCGAAGGTGCCGGCGTGGTCATTCTTGAATCACTCGAACACGCCCGCAAACGCCACGCGCGGATTTACGCCGAAGTGGCCGGCTATGGTTTGACTGGTGACGCCTATCACATGAGCGCACCGGCCCCGGATGGTGAAGGCGCCGCCCGTTCCATGGCCATGGCGCTCCGCCATGCCAAACTTAATCCCGACCAAATTGAATATATCAACGCCCACGGCACCTCGACGCCGGTTGGTGACAAGTGCGAAACCCAAGCCATCAAAACTGTCTTTGGCGAGCACGCCCGCAAGCTGGCAATCAGTTCGACCAAATCAATGACTGGCCATCTGCTTGGTGCAGCCGGTGCCGTGGAAACTGCGGTGTGCATCCTCGCCATCCAAAACGGCATTGTGCCGCCGACGATCAACTACGAAACGCCCGATCCTGACTGTGATCTCGATTACGTGCCAAACAAGGCGCGCGAGATGCGCGTCAATGCCTGCGTCAACAACAGCCTCGGTTTCGGCGGCCACAACGCGACGCTCATCATCAAGCGCCACGAGTAGGCCAGTACTTGCCGACGAGCTTGAAAAACCGGACGCCGTCCCGGCAGGGCTGAATGCGGCTGACGCGACCGGTTTTGTAAATTGTGCGAATCGGCAGGCTGACGATCTTGTGGCCGGCGCGCCCAGCTTGGATCAGCATTTCCGTTTCCGTTTCAAACCTGGCGGTCACCAGCTTCAAATCCGGTAATACCGCCCGCGCCAACAGCCGGTAACCACACTGGCTGTCGGGAATCGCTTGCCGGGCCAGCTTGCCAGTCACCCACGACATAAACTGGTTCGTCCACAGTCGCAACGCCGGCATCCCGCGCGTGTCCGTCATTCGCGAACCGATGACGATACCGGCACCGGTTCGTGTCGCTAGTTCGATAAATTCCGGGATCGCATCAGGATCATGCTGGCCGTCGGCGTCGAGAAAAATTCCGCAGCTTGCCGGCGACTGGCGTAGGTAATTTAAGCCGGTAATGATCGCGGCGCCTTTGCCGCGGTTCACGTCATGCCTGAGCACCGTTGCGCCGGAAGCGCGGGCGACAGCGGAAGTGTCATCGGTTGAACCATCGTCCACCACCACGACCTCGCGGACTTGCGGTTGGGCGCGACGGATGACGTCCGCGAGCGGACCAGCTTCGTTGAAGGCCGGGATCAGCGCCAGCACGCGGTCATTCATTGGCTTGCCGGGACGACTCACCGAACGCCGCGGTGGTCGCCATCCGCCGATCGTCTTCAACGTTCCAAAGGTCGTGGAATAAGTACCACTGTTCACTGTGCGCGCAGATGACTTTTTCCAACGCGCCGGCAATGCGCCCGGCAATGTCGGCCACCGAATCGCGCTGCCGGTCCGCCCAGATTGGCTCGCCGAGCACGTACGAAAATTTTTCGCCTTCCACGCGCACCATGAACACCGGCAAGATCGGCGCGCCGGTCGTCAGCGCCAGTTTGGCCGGGCCATCCGGCAACCGGGCCGGCTGCCCAAAAAACTGCACCGTCTGCCGGCCGCCGGTATAATCCCGGTCGCCCAGCACCGCCACAATCTCGCCACGCCGCAACGCCGCAATGCATTCACGCGCTGCCCGGCCAAACTGAATCGGCTTGACCCCGCGGTTGGTCCGGTAGCTTTGGTAAAGCTCATTGAGTTTCAGATCCGGCTGCCAGAGCGCGACGACGTTGAATGGATAACCACGCTGGGCGAGCGCGCCGGCGCCAAGTTCCCAATTGCCGAGGTGGGCGCTAAGGGCGATGACACCTTTGCCTTTGGCGAGCAAGTCATCGAACACGTTGGGAACGATGCCGAAGTTGATCAGCCGGTCGGCGTGTTCGCGGTCGAGGTGGAGGAAGTGGAAAAAATCCACAAGATACTTGGCAAAGTTCAGAAAATTCTCGCGGGCGAGCGCCCGTAGCGCGCGCTGGGAGAGCACGGTGCCGTTGTGCTGGTGGATGCGCTGGAGATTGTGAATGACGGCATCGCGACCGCGCCGGTCCAGCAAGACGTAGGCATCGGCAAAGCGGCGGGCAATGCCATAGCCAACCTTGCGCGGAAGATACCGGGCAATCGCTTCCCCGAGTTTGAGTTGCCGGTACTTCAGGCTCATGCGCGGCTCGTAAGCAGACTCATAATATCCGTCGCGGCATCGTGTGCGGCATTAGGCCGGCCCAAGCCGCGTGCGGCTTCGCGCATTGCACGGAGCCGGTCGGGGTTGCGAAGAAATTCGTCCACCAATTCCACCACATCCTTGGCTTTCTCGGCCTGGACTGCGACATTTTGGGCGAGGAGCAAATCAGTGTTCTTCGCTTCCTGGCCGGGAATCGGGTTGATGATGATCATCGGCAGGCGCTTGACGAGACATTCGGCGGTGGTAATGCCGCCGGGCTTGGTGACGACCAGTTCGGCGGCGTCCATAAGTTCGTGGACGTTTTCGACGAAACTGAAAATGCGCGTGGGGTGCCGGAGTTTGGTGCCACGGCGTTCGAGGCGCTCTCGGAGTTCTTCATTTTTGCCGGTGACGGCGACGATGTAAAATGGTTGAGGGAGCCGGTCGAGTTTGCGGATGACGGATTTCATCGGGCCGAGGCCGAGGCTGCCGCCCATCACCAATAGCAACGGCAAACCAGGCTTCAAGTCGAGCGACTGGTAGACGGCATCTTTGTCGGCGATGGTCAGGAACCGGTCCGAAACCGGGATGCCATGCACCCGGATACGCTCCGGCGCGACGCCTTGCGAGATGAGCGTGCCACGGGTGGCGTCATTGGGCGTAATGTACAAATCCACTTGGTTATGTGCCCAATACCGGTGCGCCACGTAATCGGTCAGCACGCCGACGAGCGCAGGCCGGCGGTTACCGGTACGCTGTTTCCAGGAAGCCAGCACGCCGCACGCGAACGCCTGCGTGCAGACGACAACATCGGGATCAAACTCGCGCAGAATTTTCTCCAGCTTCCGTGAATTCCCGCGGTTCAGGAGTTCCCGGATCATGGCGGTGCGCTCCTTGAATTGCGGGTTGTCGTACATCCACTCCCAAATTTCGGGCGCGGTCTTCAACGCGGCGAGGTAAGCTTTCAACGTCATCTTTGACAACAGCGGGTTGGCGTGGCTGAACGAGTCCAGCAACATTGACTCCACGCCGCCATTCAACCGGCGCGCCGCCGCTTCGACCGCGACGGCGGCGGCGTAATGCCCGGAATGTTTTGTAAGATAAAGAAACAGAATCCGCTGTTTCATGCGCCGTCAGCATAACCAACCACCGGACGGCAGGTCAAGCTTCGGCTTGGCAGCGCCGACCACCTGTGCCATCCTCCCGGCATGTCCGTCAATGTCATCTGTCGCACTCGCCCGGTCACAGATTGTGGCTTGTGTGGACAACCTGGTCAGCGGCTCTATGAAGGCGTCACCGACAAGCTCTGCGGCGTTCCCGGCACGTGGAACTTCCGCATTTGCGGCAATCTCAATTGTGGCTTGCTCTGGTTGGATCCCATGCCAATCGAAGCTGACATAGTCAACGCCTACCAAACCTATTTCACTCACCCCGGCACTCCTTCCCGCCGGCAGCGGCTGGTGCAATACGTCAAAGCCGGTTACCTGGCCACAAAATATGGATATGACCGTGAATCGATTTCCCGCCGGCAGCAATTGATTGGCTTACTCGCCTATCTGGCCGTCTTCCGCCGTTCGGGCTTGGATTTCCTCATCCGCCATCTCAGCGCGTTACCACGTGGGCGCGTGCTGGATGTCGGTTGTGGCGACGGCCAGATTCTCCAGTTCATGCAGAACCTCGGCTGGACTGCTGAAGGTGTGGATTTTGATCCGGTCGCAGTCGCCAACGCCCGGCAGAAAGGCCTGCGTGTCCATGCCGGCACCTTGAAGTCGCTCGCGGCGCCAGCTAACTCTTTTGAAGCAATCATCATGAGTCATGTCATCGAACACGTCCATGCGCCAGGCGAGTTGCTTCGGGAATGCCACCGGCTGCTCAAACCCGGCGGCCGACTCATAGTTCTGACCCCCAATGCCGCCAGTTGGGGGCACCGAAAATTCCAGAATTGCTGGCGCGGCTTGGAACCACCGCGCCATCTCCAAATTTTTACGCTGCAATCTCTGCGCCGCCTCGCCCAACAAACCGGTTTCGCCAAAATCACCATCACCACCACTCTGCGTAACGCCGACAAAATTCTCCGATTGAGTCGCGCGTTCCGCCAACCTGACAGTGCGGGTAATCTTGGCGCTTGCCTTGCCGTCACCGCCCTGCAAATCGCCGAGTGGTTCGCCTGGAAACGTGATCCCGGCATCGGCGAAGAACTCGATCTGATTGCCGAGAAATAATATGCGCGCCCTTTTCCTTCCACAAACTGCCGAACGCGGTCCGTCCAGCCGGTACCGTGTTTATCAACTGCTGCCCCGGCTCCGCCAACTGGGCATCGACTGCGAGGTTTCCCCCGGCATCGACGCCGCGCTCTATGACGACATCTACCTGCGCCGCACCCGCAGTAAAGCTGCTGCTCTCCGTGCCATCTGGCATCGCCGCTGCGCCGATCTTCAACGCACCACAGACTTCGATGTCGTCGTGGTGCAAAAAGGATTTTTCCCCGGTCTCTACGCCGGATTGGAACGCCAAATCGCTGCACGCCGACCGGTCGTGTTTGATTTTGACGATGCCATCTGGTTACCACGGCAGGGCGGAAATCCGATTTTGCGACGTTTGCACCGGGAAGGCACCGTGCAAGAAATTTTACGCCGCGCCACCGGCGTCATTGCCGGCAACGAATTCCTCGCCGACTACGCCCGGCAATTCGCCGGCACCGTCACCGTCGTACCGAGCGCAGTAGAGTTGGCGCGGTACCGGCGCGGTGCCGGCACGACTGTTGGCTGGATCGGGAGCCGTTCGACGTTGCCATATCTACGACCACTCGCGCCGGTTTTCCAGGAACTCGGCATCACGCCGCGCGTCATCGCGGCCGGCATACCGGACTTCCCGGCGGATTTCCGGCCGTGGCAACTGGAAACGGAAGTGGCCGAACTGGCTGGTCTCGGCATTGGCGTGGCGCCGCTGCCAGACAACCAATGGGAACGCGGCAAGTGCGGCGTGAAAATTTTACAGTACATGGCGAGCGGCTTGCCGGTTGTCGCGTCCCCGGTCGGTGTGCAACGCGAGTTGGTGCGCGACGGCGTGACCGGTTTTCACGCCACGACGCCGGCAGAATGGCGTGACCGGCTCCGGCAGCTCCTCGCCGACGCTGCGCTCCGGCAACGGCTCGGCGACGCTGGGCGCGAGTTGGTGGCGAAATATTACGACGTGCCGGTAGCTGCGGCGCGAGTGGCGAAAGTTTTGCTCGCCAGCGCATAGCCAACCGGTGGAAAAATCTCAAACTGGAAGAATGGTGGGCGTGACAGGACTTGAACCTGTGACCTTTCGGGTGTGATCCGAACGTTCTAGCCAACTGAACTACACGCCCAACCGTTATCTTGGCGCACACTACCAAGCGTTCCACTAACTTGCAAGCTTGGCATCTTGACAGACATGCCAGCGTCTGCTACATGTTTTTGCAATGAGTCGGAACCTTAACCTACTGGGTTTGTTGGGTCTGCTGCTAGAGCGGCAGGCAGTGGGTTAAGGTCTGCACTATAAAAACGAACCCCACTGTCGCCGCGAGCGATGGTGGGTTTTTTGTTTCCCGGCATCGTGGCGGCGCAAAAAGGAAAACATGAATGACCAAGTCCTGATCTTCGACACCACTCTCCGCGACGGCGAGCAATGCCCCGGCGCGTCCATGAACACCCGTGAAAAGCTGGAAGTCGCCCGGCAACTCGCACGGCTGAAGGTGGACATCATCGAAGCCGGTTTCCCAATCGCCAGCGATGGTGATTTTGAAGCTGTTCACGCCATTGCCAGCGAAATTGCCGGTCCGCGCATTGCCGGCCTCGCCCGGTGCGTGGACAAAGACATTGACCGAGCCGGCGAAGCCGTCAAACCGGCCGGCGACCGCGCGCGCATTCACGTCTTTCTCGCCACCAGCGCCATTCACCGGCAATACAAACTCAAAATGGCCCAGGATGAAATCATCAAACGCGCCGTCGAAGGTGTTAAGCGCGCTCGTGCGCTCGTCAAAGATGTCGAGTTTTCACCCGAAGACGCTTCCCGGACCGAGCCGGATTTTCTTGCGCAGGTCACCGAAGCTGTCATCGCTGCTGGCGCTACCACCGTCAATATTCCAGACACAGTTGGCTATGCTGTGCCGCACGAGTATGGCGTGCTGATTAAATACCTGTTCGAGCACGTGAAAAACATCCGGCAAGCCGTCATCAGCGTCCATTGTCACAACGACCTTGGTCTCGCCGTTGCTAACTCGCTGGCCGCCGTTGTCAGTGGCGCCCGGCAAGTCGAGTGTACCATCAACGGCATTGGCGAACGCGCTGGTAACGCCTCGCTCGAAGAAATTGTGATGGCACTCAAGACCCGTAAGGACGCCTTTGGCGGCTATCAGACCGGCATTGATACCAAGCAACTCTTCCCGGCCAGCCGGCTCGTCAGCCACATGACCGGCATGGTGGTGCAACGCAACAAAGCCATCGTCGGCGACAACGCCTTCTCCCATGAAGCTGGCATCCACCAGCACGGCATGATGCAGAACCGTGAAACCTACGAGATCATGCGCGCCGAAGACGTGGGCCGGTCAAGCGAACTCACTTGGGGCAAACACATGGGGCACCATGCAGTTCGTCAAAAGCTCGAAGCGATGGGCTACAAACTCAGTGACGACGAAATCCGCCGGATCACCGACCAGGTCAAAACGCTCGCTGACAAAAAGAAGTCCGTATACGACGAAGACGTTCGCGCCATCGTTGAAGGCCAGTTCACTGAAGTTCCGCAAATCTGGAAACTGGATTACCTCAGCGTGATGACCGGTGTCATCCCGACCGCCACCGTCCGCCTCCTAAAAGCCGACCAGACCGAACCGATCAACGATGCCGGCACCGGCGACGGCCCGATTGATGCGATGCTTAAGACGGTGGACCGTATTACCGGCACCAAAGGCAGCCTCGTGGATTACAACGTCGGCAGCGTCACCAAAGGCAAGGATGCCATCGGTGAAGTCAGTGTCCGTGTCGATTTCGCCGGCCGGATCGTGACCGGTAAAGGCACGAGCACCGACATTATCGAAGCCAGCGCGCTCGCCTACCTGAACGCGCTCAACCGGCACCTCGACGAACAACGCCGCCGCACCGCCACCGAAAAACTGCCCCTGTAAATCACTTCACGCCGGCAACTTGAAAGCCTTCGGCTTCGAGCAGCGTGCGAATTTTCCCGGGCTGGTCGCCTTGGACTTCGATGGTGCGGTCTTTGACCGTGCCGCCGCAGCCACAGGCTTTCTTCAGCTTGCCGGCGAATGCTTCGATCTGCGTGCCGGTAATCTGCGGGGCGAAATCGTGGACAACAATCACCGTCTTGCCGCCGCGGTGCGCCTTTTCCTTGCGCAATACGACGCGGCCAAGCTTGACCGGCTTCAGTGGCGTCGCCGGTCCTGCCGGTAAACCGGTGCTGGATAACGCTCCGAATGGATTGTTGAAGTTGGTCATGCGATTTGAATCTGCCAGAATCTCGGGTTGGCCGTCAATTTTTTACGCGACCAGTTCGCCCGGTTCTGCTACGTTGCCGGTGTGAACGAATCCCGGCTTATCCAATTGCTGACTGCCGTGCAAACCGGCCAGATCAAACCCGCCACTGCTGCGCGCCAACTCAAAGCGCTCGACACACACCACCTTGATTTCGCGCGTGTGGACGGGCACCGGTCGTTGCGCAAAGGTTTCCCCGAAGTCATTTATTGTGAAGGCAAAACGCCAACCCAAGTCGTCAAGATTGCCGGCGCAATTCTCAAGCACAACAACAATCTCCTTGCCACCCGCGCCGGCAAAGAAACTTACCGGGCTGTTAAGCGCGCTTTCCCGAAAGCCCGGTATCACGAAGCGGCTCGCGCCATTACCGTCACTCTCAAAGCGCAGCCAAAACATGCCGGGATGATTGCTGTTCTTTGTGCCGGTACGACCGACATCCCGGTGGCCGAGGAAGCCGTCGTTACCGCTGAGATCATGGGTAACCGTGTGCAGAAATATTACGATGTCGGCATTGCCGGCATCCACCGGCTCCTCGCGCTTCACGAAGAACTGTTGGCCGCCAACGTCCTCATTGTCATTGCCGGCATGGAAGGCGCGTTGCCAAGCGTCGTTGGTGGTCTCGTGGATAAGCCGGTCATTGCCGTACCCACGAGCGTCGGTTACGGCGCAAGCTTTGGCGGCATCGCCGCGCTGTTGGCGATGCTCAATTCATGCGCCAGCGGCGTCACCGTAGTTAATATCAACAATGGTTTCGGAGCCGGCTACGCCGCCAGCTTGATTAACCAATTGGCGACAGGCCGGCATGTTTGAGTTGCTGCCGTGGCAATGGGGTTTGGTGGTGTTGGGCGCGCTTTTAATTGGCGTGTCCAAGACCGGGATTGCTGGGTTGGGTGTGTTGGCGGTGGCGATTTATGCCAATATCCTGCCGGCACGGCAATCGACCGGCATCATCCTGCCGATGTTGATTTGTGCGGATGTGGTAGCGGTAGCGGCTTACCGGCGGCATGCGGTGTGGGGACATTTGTGGCCATTGTTTCCGTGGGTGGTGGTCGGTGTTGTGACCGGTTACTTCACGATGGGGCACATCAACGATGCGCAAGTCCGGCGCGGCATCGGCGCGATTTTGCTGGTAATGGTGGTGCTCCATTTCTGGCGCCGACAACGCGCCGGTAATGAACCGGTCCCACACACGCTTTGGTTTTCTGCGCTGACCGGCGTGCTGGCCGGTTTCACAACGATGCTGGCCAACGCCGCCGGCCCGGTCATGATCTTGTACATGTTGGCCGTGGGGTTGCCAAAAATGGAATTTCTTGGCACGGGCGCATGGTATTTTCTCATCGTCAATTTGTTTAAGGTGCCATTCAGTTTCCAGCTTGGCTTGATCACGCCGGGGACATTGCAGTTCAATGCGATGCTGTTGCCGGTGGTAATTGCCGGCGCGCTGCTTGGCCGGCTGGTTGTGAAACATATCAATCAGGCGTGGTTCGAGACGCTGGCATTGGCACTGACGTTGGTGGCTAGTGCACGGTTATTGTTTTGACATGAGATTGGCAATTCGCGAATCTTTCGTGCCGCCCAATTTGAAAACGAGGATCAAAATATGACAACCAACACCATGCTTGACCATGCGTTAGCGAACTTCGATCAAACGGTGCGTTTGTTGCGCAATGAATTTTCGCCCGACCTGCTGCTCAAAATGCGCGAACCGAAAGAGCGCAGTGAGTTGCGCCTGTCACCAGAGCTTTCCGATGGCAAATCGCATTCGTTCCGCGCGTTCATTGTGCATCACAATCGCGCGCTTGGCGCCAGCAAGGGCGGCATCCGCATGGCGCCGACCGTGACCATCGACGAAGTCACTGCGCTGGCAATGGAAATGACTTGGAAATGCGCGCTCATCGGCGTGCCGTTCGGTGGCGGCAAGAGCGGCATCGTTGCTGATCCAGAAAAGCTTTCGCCGCGCGACAAGGAAACGCTGATTCGCAGTTTTACGCGCAACGCCCAGCGGCACATTCATCCGCTGGTGTACGTGCCGGCGCCTGACATGGGCACTAACGAGCGCGACATGGGGCATATCAAGGACGCGATTTCATACTCGCTCGGTCAGGCGACAACGCAAGGTTGTTACGTCACCGGCAAGCCGGTCATCATGGGCGGCATTCCCGGCCGGCGCGAAGCCACCGGCCGCGGTGTGGCCATCACGACTGCCGCGGCGATGAAAACGCTTGGCCGGGATTTGAAAGGCGCGACGGTGATCGTGCAAGGGTTCGGCAACGTCGGCGCGGTCGCGGCGCAAGCATTGGCGGAACTCGGTGCGCGCGTGACCGGCATTAGCGATGTCCACGCCGCGATTTACAATCCGGCCGGCTTGAACCTGCCGGCATTGACGGCGTATGTCCGGAAAAATCGCAGCATTGCCGGTTTCGCTGGCGCGCGTAGCGTGTCGGGTGCGAAGCTGTTGACGTTGCCGTGCGATGTGCTCGTGCCGGCGGCGACCGGTAACCAGATTACGAAAGACAACGCCGGTAAGATTCAGGCGAAAGTCATCGCCGAGGGTGCGAATGGTCCGACGACGCCCAATGCCGACAAGATTTTGACGCAACGCGGCGTAACGGTAATCCCGGATATTTTGTGTAATGCCGGCGGCGTGTTCGTGTCGTACTTGGAATACACGCAGGAAACCCAACAGGAACAAATGACCGAGACCGAAGTGCGGACCCGGTTGGAACAACGGATGAAAGACAAATTCGCGCTCGTGCGCCAGACTGCACAGGAACGGAAGCTGCCGTTGCGGCAAGCCGCAATGGTGTTGGCCGTGCGCAATGTCGCATCGGCACTCGAAGCCCGTGGAAGCTTGCCATGACCCAACCACTCGACGTTCTCATCATCGGCGGCGGGATGATCACCAACGATCAACTCTTGCCGAGCATTTATCATCTCCAACGCCTCGGCGTGGTCGGTGAAATCACCATCTGCGCGCTCAACAGCGCGCCGCTGAAGGCGCTGGCCGACAACGCCGAAATGTGCGCGGCCTTCCCGGGGCAAAAATTCACTGCGTTACCGGCATTGACGACGCCACCGGACAAACTGTTCCCGGATTTGTTCAAGGACGCGTTGACCAAGCTGAAACCCCGGCAAGCCGTGGTCGTCGCGGTGCCGGACTGGTTTCATTACCCGATCATTTTGGAAGCGTTGCGGCACGATCAACACGTGCTCAGCGTCAAACCTCTCGTGCTCGAATACCGGCAAGACATCGAGATTGAAAAACTCGCGCTGGAAAAGGGTTTGTTCGTCGGCGTCGAGTACCACAAACGCTTTGACCGGCGGGCGCTCCAAGCCAAACGGTTCTACGGCGAAGGCAAGTTCGGCCAGTTCGTCATGGGCGAGGCGAAACTACACGAGCCATATTATTACCGGCACTCCAATTTCCAAAACTGGTTCACGTGCGACAAAACCGATCCGTTCACCTACGTCGGTTGTCATTACATCGACTTGGTTTATTTCATCACCGGCCTCAAACCGGTTTCGGTCTCGGTGGATGGCGTGCGCGGCAAATTCCCGAATGGCAAAGAGGCGTTCCTCTGGTCCAGCGGCCGGGTTAGATTTGAGAACGGCGCGCTGTTGACTGTGACCGACGGACTTGGTTATCCCGACGACGCGGCCGGCGGCAACGATCAAGGCATGATCATGTACTGCGAAGGCCAGAATCGCACCGGGATGATTCACCACGACGACCACGACCGCGGGGTTCGGTATGCGTTCCTCGAACCGAGCGGCGCGGCGCGGTACCGGTATGTCAGTCCGGATTATTTCCGGTTGGTGCCGTGGGAAGGCGCCGGTTCCAAGCCGGTCGGCTACGGCTACGATTCCGTCGCGGCAAATTTGCAAACGATGCAACGGATGACCGGCACGTTGGAGCAGCGCCGGCAAATCATCCGCGAAGTGGACGCCGCCGGCATCATCGCCACCCCGGCCAACAGTTTCATCAACGAACTCGTCGTTGAAGCCGCGCGCCAATCCATTCTTGCCGACGGCGCGCTGGTCAAAATTCATTACGGCAACAACCCGCACGTGGAGAAAGTCAATGGCTGAGTACAGTCTGAAGCCCGTCAAAGTCCCGCACATCAAAACCAAATACCGGACGATCAAGACCGCCTTGCCGGTGCCGCAGTCGCTGCCGGTGTTTAAGGAATTGCGACGGAGCGAGCCGCGCTCGATGTCCGGCCAGCCGCCAATCCTCTGGCACAAGGCCGATGACTTCATCGTCTCCGACAAATGGGGCAATCGTTGGATTGACTGGTCGAGCGGCGTGCTCATCACCAATGCCGGCCACGGTCGTCCTGAAATCGTCAAGGCCGTGCGCGCTATGCTCGACCGGCCGCTGCTGGCCACGTATGTGTTCCCGCACGAAGACCGCGCGACATTCACCAGGATGCTCCGCGAAATTTCGCCCGACCCCGGCAAGTACCAAGTCTTCCTGCTCAGTACCGGCAGCGAAGCGACGGAAAACTGCATCAAGCTCTCGAAGACCTACGCGCTTCAAAAACACGGCGCGCACAAGAAATATTTCGTCAGCTTCCGCAACGGTTTTCATGGCCGCACGATGGGCTCGCAGCTTGCCGGCGGTAACGAGAAGTTGAAAACGTGGATGGTCGACCGCGACCGCACGTTCGTCCAAGTTCCGTTCCCCGACGGCTTCAAGAACACGGACACATCATTCGATTTGTTCCTGAAATCGCTTGCTGAGCAAAACGTCAAGCCGCAGGACATTGCCGGCGTGATGGTCGAGAGCTACCAAGGCGTCGGCCCGGACTTCCTGCCGGTCGGGTACGCGCAAAAGCTGGAAAAATTCTGCCGGCAACACGACATCGTCCTCACCATGGACGAAGTCCAAGCCGGCTTCGGCCGCACCGGCAAGATGTTTTGCTTCCAGCACTACGGCATCAAGCCCGACCTCATCGCCTGTGGCAAAGGCATCACCTCGTCGCTGCCGTTGTCCGCGGTGATTGGCCGGACCGCGATCATGGATTTGTATGCGCCCGGCTCGATGACTTCGACGCACTCCGCGTCGCCGCTCGCGACCGCCGCAGGGATCGCCAACCTGAAGGTTCTGAAAGGCAAGAAACTTGCGCAACGCGCCGCCAAACTCGGCGCGTGGTTCATCCCGGAACTCGAACGCATCCAGAAAAAATATCCGCAGCGGCTCGGCTGCTGCTGGGGCAAGGGCCTTGTCGCCGGCATCCAAGTCGTCAAACCCGGCACACGCGAACCCGATGCCGTCGTTGCCACGGCGATCAATGTCGCCTGCTTCCACAAAGGCCTGCTGATGTTTGCGCCGGTCGGCATTGGCGGCGAATGCCTCAAGATCGCGCCGCCGCTCACGATTGCCGAAGCCGCGCTGCGCGAATCGCTGGCGGTGTTCGAGCAAGCGGTTGACGAAGTCATGGCGCGGCTGTGAATTATTTCGACATCCAGGTCAACGGCTACGGCGGGATTGATTTCAACAAGGACGGCCTGACCGGCGATGAATTGCGGCGCGCCTGCGAAACCTTGCGCCGCGACGGCGTGACCGGCATCTTCGCCACGATTTGCACGGAACAGATTCCGGTGATGGGCCGGCTTGCGGCGCAGATTGTGAAGTTACGCGACCGCGACCCGCTCTGCCGGCAGCTCATTGCCGGGATTCATTTTGAAGGCCCGTTCATGAACGAGACCGCCGGTTACCGGGGCGCGCATCCCGAAGCCGCGTTGCACCCGGCTAACCTCGACGAGATGAAACGATTGCTCGATGCGGCCGGCGGTTTGACGAGAATGGTCACACTCGCGCCGGAACGCGATCCCGGCATGGCGACCACCCGGTACCTGGCCAGCGCGGGCATCGTGGTCAGCGCCGGGCACACCAACGCCTCGCTCGATGATCTCAAAGCCGGAATCGATGCCGGCTTGAAAATGTTCACGCACCTCGGCAACGGTTGCCCGATGCAAATGCACCGGCACGACAACATCATCCAGCGCGCGCTCAGTTTCGCCGACCAACTCTGGCTCTGTTTCATCGCCGATGGCGTCCACGTCCCGTTTTTCGCGCTGAAGAATTACCTGAAAGTGGCCGGCCTCGACCGTGCGATCATCACCACCGATGCCGTCGCGCCGGCCGGGCTGGGGCCGGGCACGTATACGTTTGGCAAATGGACCGTGGTGGCCGGCGAAGACATGGCGTTGTGGGCGCCGGACCGCAGCCATCTCGTCGGGTCCGGCATTTTCATGCCTAAAGTCGAAGACAATCTCCGCCGGCAGCTTGGCCTCGGCGACACCGCCATCCGCCAACTCATCTGCGACAACCCGCGCCGCGCTTTTGGTCTGTAACTGATGCTTTCCGTATTCAACGACATTGTCTATGAGCGGACGCCGCAGCGCCCCTTGCGGCTTGATCTGCGCGTGCCGCGATCCAAACATTGCCGGCCGCTCGTGCTCTACATCCCGATGGGCGGCATGAGCGAATGCGTCAAGGAACACGCGCCGTGGTGGCTGACCGAACACGGGTTCGCCATGGCGTCCATCGAAGCGCGGGTGAGCAGCGAGGCGATTGCGCCGGCGGCCGTCCACGATTGCAAGGCGGCAGTGCGCTGGCTCCGCGCCCATGCGAAACAATACCGGTATGCGCCGGACGCCATCGGTGTTTGGGGACATTCCGCCGGTGGCAATCTCGCCGCATTGCTCGGCACGTCGGGTGGTGTTCCGAAACTGGAAGGCACCGGCCCATACGCCCGAGTGTCGAGCCGGGTCCAAGCCGTGTGCGATGAATGCGGCGCGCCGCACGACTTTTCCTGGTTTGCGCGGCCCGCTATCAAGTCACGGTTCCCCGGGGTTTCTGGAAATGTGCACCGTTACTTCGGCGCGCCAATCGAAAAGCGGATGAAACTTGCCCGCTTGGTCAGTGCCCAGACATATATTTCGAAAAATTGTCCGCCGATGCTGTTGCTGCATGGCGGAGCCGACACAGTGGTGCCGGCGGAAGAGACGGCCAATTTTCATCAAGCGCTCAAAGCGGCCGGCGTGGACACGACCTTGCAGATCCTGCCCGGCGTCGGTCACGGTTGGGACGCCGCCCTGACCCGCACCGAAATTGCGGCATTTTTCAAACGCACGCTACGCTGATCCGGAAAGTTGTTGACTGCGGTAGCGGATATTTCTATCCTGCATCCGTTCTGGAGCGATACTGATGCTGTCAATGGAAATGCCGAAGAATCTGAAAGAATCTCGCACGGTGCCGGAAGTTGGCACGGCGGTTGCGACAGACAGACAGACAGACAGACAGACAGACAGACAGACAGACAGACAGACTCCCCGCCTTCTAAAGCAAATTTCCCCGACTGGCATTCTGGCCGGTCCGTTTTTGGGGTTCCGATGATGACTGCCGGCTCACAATCCGGCCGACGGCGTGGTCGTTGCCAGTGTGGCAATGACCTCCACGTCCATCGCCGGCAGCATTGCCAGTCTCCGGGTGACCTCCACGGCGGTCACCGGGTTCAACGGCAGACTCCCGATGACCTCGCCGGCCGTCACCGGCAGCATTGCCAGTCTGGCAATGACCTCAACGGCCGTCGCCGGGACGATTGCCAGTCTCGGGATGGCCAAAACGACCGTCGCCGGGACGATTGCCAGACTGGCAATGACCTCAACGGCCGCCGTTTTCACGATTCCGAGTTGATTAACCGCCGAAATATTAACCACTTACGCGATTGGAGGCGTTTTAGCCTTGAGAGTCATGCGCTGGGGCGACGGGACCAAATGGGGCGACCCGAATGCTCGCTGGGGCAGCCCCAGTTATGTGTTGGAACCGGGCGATCCGGGCTATGTCCCGCCGCCGGTTCCACCCAATCCACCAACCAAAAAGAAAGGACGCAAGAACGTGGCCTCGAACCCAACCCCTGACCGAATTGATGAACTGATCGCCTCCGGCGAAGACCTTTACGATGGTTTGAACCAAGACGCGGTCAATCTCAATATCAAGAAGAACGATCCGGTGACCGTGCGCGGCAAGTTGGACGCGTTGATCGCCACCAACAACGCCCTCAAAGCCGCGCAAGGCGCGGAGCCGGCCGCCTACCAACTCTTGCGCACAGCGGACAGCAACGCTAAGGGATTCATTACCGCCGCGATCAAAGTGATTTCATTGTCGCTCGGCAACGCGTGGAGCGATGCGTGGGTCGCGACCGGGTTGCCGGACAAAACGGCGGGCATGCCCGGCACACAGGACAAACGGTTCGCCGCGCTTGGCGGACTCGCGGCCTATTTCACCGCGAACCCGACGATGGAAGTGACCACGCCGAAACTGACCGTGACCGCCGCGTTGGCGGAGACGCGGTATCAGGCGTTCTCCGACGCCCGGCAAGCGGTGGCGAATGCGTTGTCCAACAGCGCCGCAAAGATGATGCCGCGCGACAATGCAGTGGCGGCATTCAAGGCGTGTTACCGGTCGGCGGTGGACGAAATCGGCGAGTGCATTTCCGATGACGATCCGCGCTGGTACGACTTTGGCCTGAACCGGCCTGCCGACGGCGCGCAACCCGGCCTCCCGATGCACGTCGTCGCGAGCGCAATTGGCAGCGGCCGGGTCCTAGTACAATTGGCCGGCGCGCGTCGCGCCAACTCGTTTAATTATTACCGGCAAATCACCGGCACCGACCCGAAGCCGGTGAAAGTGCAGAATACACAGGGCACACAACTGGTGATCGACAACCTCCCAGCCGGCGCGACAGTGCAGATCACCGTCGCCGCCGTCAACGACGCCGGCGAAGGCCAACCCAGCGCCCCCATCAGCGTCGTCGTTACGTAACCAAGATGCAAACCGTCACCCATAGCTCCCGGCAAGTAATCAAGCGAATTGGTCGCCTTGCCGGGATGCGGCGCGACCCGGTCAGCCACATGAGTATGTTGAACTTATAGAACAAACATATGTAACTATGAATCCCACAAAGAAATTGGAATTGTCAAATTAGCCCCATCGGTTTTATCCAGGAAATTAGAATAAGAAGGCAAATAGGGAAACATATGCTTCTGCTCTCGAATTCACCGCCATCTTCAAGGGAGCGTATATATCGATCACAGAAATGCGGGAATTAAAAATAGTAAACAACCTAGGGGGAAACCATGTGTAACACACCGAAAAAATTAGAATACATAGGTGAATTCATTATGAAATCACCGACTGGAGGAATTATCAACGTCCAAGTTCGGGATGCATGTGGGCACAGTTTTCCAATGAATCCGCAAGATTATCGGATGCGGAATATCAAACCAACGATCGAAAAATTACCAGTCAGAGTAGGTCAATTAAGTTGAGCACCCTGCTCACACCATGAACATAATACAGTAAGGAAAAATGAAAACTGAACAATATGCAACTGCACAGAACCCGACAATTCGGGGGATTTTGGGTAACTGTCTTTTAGTAGGAATTTTGATGTGTTTCACCTGTTGCTCGCCTTCAAATAAATCGGCGAGTGATACTAAGTCAAATCAAACCACAAGTGCTAAGCCTTTGAATCCAGTAGTAAGTAACAATCATTTGGATAAGGCGGCAATTGATAAAAGACTAACAGAGCTAGTAAATAAATTGCTGACCAACTTGGAAACCCCTAAAGAGACAGAGATGTCAGGGCCGCCAGTTTATTTTAACAAACCGATGTTTCGGGTTACGCAACAACACCCTGGTTATCTTTGGACAACTTGGAATAACTCACCAGGTGTTACGGAAGAAGGCACTTCCGCCTTCAAGGGTTTTATGTTTTTACGTCCTAAAGGCATTGTTGATGTCACTTTCAATGCCTATATGTACTTCTTCCGTGGACAAAATGCGATTGAAGCTCAAGTACAACCGCTTTCTGAAAATGCGAAATTCGAAAGCAAAACTTTTTCAGCTCACTGGAAAATCGAAAACAAGAACCTTGTGATATCGTTTATTGAAAGTGTCGATCCCAAGGAGTTTCCAGATGCCACGGTAAGTTACAAACTAAAACCAAATCACATTATTGAAATTGGTGCGGCAATTAGTTCTGAAAGCGCCAAATCCGTTGAGAATGAGCTGAATGAAATTCTTAAAGATGACATTAATACCGCTAACGCCCTTACAAGTACACGCTTGGCATGGACGGGAACTGCGATGCGACGAGCGGGCTTTACCGACGATCAGATTAAGGCTCTTCTGACCAAAGGTGGTGCTATGTTGAACTTTGGGGGAAAAGTGGAGGGGGACAATATCGTGGCGGTGGCAAAAATGATGCGACATATACTATCCTTAACGTGTGAGGGCGAAGTAAACGATAATGGCTTTAATCCTCCCGAGGGCTTGAGTGGAGTGGTTGCTATAGACGCTACTGATACTTACTCTGTGGCTCTAAAGCAGGATGGCACTGTAGTGGCGTGGGGGGAGTGCGTTAATGATAAAGCGATTAGTCAAATTCAAAAATTGAAAAATGTAGTTGCGATATCGGCTGGTGATAGCCATCTATTGGCCTTAAAACAAGACGGCACGGTGGTGGCATGCCAACTTTTGTGTGGTGATGATCCTTATATTTACCTAAGTCTAGGCAAAGTACCTTCCGGATTGAGTGGGGTGGTGGCGATTGCAGCAGGACGATCTCACTCACTGGCACTAAAACAGGACGGCACGGTAGCGGCATGGGGATGTGAAGACATTATTTTTCCAAACAACCCTAACTTTAAGACCAAGACAAAGACCATTAGGACAACGGATGTTGGTCAATGTAAGGTACCCTCGGATTTAAGCGATGTGGTGGCGATTGCGGCATCCGAAGATAAATCATTCGCTTTGAAAAAGGACGGCACAATAGTGTCGTGGGGTGGAGGGAAAACATGGACGATGGATATAAATCCTGATGGATCGACTAATGGGGTTCCTAGTCAATGGGGTGATTCCTCTGACGGCTATAAAGTACCTTCCGGATTGAGCGGGGTGGTGGCGATTGCTAAGAATGGGTATTTAGCTCTAAAGCAAGATGGCACGGTAGTGGCATGGGGTAACACAAAAGTACCCAATGGTTTAACCAACGTACGCGCTATTGGTGATGGGATTGCTATTATAGAATCTCATTAATGTCAGATGATCTTCCTTGTGTACTTACAATATACGAGACCTCTAAAAACATGGTTTAGGCTGTTTGATTTGATGTCATCGCATTTTACTGAGTTAAAATCGTCGTGGGCGAGCCGGCAATGTTGGCGCCGTTGACGTAGTTGGTGAAGCCGTCGGCCGCGCTGCTTCACGCTATTTGTTGCGCGAAAACGCGACGGAAACTGGCAGCGCGCAGTTGTAGGGCGTTCGGCAATTCCCCTAAGCACTTGTTTTCAGGCGGTCTGGCGATAGGTTTGTGTTGTCTGGCACGGGCATTGCATTGTAAAGTGCCGCTATGAAAACCTTTTTCTTTCTGAGTGCGAGTGTTGTGCTGCTTTTGGCCGTTGCGGCGGGGGCGGCGGAGCGTGATCCGGCGAACTATGTCGGCGTGAAGACGTGCGGCATTTGTCACAAGAAGGAAGAGAGCGGCAATCAATTCGCCAAGTGGCAGGCCAGTCCGCACGCGAAGACGTTTGAAGTGCTCGGGACGCAGGCGGCCAAGGAGACCGCCAAGAAACTCGGCATTGATGATCCGCAGACCAGCGGCAAGTGTTTGAAATGCCATTCCACCGCGTACAATTTCACCGAGACGGTTGCGACGGAGAAGATTAAACCCGAGGACGGCGTGGTCTGCGAATCCTGCCACGGGCCGGGCAAGAAGTTCATGCTCAAGAGCGTGATGGAAGACCGCGATAAAGCTGTTGCCGCGGGCCTGATTTATCCGGCAACGCAATCCTGCAAGCTCTGTCACAACGAGCAAAGCCCCAACTTCAAGGGGTTTGACGAGAAGACCTACTTCGAGAAAATCGCGCACCCCGATCCGAAGGTGAAGAAGTAGTCCACCAGAGGAATAACCGCAATCGCCATGACACAACGCGCCACGCTGGTGGTGTCTCAACAGCGCAGTCTGGTGCTGGCGGCGATTGTGGCGTGCGCGTTTGTGCGGTCAGCGGTGGCACTGGATAATTCTGACTGTTTCGCTTGTCATTCCGACAAGGAGCTGACGAAGACCAACGCCGCCGGCAAGGCGGTGTCGCTGTTCGTGGATGAAGCGAAGTTTGCGGAGTCCATTCACAGCAAGAATCTCTGCACCAGTTGCCACTCCGACATCACCGATCTGCCGCATGCGGAGACACACCAGCCGGTGAGTTGCAGCCAGTGTCACCGGGTCGAGACGGAAGTTTATCTGAAGAGCGATCACGGACAGGCGGTTCACAAAGGCGTGACGGAAGCGGCGTCATGTCAGGATTGCCACGGCAAGGCGCACGAGCTGCTCAATTACCGCAACCCGGCCTCGCCGGTTTACCGGGCCAACCAGCCGGACACCTGCGGGCATTGTCACAGCCAGACGAAGGAGATGGAGAAGTTTCATCTCCGGCAACACAGTCCGATCGTCAGCTACAGCAGCAGCGTTCATGGAATCGCCATGTTGGAGAAAAAAGAAATGAACGCCGCGGTTTGCACGGATTGCCACGGCTCGCATGACCTGCACAAATCCACGAACCCAATCTCGAAACTGTATTGGCAAAACGTGCCGAACACCTGCGGCAAATGCCACGAAAACGTCGAGCACACCTACATGCGCAGCGTCCACGGCGCCGCCGTGAAATCCGGCGTTCGCGATGCGCCCGTCTGCACGGATTGCCACGGCGAACATACGATTCAGGCCGTGAAGCTGGCGACATCGCGCGTGGCACCAGCCAACATCCCGGAAACCTGCGGCCAGTGCCACGCCGCGCAACGGATCATCACGCAATACCGGCTGCCGCCAAACGTGTTTGCGACCTATGTGCAAAGCTTCCACGGTCTCGCGCTGCAAGGCGGCAACCTCACTGCGGCCAATTGCGCCTCGTGCCATGGGATCCACGACATCCTGCCGGCCAGCGATGCGCTCTCAACGATCAATCCGAAAAATCTGCCGCAGACTTGCGGCAAGTGTCATCCCGGCATTGGCACCCGCATGAGCGCGGAGTTCTTCAAAATTCACGCCCCACCCGGTGCGGCGGAAGGTAAACCGTGGCTGGTGAACTTCATTACCCGGGTGTACATCGCGCTCATCATTGCCACCATCGGCGGCATGGCGGTGCATAACCTCCTCGACTTCTCGAAGAAACTCCGCGCCCACCTTCGGGCCGCCCGGGCCGGTGCCGAGCCGGTGCGGTTCTCCGTCTGGATGCGCGCCCAGCATCTCCTGTTGATGTTCCTCTTCATCGTCCTGGCTTATACCGGGTTTGTTCATAAATTCCCTGACGCGTGGTGGAGCACGCCGTTCCATCTATTGGCAAACGGCAGTGATGTCCGCGGCCTCATTCATCGCATTGCCGGATGGCTGTTTGCCCTTTTCTTTGTCGTGCATGTCGGGATGTTGATCGGCACGCGGCGCGGCCGCACCCATCTCCGCGCCTTGTGGATGTGCTGGCACGACGCGACCGATGCGCTCGCGATGCTTGCTTTCAATACTGGTTTGCGCGCCACGCCACCGCCGCACCGGCAATGGAATTACGTCGAGAAATCCGAGTACTGGGCGTTGTTGTGGGGCTCGGTGGTGATGATCCTGACCGGCGTGATGTTGATTTTTTCGGAGACGGTGTTACGGTTGTTGCCGAAAGTCTGGCTCGATGTAGCGCAAGTCATCCATTACTATGAGGCGCTGTTGGCGACGCTGGCGATTGTTGTGTGGCACTTATATGCGGTGGTCTTCGACCCATTGGAATATCCGATGAATCCAACATGGCTCATTGGCCGAAAGGCTCCGCAGCGTGCCCAGCACACACCGGCTGTGCCACCTGTTGAGCCGCAGCGGGAGCCACCGGATGTTTCGACCTAGTTTAACGACAAAAATCCTAGCAACCGTTGGCGTGACGGTGGCGGTGGTGATTGCCATCTACACTTTCTTCGTGTACCGCGTCCAAAGTGAATGGTGGCGGGAGCGCACTCAGGCCCAGAATGTCATCAGCGCGACTCATGTTCACGAATACCTTCAAGGTGTGATGCTCAGTGATCGCCACAATGAGGTGTTTCATATCCTCAAACAACTCAAGGACTCCAAGGAAGTCTGGCGCGGTCGCGTCGTCGACACCGACGGCATGGTCGTCTTCTCCACGGAAACACAGGAAGTTAAACGCACTACCATCAACCTGCCCACCGATCTCTTTCAGGAAAAACGAATCCTCCACGGCGAACATGTTGAAAACAAGGAACACCTTGCCATCGCCATGCTCCCGGTCGCCAAATCCCAAACCTGCGAAAAATGCCATAGCGCTAAAGGAGCATTCATCGGTGCCATTGTCCTCGAACGTTCCCTAGTTCCTGCTGAGGCGGCTGTCTCTCGCAACCGCGCCCTGTTGATCATCTACGGAATCCTGATCTTCACTATCGTCGGCGTGGTTGTCTGGCTCCTGATCATCCGACTCGTAACGCAACCAGTTCACAATGTCCTTTCGCGAATGGAACGCGTTCGCGCCGGTGACCTCACTGCGCGCGCCACCGCCCAAAGCCATGACGAGATTGGCCGCCTTGCTGAAGGATTCAACACCATGGTTACCAGTCTCGAAACCACAGCCGCCGAACTTCAGGAATCCCACGCTCGCCAAATCCGGCAAGCCGGCAAGTTGGCCACCATCGGCGAACTTGCCTCCGGTATTGCCCATGAAATTCGCAATCCGCTTGCCGGTATCGGCGCCGCCGTCGAGGTTCTGGCCGAGAAAAGCAGCGAGCAGGATCGCGAGATCGTCGGAGAAATTCGCTGCCAAATCCAACGACTCAACTCCACCTTGCGCGGCCTCCTCGACTTCTCCAGACCGAAGGAACCCGAGATTGTCACTTGCGACATCAGTGAACTGGTCAAACCGATGGTTGCCCTAGCTCGTCCCGATGCCCAAAAAGCCCACGTTAATATCGACGCCGATTCCATTACAGACTTGCCACCCATCTGCGCCGATCCTCAACAAGTCCAACAAGCCATCCTTAATATCCTCCTTAACGGTATTCAGGCCATGCCGCATGGTGGGGTACTCGCCATTCAGGGAGAAGTGATTGAAAAGGTGCTCCAGCACGGCCATCACCGCACCTTGCGCCTCGCCATCCATGACACCGGCGTCGGGATTCCGCCCGAAAATCTCGACCGGCTTTTTTCGCCATTCTTCACAACCAAACACCGTGGTACAGGTCTTGGCTTGGCTATCACCCGTTCCATCATCGAAAAAAACAACGGCCACATCTCTGTCCAAAGCGAAGTTGACCACGGCACCACCGTTACCCTCGAATTCCCCGTCTGCAAACAGGAGACTTGCGATGTCCAAAAATAAAGTACTCGTCATTGACGACGAACGGCTCGTCCGTTGGTCCCTCGAACAAAAACTTTCCCGCGAAGGTTACGATGTTGAAAGCGCGCCCACCGGTGAAGAAGGTCTCAACCTCCTCCGCGACGGCGGCCACGAACTCGTCCTCCTCGACCTGCGTCTTCCCGGTATTGATGGCGTCCAAACTCTCCAGGAAATAAAAAAACTCGAACGCGATATTGGCGTGATCATTCTCACTGCCGACACCGGCATCTCCCGTGCTGTCGAATGCGTTCGTCTCGGTGCCCACAACTATATTTGTAAACCGTTCGATTTCGACGAAGTCCGCATTGCGCTCGGAAAAGCCTGCGAAGATCTCCGCCTCCGACGCGAAGTCACCCACTTTCGTCGCCAACAACGCCGCGAATTTGGTGTCCAGAATCTCGTCGGGCCAAGTCCCGCCATGCGTGCGATCCGCGAACTCATTGAAAAAATCGCCACGAGCGATGCCACCACCGTTTTTATCGAAGGTGAAAATGGCACCGGCAAGGAACTCGCTGCACGCGCGATTCACTTCAGCGGTGCCCGCGCCGATCAACCGCTCCTCGATCTCAACTGCTCAGCCGTTCCCGAAACGCTCTTCGAGAGCGAGCTCTTTGGCCACGAACGCGGCGCGTTCACTGACGCCAAGGCAATGAAGAAAGGCCTTTTTGAAATCGCCGACGGTGGCACGCTCTTGCTCGACGAAATCGGTGATCTCAAACCTGCCATGCAGGCCAAACTCCTCCGCGTTCTCGAAACCCGCAAATTCCGTCGTGTCGGCGGCACCCAAGATATCGCTGTGGACGTCCGTGTAATCGCTCTCACCAATAAAGACATGATCACTGCTGTCCAACACGGCGAGTTCCGGCAAGATCTCTACTACCGGCTCAAAGTCATTGCCGTCAAAATGCCGCCACTTCGCGAACGCCCAACCGACATCGTACCTCTCGCCGAACATTTTCTCGAACACTTCGCTGACGAATTCAAGAAGCCTAAGAAAACCCTTTCCCCAGAAACCCGCCAAGCCATCACCCGCTATCCATGGCCCGGTAACGCCCGCGAACTCCACAATGCCATCGAACGAGTTGTCATTCTCGAAGCCGATCCCATTATCGTACTTGACCATCTTCCACTCGAAATTCGCGCCGGTATCCCCACCGGCAGTCCGACTGCCGTTACTCTACCAGTCGACGGCATTGCACTCGAAACTGTCGAACGCGATCTTGTCCGCCAAGCCATGGAGCGGACTCGTGGCAACCAAACCCGCGCTGCCGAACTACTCGGCATTGAGCGCGATGCTCTCCGCCGCCGCCTCATTAAGTACGGATTCCGTGAATCCGCTGTGGAAACCGCGTGATTATGCGCCATGAGGTGCGCGCCAGCGCGCTTTAGCACGGCTAGTTCCGGGAACGTTACAAATCTATTATTGTCTAGCTTTTTCATTTCAAGTCACTTGCGTTGTTTTTTATTCCGGTGGCACGAGTACTGCAGAGCTTGTTTCGGACGGAGATATCGAAATGAAATCAAAAAAACCGATGTTGTTACTCGGACTCGGCATATGCGCTGTGCTAGCCTTGGCCATTTCCTGTGCAACGATTGACCGCGTAATGATGGCTCCGCCCCTTATTCCCGGCGCGACATATGTCGGTATGGATATTTGTGGAACTTGTCACGAAAAGCAGGTCAATGATTTTAAGCTTACCCAACATTCGCGGATCCAACTCCCCGGCGATGAGAAACGTGTTCCTGGCCAAGGCTGCGAAAGCTGTCACGGCCCCGGCAGTCTCCACGTTGATGCCGGCGGCGGCAAGGGCAAGTTCATCGTCAATCCGGGTAAAGATCCGGAAGCCTGCTTCCAATGCCATATTGATAAGAAAGCACAGTTCAATCTTCCTTATCATCATCCGTTGAAAGAAGGTCGCATGAGCTGTGTTAGTTGCCACGACCCGCACGGTGAGGACATTCACAAACCCAAGGGCATGAGCGTGGCGCGAGTAAATGATGTTTGCGCGCAATGTCATCGTGAGCAGACACGGCCACACGTGTTCGACCATCAAGCAGTGCGCGAAGGCTGCATCAATTGTCACAATGTCCACGGTTCCGTTAATCCGAAGATGCTGACGGAACGTGATGCGAACCTTTGTTTGAAATGTCACGCCTCGGTTGGTTCGCCTTTAGGTATCATCGTTGGTACTGATGCGCCATCAGGCACCGGACATGCTGGTAGAATTAAGGAAGGCACATGCTTCAGCGCTGGATGTCACGATGCGATTCACGGATCAGACTTCAACCATCATCTCCGTTACTAACGATTCCATTTAGGAGAATTTTTCGATGAAACGAAACAATCTTACGATTGCTCTAGTAGCAGGACTTGAATTCAGTTGCTGGCTAGTGAAGACGTCGGCTGATGATGGCATGAAAGCCAGCCAGATCAAGACTGACACAACAGTGCTGTCTGACACGACCGGTGCTGTTACACCCAGCGTCACTTACGCCGGTGTAACCGGTAATAAATCAGCATTCCGCGAGGCCACCGGCATTAAAGATGGCTGGTCGGGTGGGATTGAAGAGTTCAAACTGTCATCGAAAGTTAACAAGGATACAGACTTGAATATCGAGGGCCGGGGACTGTTTGACGATCATGATTACAAACTGCAGTTAGAATTGGTAAAGCCGGAATTCGGTTTTGTGCGGGCCGGCTATACAGAGTGGCGAAAATATTACAATAACATGGGCGGGTTTTACCCAACAAACAACTTAGGGGCGGGGGTTTTCATTCCTCCGCAAAATCAAGATCTCCATGTTGACATGCGTAAGATCTTTTTTGAGGCCGGTTTGACAATACCGAATCTACCGAAAGTTACTGTGGGATACGAACGGCAAGAGAAAGAAGGTATGAAGTCCATGCTTGAGTGGGGAAGCGTATTTACGAATGCGGCCACCCAACTGAAGGTGTATCCATCATTCAAAGCCATTGATGAAAGTACCGATATCGTCAAGATGGATGCGGAATACGACGTCAAGAAAATCCATTTCGGCGACGATTTCCATTACGAACATTTTCAGGCAGCTGATGCGCAACATGACGCCACCTATTATTTGCCACCCCTCGCCACCGCAAGTTCAACCACAACTTATTACGAGAACTATAAAAATGACCTTTTTAGTAATACGTTTCATATGGATAGCCATGTGAATGAAAAATTCTACTGGTCAATGGGATATATGTTCAACAAATTTGATGGGGGCGATGGGTTGCAGATAAGCACTCAACCACTTCCCACTACTGCAGTACCCGTTCCAGTTCTCCCTGGGACTACTATTGAGTACTTCACGACGGCAGTTAATCTGAATAGCGATTCCCATGTTCTGAATGCAAATTTCATGTATGAACCATGTAAAACAGTCATTTTAAACGCCGGCATCCAAGGTGAATACACCGACTCTAGCGCATTTGAAACCGGCTATCGGGCAACATTGGCAAATCCTATCGCAAATCCAGAGACGTACACTACTGAGACAGATAAGCGCAGTCTGAATGAAACTTTCGGGGTTCGTTATGTAGGGGTCCCATTTACAACCGTCTATGCTGAAGGGAATTTGGTACAGGAGCAGACAGACTACAATTGGCAGTTAGCGAATGATCAGTACGGTATTGGGAATATGATTGAACAAGTGAATTCGCAGCGCGAAGTGGTCAAGGTTGGATTCAATACTTCGCCAATCGCACGAGTGACCTTTTCGACCTACTACCGCCATAGCATCAGCGATGACTACTTCGATTACTTTACCACCAGTAAAAATTTCTTTAATACGCAAAGGACGGTATCTGATGAATTTGTCAGCAAGTTGACGCTACGTCCAACTTCGCGCGTGATGATTGCTCTCCAGTATCGGCTAGCGGCGACAGATATCAGTTTGAATTCATTAAACCAACCGATCAATAGCAATAGTGGCGACTACCAGTCCTCCACTTATACCCTCAGCACCACTGTTACACCAATCAACAGGTTGTATCTGACTGGGTTGGTATCCTATCAGGATACGATTACTTCCAGTATATATAACGGCTCACCATTTATTGCTCCCTACCGTGGCAATGTGTACACCGCATTAGCCAGCATCGGCTATGCGATTGACAACAAGACAGACATCACTGCTGGTTACGACTTCTCTTACCAAAATAACTTCAATAGCAGTGTTGACGCTGCCGGCGGTTACGACTACGGGACCGATGACCGGCGCCACTGTATAAAAGTTGGGCTAAAGCGGAAAATCACTAAAAATGTCTCAAGTAATATCCGGTATGAATATGACGAGAATGTTGAAAACAGTACCGGCGGCATCAATAACTACCGAGCCAACGTCGTTACTGCCGCTTGTATGATTCGCTTTTAAGTCCAGCTTGTAAGACGGCAAGAACCCCAGCCGTTGAGCCGGGTGACATCAGGTATAATCCAGCCCAGCCCTCGCGAATGACCCAGCGCACTTGTTCAATGGCAATTTCCTGGCCGATTTTGGCTTGGTCGGCGGGATCAGATTTGGCGGCGAGCCGTTGCAGAATCGCATCCGGTAAGACAACGCCCGGTACCTGCGCAAGGCGGCGCGCTTGTTCGAAGCCGGTCAGAATCATCACGCCGACAAGAACCGGACATTGCTGCCGAAATGGGGCAAGCGCTTTTAATGCGTCATAATGGAAAGCCGGCTGCGTCATCACGTAGTCGGCGCCATTGTCGAGTTTTTGCCGGAGTCTATCGAGTTCCCGGTTGTGATCGACCGCTTCCGGCTCAAAACCGGTGCCGATGGTAAAATGTGTGCGTGGGTCGAATTGTTTGCCGAGCGGTGTGCCGCCGAAATCCACGCCGGCATTCAGGCATGACTGGGTCAATCGTACCAGTGCCACCGAATCGAGATCAAACACCGCCGTTGAGCGCGGATAGGTCGGCGACATTTTCGGCGGATCACCGGTAATGAACAACACGTTGTGAATCCGATTGGCGTGGTAACCGATCAGCCGGCTCTGGATCCCCATCAAATTCAAATCACGCCCGGTGAAATGCGGAATCAATTCCAACCGGTCATTCGACCATGCCAGCCGGTCACGCACGAGGTGGATGAAATCGCCGGGTGCCATCAACGGAATGCCGCGTGAGCCGTCGGTGAAATCCACGGCGTCGACGTGGCCACAATCGGCCAGTTGCCGGATGAACTCGATTTTGCCGGCGGACAACTTGGGATCTGTCCCGCGCGGCGGCAACATTTCGACGCTGACGACGAACTTGCCCGCTTTGAGTTTATTTGAGAACGGGCCGTTTTGTTTCTTTTCCGCTACACCCGCCGGCGGGAATGCGGTTTTGATTTCGACAGCGGTGGCATTCACGCCAGCTTGCCGGGAACGGAGGTAATTGTGCATTTCGCGGATATGCGGCGGATGCATTTCACAGCAACCGCCAATCAATCGCACGCCGCGATCCATGAAACTGCGTGCCAGCCGACCGACGAACTCTGGGTTTACCGAACTCATGAACCGGTTGCCGATGCGCTGGAAACCGCCGGCGTTAGGCATCACCACCAACGGCAACGGGGCATTTGGCACCGCGTCCACAAATGTATTTGCATCCCACGGCGCGCAACAATTAACACCAGCAACTGCCGCACCGACTTCTGCCATGCGACGGATAAACACCGGCGCCGACAATTCAGCATTGAACGTCATCTCCGCGATGATTGGCGGCGCATCTGGTAACGACCGGATAAGTGCAATGAGCAATTCGAGTTGCGGCTGGGATGTAAAAGTTTCGAGCAGCAGCGCATCAGCACCCGCCGCGATCAGACTCTCGATCTGTTCCCGGTAACACTCCGCAATCGTGGACGGTGTCGTTACTGGCTGCGCCGCCGGTCCGATCGAGGCCAACACGAAAACTGGTGCGGTGCCGGCCGTGCGGGCGAGATTGACGCCGGCACGATTCAACTCGGCAACGCGGCGTTCCATTCCGAATTGGCGCAATTGATACCGGTTGGCCCCGAAGGTGTTTGTCTTCAGGCACTGCGCGCCGGCAGCGAGATAATCCCGGTGAACACGGCTGATGAGATCGGGCTGATCCACGTTGAACGACTCGTAGACGTGGTTGGTTTCCGAAAGCCGGCCGGTCAGCTCGAACAAATACGAACCCATCGCTCCATCGGTGAGGAGCGGTTGCGCTTTGAGTGTGGTCAGGAAATCTGCCATTACCGCCTTAAACTTTACGGAATCGTGCCAACACGGGGATGTGTTCGTCGCCCATGCTGCCGTAGCTGAAGAACACGCAATTTTTATGACCGAGGCGTTGGAGGAGTTCCAACTGCTCAGTCAGCTTGCTGGCATTGCTGAAAAACGCCGGGTTATTTTTAGTTGCGCCGAACATGTACTCCGCCGTCATTCCGCCAAGCGCGAGTCCCATCCAAATTTTGTCGTTCGCGTTCGCCACCAACTGCCGGCATTCCAGCGTCTCCAACTCAACGATTCGCGTGTCGTAAAAATAGCTCATTGGACAGGCGAAATCGAGTGCCCCGCGCTTATACCATTGCACCCAATCCGCCATCATGCCATCCCGGCTCTGGCAGAAGTTCCAGCCGTCGAAGTAGGTCACCTCGGCTTGGTATGGTTTGTAAAACTCGCGCTGGTACGGCATCCGTGCCGCGACACTGAAGGGCGCACCCGGTTTCAACTTGCGCACCAAGTTTGCCATCTTCACCACTAGATTTGTCAATGCTTCCTGCCGCCATGCAACCCATTCCGGCTTGTCGATTGGGGCGTGCGCCTTGCACCAATCGCAATAGCAAACCGGTATCGAGCGAAACTGCGCGCCGATTTGATGCGCTGGATCGTAAATGGTGTTTGGATTGAAGATGTAACCATCTTCGAGATTGATACCGTCGTAGTCGAACTCGGTCATTACTCGCCGCAGTTCGCCAAGAATATAATCAACGACTGCCGGATTCGCCGGGCAGAGCACGCGGGCTGCCGAACCATCTTGGCGAACCTGTGTCAACGCCTGCACTGCCGCCGGCATATGTGGCGAGGTATTCATCTCATCGAAACAGCCATGCACTTGCAGGCCTTGCCGGTGAGCTTCCGCGACGATCTTTTGCAGGTTGTCTTCGTATTGCGGGAAATCAATCACTTCCGTCTTGCTGTCAATCCACTTCGTCCCGCCACGCCGGCAGATATACGGAATGATGATGTCAATATGCGCCGCCCGGCAACGATCGGCCAAGCGCTGTGGATTTTCGGACCTGATCGCTCCCGGCCAAGTCCACATTGCTAGATGATTAAACATGTTTTTCTCCTACTGCGGCCATTCCAAACCTTCACCCACGACATTGTCGCGCGTGACACCACGGCGGAATGCGATCCGGATAAACGCCTCGGCGTAACCGTAGCCGCTCTCGTAACCGCGGGATTTGTTCAGCGTTTCCTGGGAGCCATATCCTTTGAGAACATTGACGCTCGCGTGACACCCCACCGCGTCGCGTTTGCGTTGCCGGTAAGCGGTGATATCCACATACACGTTCGGAAGGAAGTGATAACTCTGGTAGCCGGGTGCAGCTTGGAACATATACAATTCCGGCCACGGCTCCGGCGCGCCTTGGAGCTCGAGATTGTTCAGCGCCCGCAGGACAAGACAACCGGCCGCTTGGTGATCCGGATGAAAATCCACCGGCCAATGCCCAAACACCAAGTCCGGTTTGAATTGCATGATTTTATCTTGAACGCGTTTCACACCGGCAGCATCCACGGTCATCTTGCCATCTGGAAAATCCCAGCCCTCGGCTGTTGCGCCCATGATTTTCGCCGCCGCTTGTGATTCAGTAGCACGGATCGGTTTCGAACAGGTCATGTGGACCACCTGCACCTTGCAGCCTTCGTCCACATACCGGCAAATTGCGCCGCCACAGCCGATTTCCGCATCGTCAGGATGCGCGCCAAACACCAGAATCTTTTTGCTCATAATTTTCACCGGAACTGCGGCAGCTCCGCCGCGTATTCTTTCATCAAATCATCAAATACCGCGCGGGCCTGTGTGAGCGACCGAATCTGCGGTTGCAGGCACATCGCCTGCAGCGCTAGTTGCCGGTCGCCAGTCAGCGTCGCTTGCACCACCAACTCGTGCAACGTCACTTGCCGGCGGCACAACTCCGCGCACGCAACCGGCAATTCCCCGACCTGAATCCCGCGCACCCGGCCGCCCACCGCCACGGCCGGGATATCCACCACGGCATTCGCCGGCAGATTCGGGATTGAGCCGTGGTTGATGATGTTGATCGCATCGAGATAGGTGGGCGTGTTCGTCTCGAACGCTTCCATCACCACGCACGTCCGCTCCCGGTAATACGGATGCGTCGTGTCTTTCGGGAATGGCGGCTTCTCCTTCGCCACTGCCCGATCCGGCTCGACGGCGCTCAACGTATCAGTCGGTGTTGCTGACACCGGTTTCGCCAGCCACTTGTTCAGCGACACCGTTTTCCATTCGTAACCACGCGCTTCCCATTCTTCGGGTGGATAAAACCACGGCAAATACTCCGCAACATGATCATCATACCCCACCGGGTACGCGCCAAAGGTGTCGAGCACATCGCGCGTGAACTGCTGCTGCGGCACGTTCGGGCGATTCTTGCGCCAGAAATCACTTTGCCGAACCTGTTCGAGAAACTCCTTCATGAAACTCCGGTTCGAGCCGCGCCGGCGGATGTCCACCAGCCAGTTGAAATGATTCACGCCACCGGCAATCACTTCCAACTCGCCGGGCTCATACCCCAGCACCTCGGCGACCACGCCAAACGAACCGTGCACCTGATGGCAGAATCCCAGCCAGTTCACGCCGCCCGCCCGCTCAAAGTAAGTGCAAAGGTAGGACATCGGGTTGGTGAAGTTCATCAGCCACGCGTCCGGGCAGAGCTCCCGGATATCGCGGCAAATGTCCATGAACATCGTGATGTTGCGCATCGCGTGGAACTGGCCGCCTGGCCCGCCGTTCTCCCCGAGCGTCTGCGCCACGCCATGCCGGCGCGGAATCTCGATGTCCTTGATCCAATAAGGCAACCGCTTCGTCTCGCAGGCCGTGACGATGTAGTTGCAACCGGCCAACGCCTGCCGGCGATCCAGCGTGGTTGAAATCTTCAATGGCGACTTCTCGCGCGCGGCCATGGCCCGGATATTCTGCTCGGACTTGGCCAACCGCTCCGGATCGACGTCCATCAACACAAATGACGCCTCGCGCAACACCTGCGAGCGCACCAAATCCTCCGCCACCGCCATCGAAAACCCGGGTGAGCCGGCGCCGATCATCGAAATTTTCAAATTCGCCATGCCGGCCATTTACACTGATAGCTTGGCCACCGGCAAGGACAAACCGCCCGACGCGAAAGGTTTGACAGGCCGGCGGCTTCTCGCCTAGCTTACCGACATGTTAACCGACCAGATCAACGCCGATTTGAAACAAGCCATGCTCGCCAAGGACGCCGCCCGCCTCGCCACCTTGCGCCTGCTCAAGTCCGCCATCGAATACCACAAGATCGAAAAGAAACAGGAAACCCTGACCGACGCCGACGTGACCGGCGTCATCAAGAAACAGATCAAACAGCGGCAGGACTCGATTGAAGGCTTTACCAAAGGCGGCCGCGCCGACCTCGTCGCCACCGAAGCCGCCGAGCTGACCGTTTTGAAGAGCTACCTGCCCGAAGAACTCTCCCCCGCCCAAGTGGAAGCGTTGGTGAAAGAAGCCATCGCCGAACTCGGCGCCACCACCCGTGCCGAAATGGGCAAAGTCATGAAAGCCGTCCAAACCAAGACCGCCGGCCGCGCCGACAACCGCCAAGTCAGCCAACTCGTCGCCACGCTTTTGAAGTAGCCGCCGCCAAAGCCTGTCACCCGAGCATGTCGAGCCGAGTCAGTCGAGAAGCGGCTCATCGGATGCTAGACTTCTTTTCCTGCCCTTCTCTTTACACCGATTCGGTGCGCAGCAAATGCCAAAGCGCCGAGTATCAGTGAATAGAACACTGAACCAATGGCTGGAGAAAAAATGACAACACATATTGCGGCATTTTCCCCCTCTCCAACAAACGGACGTAAAACAAGGCCCAGAAGATAAGCAGCAGGAATATAGAAGTTGAACATCCATTGCGAAAAATGTTGCCCATGGATCCATTGCCAATAAAACGATATGCAGAAAGGTGTTTGTATCGCCAAGGCGAAAACTGAATACCTGAAGAAGTGACGAGGCATAAATTTGTCGCAGCCCATCATTTGTATTCGTCCCTACTAAGCGGCGGTTGCATGGCGGGAGTGTAGCAAATTCCGAACCGTCAACAAGCAGATCCCTCGATACACTCGGGATGACAAAGTCTTTTTCCGACTCAGGACTAAGGACGCGAGACTCAGGACTTCTGTCTTCGACCACCTTTAAGGTATCGGCGTCCCCAACAAACTCGCCATCGCGGCGGCGATGCGGTCGTTGAATTGGGCTTGGGTTGTGGGAGGCGTATTCGCCCACAAACTCGGATTCGCCGGCGAATAGGCTGTGATGGACGCGGGGTCAATCCAGCCGGGAAACACTCCCGTCCCATTCTGCCAGCCGGGCACGGATGCGAGAATCTGCCCGGGCGTCCCAATCGGCAACCGGGCGTTCATGACCGCCCCCGGCGAACTGTCCGACCACATGGTATAAACCATATCCCCCGGCGTATTGGTGGACATGGGATTGACGAGATACTTGGCATCATTGTTGAGCTGGCTGACATTGCTCCCCGGCTGGAGGGAGTTATCGAGCTTGTTCTTGTCGCCCGGCACAAACTGCGCGGCTTCGCTGGCGGAAAAGACCGGATCGGTTTCCGGGTTCGTCCCGCCGGGCGGGCCTTGCGGGCCTTGTTCGCCTTGCGGGCCTTGTTCGCCTTGCGGCCCCTGCGGCCCGGGCGGACCGGCTGGGACGGCGTCAATAATCTCTTTGAGGCCGTTGAATTGGTTGCGGAGCACGTCGGCGCGCACGTCAGCGCCATCTTGGGGTTCATTCGGGTTGAAGGCCATGGTTATCTCCTGGTTTAGTCCTGAGTCCGGAATCGAGTTCCACGAGAAGCGGGCACGCAATCTGAGTCCTGAGTTTGCCGCGCACCGGGGATTGCCGTGGTGATTGGTGATTTGTCATTGGTCTCCGCGATATATGTCAGCGAAGCTGCACTGAATTGATAGGATATCGACTCACTGGATAAGCCTTGCCAAAGAGGATGACAGATAAGCTGTGGCGGCTAGGACTGAGAAACAAAATAGCCAGGGAACAGTCATATAGAAAACACCTGCGCCCTTAGAGCGCTGTGCTGCATAGGCAAGTTTCGAGAACAGCAAGGCTGCTCCCAGCCCAATGAGCAACCCGCCAAGGCCGAATAGAATGCTCTTGACGACTCCTGCATTCTCTCCGCGAGCACCAGCCACGCCTCCCATTGCGCCACAGAGTGGAATTACGAGCGTCACAAAGTCAGTAAGATTCACCATTGTTTTCTTCGGCTTGCCTGCATCGATTTGTTAGGCATCGTGACTCTTTTTATGTCTGTGTCTTTCCAACACCTGCAATGCAATGCCAATGATAATCGTGACAATGCCAAAGATTGTAACAATGCCCCACTGAACCTTCAACTGGTCAAAGTGCTGAGCAAACGCATGGGCTTGCGTGCCTGTAAAATCAAGCGGCTGCAAATCTTTGAATAAAAATCTCTCATGATGCGTAACGACGAATCGGCTCCAGAAAGCACCATAGAAAACCTCGAAACCCCCTAACAAAAACAACAAAAGAAACAAAATTAGTTCGACGACACTTTTCATGGTGCTGTGAGATTCGCGATGCCTGAATCGGGAGACACTGAGATGTAGTCCTACTACTATCAATGCAGGTATCACAGCCAACAGAAGGATAAATAGAGTATTCATAGAGTCACGAAAGTCGCCACATTACTATTAGCCCTGACTCCTCATCTCTCAGCGCTCAAGCTCTTTTCCCGAATCGGGACGCCGGACTCGGGACTAGAGACTCGCCGTTACGGTTGCGGAGCACGTCGGCGCGCACGTCCGCGCCATCTTGGGGTTCATTTGGATTGAAGGCCATGTCTATCTCCTGGGTTAGTCCTGAGTTCGGGGTCTTGAGTCTTGAGTTTGCCGCTCGCCGGGGAGGCAGTTAATGGGTATTGGTTAGGTCGCATGCTTTGTTCAACGTTTGGCTCACGGATGCCGGACCAATAGCCCGATTGCCAACTGAGACGCGATCCCGGTTTTCGGTGCAGCCGTTTTGTTGGGCGCTAAATACATGAATTGCTACTTTGTCTCTTGCAGGCTACCGAGTCTGCTGGTTGTAATCCTAACCTTGGGGAACTCCAGGGTCGCCGTGCAATTCCGACTGTAATCTATCTCCCTGAACTCCGGTGGCAGGGAAAGATTGGGATGTGTCGAGAGATTCAGAGTGCCGCTAAGATAGTAGGTATTTGTGTCGGTGCTTGGAATGGACCAATGCACCCACGGCTCCCCACTCGGATACAGCATCAAGGGATCCATGCGCCCGCCATTCACGAAAAGCCGGATCGTCGAATTGTAGGGCAAATTCACCCAACATGGTGCGATTGGCCCCCGTCCGCCCCATCCACCTCCACGTCCACCCCACATCGGAACAGCTTTGCCCGTGCAATCTGACAGCTCGCAATGCAAATTCATCACCGCGAAATAAACGTCGATGGCGTCGCAGCAAGCCCTGGTAACATTCTGAAGCTCGACAAACGTCACCGCCCAGTTTGTTGTCGGCGGTCCGCCATAGTCAGGCTCCGTGCCCTGTAAAATCAGCAGTCGTCCCCGGATCGACTCATGATGCCCCTCTTCGTTTCGAAGTGAAATGGGCTTTGACCAATCGCTCATGGCGATAATATTTGTGTCTCCCACTGCGAAGCACATTTGACACGCAACAACGATGAAACATGAAACGATGGCTCTCATAGTTCGCATGCCGCCAAACATTCTCTCAGCGCCCAAACTCTTTTCCCGACTCGGGACTTTTACCCCGCTCCGAGCGGGGCGGGACCGCGCTGCTGCGTGGCAAGCTATTTGGTTGGCTTGTCTCATTGCCGGTGACTCCAGTCGGCTGGGCCGCGCGCCGGGGATTGCCATGGTGATTGGTGATTTGTCATTGGGTGGCTCAATTATTAGTGGGTGTTTCAGTGCTGAAACCATAAGCCATCAATAAACTGAAACGTGCCATCTTGTTTCGCACCAACCTTAAAACCAACCAGACTCACACGAGTGAACGGTACACAGGGTAAATAAATTTGCACCCGATCCTCGTACATGTATACAGCGTGTGGATTTAATTCGCGAATGGCGGCTGGAAAATTTGTTGTAATTGGGAAAAGTAATTTCCGCAAATTATGTTCTATATCATCAGGCGATTGCGGAATGCATGGATAGGAATTGCGGTTAGCAATAGCTTCTCTACTGGCCGAGAGAATACGCACATGGTCGAGATGTCGAAGATGATACATTTGAATCGAATGACCAGTGAAAAGGACTGTGAGAAGGAATCCGTAGAGCAAAAACGGTGACACAATAACCAGACTCACCTTAAACCATAATGATTTACAAATGCCTTTGAGAATACTCATCATTTTATATGTATAAAGGCTCACCAGAATGACAGTGATAACAGGAGCGGGCATTCATTGCGGGTGGGATTTTAGCTTGGGGGTTGGCGGTTGGCAAGCCGGTCATGGCTGGACCTCCACGGTCAAGGTCGCGGTGGGGTCGCAGCCGGTTTGGCGGGTGTATTGGCCAACAGGATCGTTGCCGGCTTGTTTGAAGCCGGTCCAGACGTTCACCACGGCATAGGTCACAAACATCGTGGCCTCGATCACCAGTTTCCAGCAGCCGACGACGTTGTCCCAATAAATGCGCTGGGAGGCACCGGTCAGGATTTGGGAACAATCGTCGTTGGCGAGGTGCGCCCAGCCGGCGCCGAAGTTGAACCAATAGCCGAGCTTGATGCCGGGCGCACTGCCGGGTTTGAAGTAGGCGGCCCAGAAGAATTGGCCGCCGGCCGGATACCGGGTCAGGTCGCGGTAAAACGTGCCGTCCCATTTCAGGCCGGCCCGGACGCCGGCACCCCAGAGCGGGTCGTCCGGCTTGAGGTTGTTCGGGTCGGCGAACCGGAGGCCGGAGCCATACTTGGGCCGGAGGATGTCGCAGTCGGGCTTGGCCGCGCCAACCATGCCGTCCACGTAGCCGGCAATCCGGTAAACATCCGCCGTGGGGCCGTTAGGCTGGGCTGGCAGTCAAGCGGGGGCTTTGACGTTGCTGGCGGAAAACTTCTGTTTCGGCGGCAAGCCGAACGCCAGCCGGTGCGGCGCGCTGTCCGGCTTGTCCCATGGCCAGACCAAATCCGCCGCGTATTGAATGTCGCGCCGGGACGTGTTGATCTGGTTGGTGGCCTGTCGCAAGCCGTTGTTCGCCGTGCTGTAAAGGTCATTGGCTGCCTGCTGCGCGTCATCGGCGGCAATCCAATTCGTGAGCGCCGTCAACACCGCTTGGCAATCCGCCGGCGCCACGCCTTTCAATGTGGCCGCCTGTGCGCGGGCCACAAGGCTTTTCACATCCGCCTCGAATTCCTTCCGTTCGCCCGGCAAGTGGCCGATGGTGTACGCGGCGGCTTGGGCTTTGTCGCCGGGATAGGAGCGTTTCACGCCATTCATGATCACGTCGAGGGCTTGGTCCAAGGCGGTCTTGGCTTTCCCCTCGGCCACGGTCGCCAGCCGGGCATTGTGTTTCTTGGTGACCACATCGGGCATGAGCGTGTCCTCGACATTGGTGATCAAACCATCCAGCGCGCCGGTGTCGGTGGCGGTGATTTGCCGGGCGGCCAACGCCGTCAGCCGGTCGGGCACCTTGGCCGCGCTGTTGACTTTTTTGGCGAGCGCCACATCCGTAATGATGTCCTGTGCAATGTCGCCGCGCGGATGCGCATGTTTGCTTTTCGGGGTGGAAGCCGGAGCGGGAGTGGATTTCGTGTCTGCCATGATGTTAGTCCTTTCAGTTTGCTGCTGTATTACCGATGACTTATTTCACAACTCAACGACAATTCGCTTTTAGCGCAACCGTTCCGGCAAGGCAATCAAATTTCTTGCTCGGCGCAGGTCTCCTGACCGCGCCGTCTGCTTGACCGAAGGTCTCCCAAGACTGGCATATTAAATGGAGACCTACGGTCGTTTGAAGTGCGCGGTCGGGAGACCGCCGCACAACACGAAAATGGAGCCACAAACGGGTAATTTGGCCCAAACCACCCCAAATATAGGGTTTTACCCCGCAAATTTGGACTTCCACCCCGCGAATTTGGGTCTAGACCCCGCGAATTTCGCCTTCGACCCCGCGAATTTCAGGTCCGACCCCGCAAATTTGGACTTCCACCCCGCGAATTTGGGCTTCGACCCCGCGAAGTTCGGTCTTCAATCCACAAATTTCGCTTTCGACCCCGCGAATTTGGGTCTCCACCCCGCGAAGTTCGGTCTTCAATCCACAAATTTCGACCTTCACCCCGCAAATTTCGGCCTTCAATCCGCGCCGATTGATCGTCCGCTTGCGGCTAAAGCATTCCCATGTCCCCGGACTGCTTACGGGGCCGGCTCGCGTCGCATCCGATTCGGTTTTTCAGCGGTCTGGGCTGGCGCTGGGGCGGTGGGTGTTGTAAAAAGGTGGGGTGAGCTTGAAAGGGAAAATTTGGGCGGTGGGGATTTTGGTGGTGCTGGCGGTGTTGGCGCCGTTGAAGTTCGGGACACCGGTGGTGTTGCCGGCGGCGGTGGTGCCGCCACAGTCGGGGTTGGAGTGGTTCTTTTTTTCGTGGCCGAATCAGTTGTTGCCGTTGTTGGCGGCGGTGGCGGTGATTTGGCTGGCGTTGGATGCGCAGTGGTTGCCGGTGCGCCGGGATTGGTTGTGGGTGTTGCCGGGGCTGTTTCTGGTGTCGCAGTTGGTGGCGGCGCCGACGTCGATCTGCTGGGCGACGACGGTGGAGACGGTGTTGCATTTTGGGGTGTGCGTGCTGGTGTTTTATTTGGCGGCGCGGTATGTGCGGTCGCCGGCG
>Ga0316217_10000098_pt1 | contig 128239 bp, 124 predicted proteins | sample 1anoAmetaG_FD_203633 | JGI IMG/M metagenome (GOLD analysis project Ga0316217, IMG submission 203633) | Freshwater microbial communities from Trout Bog Lake, Wisconsin, USA - 1anoA | ecosystem: Environmental > Aquatic > Freshwater > Lake > Hypolimnion/Profundal zone | place: USA: Wisconsin... | reverse complement strand
AACAGGGAATCGTTTCGTCCCCGGCGCTAATATCCTCACCGGACGATAGATCGCTCATGCCTGAAAAACTCAAAAATGCCGGTCGCGGCTCGATTTTTCCCTTGACAAGAACAGACAGTCGCTCAGGCACGTCTCTGCTATCCTGAAGGGTCCGCTGAAATCAGGAGGGGGTCATGCCGGAGCACAGAGGCCGAAAGCACCACCAGGACCGGGTGGCAGAGACGTTGCGCGAGGAGATTGGCGCAATGATCGAAGGCGAACTTGTGGACCCTCGCATTAATCTCTGTTATGTAACGGAGGTGGCGTTGAATTCAGGTGGAAAATCCGCACTGGTGTACGTGGCCGTGGATAGCGCCGTCAAGGATATTGCCACGGCGGAAGAGGAGACTGTGGCGGGACTCGAAGCCGCCAAGGGGTTTATTCGTTATGAGCTTAAAGAGCGGATGGGGGTCCGCCATGTGCCTGAACTCAGCTTTCTTGCCGACCGGTCGGGCCGCTTTCAGGCGCGCATTGAGGAGCTGATGGACCGTCAGCGTAAACGCCAAAAAACACCTCACGGGCAGAGTCCTGCCGGCCAAATGGCGCCAGTAGAATAGCCGCGCATGGATCACTCCAGCCGTAACCGGGCCTTCCACCCTAAAAGCGTGGCGCCGGTCGCCACGTCAGAAGCTGATTGCGCCCCTCTGACTGCCCTTGCACAGGAAAGCTATTACGCAGAGATTCAGATCCCAAAAATTCTTGAGGTTCTGCGCCGGGGCAAGCGGTTCATGGTTTGTTCCCACGCTCGGCCGGACGGCGATGCAGTAGGCTCCATTCTGGCTATGGGGATGCTAATCGAGCAGTTGGGCAAGCAGGCTGACCTCGTGATGGCGGACCGGATTCCGAACATCTATTTAAAGTTGCCGGGAACGGCAAATATCCGCATTGCCCAGCATGTGGACGGACCCTGCGATGCTGTAATCCTGCTGGAGTGCGATGGGCTGGAACGTCCCGGCCTGTGCGGCCTGAATCAGTTTTTTTTGATCAACATCGATCACCATATCAGCGGGCAGGAGTATGGCCAGTTGAATTGGATCGACCACTCGGCAGTCAGCGTGGGCGAAATGGTGTACCAGCTGGTGAAGGCCGCCGGAGCCGTGATTACGCCCCAGATGGCTACCTGCCTTTACACCTCGGTTCTGACCGATACCGGCGGCTTCTGCTACGGCGCCATGAAGGCCTCCACATTTGGCCTGGCGCAGGAACTGGTAACCGCAGGGGCCGACCCAGGAAGAATTGCCCAGGATGTGTATTTTTCAACGCCCGCTTCGAAGCTTTTGCTGCTGGGTTCGGCACTCGCCAATTTGAAGCGGGAAGGCAGGCTTGCGTGGCTGTGGGTCACGCATCGCGATGTAGTGCGATCCTGCGCAGCGGAGGAAGACTGCGAAGGCATCGTGAACTTTGCGCTGTGCATCCACGGGGTGGAAGCCGCCCTCTTTCTGCGCGAGTTGCCTGACCTGCGCATCCGGATTAGCATGCGCAGCAAGGGCCAGTTCAACGTCGCTGCGATTGCCGGGCAATTGGGCGGAGGAGGCCATGAAACTGCCGGAGGATGCACGCTGGAGGGGCCTCTCTCACGAGCATTGGACGAAGTTATGGCGATTCTGAGACCGCTGGTAAGCCCTTTGGCATGTGAAAAAGGAGGATAAGCCGGTTCCGGGGCCGCTTGAATCTGTTAGCCTTGTCCCTATTGTGGTCAAGAATTCTTTTTGCGCTTTTGAGAAATATGGACCCTGACCGGGTCTGTCAGATTCTCCCTGCCGACTTGCCCTAATCATGCATCGTTTGTTTGAGGCAAACGAAGACCCCGTTGGAGAGATAAAAAGAGTGGGAAATCTTCAGCAACCAAATGCTCCGGATTCGCCTTTAGGTTGGCGTTCACGGCTGCCCAGTTGGGCCACAACACGCGAAGCGGTTGTTTTTCTCGGATTTGTTTTCTTTTTTCTTCTCTACGGGCAGGTTCCGCTGGTGGGCGGTGATGGTTTGGGGCTTGTCGGTGCGGATGAGCCCCGCTACGCGCAGATCGCCCATGAGATGCTCGATCGGTTTGACTCCGCGCATACTTTGGCAAGCCGGTTAAGCGCATGCGTCACCCCATATCTACACGGCCGGCCCTGGCTGGAGAAACCCGCACTCTACTACTGGCGGGCGATGTTCGTGTTCCAGGACTTCGGCGTTCACGATTGGAGCGCCCGCCTGCCCTCGGCTACCTTCGCGTTCCTGATGGTGGCTCTGATTTACCTGCATATGCGCAGGTTCCGCCCTGGAGGGCATTTGGACGCGGCGCTGATTACCGTGGCCTGTGCGGGAATCATCGGCTTTGCCCGCGGCGCCTCCACCGATATGCAGATGGCGGCGCCGCTGGCCATTGGGCTGCTGGGTTGGTATGCCTGGTATGAAACCGACTCCAAGTTCTGGCTCTTCGACATCTATTTTTTTACCGGCGTGGCCACGCTGGCCAAGGGGCCTGTGGCGCCGGCTCTGGCTATTGCGATTGTGGCCGCCTTTGCCGCGCTGCGCCGCGAGTGGTCGATCCTGAAGCGCTCCCTCTGGTGGCCGGGCGTGGTGCTCTACTTTGCCATTGTGCTGCCGTGGTTTATCGCCGTACAGCACCAGAACCCCACCTTCTTCCGCGAGTTCTTCCTGGAACACAACCTGGAGCGCTTTGCGACAGACCGGTACCAGCACTCGCAGCCGTTCTGGTATTACTTCGTCGTGGTGCTGCTGGCAGTGATGCCCTGGACGGTAATTGCGATCAGAGCCTTGATCGACGGCATCTGCACTTCGTTCTGCGAGTGGCGTACCCGCCACTCAAGCAATTGCAAACCCTGCGCCGGCCAGCCGGGAGACGCATTTCCTGAATTTCTCGTTCTGTGGGCGCTGATTCCTATCGTTTTTTTCTCCTTCTCGCGATCTAAGTTGCCTGGCTACATTCTGCCCTCGATTCCGCCGATTACCATCCTTACCGGCGACTTTCTTTTTCGCTGCCGGCAACGGGGATTGAACCGCTGGGTTTTGCTGGTCCACTCGGTGCTCTCCGGCGTGATGACTCTTTTTGCGCTCCTGCTGCCATGGTTCGTTGCCCACGGCCCGGAGATGCCGCCACTTCGCGTCCTTTCCGTGGCTTTCGTAGCTTCAGCCGGCGCGGTTCTGTTGATCCTGGTGGTGGTTAACGGTTTTGGCGTGGCGAGGCTGCGGCAGGCCACTTCAGCGGTGCTGGTTGTTCTGGTCTTTTATCTCTACGGCGTGGGTCCGTTTTTCGGCGTCCCTGCCATTGACAAGACCAAGCGTGTAATTCACCTGCTGGATAATTCTTATTCGGCGCGCCCGCTGGCCGCCGAACTGGCCGCCAAATATCCTGGCAACGAGACCGTGGCGGTTTTTCGCACCCGGCGCGACGTGCAATATGGACTCTCCTTCTATCGCAATCGCGAAGTGGTCAACTACGAGGATAGCGGCGTTCCGAGTGAGCAGCACCTTCTGGTGGCGCGTGTGACGGGCCGGGGAGGGGCTGACCTGCACACTCAGGCGGCGCTTGAAGAGTATCTTGATGGCCGCCACTATGAGCAACTTTTCAACTGGCCGGAGCAGGGCCTGGTGGTCTACATGGTGGGCAGTAAGTAAATAGGCAGGGAAATGGGGACACGGAATACAGTACTATAAACAGTTCGCGTCTTTTTACTGATTGCTGACTATTACAGCTCCAGGAGTACCATGGCATCCGGCCCTTCCATCGAGGTCCTCGACCTGCGGCACTTTGCGGCGCCGGTGTTGCGCCCGGTGCTGGAAGCGGAGAGTGAACTGTGGAAGAAGCGCCTGCATTGGGATTACCGTGGATCATCCAACCTGCTGCTGCAGTATCTTGACAGCCACATGCTGCCGGGCTACGCGGCACTGGACGCGGGCCAGGTCGCCGGCTATGCCTTTTGCGTATACGAGGAGACCAAGGCGGTTATCGGCGATGTTTTTGCGCTGCCCAGCTCCCCCGGCGATGGAAGATCCGATCACGAAATCACGGCACATGAGATTGAAGAGGTTTTGCTTCGCCACCTGCTGGAGCTGCTGCTGAATTCGCCCCATGTGGATCGCGTGGAGTCGCAACTGCTGCTGTACCCCTCCGGCACGCACGCCGGCATCTTTCTCGATTCCGGCTTCCAGATTCATAGGCGGCTGTTCATGGTGCGGCCGCTCGCGGGCTTTTTTCCCGCGCCAAATGCGCACCTGCCCGTTCGGCTGGAGTTGCGCCCCTGGCACGACGAAGACATGGTCCCCGCTGCCCGCCTCATTAACGCGGCTTACCTGGGACATCCTGACAGCGTGGTCAACGACCAGTACCGCTCCGTCCACGGCTCGCAGCGTTTTCTCACTAACATCGTACGTTACTCCGGTTGCGGCGCATTCTCCCCGCAGGTTTCGCACGTGGTGGTGGATCGCTTGAGCCGCGAGATGGTAGCCCTGGTGCTGGGATCAAGGGTCAGCCCGCTGAGCGGCCACATCACCCAGCTTTGCGTTCATCCCGATTTCCGCCGCCGCGGCCTGGCCCGCATGCTGCTTACGCTGGCCGCCTCCTGCTTCCTCCGCCAGGGAGTCGCCGAAATCTCCCTCACCGTTACCGAATCGAACTCCGAGGCCATCGACCTCTACCGTGCCGAAGGATATGACTGCAAGCACGTCTTCGACGCTACCGTTTGGCAGCGGGACAGAACGGCTTGAGGCGTTTGGAAAATTACGGAAGGTTTATCGCGCAATAAGATACATCACCCAGCTGAGCCCGATAGCCGAGGCTACGAAAAGCACAAAACAATAAATCCCGTAGCGGATCATGCGCCGCGGCGTCTCGCGCATCGTGATGCCGAAGACCGTGGAAACAAAGAGGGCGAATAACACTACCGCCGCAAAGTGAGAGGGCTGGAAAATGGGATTGCCCATCAGGACTTCCTCCCGGTGCGAAGATTGTGCGCATCCACGGCGGCAATCACATTCAACAGGCCGGCCACCACGATAAAGCGCGTGCCGTAGTCCGCGGTGGTCACCAGCACCTGGTCAGCGCCTATGCCCAGAAAACGGCTGATGAGGTAAGGCAGGCCGTTGCCCAGGTCGCCGATGAGGCCAAGGAGGTCGAGGATGTCATGCGCACCCGAGTAGACCTTGCCCTGCATGGCCAGTCCCAGCACAAACATGCCCAGGATTGCCGCTGCCAGCAGCGCCCCGCGGCCCCACTTGCGCAGCAGAAAATGCCCGCCGCCCGGCACCAGCCAGCCGGCGATCAGCGGAAGATAAACCCAGCCTTGTTGCGATTCAGATTGCGGGCCTGAGCCCGCCGCGCCATTCTTGTTTTCTTCGGTTGCCATTCCTTATTGACTATACCGCACAAGGGCAGGGGTCAGTAGTCAGAGATCAGGGGTCAGGAAATAATCCAGCCAGCGATTCATGCGGACTTAACCCTTTCAATAGAGCATTCGAATAATGTTCACTCAATTTTGAACAGGCCCGCTAGCCTGTTCAAACTGTTTGATCTCTGATCCCTGAACCCTGATCCCTGTTTTTAAATCCTCACCAGCTCCCGCTGAATTTTTCCCGTGACCCAGGCCTTGCCCGGCGCGGTCATCATATCAATTTCGGCGCGTATGCCGAACTCCGGCAGGTAGATGCCCGGCTCAACCGAGAAGCAGGTGCTGGGCAGCAGCAGGCGCACGTCGTGGGTTTCCAGGTTATCGAGATTCGCGCCAACGCCATGCACCTCCTGGCCGATGTTGTGGCCGGTGCGATGCGTGAAGAATTCGCCGAAACCGGCGGCCTGAATCACTGCGCGGGATGCGTCGTCGGCTTCGTATCCGCAGATGGGGCGTTTAGCGGCGAAGGCCTGCTCGACCGTGCGAATGGCCGCGTCGCGAGCGCCGAGCACGGCTTCAAAAACCTTTTGCTCCTGCGGCTTTGGCTCGCGGCCCACGACTCCGGTCCAGGTGATGTCGTAGTAGACGCTGTCCGGCTTGTCCACCTTGGCCCAGATGTCGATGAGCAGAAAATCGCCTTCCTTGATGGTCGAGGCGCGCTCGGCGGTCGGCTCATAGTGCGAGTCGGAGCAGTTGGCGTTGACGCTGACGTTGGGACCGTCGGACCAGACCAGTCCCTCGCGGCGCATGGCCTCTGAAAGCCACTGCACGTGGTCGAACTCGGTATACGCGCTCGCCTTGCCGGAGGCCGGACGCAAGCGGCGGCCAATCTCTTTCCAACCCTCGGCCAGCAGCGAATCAATGGCACGTTGCGCGACGGCGTGCGAAGCCATCTGCTCTTCGCTCAGCACGGCTTCAAACTGGCTGACCAGGTCGGCGGAGCTGACAATTTGCTTGCCCAGCGTGCGCAAGAATTCCACCGTGCCCGCATCGGCCATGGAGACATACATGATGGCGTTGTTGGGCGAGTACTGCATGGCAATCTTGTTTGCGCCGGCGAGGAGATTTTCAATGCCCGCAGCAAGTTCCTGCCAACTGGAATACATCGCCTTTCTGCCGGGCTGCGCGTCGAGGCGGGCCTGCTCGATGCGATGCACCAGCTTGCGCGGCTCGCCCGTGGCGGGCACAAAGTAGTACCAGCGGCGGGTGACGTGCAGTTTTGGGTCCATGCCCAGAATGCGCTCGCCGATGGGGTCGCGGTGGTGATGGTCGTAAAACAGCCAGCCGTCAAAGCCGGCCTCGCGGATCGCCGTTTGAATCGCCAAAAGGTTCATACCGGCCATGATACGCGAGCGGGGGCGGGGACGGACAAGGTGGACTTCGTGGTGACGGTGGGCTTGGTTTGGAAAACAAGACAACCGGCTATTACCCCAGAGGCATCCTGGGACCAATATCTGGACCGGGAATGCCCAGCGTCTGGCAACAATCTGGGTTGCAACGGTTATCTTTATGTGATAATCTTCTCATATCATGCAGAAGCACGATCCTGCACTCGACATACTGCTTGATCTGAACGGACTCACGTTTGTTGTAGACCCGGAAGGCGGGTACTGGGTTCGGTTTGTGGTTACGCGGATTCCTCCCACGCCGGAGAAGCCGCACGGGTTGGACTATTCGCTCACATTGCACGGACGGAACGGCGAACGGCTGGTGGGATTCGACAATGCTCATCCCGTGGGGAAGCAAAAGCACGGCAACCCGCAGGATCATCGCCATCGCATAAGGACGGTCAAGCCTTATGACTATAGCGAAGCGGCTACGTTGCTTGCCGATTTCTGGACGGAAGTTGACATGGTTTTGAATGAAAGAGGAGTGCGCTCATGAGTACCTTAAAAGTCGGAATCGCCAGCTACGACGAGATGAAGGCGCTGACAATGGCCGTCGCGCGCGGCCAGCGCAAGCTCTCGCCTCAGGAGCCGCGAGTCTGGTTTCCTTCGACCGAGTCCTTTGCGAAGGTGCTTTCAGCGGGGAATCGAGAGTTGCTGCGCATGATTGCGGAGAAGTCACCGGCGTCCTTGGAGGAACTCTCAGAGCTGGCGGGCAGGAAGAAATCGAATCTGTCGCGGACACTCAAGACTATGGCCAATTATGGCCTTGTGCGGCTGGAGCGCGGCACGCGCGGACGCATCGCCGCCAAAGTCCTTCACGACCGCATCGAACTGGATTTGCCGCTGGCAGGGAAGGAGCGAGCGGCATAAATCTACGCTGTAAAACGTCCGGCAGTCGGCTATTTGCGCAGTACTTTTTGGTACCACTTGCGGAAGTAGTCCTTGTCCGAAGTGCACATCCACCCGAGGTAGCATTGCGCGCCGTCGCGGCCCCAGTTGTAAGTGTTATTCCAGTGGCATTCGAGGGGATGAGGAAGAAGCAGATTGTTGTAGTCGAGACAGGTTTTGAGTAACAGATTATGTTTGCGGCGGACGCCGCGGTGGGCCATCTGCTTGTCCCATTTTGCGCTAGACAAGCCCATAATCGCCGCATAGGGGCGGCGGGTTGAACGGCTCATGACGAACTCCTGGTCGCAGTTGCGTACCTAGGTCATGGCGCGGGCCTCCTGAATTTTCAGTTTACATCGATTTCATTGTGCGCTTCCACCCGGCTGGGCCAAGCCAAACAGATTCGAGAAATCGGTTGCTTATTATATCGAACTGGATATAATTGGATTATGAAGCTGCTTGAGTTTCTTGGCGATTCCTTTAAGGCGCTCAATGAGTTCCCCAAGGATGCCCGACAGGCCGCTGGTTATCAGCTAAGAAGAGTGCAGGACGGTATCCCGCCTGAAGATTTCAAGCCGATGCCGGATATCGGTAAGGGCGTGGAGGAGATTCGCATCTGGGCTGGTTCGGGTACGTACCGCGTTCTCTACACTGCGCGGCTCAAGGATAAGGTCTACGTCCTGCATGCATTTCAGAAGAAGACGCAGGAGACTTCAGGCAAAGATAAAGAAATCGCCAAAAGGCGATTCAAGCAACTCATGCGAGGTGTTCTATGAAGAATGAGAAAAGACGGGTATTCGCCAATGTCTGGGACGCAATCGCCGATTCGCCGGCAGAAGCCGCAAACCTTGAACTGCGTTTTGAACTCATGGAAGAAATTTCTAGGACCATCAAGCAATACGGCTGGACGCAGGCGGTGGCAGCAAAGCGTTGCGGGGTGACGCAACCACGCATCAACGATCTTCTGCGAGGACGGATTTCTCGGTTTTCGATTGATGCGCTGGTCAATATCGCCTCAGCGCTGGGGCGAAAGGTTAGGTTAAGACTTGATAAGGCGGCGTAATAAAAAGCAGTAGATAGAGTATCCGAGATCCGAATATCCGGACTTGGAGCACACAGCATATCATAATCCACCGGAAAGGCGGATATGTACTTATCTCGTGACTCCGTAACATCGTTCAAAACTCTCCCGTGTGCCGCTGACACTTAGGCCCATCGCCAGAGCAGTGTCGTTGAGTTTGAACATTCTGGGAGCCTCATCAACGACTATCTCGAAGGCAAAATGGCCCTTCACATTCATTTTTGCGCCACGCATCCAACCTGCGATCTTAAATCGCGCAATCTCTGTATCGTGTTCGAGAAGATGTTCTCCGACCTGGAAGTCGCAGGTGGCAACGCTCATTCCCGCCACTCGTTCAAAACCAAGTTGCGCCGTGCTAATAGCCGTTCCAGCTAAATGGAGTCTTCTGTGTCGGTCAATTCTGGCCCATTCGTTAAGGACGTACATCACTTGTCCCAAGTTCCATTTCGATCCGTCGGCTCTACCAACTGCTCCCGAATATGGCTGTACAGCTTCGAGAAGTCCACGCAGCCGGTTCGGGAGGTGCTTCATACGCCGCATGGCATTGTCAAATTTGTTCTTAGTGGCGCAAATAGGGAAGTTCCACTGCTCTTCATCAGGGGGAGGGTTCTGGCCTCCAAACTCCAGAACGGCAGCATCGTAAACACAGGAATCCAAAGCGGCCCTGAGTTGGTATAGCATTTCTCCGAACTGGAGTGAGAACGGCAAGAGCCAATCACGCTGGATTGTCCGTATGAAGAACTTCCCATTCCCATCGTCGTCTATCTCGGCCTCTGAACGGTACACCTTATCTGTATCCAAGTCATTCCATATTTTTATGAGGGCTTGGCGGTGCACCTCTGCCCGATCAACGCGATCCCAACACGTCTGGAATGGAGAGAACGGAAACATACTACATCATAGCTCACTAGTTGATATACGGTGATAATTGCCAATTGCAACTACCTTCCCGTTCCCCCCACCGTCATCTTATCCAGCTTGATGGTCGGCATGCCGACGCCAACTGGGACGGACTGGCCGTCTTTGCCGCAGGTGCCGATGCCTTCGTCGAGCTTCAAATCGTGGCCGACCATCGAGACATGCTTCAGCGCTTCGGGGCCGTTGCCGATCAGCGTCGCGTCGCGGACCGGGGCGGTGATCTTGCCGTCTTCGATGAGGTAGGCTTCGGATGCCGAGAAGACGAATTTGCCGTTCGTAATATCAACTTGCCCGCCGCCGAAGTTGACCGCGTAGAGGCCGCGCTTGACGCTGCGGAGAATATCTTCGGGCGAGTCGTCGCCGGCCAGCATGTAGGTGTTGGTCATGCGCGGCATGGGGATGGATTGATAGTCTTCGCGGCGGCCGGAACCGGTGCTGGCCACGCCCATCAGCCGCGCGGAGAGCTTGTCGCTGAGGTAGCCGCGCAGGATGCCGCCTTCGATCAGCACCGTCTCCTGAGTCGCCGTGCCCTCATCGTCCACGTTGAGCGAGCCGCGGCGGCCGGCGATGGTTCCGTTGTCGACCACGGTAACCTTGGAGCTGGCGACGGGCTGGCCGATCAGACCCGCGAAGGCGGAGGTTTTTTTGCGGTTGAAGTCGGCTTCGAGGCCGTGGCCGACAGCTTCGTGAAGGAGAATGCCCGGCCAGCCGGGGCCGAGGACGACTTCCATTTCGCCGGCCGGAGCGGGGACCGCGCCCAGTTGCAGAATCGCCCCGCGCGCGGCTTCGTGGGCCAGGGCTTCAGGGCTTTTGGAGCCGGTGAATTGTTCGAGTCCTGCTCGGCCGCCGCCGCCTGCCGAGCCTTTGGTGGTGATTTCGCCGTCTTTGGCGATTACAAAGACATTGAGCCGGCAGAGAGGCTGAGTGTCCGAGGCGAATGCGCCGTCACTGGCGGCGATGAGGATGCGGCGCAGCTCTTCGCTGTAGCTGGCGCGGACCTGCACGATGCGCGAATCAAAACTTCGTGCCGCTCGGTCGGCCTTCAGAATCAATTCAAGCCGGGCCGCGAGATCGAGATCGTAGCCGCCCAGCGGAACCGGGTAAAGGTCGGCGGCAGGCGGCTCGGTAAAGCCCTGGACGGGGTGCGTGGCCGGGCCGGAGGCGATCAGAGCGGCGGTGCGCGCGGCATGGAGCAGCCGGTCGGGGTTGAGGTTGTCCGTGTAGGCATAGCCGGTGCGTTCGCCGCTGAGTACGCGAATGCCGCAGCCCGCGCTGACGCCTTGAGAGGCGGATTTCACAATCTGCTCGTCAACGCCCAGCGAAGTGGCTGTGGCCGATTCAAAGTAGAGGTCGGCATAGTCGCCGCCAGCGCTGAGGGCCTCGCCCAGGCAGCGCTCCAAAAGGCGTTCCGTGATGCCGAATTTGTCAAAAAAATATTGTTTGTGACTTGATTGAGGGGAAGCAGAAGGTTTGCTCATCGTGCTCTCAGTTTACGCCTTTGGCAGTTCCTCTCTTGATGCCCGGCTGCACTTAATCATCCGCAACCACCGCCTGCATGGTACATTTTTTGCATGAGGAGAATATTTACAGCCATACTGTTCCTGATGCTATTTGCCAGTCCTGTCTTCGCCGCAAAGCACCACACTCAAAAACTTGATCATCACGTGCGCCATAATGATGTACATCCCAGGCACAGCAAGGCGCATCATGCTCACACCAAGGCAGCCCATCACCCCAAGAACAATCATTATCATCACAAGCACCTCTAGGAACTTGTTGAATAACTCATTTCGCACCAGCGTTTTGAAAGGGCACGACTTTAGTCGTGCCGATAAAACTCAATAAAACCGAGGGCATTAGCCTCTGAGGGATGTTTTTCTCACTTTCCGCGAGACTCTCAAAACACTTTTTCAACAAGTTCTTAGAGCGGTTTCCGGCATCATGGCGCCAGGTACGCCAGAGCCGTTTATCTGAATACAGTTTCTTCCCCGCCAGCAAATATGGTAGTTTCGTCCCATGACTGATTTGGAAAATCTCCGCTATCCGATTGGCCGTTTTGATGCGCAGGCCGCCAACCTGCCCGGTGCCCGCGTGGCGCACATTCAGACACTGCGCCTGTTGCCTCAGCGGCTGAAGTCGGCCGTTGCCGGGTTGAGCGAAAAGCAACTCGACACGCCATATCGCGACGGAGGCTGGACTGTGCGCCAGGTTGTGCATCACATCGGCGACAGCCACGCCAACGCTTACGTCCGCTTCAAGCTGGCGCTCACTGAAGATTGGCCCACCATCAAGCCTTACGACGAAAACGCGTGGGCCAAATTACCGGACAGCCAACTAGCTATCGACCACTCGCTGGCCTTTGTCGAGTCGTTGCATGGCCGGTGGTTGGCTTTGCTGGAAACGCTCACCGACGAGGATTTCCGCAAGGGTTACAACCATCCTGAGCGGGGACGGCAGAACCTGACCGAAGTGCTGGCGCTTTATGACTGGCATTCGCGCCATCACACCGCGCACATCACCAGCCTGCGCGCGCGCAAGGGCTGGTAAGAGCAAATGGCCGCGAGCACGGGGCCCGCTGCGTCTCCGCTGCAACTGTCCCAGGCAATCGAAGAGTATCTCGCCGACCACCCAGCCGCCGCTTTGCTGGAGGATGGCCGCGTGCTCTTCGACATGCGCAGCGCCCGCTATGCGGTGAGCGAGCAGCATGGGCGATGCCTGCTGCAACTGTGGAGCGAAGAGCGCAACTTGATCCGCGCCGTGATCGGCGTTGAGGAGCGCGCGCAATGCCTGCGGCTGACCACGCGCCGCATGGGAGCAGCCAAGCCGCAGACACTGGAACTGGTTCCTATCAGCGACCGGCGCACCCCCACAGCCCGCGAAGCAACTCGCCGCAATTATCAGCGGCTGCTGGAGCGCGTGCTGACTCGCGGTTTTATCGGGGCGAAAGTCGATGGGCTGCGTTCGGCGATGGACCTGGAGCACAGCTTTGGCCCGGCTTATGTGCGCGGGCGCTTGTTGCGCGGAACCGCCGCTGATGCGGTGATTGGCATAGGCGAGGCCGAGTCGGGATCGATGGTGGACGGAATTTTGACGCTGGGGATTCTGTGGCTGGACCATTGCCGGCAAAAGGGCGATGGGCGTCGGCACTTTGGCGGGCTCAAGGTGATTGTGCCTGCCGGAGCGTGGCGAACGACGGCCGAGCGCATGGCCTGGCTGAATCATGCTGCCGCTGACTTTCAGCTTTTTACGCTTGATGAGCGCAGCGAAGAATTGACTGAAGTCGATTTTCGCGACACCGGAAATCTGGACTCGCGGCTGGTGCATGCTTTTTCTACCAATGCGGCAATGGATCGCTCGAAAGAGGGTATTGCCCGGCTGCTGGCGTTTGTTCCTCCCGCGGCACGCGAGCGGATCGAGTTGCGCCCCAACTCTGCCACGCAGGTTGGGCTGCTGCTGCATGGGCTGGAATTTGCTCGGGTGCGACACGGCTTTGCCGCCAACACTTTCGCGCGCGAGGATGAGATCACCTTTGGCGCGGGCGCCAACGAGACTCCGCTGACGCCGGAGACTGAGCCGCTTTGCCGCGACTTGTTTTCGCGACTGTTTTCAAGCCGTCACGGCGACGGCACGCACACCGACCCGCTTTTTCGATTGCAGCCGGAGCGCTGGCTTGAGGCACGCCTGCGTGCTGAGATTACCGAGCTTATGCCGGGACTGCGCGGCGACATGCTCTACTCGCAGGTGCCAGCGCTTTCCACCGGCGACCGCGGCCTGCTGGACCTGCTCACGCTGGACCGCAACGGACGGCTGGTGGTGATTGAGTTGAAGGCCGACGAGGATTTGCATTTGCCGTTGCAGGCGCTGGACTATTGGATTCGCGTGCGCGCGCTGAACAATGATCGGCAGCCTGCGGCGGGCAACGTTGGCGGCAGGCCGCTCACCGCCTTCGAGCGCCAGGGTTACTTTGCGGGCGCAGAAGTATCAGAGCTTAACCCACGCCTGTTGCTGGCCGCTCCGGCCCTGCGCATCCACCCGGCCAACGAGCCGGTGCTGCGCTATTTTTCTCCGCAGGTAGAGTGGGAGCTGATTGCGCTCACCGAGCATTGGAGACGGGAGCTGAAGGTGGTCTTCCGCAAGCGCAGCAGCGATCACCTGCGGTGAGGCCAATCGCCTTCGGCACAACTCATGGAGAGCCGAGGTTTCCCACCCTTTTCACAAAGAACGTGAAAAGGATGGGCATCCGGCTAGAGCATTCTTTTTATCATGGCCATCGCTTTGCGCATTACAGAAGAGGTGCGCTCAAACTGGAAAATCCAGTCCCCTTTGGGGGTCTTCATAGTCGCCAGCTGGCCGTTGCTGTCGATCTCATAAAGCCCCCCTGGAAGTGGACCCATCCCCGGCTCATACATCACGCACTCTTTGCTGTCCCAAGCTTGCATAATGCACTTGGCTTGAACCTTCACTACTGTTCCTCTCCGGTTTTTGGCCCGAACCATGCCACATAAGATGGCGATTGAGAGTAGCACAATCAGGCCAGCCAAACCAATAAGCCAGTGCGGGGCCGGTGATGCGGCGATGAGGAACCCCCAGATTCTTCTTGGCATATTACAGAGTGTCACTAACAGCTCTGACCACAACCACCAATGAAACAGTCTGTTTACAATCCAAGAGATTGCCACACATAGTCCCGCTGCTATGACCTTACTCAAAACGGGATCATGCCAGATTCTCTTCAACACCGCAATCAAACTTCCAAAATAAATTTGACTAGCTTGCCGATCCACAAACATCTCACTCAAGCTCTCGGTAACTCGTCTCCCGGCATCGGAGGGTTGTCCGGAATAAGGTCGAGGTAGGAACGCAGCCCCTTGCCGGCGCTCGCGGACCTGCGCCTGAAGAACTCCGCGGCAGTCTCCACCACGCCAATCTTCTGCGCCACTGCGGAGGTAACCCATATATCCAGCGACACGCCATCCTCGCGCGCTAGTTCCTCAGCCCGCTTCAACAGCGATTCAGGAAGATCCAATGTACGCGTCATAGTTTCGTTCCTTTCCGCCTGAGCCACTCAAGCAATTCGGCTGGGGACAAAACCTCGATCCCGAACCGTTCGGATACCCTCATGAAGTCCCTTCTATTATGCGTCACAATGGCCTCTGCTTGCCCGTTGATTGCCGCTTCAAGCACCATTTCATCACCCGCATCGGAGAGTTGGGGCCGCCATTGGAACCAAATATCGGTTGGCTGAATGCAGTGCGCCAGTTCTGCCAGAAACTCATCCACGAATTGCGCGGGAAGTCCGTGCTTTTCCCGTTTAAGCACAGCCTCGTATTCTAGAAAAAGCGCAGGGCTTGCAACAAGTTCAAGCGCATTTGCGGCAACTTCCACGAGCAGCGCCGCACTCGCTCCAGATCGCGAGCGCATCCCCGCAACCAGTACGGACGTATCGATCACTATGCGCATTCTTCGAACCGAATCTTCATTCTACGCCCAGTCTGGCTTCACGACTAGTCCTTCACGCCAGCTCAATGCCGGCAATTTCGGCTTCAAGGCCGCCGTATTCGGGATGCTCGTTTTCGCGGATGCGATAGGCGAGGTCGATCAGGCTTCCCTGCGCTAGGCCGAGTTGGGCAGACCGCGCGGCCATGCTCCAGCCGACGGCGCGCAGCGCACCGCTGGAGTTGGGCAGCGGCGGCGGTTGCAGGGAGTCCTGCGCCAGTTCCAATCTGAGGTGACGCTCCTTCATGATGCGGGGCGGAGCGAGGAGACGAACGCGCCGCGCGACAAAGACCGGCTCGGGGTTACCGTGACCGAAAGGTTCCAGCTTGCGCAGCCAGCCGGCAAGAACCGGCGTGATGCGGTCCAGCGGCAGCTCGGCGTGAATGCGCAGCAGTTGCTCCGGCTCGCGTTCGGCGAGATGTTCCTCGGCATAAAGGCGCAGCCGCCGCTTCAGTTCCGGCAGCGAATCAACTGGCAGCGCAAAGCCCACTGCAAAAGCGTGGCCGCCAAAGCGCGTGAAAAGGTCGGCGCAACTCTCGATGGCATTGAGCAAGTGAAAGTGATCCACCGAGCGGCCGGAACCGTATGCCACACCATCTTCGACGCTGACCACGATGGCCGGCTTTGCAGTGCGCTCGACGACGCGCGAGGCGAGAATGCCGATGACGCCGCGATGCCAGCCGTCGCCGTCAATGAGCAGCAAGCGGTCAGCCGTCAGTTCGGCGTCCGTGGCAAGTCGCGTTTCGATAGCGACGAGAGCGGCGGCTTCAGTCTCGCGGCGTTCGCGGTTGAGGCGTTCCAGTTTAGCGGCCAGCTCAGCGGCGCGAGTCGCGTCGCGCGTCGTGAACAGCTCGACAACTTCGCTGGCTACGTCCATGCGCCCTGCGGCATTGATGCGCGGAGCCAGCCGGAAGGCCACATCAAAGGCGGTCAGCGGCTTTGCGCTCGTGTCCAGTTCCGCTGCGGCAAAGAGCGCGCGCAAGCCGGTACCGGCGGGGCGGCGCAGTTCCCTCAATCCCAAAGCGGCGATGACGCGATTCTCGCCGCGCAAAGGCACCGCATCGGCGATGGTGGCGATGGCTGCGATTTTCAAAAAACTGGGCAGCGTTTTTTCGCGCGTGCGCGCGGCGTCGCGTCGCTCCAGAATCGCCTGTGCCAGCTTGAGAGCGATGGCTGCGCCGCAGAGAAATTTTTCCGGGTAACGGCAGGCGGGCTGGTTGGGGTTCAGAATGGCCAGCGCGTGCGGAACAGCCTCGTGCGCATCGAGTAGATGATGATCGGTAATGATCAAATCAAGGCCGAGTTGACGGGCGGTTTCGGCCTCGGCAAAGGCTCTCATGCCGGTGTCCACGGTAATCACGAGGCGCGCGCCCTCGGCATGAGCGGCTTCCAGCACGCTCGATTGCATCCCATAGCCCTCGCGCAGCCGGTGAGGCACATGGAAGCGCGCAACACCGCCCAGCATCTCGATGGATGTCTTGAGCAGCACAACCGCGGTTGTGCCGTCCACGTCGTAATCGCCGTAGAGCAGCACCGGCTCGCGCGCGGCAATGGCCTGCTCCAGACGTGCCACGGCTTCGCTCATGCCCAGCATGAGCAGCGGGTCATGAAGATGGGCTGCATCAGGATTGAGAAAAGCAAAGGCTTCGTCCGCTTGCGCGATGCCACGCGCCAAAAGCAGCTCGGCCAAAACCTGCGGCAGGCGCGCGATTCGGGCCAGATCCGCGGCCTCTGCCGGATGTGGCTCAGCAAAACTCCAGCGCTGGCGCGGGAACCTTCGCTCTCCATCCCGCGGCAAGGCGAACTGCGATATTGGCCGTTTGCCTTCAGCGCCCACCGCGCTTACTCGACCTCGTCATCGTGGTCGTGGTCGCCAATAACAATATCCTGAAAAGTCTCGATGTCTTCCAGAAGCGACTGAAAGCGCTCATACCATTCAGTCGTAGTCTCGTGCAGAAAAACAACACCCTGATAAATAAACCCCAGCTGAATGTAGCCCACGCTGCCGACGTACTTGCGCAGCCATTGCGCTTCCACCAGTTCCGTAGACTCTTCGTCAGGGAAGTTCATCTCCCCGGCTTCCTCAATCAGAGCGTCCAGTTCTTCCCGCTCCAGCGTCATCTCGCTGAAGGTGACAAAAGGAGCGCCCGCGTGTTGGGCCATCTCCACAAAGTCTTTCCATGCGTCGGGGTTGTCGGCGCCCTCCCAAACAACGGAAGGGATGTCTTCCGTGATGTAGCCCGGAAGGCGCTTGATGCCGTGACCCTCGATAAAGGCCACCATGTCGTCTTTCAAAGTGAGAAGGTTGTCCATAGTCATAGTCAAGCTCTTATTTTCGCACACGGTTTACGTGTCCGATACGTTTACACTGCGGCCCTCCCCTTGCTGTGAGGAACAGGCCGCTTGTTGAAGCTGAGTTGCGTTACGCCTTGGCAGTTGTCAGCGCGCCCAGGTCGGCGGCCAGCTTCTCGGTAGAGAAGGCTTCAATCAAGTCGCCTTCCTTCAGATCGTTGAATCCGCCCAGCCCGATGCCGCACTCCATCCCGTTTGTGACTTCGCGAGCATCGTCCTTGAAGCGCTTCAGTGAATTGACCTTGCCCTTGAACACCTGTTCGCCACCGCGCGTCACCTTGATCTCCGCATCGCGGCGAATCACGCCGTCCTGCACTCTGCAGCCGGCAATGGTGCCGACCTTGGGAATGCGGAAGACGTTGAGCACTTCGGCGCGGCCCAGGTAATTCTCCTTGAAGGTCGGGTCGAGCAGCCCCAGCATGGCCAGCCGCATCTCATCCTGCAACTCGTAAATAATCGAGTGCAGCCTGATCTGTACGCTTTCCTGCTGCGCCAGTTCCGCGGCCTTGCGCTCCGGTCGCACATTGAAGCCGATGATCACCGCGTTGGAAGCCGTGGCCAGCAGCACGTCGCTTTCGGTGATGGAACCGACGTTGGAGTGAATGACTTTGACGCGCACCTTCTCGGTAGACATGCGAACCAGCGAATCCGCCAGCACTTCCACCGACCCAGTCACGTCGCCCTTGATAATCAACGGCAGGTCCTTGATGCCGGCGGTGCGAATCTGCTCCGCCAGGCCTTCCAGCGAGACTCTGGAACTCTTCGCCAACTGTGCGTCGCGTTCCTTCATCTTGCGGTATTGTGCGATTCCCTTGGCCTTGTCGCGATCGGCCACGACGAGGAATGTGTCGCCAGAGTCCGGCATCGCTTCCAGGCCGAGAACTTCGACGGGCGTTGAGGGACCGGCAACTTCAATCGCGCGTCCGCGGTCGTCAAACATGGCGCGGACCTTGCCGAAGGTGTTGCCGACGATGTAGCTGTCGTTAAGGTGCAGCGTTCCATCCTGAACCAGAACCGTAGCCACCGCGCCACGGCCGCGGTCGAGCTTGGCTTCAAGCACCGAGCCAACAGCCTTGCGTCCGGGAGTCGCCTTGGGCGCCTTGATGTCGCTGACCAGGCAAATCATCTCCAGCAGCAGGTCCAGGTTGAGCCGCTTTTTGGCGGAGACTTCAACAAAGACTGTTCCCTCGCCTGCTGAGGCCCACTCTTCAGGAATCAGGCCGCGATCGGCGAGTTGCTTTTTCACGCGATCCAGGTTGGCGTCGGGCTTGTCGATCTTGTTGATGGCCACAATGATGGGTACGCCCGCAGCCTTGGCGTGGTCGATGGCCTCCAGGGTCTGCGGCATCACGCCGTCGTCCGCGGCAACCACGATCACCACAATGTCCGTGACCTTCGCGCCGCGGGCTCTCATGCGGGTGAATGCTTCGTGACCCGGAGTGTCGAGGAAGACGATCTCGCGGCCAGAAGCCGGAGAGCCTTCCTTGGCAAAACGAACCTTGTAAGCGCCAATGTGCTGGGTAATGCCGCCAGCTTCGCCTGCCGCGACGTCGGTTTCGCGAATCGCGTCCAGCAGCGAAGTCTTGCCGTGATCCACGTGGCCCATGACTGTAACCACAGGCGACCTTGGAACCTCGAGCTCGCCGGTGTTGTCAGCTTCGAGAACTTCCTCGATTGCCTGGTTGGCAATCTCTTCTTCGTAGCTGATAACGGTTGCAGCCGCGCCAAACTTGGCCGCCACATCCTTCACCATCTCAGCGTCGAGTGATTGGTTGACCGTGACGAAAATCCCGCTCATCAGAAGCGTGGCAATCAGGTCTTTCGCGCGTACTTCAAGCTTTTCCGCCAGGTCTTTAACGCTGATGCCTTCGGTGACCGTGATTTCGCGCGTAATGGGCAGCGGCTCGCCGCCATATTGCACCCCGCCATAACGTGGCGGCGGCACAAAGCCCTTCATCGGGCCTTCCTTCGTCTTCGGATATTGCGGACGTCCGCCGCGGCCGCGCGATGGCGCGCGCTGGGGGCGCGGAGCTTCGCCAGTCGGTGGAGCGCTGCCCGGACGCGGTGGACCGCCGGGACGCGGAGCACCAAAACCGGGTCGCGCGCCAAATCCAGGTCGTGCGCCAGGTGCGCCCGGTGCGCCGGCGCCGGCGTACCCGCCGGATGTTGTGCGTGTGGGATGCTTGGGCCGTGGGCCGCCGGGAAACTGGCCTGTTCCGGGAGCGCCGCCAGTGCTGCGTTGCGGATAACTGCCCGGACCGCTCGAACTCCTGCCGCGGTCAAAGATCGGCCTGCCGCGCTGAATCACTCCAGGGGCAGAAGTTCCGGTAGCGGCCGCCATAGGCGGAGCATCAACCACCGGGGGTGCCTTGTAAAACGGACGGGGGCCGGTCTGCGGCACAATCATGCGTCGTGCAGGCAGTGCCGGTGTTGGCGAAGCGGCGTGACCGTGGCCCTTTCCACGATGAGCGGGTGGATGCGTCGCCGCCGCAGCCGCGAGATCCGCGGCATCTCCGGGTGTAGCTGCTTCCGGCTCCGGCGCAATGGCAACAGCTTCAACCTCTGGCGGCGCAGGCTCGACAAAGGGCTCAACAATCTTGGCCGGCTTGGACGGGCGTTCCACCACAACTGTCGCCGGTGCTTCAGTCGCCGAGGCGGGTGCTGGAACTTCAGGATGCGCGACTGGCGGCGCGGCAGGCGGCTTCACCACCACGGCCGCCGCGGGCGGTTGCACGGCAACAGCCGGTCGTTGTGTGGCAGCAGCGCCTGCGGGAGCCTTGGCCACTACCGCCTTGGCGGGCGGGCGTGTCGCTATGGCCGGCGTCGCCGGCGGCTGAACAACGATCTGCGGAGCGGAGCGAGGCTGGGGAACAATCTTGCGCGGCTCCGGTTTCACCGGCGCCTTGGGCGCAACAACAACGGCCGCGGGCGGCGCTGCATGCACGGGTGCTTTTGTAACTACGGGCTCCGGCGCCTCAACTGTCCGTTTTACAGGCAGATGGCTCTTCCGCGCTTCGGCTTCTTGTTCCTGCTTCTTGGCCAGCACGGCCTTCAGCACGTCGCCGGGCTTGGAGATATGCGAGAGATCAATCTTGGGGGCAATGGCTTGCGGCGCGCGGGAACTCGGTGCGCTTGCCTGGCTGGAAGGCCGCGACCCATGCTCAAAATGCGCGCGGACCTTGTCGGCCTCATAGTCCTCCAACGAACTGGAGTGGGTCTTGCCGGCGCCCAGGCCAAGCTCTGCCAATATGTCAAGAACCTGCCGGCTCTTGACTTCCATCTCGCGCGCGAGATCGTTGATACGAACCTTACTCATCCGCCTCTTTTCAAATATTGGTTCCCAAGGCCCTTAGTTGCTCATAGCTACCTCATGGCATTGGCTGTTCTTGAAACTTCCGTTGATCTCTGATTGAGCTGGAAAGCGGCGGCGCATCTTAAGCGCCGTCCTCTTTGGCAGCCTGCTCGTCCGTGGTTGCGATTTCGGTTTCGTTTTCTTCCGTCTCCGGAGCCGCATCGGCATCCAGGTCAGGAATGTTCTCCATCGCCTTTTCGGCGCTGGAAGTTTCTGTTTCAGCTTCGACAGCCTGCACGCCTTCAGCTTCTTCCAGTACCACTGCTGCGTTTTCCGCTTCCGCCTCTTCCGTCGCCAAAACGGATTCGGGTTCTTCGGCTGCGCGGACTGCATCGCCTTCTTCAAACTGGCCAAAGTAGTGGCGCACCGCAAGGCTGATCTTTTCCAGGGTCTTTTCGCCGATGCCTGGAATCTCTTCGAGTTGCTCGGGAGTCATATCCGCCAGGCCTTCGACAGTCGTGATGCCCGCAGCCACCAGCTTTTGCAGAACGCTCGGGGCCAACTCCGTCACTTGCTCAATCGGCGTCGAGGGTCCGCCCGTCAGGTCCTGCATCTGCTGCTCGACCTCCTGGCGCTTCTCCTCTTCGCTCTTGATGTCGATCTTCCAGCCCAGCAGCTTGGCCGCCAGGCGCACATTCTGCCCCTTCTTGCCAATCGCCAGCGAAAGCTGCGTGTCGTCCACAATCACTTCCAACTGCTTGTCGGTCAGGTCGGCAATCGAAACCCGGCTTACCTTCGCTGGTTGCAGCGCCTTCTCTGCAAACGTCGTGATCTCATCGGAGAACTCGATGATGTCGATCTTTTCTCCGCGCAACTCGCGGATAATCGACTGCACCCTCATGCCCTTCATGCCCACGCACGCGCCCACCGGGTCCACGTCCTTGTCGCGGCTCTGAACTGCAATCTTGGTGCGCTCGCCGGCTTCACGGGCAATCGCCTTGATCACAACAGTGTTGTCGTAAATCTCGGGGACTTCCGACTGAAACAGGTTCTGCACCAACTCCGGCGCGGCGCGGCTCACAACCACCTGCGGCCCCTTTGCGGCGCGGTCCACCTTCAGCAGCACAACGCGAACCCGTTCCCCAATCGAGAACTGTTCCAGCCGCGATTGCTCGCGCTTGGGGCAGCGCGCTTCCGCCTTGCCCAGGTCGTAGATGTAGTCCTGGCCTTCAATCCGCTTCACCGTGGCGTTCAGCACTTCCTTCTCGCGGTGCGCGTACTCGTTAAACACCGTGTCGCGCTCCGCCTCGCGAACCTTCTGGAAGATCACCTGCTTGGCCAACTGCGCCGCAATGCGGCCCAGCGGAGTCGTATCCTTATAGGTGCGAATTTCGCTGCCCACCTCGGCGTCCGCAGCCAGTTCTTTAGCTTCGGAAAGCGTGATCTGGTTCAGCGGATCCTCGAGGGGCTCATCGTCGGCCACCACCGTCTTGTAAATGTAGGCCGTGATCTGGCCGGTTTCCTTGTTGAGCTCCCCGCGCATGTTTTCCTGGGTCTTGTAATACTTGCGCGTCGCCAGGGCAATCGCTTCCTCAACCGCGCCAACAACAATGGCGGGGTCAATGCTCTTTTCCTGGCTCAAAAGCTCGATACTCTGATACAAAGCGCTGGCCATACTCTGCTTGCTCTCTCATTCGTGTCTCGGCCCAGGACGATTCGTAGTCCGGCCGGTTGTTGTTTCCACTTCCATGGAATCGGGGTCTGGTCCCCTGGTCCCTGGGTCCCTGGTCCCTATTCCCAGTCTTTACTAAATCTCCGGCGCCAGTTGCGCCTTCTCAATATTGCTCAGCGCAATCTCCACCGTGCTCACGCCGGCCTTCCGGCTCTTGCTGTTCTGCTTCACCGCGTTCAAATCCAGCGTTATCACACCACTCGATATGGGTGCCCCAGGTCCCTCGCTATTGGGGACCAGGGATACAGCCATTAGTCTTCCCTGCCAGTGCCGGTTATTCCTCACTGGCTCAAATGTCTGTACCTTCACCAGGCTTCCCGCAAACCGTTCGAAATCCTCAAACCTGGTCAACTTGCGGTCCAGCCCCGGAGAACTCGCTTCCAGCGTGTACTCCGCGCCCGGAACCAAGTCTTCCACATCCAGCAGCACGCCAAAATCCCGGCTGAAGGCCGCGCAATCCTCGTGCGTAATCCCTGACAGTTGCTCAACCCTGAGCTTGCCCGCCCGTGTCTCCTGAATCAGGTGTTCCGGCAGTTCCTGAATTCCCGCTCCATCTTCGCTTCCGGCCCCGGCTTCCAAAGCTGCCTTCAGCTTGGCCCGTCCCTCGGCATTCTTCTCGAGGAAGACGCGCAGAACGCGTTCCTTCGACGGCCCCGCCAATTCAATCTCCACCACGTCCAGCCCATGCGAAGCGGCCACGCGGCTTGCTGCTGATCGAATTGCTTCCAGCCTCACTGCCATCGTTCCCCTGGCCATCCCTTGAGCAGTCCATCTCCCCAGAGTCTTCCCGGCCGGGCCTGCCCCCATTCAGGGCCAAAACCCAACGAAAATACCCCAAATTCCGGGGAAATTTTCCGCAAATAAAAAGTGGGCTGTAAGCCCACTCATCTCTCCGCCAGCCGGTGTACCCACGGCAATCCTGGCGGACAAACTCGTCTGCATCCTTAGCATAGGCCAAAATGCCGCAGAATTCAATAGGCACGAGCGGAGACAGGATCAAGCTGCGGAGTTCTCCGAACTACGGATTCGGGAGAGACGCTTTCTAACCTCTTTTCCAATGGACATACAATGTATATATATTATTCTTATCCTGTCTGAAGCGGCGATTTTATGAAGACGGCGAGTGTACGCATGCAGCAACGATTAAGGAAAGATCGTCCGATGACAGTGATCTGCCTCCGTATGCCGGAAGACGTAATCGAGGAGTTGAAAGAGATTGCCCCTTCGCTCGGCTTCGGTGGCTATCAGCCACTCATCCGCGCCTACATTGGCCAGGGCCTGCGCAAAGATCAGGCGCATCTGGAAAATTCGCAGGTACAGGTGATTACCGAATGCCTGCGCAAGCACGGTATCGCCGAGGGTGTCATCTCCGCCGTCATCGCGGATGCGCAACGAAAGACGGCGTAGGCTAATTTGAGGTTGAAGCCGTCGCTCCAATGTGTAATACTTGCGGCCATCATCCTGATCGAAGTTCTGCACGCTGTCGCTTATGTGTCTCGCCAGCCGAAATTCGCCGCAAGTTTTTGAAAAGACTCTTCTATGGCGCTTTTGACTGCATGTATGGCGATTCTGTAGCGGATTTGCGGAGCGAGACCGTATTGAGCTGGAATGTGGTGTTTCTTCATGAAGCGCAACCTCATGCAGCGTATTGATGTCGCTGTGGCAGCCACAGTGATTGGGGCATTGTGTGGCTTGCTGACCGGCAGTTGGATCGGGTGGAAGATCACGTTGCAGCGGGCCGCGACTCTATTGGCCCGAGAAGCGACATTCGCAATTAAAGAAAGCCTGGCATTCTCCCGCGACGCGCACGCCGCCTTTGATGCGATGAACGCCGCTCGCAATCCCGATTGTTCCGATGAGGATATCGAATTTCTACGCAAGCTCCTCTATAATTCCTATCTTTTGAAAGAGATTGGCCGCATTCGCGACAACAAGATCGCCTGTTCCACTACGCTGGGGCGCGAGCATCTGCCTGGCGTCGAGTTGCCGAAGACGGGCCTGGTTGGGGCCGATGGGGTGAAAGTCTACCATGATCCTCCCTACTTCCAACTGCCCAATGTACCGATCACAGTACTGCAGTCCGGCAATTCCTATCTCGTATTGAATCACCAGGTCAGCAGCCTCCGGGGAAGTAACCCGATGCATCTTCGGACTACGGTGATCGGACCCACGCATGAATTGTCTGCGCAGCCCGCAGGCGGCGCAGAACGCCTGAAGTGGGAGCAGCTATCTCGGGACGGTGATTTTTACCAGAACGAAGCTCTGTACTCAACCCGGTGTTCGCACCTGGACATCAATAACATCTGTATGACGGCCTCACTTTCCAACCTTGAAGTGCTCCAGGACTATCACTTCGAATTGATGGTATTCCTCATTCTGGGCGGTCTGATCGGAGCCATTTTCGGCCTTCTGCTCTCTTTTGCCTACCGGCGCAATCAGAGTCTGGAGAAGCAGCTTCGCCGCGCGATCCGCAAAGATGAGCTGCGGGTGGTATATCAGCAGGTTGTAAGCCTGGCAAGCGGACGGATTGTGGGCGCTGAGGCGCTGGCGCGCTGGACCGACAAGGAAGGCGTCGCAGTGCAGCCAGATGTTTTTATCAAGATCGCCGAGGACAACGGCTTTGTGAACTCCATTACCCGGCTGGTGGTGCGCCATGTGTTGCGCGATTTTGCCGAAACTCTGCGCACCCACCCGGATTTCCGGATGAGCATCAATATAGCTGCAATGGATTTAACTGATCCGTGGTTTCTGCCCATGCTGGAGAGCGCTTTGAAAGGGGCCAGGGTAAAGGCCCAGAGCCTGATCTTCGAGATTACCGAAAGCTGTACCGCCCGGCACGAGATGGCCATCGCGGCCATTCTGCATCTTCACCAGCGGGGCCACAGCGTCCACATCGACGACTTTGGCACCGGGTATTCGAGCCTGTCCTATCTCCAGGATCTCTCCGTTGACGGCATTAAAATTGACCGTACGTTCACGCAGTCAATCGGAACGGAAGCGGTGACCGCAGCCATTTTGCCTCAGATTCTTGCAATGGCCAGGGGACTCAATCTGCAGGTGGTCGTGGAAGGAATCGAAACCATGGAGCAGGCAGAGTATTTTGCCTCTCAGGCACAGCCGATTCTAGGCCAGGGCTGGCTCTTCGGTCACCCCATCACTGCAGATGCTTTTCATCACCTGCTAAGCAAGCAAGATCTACCGCCGGTTGCCGCTTGACATCCGAAGGGCCCTCCCTGAGGCTGATTGCATGGCATTTGCGCTTTTTTAACCACTTTTTAAAGGACATTCATGGACCCGCGCGACGAAATGGAACCCGGTCAGAAGGAATCGCTGATCCAGGCCTTCGGCGAGCAACTGATGGCCTGCCTCGACGAATGCGCCCGCGGCCGTCGCGGCCTCTTTGGAGACGTCGAACTGTTGAGTGAAGAGGAAGGCAGCGCCTGGCCCGAAGCCGCCCGTCTGCGCGAGCTGGCGCTGGCCTTGCAATCCATTCTTGCCCAGCAGGAAGAGCGGAACGCCCTCTGCGACGAGTTCCTTGACCTGTGCACAATGCACGGGGAAAGCCACCCCGGCGAGCGAAAGCTGGCGCGCGCTTTTCTCTCGCGCATTGAACGCGGCGAGGTGGGCGAGCAGCCCGGGAAAGAGAAGTTGCCATGGTAATTCTCCACGCATTCCTGGCTCTCGCTGCGGGCTTTGCTGCCATGGCCTTGCTGGTGATCGTGTTCACCGCCTTGCTCGCTCGCCTCATTCCGAGCTGGGCCGGCTCCGGGGGCAAGCCTCTGCCAGGCTACATCTTCGTCAACCTCGGCTACTCTTTTCTTGCCGCCGCCGCCGGAGGATATGTCACTGCCTGGGCCGCTGTCGCCAATCCGCTGATTCACGTTCTCGCACTCGCTCTTATCGTCCTTGCCCTGGCCGCTCTCAGTGCCCTTCAATCCCGCGGCAAGCAGCCTATCTGGTACCAGTTGGCGCTGGTGGCCATCTCCCCCATCGGCGTCCTCGCCGGCGGCCTGGTGCGCTTGCGCGTCCTCGGAATTCTGTAAGCGGTGAGTCGGCCATCGCGCCAATATTTCAGGACCCCCTGCCCAAGCTTGCTTTGTATCAGGGCATGACTTTTCAGCTTGCGGAAAAACTCGAATCGGAGGGAGGCGGGGGTTTTATCCCCCGCATAAAGTCAACCGAATCAAATGGCCTTTAGGAACTTGTTGATAAACTCATTTCGCACCGGCGTTTTGAAAGGGCACGACTTTAGTCGTGCCGATAAATCTCAATAAAACCGAGGGCTTTAGCCCCTGGGGGATGCTCTTCTCACTTTCCGCGAGACTCTCAAAACACTTTTTCAACAAGTTCTTAGGCACGGAGGGATACTGTTTGTATATTTTGCGTGAAATTAGGTTTTTTTCCGCAAGCTGTCAGTCCTGCCGTAGATCCAACAAAATGAATGTGAGCTTTAGCCCCTGAGGAAATGCTGGTATAGACAAGGGACTTGTGCAGAGGCTCTTTAGAAGATATTTGATTGCCAATCGATAGAAACCCACTGTAGACTCACTTCCATAGTTCCCCGAAAAATCCAAAATCAGAGGTCGAAAACAAATGAAAATGCGTGCGGCACTTTCTTTGCTCGCCGTTGTTGCCGTCGTGGCGCTGCCAATTTCGGCAACCGGCGCAACCGGCACAGGCACTCCAGCGAATGACAACCCCGATGTCCTCGAGGTTCGCCATTACGCCCTGACATTGGACAAAGCAGAAAAAGCTGCCGCGGCCATGGAGAGCATCAACAAGATGGTTGCCGCCACTCCCGGCATGAAAGCAAAGATGGATGCCTCAACCGCGGGTAGCCTGCCAATCACTCAGCAAGCCAGAAATATTGATGTGAATTTTCCCCAGGTCACGGCGATTATTCATGCCAACGGATTGGCTACGCGAGAGTGGATTGTCATCACCGGCGCAATCATCAACGACGTGGGGTTTGTAGGGATGAAAAAGCAGGGCTTCATCAAATCCTACCCTCCCGGCATGATTACCCCGGAAAATGCAGCGCTCATCGAACAGAACTGGCCCAAATTCCAGGCGCTTGCCGCCAGAATGTCACCGCCCAGCAGCAGATAGGCTAAGCGAATCAGCAAGTCTGCGAATTCCAGAATCACACGGCCTGAACCGGTCGGTATGCTCAAGGCTCACATTGGGGCGCCCTGATCATGAAGTGCCACTTATACATAATGTGCCACCATTGTATACTGGTGTCACTAATGGTGAGAGGTGGAAATCATGGGAACAGTGGCACACGCCAAGTCCGTACACCGCACAAAAGACCTGGAACTTAAAAGCAAACCTGCGGCTGTGGAACTCAGAGCGCGGATACGGGTCGGAGATAAAGGCCGGATTATCATCCCCGCAGCGTTGCGCGAGGCGCTGGGGATGACGGACGGCGAAGCGATCAATTTGCGTGTAGTTGAAGGCGAACTTCGCCTGGAAACACTGCGTAGCCGAATCCGGCGCGTTCAGGAGCGTGCGCGTCAATATGTCAAACCGGGAACACTGGTTTCAGAGGAATTAAGCGTTGAGCGGCGCGCGGCGGCCAAGCATGAATGAAATAGTGCTCGATGCCTCTGCCATTCTTGCGGTAATTTTTCAGGAACCGGGCGCGGAAAAGCTGACCGACGGCATTTTGAACAATGCCGCCGCCAGTGCAGTCAATCTCGCCGAGGTGCAATCCAAGCTCGTCAAGAAGGGGTATCGACCAGATGAAGCCTGGGAAGACGCTCTTGAGCTCGTGACGACCATAGAACCCTTCACCAGTGAGCAGGCAAAGATCGCTGGCGATCTGATTACCAAGACCGAGAAGCTTGGGTTGTCGCTTGGAGACCGCTCCTGCCTGGCGCTGGCAATTGCGCTTAACGCTCCGGTTTACACCACCGAGCAACTCTGGAAAAATCTCAAAGTAGGCATCCCGATTCATGTGATTCGGTGAGTTTGAAAAAGTGTTATCATACCTATATATCAAAGGAGGGCATCATGCGCACCTTGGTGGATATTCCCGCTGAAGACCTGGATCTGGTCAATGGCGTTGTCAAAAAGCTCGACATCTCCCGCGCAGAGTTTGTGCGCCGCGCAATTGCTTCCTATCTTGAACCGCATCGTGTCGATCCAGCCGCTGAAACCTTCGGAATCTGGCGTGACCGCCCTGTGGATGGCCTGGAGTATCAGGAAAGGATGCGCGGGGAATGGTAGGGGCGAAGGTTCTCTTCGACACCAACATTCTGATCGACCACCTGAGCGGCATCGACTTGGCGGAGACAGAAATCAAGCGATACCAGGACCGCGCTATCAGCATCATCTCCTGGATGGAAGTGATGGCCGGAAGCAATTCTGATGACGAGCGCCGCATCCGGGCCTTCCTCACAGCCTTCCGCTGCCTTCCGATCTCTCCAGAGGTGGCGGAACGAGCCTATACCGTGCGCAGGCAGCGGAGACTAAAGCTGCCGGACGCCATCATTCTGGCAACGGCTGAAACTGCGGATCGCCTGCTCATCACTCGCAACACCCGCGACTTTCCGGCAGACTATCCCAGCATTAACATTCCCTATCGGCTTTGAAAAACCTCAAGCTGGGCGAGCCGATTCACGTGATCCGTTCGTGCTAGTCTCAGCGTTCTGATTTACTACACCCAAAACGCTTCAAGAGGAGATGCTTCAAACACTACGGCGCTTGCGAGCGTGATGGATTTGTCCGATTCTGACAAATCGCCCGACCTGCTCTTGCACGCGGCGCTTAGGTACGTCGCTGCCGAGGAGAACACGTTGATAGGACTATTGGATAAGTCGAAGAAATAACAGGATTATGGCTCAGGACGGTTAAGACTTATCAGCGGAAACGGCAAAGGCCGGAGCATCGCTCCGGCCTTCGTTGTTGGTGAAGGATTGTGCCGATCAGCCCTGAATATCAAACTGCTCCGGATGCAGCGTTGCATCGCTTTTGATCAGGATGTTCTTCCCTGTCAGTTCTTCAAGTTCGGTGAGCCAGCTTCCGTTGTTGGCCTTGAGAACCTTGACAGTCTCGGGGTTGACGCGCAAGAGGACATCGGCGCTTTCAAAGTGCTTCTTCATCTTGCGCATCTCGGTGTAAATCTCGTTGCACACCGTTGTCGGACTCTTTACCATGCCCGTTGCATGGCAAGTGGGGCATGGAACCGAAAGCGTCCGCTCCAGCGATTGCTTCACCCGCTTGCGCGTAATCGCGACCAGACCAAAGTCGTTGAACTGTAAAACCTTGGTCGGAGCGCGATCGGATTTTAACGCCTCTTCCAGCGCGGCCATCACCTTGAAGCGGTTCTTGCGATCATCCATGTCGATAAAGTCGATCACGATGATGCCGCCCAGGTCGCGCAGGCGAATCTGGCGAACAATCTCCGGCACCGCGTCAAGATTGGTCTTAACGATGGTGTCTTCAAGCCGCGCCGACTTGCCGACGTACTTGCCGGTATTGATGTCGATGGCAACGAGAGCCTCAGTCTGGTTGATCACAATCGATCCGCCGCTCTTGAGCCACACTTTGGAGTTCAGCGCCTTGGTGATCTCGTCCTGAATGCCGAAGTGCTCAAAGAGCGGAGTCTCCTTGGTGTAGAGCTTGACGCGGCGCACCAGCGACGGCGAAAAGTGATTGAGCAGCCGCACGATGCGCTCGTAGTTCTCCTGCGAATCAACCCATATCGACGAGAAATTCGTGCTCACCTGGTCTCTCAGAATGCGCTCGATCAATCCAAGATCGTGATAGATGAGAGACGGGGACTTGGATTCATCGGAGCGTTTCTTGATCTCCGCCCACAAGTTCAGCAGCATGCGCAGATCGGTGCGCAACTCGTCTTCCGACGCGCCCTCTGCGGCGGTGCGAACGATAAATCCGCCGGAGGCCTCGCCGCGCTCATGAACCAGAACGCGCTTCAGCCGTTGCCGCTCTTCATCAGATGCAATCTTGCGGCTCACTCCGATATGGCTGACGGTGGGCATGAAGACCAGGAAGCGTCCAGGCAGAGCGATGTGCGATGTGATGCGCGCGCCCTTCTTGGCAATCGGTTCCTTGGCGATCTGCACCAGAATCTCCTGCCCCGGCTTCAGCAGGTCACTGATAATCGGCAAATCCGATGTCTGTGCAGAGCGGCGCGACATCTGCCGTCCTCTCGCGGCCGGCGCAGAAGGAGCAGCAGGTCCTCCGCGCTGCCGGCGTCCGCGCGCCGTGCGATCTTGGCGCTGCTGCCCTGAGGCTGGCCGGCCCTGAGCGGCTGGCGATTCTTCGTCTTCGTCGAGCCCTTCTTCATCGCCATTCTTTTCTTCAAATTTCAACTGGATGCGATGGTCGAGGTGCGCCTCCTGCAACATCTCGCCCAGATCGCCGGTACGCAGATGCGTGGGCAGCGTCTCTTCTTCAAAATCATCCAGGTCGTGGTCTCCGCCCTTGGCCCGGTGATGATGCCGCGGTGCGTCAAACTCTTCTTCCTCGATTGTTTCTTCTTCGATGACTCCGCTGCCGGGCGCATACCCCGAACGAGTCTTGGCCGCCGGCTTTGCTGGCTCCTCAGTCTTCTTTTTGCCCAGCCCAAAGAACCGGAATCCGCGGGGAGGCAGCGGGTCTACGTTGTGAGAGGCAGACGCGTCCGGCTCCGATTCCTCTGAGCCTGCTTCGTTGCTTGCGGATTCGTCCACTGTTTCAGTAATTTTCTCGCCCGGCATTATTGCTTTACGAAGAGGCTCGGGGATTGTTTCGCTGGTCTCCTCGTACTCATCCTCTTCGAGAACCTCTTCCTCAACCTGATCTTCTTCGGTGGTTGCAGGAGCAGGCAATTCCTGTTCCAATGCAACTTCACCTGGTGTCAAAGAATCGGGCTCAGATTCGGAGACCTCCTCAAAGAAATCCTGTTCCTCGATTACGTCCGGAGCAATCGCGCTGACTTCTGCCTGATCGGCGACAACTCCCTCAGGCTCGGCATGAACCTCAAGCTCAGGCTCGGCCAGTTCTGGCTGCACAGGTTCGCTCTGCCGGCTGGAGCGCCGCGCTAGCGACTCGCCGGGCAGCAACCCGCTTCCGTCCCATTGAATCGGTGTTTCAATCAGCGATGCGGGCTTGTAGCTGCTCGACGGCCGCACCGGCAACGCAGCAACCCTGGTCACATTCTCCGCGGGCGTCTCTTCCGCCGGAGCGCCGCCATACTTTGACAGCGACTCGCCGGGTAATACAAACGGAGTAGCCGATGCAGCGCGCTCGTAGCGCGGTGCCGGCTCAGCAGGCAATCCTTGCGTTCTCTCCGCAGGAATGCCGGTTGCATGTATCTGCGGCGCTACCTCAGCATCCGTCTCCGTAACCTCCTCCGTGTAGGCAGCAGGCGTACTGCCATCGGAAAAGCCCTCCTGCTGGCTGGCGCCGCCTCGGCCGCCGCGACGCCGCCGGCGCCCGCGCCAGCGCTTGGCACCGGTCGCGCCGGAATCTTCTTCGCCCGCTTCCGATGGCTCGGGTAGCGACAGGGAGCCGGAGGCAGGCATCGGAGCCTCAACCTCAACTGCCTCCACCGTCAACCGCCGATCTTTTGCGGGTTGTTCCTGGCGTGCTTCCTGTTTTTGATCAGGCTTCTGGCTGGGACGAGCGCCGCGCTCTTCCTGACGCGCCTGGCTTTGTGTCCCGCCGCGCCTTACCTCGCGGGGAGGCTGGCTGCCGCCGCTGATTGCGGCCTTTTCCAGCTCGTCGGACTCTTCCGAATCTTCAAGTTCCAAAAAGTCGGTTACATAGAGGAAGGCGTCCCGCTCCAGCCCCACGTCCACAAATGCAGATTGCATGCCGGGCAGAACACGGGTGACTCGGCCGTTATAAATTGAGCCGGCAAGCGTGTACTCGTTTTCGCGTTCGTAGTAGATTTCCGCGAGCTGATCGTCTTCCAAAATTGCCAGCCGCGTCTCATGCGGCGTGCTGGAGATACATATTTCCTTTGCCATCGTACCTTTCCGTCCGGCGGCTTCAGCCTGCCGGAACCCGCGGCAAAGTCAAAGGGATATGTGCGTAATCGGAAGGAGAGGGAATGTGCGGAGGGGATGATCCGTGAATCGCTGATGTTCCGGTTGCCGCGCCTGGTCCGGCCCCGGAGGGCGGCGAAACCGGGCGAACTTCCTGACAAACATCTTGTACAAGCTCTACGATACGGTAACCCAAGTGCAGAGAGTTTGTGGCCAACCTTGCTGATGTTACCGGCGGGGCCGTTCCACTGATGGCGTCTGCACCGGTGTGACGCGTTGCAACTCCAGAGAAAATCATCCCCGAGTCTCTCGCGCTTTCCGTGCAACCTGTACGCCAACGGCTTTCCCGTCTCTGCGTGCTCATGAACCCTGATCCTGCCGGGCGCACTGTCCATTTGGACCTGGCCGGCGAAAAAAACTTCAATCAATCCTGCTCTTGCGGGCCGGACAATTCCGGGGGGACACAAGAGGTGTAGCTGCAGCTCCGTCAGTTCACGAACCGGCGCATGCGGACATTCATGACCACGCCCAGCGCAAGGAACGTAAACAACACCGAAGATCCGCCGTAACTCATTAACGGCAAAGGGATTCCGGTGACGGGCATAAACCCTATGACCATGCCCACATTGACCGCGATCTGAAAGGTCAACACAGCCACTACTCCCATAATAATCAAGGAGCCGGACAGGTCTGCGGCTGTTTGTGCGTTCTGAATCAAACGCATCAATATGAAAAAGTATAGCAGCAGCACGAAAAGCGCGCCGACAAACCCATGCTCCTCGCCAAATGCGGCAAAAATGAAGTCCGCATGGGGAATCGGCAAAAAATCCCCCTGCGTCTGCGTTCCCTTCGCCATCCCTTTACCCCAAACCCCGCCGGAACCCACCGCAATCAGGGACTGTTTTAGCTGGTAGCCCGTGCCCTTGGGGTCGTTATCAGGATTGATGAAACTGGTGAGGCGCGCCCTTTGAAATGGCTTGATAATTTTGCCGCTGTTCCACACCCCGACGATCAATGCTGTCCCGCAAACCAGCAGAATCAGTGTTTGGCGGATGTTGATGCCGCCCAGAAAAAGGCCGGCAACCAGAATCGGAACGTAGGTGAGCGAAGTGCCCAGGTCGGGTTGGATCAGGACCAGCGCCATCGGTATGCCAACCAGCACGAGTGACTTGAGAATGTCTCTCCAGTTGAGGCTGCGCCCGCCCAGATTTGCAAAGTAACGGGCCATCAGCAGAATCAGAACCAGCTTCACCCATTCTGAAGGCTGGAAGTGCACCGGGCCGATGCTGATCCAGCGATGAGCGCCCATCACCTTGTGCCCGCCTCGCTTGGCCGCCAGCAGCAGCAGAGGGAGCAGAAAGACTATGTACGCCCACGGAATCAGGTCCAGCAGCCGGTGATAGTCGATCTTCGAAAATAGAAACATCGCCGCCAGTCCGCCGGCGATCCATAACATCTGTTTGGTGTGAGAGCCGGTGTATTTGGTATGCAGCGTGGCCGAGTAGATTTCGAAAACGGAAACCATGCACAGCGCCAGCACCATCGCCAGCAATCCCCAATCAAAATCGCGAAAACTGAGGAATCGGCGCATTAAGGCTGATCCTCCTTCAAGCGCAGCGGCAAAGCCAGCAGCCATCCCGGCCAGTGAACCTGCGCGCTGGCCGTGGCGCTGGCTCTGGCAATCGGTCCAGGGCTGACCATGAAATGTCCCGCGCGCAGCACAGAATCCCGGCGGTCGCTGCCGGCTCTCTTCCGGCCCACTGGCGCGGCTTCCGTCCAAACCGCTCCCACTTCAACTGGTTTGTTAATGCTGGCCTGGTCCAGAGTGTTGTGGTCTGCCAACCGCTTCTTGTTCACATATGTAGTGATGACCTGGGCGGCGATGTGTGCCGACAGAGCGCCCCAGTCGCCATGCTCCTGCAGAACGGCAATCACTATCTCCGGATTGCGCCGCGGAACCATGCCCACAAACCAGGAATTCGGAGTCTTGGCCCCGCCTTTGTTATGCGTATCGCCGCTGCCCACAACTTGCGCTGTGCCGGTTTTTCCGGCAAAGTCAATGCCTTCCAGATGCGACGCCGCGGCCGTGCCGTTGGTGGTGGCCGCCGCCATGCCGTCGGTAATAATGCTCCAGGTGTCGGGGTTCAGGGGAAAAACAACGTCTCCCGAGCCGGGAAAGCTGTCCTGAATCGCCTTGCGATAATCAGTTGGAAGCTGATCCTGCGCAACCACGTGCGGCCGCACAAAATGACCGTCCGATGCGATGCCGCCCAAGGCCCGCGCCAGTTGCAGCGGCGTCACCTGCGTCTCGCCCTGGCCGATCCCCACCGATATCGTGTTGCCCGCAAAATACTTCTGGTGGTAGTTCTTCATCTCCCACTGCGTCGATGGCATGATGCCGGCCATCTCGTTGGGCAGATCGACCCCCGTCTTTTGTCCCAATCCAAAAGCGGTTGCGTACTTGGCAATCGTGTCAATGCCCAGCTTTTGCGCCAGCGTGTAAAAAAACGTGTCGCACGAAAGCGGTATGGCCTGGCTGATATCCAGCACGCCATGATGATGGTCGCAGTGGAAGAAGCGCCCATAAAACGTTCCGCCGCCCACGCAATTCACATGCATATCCTGCGCCACGCCTTCCTGCAAGCCCGCGGCAGACATGATGATCTTGAATGTTGATCCCGGCGCCAGTTGGTCCTGAATCGCCTTGTTCATCAGCGGATGGTTCGGGTTGTTGACGAGCTCGTTCCAATCCGTTCTGCTGATGCGCACCGCAAAAGCGTTGGGGTCGTAGCTGGGATGCGAGACCATCGCCAGTATCTCGCCGTTGCGCGGATCCATCGCCACCACCGCGCCATTTGCGTTGCCCAGGGCCAGCTCAGCGGTTCTTTGCAGGTCAATGTCAATGGTCAGCTTCAGATCCTGTCCGGGAATCGCGTGCTGGGTTCTCAGGTAGCCTACTTCGCGGCCGTGGCTGTCCACTATCACATCGCGGGAGCCATCCTGACCCCGCAGCAGTTGGTCGTAGGTCTCTTCCACGCCCGCCTTGCCCACCACGTCGCCCGGTTCGTAAGCCGCATACCGCGTCTGGTTCAGGTCTTCTTCGCTTACCTCGCCCACATAGCCAATCAGGTGCGCCGCAAAGCCGTCCCGCGGATAGAGCCGCCGCTCCACATCGATCGTTTCCAGCTCCGGCAGCTCGTTGCGGTGCGCTTCAATAAACGCCTGCTCGTCCGCGGTCACCTCTTGTTTGATGGGGATGGGTTGATAGCCGGGGGCGGCGCGGAAACGGTGCAGGGTGGCGCGCAACTGCTCCAGGTCCAGGTTCAACCCCCGCGCAATCAGCGGCAGGTCCGCATCCACATTGCGGTTTTGCTCGCGAACCAGAAAGCACGAAACCGAAGGATAGTTGTCCACAATCAGCCGGTTCTCGCGGTCGAAGAGCTTGCCCCGTCCCGCCATCACCGGAACCTTGCGGACGCGGTTCTGTTCGGCAAGCTGGCGAAAGCTCTCCGCACCCAGCACCTGCAGCCGCCACAATCCCGCAGTCAGCGCCAGCATCATCACCAGAATGCCGTACTGCACCACCGTGAGCTTCAGGGTGGAGAGCTTATCGCCGCGTTTTAACCCGCCGGAATACATTCTGTTAAAGCACCTGCTATTCCCTGTTCCCTGTTCTTTCAGTCCCTGATCTGCGTCCTGTCCAGCAGCGGAAACAGCACCATCGCCGCCACCGAGCTGCCCACCGCTTTCATCAGTTCCTCCAGCCATCTCCACTCGATATCCAGCCCCAGCAGGACGCGATAAACAACCAGATAAATCGCGCTCGACAGCACGGAAAGCAGGAATATCACCATCAGGCGAATGGTGGTGTTATCCACGTCGATGCGCACGCCAACCGACCCGGCCAAAAAACCAGCCACCGTCTTGGCAATGCCGTTTACGCCGATCGCATGGTGGGTGAGCGCATCCTCAAAAATGCCCATCCCCGCGCCCATCATGGTCCCCTGAATCGCGTCGCGCCGGGCCAGGGCAAAATAAACCGTAATCACCAGCGGCAGGTCAAACCAGACATGGCCTCTTAATAGACGCGGCAGCCAGGCTTGCAGCACCAGCGCAATCAGCGGCGCCAGCGCATATACCAGAAAAGGATAACTGCGGCTTCCCATCTCGCGGCGGCGATCGAGGCCCAGTACGCTCATGGCTGTGGACTCCTCGCATCCGTGGCTGGCGGCGGCATAACCGGCTGGACTGTCTTCGCTGCTGGTTTTTGGGGAGCAGCCTTGGTTTGCTGGTCTGCCGGCGCGGTGCCCTCCGCTTCCTGCAACGGCAAAGGCTGTGCCCCCGGCGTAAAGCGATCCGGATGCAAGGGCCGAATCAGCTTTGGAGCCGGCGGCTGAACAGGCGCAGCCTGGTCCGTTCCCGCCCCGCTATTTCCCGGCGTCGCAGCCGCCGCCGGAGCATTCGGATCAGTCAATCCCGGCAGACGTTCCGCCATAATCTGCGAAGCCTTCTGCTGGGCCTTGATGGCCGCGGCATCCGCGCCTTTCAGCGCTTCGCTCGTGGTCATGTCCTGCTTCTGCTCGTCGGAGAAGCGCGGCTCGGTTGACGTAATCACCAGCACCTCGTCGAGCCGGTCAAGGTGCGCCGCCGGCTTCACTATCACGTCGATAAACGCGTCGCGTTCGGGATCCATCATCACTCGATCCACCACTCCCACCGGCAGCCCGCGCGGAAAAACCAGGTCCCCGCCCGCGGTCAGCACCTTCTCGCCCGGCTGTATGCGGTCGTCTTTCAGAATCCCTACTATCTGCGGCCGCCCCGCCGCATTCCCCCGCAGTATCCCGCGAATCCGCGTCGTCTCCAGAATCACTCCCGCGCCGCTGGTCTGGTCGTTGATCGCCAGCACCTGCGCGGTGTGAGGAAATACCTCCCGCACCTTGCCCACAATGCCGTCCGCGGTGATCACCGCCATGTCGCGCTCCAGCTTGTAATCGGCGCCTTTGTCGATATAGAAAACCCGCGAGGATTCGCTGCCGCTCGACCCGATGGCTTGTGCCGCCACAGTTTTATAAATGTATTTCTGCTGGAAGTCGACCAGTGCCTGCAGCCGTTCGCCCTGGCGCGCATCCTCCAGCAGAGAGGCCTGCTCCAGCCGCAGCCGGTCAATCGTCTTCTGCAGATCCTGATTCTGCTCCCGCACGCCCCTCAGCGCAATGTAGTTCTCCCACACGCCAATTGCGTTTAGCTTGGTCCCGTGAAACAGCCGCTCCGGCGGCGTGACGATTGTCTCCGCCCAAAGCCGCACCAGCCGCACTCCCGTCGGATCACGCGGATCGAGCGTGTTGCGCCCGCTGTCGGTGCGCCGCACCTGCACGGCCAGCCCAATTACCTGCGCCAGCAGCACAGCCAGCAGCACCATGTAATTTCGATAGCGTGTGAAAAACGATTCCATGGCAAATGTTCTGGCGGGAGAGTCATCAGATAACAAGAACAATTCCAGTATACTGACGATCGCCGCCGCCGTTTTACCTCCAGCATCTTGAGATTTTGCCGCACGCAGGGTGGCCGTCATCCATATTTTTCGATCAAAGTAAATAATGCGCACTCGAGGATAAATTGCTACAATATAGTAGAAAGTAGTAAATAATGCTCCGCAAACGAGGGCTCCACTTTGCCGGATGTTCAAAAAGTCAGTATCGCTTTGACCGGAGAGCAGATTGGCGCTCTGAAGGCCGCCGTCAAAACCGGCGAATACGCCACCACCAGCGAAATCATCCGCGAGGCACTCCGCGACTGGCAGTTCAAGCGCGAGTTGCGCATGGAAGACGTGAAGCGCCTGCGCCAGATGTGGGACGAGGGCAAGGCCAGCGGAGCGGCTACGCCGGTCGACTTTGAAGCGGCGCGGCGCGAAGCACGGCGGCGATTGAAGACCGCAGCAAAGGATCATCCCATTGCGCGCTGATCTGATATGGACTTTGCAGACCAGATTTTAGCTTTAATAGTAAAATGATTGCCATGCGGGGAGGTTCAGACGATGGCTAAAGCATCTACAAATTCTGTGATCAACTGGCTGGCTTGCGAGCTGATCGAATCTGTTCCCGGCAAAGTCTCAGGAAGGCCTGTTGTGCGCGGTACGCGCATTATGCCCGACCCCATTGTGAATAGCTACGAACTGGGCGACAGCATCGAGGAAATCCACGAGGGCTTTCCCACACTTTCCGTTATCCAGATCAAGCGGCTGGTGGACTTTGCTCACAGCCAGCGCCGGCAGCGCTGCGCATGAAGGTACTGCTCGACGAAAACCTTGACCACCGGCTGCGCAATATCTTAGAAGTGAGATATGGACGGCCGATCCATTGTTAGAGCCTATCTCCATACTCCTTCAGACCAATGGCCAGAGCTGCGTCAAGCCAATTTGAAAAGGCCGATGATACTTCGTTTATCTGTGTTTGATATGTAAATGCGAAAGGCTCAATTGAACAGGGAAGAAAAGTCTCTCCAGTGATTTCTCGATCTTCTGGATCATCATCAAACTGGAGCTTGGCGAAAGCCGTAGCCTCCATGATCCCATTTAGTACAACCCCAACATGGTGAAACGAGACAATGAATTTCAACCTATCTCCACCAAGTTTGATCGAACCTTGGGCGAAGTAATGGTTCTGGTCGAAGTTTACAAACTTCTGGGCTGTTTGAGCCGTACGAATCACTTCGTTACGGTACCAATGTGATTTTTCGTTGTCAGGGCCACCATTGATTACGATTATCGAGACGGCGCGGTTTTTTGGAACAGCTTCCTTAAGGTTCTCCAGCTTATCTTCTACGAAGTCGTGCGCAAGTTGGCGTAGAGTTAAGGCCAGATCATTAACCTTTAGTAATTCAGCATCACGGCTCTGCTTGCGCCGGTTGAACTTGTCCGCAAGACTTCCGATGACGGCCGAAGTTAGAGAATGTTGATGCGATATATCCGCTTCCGCGTTCACGCTGAGAGCTTGTAGAATTGCGTTCCGCTCTAACCCCGCAAAGATTTTCACCAATCCGTCAATGTTGCCACGATCGGCTTTTTCCAACGAGGAAATATATTCTGTTCGAATATCGCGATCAAGGACAACAGGTAACAAGTCATGTTGCACCAGTACCATGGTTACGATTACACGAGCTAATCTGCCATTTCCATCTTGATAGGGATGAATCTGCGTGAATCTATGATGCAACCATGCTGCAACTATAACTGGATCTTTCCCGCTATAGGATTGATATATTTCCAGCAATCTGTCGATTTCTGAGTTAACGTGGATTGGTGGACAGTATTCATGAATGGATCCATCTGGGCGACGCGGATTATTTGGATGTTCTTTGAATTTGCCGCGGAGTAACGGAATCTCAAGACGTCCTCCAAATTGATCTACTGCCGACGTCGTTTCTTGATGACGAGTAAGAATTGCGTGGAGCTCGTGAAGTAGGCCCTTCGTTAACGGTCTACTTTTCCCAATAACATCCATTACGAGCTGGATCGCTGCTTCTTGGTCTTGAAGGAACTCCATCAGTGTCGTCGGCGGTATGTTCGTATCAGCATGAGCAACCAGGTTTTCGGCGAATCCTTTTTGTACGAGTGCTTCAGTTGTCCCCCTGTCGAGATCGTACAGCCGCTCCAATATCCCCGTCTCAATGCTTAATCGCCTGATGAGTCTGTGTGTAAACTCCTCGACCTGATTGCTCCCAAGTGATTTGAGACGAGCCTTGGCGGTCCTCCATGACCCGTAAAGAGATTGATTGCCGGCCAAGTCAATCGATAGATCTTGCTCAGTGAGCTGTTCAATTGGGTGCCACTTGTAGTCAGACATTAAACCCCTTTCTAAAAGATCACTGACATCTGTTCTAGCGCTTGCATACCCTTTGAACGAGCAACCTTTTGCCCCAAGTCCGTATTTTCGGACCTGGGCAACCAACTGACCCCTGAACCCGGATCTCGGACCCCTGTTAGTCGATCTTGATCTTCCGCAACAGCCGGAAGTCGCTCAGCATCTTGCCGGTGCCCAGCACGACCGAGGCCAGCGGATCGTCGGCCACGGAAACCGGCAGCCCCGTCTCCTCGCGAATGCGCTTGTCTAAATTTTTCAGCAGCGCGCCGCCGCCCGTCAGCACAATGCCGCGATCGCTGATGTCCGCCGAAAGCTCCGGCGGCGTCCGTTCCAGCGCTACGCGAATCGCATTCATGATCACCGCAATGCACTCGCCCAGCGCCTCGCGAATCTCGCTGTCGTCTATCGTGATTGTCTTCGGAATTCCCTCGATAAGATTGCGGCCCTTGATCTCCATGCTGAGCGGCTTTTCCATCGGGAAGGCCGATCCAATTTCAATCTTCACCTGCTCCGCGGTCCGCTCGCCGATCAGCAGATTGTATTTCCGCTTCAGGTAATTTGTGATCGCCTCATCCATCTGGTTGCCGGCCATGCGCACCGACCGCGAATACACAATGCCCGAAAGCGAAATCACCGCGATGTCCGTCGTGCCGCCGCCGATGTCCACCACCATGTTGCCGCTCGGCTCGGTAATCGGCAGCCCCGCGCCAATCGCCGCCACCATCGCCTGTTCCACCAGGTACACTTCGCTTGCCTTGGCGCGATACGCCGAATCCTCCACCGCGCGCTTCTCCACTTGTGTAATCTCCGAAGGCACGCCGATCACAATGCGCGGATGCACCAGCATCTTGCGATTGTGCGCCTTCTGGATAAAGTAGTTCAGCATCTTCTCGGTGATTTTGAAATCGGCAATCACGCCGTCTTTCATCGGCTTGATAGCCACGATATTGCCGGGGGTGCGGCCCAGCATATCCTTGGCTTCTTTGCCCACCGCTTCCACTTCGCCGGTGTTCTTGTTGATTGCAACAATCGATGGCTCGTTGACAACGATGCCCTTGCCGGCCGCATAAACCAGCGTGTTGGCCGTGCCTAAATCGATCGCAAGGTCGCTGGAAAACATGCTGAACAGCGAACGAAATCCATGGGACCGCGGGGAGCGCGATGGGTAGTTATTATGGGACATGAGTAAATCGGCTTTGCCTCAAATCTTATTGTACGGCAGAGAGCCAAAACCGCCTCAGAGCGCGTCTTCCGGCCTCTCCTCAAGGTGCCAACCTGGTTACCCGTGCGGTAAACTAGGGTGTTTGCGGTTTTTTGAAAGGTGATCTCCATGGGTGAAGTTGACAGAATTTTCAGCGAATTGGGTTTGCAGCCCGTCCTCGCCGGCGCTAGTTTCGGCGACCAGTGGTTTGCCGCGAGCGGCGATTTTATCGAGGTCCACAGCCCTGCCACCGGCGAATTGCTCGCCAAAGTCCAGCAGGCCAGCGAGGCCGACTACAACTCCGTCGTCGTTCAGGCATCCAAAGCTTTCGAGTTCTGGCGCGCCGTTCCCGCCCCAAAACGCGGCGAAATTGTCCGCCAGCTTGGCGTAGCCCTGCGTGAGAAGAAAGACGCGCTCGGTCGTCTCGTCTCCCTCGAAATGGGCAAAATCCTCACCGAAGGCCTCGGCGAAGTGCAGGAAATGATCGATGTCTGCGACTACGCTGTCGGTCTCAGCCGCACCCTTTCCGGCCCCACCCTGCAAAGCGAACGCCCCATGCACCGCATGATGGAGCAGTGGCAACCCCTCGGCCCCATCGGCGTCATCACCGCCTTCAACTTTCCCGTCGCCGTCTGGTCCTGGAACGCCGCGCTCGCTTTCGTCTGCGGCGATCCGGTCATCTGGAAGCCCTCCAGCAAAACGCCCCTCTGCGCCATCGCCTGCCAGAACATCATGCGCCAGGTGCTCCAGGCCAACGGCGTCCCCTGCGGAGTCTCCTGCGTGATCATCGGCCGGGGCGCCACCGTTGGCGAGCGCATCCTGGCCGACACCCGCCTCTCCCTCATTAGCGCCACCGGATCAACCCGCATGGGCAGGCGCATCGCCCAGGTTGTCGGCGCGCGCCTCGGCCGCACCATTCTCGAACTTGGCGGCAACAACGCCCTCATCATCTCCGATAAGGCCGACCTCACCGGAGCTCTCGCCTCCTCCTTCTTCGGCGCCGTCGGCACCGCCGGGCAGCGCTGCACCTCCACCCGCCGCCTCATCATTCATGAGTCCGTCTACGACACCTTCGTCCACAAACTCATCGGCAATTACTCCAAGGTGAAAATCGGCAACCCGCTCGACCCGCAAACCCTCATGGGCCCGCTCATCGACGAAACCGCCGTATCCGACTACGAGAAGGCCGTGATTGCCGCTCAAAAACAGGGTGGCATGATCCTCTACGGAGGCAAGGCCCTCGACCCGCCGCCCTTTGGCCGCCGCACCTTTGTGCAGCCCACCATTGTCGAAATCCGCAACGACGCGGAAATCGTCCAAACCGAAACCTTCGCCCCCATCCTTTACGTGATGAAATACAAAACCATCGACGAGGCAATCGCCTTGCACAACGCGGTCCCCCAGGGCCTGTCGTCGGGAATCTTTACCGACAGCATGGCCGAGGCGGAAAAGTTCCTCAGCTACAAAGGCTCCGACTGCGGCATCGCCAACGTGAATGTCGGCACCTCGGGCGCGGAAATCGGCGGCGCCTTCGGCGGCGAAAAGGAGACTGGCGGGGGCCGCGAGTCCGGCTCCGATTCCTGGAAAGTCTACATGCGACGCCAAACCAGCACCATCAACTGGGGCGGCGAAATTCACCTGGCACAAGGAGTTGAGTTCCACCCGTAATCCTGGCCATGCAGACACTCTGAATGAGTCGACGGGAGGCCTACTCCAAACCAAAAACAATTTTCGGATGATATGTTTCTCGTCAGGCTTATGAGATTGGAACGTCGAATTTATCGCATGCTGAGGAGACAGCATGTTATTGCAAATCAAAATTTACCGGTTTATGTCAGAGACATCCGAAATCGAGCGGAAAGCGCGTATAACCCTCGTGGTTCCCCTACTCGCGCTCTCCTTTTTGTTGGCTTTTTCAACCTGCATTTATGGGCAAGCTGACACCACCGCGGCGACGGCCCAGACACAACCGCCGCCCAAGACATGGATCGATCCGGATACCGGCCATCGCGTAACTCGCTTGACCGATGAACCTGGCTCCGAAGCCCTTAATTCCGGCCGTAACGCGTTTACGCCCGACGGCCTGGATATGATCTACGTATCCCCGCGGGGCATCCACGTTCTCAATCTCGACACACTTAAAACGAAACTGCTTGTCAGCGGTCGAGTACGCGATGTTATTGTCGGAACCAAGACGCGGAGAGTGTTCTTCAGGAGAAATAGCATATATATCTTCGCGGTCGACATCGATACTGGAAAGGAAACACGAGTCGATGGAATAGCTCGGAACGTTATCACCAAAATTCCGCCTCTCTGTGACTTTCTCTCGATCAACGCCGACGAGACCCTGCTGGTTGGAACCTATAACGAAGACTTTCGCGCTCCTACTTTTCTTGATTTCAAATTAATGGCTGGGCAAGAGACTTATGAGCAGATCACAGCCAACCCTGCAATCCCTCTGAACAGAGAGGATGAAGAGCAGAACGCGAAGAAAATGCGTCTCGATGCTCATATTGCGGAAGATATGTTCACGTTCAATCTGCAAACCGGGGAAGTCCGCACCATCCTGAAAGGCACAGATTGGTTAGACAAGGTGCAATTTTCTCCGACGGACCCGGGCTTGATACTGTACAAGCACGTGGCCCCTTATGCGAATGCAGAGGTGGATCGAATCTGGACCATTCGCGCGGATGGAACCCAGAATCAAGTGATTCACCAGCGCGCGATTCCAGGGGAGATTGCCACGCACGAATTCTGGAGCCAGGATGGCAAGACGATCTGGTACGAACTCCAAAAACCCATTCTGAATCAACCGGCATCGGCTGATCACTATCTCGTGGGCTATGACGTGGCTACAGGAAAGCGTAGATTCTTCCAAATGGATCAGCTTCAATATTCCATCAATTACGACGCCGCAAACGACTATAGCCTTTTCTGCGGCTCCGGGCAGCAATCGAACCCAACACATGGAAATGCGCAGACGGATAGCCAAACCCCTGGGAACGGGGAGTGGATCGAGGTTCTTCATCCCATCCTCAACAACGGCGACATAGGCGCAAACATCAAAGATGCGAATAGCTTTCGCAGGGAGAGACTGGTCAACATATTCAACAGCCACACCACTTATAGACACCCAAGATTTGTAAGTGAAGTGCGTCTTAGTCCGGATAACCGTCTGGTGATCTTCACCTCAAATATGTTCGGCCCCACGTATGTATTTGCCGTGGAAATAAACTGACTTTGATGATGGGTGCTTCAGGTTCCGATTTTGGGATCTTGAAACCTCGAATCTCAATGTTCGTTGAGGAGCGAAGGATAATGCAGGTCTTCCTTCAACAAATGAACGCGTGCCCCCATCCATCCCGCGCTTTCATGGGATGGGTGGGAGACCACATCCCCCCATAGAACATACCTTGTTTTTCTCAAGAACAAACCTTCTGTTTCCGCACCCAAACGCTCCTATGGTCAAACGGTCCCACCGCAAGCGTTGCAGATAATTACCTTCCCCTGGCGCACAATCAAAGCATGATCAACCACCGCCTCTGTCGCAAACTCTGTCAAGTCCTTTATCCCTCAGTCCTGGCCCCGAGGCTGAATCTGTCAGCTTTCTCCCCGGTCCAAACCGGTCAGGACCCACCCCCCTATGCCAAAAACCCTGGTTTATCGAAATTAAAATTCCAGTAACTAGCCTGGAAACAATATGTTACAATTTCCAACTGTTGACTGATTGGTAATCACTAACCTCTGATTTTGCCCTGTTTTTGGCCGAAAATCGCCCTTTTTTCGGTTTTTTTCACCAAAATCTGGCACTTTCCATCTGCACCATCAACTCTTCCCGCCCAGATGCGATGAGGCAGTTTCCTCCGTTTTAATCTTCATAACCTTGCAGGTAATTCTTGAGTAACGAGCCGGAGAATTCCTTCAAAATTTGCTGGTGGCATCGTCGTCTCTCACATTGCAGCAATCCAGGAAATACCTTTAGGTTATTTTCTGTCGTTCCCCGCAATCTCCAGGAAGTGCGCTGGTTGACTGCAACAATCCCGCTCTGATATTGTTCGCTCGATTTTATTTTCTTGCTTCACACGCACTGAAAGGAATACGCCGATGACAGCGCAATGTCCGTTTTGCGGCCGCGAGGGAATGCCTTTTCTCGTCAAGAACAGGCTATCGACCGGCGGGTGGGTTTTGTTTGCCGTTTTGCTGCTTGGCTGCTTCCCGCTCTGCTGGCTTCCCTTCGTGATTGATGGGTGCAAAGAGGAAGAGTGGAAGTGTCCCTCATGCGGCATCCGGAGAGCTTGACCAAACACGTCACCCGCTCTGTCGCCCTCGGCGCATTCCTCTTCTATCTGGTTTGGAATGCAACCTGGATTGCCCAGGGTAAAATCCCTCCCGCGATTCTCAAAGCACTGACCGGAATTCCCAGCCCGACAACGGGAGGGGTTAGAAGTTTTATCGCCCTTTGCCGCGGGCAGTTTCTCCAGTCGTTTCTATATAACCCGCTGCTGCCGGTCTATCTGTTTCTCTTTTGTTATTCGATTGCAGTACTGCTCTATCAGTGGATGGGCCGCAAACGCCTCGCGCTCAGCCCATGGATCGCATGGGCATGGTGCCTTTTGCTTCTTCTGGGTTGGGCAGCCAAACTCGCATTAGGCCGTCAATACTGGTAATGCATCCCGCTTCGTCGCTCTATCGTTTCATCACTGCGTGCAGCACTAGAATTCCGCTATGCTTGATTACGCAGTTGGATGCCCGGTCGCAACGGTAGTGAATGCTGACCGGATAATCCTGCCACCGTGGATCTGAGCCCGCTCCGCTTGTCTTGTCGAAAAAGAAAGTCTTTCCAGCCTCCGTTTCGATCTTTCCCCGGTATCCGTCGAACTCGACGATCGCATCGTCGCCCTCGATGGAAAATGGCAGAAGGCTCACCGCCGGCTCAAGCGGTTTCTTCGGGTGTACAGAATGATCCATAGCGGCCGCGCGTACAGCATTGGCCTGTTGCACTGTGTAGCGCTTCAATAGATCTTTTTGCTCGGCAACGGACGGAAAGTTGGAAGTCATGCTCCACGAAAAAGTTTTTCCATAGTCCTGCATCGAGCATGAAATATCGCCCTGGGCATAGATGGCGGCAATATTTCCATCCGGCCCAATCTGGTTCAGAAACAGATCCTGATTCCTGACCCGTGCAGCTTCCTGATCCGCGGTTGAGGGCGCGGCCGAAGCAATGGCATGTTGAGCATCATATCTCAGCAGGATTTCTTTGTTGCACAGCACAAAGCCCCGGTCATCCAGTAAATGGATTACGACAGAAAGCGGACGCGGCGAATGCCCGGCCGCCAGCGAAAATCCCGCCTGCAGGCCCGGATCGGCAGGTTCTATCGTCAACCGGTATTCCAGCTTCTTCTCCCATCTGGCAAACAGATGGCCTGTTAGCCCTGCTCCACTGGCAGTGGACGTCCCAAGATCGTAAGGCCCCACGGGTTTGTCAGGATGCCACAAAAAGGTCGCTATGATGATTCCAACCAGAACGCCCAGGGTCACGCTCGCCGTGGTATAGACCTTGGCTGGATTGTTAGTAAAACTCCGAATTGATTCTGCCAGCGATTTGCCGGCTGCTGGTGGAGGCGCTGGCGGAGCCTCTTCGACTTTCTTTATATCCACGCCGGTGCTCGCAAAAATCGGCGGCGGCAGTTCATCCACAAAATGGACAGGCGGGCTTTCCCGTTCCGATTCAATAATCCTGTAGCCGCTTCGGGGCAGATTTTCCTCGCCGGCTTTTTCACCACCGGGATATTGTTCATCTCCGCCGGCCGACATGCTGCGCAGAGTCGTCGGCTCCGATTCTTTGCTGTCAAAGCCCAATTGCGGCGGTTCCTCAATCGGTTTCTTGCGATTTGGGTATCGCGAATCAAAATTCATATTCAGCCCCCTGTCTCCGGCTGACCGCAATCCCGGCCGCTTCAGTCAACATTATTGGACAACGCCACGCATTTAGCGAAAACCATAAACATTGTACGGAAATTCATGGTGCAAATGTGAGCCGCTTGCACTTTATTGTCGGCCAGCCGAACCGCTATAGAATAAAGAGTGAGAAATTCCCGAACGCGCGCTGGATCTTCATTGCGGAGCGCCGCGTAAACGCCTGGAATAATTCTCTTTAGACTCAGGGCGCATTTACCCAGGTTTTTGCCAAGGATCAAACATGAGTATTCAAATGAAGGATATCGGAGCCGCCGTGCTGGCTACCGAATATGCCGTGCGTGGCCCCATCGTCGCCCGGGCACAGGAACTGGAAAAGAAGGGCAAGGAGATTATTTACTGCAACATTGGCAATCCGCAGTCGCTGGGACAAAAGCCCAACACCTGGCTGCGCCAGATTCTTGCCCTTTGCGAATACCCCGCCCTGATGGAGTCCGCTCCCGGTGTCTTTCCCTCTGACGCCATCGAGACCGCCCGGGCGATTCTTAAAGGCAGCCACCACGGAATGGGCGCGTACAGCGAGAGCAAGGGTCTGCGCTTCATTCGCGAGGCAGTGGCTGAGTTCATCCGTCAGCGCGACGGCGTGGACGCCGATCCCGAAGCCGTCTTTCTTACCGACGGCGCCAGCAAAGGCGTACAGACAATTCTCAAGCTGCTGCTCGCGTCGCCCACCGACGGCATCATGATTCCCATTCCCCAGTACCCGCTTTACAGCGCCACCATCACGCTCTATGAAGGACGAATTGTTCCCTACTACCTGGATGAGGCCGATCACTGGAAGCTCAACCGGGCCATGCTCGACGACTCCCTCAGCAAAGCCCGCGCCCAGGGAACAACAGTCAAGGCCATTTGCATCATTAATCCCGGCAATCCCACGGGCGCAGTTTTGGACGAAAAGAACATCGCCATGGTGCTGGACTTCGCACGTGAGCATGGCCTCTCTGTTCTGGCCGATGAAGTTTACCAGGAGAACATCTATCTGCCCGGCGACCGGTTCGTGTCTTTCGCTCGAGTTCTCAAAGACAAGGGAATTCGCGATGTGTCGCTCTTTAGTTTTCACTCCTGCTCCAAAGGCTTCCTGGGAGAGTGCGGCGTGCGCGGCGGCTACTTCGAATGCCGCAACGTGCCGGCAGACGTGGCCGCGCAGATACTCAAACTGCAGTCAGTGAGCCTTTGTTCCAATCTTGCCGGACAGGTGGCCGCCTATGCGATGGTTCATCCGCCCCGAAAGGGAGACCCTTCCTGGGAACTGTACAACCGCGAAAAAACGGCCATCCTCGACGAGATGAAAAAGCGGGCAACTCTTCTGGCGGAAGGACTGAACAAGATCGACGGAATCACCTGCAACACGATCGCCGGAGCAATGTACGCTTTTCCCTGCATCACTCTGCCGCCAGGAAAATCCGACGAAGAATACTGCATGGCGTTGTTAGAGGAAACAGGCATCTGTGTGGTTTCAGGCTCAGGCTTCGGCCAGGCGGAGGGCACCGCCCACTTCCGCACCACTATCCTGCCGCCCACGGAAAAAATCAGGCAGGTAGTGCAAAAACTTGGCGCGTTTCACGAGGCCTATACGCTGGTAAAACATTGATCTTTGATTGGTAAGACCAACTCTGGGATTGGCCCTTAACCTTTGCCAGTTCTATAATCGCGGCATGGTCTTCAGTGGCGATTCTCGGCGGCGCAAAGTTGTCTTGTATGCCGGCGGCGTGCTGTTGATCCTGGTTTTGCTTGGCGCGCTGCAGGCTTTCAATACCTCGAATATTCATTTTCTCAACCCGGAAACCTCCGGCGAAACATTGATCTTCACCGGCCTCACGGGGCTGGTGTTTCTGTTGCTGCTGCTGTTGCTTATGCTGCTGCTGCGGAGCATTCTCAAGGTTTACGCCGGGCAGGGCAGCAGCGGGCTGGGCGCGCGCCTGCGCTCGCGCATGGTGCTGGGCGCGGTACTGATTGCGCTGATGCCCGCGGTTTTCATGTTCCTATTCAGCTATCAACTGATGAACCGGTCGCTGGACAGGTGGTTCTCTCCGAATACTACGCAGTTGCGCGAAGACTCCAACAAGGTAGTGACGGAACTGGCGCAATACGTCACCAGCAATGCGCGGGGAGAGGCGGAGTCGATTGTTGCCTCTGGGGCTACGGAGCGCAGCCTTACCACACTTCAAGAGGTTCTGGCCTCGCACCGCATCACGCTCGACGGCGGGTTTGTTATTGCATACAGCAAAGATCTGCATGTGCTGGCTAGTTTTCAGGCGCCTGCGGAGTCAAGTCCCGCCTCACTGGTTCCCTGGCTCGATGAAGGGGATCGAGGAACCGCCATCGCACTCAAGGGGCCGCTCTCAGCAAGTCTGCTGACCTCGGCGCAGCGCCACGACGAGCCTGTGCTCCGTGTAGGCGGCCAGGATTACGCGCTGGGCATATCGGCGGCTCCTTCGGGTAAGGTGGTGGTTACGGCTCTGCCCATGCCGCAGGGATTGAGCCAGACCACAGCGCGCATTCGTTCCGGCTCGGCGACATACTGGGAGCTATTTAAAAATCGCAACCATATTCGAACCACTTTTTTCCTGATCCTGTTGCTGATCACCGTTTTTGTCTTCTTCTCCAGTGTCTGGCTTGCGCTGTTTCTTTCCCGGCAAATTACCAGTCCGGTAGAGGCTTTGGCCGTGGCTATGGCCGAGATTGCAACCGGCAAGTACGAGCATCGTGTCTTGCTGGCAGCCACCGGCGAGATGGACGAACTGGTGCGGGCATTCAATCACATGGCCGCCGACCTGGACGCCAGCAGGCAGTTGGCTGAGTCCTCATCCGCGCAACTGTCAAAAGCCAACCTGGCCATTGAAGAACGCCGCCGCGAGCTGGAAACCATCGTTGAGACCATCCCCTCGGGCGTCGTCACGCTGGACGGTTCGGGCACAGTGTTGCAGTCCAATCGCGCCTTTGCCGCTCTGCTGGGCCGGCGGGTAGACGCTAGCCTGGACGGCGAGAAAATTGAATCCCTCTTCCCCTCCGAGTGCGCCGATGATCTGGCTGGAGTGATTCGCCGCGGCCACCGTATGGGAGCTGCGTTTACTGAAATTGAGCTTCCCGTTGCCGGCCGCAATCTGCATCTGGCCATCACCAGCGCGCGGTTTGATCTCACTCGCGGACATCCAGGAACAGTCCTGGTGGTTGAAGATACGTCAGAACTTTTGCGCGCGCAACGGCAGTTGGCGTGGAAAGAAGTTGCGCAGCGGGTAGCTCATGAGATCAAGAATCCACTGACTCCCATCGCGCTCTCCGCAGAACGAATAGCCCGGCATCTGGACCGCCAACAACCGGATTCGCCCGCCGTCATACGCAAGTGCAGCGAGGTGATTCTGGGCTGCGTGGGAACGCTGCGCATGCTGGTGGATCAGTTCTCCGCGCTGGCCGAGTTCCCCGCGCCTCAGCCGCGAGCCTGCAACATCAATCAAGTGGCCGAAGAAGCACTGGTGCTCTTTGCCGACCGGCTCCATGGCATCACCGTGGAACGCAAACTGGAGCCGGGGTTGCCGCTGGTGCTGGCCGATCCTGAAGCCATTCGCCGTGCGCTGGCCAACCTTATCGACAACGCCGCCGAAGCCATGCACGACAGTTTGCTGCGCGTGCTTGGTGTTGGAACGTCGCTCAGCGAAGATGGCGCCTCGGTCGAGATTGAGGTTTCTGACACCGGCCATGGCCTCACCGATGAAATCCGCGAGCGGCTCTTTCTTCCCTTCTACTCGACCAAGCAGCGCGGCACCGGCCTGGGTCTTTCCATCGCCGCCAAAATTGTTCAGGAACACGGCGGATCGTTGCGTGCGGAGTCCAACACTCCAAAGGGCGCGCGTTTTCTGATGCGGCTACCGCTGATGGAACCGTTGCCGGAGCAGATGCCGGAGCGTGCCGAGGCCCCCGCGCCCGTTCAACCTGCTGCTTCGGCCGGCACTGCAAGGAGGTCGTACTGATGAATCACATTCTGGTGGTGGATGACGAGGCCGAGATTTGCGCATCGCTTGGAGAGATTCTCCGCGAAGAAGGCTATAGCGTGGCCACGGCTGCCAACGCGGCCGAGGCTATGGTGCTGCTTGAAGACGCGCCCTATGATGTGGTTCTTCTCGACATCTGGCTGCCGCACCGCGATGGCCTCGACGTGCTGGGCGACATTCACCACATCGCTGCCGACAGCCGCCCGGAAGTAGTGATTATCAGCGGCCACGGAACCATCGAAACCGCAGTGAAAGCCACCAAACTCGGCGCGTATGACTTTTTGGAAAAGCCGCTTTCGCTGGAGCGCACTCTTATCGTGCTCAAGAACGCGGTGGAGGCCCGCCGCCTTCGCGCGGAAAATATGGAATTCAAGCGCCAGTTCAACGTTGCCTCGGTGCTGACCGGTGAGAGCGTGCCCTTGAAAGCTCTGCGCCAGCAGATTCGCCTGATGGCGCCTACTAATGGCCGCGTGCTTATCTACGGTGAGTCGGGAACTGGCAAGGAACTGATCGCGAGAGCCATTCACGCTGAAAGCCTGCGTCGGGACCAGATCTTTGTCGAGCTGAACTGCGCCGCTATTCCTGAAGCGCACATCGAAGCGGAACTCTTCGGCTACCGTCATGGCGCTCAACCCGGTGGCCTCCCTGAGCAGCGCGGCACACTGGAACGCGCCGATGGCGGAACGCTCTTCCTTGACGAAGTTGGCGACATGAGCCTTAAAACCCAATCCAAGGTGCTCAGCGCGCTCGACGACCAGCAATTCACTCCCGTAGGCGGCACGCAGCCGATTCGCGTCGACGTGCGCCTGATCGCTTCCACCAACAAGGACCTTGAAGAAGAGATCGCCAAAGGCAATTTCCGCGAAGACCTCTTCTATCGCCTAAATGTCGTTCCCTTTTTTGTGCCTCCTCTGCGCGAGCGCAAGCAGGACATTCCGCTGCTGGCGCGCGAATTTCTTGCCGAGTTTGGCCGCCAATACGGCCGCCCGCGCATGGAAATAGCCGAGGAGGCGCTGGATACGCTCGCCCAGTACCAATGGCCGGGAAATGTGCGCGAGCTGAAGAATGTAATCGAGCGTGTAATGATCCTCAATCCACGCGCGCTGCGCATCGAGCGCAAGCACTTGCCGCCGCTAACTCATAAAGCCAGTACCCGCTCCACGGAAGAGTTCTCCACGCTGCAACAGGCGCGCGACGCCTACGAACGCGAATTTATCCTTAAGAAGATTGATGAATCACGCAACAACATGAGCCGCGCCGCCGAGTTGCTCGGCCTCGAACGCAGCCACCTTTACCGCAAGATGAAGGCTCTGGGCATCAGCGTGCGGGAGTAAAGAAGATGAATTTGATAACCCGCCTTCGCGGTGGCCACTATTCCCCAGTTTGTTCCTCCGGATGAAACTTTATTACTGGCAACCATTCTTCTTGAGACACGGACAACCGGCAATAATTGAAACCCAGGACGCTGCAACTCTGTCTAATATTGTGTATTCTGAATAGAGAGGTCGATGGATTGACAGGATTTCAGGCAATTTTGCGGGGGGATCGCCGCCGGGAGCCGCGCGCTTTCGGCGCAGCCGCTCTTGTATGCCTGGTTCTGCTGGCGCTGCTGGCCGTGGTTCAGGTGGCGCACATTCATCCTCTGGATAACGATGCCGATCATTGCCAACTATGCATCGCTATGCACTCGGCGGTGCCTGTTGCAGTCTTGGCGGCCGCAGTCATTCTAGTCAGAATAGGAAACTCTGCGCCGGTTGCTGAAGCGCGCGTAATTGTCCGCCACTGGCAACCCAAGCTCTACACTCGCCCCCCTCCTGCCGGTCGCTAGGGCATCTTTCGAGTCCCCCTTCAGCTTCATTCCGGTTGCGCCGTGAAAGATCAGGCGCAATCCGGGCGCACATTCAAAAACTGATGGTGAAATCGAAACGATCGCTCCTTGCCCAAGAGGACGCCGTGGCAACTGCTGCCGCGGCATGCCCTTTACATGATTCGGCCACCCATCAGGAGGACTACCTATGCCGTTCAGAAACGGTCTTATATTTAGCATCACCCTCACTCTTGTTTTATCTTTCGCGCCCTTTCAGGCATCTGCGGAGGGCAGCGATGCCGGCGCAGTGCGCGGCATCGTCACCGATCCCTCGGGCGCGGTGATTCCCAACGCGACGGTTCACCTGACCAACGAGGTCAGCGGTCTGGATCGGACTGTGTCAACAGACGCAACCGGACAATTCACCTTCTCGAACATTCCATTCAATCCGTACCGGATTAGTGCTTCAGCCAACGGCTTTGCGCCTGCGAGCCGGAGTTTTGAGATTCGCTCCGTGGTGGGAGCATCTCTAAAAATGGTTCTCCAGGTGGCTGGCGCCTCCCAGACTGTCACGGTGGAATCTTCGGGCGACTTGATCGAAACCGACCCGACCTTTCACACGGACGTGGATCGCGAACTGTTCACCAAGGTGCCGCTGGAAAGCCAGTCGTCTTCGCTCAGTTCGTTGGTCACGCTCTCGACTCCTGGCGTGGCGGCCGACTCCAACGGCCTTTTCCACGGACTCGGCGATCACGCCTCCAATTCCTTCTCCGTGGACGGACAGTCAATCACTGACCAGCAGAGCAAGGTTTTTTCCAATCAGATTCCCTCCAACTCGATCCAGTCGATAGAAGTGATCAGCGGCGCGCCGCCGGCCGAGTATGGCGGCAAAACCAGTTTGGTTATCGTGGCTACCACGCGCTCCGGTCAGGGAGTTACAAAGCCCACCGGAAGCGTGAATAGCTCCTATGGATCTTTCGGTTCCTCAACTGCCGGTTTCGACTTGTCGTATGGCGGCAAGAAATGGGGCAACTTTATCGAGGTTGACGGTCTCAACACCGGCCGCTTCCTGGATCCGCCGGAGTTTACCGTCTTTCATGACAAAGGCAATGAACAAAATGTCTTTGACCGGGTGGATTATAACTTCACCCCGGTGGATTCTATCCACCTGGATCTGAATTACAGCCGTTCATGGTTCCAGACGCCCAACTCCTACGACAACCTGAACGTTCACAATGTGATCAGCGGCGGCACAAGCGCCAACCCGGTCTTCGGCAACGTAGGCGACGCCGACCAGCACTCAAAGATCGGAACCTTCAACATCTCGCCCACCTACACGCGCGTCATCGGCAATAGCATGGTCTTCAATCTGGGCGCGTTTGTGCGCAGGGACAGCTATAACTACTATCCCAGCGGCAACCCTCTTGAGGATCTTGGGCCGGCGAACCTGCAAACCTCGTCCATCGCGCAGGCGCGCACTTTGACCAACGCGGCAATCCACTCGGATCTTTCGTATGTCAAGGGAATCCATAACTTCAAGATCGGCGCGCAATACGGCCAGACCTTTCTGCGCGAAAACGACAGCCTGGGCGTGGTAGACGCTTTTTATAACTCGCCCTGCCTGGACGCAAGCGGCAATCCGGCGGCCGGCTATTCCGGCCAGTCCGTTTGCCCCAATGGCGTAAACCCGAGCTATCTTCCCGTGCTTGCGCCCTACGATCTAACCCGCGGCGGAAGTTACTACAACTACTTTGGCCATGCCGACGTGAAGGAACTTGGCCTGTATATCGAAGATCAGATCAAGGCCGGCAATTGGCTCTTCAACCTGGGACTGCGCGAAGACGTTTACAACGGCCTCACCGGCGCCAACCAGACCCAGCCGCGGGTTGGCATTGCCTATAACATCAAACCGAGTGCGACCGTTTTGCGCGTCTCCTACGCGCGTACGCTGGAAACTCCATTCAACGAGAATCTGGTGCTGTCGAGCAACGGGTGCACGAATGCGGTTTTGTCTCCGCTGCTCAACTGCACCCCTGGAGTTTCAGGAACGCTTGACCCCGGCTATCGCAACGAATTTCATGCCGGCCTCCAGCAGGCCTTTGGCAAATGGGTGGTTTTCAGCGGAGAGTACATCTGGAAGTACACGCACAATGCCTTCGACTTTGGCGTGCTGGGCAACACGCCTATCTATTTCCCTATCGACTGGCATAATTCAAAGATTCCCGGCTATGCCTTGCGTGCCGATATTCCCGAGGTTCATAACTTCAGTGCCTATTTTGTTGCTTCCTCGGTGGCCGCTCGCTTCTTTCCGCCGCAATCCGCCGGGGCGGGAGCCGCTCCCCAGACCGGCGGCCAGCCGTTTCGCATTGACCATGACGAAAAGTTCAACCAGACCACGCATTTGCAATACCAGCTTGGCAAACACGGCCCCTGGGCTGGGGGAAACTGGCGCTACGACTCGGGTTTGGTGGCGGGCGCCGTGCCATTCGCCACTGACAATACGACACCTGTGGACCTGAGCGGCCTCACTTACGATCAGCAGTTTGAAGCCGGCATCACATGCAACGGCGTTAGGGCAACGCCCACGTCGGGTTTTCAGTCCTGCGCGCCATCGCAGTATTCGTCGTCGCTGGTCAGCATCCCGGCTCCAGGCACGGAGAACGACGATAAGAACCCGCCGCGCATTGCGCCCCGCAACTTATTTGACGTTTCTGCCGGCAAGGACAATCTTTTCCACGCCAGCCGCTATAAGGTTAACTTTGACATGACGGCCATCAATGTAACCAACAAGTATGCGCTGTATAACTTTCTCTCCACCTTCAGCGGAACGCACTATGTAACGCCACGTGCTTTAACGGCGAAGATTACGCTGAATTTTTAAACGGAACGGCACTTGCGAGGGAGAGGAAAAAGGCAGAAAATGATGCCATGTTCCCTCTCCTCCGCATTACATTCGCAAGATCCCTGCCATTTTTCTGCACTGCCTTCCTTATTACTGTTTCAATTGCCCAGGATTCAACGCAGATTCTTTTGGATGAAGCACAGGATTTAATCCAGCGGCAGATGCGTTGGGATGCGAATCAGCCCGGCAAGTTGAATCCTGCCGGACTGAGTTTTCAGTTTTTCAAAACCGACGAAAGAACTTCATCCGACAAGCAGCTTGTGAGCTATCGCGCGTACGTTTTGGGAGCTCCGGAAAGCAAGAAATATTCGTTGACAGTTTGGAAGTTGGGGTCGGAACCACACATTCTTTCCGGCGCCGTTTATGTTAACGCTAAGGGACTCCTTATGACACACAAGCCGCGTCCGGAGGAGGAGAACAGCGACTTCGCCGGAGGCAGCGAGCTTGAACTTGTTGCGCAGGCGGCGCGCGGCGAGCCCATCCGTTTCGCGCTCTCCTCCGCTGACAAGGAAATATTTGTCAGGGGCACGGTGGTTCCGTTTCCGCTCAAGGATACAGACGGAAGCTGCGTGCTGGAAGCGCGACTTGCGATGCCCGATGCCGGCGCTGTCCTGATCTCTGCCGATGGGCTCCCGCCCAACACCGAAGTTCCCGTCCAGATCTCTGTCGCCGGCGAGCCGGAGATGAGAAAATTCGACGTAAACGCCAACGGCCACGCTGTCATGCCGGTTGTGCCGTTCATTGCCGGTAAAGATCATGGTTCGCTCAAAGTGGCCCTGACCACCAAAGACTGCTCAACTGCTGTTGAACTTCCATGGGGCAAAGGGAGTTACAAACCGTTTTGATTTGGCGCCAGTTCACTCCTTCAAGTTGGAGCCTGCCAGAACCTCAGCAAAATGCTTTCCCTCGCGCTTCGATAGTTGTTCAATCTGCTCGCGGCAACTGAAGCCGTCGGCGACAATAGTCGTCGTCGGTGCAGCAGAATTCACAGCAGGCAACAGCCCGAGATTCGCAATGGCTTTGGAAACTTCTATCTTGTCCGCCTCAAACCCAAATGGCCCGGCCATGCCGCAACAACTGGAGTCGATCAGCTCAACCGCCGCGCCGGCCTTCTTCAGCAACGCAATCTCGTTTGCCGGTCCGCCGAAAACAGCTTTGTGATGGCAGTGCCCATGCAGGATCATCTGCCGGCCTTCCAGTCGGCCATTCACCCACTCGGGAGCCTTGGCGGCCAGCCAGTCAGACAGCAGCCAAACCTGTTTGCTCATGCGCTGCGCCCGCGCATCGTCAGGAAAAAACTCCAGCGCCTCATCGCGAAAGACGCTGGCGCAACTCGGCTCAAGAAAGATAAATGGCAGCCCAGCTTCAATCTCCGGAGCCATGCGGTCTAAAACTTTGGCCAGGTAAGATCTCGCCGTGTTCAGCAATCCAAAGTCATAAAGCGCGCGTCCGCAGCAGATATGCCCTTGGGGAATCTGCACGCGGAATCCCGCGTTGGTCAGAACCGACTCGGCAGCAACTAATGTTTGCGGATGATAGTAGTTGTTCCACGTATCCGCCCACAGAACCACCAACTGCCCCTCTGTTTTTGCGGAATTTGTCCCAATCGCGGGCCTCGGCACATTCGCCGTTTCGCCAGCCGCACTTCTCGACTTCTTGTAACTCTTGGCGGCCAGCCGCGGCATCTTGCGCTCCTGCGCCACGCCCACAATGCGCTTTATGAGCGGACTCGTCAGCCGGCCGGTCAACACTGCATTGGTCAGCGCTGGAGTAATCGAACCGAGCCGAGCCATCACATCCGCAAATCCAAATACATAATGATGCAGCGGGTGCAGCCGATGCTTGTAGCGTTGCGCAAGGTACTCGGACTTGTAAGCGGTCATATCCACCGCCACCGGGCACTCGGTTTTGCACGCCTTGCAACTGAGGCACAAATCAAGCGCCTCGTGAACCGCCTTGCTCCGGAATCCTTCCTTTCGCAGTGCGCCAGCCATCATCTCCCACAGCAGCCGCGCGCGGCCTCGCGTGGAATTCCGCTCCTCTCCTGTTGCGCGATAGCTGGGGCACATCACGCCGCCTTTGGTGTTGAGGCATGCGCCAACACCCACGCAGCGCGCGGTGGCGCGTTCCAGCGATCCACCATCGGATGCCAAAACAAAATGCGTTTCCAGCTCGGCTTGCGTCTCGCCGTCAACCGCCTGCGCATGGCGAAGATTCTCCACCGGATCGTAGACTCTCACCGCATCCGCCAGCTTGCCGGGGTTCATGCGATTCGCCGGATCCCAAATCGCCTTGAACTCCTGAAACGCATGCACCAGCTCCGGTCCAAACATCTTGGGCAGCAACGCCGCGCGCGCCTGACCGTCCCCGTGCTCCCCGCTCAGCGACCCGCCCAGGCTCAGCACCAAATCCGCAGCCCGGTCCAGAAACTTGCGGAAGTTGCGCACACCCTCCGCGCTGCGGAAATCGAAGTTGATCCGCATGTGCACGCAGCCCTGCCCATAGTGCCCATAGAGCGGACTGTTGTATCCGAACTCGGCCATCAGATCCGTCAACTTGCGAAGATAAGTTCCCAGCCGCTCCGGCGGAATCCCGGCATCATCCCAGCCCTCATGCCGCTCCGGCTCTCCGGGAACAAACGCCGTAGCCCCCAACGCCGACTCGCGTACATGCCACACACGCGCGGCATCAGCAGCGTTATAAGTCCTCACTACCGGCGCCTCCGGCCAACCCTTCGCCGCACTCACCAATGCCGCAGCCTTCTCCTCAGCCTCTGCCTGGGTCCATGCGCCCATCTCTACCAGCAGGAAACCCTTGCCGGGCGGCAGCAGCGCCACATCGTCCAGCGCCAGCCGCTTGCGCTGCATGAACTCCACGATCATCCCGTCAAAGCCTTCCAGCCCAATCGGCGCAAACTCCAGCACGCGCGGCACTACATCGGCGGCAAGGAACGGGTCGGCAAAACTCAGCACGGTCAGCACGCGGTGCGGCGGACTGTTGGTCAGGTTCAGCGTGGCGCCAACTATCGTGGCGCAGGTTCCCTCCGAGCCCACCAGCGCACGCGCCAGGTTGAAGCCGTTCTCGTCCAGCAGTTCATCCAGGTTGTATCCGGAGACGCGCCGCGGAATCCGCGGATATCGCTCGCGGACCAGCGCGCCATAGCGGTCACGCAGCTTTGCGAGGCTGTCGTAGATCTGGCCCACGCGGCCGCCGCTGCGCCGCAGCGCCTCCAGTTCGGCTGCGCTGGTGCGGCCTACGGTCATGCGCGTGCCGTCGTAGAGGACAATGTCCAGCCGCTCCACGTTGTCCACCACCTTGCCGGCCATCAGCCCATGCACGCCGCAACTGTTGTTGCCAATCATGCCGCCCAGCGTGCAGCGCGAGTGCGTCGCCGGATCAGGGCCATAGGTCAGGTGATGGCGCTCGGCGGCTTCGCGCAGGCGGTCCAGCACAATTCCCGGCTGAACCTCAGCCAGCTTCGCCGCCGGATCAATCGAGAGCAGCCCGTTCATGTAGCGCGAAAAGTCAAAGACGACAGCCACGTTGGCGCACTGGCCTGCAAGGCTCGTGCCCGCGCCGCGCGGTAATACAGCAGCGCCAGTCGCGCGGCATGCAGCCAGCGCAGCCTCCACGTCCGCCGCGTCTTTGGGCAGAATCACGCCCACCGGAAGCTGGCGATAGTTGGAGGAATCCGCAGCATACAGCGCGCGCGCGCCGAGGTCAAAACGCACATCGCCGCGCAGATTCTTCTTCAGCAGCGCTTCCAGTTCGCGATGCGCGGCAAAGCGTTCATGTTCCAAAGGAGATGGATTTGGGAGAGATGAAAACGAAGAATTATCCACCTTTGAATGGTACCGCGTTGCGGCGAGCGGCGCGGAAAAGCGAAAAAACCGGCTGTTTTGGAAGGATTTGGGCTTATTTCACGGCATTTTCGGGGTAACAATGGTGATTTACCTTTAGGGGGTTGAAGAGATTTGCTGGGTTTTTTCGGCTTTTAAGGGGGTTGTATCGGGTGGGCTGGATGGGGGGGTGGGTAAAGGCGGGGACCAGGGACTAAGGGACCAGGGACCAGGAACTAAGGGACCAGGGACCAGGAACTAAGGGACCAGGGACCAGGAACTAAGGGACCAGGGACCAGGAACTAAGGGACCAGGGACCAAGGGACCAAGGGACCAGGAGACCAGGGACCAGAGGACTGGGGGCCGGAGGCCGGGGAGTGGAAAATATCGGGGCTCTGGTGGTTGGTCCAAATCTGATTGTGCGTCAGGGGAGGATAATTATCTGCAAACAAAACTCGGATTGATAACATGGCAGGTTCAACGGGCGCGCCGGATTGAAAAATTTATGGGTTTGGGGTTTAGCGTGGTGAAGACACCATGGCTAAACAGGCTGCGAAAAAAGGCCGGATTTCGTGTGAAATCCTCGAAGAGCCTCTTTCAGGGGCTAAAGCCCTACCTTTCTTATCAGGTATTTGCGGCACGACTGAAGCCACCCCATCGACTGGATCGACGGAGACGGTGGACGACTGACACCAAGCCAGAGTAATTCAAGGAGCACTTTGGCTACTTTCCGGAGGGATTAGTAACCTGCCAGCGGCTTCCTGGCGTTGAAGATATTGTGATCCGGGCGAACGTCCCGCACATCAAAGTTGCCGTTAAGCGCGAATCCTATATAATTAGGGATGCTGCGGAGTGCAGAGCCTTACTGCAAGGCAGGCGCTGAAAACGAAGTATGCAACCAGAATGCCACTACGGACGGTGAAGGAAGGACCAAGCCATCGTAGAGCGTTCAAAACAAAATGGTTCACCCAGCGGAGAGATGGCCGAGTGGCTGAAGGCGGCGGTTTGCTAAACCGTTGTAGGGTCAAAAGCTCTACCGGGGGTTCGAATCCCCCTCTCTCCGCCAGCATTTATCGCATCTTCCTGATTCTAATCGCAAATATAAGAAATTAAATAATTTACATCAATTCTCTATTGTCTCTTTTAGTCTCAATTGTCGCACCAATTCCGTCTATTCCCCCTGTTTTGCACGACAAAACGCCTTCTGCACGACAAAGGAAGTTTTTTTACGATTTGCTAGAAAAAGACCACCAAATCAATTTCCTTGTATTTTTCGCTTTACACCCCATGATGCGGGTTCAGCGGCCAGCCATAACGATCACAACTTCGCACATATGTCCTTCTAGGTCGCAATGGCGCGGATAGAAGAACAGCCACCAAATCAAAGGCGACGGTCGAGTGAATCTAAGAGGGTATTGGCCAAGATAGAGCCTTTTGTCACGCGTTCGTGGGCCTTTCTGGGCGAACTGGTCCTGACGTTCAGGCTGCGGGGCCCTGTGGCCACGCGATGAGCAGTATGGTTATTCCGGCTCTCAAACTAGGCCAGGGTCGACGATTTGATTGCTTCTTGGGAGTAATTGAACACGAACCCTTTACAAAGATTGAGGTTCTTCTCTTCGTCGTCCATCATGCTGAAATTAACTGCATCGGCGACAATACCGCTCTCATTGATTCTGACAATCTGCTTCAAGAAATCCATAAGGCTGTTCCAATCGGCGGAGCTGGGCGAAACCCTTGTATTCGTTGCTGGGGCCACTTCGCCCTTTCGCAAGGCGAAAGTGGTGTGGAAGCTGAGTTGAAGTTTGCTCATATTCTTAACTGCAGAAAGGATACCAGAAGTGTGCAACCGGATGTGTTGGCCCTGTGAACCCCATCACATCCCGTGCTCGCAAACGCGGCAACGATAGATTTTGCAATGATTTACAGCCCATCCCAGGAGTATCTTTTCCCGTGATCTTGCAAAGACGACGTATGCCGCAAAGGGACACAAATCACTTGTGGCAAATCAAACAAGCTCCAGCACCCTCTTCCAAACCATAGAGCTCATCGACGTCTTCCAAAACGGGAATCATGGCCTTAATCATGACCGGATTTGGGGTACAAAACAGGCGTACGAGCAGGCTTGCCGACAGGCTTACGGACAGGCTTACGGACAGGTGTGCAGGCCGGTGTGCGGATCAGTGGGCTAGCTGGTGAGTGGCGGCAGCGGTGCCGGTTTCCGGCGCGTGCGCGCGTGGGTTTTTGGGGCAGGCAGGACGGAGAGACCTGGTACTCGCGTGAGTAGGGAGCCACATCGGCCAGGATGGCCATTTTGTGGATGTCAGGGTAGTCTTCTGGGTTTACGTCTTTGAGTTCTGGATGGATTGCCTGGTATCCGGCGCCGGGCAGGCGGGCAAATCCCTGGTCGACCTTTATATATGGATCGCCGGCATGAAAGTTGGTGTAGTAGTCCTCTCCGGGAAGCCAGCTGGGGGCCGTGTTGGGTATCTGGTTAGCCTGTGGAGAGAAGCTCTCACGCTGTACAAATCGTCTGAAGGGTTCGGTATAGCCGTAGTGTTCTGTTCCTGAGAGGGAGGGTCCTACAGCTGCTCCCAGTTCTTTTTCATAATAGCGGCGTCGTGGCTTTGGTGATGTACGTCTTGAGCGCATGATCATCATGGAATTCAATCTGCGCGGCCTTGATTTTACTTGACAAGGCGCGCTTATCAGGAGTAATACTCATATGAGTATGATAATTATCTGCCCAGACGACCCCTGCCAAGCCAACAGCCCGTTCTGGGGCCGGATCTTCGGCCTGTCTATCCAGAGCGGCCGCAAAAAAAAGGCCTATTCGGTTGACGATGCGGCCCGCTTGGCCTGCATGGAGCCGTCGGCATGGCTGGCCGTCGAGGCTGGCCGTGTTCCAGAGAGCGCCGAGCAGCTGCGTTCGATGGCCCGAGCTCTTGGCTTCACGAACGCGCAGCTGGGAACCTTGGTCCTCCTATGCCAAGGCGCCTGGGAAAAGTAACCCTACCCTGCCGCCGCCCCGAGCCCATCCGGGGCGCTGGCGGTAGGTACTCATACCCGTATAAGCTCATCTCTAGAGGAAGGGGGTGAGACCGATTAAGAAGAAGGAAGGAACTGGGATAAAACGCGTGAACATCAATGTTGAAATCAATCTCCACAATGCATTTAAGGCTGCAACTGCAGCTCAGGGCCTCGACATGACGGTCGTGCTCATCGATTTCATCGAAAATTATGTCAGTAAGCACGGAACCACCGCACTGAAGCCGAAGGGAAGGCGCGCATGAAGCGCGCCGCCCTTTACCTGCGGGTGTCGACCGTTGATCAGCACCCGGAAACGCAGCTCTACGATCTGCGCCAGATGGCTACTCAGCGCGGCTATGAGATCGTGCAGGAGTACACAGACCGGATCTCCGGCACAAAAGCAAAACGGCCGGGGCTCGATCAAATGATGGCTGACGCCCGCCGCGGCCGCTTCGATGTCGTGCTGGTCTGGGCGTGCGATCGCATCGCACGTTCCACTCGTCACTTCCTCGATGTGCTGGACGACCTGAACCGGATAGGCGTCGAGTTCGTCTCGTTCAGGGAACAGATCGACACCGGCGGACCGCTGGGCCGGGCCATCGTGGTCATCATCGGCGCGATCGCTGAACTTGAACGCAACCTGATTATCGAGAGAGTGCGCGCCGGCATGCGGCGCGCCCGTCTCGAAGGCCAGCACATCGGCCGCAATCCGTTGGTGCTGGACCATGCCGCGATCGTACGTGACCGCCAGCATGGCCAAAGCCTGCGCCAGGTCGCCAAAGGCCATCGCATCTCGACTGCCACCGTACAACGTGTGCTGCGCGAATACGCACCTGCCGCCCAAGATCAAGCTGCGTGACAAAAGGGGTCGTAAAACCAGCCCGCCAAGCCTAACAAAATAAACAGCCGGATCTCCCCGATCCGGCTGTGCCATAAGGTATGGATTAAGAGACATCGGAAGGGACGACGGTACGCAGAAGGGAGCGCAGTATTACTGACGGATTTATGAACATAAGCCGACTTACTGATACGAATCTCACCACTAAGATTGTAAGTAACTGTCTCTAATGCGCTATCGCGCTTTCTTATGACAGTAGCTGCACCACGCTTCTTTCTGTTTTTGCAAATGGTTGATCACCACGGAACCCAACATCCGCCTTGTCCGACTCCGTCCCTATCACGACTGGCTTGTTCTTTGCTTTTGTGCTTGACAGGTGACTTACTTCCTGCTTAACTTTTGGGACACCGTTGCATAATCAGTGTCAAGCCCATGGTCGAGGTGGGTATTGTGGAGAATTCCATGCGGGCTTCCCTAATAGCAGTGGTCTTCGTGAGTGTTGTATTAATCGGACAACCTTCCTCCAATTCAGCGCAGAGCATCCCAACCCCGGCTGGCAGACCACTTTGCGACGAACCGTCAGCGCGCGGGACGTACTGGTATAACTACTACTGCAATTCAGCTCCGACCGCACCTGCTGGTCCTACAGCAGAAGAAGTTAAGGCTGCCGAGCGTGCGCGGGCTGACGCGGATAGAAAGCGGAATGCCAGAGCTGTCGACCAGGAAGGCTTGGCTGCGGAAAGCCGCGGCGACCTGGAGGAGGCGGCAAACAAATTCATGAAGGCCGAAGACTTCGATCCAGAAAGTGCTGCTATACAGGCCCACCTGGAACGTGTAAGAGCGGAGCTTGCCGACCAGGAATCCTCAGAAGTCATTCGCGTGCTACGTCAGCGCATTGTTGACTCCATCGCTGCGGCACATACCCGCGCAGTGCGCCTTGAACTGGAGAGGGAGATCTCTATACACAAGGCGCGCGTGGCGGTGGAGGGCCCAGTCAGCGCAGAGTGCATCTTTGACGGCTCGCCGGGGTGTACGGAGCCAGTGAAACTGGTCATAGTGAGCGCGGACATGCCAACAGTGCCGGAGGACGCGGCTCGATTCATAAAGAGTATCGCGCAGAACGTTCGTGAGAGGCCTGAAGTGAAAAGCAATATCCACTATTATGCGCACACCGCGCATATTCGAGGGACGCTGCAGAATCAAATGATTGCTGACCATCATGATTATGTCAATGCAACCGGGGACCAAAAATCCAAACTGAAATTCAAGTTGGTCGGGGAGATTGGTCCCTTGAAGATAGCCGGTGCTGATGAGCATAAAGCGATGAAGCCGCTGTTGGACTTCGGCACGAACACGATCGAGTTGGGGCCGGCACCGAGAAACGGTAGTAAGGAGTAGCCATTCATGAGGATGCGGACCATCACACGATTAGCGATGATCAGCGTGATCGCGGCGACGTTTGGATTCGCTGCGGAAGCGGGCGTTGCACAGATCACACACTTACCGGATTTGGCGGTGGTTACGGCGCGTGTGCGACAGGTTCACCCCGAGTATGTAGATCAGCGCGCGACGTTGAAGGTGGCTATTGCTGACTACAATATTAGAGCGCGACAGTTGATTAGCGATTGTCATGGTGTAGACCCGGATGACCAAACGCGAGTTCAGAACTGTCAGCGCCGTCAAGCGCAACTACAGGTGGAGCTACGTAGCCTTGTGAGGCGCGTGACGGCATTCAACGCGGAGGTCGAAGAGACCCTTGAGAATGCGCCGTACCATCCTTCGGGCAATGGTATGGTCGGGGGGACTGGCTGGATTACGGGCTACAACGTGCCCAATGCGAGATCGGATCTGATTGCCAAGTCTCGCGCCATGCTGGCCGAGCAGGAGCGGTTGGCCGGACACTCCTATTCGGACGCGATCGACTTTGACCACTACAACTTTGTGATCGGGATCGCGGCGGACACGGACTTTGGGTGGGATTTAGTGAAGCGTGTCTTGACGCACGATGAGGGATCGGCGGGGCAGTACTCGATTGAGAACCAGCCGGGATATGCGGCGCTGGCGGGACGAAGCTTTCACGATCTGACCTGCCATAGTAATGGAGCCATGGTTTGTCTGGCTGCGCTTGCGCGACAGGATGTGAAGGCCGACAACGTGGTGCTGTATGGACCACAGATTACTCAGGAGGCACTGGAGCAATGGGACGGTCTGGTACGAAGTGGACAGGTGAAGTCCGTGACCCTTGTGATGAACAGTGGCGACCTCGTGCCGAAGTTGTCGTTGGCGTTTGAGGATTATGTGCGCAGCCAGCTGGACGGAAAGCCGGAGACCTACGCAAACAAACCGCTTCTATTGGACAGCGGCTTGACCTCCGCCGTGAATGAGACTGCCCCGCGGCTGTTGGTCCATATGAATGACTGTTCCTTCAGTTTTACCGATCCGCTGCACTGCCATTCGATGAAAACGTATACGGATGAGGGCGCCAAGTGAGTTCAGAAAGCTTTGAGGGAGGAAACTTGTGATGGCAACTAGAGGTAAAAATTGGACCATTGGGGTACTCGTCGTACTAACGGCAATTTTGCTTGTTGTGATCAAGGTTGGATCGTCAAGCCATCATGACAGTGACCGGACGGTCCAGGCGGAAGTGCAACCGAATGTTGTCGACGCCAACGTGGGGGGCGGTTCAGGCGCAGAAGGAACGCTGACAGTTTGGGTACCCGCTGGCTTCACCGGAGATAATTTTTGGATTTACCTGGATGGACACCTCGTAAGCGCTCCGCCGCACGGATCCGGGAAGAAAACGCCCATGGGTTTCCATGGTCAAGACGGGGCTTGGCTCATTCTCCCTGGCGGCATTCCTAGTGGACTCTTAAGTCGAAATGGACAGTTCGTTGACAGTGAAACCTATCGAAGCTATCTTCATACTAATCTCAATGTAAAATCAGGGGACTCAAAAGGCGTCTTTTACCCAGTTACTATTCCAATTCAAACAGGAAGGTACACCGTTGAGGTGGCATACTTCTCAAATGATCCAAATAGATCTTCGTTACCTTTTGCATTTTCTCCAAAATACATTGCAAATGTAGCGGCGGGAAGCAGCACAGAGCTGCATATCGGAGTGCCAAACGACTGGACCAATTCTGAACCCGCTATTTCGGTAATGCCACCTATGAATTGCAACGATAAACCAGATGTCAGTTACGTAGCACGGGAGATACATACATATCTTAACGATCCAGTGGTGCAAGCACTCATTCAATACCAGGCATCTTCTAATGCAGACGGTATTGTGACGATTAATTTGCCACCGGCCCTGGGCGGCTCGAGGGAATACGATAGCGCACAGATCAAACACGTTGCCAGTGCAATTCTGGACCGTTATTACAATATCGACCATGCAGCTCACCTATCCTTCATAGAAGATTGCAAGAATTCTCATCCTGAGTGGTCGTTATCACTTGACGAGTACGAAAAGCTAATCAATGACGCTAAGGAGGGACTCCAATCCGCTCACAAATTAGCAGGCAAATGAACAATACAATCTACATGTAGACACTTTTTGGTGGTGAGATTGAGCGCTTACGCACAATGGCTGGAAAATGAATGAGGCCTAAGTATGTAGACAGGTAAAGTTAAGTGTATGCAGACTATGAGAAATCACGTTAATAATTGTCCTGAACTTCAATTTATGTGAACGAGGATGACGCGAACACTATGCTTTCCGCAGAACTTACCGTGACAATTGAGCACCCTTGGACAGAGATGCAACCTCTCCGCCTCGGAGCCGTATTGGCTGGTTTCCCAACCGCCGATCTGTTCCTCACGATAACCGATGAACAACGCCCTCTTATGCGGGTGGATGTTTATAGACAATCAGAACCGGAAGCCTTCGTATTCCAAGACGCGATCATTTGGAGCGAACGAGTGTTCGTTGGATACGGGAGCAGGGCATACGTGATAGACCCTATGAAACGAATCGGGTCTGAAATACCGTTAGGCAATGGCGCCGATTACTTCGGAGCATTTTATGCAGGTACGGATTATCTACTTGTCGCGTCAGGACAGTCTCTCCTGCGACTTTCACCCAAAGGCGATGTCCTCTGGACCGTGTCCGACCTTGGTCTCGACGGGGTAATTGTCAAATCGGTCGAGAACAACGTGATACGCGGTGAGGGCGAATGGGACCCACCAGGAGGTTGGAAGCCCTTCGAATTGCGACTTGATTCAGGAGGCTATTTCAAGTGACAAAGCAATCTTAAGTGTGTTGCCGCCATCTCGCCGCCTATTTGTAAGTCACCTAACCGTAAGTTATATACTAGTTAGTAACGCATATGTATACAGGCGCATTAACCCAGTAAGTAGGCCAAGATCGGTCCTGAAAAACGCCGCAGGGTCCTCGGATGGGGTTGTGCCTGGATTGTTGCCTATTCGTCAGTTACTCCTGAGTAAACAGGAGTACGGCTGAAGAAACTCCTGTACACCGGCAACCACGTTCCGCCGGCAGCAGGGACGTATCAATTTAATACTGGCCACGCTTGAAGGCACAGAAAAGTCCCGGTTATGTAGTCGGGGCAGGCAGTGCCAAGAGACTACTGCGTGACCGTGGCGCCCATCGCCTTCATGGCGGCTATGGACTTGGCCTCCAATTGCTGCAGTCGATATTTAACCCAGGGTGCGTAGTGGCGTTCTGTGGTCACGACACTGGTGTGGGTCAACAGTTTGGATACATCTTCGAGGGGTACGCCAATCTTGAGCAACTCGACGGCGTAGGTGTCGCGCAGCATATGCGAATGGAAGTTCATCGGCTGACCGTCCTCGTCTTTGAAGTCCAGGTAGGCGTTCATGGCGGTGATCACATTAATCCATTCGGTGGATAGTTTCTCCCACTTGATACCCCGCTGCCAAAGAAAATGTGTTGACTTGAACGCAGGCCTATCCGGGGACAAGTCGTTGAGCGCGGCCACCACATCGTCTGGGATGACTCGACCTTCAATCTTGGCGTGTGTCTTTTTAGTAAAGAGGCTGATTCTGTTGTCCACCAGTCCAGTGCGTGGAAGCATGAGGCAATCGAGGATGCGTAGCCCGGCCCATCGCTGTAGAAGGAAGAGTGCCCTCAATTCCTTTGCATAGGTCCGGTACTCCTGATTGACGGTGCCCTCGGTGAACGGCTCAATCTTAGTGAGTAGTTCATCAAACTGTTCCGGAGTGAGTGGCTTTGTCCTGACTTTGCTCAGGTGGATTGCCTTAAGCAGCACGGCGGGATTGTAGTCGATCTGACGAGTACCGAGACACCACACGAAGAAACTCTTGAGGCGGTTCTGGAAATGTGCAGATGATGTCTGGCCGAGGCGGTTATACCGCTCCTCGGCGTCCTTGCCCCACTTGCTCCTCCACAGGTCGAGCATATCGGGAGTGACCTCGCGGACGGTATCGATGCCTTGATCCTTCGCCCATACCTTGATGCGCCATGCGGCGCGCGCACGAACTACATCAGTTTTCTGACTCTCCTTTGTAAGCGAGAGCAGCCAGCGGTCAACTGCATCTGTGACACTGATGCCAGCACCCTTGACTGGTGCCGATTTCCTCGTCTCTTCAACCTCAATTTCCTTGAGCCGTATCTTCACAGGATCACGCTTGTCACGCTCCTGCTGTGCGAGTCGTTCGGCTTGCTCCCATGAGCGAGTCCTGGCGGAGACGAAGCTCACTTTACCATTCTCATAAATGTACAGTGATTTCCGGCAATTGCATCGCTTCCAATATCGGTTCTGTTTCTTGGGGCAATCGTCGTTGTGGCGCGTAAAGACTGTGACGGTCGTGGTCGTTGGACCGGCTTCAGTAAATCGCTCTACATCGTCTAACTCATTTGCCATGATTCATCGTATTACTTTTGCATTTTTTAAGCAATTCATGTTTTATGGCGTGTAAGTCCTTTAGAACGATAGGTAGTTCATCAACATGATTCACTAGGCTGATGACGGGCGGTCTGCGGGCCGCCCTGATTCATCATTGCGCTCTCCATAGCAAACTCACTCTGCAGCATGGCCTGCTAAACCGCTCAACGTCTGTGGCTGCTGCGGACTTCGACGAACATTCCCTTTGCTTCCGCCATAATGTGTCCTTTGGGGCTGACAATCCGGGCCTCGGACCAGTGTCTTCTATCTTCAGTGCGAACCAGCCGGCCCTCCAGGCGAATCGGCGCGCCGGAGTGAATGGGGCGCAGATACTCCACCGTCATCTGGCGGGTCAAAGTGGTTATCCCATGCGCCCGGAGGGATTTGCTCATGGTCTCGTCGAGCATTGTGGCGATGATGCCGCCATGCAGGTAACCAGATGGGCCCTCAAAGCTGGCAGGAATTGATGCCATGCAAATGACACTTAAATCTTCTGCAGTCATGTATTCCAGTTGAAGACCGGCGCCATTGGCCGGACCGCATCCAAAGCATCGGTTCTGCGCGTTGCGCTCCATTGGGGTCAGTTTCTCAGATGAAGAATCCATGACTTCAGCATACCGGAGCGGTCAAAGTATTCATGTGGAAAGGAATCTCTCATATTCCCGCAGACTTTTTCGATCCCAGTGCATCAAAGCATTCGGAGGTACTATCTGCATGATGGATCGCAGGACCGCAATCAAGCACATGGGCGGCGTGGCAAGCGCGTTGCTGTTAACCGATGCCATGAGAGGCCAGGCTCTCCCCCCCGGCCAGTCTCCCAGCGTAATCCCGCCTTCTCTCCCCGCCGGCCCATTCACACTGCCACCCTTGCCTTATGCTTACGACGCGCTGGAGCCCTATTTCGATGCCGAGACCATGCATCTGCACCATGACAAGCACCACCAGGCCTATGTGAACAACCTGAACGCCGCTGTTGCCGCACATCCCGAACTTGCCGGCAAGTCCGTGGAGGAGTTGGTGGCTAATCTCGCTTTGTTGCAGGAATCCGCCCGAACTGCTGTGCGAAACAATGGCGGCGGACACGCCAACCACTCCTTCTGGTGGCCCACTCTAGGCAAGGGCGGTGCAGCACCAGCCGGCGAGCTGGCAAAGGCCATCAATGCAAAGTTCGGTTCGCTCTCGGGATTCCAGGACAAACTGACCGCTGCGGCCTTGAGCGTCTTTGGCAGTGGATGGGCATGGCTGGTGAATCTACCTGATGGAACCCTGGCCATCGAAACCACGCCTAACCAGGACAGCCCGCTCGCCCTGGGCCATAAGCCGGTTCTGACTGTGGACGTTTGGGAGCATGCCTACTACTTGAAATATCAGAATCGCCGGGCAGAATATGTAAAAGCATTCCTTCAAGTGGTCAATTGGGATTATGTGAGCGGGCAGTTTGCTCGAAAGGTGTAAAGGGTAGTGGTCAGATCGCGTATTTTCATCGAGTTGGCAGCCAGCCTGTGCGTCCTTTTGGCCGGTTGCCGCTCGGCTTCGTCCCTTTCTCCACAAGAAGCTGAGGGCAAACACCTTTACCAGGTTCGCTGCGCGCATTGTCACGAGGACAACGATCTGGCTCTGAAGCAAGTTCCTCCTGATCTGCACGGCGTCTTCAATCACAAGACCCTCCCCAGCGGCGCGCTTGCCACGGATGCAGCAGTTAGGCAGAATGTGCTGACAGGGAAGGGAATGATGCCCTCGTTCAGCGGCCGCTTTACTGAGGAGCAGATGGCGGAATTGCTAGCCTATCTGCACACGGGACTTCGCTAAAGTTCCGTTGGCAGAATCGAGAGAGCGACAAAATCGTCATAACGATATACTGGGAGTTGCCATGGCAACCGAAAAAACATTTTATATCGAAACCTTCGGATGCCAGATGAATGCCCATGACTCGGAGAAGGTCATCGGCACATTGCAGCACGAGGGCTACCGGCAAGTTGAGTCTGAAGAGGACGCCGGCCTGATTCTGTACAACACGTGCTCCATCCGCGACAAGGCAGAGCAAAAGGTCTTTCACCGTCTCGACGAATATAAACGCCAGCATCGGGATGGCAAGCGATTTGCCGTTCTCGGTTGCGTGGCACAGCAGGAGGGGGAAAAGATCTTCGAGCGGGCGCCGTATGTCTCGCTGGTCTCCGGCTCTGCCTCTTATCGCAAGCTGCCTGAGATGCTCACTCGCCTGGAAGCCGGAGAAACGCGCATCACTGGCCTGGACGATCGCCAGTCCGAGGAGACCTTTGAGACTGAGTTTACTGCACGCCAGAACCCCTATCGCGGCTACATCACTATCGTCGAGGGCTGCGATAAGTTCTGCGCGTACTGTGTGGTGCCGTACACGCGGGGCAGGGAACGCAGCCGCAAATCAACCTCGGTACTTGCTGAGGCCCGCCGCATAGCCGGCGATGGCTATTCTGAGATTCAACTCCTGGGTCAGAACGTAAACAGCTACCGCGACCCGGAAGGGAAGCGGAGTTTCGCCGAATTGCTGGCCGCCGTAGGAGAGGTGAACGGCATCCGGCGCGTCCGTTTCACCACCAGCCACCCGCGCGACTTCACGCGTGACATTGTTGAAGCCATCGACGCCGTCCCCACGTTGTGCGATCATGTGCATTTGCCGGTTCAGTCTGGATCTTCGCGGATTCTCAAGGCGATGAACCGCGAGTACACTCGTGACAGTTACATGGAGCGCATTGCCTGGATCAAGGCAGCTCGCCGGTCTATTTCGATTTCAACCGATATCATTGTTGGTTTTCCAGGAGAAACCGATGAAGATTTGATCCAGACTATGGACCTATTAGGCGAAGTCGGGTACGATTGCGTTTTCGGCTTCAAGTACTCGGGCCGACCTAATACTCCGGCGTTGACTATGATCGACTCCGTCCAGGAAAGAGAGAAAGCACGCCGGCTTCAAGTAGTGCTTGATCAACAGAGAGAGATTCAAAGAACCAATTATGCCATGCATTTGGGACAAATCATGGAGGTAATGGTTGAGGGAATAAACCCTGCGCGAGGACAAGTTATCGGACGTAGCAGCCAAAACAAACCGGTTAACTTTACCTCCGCTCAACAGATCGCACCGGCCCCGGGCACTTACCTTCCGGTCAAAATCACTGCGACACATCCGAACAGTCTTATCGGAGTCGCAGTCTAAGAGTAGTTCAGGCGTTAGAAGGGGAATCCATGAAGAGCGATTCAGCGGCAGGTACGCAACTGGCAAAAATATGCGTTGAGGTCCGAATAAGGGGGCTCCTGATGGACCCGGCAACCAGTATGCCTATTGTTGTGCTCAAAGATGTAGCTTCGGATTCCGTAATGCCAATCTGGGTGGGCATCTTCGAGGCGAATGTAATCGCCCTGGAAATCGAGAAAGTAGCAGCTCCGCGGCCCATGTCGCACGACCTTACCAAAAACCTGATTCATTACTTGAATGGTAGCCTGGAACGTGTTGTTATCTCAGAACTTAAGGATGACACATTTTATGCGCAACTGTGGGTACGGCAGGGTACGGAACCGATGGTGATTGACGCGCGACCTTCCGACGCGATTGCCCTCGCATTGCGTGCAGATTGCCCCATCTTTGTTGCAGAAGATGTAATGCAATCGGCCAAGCTCAATACAACTGGCGCCGTTGAAGGCCCGACTGCCGAACAGTTACGCGGCTGGCTTGAAGGCCTGAATGATGAAGATCTTGGCCGCTACAAGATGTAAGAGGGAAGACGTACATAGGGAAAGGCTGGGAACGACCCTTTCTTGGAGGTAAAACGAATATACAGAATATACGTTATCGGACATTGGGGAGGGGCTTATAACCACTTATTATCTGTTCAAATTGCTAATGTACAAGAATTTCAGGCGCCAACAGGTCTGCCATCGTCTCGCGGCGTCGAATCAGTCTGGCTCGATTGCCTGCCACCATCACCTCTGCCGGACGTAAACGCGTGTTGTAATTTGAGCTTTGCGCCATGCCGTAGGCGCCGGCGTCTAGTATAGCGATCAAGTCTCCCGGTTCAACTGGTGCGAGCGCGCGGTCGTGAGCAAAAAAATCCCCTGTCTCGCACACCGGGCCAACAACGTCTACGATTCGGGGTTTCCCTTTCCTTGGCGCCACTGGAGCAATTTCGTGGTATGCCTGGTAAAGAGCCGGCCGGATGAGGTCGTTCATGGCTGCGTCGGTAATCACAAAGGTCTTCTTGCCATTGCGCTTGACGTACAGCACACGAGTGACTAATGCTCCGGCTTGGCCGACAATAAAGCGCCCGGGTTCAATCAGCAACTGCCCTTGAAACCCCTTCAAAGCTTTAGCAATAATCGCGGCATAATCGTGAACTTTGCCCGCGGCATCAAATTTGCCGTTGTGATAGTCGATCCCCAGACCGCCTCCCGCATCAATTGACTTTAGGAAAATGCCCTCGCGTTCCAACTGACGCAATAACTTGCTGACACGTTCCATTGCCGCGCCGAATGGTTTAGCTGAAAGAATCTGAGAGCCGATGTGAACGCTCACGCCGTGCGGCTCCAGCCAATTGCTCATGGCAGCACTCTTGTATATCTTCAACGCCTTTTTGATGTCAATGCCGAACTTGTGTTCTTGCAGGCCGGTTGAAATATACGGGTGGGTCTCAGCGAAGACGTCCGGGTTAACACGCAATGCAAAGCGAGCTTTTCGCTTCAATTTAGCTGCCCGCCGAGCCAGCAGCTCCAGTTCCGCTTCGCTCTCCGCATGAAATTCTAGAATTCCTGCCTTCAGCGCCAGATCAATCTCGGCCGAAGTCTTGCCCACTCCTGAGAAAACTACACGGCTTGCGGCCTCAGGCGCGGCGGCCAATACCCTCTCCAATTCTCCCCCCGATACAATGTCGAAGCCCGCGCCATGCTCAGCCAACAGCTTCAGAATCGCTAGTGCCGAGTTGGCTTTGATCGCATAGCAAACCAGGTGTTCCCGGCCGGAAAATGCCGTCTGGAACAATTTCAGCCGTTCGACGAGATGGTCCGCAGAATAAACATAAAGCGGAGTGCCGTATCGCTTAGCCAGCGATTCCAGTGAGACCTTGCCGCAATGCAAAGCACTGCCCTGTTGTGGATACAGAAAAGGCCGCGGTGACGTATCAGAAGTCGGGTGCACGTTCAGCTCCAGAAAAATCCTCTCTTGAGCCTACAGCATTACCCCCAACTGAACGAGCCTGGTTGGGTTTCGCTCCCATTACAATGTATGTATGACGGAACCGGTATTGGTTGACCTTGTGGGGGTGGGACTGAATGCCACCGACACGCTGATCCCTCTGCATAACTTTCCGGCGCGCGGCTCCAAAGTCGAGTTTCGCGGCGCTTCTGTAATGCCCGGCGGCCAAACCGCAACCACCGTTGTTGCCTGCCAGACATGGGGAATGAGCACCCGATATGTGGGAAAACTCGGCGATGACGATGCGGCTCGCCTGCATCAGGATGCTTTTGCCTCTGCCGGAGTTGAAGCGCGGCTGATATCCGTTTCTGACGCTGCCAGCCCTCAATCTCTGATCATTGTGGACGGCGGGGGCGAACGCACGGTGCTTTGCCGCAAGGATGAGCGCCTTGTTTTGCAGCCCACCGACCTGAAGCGGGAATGGATTGCAAATGCGCGCGCACTGCACGTAGATGGCTACGATACCGCCGCGGCAACCCTGGCAGCAAGCTGGGCGAGGGCCGCTGGGATTCCCGTGATTGCTGATCTGGATGAGATCTACCCGGGCGTCGAACAACTGATTGATAATGTTGACTATCTTATCGTCAGCCGGGACTTCCCTTCCCGTCTGATGAGGGAAACAGACCTGGAAGAAGCCTTGCGCAGAATGCAACTGCGTTTTGGCTGCACGTTGACGGCGGCAACGCTGGGCGAGGATGGCGTGCTGGCCTGGGATGGCTCGCGTCTGCTGCATCGCTCCGCTTATTGTGTGCCTGTGGTGGATACGACTGGCGCTGGAGACGTCTTCCATGCGGGATTTATCTATGGGCTTCTCCAGGGGTGGCCTCTGGAGCGTCAACTCGATTTTGCATGTGCCGCCGCAGCACTGAATTGTACAGCAGCGAGCGCCAGAGGCGGCATCCGCACGGTATCAGCGATAGAAGAACTGATGGCGACTGGCCCGCGCTACGACGTCGAACCTGCAAATCTGCTGCGCGTAGATTGAGAATGTGGAGAAGCTGGCAGCATGACCGAGCAAATTATTGAAACTGTTGAATCCAGGTTGCCATGAGCGCTGCAACCTGATGCGGCTGTTCGTACGCGGCGAAATGCCCAGCATCTGGCAGCAGGTGGAACTCGCATCCTCCCGGCGCGGCGCGGAATGCATTCATTTCGGCTGAAGTAATGCCTGTATCTTCGCCACCGCCTATAGCCAGGATTGGAACATTGATAGTCGCTACCGTTGGCACGGAATCAGGACGCGTAGCCAGTCCAGCCTGCACTGCAACTAAAGCTTCGGGAGTGACGGTCATGTGAGCCCGTAGTTGCGTCACGACTTCCGGATGAAATCTTCGAGTGGAGGCCCCAGTCAGGGTCTGTGCCATCCCGTCGTATATCTCCTCGCTGCCGCCAGATCGCGCCTTGGCGATTATGCCAGCGCGCCGCGCGTGGTCGGCGGGGGCGTCCGGCTGCGGTTTGGAGCAAATAAAGGCCAACCCGCGCACTCGCTCCGGCGCTTGTCTCCACAACTCAAACAGAACGTAACCGCCGATGGAGCAACCGGCGAAAACTGCCATTTGAATTTTTAGATGGTCAAGTATAGCGAGCACATCTGCAGCCAGCCTCGTCATGGTCAACACAGGAGCATCGGAAACGGCCGCAAAGCCGCCTATTGGCAGGCTGCCCGATTCGGAGGCGCCATGCCCACGGAGATCAGTAACTATGGCGCGCACGCCAGTCAGTTCCGCCGTGAGCGGTCTCCAGTAATCGCCATCGAGTGGAGTCGGATGAAGAAAGACTACGGGCAACCCTGCCCCGGCCTCGCTGTAGGAAAGTGTCGCGCCGTTTGATTTGTAGCATCTTGTCATACCAGAAGAATACATTTACGGCAACGGAAGAGGCTCTTCGGGTATTCCGGTCCATCCGGCAAGATAAGCTACCGCCACAAACCCGCCGGAAAAAATCAGCCCGAGAACCGTAAAAATTCGGACCAGCGCGACATCCCAGCCATAGGCCTGCGCCAGGCCAATGCAAACCCCTGCTACCTGGCGGCCTGCAATCGGACGAACCAGCGGCCGACCGGGAATGTAGGTTGTCAGAGGAACCACTGTCCCACAACTTGAACAGAAGCGAGCTCCCGTAGGCAATCCTGTTCCACAATGTTGACAAAAGACGGCCATAGTCGATTCCTCCCAGATGAATCACTGTGCAATTAGAGATACGGCAAAGAAGAGACATCGGTTCCATGCGCGGCACAGCCGCAGATGGCAGGCTGGATAGAATACTGTTATCACTCGCCGTGATAAGGATTACGCAGAAGCTTACGCGCCGAGTCGGCGCGCGATGTATTTGGGCCTGCATCAATTGCAGAACGATAGTCTTTGACCGCAAGTTGGCGCTCGCCGTTCAAATCACGGCACTCGCCTGCTGCCAACAGTGACCGAATCTTGAGCTCCGGGCTAACCTCTCTGGTCCATGCCGCTTTTTCATACGCGTGTGCGGCTTCCTCATAGTGGCGCTGTCCGCGTAATGCGTCGCCCAGCCCGAAGTAGGCCAACTCCAACTGCGCCTGGGCAAAATAATGCGGTCGCGCACTGTCCGCGATGATCTCCTCGTACGCCTTTACTGCAATCATTCCCTCGCCGGCATCCTTGCGCAAATTGGCTTCTTCCAGGCAAAAGAGAAAATCGTGCGGATACAAACTCTTCAGGCTGCGCACCACTTGTATTGCCTCGTTGTAGCGGGCTTCGCGGCGAAGGAATAGAGCTATCACCGTGCGCGATTCAATTCTGCAGATGACTCCGCGATTGCCGTCATCGTTGAGCAGCTTCAGTCCCTCGCTCTTTGATCCGGTGATGCCGGCGAAACCAATCAGCAGTTTGAATGGCCAGGGCAGCGCGCCCACCACGTACTCATAAACGCCAACAATCAATTTGGCATCAACATAATCGGGATCGAGTTCAAGCACACGCCTGGCATCGTCTTTACCCTTTATGGCAAGCCTAAATCCTGCGCCATAAGCCCGCTGCACCATAGCAACATAAGTGCACTTGAGGCTGCGGACCCAGGCTCTGGCAAACAATGCGTCAACGTCGTTGGGGTTGTGATTGATGCGCCAGTCGGCCTCGGCGATGGCCTCGTCGGCCAGTCCCAGGATGCGATCGCGGGCCTTCGGATCCTCTTCAGTCGCATGACGCCCGGTAAGAAATCCGTCATTGGCATAGAAGGTGGTATCCAGCAGGTCGAGCCGGTAAAGTTCCTGAAAAAGTTCCGCATTGAGCAGCAGCGCTGTGGCCTGAGGATCACCGGGATGTTCCGCATGAAAGCGCTCGAAGCGCTCCACGGCCCCAGGATAGTCGAGATTGTAGAAGTGCTCATACGCTTCGCGAACCAGAGGATCGCGGTTCAGCGGGTTGGTATGCACCTCCGTGGCCCAGCCAAGCGCGGCTGCCGCCAACAAAATTCCGCATCCCAAGCGGCGCATCCAGTTCGATGCCGTTCTCAAACTCACTTCCCCTCCCTGTTCACAGGATACGCCGCACACCGGCTGACGCTCCATCCCCTCATCGCTACCGTGTTGAAACTTAAGGCTGTCTGCGTAAAATATGAGGTTCCATTAAAATGAAGTTATGCCTATCCCTGAACGGCTGAATCCCAGCTTCGGCTCTGTCTATCCGCCTAAAGTCGATTTTTTTGAGGAGGCGCGCAAGCGCCTGATCGTAGCCCTGGACGTTCCCGACGCTGCAATGGCAAATGAATTGGTTGCCCAAATGGAGAATACCTGCCATTGGTTCAAAGTGGGGCTGGAGCTGTTTATCGCCGCTGGTCCAGCTGTGCTCGAGTCACTGGTGGCTCGAGGCCATTCCGTATTCCTGGATCTGAAACTCTTCGACATTCCGAACACGGTCGCCGGCGCAGTGCGCTCTGCCTCATCCCAGGGCGTACGCATGATTTCGCTACACGCGGCGGGTGGCCCTACCATGCTCTCCGCTGCTCATGCCGCGCTGGAAAATATTGCAGACCCGCCTGAGTTACTCGCAATTACTGTCCTTACCAGCATGGATCAAGAGCAGAGCAACGCTGTTGGTCTGAACCGTTCACCGGCAGAACAGGTTGAATTGCTTGCATGTGTGGGTTTGGAATCCGGAATTCGCGGTTTTGTCTGCTCGCCTCAGGAGGTTGCCTGCCTGCGCGCAATCACTGGCCCGGCAGGAGTGCTGGTTACGCCCGGCATCCGCCCCGCTGGAGCCGAACCCGGCGACCAGAAGCGTATAGCAACCCCGGCTGAGGCCTTACGCCGCGGCGCCAGTTACCTCGTCGTTGGCCGTCCCATCACTCAAGCCTCCGATCCAGCCGAAGCCGCCGAGGAAATCCTCAAGGAAATGGCCTCGGCACTCGAAGAGTAAGTCGTTTCGCCAGTGAAAATGAGGACTTTGGGAGCCACCTGACAGGCACTCCCTTTTTTAACCATGGTAAATGCTATCTTCGGCCCGATCCGCGCCTACAGGGTGCAAGGATATAGCCATTGATGATCGGTCCTCATAGCTTTGGACTAGATGAGCAATAACAGGCAGGCCAATGCCTTGTATTCAGCGATTCATGGTTGCCCGCGAGGCCACTTTGTCACGATACATCGCAGCATCGGCCCGCGCGACAAGTTCTTTGATCGAATCACCAGGCATCCGTTCTGCCAAGCCGATGGAAGCATCCACGCGCAGTCTGATGGGGGTAGAGTTTGGCTGCAGCGTGTAGTTCCCGCAAACCCACTTGCGCAACCTGTCCATCTGTACCTGTGCCTCAGTCATGCCGCAGTTCAACATAAGAAGGAACTCGTCTCCGCCCCACCGTCCGAGGGTGTCTGTGGAACGGCATATTGAGCGTAACTCCGTGGCAAACTGCTTGAGTAATTCATCTCCAGCCAGATGTCCATGCTCATCATTGACTCGCTTGAAATCGTTGATGTCGATCATGGCAACGCAGAACACAGCCGCACCTGGCAAGGCTTGCTCGATCTGGCCTTCTACCCACAAACGGCTGCCGAGTCCGGTAAGAGCATCGCGCGAGGCAATCTCTTCAGCGGCCTCCAATTTAGCTTGATAGATTGAGACCTCGGCACGCAGCTGTTCAATTGCCGCTTTGCCTTCCGCGGTCATCCTGTCAATCGAGGTTTTCAGGATTGCCGCGCTGCTTTTAATCGACTCGCGGATCTCGGTCAGATCCTCCAGGTTGGCGATGCCGGTCAGGCGTGCAGTGACTTCTGAAAATTGCGAAGCGCAGCGCTGGTCGCGTTCGCCGACCGACTCGGCCGTGCGCGCCATCACCAGCAGAACCTCCTTCACCTCACTTGCCTGCTGCTTATGATGGATTGCGGCGCTCAGGCCCCAATCTTGCAGGTGCTCGCGCACACCGACATCTGTTTCCTCGATTGCCTTGATGGTTGCTGCCGTGCCAAGTTTTTCTCCCCATTTGTTCAGTCCCTGCTTCAGCTCCCTGCCCAGCGCAGGACAGGCATTCTGGCCGCAGTTGCCCATCTCCTGGAGTGCGGAGCGGTAGGCAGCTACAGTGGATGAAAGAAGTTCCTTAGGTCTCCGCTCTCCGGATTCGCCAGGCTCTGCATCCGTCAATTCCAGGTAACGCTTGATTGAAATCATCTGCCCTCGATGTGCTTATTGCACGTGACAGGAGCGAACATGGGATACTACAGGCATATCGGCAAAGTTACTCAGGTTCTTTAGCCCTGGATGCCGGGTTGGAAAATATGACCGACGAAGAGCGCAAATCGAAATTGCATTCCCTTGAAAGCTGTACACAAGGGGCGGAAAAAGCCTACGACGATATGTACGAGACACATTCTTTCCGCGATGCGAACGACTGTTACCGAGACGCAAAGGACTACTTCCATGCGGCCATTGGCCACGCTGAAGACCTCGGTTTAAAGGAAGAAGCGGAGGCTTTGCGGAAGCGTCTTGAGCACGTGAAAGCGGTCTACAGGAGCCAGTTTACGCAGTAGTCGAAAAATAGACGAAAAAAAGAGTTGACATAGTTCGCTTTTTATTCGCTATAATGCGCAAATGGCAGTTACTCGGCGGCAAAAAGAGATTCTGGACTTTCTTGAGTTGTTTGTGACGCGCAATGGCTACTCCCCTTCGTTTGAAGAAATCGCGCGTGGCATGGGGCTGAAGAGCCTGGCAACCGTGCATAAGCACATTACCAACCTTGAAAAAAAAGGAATGTTGGATCGAGTGCATAACCGCAGCCGCTCGATTGACGTGTTGCCACCGGGAACACGCACCCGCTCGAGCGACCGCCTGCCGCTTGTCGGCCGCATTGCGGCAGGGTTTCCCGTCGAGGCATTAGAAACCGAGGGAAGCATCTCGCTGCATGATGTAGTGGGCAACCGCGACGTTTTTGCCCTTGAGGTGCGCGGAGATTCAATGCGCGATGAGCACATTCTCAACGGCGATTATGTTTTAGTGGAGCGCGCCCGCACGGCGCGACAAGGTGAGATTGTTGTGGCTCTGCTGCATGGCGCCGAGACAACTCTCAAACGCTATTACAGCGAAGGCAGCCAGATAAGGCTGCAGCCGGCCAATACCGAGATGAGCCCCATCTATGTTCCCGCCGCGCAAGTTGCCATTCAGGGCCGCGTGCTGGGAGTGCTGCGAAAATATCGTTGAACGCCATTGCGGCTGATCACTCAGGCCATGGCGTTCATTAGATATTAAAATTCCTAACGTAAGATGGGTATGTGTCTAAAAATATCTTTTTCATTGGCTTGATCCTATGCTCAAGCGGATTGGTTTCTCCGCCTGTTGCCCTTATTGCCGGTCTCATCTACGGGCTTTCCATCGAGCATCCCTTTCATGTTGAAGCTAAGAAGCTGTCCAAAATGCTGCTTCAGGCCTCAGTTGTTGGCTTGGGCTTCGGCATGGATCTACAGCAGGTTCTTCGCGCTGGCAGTTCTGGTTTCATTTACACCGCGTTCGGCATATCCTTTGCGCTTTTACTGGGATGGGGACTGGGAAAACTGCTGCATGTGCAGAAGAGAATTTCGCTTCTCATATCGGCGGGCACAGCCATCTGCGGCGGCAGCGCCATTGCGGCAATTGCTCCGATTACCAATGCCAGCCAGGAAGAAATTGCAGTCTCGCTGGGAACAGTTTTTCTGCTCAATTCGATCGCCCTGCTGGCCTTTCCCCCCATCGGAGCGGCGTTGCATTTGACCCAGACCCAATTCGGATTATGGGCCGCGCTGGCCATCCACGATATCAGTTCCGTCGTTGGCGCCACCGCAAAGTATGGAGTTTTGGCCTTGGCTGTTGGAACCACCGTCAAGCTGGCGCGGGCCCTATGGATTGTTCCCATTACAATTGGGGTTGCCGCGTTCAACAAAAGCAAAGCAAAGGTCCAATGGCCCTGGTTCATTCTTCTCTTCTGCCTGGCAGCAGTGGCCAATACCTACATCCACACATTCCAGGCTGTTTACCCTGATTTGAAGCGCCTGGGCGTTATCGGCCTTACTGCAACTCTGTTTTTAATTGGAACCGGGCTTTCCAAGAAGACCCTTCGTATGGTCGGCGTTCGGCCGCTGTTGCAGGGAGTTCTTTTATGGATCATCGTGGCGGTTGGATCGCTGCTGCTTATCAGGGCAAACTGGATTCACCTTTAAGACAATGCTTGAGAGGGGGGAGCACTGGAAAAGGCAGCCGGTTTTCTTCTCGGAACATTTTGAGCATGAAAAAAGGTCCGGATATCGCCGAACCTTTTTTGAGAACCACTGCAAATGATGTTGGCTAGCCAGCCTTCAAGCCAGAAGCTTTTGGACTTTCTCTTCAATCACTTCCTGAGGAACAAAGCCGACGATCTGATCGGCAACTTTTCCGCCTTTAAAAAATACCAGTGCCGGAATACCGCGAATGCCGTAGCGCGATGGGGTTGCGCCGTTCTCGTCCACGTTCACCTTTGCTACCTTCAACTTGCCGGCGTATGTTACGGCCACGCCTTCCACGATAGGCGCGATAGCCTTGCATGGACCGCACCACGCGGCCCAGAAATCCACCAGAACCGGCAACTCGCTTTTGAGCACCTCCTGGTCGAACGTTGCATCGCTAACTTCAAAAACTCCCAATCCAGCCATGCTCCTCCTTGCATTTACCGCTTTCATCCAGTGTAAAGTAACCGGACCTAAATGAGATGCGTATATGGACACTAAAGTCGCAATCAAGAAATCTCAGTAAGCATCGAATTGCGCTTCTTAACATAAAACGATGAAATGAATGTATTTAAGTTGCTGCAAATAAAAAATAATTCATTCAGCATTAGAAACAATAAAAGCGCCCGGACCCAATTAAGAGTCACGGGCGCTAGAGCAGCCCTCCCCCAGAGCTGCCCACGGTGCGAATTTAGGTGTTCTAGAGGCGAAAAGCAAGCAATCTTGAGTAACAAATAAAGTAACGTCTTTGCGAGTAATTTGAGTACATAAAGTAATACACTGATCAAACTATATTTGAGCAAGAACGCGACAATTCAAGGTGCTCCCTGACAGCGAATCTCATGTATCCGCCATGACGCCGAGAACTTGTAGATCAATCAGAACTATGCATAGAATCATAGAGATAGCCTGCGCCGATTCTTTGAAATCTGCAGATCTTCATCATCGGTTCAGGCTGTTTTTTCAAAGCGTTGCGGATTTCTTCTGTAGCCTCTGGCACGCTTTCCTGGTTATCTACAATTACCAATACCGAGGGTCCGGCTCCGCTCAGTGCAACTCCCAAAATGCCGTGATCTCCGGCCAGAGGAAGCAACGGCGGCAACAGCGTGCACATAGGCGCGCGAAAGGGCTGATGAATACGGTCCCGCATGGCAATGCGCAGCAGATCAGCCCGTGCCTGTGCAAAAGCCAGACCCAGCAGCGATACGGACTGAATGTTAGCGACTGCATCAGCCCGCGAATAGGAATCCGGCAGCACAGCGCGCGCCTTGCTCGTAGCCAGCGGCTCAGCGGGCAATACCACAATAGCTCGCCACTCATCCGGAGGATCAACGCCAGCCACAAGCACATTCCTGCCCTCACAGGCTGCGGTTACAAATCCGCCCAGCCAGCAGGCAGCAGCGTTGTCGGGATGGCCCTCGAGCGCCACTGCCTCTTCGAGAATTCGCTTCGAACTCCAGCCCAGCTTTCCGAAGTGGACTGCAAGCCGAATCCCCGCCAACCGTCCGGCAGCAGATGACCCGCAGCCCATGCCGAGCGGAATCTCATTGGCCATGCGAATTGCCAAAGGAATGACCGGCCGGCCATTCCTCGCCAGCAGATTTTTGTAAACCTCCAGTATGAGATTGTCTTCAATCCTGGAACAAAGTTCCCTGTCGCGACCGGTCGCGATAATGAAAAACTCAGTAGACGCTTCAGCCTTAATCTCCAGAAAAAAATCGAGGGCTACCGCCGCGGCATCAAAGCCGGGGCCGAGATTTGCTGATGTTGCGGGCAACCGCAAATGAAGACTATCTTGACTATTGTTATTGGGAATCGAGCTTAAAGATTCGTTCATCCGGCGCTTCCCCTCAGGACAGCCAGCACAGCGGCAGGCGTCGCCTCCACCGACACTGCGTTGCGCCTCAGGCTGTCGATCCTTGTATCCATCCCAACGCTTTCCTCTTTGCTCAGCAGCGTTCCGCGATGGAAATCGATGGTATAGTCGGCATCCTTAAGCGTGTGGCCGGTCAGCACCAGAACCACTGTCTCGCAGGCAGCAACCTTCCCTTGGGCGCATAGTTTCTTCAGCCCGGCCAGCGTTACGGCAGATGCCGGCTCGCAGCCCAGCCCCTCGGCGCCTATCTCCGTCTTGGCGATGGCAATCTCGGCCTCGGTCACATCGAGGCACCAGCCGCCGGTCTCCTGAATTGCCCGTGCAGCCTTGCGCCATGAGGCAGGATTTCCAATGCGAATCGCTGTGGCGCGCGTGTGTGCTTCCACAGGCTCCAACGCCATGGCCTCATGCTGGTTGAAGAAGCGTACCAGTGGATTTGCCCCCTCAGCCTGAATTACGCTGATGCGCGGCATTCGCGCCACAAGCCCAAGCTCGTGCAACTCTCTGAAGCCCTTGCCGAGAGCAGAACTGTTTCCCAGGTTACCGCCGGGAACAATCAGGTGGTCGGGAACATTCCAGTCAAGAGCCTCAGCAATCTCGAATGCCGGCGTCTTCTGTCCTTCAAGCCGGTAAGGATTTACGGAATTGAGAAGATAGATCGGCGCTTCTTTCACAATCTGCATCAACAGGCGAAGGCAGCCATCAAAATCGGTCTTCAACTGGCAAGTCAGCGCGCCGTAGTCCATGGCTTGCGAAAGCTTGCCCCAGGCAATCTTGCCCTCAGGAATCAACACCAGGCACCGCAGCCCTGCCCGCGCAGCGTATGCGGCCATCGCCGCCGAAGTGTTGCCGGTAGACGCGCAAGCCACCCACTCAAAGCCGCGCTCCCGGGCCACGCTCACCGCCGCAGTCATGCCCGTGTCTTTGAATGATCCAGTCGGATTCATTCCCTGATGTTTAGCGTAGATCTGATCGATTCCGAGAGCCTTGGAGGCACGCAGCAAGTGATAGAAAGGCGTACTGCCCTCACAGAGCGTCACCGCATTGCCAAAGCTTTCAAGAATGGGCAAAAGCTCGCGGAACCGCCACACGCCGGAGCGGTCTAACTCCTCCGAGGAGCAGCGCCTCTCCCGCCAAAGCCACTTGAGCGCTCCAGGGTTAGGACGATCATTTCCTCTGCGTTGCCCCCACCCTGGGTACTCAACTTCAAACAGGTCTCCACAGACGGCGCAACGGAAGTCCGGCTGAGCTTCTGCTCCTGCAATCCGCGCCCCGCATCCAAAACAGCGTAACTGGTGCAAAATGTCTTTCATGCCTTGTGTTAGCCTACCAGCGCACGCCGATTTTTGCTTCATTCAAATATTTGGATATCGCCTGAATCGCTTCATTTCTGCTGCCCATCCCCAGGCTGGGCAGGCTTTGCAGCCTGGGCTTTCTCAATCGCCGGATCTTTCAACTCCCTGCGCGCCTGCTTGCCGTGCGGGCCGTCCGGATCGTACTCCAGCAGCTTGAGGTAATTCGACTTCGCATTCGCTAAATCGCCCAGATGATGCTGCGCCTCGGCCAAACCCCAATAGACATCCGGATTTTCCGGATCCAGCACCAGCGCCGACTCAAATCGCGAGAGAGCACCTTTCCAGTTTTTCGTCTCCAAATAATAATCGCCCACCTGAATGTCTTTGGACGCGGCCTCCTCGTGTGCCGGTTCCTTGCCCAGGAGTTTTTTCTTCTTCTCCGGCTGTTCGTCTTCGGGCTTCGGGAGCAGCCTCTCCAAACCCTTCAGACTGGAACTAGAATTGGCATCCGGGCCACTGCTGGTTTCCGGCACCGGGTCATCGGGGCTTCGGACCGGGTCCAGGTCGTCGCCCGGCAGCGGCAGCGGCGCGCTCTCCGCCCCGTTGTACGTTCCTGGCGGCAGCGGCGGCGTGCCTTTGGAGGGCATAACTGGAACACCGGTCGTATCTTCGGGAAATGGATTAGTGCTGGAATCCACCGGTTTCCGGCTCTTGTTTGCCGGAATGCTTTGGTCCCTGGAAGTATCCGCAGCCGGCGCCTGGGCAATCATCCCCGGCGCTGCCCCAATGCAAACCACCATCCCCAGCGCAAAAAGCAAAACTCGCTTCATTCATTTATCCTAAACTCGAATCCAGCGCCAGCTTGACCATTTGGATGTCAAGCTCCTGTTTCCTGACCGTTGACCACTGTTCTTTGTTACTATGCCCTTGATACGGCTCCCAAAGAAGGCTCACACACCCGCATGGCTCTCATTATCCGCTCTTCCGCCATCCACGCCGCAGGCTGTTACACCACTACTGTCATTCGCAAAGGCGACCACGTCGCCGAATATACCGGCCATCTGCTCACCAAAGACCATGCCGACCAAGCCTACAAGGACTCGTCCATTACCTACTTATTTGGACTTGGCGACGGCTCGATGGTTATCGACGGCCACTCCATGGCCATGTTTATCAATCACAGTTGCGCCCCCAACTGCGAAACTACCGAGGAAGAAGGCCACATCTGGATCAAGGCCATCAAAAACATCGGACCCGGGGAAGAGATCACCTACGACTATTGCCTCTATGACGGTGACAACGACGAGGCCATCTGTAACTGCGGCGCAGCCAAATGCCGAAGGACGATGTATTCTAGGCAGGAAGTTCGCCGCCGCAAGGCTGCCCAAAAAAGGGCACTCAAGAAGACCGAATAAATAGAATCGACCCTTCTGCCGATGATTGCAGATGATTAATAACCCTATAAAAACCGAGCGTTTGGTCAAACTGCTGACCTCTCCGACGCTTGAAGATTGTTGTGGCAAAGTGAAAAGGCGGTCAAGAAGCCGAAAATTGCCATGCCTATCAAGTTGACTGCGGTTCCTCTCTCCAATCGCAGACAATCTCGCGATGTTGTTCCGAACTCTCAAGAGCCCACTCCAGCAATCTCACCACACGCCAGGCTTCAATCGGCTTAACCGAAAAAGACGTCTTGCTCAGCAGCGCATCGCGAACGCCCGCATAATAATGCCGGTAATCGCCGCGAAGCGGCTCGACCGGACGGGCAACCGATTTGCCATAGACATCTGCGTGGAGCGTGCCCCAATCCGCGGCTGGCTCTTTGCCCCAGTCCGGATCGACGATATGCGTGATTTTGTTGAGTGCGGCTTCCTGCGGGTCCAGCCCCAGCTTCCAATAGTTACCCCTTGTTCCGCGCAAATGGAACCGCGGGCGCGGAGGCGTGGTCAGGCAATTCGCTCCCAGGACAACCGTGAAGCCCGGATAACGCAGGCGAAGAGTGAAGGCATCGTTCGCGCGCGCCCACTCGCGCTCGCAAAGAACCTCGGCACCGACCCGTTCGGGTTTGCCAAAAAGTACGAGCGCCTGATCAGCCAAATGCGTCCCCAAATCAAAGAGCACGCCGCCAGACAAGGGATCTTCCTTCCAAAGACGATCAACGGGAGGCGCGGTACGCCAGCGGTCAAAGCGCGATTCGAAATAAACCAGGCGCCCCAGCAAGCCTTCATTGAGAACTTTCTGAATCGTCAGGAAGTCGCTGTCCCAGCGGCGGTTCTGGAACGGAGCAAAAAAAACTTTCTTTGCAGCGGCCATTTTCATCAACTGCGCAATCTCGCCGGAAGTGGTGCATAACGGCTTGTCCACAACGACGTTTCTGCCGGCTTTGAGAATCAGGCCTGCAACCTCGAAGTGGCTTTGGGTGGGCGTGGCGACCACGAATAAGTCGAGCGAAGCATCAGCCAACATGGCATCCAAGGATCTATAGGTCGTGATGCCTGGATAGCGCTCGGCGGCTTTGCCGGAACTCCGCTCCATCACAGCGGCCAGTTCCAGTCCATCCACTGAAGAGATCAGAGGTCCGTGAAAAACCCGGCCCACCATTCCGAATCCGACCAAACCAACTCGAATCATGCAACCTCCAATTCAGCTGCTTGAGAAAAGAATAACCCTATCCTTCGAGCTTATACCGCGTCTCCGCCAGCCGGTAGAGGCGTCGCCAGACCAATCGATTCATGGTGACGACAATAGAGGCCATCAAGACAGTGGCCAACAAGAGAGAAGAGATGTTGCCGCTATCGCTAGCCGCGCTGATCTGCGCTCCCAGTCCAATCGTCTGAAGCGTTCTGCCGCCAATATGGAAGTACTCAGAAACAATCGACGCATTCCAGGCCCCGCCTGATGCGGTAATCATGCCGGTGATGAGATACGGAAAAATGCCGGGCAAAAACAGGCGTGTCCAGCGTTGCCAGCGGGTAAAGTGAAAAACCTCTGCTGCTTCTTTCAGGTCAGTCGGAATGGCCGTGGTGCCGGCAATTACATTGAAGAGAATGTACCATTGCGTTCCCATCAGCATCAGAGCGATGGACCCGATGCCGAGACCGCCGCCCATGTGAATCAGCGCCAGCATCAACACAGGAAACAGCGCTGTGGCAGGCACTGAGGCAACCACCTGGGTAATGGGTTGGAGATATCCGGCCAGCTTTGGATTGGAGCCAATGGTGACGCCGGCAGGTACGGTCCACATAGTAGCGATGGCGATGGATGTATTAACGCGCAAAAAAGTTGCCCCGGCGCCCAATAGCAGCACCCTGATATCAGCCCAGGTGGTTCCGTGCAGCAATTGGTAAGCGTGCGACAAGCCCCACAAAACAACCAGGGCCGCAAATGAACCCAGCAGCGCGGGTAACATTCGTCCGCTTTTGCGGGTCGTATCCTCCATAGGCTGAACTGTGCGGCACTCGCGGGTTTGGGAGAGCCGGTGGTAGATGTGCTCTTCCACGCTGCCCCACACGCGAACGGGCAGGCGGGTAAGCGCGCTGGTCTGCTGTAATAAAGTGAGGATGGGCGAGGTGACACGAGTAGCGGATTCCGTCTGCTCAAACTTGAATTTGTCGCTCCATGCAATCAGCGGCCGCCAAATCAATTGGTCGGTAGCAACAATAATCAGCACCAGCACAACGAGTCCCCAGAACAGGGCATGCATGTCTTGCGCGTCAGCCGCAGTTTGCAGATAGCTGCCTAGTCCGGGCAAACGGAAACTGGTTCCTTTGAATGCAAACATCTCGCAGACAATAAGAAAGAACCATCCTCCAGCTACAGATACGATGGAATTCCAAATCAGCCCGATAGCCGCAAACGGCATCTCCAGTTGCCAGAAGCGCTGCCATGCCGAGAATCGGTTGATGCGCGTTGCTTCGATCATCTCCCGCGGAATGCTCTTCAGTGAAGAGTAGAAGCTGAAGGCCATGTTCCAGACCTGGCCGGTAAAGATGAGCAGGATGGAACCCAGCTCGATGCCCAGTTGATGGCCTGGAATCAGGGCCATCATGGCCAGCATCACGCCGGGCAGAAAGCTAAGCACGGGGATGGACTGAAGAATATCGAGAACCGCAATCATCCAGGCTTCGACGCGGGGATTGTATGCGGCGATGTAACCGTAGGAGATAGCGAAAATGAGGCTGAAGATATACGCAATGGCAATGCGTGCAATGGAATAAAAGGCATAAAGCGGCAGCGCACTGACCGAATGGGAGATGACGACTGCGGGCATGGGCCGCGCCATCCAGTATGTTCCCAACTGGATGATGCCGAAGAAGAACGCCAGCCCGCAAAGCACGACGGTAAAATCGACAAGATAAGGCCATGTACGCGCGGGGACCAGTGCCTGGGCAAATTGACGAGTCGTCTTCACTCGGCATCCTCGCTGGCGGCAACCTCTTCATCTTGTGCGTCGGGCAATACAAACCGCCTATGTCCGGCGTCATAGTCGAACAGTTCTGCGTAACGGCCCCAGGTGACGGCGGTCTCAATTTGGCGCAGGCACTCCTCTTCGCTGAACTGCTCATCGAGCATATCGAGGAAGAAGTCTTCCGGGACAGTATGGTCGCTCTTGGCTTCCAGTGCGCGGCGAATCTGGCGCAGCAGCAGGACGTTGCTGAGCGCCGCGTCGCGGAAGAGTTCCTTCTGGCGGAGGATCTCCGAGTTGGCAAATTCCGTGCCGCTCGCGGTGATCGCCGCGTCGCCCTCTTCGACATTGAGGAAGCCGAGCAATTGAGCTGCATCCACAATGGGTAGCAGGTCGTCGATCTCGAAGCTCAAATCGTCGGCCAGGCGATAGATGTCGTCGCGTCCGCCTTTGTCGAGCAGCAACTCAAGCAAGCCGGCCATGCCGCCCGGCCGCGCGTGCGGCAACATCTGGTAATGCATCTGGCGCTGATCGCGCACACGAAGCTGCTGGTCGGGTGCCTCCGCCGGCGTGACATCCGGCTTGGTGAGGACTTTGTAAATGTAATCAACCAACTCCGTAAAAGGCCCGGACTTGCGGTCACGCGGCTGGGCTAGCTGCACGCGAAAATCAGTGCGGATGTGGCCGGGATTCTTGCCTAACACAATGATGCGATCAGCCAGCAGCACTGCTTCTTCAATATTGTGAGTGACCAGAAAGACAGCCTTGGTGGGCATGGTCTTGTTGGCCCACAACTCCAACAATTCACTGCGCAGGTTCTCAGCGGTCAGCACATCCAGGGCGCTGAAGGGCTCATCCATAAACAGCACTTCCGGCTCGACGACAAGAGCGCGCGCAAATCCCACCCGCTGCTTCATGCCGCCCGACAATTCCTTCGGATATGCTGCCTCAAAACCGTCCAGCCCCACAGTGTCCAGCATCTTCATGCTGCGATCGCGGCGTACTGAGGCTGAGACGCCGCGGGCCTGTAGCGGAGCTTCGACGTTATCCAGTACCGTGAGCCAGGGAAAAAGCGCAAAACTCTGAAAGACAATCGATACATTGATCTCCGCATTCGCGATAGGTTTCTCGTGCCAATAAACCTGCCCTGCCGTTGGCGTGGAGAGACCGCTCAACATGCGCAGCATTGTAGATTTGCCGGAACCCGAAGGGCCAAGCAGAGCAACAATCTCACCGGGAACGATCGATAAGTCAGTGGCAGAGATTACCTGAATGCGGTTCTGGCTCGGCTGCGCATAGTACTTCTCAATCTTCTCGGCGCGAATGATCGCTTCGACAGGCTCGGCCTGTGCTGGAACTGTGCCCTGGCCTTCGTTGGGAATGACCACTTCCTGCATAGCTGATTCTCCGGTTGGGGGTCCGCGTGTCAATGTTCGCGACCGGCGGTTGTATCCAGTGTATGACGAAGCGGTTTCAAATCCGTGAATCGGCTTAACAATAAAAGTCTATAAATTTGAGATGATTGCTTTCGGCCGGATAAGCTAAAGTTCCCGCCGTCCTTCCAGCGCCCGCGCCATCGTCACTTCGTCTGCGTATTCAATATCGCTTCCGGCAGGAACGCCTGTCGCAATTCGCGTGATCCTGACAGAAGGCCTGCGCAAAGCGTTTGCCAGCCAGTGCGCCGTCGCTTCTCCCTCCAGCGTGGGGCTGGTTGCAAGGATGACCTCGTCCACCTGGCCGCTCTCAACGCGGGCAATCAGCGTGTTGGTGCGCAACTGGTCCGGCCCCACGCCGTGCAACGGCGAGAGCGTGCCATGCAACACGTGATAGACGCCCTGATAGCCTCCACTGGAGCTTTTGGTCCTCTCAATCGCCGCAATGCTGGTTGGCTCTTCAACAACACAGACCAGGCGCGGGTTGCGGGTAGGACTGGCGCAGTATGCGCAAGGATCAACATCCGTAACGTTATTGCAAACCGAGCACAGGCGCAGATTCGCCTTGAGGCCGTGTACCGCCTCCGCCAGCGCCGCCGCATCCTCATCGCTTGCGCGCAGAATGTGGAACGCAAAACGCTGAGCGCTTTTCGTGCCCACTCCCGGCAGCTTCTTCAACTCTTCAATCAGCCGCGCCATCGGCTCGGCATAACGGCTCACGGTATACGCCTCCCTGACTTACCGCATTATGCTTTCTACTGACGAGCTTTTTGCAAATATACTCACGATACTCCCGGTAGCTTAAGCCCGCCCAGCATCCCTTGCACACTGGATTGTATCGCCTCATCCGCCTTGCGCCCGGCCTCGTTCACTGCGGCCACCACCAGATTTTCAAGCATCTCCACATCCGGCTTGTCGCCGCCCAGGCCAATCACCGCCGCCGGCTCAATGCGAATCTTGAGCAACTGTTTCTTGCCGCTCATCGTCGCAGTCACCGCGCCGCCGCCGCTGGCGCCCTCCACCACCGTCTGAGCAAGTTTTTGCTGAACCTCTTCCTGCATCTGGCTGGCTTGCGAAAGCATCTCGGAGATCTTTAGCGGATTGAGCATGGGCACTTCTCCCAACGCGAATCGTTCGTTTACTTCCGGCGCAGGTCCACAACGCTGCGCACTTCGGCCTTGAAGATCTCCTGCGCGCGCTGGACTAATGGATGGGCCAGCGCGGTCGCCTGAATACTGCCCGCAATCGGCGGAGCCATAGGGGCAGAGCTTCTCGCAGTTCCTTCACTGGGCACCACAAGCAAACGCGAGGGCGCACCCAGCCGTTGCAGTTCCTGACGAATAATCTTTTCCGCCTCGGCATTAACAGTAAGCGCAAGCATCTTTTTGCCCATGCCTGGCACTTCAATACGCAAACTGGAACCATCAATTGCCCATTTGCCTGTGCCCAATAACTGTCCCGCGGAAACATGACCGCCCCCGGCCAGTAGAGTGCAAACGGCTGCACGAATGGTATGAATATCTGGCGCACCCGAAGCCCCTACCGCCGCCTGCGGCGCCACCGCCAGCGCGCCCTCCGTCAGCGTCTCAGCATATCCGTTGCTCCGCTCCTTCGCAGCTGGAAACGGCGTCGCCGCCAGAACCGGTCCACCAGAAGATTCCCCCGCAGCCGTCGGCCGCTCCATTGTTAAAACCGGCGCGGAGCCGGAGCCGGCCTTCCCGCCGGCCTCCATCTTCGCTCCCGTTCCCCAACTCCCCCCCGCCGGTCCAAACGGAGAAAGCGGCGTCGCAGCCGGGGCAGTAGCCGTCGCCTGCCGCGCAGGAGTTGTCGCCGCCCTTGGCGCAGAACTCCCCGGCAGCCCTGCCGCCCGCGCACTCCCCAAACTGCTCAGTAACTCCTCAATCGGCAGCAGCCGCTGCGCATGAATCAGCTTCAGCAGCCCCAGTTCCAAATGAAATCTCTGCTCCTGCCGGTAATTCAAATCGTCAAACGTCCGCAGCACAATCTGCAGGTTCCGCGTCAACTCCTCTTCGCTGAACAGCAGCGCCGTCCGCGCCGCCCGCGCCCGCTCGTCCGCGGAAATCTGCAACAACTCCGTCTGCTCCCCGCCCAGCTTGGCCATCAGAGTATTCCGCAAATACCGAACCATCTGCCGCGCCAGCGACGACGGATTGTGCCCCGCATTCACCAGCAGATTCAACTGCTCCATCAGCTCCGCGCTCTGCCCTGCCGCCACCGCCTCCAGCAGCCTCTCAAACACCGCATTCGGCACCGCGCCCATCAGCTCGCGAATCTGCGCTGCCGAAAGAACCGCCTTGCCATCCTCCAACGGAGCCGATGCAATCGCCTGGTCCATGATGCTCAGCGCATCCCGCATCGACCCATCGCCGGCCTCCGCCAGCAGCGCCAGAGCATCCTCTTCGGCCACCACCTCTTCGTGCCCGGCAATCATCCTCAACTGCGCCAGAATGTCGTCATACTTCACCGCATGAAAGCTGAAGTGCTGGCAACGCGACCGAATCGTCTGCGGAATATCCTCCGGCTGCGTCGTCGCCATCATAAAAATCACGTGCGCAGGCGGCTCTTCCAGCGTCTTCAGCAGCGCATTAAACGCCGCGTCCGTAATCTGGTGCGCTTCGTCGAGAATATAAATCTTGTACTTGTCCCGCGACGGCGCATACCGTGCCGCGTCCCTCAGTTCGCGAATCTCGTCAATCCCGCGATTCGTAGCCGCGTCAATCTCAATCACGTCCACCGCGTTGCCCTGGCGAATCTCAATGCACGAGTCGCACACCCCGCAAGGCTCCGGCGTGGGCCGCCCCGCCGAGCCCACCTCCGTCCTGCAATTCAACGCCTGCGCCACAATCCGCGCAATCGTCGTCTTTCCAATGCCTCTGTGCCCGCTGAAGATGTACCCATGCGCAATCCGGTTCTGCGCCAACGCATTCAGCAGCGTCCGCGTAACGTGATCCTGCCCCGCCACGTCGGCAAAGCGCTGCGGGCGGTACTTCCTGGCTAGAACCTGGTAACCCATGGCCAACCCGCTCCTTAAGGCCAGCCCAAAACCAAAGGCCGCCTAAAGGGGATTGTATCGTTCCACCCCGCAACCGCGACGCAGTGGAAATCGATGGACGCCCGGCTTACATATTGGTGACATTTCAGGTAATCCCGCGAACCAGAACCCTGCGGCGTTGCACCCCGTTATTGTCAGGATTTGCGGAGTCCTATTAGTTGCCAAATACCTCTCGACGAACCTTGTCTACGAAATCCGGAGCCGATATAACATCGCCCCAGAGGTACAGCTCACTGGCACTTGTCGGCACAAGATCGGTGACCTTGCTGCCGTATTTTTCCCGAACGATTTTGCTGACTTCCTCAAAGCGCTGATACCCCTCCCAGACAGCCGGTTCCGAAAACAACACCCGGTCGCCATATCGAAGCACTGTGCGATGTTCATCATGGACCTCAATAAAGTCCCAGAGTAACGCGAAAGAGGGGACATCCAGATCAGGCAACTGGTCGCTGCTTCTCAACTTTTGTGCTTCATAAATTTTCCGCAACTGCGCCATCATCTCGGCTTGGAGAACGGCGGTTGGATCCCCAAAGGACCGCATCTCTTCGAGTGTCGGATAGTTGACGGTCGCGAGCATGGGGGCATGAGCAAAATCACATTTTGGACATGAGCTATCCATCAGCTCCCTGTAGTAGCCAACCGATCCTTCCGAGAACTTCCCGCTCCAGTGGCACCGCGGACATTCCAAAACCGCGGACTTCCAATCATCGTAGTAGTTGAAGTGCTTGATATCTGGATTGATTTCCAAGGGTTTGACCTCCAGAATCGTTTGTACCCAGCGGGTTGCCCGTGTAACACTCTTTGGACATTTGTCCGCGGTAATTGCCCATTCAGCAGGTATACTTCAACCGCATGCCAGCAACCCTGCCAGCCTGAACCGAACAACAGAACTTCCACTTAAAAAACAGCATAACTGTTCGAACTGCCGGGACCACCACAGTGAATCAGGTCTCCACCAACACAAAAGGTCCAACACACCATGCTTGCCCGCGGAGAGGTGTGCCCCCGCCGCGTGTTAGTGAACTGCGCTAATAGACATGTCGTATATCCGCGCATTCATGTCATCAGTCCGCTTTGTATTGTACTTAATTCCTATGCCCTTCGAACGGTAGGATGCCCAGTAATTGATTACACCATCGCCGCCAGAACTGTCCGGCGGGCCAAGAATACTTTCAATCTCTTTCCGGGTATTTTGAAAAGATAATCCAAATGGTAAATTATCCTGATACTGATTGTAACCATCCGCGCCTTCAGAGTAGAAGAATATAGCTTGCAACATATCATACGTAGTGAAATCCAATGAAATTCCTTCTGGTTTGAAGCTGTAATAGTAGCTGTCAGAATACCGATCAATTATCGGAGTACCTAGATTCGACAGCCATGCCTTCATTTCCGCAGAGTTGATATCCTTACCCAGCATCGGAAGAGCCTTTGCTGCCGCTGTCACCGCTTTCCGAGTAGCTACTGGATCCGCTTTCATTAATGCTTGTGCAGCATCTGCCTCTGCGGCTTTGCGTGTAGCCGCCACTGCCTCCTTCTTCCGTTGTGCTTCTATGGCCTCCGCTGCGCGAGCAAGGTCTGCAGTCCAATTGGGGGCGTAACGCCAGACCGTGCCCTCGCTGACCAGGATTCCGACCTTTTTCATTATCTCTGTCAATGTCCCGCCCTCCCAACGAGCGCAACCCTCTCGGCACGATGGACAGGAGGGTCTCTGGATAGGGACGGCACATGTAGCCCCGTCTAATTTCATCTTTCCGGTTCCTTCTTCGCTGGTTACCAACGCGCCCTCTTCAGTAAAGTCGACTACGTCACCGCCGGCCTGTGCCGCCTTCTGGAGAATGGCAGCTTGAAGTTGTTGAGTTATTCGAGACTCTGCCTTTTTCCCATTCACTGAGGCATGAATCGTCCCTATCAGGACGTAGCCTTTGCTTTTTAAAGCACTCTCATTGTCGCTGGTGACCTGGGCGGGAGTGGGGCGCGCATCAAGCTTCTGCTCGATGGTTGGCGTGAACGTCGCATGGACGCCGCCTTGCGCCCAGACCCTGGCGGGCCACAAAACGATTGCTATTGCTGCTGCGAACTGTAGAGCCTTGATACCCCCCACTCGCATTGCAGAAGTCTTGGTCACGGTACGCCTCCGCTGCCAGTATGACTTGCGCTTGCGCGCACCCGGCAAGATCACATGGCCACAATTTGGCGGTTCTTGTCGGTGAGTTTCGTCACATACATATTTGGGGCTGGTGGCCCGCCCTTAACATGTCTATAAAGTTGGTGCCTATCCTTCCGCGTTCTTTGCTGAAGGATGGGATACCGCTAAACTCCTCACCACCCGTTAACCAAGCCGACTCCGCTAAAAGGAATCTCCCGCACCTTGCAGATCATTACATCCCTCCGGCGCACAATTGACTGGTCAGATAAAGGGGTTTTGCCTGACCCCTGATCCCTGACCCTTGACCCCTGTTTTTTGCCCCATGATGTGGCAAAAACAGCCGATTCCGCCCCAAGAACAGCCGCTTTCAAGCCATTTTTGGGCCTCAAAATTTATTAAGTAATCATAAATAAATCACATACGCGAAAATTATCCCTACCCCCCAATCTTTCTTTCCGAACTTTTGCAGATAATCTTCAGCGTTGATTTCAGTAAAAAACGAGCTGTGGTTGACCTGGTAATGTCCGTTGATGCAGAGATTTGGACATCCGGATCGCCGGCTGTTCGCCATAGCCAGGCGTACCTCGATCCGGCCATTACGCCGGATGCATTTCCTTGCGAACCTGGGCCAGAATATTTACATAAGCGCGAGCGGCTTCAGTAATAACTTGCGGAGTTCCTGCGTCAATGGCAGCCAGGTTGACCAGATCGCTGCCGACACCGAGCGCGCGGGCACCTGCGCGGAGAAAGTTCGCTGCGGTCTCCTGCGTGACGCCGCCAGTGGGAATCAGTTTGAGGTGCGGGAAGGGCGCGAGCAGGGCTTTCAAATAGCTGGCTCCGCCTACAGCCGAACAAGGAAAAATCTTCACATAGTCCGCGCCGGCATCCCAGGCGGTGATGACCTCGGTGGGTGTAAGCGCGCCGGGGATTGAGAGCTTTTTCAGGGCTTTGGTTGCAGCTACCACTTCCGGATGAAAGCTGGGGCTGACAACAAACTCTGCGCCAGCTTCGATGGTGGCTTCTGCCTGTTTGGCAGTGGTAACGGTTCCCGAGCCGAGCAGAAGCTTATCTCCATACTCGCTCTTGAGTTCCCTAAGCAGGTCAACAGCTCCGGGGACAGTCATGGTGACTTCAACCACCGTGACGCCGCCGGCGATCATGGCCTGGACGACGGCGTGCGCCTGAGTTGAGTTGCGGGCACGCAGGACAGGAATAAGGCCGATGCGTTCGAGGGTTTGGGCTGTAGTTTCTGTCATTCGATTCTCTTTCATCCAATGCTTGGCTAGCGAGCGATGCGCGCGGAGCCGCCTATGATGATGCGTTCAACTTCGGCCAGCGTGGCCATGCTGGTGTCGCCGGGGGTAGTCATGGCGAGCGCGCCGTGGGCAACACCGCAACGGAGAGCCCATTCAATGGGCTTGCCGGCAAGCAGGCCGTAGATTAAGCCAGAGGCAAAGCTGTCGCCGCCGCCGACGCGATCGCAGATGTCGATATCGCGCTGAGGAACGTGGACGATTTGGCCTTCGTAGAGCGCGATTGCGCCCCAGGCGTTGCGGCTGGCTGTCTGGGCTGTACGCAGAGTGCTGGCGATGAGTTTCAGATTTGGATAGCTGGCAGCTACTTCGCGGAGCATCTCTTCGTATCCGGCGATCGGCAACTCGGCAAAGTCTTCGCTGACGCCTTTGATTTTGATGCCGAGCATCGCTGAAAAATCCTCTTCGTTTCCCAGCAGCACATCGATCTTGCGAACCAGTTCGCGATTCACTTCCTGGGCTTTGGCCTTACCGCCGATGCTCTTCCAAAGCGAGTCACGGTAGTTGAGGTCGTAGGAGACTGGGGTTCCGTTGCGCCGGGCCGCATCCATAGCTTCAGCGGCCACTTCGGCCGTGGAGGCAGAGAGCGCCGCAAAGATGCCGCCGGTGTGGAACCAACGGGAACCATTCTGGCCTCCGAAGATTGAAGACCAGTCAAAATCTCCGGACTTTACCTGGCTGATGGCGGTGTGGCCACGATCAGAACAGCCAACAGCCGCGCGCACGCCGAAGCCGCGCTCGGTGAAATTGAGGCCGTTGCGAACCTCGCGACCAACGCCGTCGTAGGGAACCCAGCGGAGCAGCGAGGGATCGACGCCGCCCTGCAAGAGAAGATCTTCGATCAGGCGGCCAACGGGGTTATCGGCAAGCGCGGTGGCAATTGCCGTGCGCAAGCCAAAACAGCGGCGAAGGCCACGGGCCACGTTGTACTCACCGCCTCCCTCCCAGACCTGAAATTGGCGGGTTGTGTGAATGCGGCCCTCGCCGGGATCGAGGCGAAGCATGACTTCACCCAGGCTCAGGCAATCCCAGCGGCAGGAGGAATCAGGAATTTGGAGTGTATTCATAGGCATCCGTTGACGCTCCACTAACAGACTATCGCGCCATCTTGGACGAGAAACACAGAAGGTCGAGGAAAACGATAAAAACTGCGTCTGGCTACTTCAATCCGGCAGAGGCATGCGCAGTAATTCACCTTCGCTTGTAGGGCGGCTTCTTCTGAACCGTAGCCAGCTTGCCTGTGACTGCATAGCGGCGACGCTCGACCGGCGAGGAAAGCACGAGACTGGTAACCGGATTGCCGTATGGAAGAAGAGCTTCAATCAACGCTTCGAGATCGGCCATATTGGTTGTGGTGATCTTGAGAAGAAAGTCGTCGCCGCCAGTCAGATGGTGACATTCACGCACTTCTTCAAGAGTCTGCACAAATTCAAGCAATCGGTGATAGTGCTGGCCGCCACAACTCATGCGAATGAAAGCCATCACTTCGAGGCCCAGCGCTTCGCGGTCGATTTCGACGGTGTAGCCACGCAGAATGCCAATCTCTTCCATCTGCTTGAGGCGTTCGGCGGTCGCTGTGGGCGAGAGGCCGATGCGTCGGCCGAGTTCTGCAAGACTCAGGCGCGCATTGGATTGCAATTCGTCGAGAAGCTTTCGACCATAGGTATCGAGCAATGCCGTGGAATCCATCGTCATTGATAGTCATCATAGCGTTTTAAATTGGCATAATCAATCACTGCCGTGCATTTCTGCTGTACCGCGGCTCTTTGCCCGCCTACTATCGGCACTATGGATGCCTTAATTCTTGACGGCCAGCCGTTGACCCTGGCCGAAATTGAAGCTGTTTCGATCAACCTCCGTCCAGTGGATATCGCACCTGCAGCTCTGGCTCGCGTGACTGAGAGCCGGAAACTCATTGAAGAGATTCTTGCGGCTGGACAGACCGTTTACGGAGTCAACACCGGCTTCGGCAAGCTTTCAGAAGTGCGCATCCCCGAGGACAAACTGACTCAGTTGCAGATCAACCTGGTGCGCAGCCATGCCGGTGGGGTGGGTCAACCCTTGAGTGAAGCCGAGGCGCGGGCGATGCTGCTGCTGCGGGCCAATGTGCTGGCCAAGGGATTCAGCGGCTGCCGTCCGGCGTTGGTCGAACTGCTGGTGGCTATGTTGAACGCTGGGGTGCATCCGGTAGTTCCTGAAAAGGGTTCTGTAGGCGCCAGCGGCGACCTGGCGCCTTTAGCGCATCTTGCGTTGGTTGCGATTGGCGAGGGCGAGGCGTTTTACAAAGGCGAGCGGATGGCCGGCGCAGAGGCGATGCTGAAGGCCGGCTTGCAGCCCATCGTGCTGGCTGCAAAGGAGGGGTTGGCGCTGCTGAACGGGACGCAGGCCATGACCGCGGTTGGCGGGTTAGCCGTGGCGCGGGCCAGGCGCGTTGCGCAGTTGGCCGATCTGGCTGGAGCGATGAGTCTGGAGGCGCTGATGGGCACTCCGGCAGCATTCGATCCTAGAATCCTTGAAGCGCGTCCACATGCGGGACAGATTCGGGCGGCACAACACCTGGTTGAGCTGCTTGCCGACTCACAGATTCGCGAGTCGCATCGGGAGCATGATAAGCGAGTGCAGGATGCCTATTGCCTGCGCTGCATGCCGCAGGTGCATGGAGCTGTCAGGGATGCGCTGGAACATGTGCGGCAAGTGCTGGAGGTTGAGTCGGGCTCGGCTACGGATAATCCGTTGGTGTTTCCGGCTGATTCGAACCGAAAGTCAGTTGGTGGAGCGGTTATCTCAGGGGGGAATTTTCATGGCGCGCCACTGGCTTATGCGTTTGATTACGCGGCGATTGTGATCACCGATTTGGCTGGAATCACCGAGCGGCGCATCGACAGGATGCTGAATATGGACATTAACGAGGGGTTGCCGGCGTTTCTGTCGCCTGATCCCGGGCTTTCTTCGGGGTTTATGATGGCGCAGATTGTGGCTGCGGCACTGATCAACGAGTGCCAGGTGCTGGCGCATCCATCTTCGGCAAGCAGCATTCCCACCGACGGCGGCAAGGAGGACCATGTGTCGATGGGCATGACCGGAGCGCTCAAATTGCGCCAGATTGTGGAGCATGCGGAGCGGATTGTGGGCATTGAGCTGATGTGCGCGGCGCAGGGACTGGAGTTTCGCCGGCCGCTGAAGGCCAGCCGGGAGGTGGAGCGGGCCCACGAGGCAGTACGGGCGATTGTGCCCAAACTGGAACAAGACAGGGTTCTGGCGCATGATATTGAGGCGATGGCGAACGCCGTCCGGCGCGGAGCATTTGAGCAATGGTGCGCATAGGATTTTTTGTAATTTGCTCACGGGCGTGGTTGAGGCTCTTGTCACCAGGCGAGCGTGTATTCTATTGTATACAGGACACTTACGTTACAGCCCAGGGTAGTTTTTCGATCCCGGACGCTTCAGAATATGTGCAATTTTGCTATTGATTTTTAAATTAAAAATACGTAAAATAAGAATGTAATATTTTGTCTGGACCTGCTTCATCCCCTCACTCAGGGTTCAGGATGGATTAACAAACCACATTTTCTAAGGACTGCACATCAATGGCAAAGCGTCGTGGAAATCCGAATTGGGGCAAGCCGGAGCCCATAGGCCCGGTTGTACCCACAGTGACCTCCTTCGAGCAGATTGTGAAGGAGTTCAAGCTCAGCCCGGACCAATACATCCGGTCCACCCGTTTGCGGGAGTGGGCTCGCCGGAATAAGAATTCCAAGTACATTCCTGAGGCTCTTTTAGAAGCCTGGGGATTTGAAATCGAATCCGCTTTGTAATTCTCTCTTCTCCTGAATCTGTCTTGTGAAAGCGCTGCCTTCGGGCGGCGCTTTTGCTGTTTACGGCTGGTCGTAGAGTAGCTGATACGCATCAAAAACCGGCAGAATCCGAGCGATTTTGAGCCTTTTTGACTCCAAAATGGCTAAAAAACGGGGCAAAATCAAGGAATATTCCGTTACTATTTCGCCAACAGTTTAAGATGTAAACATATGAATTAATTTAAGTTACGGGAGACTCGGCGACTGGATAAACGGCCTTCACAGGGTAGGGGTGGAGTGAAAGGCAAACCGGGCGTTGTTCATGCTTCAGTTGTGCGCCGCTTGCAGTTAATTTTATGCAATCTCCGGCGCTGAAAATCGTGGTTTCCCATGTCCTCTGAAATGGGGCCCGAGCAGCTCGCCGCGAGACTGGTAAAGGTTCTGCGTCTCACCCATCTCAAAAGTGAGATGTGGGTCACCCGGAGTGTTGATGCCTCTGATACTTGCCACCCGCCCGCTCAGCGCGATAAAGCTGCGCTGAACGGGGCACAGTTTCTCAAAACACAGTTTCCTAAAGCCTGCACAATCGTGGATGGCAATTTGCTACTTATTGAGCATCTGGAGCATGGCTTTCACCTCGGCGGCGTGGGGGCCGTCGGGGGCAAGAGCAAGATACTTCTCCAGAGCCTCTCGCATCTCGGGGATAGACTCGATTTTGCCATTTTCTATTGGCGCATCGGCAAAGAGGACAGAGCCGAGGATGAACCAGGCATTGGCCCTGTTGGGGTCTGCTTGCACGCACTTGCGGCAGGCGGTCGCTGAATCTTTCGTGTTGCCGTTGTTGTAGTAGACGGCGCAGATATTGAAGTAAGCCTTTCCGGCATTGGAGGCCAACCCGGCGGCCTGGTTATACAAATCAATCGCCTCCGTGGTGCGCTTGAGCTTGAGCAGCGCATTGCCCTTGCCTATGTAGATCTCCGAGAGGCCGTCTTTCCACGCGGTCATGGGCTGACCATCGGCGGGCTTTTCCTGCTGCGCCGTGTCCAGAGCACGATTGTAAGTTGCCAGGGCATCGTCGGCAGAGCCGGAATAGAGCTGCGCATTGCCGAGGAACCACAGGTTTTGAGAGGATGCCTTTTGCAAAACCAACTGCTGCGCGAGGGTGATGGCGTGGGGCCAGTCCCGAGAGAGCATGGCCTGGTTATATAGAGCTGTCAATGGGTCAGGATTTTGTGCGCTGGAGATTTGCGGGTTGACCGGCATGGCGAAGAGCAGCGGCATCAGAACGACCGCGATCGTTGGAATGGACCTGTGCATTGCGTACCTCCGTTCATTGCAGACGCCTGGCTTGATGGAATTGTATCGCTTCTATATCGGGCTGAAATAGTCCGGGCCTGAAGGCCTCACGGTCGATTGCATTTGTTCGGGGATCTGAAGACCCATGCTCCCTCCGAATTCCTGCACTTTTGCTGTTTGCGGCTTCATCGGCGAGAATGAAGGAGTCGATGCCTGAAAATACACGAATCTTCGAACCTCCCTTTATTGATGTCCCCGGCGCATTGGCCGAGGTGCGCGCCGGGCGCATGATTGTTGTTGTTGACGATGAAGACCGGGAAAACGAGGGCGACTTAACGCTGGCCGCCGAGTTCGTAACGCCGGAAGCTATCAATTTCATGGCAAAGTTTGGCCGGGGATTGGTTTGCCTGACGCTGACCGAGGAGCGGGCAGATTATCTGCGGCTGTTTCCGATGACGCAGCAAAATTCGTCTCGGTTTGGCACGGCGTTTACGGAAACGATTGAGGCCCGCGAGGGGGTGACGACGGGGATCTCCGCCGCAGACCGGGCTCATACGATCCGGACGGCGATTGCCGCGAAGTCGACGGCGGCAGATCTGGCGCGGCCTGGGCATATTTTTCCGTTACGCGCGCGCAATGGAGGCGTGCTGGTGCGCGCCGGGCAGACAGAGGCATCGGTTGATCTGGCGCGGATGGCGGGGCTGAATCCATCGGGCGTAATCTGCGAGATTATGAAGGACGACGGAACGATGGCGCGCGTTCCGGATTTGATTCCCTTCTGCAAGGAACACGGGCTGCGGATTTTGACGGTGGCGGAGTTGATTCGCTACCGGCTGCGGCACGAGCGGTACATTGTGCGCGCGGGCGAGAGCCGCATTCAGACGCGTTACGGTGAGTTCCGCATGATTGCCTATGAGAGCCAGGTGAATGGCGGCGAGAGCCACATTGCGCTGGTGCGCGGCGATTTGTGCGCGGACTGTCCCGCATTCCAAAGCGGCTATGCGGCGGCAGACAAAACGGGTATGCGGCCACCTTGCGAGCGACCGGTAATGGTTCGGGTTCACACCCGGTGCACTGCAGGGGATGTTTTTGCGGCTGACTGCCGATGCCGCGAGATCCTGGACCAATCGATGCGCATGATTGCCGAGGAGGGTTGCGGCGTGGTGCTTTACCTGCACAACACGTCTCGGGGCTTTGAAATTGATCCTGCGCCGGCCCAGACTCATGTTTTCGATGCAGGCGGAGCGGCAGCACTGCCAGGCGCGCCCGAACCGGAGGGTGGGCGGCTTGTTCTGCACCAGGAGTTGCGCGCACGCGAAGGCTCGCAGGCACGCACGGGGCGCATTTTAAGGGCGATCGGGTTGGGCGGGCAGATTCTTTCAGACCTGGGCATCCAGCGCATCCGTCTGCTGTCGAATACCCCGATGCACATTCCGGCGCTGGAGGGATTCGGGCTGGAAATCGTGGAGCAGGTGGCGATTCCGGTGAACACTGCGGCAAAGTGAAGTGATGCGAGAGAGTCAGACTTCCACGACATCCCCTTCACCCGGCGCGAGAAAGAGATTCGCTTCGAGGCCATGCTGGCGAGTGTATAGGTCGTAGTAGCGGCCACGCTGCGCAAACAACTCCGCGTGATTTCCGCGCTCGACAATAAGTCCCTGCTCAACGACGAGAATTTGATCGGCGCGGCGAATGGTGGAGAGGCGGTGGGCGATGACGAAGGTTGTGCGCCCCTGCATCAACTGGCCCAAGCCGGCCTGGATCATGGCTTCGGACTCGGAATCAAGCGAGCTGGTGGCCTCGTCGAGGATGAGGATTCGCGGCTTAGCCAATAGGGCACGCGCAATGGAGAGCCGCTGGCGCTGGCCGCCTGAGAGCTTTACGCCGCGTTCGCCGACGATTGTGTCGTAGGCATCGGGAAAGCGTTCAGCGAATTCGTCTACGCGGGCTGTGCGGCACGCAAAGAGAAATTGCTCCTCCGTGGCGTCTGGTTTGGAAAAGAGAATGTTTTCGCGGATGGAGCCGTCGAAGAGGAACGAATCTTGCAGCACGACGCCCAGTTGCGAACGGAATGTGTTCAAGTCAACGTGCGCCAAGTCAACATCGTCCACCAGGACACGGCCTTTCGAAGGCGTGTGGAAGGCGCAGAGCAGGCTGATGATGGTGGATTTGCCTGAGCCTGAAGAGCCCACAAGCGCGGTCACCGACCCTGGTTGGGCGACAAAGCTGACACCGTGCAGGACGGGCTTCTCCGGGTCATAAGCAAACTCCACATCTTCAAAGCGCACCGTTCCCTGAATGGGCGGCATTTTCACCGTGCGGTCTGGGCTGCGGTTCTCTTCCAGCTCTGACATCAGTTCGTTGGTGCGATCGAGACCTGCAAAGGCTTCCGTCAACTGCGTGCCGATGGCAACAATCTGGAAGATCGGCGCAGTCATAAAGACCAGGAACATGTTGTAGCTCAGATAGTCGCCAAAGGTCCACTTGTGGGCCATGATCAAATGCCCGCCCATGCTCATCACAATTGCAGTCAGCAGGCCCACGGCAGTGGTTGCTGTAGCCGAGAGAGCGCTGGTCATGGTCAGCGATTTCATTACGTTGTCTAACAAGCGGCCAACGCCTTCGGCAAAGACACCCGCTTCGCGATCTTCGGCGTGGTAGCCCTTGATTACGCGGACGCCGCCGAGCGACTCGGTGAGCCGGCCGGTGACTTCGGCATTGATTTTGCCGCGCTCCCGGAAGATTGGACGAATCACCCTGAATGCGTATTGCAGGACGAAGACGAAAGCGCCCATCACTGCAAAGGCCGTCAATGTCACTGAAGAACTGAGGTGCAGCAGATAAATAAAAGCCAAAATGGCAGTGAATAACCCGCCTACAAACTCCACAAGCCCCGTACCAACCAGGTTACGGACGCCTTCGACATCGGTCATGATGCGCGCAACCAGCGTTCCGGTGCGGTTTGCATCATAGTATGAAACCGAAAGCAGCCCAACGTGCCGCTGGACCTGGCGGCGCATCTCGGCGATCAACCGCTGGCCGGCCTTGGAGAGAAGTTGTGTCAATGCGAACGAAGAAATTGCCTGTATCACCATGGCGGCAAAAACAACTGCGATGATTCCCGGCAAGAGTTCCGGATGCGGGTGATCCTGGTTGAGCACCTTATCCATGAGTGGCTTGGAAATATACGGCATGACCAGCAGGGCCACGCGGTTGATGACCATAAGTCCCATGCCGGCCAGCAGCAATCCCAGACGCGGGGCGACCAGAGACTTTATCTGCGGCCAGATTTTTTTCAGACTCGGCCTTCGTTTGGGCAGGTCGGCCTGAGCGGCGCGTGCGCCGCCTCCACGCGGCGAACTCTCCGCGCGCCTGCCCATTGCCATTCCGCCACCTTGCCCGTGAAATCCGCCCATGCGCTAGACCGTCCCCGCACGGCGGGCGTTGATGAAAGAGCGCACGCAAAGGAGAATATAAATGAACATCAACAGGGCAAGCGTCAATTGAGATTCCAGTGCCGGCGTGATTGGATCAAGGCCAAATTCGGTTGTGCGGAGATAGCCTCTGACAGCAGAGCCGGCTCCGCCCAGGAAACCCACCAGACCGATGGTCACGTTAATGTGCATGAAGAGCTTGCGGCGGCCCTCGTTGGGACTGATCGCCAGTAGGCCTCCGACTCCGAGTGCCAGGCCGATCCAGGTGGGAATCAGCGCGGTGGGATGTTCGCTGCCGGTGCCAATGTAACCAGCCAAGCCAAGGGCAACCAAAAGAACAGCAAAGACCAAAGTCACTTTCGCCATGTGAAACCTCCGTTATCTATTCTTTCATCTGACGTGCGGCAAGGCACCCGCGATGCTATTGATTTTGTTCATCAAAGGATGAAACTGCTGAAACCCGCCGCAGTTGGATTCGGCAGGCTGGGCTTCACGACCCGACGACGCAAATGCGTATCAGGAAGAACAATGTCACATTGGATTGAAACCAAGGAATGTGTGGCGCAAGTTATTGATTCTATTTGGCTGCCCCCCAGGGAGTCGAACCCCGATATGCCGCTCCAGAGGCGGCTGTCCTACCATTGAACGAGGGGGCAACAAGAAGGCACAGACTCCTTGCAGCCGTGCTGACTGGGGTCACGGCAGGGCCGCCGAAAACCTAAGAAGCCAACTGGTTCATCATAAGGGGATTCCCTGCCCTGGGTCAACCTGTAAGGAGGATGAGTCTCACGCGCGATGGCTAGGATGATTCCCTTCTCTTATTCCTCTCTTAAAACCTGCAGCGGACGCAAGCCCAGGATTCTGTAACTCGCGATCCAACCGGTAGCCGTGGCCAGCACGGCTGTCCCTATGAGCGCAATGAACGTGGCTGCCCATTCTATGTGGAAGCCTACTTCGAGTTTGCGCAAAAGGACACGCGTGAGCAGGTTGGCAAAGACCACGCCAACCGAGCCGGCCAGCAAGCCCAGCACGCTGAACTCAACGCTAAAGGTGCGCACAATGCGCATTCGCGTTGCCCCGAGAGTTTTGAGTACTACCGCCTCGCGCATACGGCGGAAGCGCGTGCTGGCGATGCTGGAGGCGAGAATCATGAGGCCGGCAAAGATGGAGAACCCGGCGAGGAAGCGCACGACGAAGGTGATTTGATTGACGACGCTTTCGATACGCGCGAGAACATCGGCAAGATTGATAACCGTTACCGTGGGATAGGCCGCGAAGAGCGCTCTCTCCATGGATGCCACCTGGCGAGGGTCAACATGCGCTCCGCCGTACCAGGTGGCAATCTGGTCTTTAAGCTGATTGGAAGGCAACATGAACGGAACACGCGCTCCGAGATGCTGGCCGTCGGCGCGGTAGATTGCAGAAATTTTTAGCGTACGCGCCACGCCGCCAATTTCCAACTCGGCTGTTGAACCGAGGCTCAAGTGCAGCCGCTCAGCCACGCCCTCACTGATGGCTAGTTCCGCGGCGTCCGCGCGGGTCCACCACTTGCCTTTCGTTACCTTGTCGCCTGCGGGAGGAGTGTCGGCCCAGCTAAGTTCGGCATTCTCAAGCATCCGGCGGGGAAAATGCTGATCTTTCATCTGCTCCACCGGCTTGCCGTTGAGCGAAACAATGCGCCCAGAAACTACAGGTATTAGATCCAGAGCCTGACCAGCAGCCTGATTGACGCCCGGCTGGTGCGCAAAGAAATCTTTGACTCCTGCGACTTCATCGGTGGTGACATCGATCAGAAAAATATTCGGCAGCGAGGGTGAAGCCGTTTCGCGGATGTCGCGCACCAGAGTTGATTGCATGAGATAAACCGCTAGTATCAGCATGACTCCGGTGCCGAGCGCGGCCAGCACGGCTGTCGACTGATTCCCTGGCCGATAGAGGTTGGAAAGGCCGTGGCGCAGGAACGAAGGCAAATGCAGCCGGGTGCGGTTGAGCAGGAAACGCAAAACTCGCAAGGCTGCAAATGCCAGCAGCAATAGGACTATCAATGCAATGGTGAAGAGCAGAGCGAACCAGCCGCCAACTTTGACGGAGTCGGAGAGCGCCCAGGCGATTGCGCCCAGCGCGGCGATGACGACGATTGAGATTCCCAGTTGCAAGCGGCGAGCCCACCAGCGTGCAAACCAGCCGCCGATGCCCTGCGGTCCCTGCTCGACCAGCCTGCGTAAAACCAGCACTGGCCTGACATTGCGCACGTCGAGCAGCGGCGGCAGGCAGAACAACAATGTAGTCAGCAGGCCTGTCCCAAGGCCGGCAGCGATAGAGCGCCAGGGAAAATCTAGCGCCGCATGAACCGGAAGCAACTTGCCAAAGACCGCTGGCAGCGCGGCCATTACGCCTACGCCCGCAGCGACACCTAGAAGCCCTCCGGCCAATCCTAAACCCAGTGTTTGAAGAAGAAAGATGCGCAGCAGATCGCCGGAGCTGGCGCCGACAGCTTTCAGAATGGCCAGCATGTCCATGCGTTGTTCCAGATGCGCGTGCATGGCCATTGCGACTCCAATGGCGCCGAGCACCATGGCGACAAGACAGATGAGACTTAGAATTGCGGTTGCGTTGTCGAGCCCGCGATTCAAGCCGGGATTGCCTTCGCGAAAGTCCATGACCTGCGCGTCGGGCAGAGCCGATTCAACCTGTTTGCGCAGGGCAACAGGGTCCAGGTTGGCAGGCAGCTTGAACAAAAGCCGCTGGCTGGCCCGACTGCCGGGCGCAAGCAAACCGATGCGCACCAAAGCTGCTTGCGAAATCATTACGCGCGGGCCCAGTCCGGCTCCGGCGCTGAGGCGGTCCGGCTCCTGCTTCAGCACGGCGGAGATGCGGAAGTTCTGACCGCCGAGGCGCAATGTTTGGCCCACATGCGCATTGAGACGGATCAGGAATTCATCGGCAACAACCGCTGAATCGCCGTCGAGAGCCTGCGCGAGGCTCATATCCGGCTCCAGTTCCGCTTTGCCGTAGAAGGGGTACTCGGCAGGATCGACAGCTTTGAGCGAAACCAGCAAAGGCACAGGATCGGGCGGAACGGAAGCCATGGAAACCGTCTCGGTGACCCACGTGGTGCGAATTGCGGCTGGCTGAGCGATGGCCTTGATTTTGTCAGTTTCTACCGCTGTCGGCTGATGAAAAAGCCGCGCTGTCAGATCGCCGGCCATCAGCGAACGCGCCTCGGTGGAGAGTGTGCGACGGAAACTATCACTGAATCCACGCACGCCAACGAGCGCAGCAACGCCGACAGCGACAGACAACACCACAAAGCCGAACTTGCCCGGAGCGGAGCGCAGATCTCGCCAGCCAATGGCGCCGGCCCGCTTCCAACTTAATGCGCGTTTAGCCATTGTGCTCCTGAATCGCTGACTGCACCGTGCAGGGCAAAGTATCTTCCACAATCATGCCGTCGCGCAGCACAATCTTGCGGTCGGCGCGGCTGGCGATCTCGGGGTCATGCGTCACCAGCACCAGAGTTGTGCCATTCTTGCGGTTGCGCTCCAGCAGCAAGTCGAGCACAAGGCGGCCATTGGTGGAGTCGAGATTTCCGGTTGGCTCATCGGCCATCACGATAGGCGGCTCGACGACAAAGGCGCGGGCAAGAGCAACACGCTGCTGCTCACCGCCGGAAAGCTGCACTGGATAGTGACCGACGCGCTCCGTGAGGCCGACTTCATCGAGCAGACGGCGAGCTTGAGTCAGACCGCTGCCTTCGATGTTGAGTTCATACGGCAGCAAGACATTTTCAAGAGCCGTCAACGTTTCTATCAACTGATAGGACTGGAAGACGAAGCCGATTTTCTCGCCGCGAACGGCTGCGAGTTCGGTTTCCGCGAGATTATGGATGGGCACGCCGTCCAGCCAGATTTCGCCGGAACTGGGCGTATCCAGGCCGGCAAGCAGGCCGAGCAGCGTGCTTTTGCCGCTGCCACTGGCGCCGACGATGGCTACAAATTGACCGGCAGGAATGGTGAGGGAGATGCCCTTGAGAATCTCCACTCGGCGCGCGCCGTTTTGAATCCATTTTTTTGCATCCCGGACTTCGATCAAGCTTTCCGCCTCCGCTCTTCGCTACACTGTACCTGTGGACGTTCGCCGCAGGTTAATCGTTTCGTTTTGGCTGATTCTTTTGGCTGCTCCGCTGCTGGCCGCGGACCGGCCCGTTCTGGTTTGCTTCGGCGACAGCATCACCGCCGGGTACGGCCTTGAAGCCGGCCAATCTTATCCCGATGCGTTGCAACGCGATCTGGATCGCCGTGGCTATCACTACAAAGTCTCAAACCAGGGTACAAGCGGCGCTACGACGAAGGATGCCGTTGCTGATTTGCACTCTATATTGCTGATGCACCCGGCGGTTGTCATCGTCGAGTTCGGGGGCAACGACGGCTTGCGGGGCCTTCCACCGGAACAGACTCGCCGCAACCTGAACACCGTGCTGACCACGCTTGAAAACGCTCATATCAAAATTCTGCTGGCCGGAATTACGCTTCCGCCCAACTACGGGCGCGAGTACATTCAACAATTTGAAGAGACCTTTCGCGATTTGGCAGCCAAGCACCACACCACTTTTATTCCCATGATTTACAAAGATCTGATCAACGTGCCGGGAACCATTCAGCCGGATGGCATTCACCCCACCGCCAAAGGCTCCGAGATTATTGCGCGAACGCTGTTGTCCGCGCTCGCTCCTCTCCTTCGAAAAGGAAATTGAATCCGACAGCCTTACCCTATTCCTGCCACCGGCTGAAAAAGCGTGCCTGCTATGCGTTTGGCGATGCCTACCAATTCGCGCTGACTGGCGAAAACTTTAACAAGCGGCGCGCTGGAAAACTCCGGCAGATTGGCCTGCGCACCGTTGCGCAGACGGCCTAGAGCGACTGCATCGCCGGTGACTGACGGCATCTCTGGCAAGAGGTTGCGCGGATGTATGCAAAGCGTCTCCAAGGTCTCAACGTTTCCGGTCAGCGGCTGCAATTCGTCAAGCGAGTGCGCTTCAGCGAGCGAGAAGACCCCGGCCTGCGTTCGCCGCAGACTGCTCAGGTGAGCCCCGCAGCCCAGGTCTTGACCCAACTCATGCGCCACGGATCGAACGTAACCTCCGGCGCTGACGCTAATAGCAAAGGCAGCCTCTGCTCCGTTGAGTGCAACAATCTCGAAGTTGAGGATACGGATTGTGACGGCCTTCAGTTCCACTGGCTTGCCCTCGCGGGCAAGTTTATAGGCAGGGGTACCGGCAATTTTTTTGGCGGAGTAGGATGGCGGCATCTGCTGCATCTCGCCATGGAAGCGGCTGGCAGCGGCACGGACCTGCTCCAATGTTAACGATTGAGCGAACTGCGGCCATAGATCCGGGCCGGCAGGTTCGCCATCGGCGTCGCAGGTGTCGGTGGCGAAACCGAAGCGGATTGTGCCTGTGTAGCTCTTTTCTGCTGCGGAGAAATACTGCGCCAGGCGGGTATATTTGCCCATCAGCAGTGGAAGAACGCCCGTGGCCATAGGGTCCAGCGTGCCAAGGTGGCCAATGGAGCGTTCGCCGGTAATTCTGCGGAGAATCCCCACCACATCGTGGCTGGTCATGCCGGCTGGTTTATCGATAACTAGAAGCCCGTTCACTATTCCACTTTAGCTGACAGGGCTTCCTTTCTACACGCCGCCTTCTCCAGGTTGCCGAACCAACGACAGAAACTCCAGCCGCGTCTCCTTCGAGCGGAAGCAACCGACCATGGCGCTCGTGACAGTGGACGAGTGCTGCTTTTCTATGCCGCGCATCATCATGCACAGGTGGCGCGCCTCGATTACGACTCCCACCCCCTGCGGTTCGATTGCGTGCTGGATGGCGTCGGCAATCTGGCGCGTGAGGCGCTCCTGAATCTGCAGGCGCCGCGCGAAGACTTCAACGAGGCGGGGAATCTTGCTGAGACCGATGACCTTTCCCTTGGGGATATAGGCGACATGCACTTTGCCGAAAAAGGGCAGCATGTGGTGCTCGCAGAGGGAGAAGATTTCGATGTCTTTGACAATGACCATTTCGTCATAGTCTTCATCAAAGAGCGCGCCGCGCAGGATCTCGGTTGGGTTCTCGTTGTAGCCGCGGGTCAGGTAGGCCATCGATTTTTCGACGCGCCCCGGCGTGGCCAGCAGCCCTTCACGGGTGGAATCCTCACCCATCCGATTAATAAGCTCGCGGATAATCGCCTGCGTGCTGACCTCGCTCAGTCCTTCTTCAATCTCTGATGCCCGTTGAATCGCTTTACTCACTGCTACCGGTTGCGCCATGATTCAAATCCTTTTGCCAGGGGAAACTGGGCTTGGTTTTTACTCTGCTATACATTCAAAGAAATTATTCTCGGTCTCTTCCACGCGAACCCGCTCCAGCTTGCCGGCGGACAACGCATCCTTCAACAGAGCAAAGACCACTCTACAGAGATTCTCCGTGGTGGGTACGCGATTCACAAAGAGTTGGTCGAGATTGAGATTGGTGTGGTCAAAACGATCAATCACTTTTGTTCGCACCACTTCATCTAGCGCGGCCAGATCAAGCACCATGCCGGTTTCAGAGTTTACCGCTCCGCCAACCAGCACTTCGATAACGTAATTGTGCCCGTGGCCATTGGGGTTATTGCACTTGCCGTAAGTGGCACGATTCTCTTCCGCCGTTAGCGTATCAGAGTGCAAACAGTGGCTGGCAGAGATCATGTAGCGGCGGCCAAAATATGCTTTCATGGCTCACCCCGATATTCCGCAAATATCTCCGGTGCCTCGTAGATGCGAACGCGGTTGAGTTGCGCGCCGGCTGCGGCGATTGCGGGCTGAAGCCGATTCCAGGCAGCGATGGCAAGGTTTTCAGTGGTCGGGATTTTTGCGGCAGATTCAGTCGCCGCAAATTCGGGAACATCGAGATTCAGATGGCGATGGTCCCAGGCGGCGAGCACCTCGCGTTCCATCAAGTCCTTGAGCCATTTCAGATCGACCACAAAGCCTGTGACAGGGTCGGGTTCGCCCGCGACCGTGACCTCCAGCGTGTAGTTGTGTCCGTGACCGTTGCGATTGGCGCAGCGGCCAAAGACCTGATTGTTCCTTTCGTCGGACCAGGCCGGATTCCAATAAAAGTGTGAAGCGGAGAAGGTGGCGCGACGCGTCAGATAGATCATTCCGGTCCTCACTGTTGTAGATGCTTTTGCATCGGTATACGCTTCATTCACTCAAAATTCAAGCAACATAATTCCTGCCCTTCCAGCTTACGCGCTTCAGGATCTTGTGCTGATACCAACTGGCATAGAGCAGCAAGATAAAGAGTGGCAAGCCGAGCGGCGAAATTGCGCAATCGACAAAAGGAAAGTTGGATTTGGCTACGCGGCCGTAAAAACGGAATAGCGTGCGCACCCAAAGCAATGCCAGAACCCATCCCGCAACCAGCCATTGCGCTGAATGCGCAAAGATTTGGGCATTCCATAGTTCGATCGCCAACACCGGCAAGGCAAAGAGAAGAAAAATATCGATCAGGCGCCATAGGGCCAACATGAGGCAGTTATCGAAGAGTAGCGCGAGGTTCTTTGTCCAGCCTTCCAGCATTGCCGCAGTTGAGCGGTACATGCGCGTGGAGACGGCGTCCTCAGCATAGCGGAAGCGCAGGCCAACTTTGCGCCGCTTGGCCAGAAAAGCCAATTCGACGTCCTCCAGAATTTTGTCGGCAACTGCAGCGTGGCCGCCGATGCGGCGATAGGTCTCGCGCTCGATGAGCAAAAACTGGCCGTTTGCCGCGGCGATGCGCTGGGATGGGTCAGAGACTTTGGCCGGCGGATAGGCAAGCGCAAGCTCGCAGAAGACAAGCGGCATGAGCGAACGCTGCGCGAGACCACTCGTAATCTGCCGCGGCGAGTAGCTCAACATTCCCACTTTGTGCCGGGATGCCTCATGAATGGCTCGTTGCAGATTTCCAGGCTCATGTACAGTGTCAGCGTCAGTGAAGAGAAGCCAGCGGCCGCGAGCACGTTTTGCCGCCGTCCAAACGGCTGTGTTCTTTCCGGTCCAATTGGGCTCCAACTTCCCTGCCTCGATCACCGAGACTCCGGCAAATCTGCTGGCAATTTCAACAGTCCGGTCGGTTGAGTGGTCGTCCACGACAACCAACTCCCAGTCGCGGCCCAGTTGGAAAAGCTCCTCGGACTGGCTGATCAACGACTGAAGGCAGGCGGAAAGGCAATCTTCTTCATTGCGTGCGGGAATGATGACGGAGAGTTGCAGAAGTTGTTCCGGCTCTGGCTGGTCAAAGACTGTTCCCCGCATCACGGGCAGCGGAGCCAGTTCTCCGGGCGTATCTGAAAGCCCCAGAACCGGTGTGAATGCGGCCTTACCGGCGTCGCTGCCTGCCAATTTCTTCTCCATTCGCGCACTCCCTTTCAATGCGGGCCTTTCGCTCGTTATTATAAGTATGTGCGGTTCCCTTGGCTTATCTCTTTCGGCTTGTTGTTACCACTAGCGCTGATGCCTGGCTGCGATCGCGGCGCGCATCCCGCGCAAACCGGGCGGCCTGCCCCGGATTTCACGGTCTCCGACGGTTCAACTACCGTTCATCTGGCCGGTTATCAGGGGCATATCGTATTGCTCAATTTCTGGGCCACCTGGTGCGCTCCCTGCGTGGAAGAGATGCCATCGCTGCTAGAACTGCACCACGAGAGGCCGGACCTGGCGATTCTGGCGGTCAGCGTCGACGAGGATGCGTTCGCGTATACCCGCTTTCTGCTGCGCAATCATGTGGACCTGATTACGGTTCGCGACCCTGCCGAAAAAGCCGCCAGGCTTTACCACACGGACGGCTGGCCTGAGACCTACATCATCGACCGCAAGGGTATCATTCGTCGCAAGGTGGTCGGCCCCACGGACTGGAACAGCCCGGAGATCCGCACCTATCTGAACAGCCTGTAGATTCTTGCTATCATTTCCTTATGACCACGGTTGAGATTCACTTTCGCTATGCCGCGCCGCCCACCGAGGCGGTAATTGCCGCATTGGCCAGCACCCGCGAGGTTTACGGAATTCGCAGGCTCAATTTTGACCGAGCTGCCCACACACTGAGCGTGGAGTATGACGCGACCCGGCTCAACGCCGCCGCAGTGACGAAACTGGTGCGACAGGCTGGCCTGGAGATTGTTGAAGAACTGCCTGTGGTTCCTGCTTAACCGACTCTGGAATTGACGCCTGCGCCAATTGCGCGAGCGGAAGAACCCTGATATTCTGTGTATGGCTTTGCTTGCAGCCGAACGTGTGCGCCCGTAGCTCAGCTGGATAGAGCGACTGACTACGAATCAGTAGGTCGGGAGTTCGAATCTCTCCGGGCGCACCATCTAAACCACAAATTATCTATCACATGCGGCTTGGCGGCCGTTTTTTGCTTTTTATGGACAATTCTGGAATGTGCCGAATTATGTGCCACCGGAGAAAATTTCGACGGCTCTTTCGATTCGACGGGCAGGCCAGAATCGAATAAGGCACTGCGGGAGCGATAGTCAACAACCTTCTGGATGCGCTTATAAGTGGTTATCGACCGCAATGCCGCAGGTTTTACAAAAAGGCAATGGGCAGAGTGACGGCGATTTTTGCGCCGCCTTCTTCCCGGTTGGAAGCTTCAGCAGTTCCACCGTGCGCCCGCACCACGGCATCGATAAATGCCAGCCCCAGACCGTGGCCGTTCGAATCTCTTCCTTTCACTCTTTGCTCGAACAAAAATGAACAAATCTCAGGATCAAAGCCAGGTCCATCGTCTTCGAGGATCAGCACGGCAGCATCGCCTTCAACCTGGAGCCGCAGGTTGATCGTGCATCCGGCGGGAACGTGCTTCAGCTCATTGTCGAAAAGATTGGCAATCATGCGATGGATCAGCGCGGCATCAGCCCCAATAACAAGTGGGCCGTTGCTGTGCAGCCTGATCTGCAATCCCTTTTCGGTCATGGAAGGCTCGTAGAGGTCAATCATGACGCGCAACAACTCTTCCAGGTCGAGCGGAGCCCGGTTGAGACGAAGCGCGTCCGCCTTGGCTTCGGCAACATCCAGAGACTTATTTAAAAAATCAGTCAAACGATCCAGCTCGTCAATAGCGGAAACAATAGGCTCGGACTGCTCTACTAGAATGGCCGACGACAGCGACATTTCCAGCTTGCCGCGAATCGCGGTCAGCGGGCTGCGCAGATCGTGGGCCAGTGAATCAGTGATCGTATGCAGTTGGTGCATCGAATTTTCGATACGGTCGAGCATATGGTTGAGAGTCAGAGCCAGGTGACTGACTTCGTCGTTTGCATCTGCCGTGGGAACCCGCGCAGTGAGGTCCGAGTGTCCGATTCTCGATGCGGCCTCGGTAATCTCTCGCACATGGCTCAACATGCGCCGCGTGGTGTAAAAGACAATGCCGAATCCGAAAAAAACAAGCAGCAGCCAAAGCAAAAAGAACCGCAGTCGCAGGTTCCTCAGCACCCGCAGCTCGTCCCGCTCTGAGAGTCCAAGATAAATAAGACTGCCATCATTCAGGCGATCAGAAGCCACACGAAAAGGAACGCCAAAGCCCTGGACATACAGATCGGTGGGATGATCGGATGCAATTTTGGAGGACTGAATAGCCTTCATGCTGGGTGCGCCGCTTCCCGCGCCAACCCAAAGCTGAAGCGAGCCATCTCTTCCGGTTTGCAGAAAAAAGACAGAATCGTTTGAACTGCCTTCCGTGGGCAGCTTATTGGGCACTTCCTTGCCCGCCAGTTCCGCGACCTCGCCGACCACGCGATCATAGAGAGCGTCTTTTGGCGTCCGCTCGGCCACATCGCCCAGCACCTCGACTTCGCCCGATAACCAGGCGTCGCTGCGGCGCTGGATGTCGTCGGCGACAAAGCGATGAAGAAAAATGAAGGCCAGCATGGTGCCGCAGGCAAAGGCCAGCGTAGCCCACAGCGAGATGCGCCATGCGGCAGAGCGCATCCTGGGCTTAGCGGTCCTTGAGAACATAGCCCACACCTCGCAGAGTTCGAATCAGCGGTTGCTGCCCCTGGCCATCGACCTTGCCGCGCAGGCGATAGATATGAACATCCACGACGTTGGTGTCCGGTTGAATGCGCATGCCCCACACCTGGTCGAGAATCATTGAGCGCGTCACCACGCGGCCTGCATTGCGGCAAAGATACTCCAGCAGAACAAACTCCTGGGGCGTGAGCTGCAGGACCTGTCCTGAACGGGTGGCTTCACGGCGCAGCAAATCCAGCTCTAGATCAAGAACCCGCAACCGCGTGGTCTCGCTGCCGGGAGGACAATTGCGTTTGAGAAGATTGCGCAAACGAGCCAGTAGTTCAGCAAGCGCGAATGGTTTGGTCAGATAATCGTCGCCGCCTTGCTCCAGTCCGCGAACCCGGTCATCAACGCTGCGACGAGCCGACAAGATAAGTACCGGCGCGCGTACTCCCAGCTGGCGCAACTTTATGATCAGGCTGATGCCGTCCTGATCGGGCAGTCCAAGATCGACGATCAGGGCGTCGAATTGGCCATCAACCGCCAGCCGTTCGGCCGTTTTTCCGTCCGAAGCTGCTTCCACCTGATACCCTGCCTCTTCTAGCGAAGATCGCAGGAATTTCTGGATGTCGATTTCGTCCTCAACAAGCAATAGGCGCATGAAAGGATATTAGTTCATCGCAGCCAGATTTTCATCGTTATCCAGCGATCAATAAACAAGTCACACATTACACAAGCAATCCATGGATGAACATATTGTCATGGAGTCTTTGGCTTGCCGTCATATACATGAATTAGACTCGGACACAGTCATAAAATGCACAACCCTGATATGAACAAATTGTCATGAGAATAGGTGCTATCCGCCGCTTTCCAAAGGCAAAGCGAAATCGTCTCACTCATGATTTGCAATTGAGCCAGCCACGCGGGTGAACGACTTGCGTGATTCTCACCACCTGCTCAGTCTTGAACAGCATGCAGAAAGAGAACGAGGAGACGCGTGCACACTGCGCTACGCATGAACACATCCAACGAAATGCAATTCGCCGGCGTTTTCAGAACAGGTCTTCCACTGTCCGCCAATCTCGACTCTCATTTTGAGGAAGCGCTTCGTCATGTGCTGGACAATCCGGGCAGCCTGGTTCGCCCGCGCATGGTGTTTTTAGGATCAGTGGCGTACGGGCTTGACAACAATCGCGCCTCCGACCTGGCTATCGCGCTCGAATATTTCCATACTGCCTCGCTGCTCTTCGACGATCTGCCGTGCATGGACAATGCATCAGTGCGGCGCGGAGTTCCCTGTGTGCATCTGGCATTTGGAGAAGCAGGAGCGATTCTTACCGCGCTGGCGCTTATCAATCGCGCCTATGCGCTCATGTGGCGGGCAGTCTCCGGTTCTTTGCAGCCGATCCAGTTACGCGCGCTGGCCTATGTCGAGCAGAGCCTCGGAGTAGAAGGCGTACTCAATGGACAAAGTCTCGATCTACATTACGCAACCTTGCCTCACACCAGAGAGACAACGGAAGCTATTGCGCGCGGCAAGACAGTTTCTTTGATCCGGCTCACGCTGGTTTTGCCGGCCATGCTGGGCGGTGCAACAGAGCGGGAGATTCATCTGCTGGAACGGATCGCCTTGTACTGGGGCCTCGGATACCAGATGGTGGATGACCTGAAGGATGTGCTCGGAAGCAATGCCCCGGCGGGGAAAACCGTTGCTCGCGACACGCTTCTGGACAGGCCCAACGTAGCCTCCGCGATGGGTGTTCCCTGCGCTATCGCGCGGCTTACGCGCATTATAAACATGGGCGACAGAGCGCTTCGTCAGCTTTTGAAAACAAGATCGGGAATGTCGTTTCTAGGAAAACTTCGCGGCGATTTGGAAGGGGAGCTTGCCCGGGTTGTCGAGAATCATCTTGAAATACCGGCTGGAGCGCTCCCTTGATCTTTCTCAAATTGATTATTACGAATCTGCGCCGTCATCGCATCCGTTCATTCATCAGTGTTGCGGGCATTGCCTTCAGCGTGGCAGCCATGCTGACCGTGGTCACCATTTTGCAGGGGGCGATAGGAATGTTTTCCGGCATCTTGTCGAGTGACAGCGAAATAATTGTTTTTGAGCGTAATGTTTCCGATCTATTTTTCAGCAATGTTCCTGCCGCAGCAGTGGCAGAGATAGCAAGTTGGCCGATAGTCTCTCATGCGGACCCGGTTCTTTTTGGAATAGTCTCGAGCGCAGACCACCCCATCATCACCTGCTTTGGAGTTACCGCGGAAGATGCGCGCATCCGCAAAGCTACCTGGGTTGTGGGAGATCGCCTCGCTTTCGCACAGCATTCTGATGACGTGGTTCTCGGCGAGCGAGCAGCGGAGTTTCTCTCCGCCAAACCCGGCGACCATGTACCGATTGGCCACGGTATCTTCCATGTGATTGGAATTCTCAAAACAGCGAACGGTTTTGAGGATGGCGGCGTTTTTATGCCGCTCAGCTCCGCGCAAAACTTTTTTCACAAGGATGGAAATTCCTCAGTTATCACTATCAGGCTGCGCAACAAGGACGATGCGGCCTCTTTTAAATCGCTGGTCAAAACGAAGTTTGCCAACCTTATAGGCCTCGAAGACGCGGAGTTTACCCGATCCTATTCGCAGTTCAGAATTCTCGAGGCCACGGCCTGGGCGGTGGGCGGATGCGGATTGCTTATGGGTGGGCTGGGAGTTGCCAACACCATGATCATGTCAGTGTTCACGCGAATTCGCGAGATTGCGATCCTGCGCGTGAACGGCTTTTCGCATACGCAGATTGCCGCAATGATCTTTGGTGAGTCAGCGGTTGTGTCTTTGCTGGGCGCGGCGCTGGGTTTGCTGAGCGGTACCTGTCTATTGTATGCGCTCAAGCTGGTTCCCGCGCTCCATGGTTACGTGGACGTGACGATTCAACCGCTCGTGATGCTGATTGTGATTCTACTGGCTCTGCTCTCGGGAATCGCAGGCGCGCTTTATCCGGCTATCTATGCAATGCGCGTCCGCGCGGTGGAGGCGTTGCGCTTCGAATGAAACTTCCCGAGACTCAGCCCGGCATTCAGACTCGCATTGTCCTTCGCGCGGAGAACGTGTGGAAGAGCTATGAAGATGGAGCGATTGAAGTGCTGAAAAGCGTGAGCTTTGAGGCTATCGCAGGCCAAACAGTCGCGCTTTGCGGCCCGTCGGGTTGCGGCAAAAGCACGCTGCTGCATTTGTTTGGCGGCCTCGACGCTCCAGACCGCGGGTATGTGTCGGTCAACGGCATCGAAGTCAATCGCCACCGCAATCTGCTGCGGCTTTTGCGTCACGAAGTCGGATTTGTCTTTCAAATGCACAATCTGATTCCCGATCTGACGCTAGCGGAAAATTGTCTTATTCCCACTGTGGCTGCCGGCATTGATCACCGCATTGCGCAAGCGCGCCTGCTGCACCTTGCGGAGCGAACCGGGCTTACACATCGCCTCGGCCAGCGCATTCAGAAACTCTCTGGCGGAGAGCGCCAGCGTACAGCTCTTTGCCGCGCGATGATGAACAAGCCGAAGATATTGCTGGCGGACGAGCCCACCGGCTCTCTCGATGAGCACACCAGCAGAGCTGTCTTTGAGCTGTTGCTGCACATCGTTGCCACGGAGGGCGTGACCTTGGTGATGGCCACGCATGATCGCGGACTGGCGGGACGATGCGACCGGTTGCTGGAGATGCACGACGGGAGACTTTATGAACCAGCATCCGCCTGAGGCGAATATCTCTCGTTGCAAAGCTCCTCACCCGGTAGCCAGCGCGGCATGGCACGGCTTGTTCTGGCTTGTCATTGCCAATGCTATCGGCGTGCTGCTCTCTCTTCTGCTGCTCTTTCCCGCTCTCAATTGTCTGCTGGGCGAATGGACCTATGGCCGCTGGGTCATGGTGCACATGAACCTGGAACTTTATGGCTGGACGAGTCTTCCGATGATAGGATTTCTCTTCATCGTCTATGGCGCGGATCGCGGGCCACTGGCGCGATGGTGCAGGCCCGTTCTGTGGGCATGGTCGGCAGCGCTCGGAGTGGGCGCATACTCCTGGCTTTCGGGCTACTCCAGCGGCAAGCTATTTCTCGACTGGTCCGGCTATGCACGCGTCAGTTTCCCGCTGGCGATGATTGTGTTGTGGATGCTGCTCTCGGTCTCATTCGCTCGCACATCGAAAAACCCGGCTCTTGCCGCGCGTGGCGCAAAGCTGCTGGGCCTCGTGTGTTTGCCGGTTGTTCCAATTGTGATGTACCTCGCATCCAGCCCTGACTTCTATCCGGCCATCAACCCTGACACCGGCGGCCCTACTGGAGCGAGCCAACTTGAATCGTCTCTGATTGTTGTTGCGATTCTGCTCGTGCTTCCGTTTGGAATTACTCGTCGCAAAGCCGGTCGTTCAGGTGCAGTTGCTATTGCCTGGATAATTTTGATTGCTGAGTCTCTTCTATGCCTTGCGCTTGGCCGCGCCGACATCAGCCATCATCTTCCGGCGCAATACCTGTCGCTCGGCAGCCTTTTGATCTGGGCGCCGCTTACGCCGGCATATTATGCGGCTTTTCAATGGCGAGCGATAACTCGACGCTGGCGCATTGCGTTTTTATGCTGGTGGTCGGCGTTGGTTGTCAGTGGATGGATACTTTTTCTTCCTGGCATCCTCGACCATTTCAAATTTACCGATGGCCTCGTCGGCCACTCGCTGCTGGCGATGGCAGGCTTTACTTCCAGCCTGCTGATCTTTGTGATGGTTCAACTGCTCGGAGAGGATGGGTGGATTTTCAACCAGACTCGATCCTTTTACGGATGGAATATCGCAGTGCTGGTCTACGTAGCGCTGATGACAGCGGCGGGCTGGCGCGAGGGCTTTGACCTAACATTCACCATTGTTCCAGGCACAATGCGCAACGCTGTTTATATTCTTCGTCTGGCGGCTGGCGTGATGATGCTGGCCGCCTCGCTGGACTGGCTCATCGGCGCAACTTCGATGCTTCGCGAGCCGGATTCAATTCTTATTTCCCAGCCCTTTGCCCAGGAGAACACCGCATGAATCGTTCCATCCTCATCGGCTATCAGTTATTGATTGGTATCTCTGACGCCTTCACTGGCGCTATGCTGATCGCCGCACCGGCTCTTACACTCGGGATGCTGCGTCTGCATGCGCCTGACGATGCGCTGCCGTTTCTCTCGTTCATTGGAGCCTTTGTTCTCTCCGTTGGCCTGGCATGCCTTTATGGCGCGCGCGAAATGGTTCGCCATGCAAGCCCGTGCAAATTGGAGGCTGTTTGGCTGATCACGGCAATGATCCGCGCCAGCGTAGCCATCTTCGTCGTTACGCAGATCCTGACGCACGCGCTGGAAGCAGGCTGGCTCTTCATCGCATTGTTTGATGGCGCCTGCGTTGTGTTCCAGGCTGCGGGCCTTCGCAATGGCTGGTTGAAATATGTTGCGCGGTAGAATGCGTTTCGCCGGATGGCAAGGCGCCAGCCTTGTTGCGATTACGTACGTCTACTTCCTGATCTTTGCTCAGTTCGCATTTCTCAAGCGATTGACGCTGCTGGGGGCATGCGGTACACATTTGAACGTTGTGATGGCGGTGATGGCTGCCGGCGGAATTCTGCTGAGCCTGCTGACGCCGCGGTTGAGTCTATGGCCCTCGCCAAACGCGCGGTTTCGCATTGGTCTTATCGCTTCAGGCTCTGCGGCATTTGCATCCCTGCTTCCACTCAGCCTTGCCATGAGCCTTATGACTGCGTTCCTGATCGGCGCGGGCCTCGGCCTGCTCACAGTAACACTGGCGACCTACCTCCGTCAGTGGACAGGCAATCGCAATCCTCTTCTGCTGGCCGGCCTGGGAACTGGCATTGGCTATTTTATCTGCAACCTTCCCGCGCTCTTCACGGCATCCGCTGAGATACAAGCTACGGTATCAGGCTTGCTTTGTCTTGCTGGAGTTTGTGTAACTCTGGTTCCCTCAGCGGCGACACCGGAAGTATCAGAGATTCCGCAGCAATCTGCTTTTTCCTTTTTCCGCGTTTTGATTTGCTTCACAGCGTTGGTATGGCTGGACTCTGTTGCGTTTTTTATCATTCAGAACACACCGCAACTGAAAGCGGGCACGTGGGAAGGATCGATTCACCTTTGGAGCAATGGATTGCTTCATCTTGCGGCAGCACTGGCCAGCGCATGGTTGCTTAGCCGTCGCCGCCTCTCGTTTGTGTTTATCTCATCTTTTTTCACGTTGGGATTAGCCTGCCTGCTTTTGCTTGACCCGCATCGCGCAGCATTGACTTCCATCTTTTACCCTATTGGCGTCTCGCTTTACTCGGTAGCATTGGTTGCCTATCCCTCGCTGCTCTCTCCAACCGTTTCTATTGACGAGCGAGGCCGCCAGGCAGGATGGCTTTACGCCATTGCGGGATGGTTTGGATCAGCGATGGGAATCGGCATGGGCCAGAACCTGGGTTATGTGCCGCCCATCTTTGTGCTAGCGGCGGGAACATTGATTCTGCTGCCGATGCTGCCCGGACCGTTCACATTCTTTTTGCAACGCAAACGCGAATTGACTGTAACGGCAGCCTTGCTTCTGGCGGCTTTTTGCCTGAATCACTTTCATCCCACCGCGCGTGCCACCTCTCAGTTGTCGCAGATTGAGCGGGGACGGCAGGTTTATATATCTGAAGGGTGCATCAACTGCCACACGCAATTTGTGCGCCCAAATTCGCCGGATGTTTTGATGTGGGGGCCGGCAAAGAGCCTGCAGGAACTCCGGCAAGAGCGTCCGCCGCTGATCGGCAATCGCCGCCAGGGACCCGATCTTTCGGAAGTCGGCGGCCGCCGCTCAGCGGCCTGGCTTAAGGCTCATTTTTATGATCCAGCGGAAGTCAGCGGAGCTTCCATCATGCCCTCGTATGCTTTTCTCTTTCGCGATGAGCGCGGCGGCGATCTTGTGCGTTATCTGCAAAGCCTGCATGGAAACGGAATGCCGCAACATCTGATCGAGGAAGGAAGCTGGCGCCCATCTTCTACTGCCATTGCAAATGCCAGTGCGCTCGATGGCGAGCATAGCTTTCAACTTCATTGCGCCACCTGCCACTCTTCGGGGGGGCGAACCCGATGGGCAGCTCACTTCAGGCGGCTGCCTCCAGATCTTGCCGCTGGACCCTTTCTGCATCTTCCACCTTCAGTCGACAGCGCGCAGCGCAGAGATCTGATTGCACGGATTGTCAAATTCGGAATACCCGGAACCGATATGCCCGGACACGAATATCTGTCCGACAACGAGATTGCCTCCCTCAGTCTGTGGTTGTCGCAGAGCATCGGACAACTGGATCACAACCGATAAAACCGGCATCAATACAGGAGAAAATCATGAAGACCATTTCTGCAACTCTTTTTTTTGCGCTTCCGCTGGCACTCGCTCCAATTGCGCATGCCCAGCATCAGACTTTCACCGTGAATCCGGATTCAAGCAAAGTTGCTTTCTCTTTGGGCGGAAATACGCATCACGTAGACGGAACCTTCCGCGTGCAAAGCGGTGCGGTTGAATTTGACCGAAGCAAGCAGAGCATTTCCGGCTCTGTGGTGGTTGCGGCAGGCAGCGGCAATAGCGGCGATCAAGGCCGTGACAAGAAGATGAACACTGATGTGCTCGATGTGGCGCACTTTGCCGAAGTCACTTTTGCGCCCAACGGCTATCAGGGAGCCATAGCGGCCACTGGCGACTCCACTATCCAGGTGACCGGCGTCTTTACCCTGCACGGCACGCCGCATGATTTGACGGTCCCCATACAGATTCACATCGACGGATCCAGTCTTACGGCCAAAACGCGCTTCGCAGTTCCATATGTGAAATGGGGGTTGAAGGATCCCAGCATCTTCATCCTCAAGGTTGCCAAAGAGGTTGATATCGATCTCACACTTGCGGGCAGTCTCTCTCCAATGAAGTAGAGGAAAATACCATTTGCTGCCAGATAACACCAAGCCAGACTCACTCTGCCGGATATTGTTCGACTGGATGAGTCTGGCTGGATGAGGGAGTCGGGAATCCCCATACAGTTCCCTGAGACCCTCGAGAAATGCGGGCAAATCTATCACGACAAAACATAAGAGCGAAGCGCATTGCGCCTCGCTCTTATGTTCAAGCCGCATCAATTTCTTAGTAAATGTGAAAATCGATCGCGATATTCATCAGAACTGCTACCGGCGTTTTTCCGTCCTTCATGGCTGGTTTGAACCTGTACTTCATAGCCGCTTCGATAGCCTTCTCATCTAAACCCATTCCTATTGGATGCAATACGCGGGGGTTCTGCGGATTTCCATGCTTGTCGACGATAATGCTTACTGTTACGACGCCTTGATACTTATTCTTCCGCGCTTCATCAGAGAACTCTGCTTCCGGCTCGTATAAAACTATTGGTGCAGAGACGCGGCCACCGATACGCTCTAGCCCGTCGCCGATATTGGCGCCATAGCCCGGCCCATATCCGCTTCCGTGTCCATTGCCGATACCCAGGCCGGAGCCATTTCCGCCGGAGGCCAGCTTGACGTTGGCCGAGTTGGAAACTCCAAAATTCGGCAGGGTCGGGTTGTCGGGAATGATGATGTTGGCCTGCACGTCGATGGCAGGGGTCGGCGGCTGATCGAGTTTGGGCGCATCCACCTCAGCCGGCCGCGGGGGAATCCGGCCCTTGATTGCTTCCGTTTTGTCCGGGCTTCCGCCGCCGCCGCCCGCGTTGACGCTGGCCTTGGGGGCCTTGAATTCTGAGACGTCGATGGTCGTTGTCTGCAGCTTCGGCTTGACGCTGTTAATGTAGGTCCTCACGCCCATAAAAACAGCCAGCACGGCCAGCCCGATGTTGATGGTGGCGGAGATGCCAAAGGCCCATGGATTGCGCTTGACCGCCATCCGATCCGGCACAGGAATCGGCGAAGAGGTCAACTCCAGGGGAGGCAATTTGGGCGGGAAGAAAACGTCTCGAAAGCTCTCATATAGATCGATCCATAAGGGCTTATCTATTACCGGAACACCGAAGGTGAGGTCGAGTTCGCATCCGTCTGAAATGGCCGCGGCAGTTTGGAAATCTGGGTTCGAGTCGAGCAAATCGTTGGCCATCGTTGCGTCTGGTACCGTTGCCTCTGGGCGCGGGGTCTGTTGGGCGAACTGAGGAGTGCTCGTTTCCAGACCTATCATCCTATTATGCTTGATGCTGCCGGTTTGTGTCTTGTCCGGGAGGGTCTCTTTCTCCAGACTCTCATATTCGGGCACAAATAGGATTTCCATAAACAATAGACGTCCAGCGGCGTTCGATGTTACCGCAAAGTTGCTGCCCCGCCATTTACACTTAGAAATGAACCAGATCGAACGACACAGGGAGTGACGATGTCCCCAGCACCGGAGTTGAAGGCGACCTTGACCTTGCCTCAAACTGCCTTTCCGATGAAGGCGAATCTACCGCAAAATGAACCGCTTAGGCTTGCACGTTGGCTTGAGATGCGCCTTTATGAGGAGTTGCGCAAGGCAGGCCGCGGACGGCCTGCCTACCTGCTGCACGATGGCCCGCCGTACGCCAATGGACCGATTCACCTGGGCCACGCGCTCAACAAGGGATTGAAGGATTTTGTCGTCAAATCGAAGACCATGGCTGGCTTTGACGCGCCTTATGTGCCGGGCTATGACTGCCACGGACTTCCTATCGAAATCAAAGTAGACGAACACCTGGGCCGCAAGAAGCTGGAGATGCCGGCGCCCGCCGTTCTGGAAGCCTGCCGCGCCTACGCGCAGAAGTACATTGACCTGCAAACCTCGCAGTTTGAGCGAATTGGCTGCCTTGGCCGCTGGGATCAGCCTTACAAAACCATGTCGCGCGACTACGAGGCCCGCACACTGGAGGCTTTTTACGGCTTCCTGGAAAAAGGCTTTGTCTATCGCGGGTTGAAGCCGGTTTACTGGTGTATCCACGACCGCACGGCGTTGGCTGAGGCCGAGGTTGAGTACGCGATGCACACTAGCCCCTCGGTTTACGTGCGCTACCGGCTCACATCCGACCCTGCCACTATCAGCTCCCTTCTGGCCGGCAAAGAGGTTTCCACGATTATCTGGACGACGACCCCCTGGACGCTGCCCGCATCGATGGCGGTAGCGTTTCATCCTGATTTTGAATACGTGGCGCTGGAGGCGACCAGCGGCGATCCCTGCTGCGCTCAGACGGCGATTTACATTGTGGCTGCCGAACTGGCCGAGCAGGTAGGAGCAGGTTGCAAGTTCCTCTCCACCAAGGAACTTGCCCGCTTCAAAGGCAGCGTTCTGGAA
>Ga0316217_10000097_pt1 | contig 130655 bp, 114 predicted proteins | sample 1anoAmetaG_FD_203633 | JGI IMG/M metagenome (GOLD analysis project Ga0316217, IMG submission 203633) | Freshwater microbial communities from Trout Bog Lake, Wisconsin, USA - 1anoA | ecosystem: Environmental > Aquatic > Freshwater > Lake > Hypolimnion/Profundal zone | place: USA: Wisconsin... | reverse complement strand
CAGTATCGTGTAACCGCCTAATCGGCATATCTTTTTTCTTAAACGTCTTTTTTTCGTCACCCATCGAAGACCGTACCCCCTGAAGTAATTCTCTCTAAAATCGAGCTAATTTATCACATCTGTGAAAAAATTCAATCTATTTTATCCCTATCTATCTCCGCAATGCGTGCCAGCACGTCATCGATCAGCCATTTCGGCGTCGAGGCGCCCGCGGTGACCCCGACTTTCTCCACCCCGTCGAACCAGGACGGGTCCAGCTGGCTCGCCGTCTCGATGTGATGGGTGCGCGGCAAAAGCTCCGAGCAGACCTCCGCGAGCCGCTTCGTGTTGGCGGAGTTGAACCCCCCGATGACGATCATGCAGTCGACCTTGCCGGCGAGCTCCTTGGCCTCCTCCTGGCGCACCGCCGTCGCGTCGCAGATGGTGTGGTAGACCCGGATCTCGCCCCCCTTGCCGAGGCAGGCGGTCACCACCTGCTTCAGGTTCTCGAAGGACTGGGTCGTCTGGGCGACCACCCCGATCTTCGCCATCCTGGGGAGCCGCTCCGCCTCCTCGCCGGAGCCGACCACGTAGACCTTGCCGGTCGCGTAGGAGACGATGCCCTGCACCTCCGGGTGGTCGGCGTCCCCCACCACCACGACGTCGTAGCCGGCGCGCGACAGGCTCGCCACATGCTCCTGCGCCTTCTTGACGAAGGGGCAGGTGGCGTCGACGATCTCCAGGGAGCGGCTGATGACCGCCTCCAGCTCCTCCGCGGCGACGCCGTGGGAGCGGATGATGATGGTGCCGCTCTCGACTCCCGACACGTCGGACAGCGGCTTCACCCCCATCTCCTCCAGCCGCTGCACGACCTGGGGCGAGTGGATGATGGGACCCAGGGTGTAGGTCTCGCCCCCCTTGTCCGCCGCCTCGAAGGCCAAGTGGGTGGCCCTTTTCACACCGAAACAAAATCCGGCCTGCTTCGCCAGTATCACGTCCATTAGTTGCTCCCTCTGCTAAATTCGCACCGGACTCTCCGCTTTTTCACCCCATCCGCAACCGGGACTCGCTGCCGTCACGTGATGCCCCCGGCAGGATCCCGGTTCTGTCCCTCCTATGGAATAGGGGGGAAGCGGAAGGTAAGTGACGCAGGGGGGTGTTTCCGCCGGGTAGAGGCACCCCCGTCTCGCTGCGCGAGCCTTCCCCCCTACTGCGCAGGGGGGATACCGTCAAAGGACTTCTCTTGTCAGGCGCCAAGCCTTTGCTTCACGGTGGACTCCATGAGCTCCAGCACCTCTTCGATGGAGAGCGCCGTGGAATCGACCGGGACCGCGTCCGCGGCCTGCCTGAGCGGCGCGTGCTCGCGCCCCTCGTCCTGACGGTCGCGGCAAACGACCTTCGCGATGGTCTCCTCCAGCGTCACCCGTTCCCCGCGGGCGGCGAGTTCCAGGTAGCGCCGCCTGCCGCGCTCCTCGGCGCTGGCGAAGAGGAAGAACTTGACCTCGGCGTCGGGAAACACGACGGTGCCGATGTCGCGCCCCTCGAGGATGACGCCCCCCGCTTCGCCCATGGCCCGCTGCATGGCGAGCAGGGCGTCGCGCACCGGCTTTCGGGCCGAGACGCAGGAGGTCAACAGCCCCACCTCCTCGCTCCTGATGGCGGCCGAGACATCCTCGCCGTTCACCAGCACCCGGCAGTTCTCGGCTTCGCGCTGGAAGGTTATGCGGAGGCCGCGGCAGAGCTCGGCAAGCCCCGCGTCGTCCTCGCAGCTAAGACCCGCGCGCTGCGCCATCAGGGCGACCGCCCGGAACATGGCGCCGGTGTCGATATGCAGGTAGCCCAGGCGCCGCGCCAGCATTTTGGTGATGCTGCTCTTCCCCGCGCCGGACGGTCCGTCGATGGCGACGACCACCCCGTTCACCCTGCGCGCGCTCAAAGGGAGACCACCCCGTTGAGCAGGTCCAGGAAACCGGGGAAGGAGGTGGCGATGCACTCCGTGTCGTCGACGCTGGTTTCTCCGCTGGCGGCCAGCCCCGCGACCAGCATGGACATCGCGATCCGGTGGTCGCCGAAGCTCTCGGCCCGGCAGCCGGAAAGGCGCTCCACGCCGGTGATCTCCATGCCGTCCGGGGTCTCCACGACCGTGACCCCGGCCAGGCGCAGGTTCGCCGCCATGGCGGCGATGCGGTCGGTTTCCTTCACCCGCAGCTCGGCGGCCCCGCTCACGATCGTCCTGCCGGCGGCCAGGGAGGCCGCGACGCAGATGGCGGGGAACTCGTCGATGGCGCGCGGCACCAGCTCGCCGGAGATCTCCATGGCCTTGAGCCTGGAGGAGCGTACCCGGATGTCGGCGACCGGCTCGCCCGACTGTTCACGCGGGTTCAGCAGCTCCAGGTCGCCCCCCATCCCCTTGAGGATGTCGATCACGCCGGTGCGGGTCGGATTGACCCCCACGCCGCGGATCAGGAGTTCGGAACCCGGGACGATCAGGGCGGCGACCATGAAGAAGGCCGCCGAGGAGATGTCGCCGGGGACCGCGATGTCGCTTGCCACCAGTTCCACCCCGCCGGTGAGCCGCACGCCGCCGGGAAAGCTCTCCACCTCCGCCCCGAAGTGGCGCAGCATCCGCTCCGAGTGGTCCCGGGAGAGGTGCGGCTCCAGCACGGTCGTCACACCGTCGGCGTAGAGGCCGGCGAGCATGATGGCCGACTTCACCTGGGCGCTCGATACCGGCGAGGCGTACTCTATGCCGGCAAGCTTGGCTCCCTGGATGGCGAGCGGCGCCTTGTCGCCGCCGGCGCGCCCGGAGATGCGGGCGCCCATCAGGGCGAGCGGCGCCACGACCCGCTTCATGGGGCGGGCCCGCAGGTACTTGTCCCCGGAGAGCACGGAGAAGAAGTTCTGTCCGGCCAGAAGGCCGGTCAAGAGGCGCATGGAGGTGCCCGAGTTGCCGCAGTCCAGCACGTCGGCCGGCTCGCAGAGGCCGTAGAGCCCCTTGCCGTGGATGACCAGGGTCTCGCCGTCGTCCTCAATCTGGATCCCCATGGCGCGGAACGCCTCCAGGGTGGCGAGGGCGTCCTCGCCGCGCAGGAAGCCGGTGACCCTGGTGACCCCGGTCGCCAGGGAGCCGAACATGATGGAGCGGTGCGAAATGGACTTGTCGCCCGGCACGGCGATCTCGCCCCGCACCCCTTTTGCGTTTTGCACGGTGTGACTCTGCATGAAGGCTCCGGTATAACTGCAAAATCAAAAATTCAAAATCAAAATCGATAGAACGCGGACAACGCGGATTTACACGGATACGATCAAAATCCAAGACCTAGGGTTGAACCTTTTCTGGGTTTTAATCCGCGTGAATCCGCCCAATCCGCGTCATCCGCGTTCCATTGCCGTGCCTGGTTTTGCTTTAAAGTATCGCGTCGCGCTTTTGCTTCGAGTTGAGGAAGAACGACTCCAGTGCGCCGGAGTCGCCGGTCTCGACCATCGCGCGCAGCCGGGCCAGGTACCCCGCGAAGAAGTCCATGGTCTCCAGGATCGCGTCCCGGTTGGTGAGCGCGATGTCGCGCCACATGACCGGGTCCGAGGAGGCGATCCGGGTGAAGTCCCGGAACCCGCCGGCGGAGAAGGAGAGCAGTTCCCCGCCGAAGCGGTCGTAGCCGTCCACGGCGTTCACCAGCGAATAGGCGACCATGTGCGGCAGATGGGAGATGGCGGCCACCACCCGGTCGTGCTGCACCGGATCCATGAGCGGCACCGTCGAGCCCGCCAGCTTCCAGATTTCCACCACCTTGGCGAGCGCCGCGGGATCGGTCCTTTCGGTCGGCGTCACGATGCAGCGCTTGCCTTGGTACAGGGTGGCGAAGGAGGCCTCGACCCCGGAATGCTCGGTCCCGGCAATCGGGTGGCCGCCGACGAAGAAGGTCCCCCTCGGCATGAGCGGCTCGCAGGCCTCGACCACGTACTCCTTGACGCTCCCCCCGTCGGTGACGACCGCGCCGGGGGAAAGGTAGGGCGCTATCTGGGCGACCACGGCGGGGATCGAACAGACCGGCGTCGCCACGAAGACCAGATCGGCCCCGCGCACCCCTTCCCTGGCGTCCAGGGAGTAGCGGTCCAAAACGCCCAGTTCCACACCCCGCTGCAGGTTGGCCTCGCCGCGGCCGATGCCGACCACCTCGCCCACCGCGCCACGCTCGCGCAGCACCCGCGCCAGGGAGCCGCCGATCAGGCCGACGCCGATGACGGCCAACCGTTTCACGTAAAGCGGCTCGGCGTCACTCATGAACGGGCCCGCGGGTACGAGCCGAGCACCTTGACGAACTGGCAGCAGGCCGAGAGCTCCTGCACGGCGGCGGCGACCTCCGGGTCGCCGATGTGGCCGTTCAGGTCCAGGTAGAATATGTATTCCCACGCCTTCTTCTTCAGGGGGCGCGACTCGATCTTCGAGAGGTTGATGCCGCGCTTGGCGAAGGGCTCCAGCATCCGGTGCAGGATGCCGGGCTCGTCGCGGACCGAGAACATGAGCGAGGTCTTGTCGTCGCCGCAGGGGTCAGCGAGCTTGCGGCCGATCACCAGGAAGCGGGTGAAGTTGTTCACCTGGTCCTCGATGCGCGCCTTCACCACCTTCAGGTTGTAGATGGAGGCGGCGTACTCGCTGGCGATCGCGGCGGCGTTGTAGTCCTCCCCGACGATCTGGGCGGCGAGCGTGGTGGAGGCGACGTCCACCAGCGGCACGTTCGGGAGGTTCTCGGCGAGCCACTTGCGGCACTGGGCCAGCGGCTGGGGGTGCGAGTACACCTTCTTCACGTCCTCGAAGCGGCCGGTCCGGGAGAGCAGGAAGTGGGAGACCTCCAGCAGCACCTCCGCGTTGATCTTCAGCTCGCTCTCCATGAACATGTCCAGGGTGTGGGAGATCATCCCCTCGGTGGAGTTCTCCACCGGGACCAGGCCGTAGTAGGCCTCCCCCTTCTCCACCGCCTCGAAGACGGCGGGGATGGAGCGCTCCGGCGAGAGCTCGGCCGAGAGGCCGAACTGCTGCATCGCCGCCAGGTGGCTGAAGGTCGCCTTGGGGCCCAGGAACGCCACCTTCATCGGGGACTCCAGGGCGAGGGAGGCCGAGATGATCTCGCGGAACACCCCGCGCACTGCGTCCGCTGGAAACGGCCCGGGATTGGCTGCGGTCAGCCGCTCGTAGATCTCCCTTTCGCGGGAGGGGACGTGAAAGTCGCTGCGAGCCTGGGACTTCAGGGCGCCGACCTGCATGACGAGCGTGGCCCGTTGGTTCAGCAGGCCGAGGATGCGGTCGTCGACCGCGTCTATTTCCTGTCGGAGTTTTGCCAGCGTCTGCTTTTCTTGCAAGCTCGTGGTCACCTTTTGGGAGGGGTAGTGGCAGTCAGCGAAGCGTACACTTATAGTGCAAGCCACTTCATTTTGCAACGTTTTTTTGGCTTTCGTGCCGAGCCTCGGCGCAGCTCCCCCAGAGCTGCAGACAGGGGCGCATTGAGTCCCCCCTACGGGATAGGGGGGAAGCTGAACGCAGTGAAGCAGGGGGGTGTATGGTCCCGGAGGAGGACCCCCCTGTCCCGCTGCGCGAGCCGTTCCCCCCACTGCGCAGGGGGGACAGTGCCGAATCCAGCTATCCCTTATCCCACCTCGGGGTGGGCGTCCGGGTTCATCGGGTTCAATCGGACCGCCAGGGAGTAGAGATAGGGATAATCCTTCTTCAGGTGCCACATGTAGGAGACCCACTCGATCAGGAGGTGGGTGTGGGCCCGCTTCATGTCGCCGGAGAGGTGGTCCAGGTCGGACGACGGGAGCCCCTCCAGGGTGCGGCGCGCCTGGAGCTCCTCGATCAGGTGGAACACGGCCCAGAGCAGGTCGGTGAAGGCCGCGTGCTCCAGGAGGTTGGGGTTTTCCATCAGCATCAGCATGGTCCCCTTCTTCTCCGCGAGGAACCCCTTGAGCGCGGAGAGGTCACCGCGGCGCGAGTCCAGGCGGATATCCTGCCCCTTCAGGTAGTCGTGGGCCGCGATGAAATCCTTGTCGCGCCACTGGGGGGTCGGGCGCAGCGCGCGGGTGAGTTCCTCGCCGTCGGGGAAGAAGTCGAGGAAATCGCGCAGCAGGTGGGTGCCGACCTCGCTGAAGAAGATGCCGATCACCATGTTCAGCTTCTTCATCATCGCCTCGCGCTCCCGGTCCTTGATGACGCTCTCGATCATCAGGGTGACGAAGAGGACGTACACCGGGAGGAAGGCGACGTTGGACATGAAGCTGAAGCCGATCTCGCCGGCGCGGCCGAACAGGTAGTAGTCGGCAAGGTAGAGTGCCAGGGAGACGAGCAGCAGGAGCCAGACGATCCTGTCCTTGGACATGCGCATGAGCTTCACGGGGAAACCTCCATTAGGTGCAACAACGAAACAAAAGCGTGGCCAGGGAGGGTCACGGAGTGCTCTGCAGGAAAGTACTGGGAGGAAGACCGAAAGTGCCGGTAAGAACCAAAGGAGGTTCGGGCTTCCCCTCCGCGCCCCTCCGGCTCCCCCCTCCGCCTCCTACGTGGTTACGTCCTGGACTTACCCTATGCGCCGCAGGCCGTCGGCAACCCGGATGGTGGCGCCCCGCCAGGTCGGGAAGATCCCCGAGACCACGCCGACCACCAGGGAGGCGAGCAGTTCCAGGAGGATGGTCTCGCGGGAAACGGCGAAATAGGGGAAGAACTGGGCCAGCGCCCTCTCGATCCAGAGCGCCGCGGGGAAGGTGCAGAGCGCGCCGAGCACGCCGCCCAAAAGCGACACCGTCACCGACTCGCCGAAGATGATCAGCGCCAGGTGTCCCGCCTTGAAGCCGAGCGTCTTCAGGGTGGCGTACTCCCCGATCCGCTCGCGCGCCGTCATCGCCATGGTGTTGGCGGCCACCACCATGATGATGGCGATCACCATGTAGGAGACGATCTGGATCGCCACCATGATCGCCTCCGTCATGGAGACGAAGCCCATCTGGAAGGCCTTCTCGGTCTCGGTCAGGGTCTCGGCCAGCGAGTTCTTGAAGAGCGCGTCCACGGCGAGCGAGACCTGCGGGGCGAGCTCCGGGTTCTTGACGCCGATCATGTAGAAGCCCGCCTGGTCGGAGCGCCGGGGGGTGGTCTTCTTCACCGTTTCGTTCAGGTAGTCCCAGTGGAAGAGCAGGACCCGCTCCTCGGTGGTCTTTTCGGCGCCGCGGAAGATGCCGTCCAGCACGAACTCCCACTGCCCGGGGAAGATGGTCCCCTTGAGGGTGATCAGGTCGCCCACCTTCCAGCCGTAGGTCTTGGCGAGCTTGCGCCCCACGACGCACCCCTTGCGGTCCAGCAGGAAGTCGCTCTTCTGCTTCGGGTCCAGGATGAATTCGGGGTAGAGGTTGAGGTAGCTCTGCGGCTCGACCGCGTAGTTGGCGAAGAAATGCTTCTCGTCGATGTAGACCCCGCCGAACCAGTTGCCGTAGGCGACCGAGTCCACCCCCGGCACCCCGCGGATCCGCTCCAGGTAGGCGACCGGGAGCGGGAAGATCAGGGAGATGGCGTTCCTGGTGACCAGGCGGGTGGCGGAGGCGTGCTCGGCGCCGGAGTACCAGAGCCCGACCAGGGTGCGCAGCAGGCCGAAGGCGAGCACGGCGACGGCGACCCCCACGACCGTCAGGATGGAGCGCAGCTTGTGCCGGAACAGGTTCCGCAGGATGAATTTGATCATGAACATGATAAAAACCTGATACCACCTGATAGAAACAACGTCAAAAGCCTGGAACGCGGATGACGCGGATTGAGCGGATTCTCGCGGATTAAAACCCTGAAAAATGAGAACGGCAAAACCAACCGAAGAGTCAGGACTACGTCGCAAGTTTTAGCCCAAGACTTGTCTGGACCTAACGCGATAAAACCCGATCAAAAAATCAAATTCTTGGAACGCGGATGACGCGGATTGAGCGGATTCACGCGGATTAAAACCCTGAACAGGAGAAAATCAACTGCCCGTTAATTCGTAACAATAGTCTTGGTGTTACGGTTCAACCCAAGACTTGCCTGGTTTAGATATTATCCGCGCTAGATCCGCCAAATCCGCGTCATCCGCGTTCAAAGGCCTGTGACCTTTTCCGCCTGCATCGTTTTCAGTCATCTGCCTCTGCATCCGCCTTCGCCGTTTCAGCTCGCCCTCAAGGCGGTCACGATGTTCATCCGCGCCGCCCGGACCGCCGGGAGCATGCCGCCGACCAGACCCATGACCGCCGAAAAGAGCAGCGACTTCCAGAGGATCCCGAAGGTCAGGGTGAAGGAGAAGGCGAGCTCGGAAAAGGAGGCCCAGTTCATGGTGGAGATGGTGATGAGCTGCATGAAGGAGGCGGCCCCCACGCCGAGCACCCCGCCGCACAACCCCAGGAGCAGCGCCTCCATGATGAAGGCGGACAGGATGCTCCCCTTCTGGAAGCCCAGGGCCCGCAGCGTGCCGATCTCGCCGACCCGGTTGGCGACGGCGGCGTACATGGTGATGGTGGCACCGATCACGGCGCCGATGGAAAAGACGATCGTGAGCACCATCCCGAGGATGCGCAGGAAACGCGCCATCGCCTCGGACTGGTCCAGATAGTAGCGGGTCTCGCGCTTCGCCTCGACGGTGAGCCGGGGGTCCCCCTCGACCCGCGCCTTAAAGGCGTCGAACTCGGAAGGATCGCGCATCCGGAAGATGACGGAGGAGTAGACCGGGCGGCGAAAGGCCTGCATCATCTGGTCCGAGTCCCCCCAGATCTCCGAGGAGAAACCGGTGCTCCCCGCGTCGAAGACTCCGACCACCCGCCAGTCGCGCATCCCGAAGCGCAGCGTCTCGCCCATGCCGCACCCCTGGAAGCGGCGCGCGATGCTCTCGCCCGCCACCACCTCGGCGGAGCCCGGCCGCGGCAGGCGCCCGGCCTTCAGGTGCACCGCCGGCCGCAGCTGAAGAGAGGCGGCGCTCACCCCCCGGATCACCACGTTGGCCGGCTTGTCGCTCCCGCGCTTCTTCAGGTTGATCAGTACCACCAGCTCCTTGGCGAGCAAGGGTTTGCCGTCCTGGCCGACCGCGACCTCGGGCTGGCTCTCGATCAGCGCCGCCTGGCCCCGCTCCACGGCGCTCTGCACCTCGGAATTGGCCGACTTCCTGATCACGATCGCGTTGTCCGGCGAACCGGTCGCCACCAGGGTCTGCTGCAGCCCCTCGGCGAGCATCAGGGTCGCCGCGAAGACGAACACCACGAGCCCCATGCCGCTCGCGGTCAGGAGCGTGGTGAGCCGCCGGGTCCAGAGGTTGCGAAAACTGTAGGAATAGGGGATGCCCATCGCGCCTCTATCGACCAAATTACGCTTACTGCCCTCCACGGGGGGCTAGCAGGCTTTCAAGCATTTCCCTTTCGATACGCTGCACGGGAGCATAGCACCCCTTTGCAATCATCTTTTTGAGAATGGAATTCGCCTTTTTCAGATCGAGAACCCCGCTCGCCGCGGCCTTGATAAGAATCCCTACCGTCCCAGTTAGAGGTACCCCGCACAGCGCGGCCTCCTTCCTGGCCGCACGATCGTCACAGGCAAAAACATAGCCGCGATGGCGAGCGATCGCAATACAGGAGGATTCCCCAATACCAAGTGATATTGACAGGTTCTCAAAAGTCTGCCATTCCCCGGGATGGGTTAGAGAAACCTCCTGCAACCACCCGTCGTTCAGAGCGGTTCTGACCGTGCCAAGCGCCGAGAAACCTTTCTGGATTCCACGCAAATTTTCCAGAACAACCATCTCGGAGACGAAGGCACTCCTCGGATATAAGGTTCTAACCAGGGGGAAGGAGCCGGAAAGGGCAAAATTACTGAGCACGCAGGTGTCGAAGATAACCTCAGGCATTGCCGGCGTCGGCCACCGCTTCCGTGGCGTCAGGTATGGCAGCCGCGATTCCCTGCTCCCTGAGATATCCCCGGGCGGAAACTGGATCGAGTCCGAGAGATTCAGCCAGTTTGCCGAGGCTGATCAGTCCCTCCTGGTAGGCAGCCAGGGCTATTTGGTGGCGGCGTTGCACGGAATCCGCCAGGAAGGCGGTGTCAACTGCATCACGGACCAAATCTCCCAAGGTCCTCTTCTTCAGGCGCGACTGCATCTTCAAGAGTGCGTGTTGTTCATTGGTGAGCATAATGTTGGTTCGGATCATGCCGGCCACCCCTTATGTGTAACATCATGTGCAGTATAGACCGCCGGCAAATCCAAGTCAAACCTCACTGAGCTCCCCCTTCTCCAGGTGCCGGATGATGTGGGCCTTCTCGGCCGCGCGCGGGTCGTGGGTCACCATGATGACGGTCTTGCCGAACTCGCGCACCAGCCGGTCCATGAGCCCCAGGATCTCCTCCGCGGAGGCGCGGTCCAGGTCGCCGGTCGGCTCGTCCGCCACCAGGATTTCCGGGTCGGTGACGATGGCGCGCGCGATGGCGACGCGCTGCTGCTGGCCGCCGGAGAGCTGGGAGGGGTAGTGGTCCATGCGGTCGGCAAGACCGACCACGGAGAGCACCGCCTCGACGTGGTCGCGCCGCTGGCGTTTCTTCAGGGAGGTGAGCAGCAGCGGCAGCTCCACGTTCTCGTAGGCGGTCAGCACCGGTATCAGGTTGTAGAACTGGAAGATGAAGCCGACGTTGCCGGCGCGCCAGCGGGCCAGCTCGCTCTCGGAGAGCCGGGTGATCTCCACGCCGCCGATCAGGATGGAGCCCCCGTCGGCCGAGTCGATGCCGGCGATCAGGTTCAGCAGGGTGCTCTTGCCGGACCCCGAGGGGCCCATCAGCGCCACGAACTCGCCCCGGGCGATGTCGAAGCTGATGCCGGAGAGCACCGGCAGGATCTGGCTCCCCCGCCGGTAGCTCTTGGAGAGGTCGCGTATCGCCACGATCGGGTCGCTCGGCTCCCCCATGGCTACTTTTCCGCCGTCTTGACGCGGCTTTGGTCGTGCAGCCGCTCCAGCGGCTTGAGGGCGATGCGGCTGCCGGGCTTCACGCCGGAGACCACCTCCACCAGGTCCCCGATGCGCGGCCCGAGGGTCACCGGCGTCTGCACGGCCCTCTCCCCCTGCACCACGAAGACGACGCTCCTGCCGTCCCGGGTGACGACCGCGGCGGGGGCGAGCGCCACCCGCGCCTTCCCCTCGCCCGGCCCGACCGGCCGCTCCAGGAAGGCGACCTTGGCGCTCATCTCGGGGAGCACCCGGGGGTCGCGGTCCAGGAAGCGGACCTTCACCATGACGCTCCCCTTGCTGCGGTCGGCGGTCGGCACGACCGTGTGCAGCACGCCGCGGAAGCGGTTGTCCGGCAGCGCGTCCAACAGGATCTCGCACGGCTGCCCCAGCCGCACCTTGGCGAGGTTGGACTCCGAGACGTCCGCCTCCACCTCCAGGGAGCTCATGTCGGCCAGGGTCACCACCGCGGCCTTCGCGTTGGCGGCGGCAGCCAAGGGCGACACGATGTCCCCGACGTCCGCGTTCTTGGTCAGCACCACCCCGTCGAAGGGGGCGCGTATCTGGGTGTAGTCGAGCGCCACCTGGGCCCCGTTGAGCCCCGCCTGCGCCGAGCCGATCGCGGTGAGCGCCCCGGCAGAGGCCGCCACGTCCCGGTTGTAGCGCGCCTCGGCGCTGTCGTAGTCGGACTGCGAGACGATCCCCTGCGCCAGGAGCTCCTTGTTGCGGGAAAGGTTCCGGGCCGCGTCCTTTTGCTCCACCTGCGCCTGCTCCAGGTTGGTCCGGGCGGTCGCCAGGTTGGCGGCGGCCTGCGCCCTCGCCGCGGCGACGTCGCCGCTCTCCAGGCGGGCCAGCAGCTGGCCGGAACGGACCACGCTCCCCTCCTCGACGCCGAGCCAGTCGAGCCTGCCGGTCGCCTTGGAGGAGACCGCGGCCTTGCGCTGCGCCACCACGTAGCCGCTCGCGTTCAGGAGGGAAAAGGTCTGCGACGGGTAGACCAGCGAGACCGTGGCGACCTCGACCTCGACGCTGCGGGCAAGCAGCGCACGCCAGCCGGCCACCCCCAGCAGGACGACCAGGACCGAAACGACCAGCCAGAAGCGCCCCGTTTTCCCCTTCCGGGGGGCGGCGGAGTAGCGTTGTTTGTCAATGGTGAGTCTGTTCAGGTCTTCTTGAGACATTATCCGTTCACCCCGTTGCCGTTTCTAATGCGCGGACCTACATACCACTTTTACCGGACCCTGTGAAGCGTAATCTGGCTAGAGCTCCTCCACCAGCAGCTCGGTCACCTCGAGGTCCGGCCGCTCCGCGAGGAGCCAGCGCTCCAGCTCCTGCAGCAGGCGCCTGCCGTCGGCGGGGCTCCTGGCGAGCGTTACGAAGGCGAGCTCCGAGTCGCCCGGCTGGTCGTGCAGCCCGGCCTCGGCGCAGGCGACGTTGAACCTGCCGCGCGACCTGGCCAGGATGCTCTTCACGATGGAGCGCTTCTCCTTGAGGGTGCGGCTGGTGAGCCGCACCCTCAGCCTGAGCAGCAGCACATGCATGGTTTCCTCCCGTCGGGCCTTTCCCGTCAGGCTTGATACTACCACCTTGGAGCCGGTGCGCCAAGTCTCTCATGTATACGCGGGGGGGCGCCGCGGGGGGCATTCTCGCGTTGTCTTGGGGTGGCAATTCCGCTACAATGGCGGCCTGCGCCCAAAAGGAGACCCCTATGACCGGACCCCGTGCCCTTGCCCTGCTGCTTCCCCTCGTGCTCAGCACGCTCACCGGATGTGCCGCCGCCACCCTGAAAAGCTCCGCGCTGCCGGAGGGTTTCGCGGTCAGGAACCTTGCCAAGGTCGATGCGGGCGCGCCGTTCTCGGTGAGCCGGACCGGCAGCTTTGCCGTCACCTCCGGGGGGACCCTCCAGGTCATCGATCCCTCCGGCGCCCCCGGCCGCAGGTTCGCGCCGGCCCCCGCCAGCGACCTCAGCTTCTCGCCGGGGGGCGACCGGCTGGCGGCCGCCTTTCCGAGCGCCGATCAAAGCGCCCTGCGGCTCTTCGACCTGCAGGGGCAGACGCTCGCCGAGGCGAGGGTCCCGGGGCGGGTCACCTTTATCGTCTGGCGCTCGGAAAAGGAGCTGCTGGCAACCGCCCTGGTGATCAGACGGCGCAGCTTCGGCTCCGAGCTGATCTCGACCCTGTACCGCTGGGACACGGTCGCCCCCCCGGTCGCCACGGTCCTCAACGACCTGACGGTGCGGCCGGCCGTCGGCAAGCTGCCGGACCCCCTGCTCTACAAGTCGCTCCGCCTGGCGCTCTCCCCCTACGGGGACGAGATCGCCTACAGCACCCTGAAGGACCCCCCCCTCTTCACCCCTCACCTGGCGATCTCCCTGAGGCACCTGGAGAGCGGCGCCGAGCGACTGGTGGCCGAAACCGGCATCGGCTCGGGGGGGCTCGCCTACCTGCCCGACGGCGACAGCCTGCTGGTGGGGGACTCCCAGGCGCTGACCCGCCGGGTGACGCTTCCCGACGGCAAGGAGACCGACGCCTGGCCGAGCGCGGGCGACCGCCTGGCCCTCTCCCCCTCAGGCTCCTACCTGCTGCTGGACGGCCGCCTGTTCCAGGGCTCCCGGGAGATCGCCAGCTTCCCGTCCGACTCGGAGGCTAGCTTCCTGCCGGACGGGTCCGGGATCGCCATCAGCCAGGGGGGAGCGCTCTTCCTGGTGACCGGGCTCAAGGACCCGAAGCGACCCGCGGAGCCGGGGGAGCCGGGGCGCATCCTCGAGCTGCGCCGGCTGCGCATGCTCGGGCTCATCACCGAAAAGGAGTTCAAGGCCAAGAAGTCGCAGGTGCCCGGGCTATGACGGGATTAGCGGTCCTGGCGGCCCTCCTGCTTTCGGCACTCTCCCCCCTCGCCGCGTTCGCCTTGGAGCCGTGCCTCCCCTGCCACCTGGAAAAGACCCCCGCCGCGGTCGCGCAGTGGCGGGGGAGCGCCCACGCCAGGGCGCAGGTCGGCTGCGAGCAGTGCCACGGCTCGGACCACGGGAAGATCGTCAGGGGCGAGGCCCGGGTCGACATGAAGGTCTGCGCACCCTGCCACCAGAAGGCGTACCGGGAGCACAAGGCGAGCCGCCACGGCATGGGGCTGCATTCCGGCTGGGGCTGCACCCGGAACCTCCCCAACCCGAAAAAGGACGAGTGCCTCTTTTGCCACCGGGCGGGGGATCAGGCGCCGCTCTCCGGGGTGCAGTGCGCCCGTTTCCTGAAGCAAAGCGCCGAGATGAAGGAAATCGGCTGCAACTACTGCCACAGCGTGGAGGAGTCCTGCGACGCCTGCCACACGAAGCACGCCACCGACCTGAAGATCGTGCGGAACCCCAATTCCTGCGCCAAGTGCCACATGGGGCCGGACCATCCCCAGTGGGAGATGTGGCAGACCTCGCTGCACGGCACCCTGAACGCCAGCGCCGGCCGGGCGCTGGGGCCGGACTGCCAGAGCTGCCACATGCCCAAGGGGAGCCACGACGTCTCGACCGGCATGACCATGAACTCGGGAGGGGTCCCCTTCCCCGAGCCGAAGGCGAAGGCGGCCCGGGACCGGATGCTGCAGGTCTGCAGCGGCTGCCATGCGCCCGCCTTTGCCCGGCGCGAGCTGGAGCGCGGCGACGCGGTGCGCGCCCAGAGCCTCGACATCCTGCAGCAGGCCGAGTCGATCATCTGGGACCTGAACGACCGCGCCCTGCTCGACCCGATGCCCGCGGACCGGGCGCCGCACCCGCTGAGCGGGCCCAAGCTCGTGACGGACAGCCAGATGCTCTACGAGGACACCTCCCACATCGAGCGGCTCTTCTTCAAGATGAAGAAGTACGACTACGCCCGGACCGTCAAGGGGGCCTACCACCAGAACCCGGCCTACACCCACTGGTACGGCAACGCCGAGCTGAAGATGGACCTGGTGGACATCAAGGCGGAGGCGGGACGGCTCCGGGAGCGGGGGAGCCGCGGCCTGCCGGCGGCGAGCGCCGAGGAGGAGCTGCGGGCGCTGAAGAACAGGTTCGAGCGCGGCGCCCTCTCGCCGGAGCGCTACGCCGAGGAGAAGGCGCGGGTGCTGGGGCGGATCAAATAACGTGCCCCGGGGCGCCACCCTTAATTTATTGTCGAGCCGTTCCGGGACCTTACGGTTTTGAAGTGGCGCAAGCCGGATCATTTAACTTGCCCCGAAACGCCAAAAGGTGTATCCATGCTCTCCCTGAGAGCACCGCTTAAGCACTAACCGAAGGAGAACAGCATGGGCATCCTCGCCAACACCGTAAGCATCTGCCATTTCCAGGTACAGGGGGAACTCCCGAAGGAGGATCTCTACGCCTGGGCCTCGAAGCAACTCGCGGCAAACAGGTTCAACCCGATCGACCAGGGGACCGAAGAGCTCTCGCTCGGCTGGGTCCACCTGGACGACCCGAAGTCGTCGGATTTCGCGAGCCCCGCGGTCTGCTGGCGCGAACACTACCTGATCTTCACCCTGCGCCGCGACCAGCGCTCCGTCCCGTCAGCCATACTGAAGGCCCACCTCGAGAGGGCGCAGGACCAGTTCCTGGCCGAGAACCCCGGCTTCACCAAGGTCCCGAAGCAGAAAAAGGAGGACCTCAAGGAAGCGGTGCGCGCCATGCTGCTCTCCCAGACCCTGCCGGCCCCCGCCACCTACGACGCGGTCTGGGACACCCGCAGCGGCCTGCTGACCTTCAGCTCGCTCTCCCCCAAGGTCATCGAGATGTTCGAGGAGCTCTTCAAGAAGACCTTCGAGGGGCTGCGGCTGAGCGCCTTCCACCCCTACGCGCGCGCCGAGAGCGTGCTGGACGAGGGGAACCGGGTGCTCCTGAAGCAGGCGAACAAGGCGGGAGGGGACAACTTCCTGGAGCTCATCAAGGAAAACCAGTGGCTGGGAACGGACTTCCTGCTCTGGCTCATGTACCAGACCATGAACGAGGCCTCCGAGTACAGCGTCAACCAGCAGGGGGTGCTGCTGGACAAGGAGCCCTTCGTGGGCTACCTGGACGACCGCGTCGTGCTGCTGGGAGCGGGCGAGAACGGTGCGCAGAAGATCACCGTGGCGGGCCCCCAGGACCGTTTCAACGAGGTGAGGAGCGCCCTTTTGAACAAGAAGCAGATCACCGAGGCGACGCTCCACCTGGAGACCGGCGACGACGGCTGGAAGATGACCCTGAAAGGCGAGCTGTTCCATTTCGCCTCCTTCAAGTCCCCTTCCGTCAAGGTGGAGAAGGACAACAGGACCGACCCTGGGATGGAGCAGGAGGCGGTGTTCTTCGAGAGGATGGTCCTCCTGGAGAAGGGGACCCAGCTGTTCGACTCCCTGTTCGCCACCTTCCTGAAGCTGAGGCTCGCCGCCGGCTGGGGCGAGCAGGAAGCGGCCATCCAGGGGTGGCTCAACGTCTGCCCGAGCTGCAAGGGGGCGCTTTCCTAGCGCTCTCCCGGCGGGCCGTTTGTAGCTTGGCACCCTGAGACGTCAAAACCCCTCCCTTGATCTGGGAGGGGTTTTTTTTGTGGGTGTTGAGCACGCGCTAGCGCAGGGCCGCCGCGATCCTCCCACCGCCCACTAGTTCGTCGCCGCGGTAGAACACGACCGACTGCCCCGGCGTCACGGACTTCTGGGGCTCGCCGAAGATCACCTCGCCGCTTCCGTCGGCCCGGGCCGTGACCCGGCACTCCACGGGCTGCTGCCGGTAGCGGATCTTGCAGGTGGCTTCGACGCTCTCCCCCTCCGGAGGGACGATCCAGTTGAGCTCGGATACCAGCAGGCCGGGCGCGAAGAGCCCGCCGACCTCGCCGACGGTGATCCTCCCCTGCGCCGCGTCGATCGCCACCACATAGAGCGGCTCCTTCCAGGCGATGCCGAGCCCCTTGCGCTGCCCGACCGTGTAGCGGTGGGTGCCGCCGTGCCGCCCGAGCACGGTCCCGTTCAGATGGACGATCTCCCCCGGGCCGCCGACCTGGTCCGGGTCCTGCTCCAAAAAGGCGACGTAGTCGTCGTTCGGGATGAAGCAGATCTCCTGGCTCTCGCTCTTTTGCGCCACCGGCAGACCGAACTCCCGGGCGATCCGGCGCACCTCGTCCTTGCTCGGCATCTCGCCCAGCGGAAAGACCACCCGGCTCAACTGGCGCTGGGTGAGGGTGTACAGGAAATAGGACTGGTCCTTGGCGAGGAAGTTCGCCTTCAGCAGGTGCCAGAGCCCGTCGGCTCCCTGCTGCGTCCTGACGTAGTGCCCGGTTGCCAGGAAATCCGCACCGAGCTCCTGGGCCTTATCCAGGAGCAGCCCGAACTTGACGAACTTGTTGCAGCGCACGCACGGGTTCGGCGTCTCCCCGCTCAAGTACTGGGCACGGAAATCGTCCATGATCAGGCGGGCGAACTCCTGCTCCAGGCGGACCTGGTGGAACGGGATGCCGAGATACTCGGCGACGGTCTGCGCGTCCCCCTTCGCCTCCGGGTCTTCTCCCGCGCGCTCGAAAAGCTTCATGTTGATCCCGATCACCTGCGCCCCCTGCTTTTGCAAGAGGGCGGCAACCGTTGAGGAGTCCACCCCGCCGCTCATGGCGACGGCTATCTTCACGCCACGGTAATCTGCCATTTTCTGCTCCCTGCCCTGCCTCGTTGTGCCTCTGCCCCATAGTTGACCGATTAGCCGGCCGAGTGCAACAGTTAATTTCCCTGGCCGACCTGCCGGGCGAATATATTCATTAGAGTGCCCGGGACCAACGGTGGAGCCGCGGCTGCGGACGCCGTTTTTTTCGCGGAGGGAAAGAATCCCATCGAAAACGCGGGTATGCCGGTTTTCAAAAGGCTTGCGGTGCGGTATCCTCAAGGAGTGGCCAGATTCCCCCGACGCCCCCCTGCTGGCCCCCGCCGTTAGCCGTCATTAGCCGTACAACAGGAGAGCCCGCCATGGCCCTTTCACTCACTATCAGGCGTTTGCTGACGACCCAGCCGGTTGAGCTCCCGGTCTTCCACCCCATCGCGATCAGGCTGCAGCAGCTGCTGGAGACCCAGGACTTCACCATGAACGAGGTCATCGCCCTCGCCAATGAGGACCAGTCGCTGGCCGGGCAGATCCTGAAGATGGCCAACTCCACGGTCTACATGGGGCGCGTGCGCACCGAGACCATCAAGGATGCGGTGATCAGGCTGGGGGCCCAGCAGGTATCCAACCTGGCGATGGCCGCTTCCCAGGCGGGGCTGCATGTGTCCGAGCACCCGGTGATCAACGGCGTGCTGCAGTCGCTTTGGCTGCACAGCCACGCCTGCGCCGTCGGGAGCCGGTGGCTTTCCCGGAGCGCCGGGTATCCCCAGGTTGCGGACCAGGCCTACATGGCGGGGCTGTTGCACGATGTCGGGAAGCTGTACCTGCTCAAGGCATTGGAGCGGCTGAACAAGATGGGGGTGGCCCACGCGGCGCTGGAGGAGGACCTGCTGCTGGAAATCTTCGATGAGCTGCATGTCGAGCAGGGCTGCCGGCTCATGGAGCACTGGAACATGCCCAAGGTCTATTACAACGTGGTCGCCAATCACCATGACAACAACTTTGACAGCGCCGATACGGTACTGACCGTCGTGAGGGCCGTGAATGCCGCCTGCAAGTTCAAGGGAATCGGACTGACCAGCAACCCGGGCCTGGACATGCTGGTCGAGCCGGAAACCGCACTGTTACAGACCACCCAGGAGGAGCTCGACGACCTCTACGAGGTCCTCGACGATTCACTGGATTTCTCCCTGTAACGGAAAACAGGTTCTACGTTCTACGTTCTACGTTCTACGTTCTACGTTCTACGTTATATGTTCTATGTTATATGTTATATGTTCTATGTTATATGTTATACGTTCTGCGTTACATGTTATACCGATTCTGGATTCTAACTTCTTCCGGATACCACTATAATGTCATGGCATCAGCTTTAAACGTCGAACATAGAACATATAACTGTTTCTACGTTCTGCTGAATACCACCATGATGTCAGAGTATTGACTTTTAACTTCGAACGTAGAACATAGAACGGTTTCTATACCCGGCAGATTCGCTGATACTCGGCGATTATCGGGTAGTCGGCATCGGCCCATTCGAGTTCGTGCATCCGGTCCGCGGGGAGCCAGGAGATGGCGGAGTGCTCGAAGAGCTGGATCTCACCCGAAACGATGCTGCAGACGAAGGGGTAGAGCGTCACGGTGAAGCCCGGGTACTCGTGGGTGGCCGGAGTAAGCGCGCGGCCGACGCAAATCCGCACCCCCATCTCCTCCACCAGTTCACGCCTCAGGCACTCCTGCAACTCCTCGCCCGGCTCGATCTTGCCCCCGGGAAACTCCCACTTAAGCGGCAGATTCATGGAGGCGCTCCTGAGCGCCGACAGCACCAGCCCGTCGCGCTCGATGATCGCGCAGGCAACATGTACATGCCTTCTGGTCTCTTTTATCATGACGACACTATAGCATCGCGCGCCCGACAAGGGGAACGGGAAAATTCCTGCCGCCCCCCCTGGCACCGACTCCGGGGAATTCTCAGGAAAGGGTCTTCTTGAAGCGCAGCACGGCGCAGGAGAGGATGGTCACACCGATGATGAAGAGGGCGAGCAGTTGCGGCCAGAGGATCTCCACCCCGACCCCCTTCTGGAATATGGAGCGGATCAGCACCAGGTAATAGCGCATCGGGTTCAGGTAGGTGAGCCACTGCACCGCCTGTGGCATGCTCTCGATCGGGAAGGCGAATCCAGAAAGGAGCATGGCGGGGAAGATCACGAAAAAGGCGCTCATCATCGCCTGTTGCTGGGTCCGGCTGACCGTGGAGATCAGCAGGCCGATGCCGAGCGAGCTCATCAGGAAGAGCGCCGTCGCGCCGAACAGCAGCAGCAGGGAGCCCCGCAGCGGCACCTCGAACCAGAAGACCGCCACCAGCGAGACCAGCGCCACGTCGATGAAGCCGATCAGGACGAAGGGAACCGTCTTGCCCAGGATGAATTCCCCCTTGCCGATCGGGGTGACGATCACCTGCTCGATGGTGCCGATCTCCTTCTCGCGCACCACCGCCATGCTGGAGAGGAGCATGGTGATGATGAAGACGATGTTGGTGATGACCGCGGGGACGTAGAAATTGCGGCTCTCCAGGTTCTCGTTGTACCAGGCCCGGGAAGCGAGCTGCACCCCCCCCGGCGGGACGGGGCGGCCGGCGGCGCGCGAGGCGGCCTCCACCTGCAGCCCGGCGCTGTAGGCCGCCGCGATCTTGGCCGCGTAGTTGAGGACGATGCCGGCCGTGTTCGAGTCGGTGCCGTCCAGGATCAGCTGCAGCGTCCCGCCGCGCCCCCCCGCAAGCGCCGCGCCGAAGCCGCTGTTCATCCTGAGCACCGCCTTCACCTCGCCCCGGTCGATCAGTTCCCGGGCCCTCCCCTCATCGGCCACCCGTTCCCGCAGCTGGAAGTAGCCGGACTTTATGAAGCGGTCCGCGACCTCGCGGCTGAGGCTGGTGTTGTCCAGGTCGTAGATCGCGGTCGCCACCTCGCGCACGTCCGTGTTGACCGCGTAGCCGAAGATGACCGTCTGCACCGCGGGGATCACGAAGACGACGAAGCGCATGCGCGGGTCGCGCAGCACCTGGATGAACTCCTTGATCAGCATGGCCTTGAGCCGCTCGTACACAAGAACCTCGCAACAGTTAGGCAAAGACAAAAACCTGGGTAGTTGAACCGCAAAGGCGCAAAGAGCGCTAAGAATACCAAGCGCTTAGCCTGGCAGGACCACTACCTTGAAGGTGAACCGACCTGGAACATCAGGTTTGGATGGCTCCACGATTTCTCCGCGTCCTTTGCGTCTTGGCGGTAAATAACGCCTTTCCCATGGCTTTCACTCGATCTTTTTCCTGAATTTGAAAAGCGACAGCCCGAGCACGCAGGCGGCGAAGAGGGCGAGCAGCAGCGCCTCGCCGGCCAGGGTGCCGAGCCCCAGCCCCTTCAGGTAGATGCCGCGCAGCAGCACCACGAAATAGCGGGCGGTGACGATGTGGGTGAAGACCTGGATCGGGTACGGCATGTTCTCGATGGGAAAGACGAACCCGGAGAGCAGAAAGGCCGGGAGCATGGTGGCGACCAGCGCGATCTGGCTGGAGAGGAACTGGCTCTTGGTGATGATGCTGATCAGTATCCCGATGGAGAGGGCGCCCACCAGGAAGACCGCCGAGGCGGCGAAGACCAGCCAGAGCTCCCCGCGCAGCGGGATCTGGAAGACGAACTGCGCCACCAGCACGGAGAGCACCAGGTCGAGCATGCCGATGGCGAAATAGGGGACCAGCTTGCCGAGGATCAGCTCGCCCCCGGTAACCGGCGTCGCGATCAGCTGCTCCATGGTCCCCCCCTCCCACTCGCGCGCGAAGGTGAGCGAGGTGAGCAGCGCCGCGATCACCATCATGACGATCGCTATCAGGCCGGGGAAGATGTAGTTGCGCGACTCCATGTCGGCGTTGAACCAGACGCGCGGCCGCACCTCGAGCCCCGGGACGGGCGCGGGGAGCCCGCTTCTGCGCAATAGCTCCAGGGTGACGCGCTCGCTGTAGCCGCGGGTCACCGCCTCGGCGTAGCCCAGGGCGAAGGAGGCGACGTTCGAGTCGGAGCCGTCCAGGATGGCCTGCACCGAGGCGCCCCGGCCGGAGGCGACCCGGCCCGCGAAATCCACCGGCACCACCAGGGCTATCACGGCGCGGCGCGAAGCGATGGCCCGCTCCAGCTCCGGATACCCCCCGGCCCCCTCCAGGAGAAAGAAGTAGCGCGAGGACCTGAAGGCGCCCACCAGCTCCCGGCTGGCGGGGGTGGCGCTCTGGTCCCAGACCACCAGCGGCACCTGGTCCACGTCGAGGGTGAGCGCATAACCGAACAAAAAGAGCATCACGACCGGGATGGCGATCCCGATGCCGAGGCTCCTCCAGTCGCGCAGCACGTGGAGGAGCTCCTTGCGGGCGATGGCCGAGACCCTTTTCAGCTTCACGAGGCCTCCGGGCCGGGCTCCTGGTCGGGGAGCAGCAGCGGTATCTCGAAGCGGAAGACGGAGCCGCCTCCCGGGCGGGCCTCGGCCCAGATCCTCCCCCCCATCAGCTCGGCGATGCGCCGGGCCAGGGTCAGGCCGAGGCCCAGCCCCGGGTAGGCGCGGGTGACGGAGCCGTCGGACTGGGTGAAGTCGGTGAAGATTCTCGCCAGGTCGTCCCGGGCCAGGCCGATGCCGGTGTCGGAGACCGAAAAGCGCAGCTTCGGGGCGGGAAGCTCCTCGCGCAGCACCACCTCGAGCGCCACCTCGCCGCGGGAGGTGAACTTCAGGGCGTTGCCCAGGATCATCGAGAGCAGTTTGCGCAGCATCCCCTGGTCCGCGCTGACCGCTTCCGGCAGCGCCGGGTCGAGGCGCATCCCGAGCTTGAGCCCCTTGGACTGGGCCAGCGGGGCATGCTCTCCCAGCACGACCTCCAGGAAGGTCCCGAGCAGGAACGGGGTGTTCTCCAGGCGGACCAGCTCACCCTCCAGCCGGCTGGTCTCGATCAGGTCCTCGATGATGCCGAGCAGCTTCATGGCGGCCTTCTGCACCAGGGAGAGGTACTTCCGCTTGTCGTCGTCCTCCTCCGAGGTGAGCACCAGGTCGGTCATGCCGAGGATCGGGGTGAGCGGGGTGCGCAGCTCGTGGCTGATGGAGCGCAGGAACTCCTTCTTGGCACGGTCGGCGGCGGTCGACAGCGACTCCAGCAGGTCGCGGTAGCGCTTGAGCTCCAGGTGGTTCCTGACCCGGGCCCGGACGATGTGCGGGCTGATCGGCTTGGTGACGTAGTCGATGGCGCCCAGCTCCAGCCCCCTGATCTCGTCCTCCTCCTGGCACATGGCGGTGACGAAGATGATCGGGATGTCCCGGGTGGCCGGGTCCCCCTTCAAAAGGGTGCAGAGCTGGTAGCCGTCCATGCCGGGCATCATGACGTCCAGCAGGAGCAGGTCGGGCTTGTCCGACTGGATCAGCTCCAGGGCGTCCCCGCCGCTGGTGGCGAAAATCAGCTCGTAATCGTCCCCGAGGCTCTCGCTCAAAAGCTCGATGTTGGCGGGGGTGTCATCGACGATCATCACGGTCTGGCGCTTCATGACTGCTCCCTCGCTTCGGGGGCCGGCTCCCCCACCCTGCCGGAAAGCCGGGACAGCAGCGCGCGTGCCTGCTTGAAATCGAGTTTTTCGATGCACCCTTCCAGCGCCTTGAGCTCCATCGGGAACTCCCCGGGGGTGAGCGCCGCGCGCATCCGGACGAACTGCCGCTTGGCGTCCAGGCTGTTCCTGGCCAGGAGCCGCTCCAGCTCCGCGATCTCCGCCGCCAGCTGGGCGCCCCGCGGGGCGGGGCCGGCCGGTGCCGGGGGCGCGCCCTCCGGCTCCGGGAGCCGGTCGATACCCTCGACCAGCGGTCGCAGGGCGCCGTCCAGCTCCTCCAGCAGCGGGAGGGACGCCGCGCCGCGGGCCAGGGCTTCCTCCAGCGCGAGCGCGGCGGCGTGCACCCGCGCGGCGGAGAGGTTCCCCGCCACCCCTTTCAGGGTGTGGCTCAGGCGCCGGGCCAGCTCCGGCTCCCCGCGCCCGATCGCCTCGCCGATCGCCTGCACCGAGCCGCCCAGCTCGGCGCTGAATTCGCGCAGCAGCTTGACGAGGAGGGTGCGGTTGCCCCCCAGCCGCTTCAGGGCCCCGGCGAGGTCGAAACCGGGAAGCACGGACAGGGGGTCGCTCCCCCCGGCCGGCCGGGGCTGGTCGGCAGGGGAGGCGGCCGGCGGGCGGGGCGGGCGCTCACCGAGCCCGCGGGAGAGCGCCCGCACGATGCCGTCCAAAAGCAGGGAGTTGCGCGTCGGCAGCCCCAGCACACCGCTCAGGCCGAGATCGGCGGCCCGCTGCCGCAGCTCGTCCAGCCGGGCGGCCGGGACCGTGACCAGGATTTCCGGGCGGGGGGCCCCGCGGCCGCCGACCTCGCGGCAGATCTGTTCCAGCCCGGCGGCGCCCGCCGTGGCCTCGGAGATCAGCAGCAGGTCGAAGGGGAGCTCCCCGGGCCGGGCGGCGCGCCCCAGGGCGCTCAGGACGGCATCGGGCGTGGCGGCGAACTCGTGGAAGAACGGCATGCCCGCGAGGCTCTGGGCGATCCGGTCCCGCGAGAACGGTTCGGCCTCCAGGGCCAGCAGCCGCAGGTTGCGCAGCTCCGGGTCCCGGGGCACCCCCTGCTGTTCCGGGGCGGCCGGCAGCCCGAAGCTGAGCGTGAAGCAGAAGCTGCTCCCCGCATCCGGCACGCTCTCCACCGCCAGCTCGCCCCCCATCAGCTCGACCAGCTGGCTGCTGATGGAAAGCCCCAGGCCGGTGCCGCCGTACCTGCGGGTCGTGGAGCTGTCCGCCTGGGTGAAGGGGGTGAAGATCTTCTCCATCTGCTCCGGGGTCAGGCCGAGCCCGGTGTCCCTGACGCAGAAGCGAACCGCGACCCCGGCGGGCTCCCGGGAGACCGGCCGGACGTCGACGACCACCTCGCCCTGCTCGGTGAACTTCACCGCGTTGCCGATCAGGTTGTTCAGCACCTGGGCGAGCCGGAGCGGGTCGCCCAGCAGGGTCGCGGGAATGTCCGGAGCGAGGCGCACCTGGTAGCCGATCCCCTTTTCCTGGGCCTTCGGGAGGAGCATGTCCGAGACGGTCCTCAGCACCTCCCCCAGGCTGAAATCGGTGCACTCCAGTTCGACCCGCCCCGCCTCGATCTTGGAGAAATCGAGGATGTCGTTGATGATCTCCAGCAGGGTGCGGCTCGAGGAGCAGATCTTCTCCAGGTAGTCGCGCTGCTTTGCGCTCAGCTCCGTCTGCAGGGCCAGGTGCCCAAGCCCGATGACGGCGTTCATCGGGGTGCGGATCTCGTGGCTCATGTTGGCCAGGAACCGGCTCATGGCCCGGCTGGAGGCCTGCACCAGGTCGCGCTCCTGGCGCAGCGCCTCGGCCTCGCGCTTGGCCGTGACGTCCTCGATCACCCCGGCGAAATATTTCGGCTCGCCCTGGGGGGAGTGCACCAGGGACATGGAGTGGTTCACCCAGACGACGGAGCCGTCCTTCCGGAGCTGGCGCAGCTCCAGGGAGTAGTTGTCGATCTCCCGCCGCACCAGCCGCTCCACGAAGTCGCGCTCGGAGGCCAGGTCCTCCGGGTGCACGATGTCGTCCAGGGTCCGCCCGAGCAGCTCGTCCTGGGAGTAGCCGAGGATGTCGCAGAACCTGCGGTTGATCCGGATCACCGCGCCGGGGAGGCTCAGGTGGCAGATGCCGACGGCCGCCTGCTCGAAGGTGTTCCGGAAGCGCGCCTCGCTCTCCTTCAGGAGCTCCTCGGCGCGCTTGCGGGAGGTGATGTCGGTCAGGATGCCGAGCAGCCCGTAGAGGGTCCCCGAGTCGTCCTTCAGGGGGATCAGGGCCTTGCTGACCCAGGCGTCGTCCCGCTCCCGCTGCTCGTCCCGCTCCTCCGGCTCCCCCGCCGCCAGGATCCGCCTGTCGTCCTGCAGCCGTTTTTGCGCCAGCGGGGCGGGGAACAGGTCGTAATCGGTCTTGCCGAAGACCTGGGCCGGCTCCAGGCCGAGCTCCCGCGCGAAGCTGGAGTTGCAGGAAAGGTAGCGGGAGTCGCTGTCCTTCAGGAAGATGCGCTGGGGCAGGTTCTCGATCAGCGCCCGGTAGCGCCTCTCGAAGGAGAGGGCGCTCTCGGCCTCCCTGCGTCCGGTGCTGTCGCGCACGACGCTCACCATCCGAAGCGGAGCCCCGGCCTCGTCCCGGAACAGTTCTCCGCCCTGGGAAACGAAGCTCTCGCTGCCGTCGGGATGCCGCACGCGGTGCTCGACGGCGTAGGAGCCGCTCCCCGCCAGGGCGGCGGCGATGCACGCCTCGACCGGCTCCCGGTCCCCGGGGGGGATGAGCTCCAGGAGTTCGCGGTAGCTGGCCGGCCCACCTCCCGCGGGGGCGCCGAAGATCCGGCAGGCCTCCTCGGAGCAGTCGATCCTGCCGCTGGCCAGCTCCCAGTCCCAGCTCCCGACCTGGGCGATGCGCTGGAAGCTGCCCAGCCTCTCCCCGCCCTCCCTGTCGGCCCCCGGCGACCGGCGTCTCCCGCCGGCGCAGAGGGCCGCCCCGGCCGCCCCGACCAGCAGGGCCGGGCCGGCGCCGTTCCAGGGGGGGGGGAGCAGGTACCCGGCGAGGCCGCTACAAAGGGCCAGTGCCAGGCAGGGTACCAGGCGGCCGGGGCCGGAGGGCGCTCCGGGGAGGTCGGTTTCGGCGCTACGACGCATGAGTCCACCTTGGTGCTAAAAAAAAGTGGGCAGCCCGTCCGGCAAGCCCGTGGGAACCCGGCGCGGCGTCCCCCTACCGTCCCTATCGGCTCCCGGGGGCGCAAACATGAGGGAAAGGAGGGGCGGGCCCGGCTCAGGGCGACGGCGCCCGGGCGCGGCTGTCGCGCGCCTCCATGAAGGAGACGAACAGGTCCTCCAGCGAGGGGGGGATCCGCTCCAGCCCGATCGCCAGGCCGCCCAGGGCCTCCCTGAGGACCGGGATCGCCTGCTGCGAGTCGTCGACCGTGAGGTGGAGCCCCGCCCCGAACAGGGCCGCCTGGCGCACCCCGGGAAGGAGGTCGACCACCCCCAGCGCCTCGAAAGGGCGCTCGCAGCGCAGCTCGACGATCTCGCCCGGGAAGCGGAGCTTCAACTGGGCCGGGCTCCCCAGGGCGATCAGCTCGCCGCCGAAGATGAACCCGAGGCGGTCGCAGCACTCCGCCTCCTCCATGTAGTGCGTCGTCACGAAGACGGTCACCCCCTCCCCCGACATCCGGTAGATGAGCTCCCAGAAGCTGCGGCGGCTGATCGGGTCGACTCCCGAGGTCGGCTCGTCCAGGAAGAGGATCGGGGGCTCGTGGAGGATGGCGCAGCCCAGCGCCAGCCGCTGTTTCCAGCCGCCGGAAAGGGTGGCGGTCCTCGCCCGGCGCTGCTCGGAGAGCCCCGCCATCTCGATGACCCACTCCTTTCTTTGCCGCTTTTTCCCGGCGGGGATCCGGTAGATGCCGCTGTAGAAGTCGATGTTCTCCTCGACGCTCAGCTCCTCGTAGAGGGAGAACTTCTGGCTCATGTAGCCGATCTGGGTCTTGATCCGCTCCGACTCCGTCGCGATGTCGAACCCGGCGACCGTCCCGCTCCCCGAGCTTGGTGGGAGGATGCCGCAGAGCATCCGGATGGTGGTCGACTTCCCCGCTCCGTTGGGGCCGAGAAAGCCGAAGATCTCGCCCCGCGCCACCTCCAGGGTCACGCCGCTGACCGCCGTGAAGTCGCCGAAGCGCCTGGTCAGCTGGCGCAGCGAGACGGCGGGGGTGGGGTCGGGGGTGGTTTCGGGCATCGGAGAACCTCGTTTTTTTTCAGACCAAGGGGCGCGCAGCTAGCGCAGCAGGGAGACGAACAGGTCCTCCAGGGTCGGCTCCACCTGGCGGACGCCCGGCTCCAGGCCGGCGGCTTCCAGGGTCGCCACGGCCAGACGCCCCGCCTCCCGGGGCTCCGGGGCGTAGAGGTGCAGCCGCTCTCCAAAGAGCGCCACGCTCCCGGCGGGGAACTGCCCGGCCAGCAGCCGCACCGCCCGGCGCGGATCGCTGCTGCTCAGCTCCAGCACCCCCCCCCGCATCAACCGCTTCAGCCCCTGGGGGGTGTCGCAGGCCAGCAGCTTCCCCCGGTGCAGGAGCCCCACCCTGCCGCAGCGCTCGGCCTCGTCCAGGTAGGCGGTCGCCACGAAGACGGTCACCCCCCCGGCGAGCAGCCCGTACAGGATGCGCCAGAAGTCGCGCCGCGACACGGGATCCACGCCGTTGGTCGGCTCGTCCAGGAACAGCACCCGCGGCCGGTGCACCAGGGCGCAGGCGAGCCCCAGCTTCTGCTTCATCCCCCCCGACAGCTTGCCGGCGGCCCGGTCCTTGAAGGGGACCAGCTTCCCGAACGCGAGCAGCTCGGCGATCCTCTCCTCGCGCCCGCGCCGGGGTATCATCTGGATGTCCGCGTAGAACCGGAGGTTCTCCAGCACGGTCAGGTCCGGGTAGAGGCCGAAGCGCTGGCTCATGTAGCCGATCTCGCCGCGCACCGCCTCCCCGCCCTTCCTCATGGAGCTGCCGAGCACCCAGGCCTCGCCGGCCGAGGGGTCCATGATGCCGGTGAGCATCCTGAGCGTGGTGCTCTTCCCGGCGCCGTCGGAGCCGACCAGGCCGAACAGCTCCCCGCGGGGGATGCTCAGCTCCAGCCGGTCCACCGCCTGCAGCGCCCCGAAGCGCTTGCTCAACTGCACCGTCCTGACCGCCTCCCCCTCAGCCATGCGCACCCCCGGCCGGAGAGGCGCCCCGGCGGCTCACCGCGCCGCTCCGGTCTGGATCTCGGCGTCGGCCGGCATGCCGGGCTTGAGCTCCATCCCGGGGTTGTCCAGCGTCACCTTGACCCGGTACACGAGCTTCACCCGCTCCTTCTCCGTCTGCACGCTCTTGGGGGTGAACTCCGCCTCGCTCGAGATGAAGCTGACCCTCCCCGGGTACACCTTGCCCGGGTGGCTGTCCGTGGTGACCCGCGCCTGCTGCCCGAGCTTCACCCGCCCCAGTTCCGTTTCGGGGAGGTACCCCTTGAGCCAGCACTGCCCGGTGTCTCCCAGGGTGATCACGGGGGTCCCCGCGGCGACCTGCTCCCCGGGCTCCACCGACTTGGAGAGCACGACCCCGGTCAGCGGCGCCAGCAAGGTGGCGTAGCCCAGCCGCTCCTTGGCGCTGGAGACCCGTGCCCGGGCCCCCGCCAGGCGCGCCCGCGCCTCGTCGATGCGCTCCTGGCGGGCCCCCTTGCGCAAGAGCGCCAGCGCCTCGCGCCGCTCGCGCACGGAGGCGCGGGCCTCGTCGTTGGCTGCGCGCGCGGCGTCCAGTTCCCGCTTGGGGACCACCTCCCTGGCGTAGAGCGCCTGCTCCCGCCCGTAGTCGGTCGCCAGCCGGTCCGCCTCGGCCTCGGCCCGGGCCAGAAGCGCCTCGCCCTGCGCCACTTCCTCCCGGCGCGAGCCGGCCTCCAGCTCGGCCAGGGTCGCCGCCGCCGCGTCCGCATCGGCCCGGGCCGACTGGAGTGCGTCGGAGAGCTCGGCGTCCTCCAGCCGCGCCACCAGCTCCCCCTGCCGGACCTGGGCACCCTCGTCCACCAGCCGCGCCGAGACCCGTCCGGCCACCTTGAAACTGACCTGGACTTCCGTCAGCTCCACGTTCCCCGAAATGCGCAGCGCCTCGCCCGATTTTCCCGGCCGGGCATGGCGCAGATAGGCGGCGACGGCCAGCGCGAGGAGCACCAGCGCCGCCAGCACAACGACTTTTTTCACAGACACCTCCGCTCGTCCTAAAACTTATAGCACCAGTTCGCGGTTTTTGGAACGCTATATGCTCTTTAATATCGCAATGCGCGGCGACCAAGCTATCCGCAGCGGCGTAAGAGGGGGAATTTATGAGGAAAACTGTTCTGTGCATTCACGACGAGAAGCTGCTCGGGAGCCTAAAAAAGAGGCTGAAAGACCAGGGTTTTGCTGAAATAATAGCGTCCGACAGCGCAAGCGAGCTGTACGCCGACGCCCTGGAGAGCCACCCCGAGGTCGCCGTCCTGGAATATTCGGCCTCCGAGCGGGAAGTGAGCCAGACGGTCAAGAAACTCTGGGACAGGCTCGGCATCCCGATCATCATGATCGCGGAGAGCGCCGACCTGGCGGGGGTGCAGAAGTGGGGGGAGTCGATGCTCTCCACCTTGCTGGTCAAGCCGGTCCGGGAGGACGAACTGATGGCCGCCCTGGTGCTCTCGGTTGCCGCGGCCCGCAGGGTCGACCAGCTCAAGGAGGAGATCACCACCCTGAAGGAAAGCATCGAGACCCGCAAGGTCGTCGAGAAGGCGAAGGGACGGCTCATGGAGCGCGACCGGCTGACCGAGTCCGAGGCCTTCCGCAGGATGCAGAGGCTCGCCATGGACCGCAGGATCTCCATGCGCCAACTGGCAGAGGCGATACTGTTGACCGACCGGATCGGCAACTAGGGGAGCGCGCAGCGGCGGCAGCAGAGTACGGGGCCGGCCCCCCTCTCCGGCCCTGCCGTGGTGCGTGCGCAAAAAAACGCGGGGAGCCTCCTCCCGGCGGCGAGCACTCACGGCGGGAACGCCGCGGCCACGCCGCGCCTGGGGGGTCGACCGAAGATCGGCGCTGACCGGGATGAAATAACCGGTTGACAGCGCCAGCATCAGTACTTATATTTCTATCCAAGACCTCTTATCCAGCGCCACGCACCAGGGCCCGGGTAAAGGTCTTTTTTATTTGCCGGGGTCGGATTAAGACCACCCAAGGAGGCACCGACATGAACCGATTCAAGACTGCAGTTCTCCTCAGTTCACTCACCCTGCTCATGATAGCCATGGGAAGCGCCATCGGCGGCAGGGGAGGCATGTACTTCGCCTTCCTGATGGCCTGCGGCATGAACCTCTTCTCCTACTGGTTCTCGGACAAGATCGTGCTCAGCATGTACGGCGCCCGCGAGATCGGCGAGGCCGAAAACCCCGCCTTCTACGGCATGGTCAGGAGGCTCGCGCTGAAGGCCGGGCTCCCGATGCCCAAGGTGTACCTCATCCCCTCGGACAGCCCGAACGCCTTCGCCACCGGGCGCAACAAGGAGCACGCGGCGGTCGCCGCGACCGAGGGGATCCTGAGGATCCTGACCCCGGAGGAGCTCGAGGGGGTCATGGCCCACGAGCTCACCCACGTCGCCAACCGGGACATCCTGATCTCCACGATCGCGGCGACTTTCGCCGGCGCCATCTCCATGCTCGGCAACATGCTGCAGTGGGCCGCCATCTTCGGCGCAGGGCGCAGTGACGACGAGGAGGGGGGCGGGATGCTGGGGGGGCTCGCCATGGCGATCATCGCCCCGATCGCGGCGCTGCTGATCCAGATGGCGGTTTCCAGGTCGCGCGAGTACCTGGCGGACGAGGGGGGTGCCAGGATGTGCGGCCGCCCGCTCGCCCTGGCCAACGCGCTCAGGAAGCTGGAGAGCGGCTCGCGCACCCTCCCGATGCAGGAGGCGCGGCCGGCCACGGCGCACCTTTTCATCGTGAACCCTCTCAGCGCCGGCGGCCTGCTGCAGCTTTTCTCCACCCACCCGCCGATGGAAGACCGGATCGCCAGGCTGGAGCGGATGGCGCGCTGAGGGCGCGAGGAGGCCGTGCGGGACGGAGGGTCGGGGACTGCGGGGAGCTTGGCTGCGCCGAGCGCGGGGGAAGCGGGGGGAGCGGAGTGCGGGCAAGGCTCGGGGATCCCGGGGGACCCGCCCCGTCACCCGCCAGGATTCACCCCTTTTCCTCCCTGGTCGCGATCTTCACCTGCGAGATCGCGGTTCGGGTCACCTCGACGCAGGTGAGGGTGTAGGGGCCCAGTTCGATGCTCTCGCCCTGCTCCGGGAAACGCCCGATCCGGTCCAGGATCAGTCCCGCCAGGGTGTCGTAGGGGAGGTCGTCCCCGAGCTCCATCTCGAGCAGGTCCTCCAGGTCGGAGATGGAGATCAGGGCGTCCACCAGGAAGCTGCCGTCCGCCAGGACCTGCACCGTGCTCGGCTCGCCGACGTCGTGCTCGTCCTCGATCTCGCCCACCAGCTCCTCCAGCAGGTCCTCCGTCGTGACGATGCCGCTGATGCCGCCGTACTCGTCGACCACGAACGCCATGTGGACCCGGGTCTTCTGCATCTCCTTCAGCAGCTCGCTCACCTTCTTCCCCTCCGGGACGAAGAAGGGGGGGCGCACGATGGAGCGGATGTCGAAGTCGGGCTCGCGCACCATGCGCCCCAGCAGGTCCTTGCCGTGGATGAAGCCGACGGTCTCCTCTATGGTGCCGAGGTAGACCGGATAGCGGGAATACATGTTGTCCAGCACCCCGTTCAGGATCTCCTCCTTGGGGAGGTTCAGGTCGAAGGCGACGATCCGGGTGCGCGGGACCATGACCTCCCGCACGGAGGTGTGGGTGAAGTCGAAGATGTTGTCGATGAAGGTGTGCTCGGTCTCGGAAAAGATGCCGCTCTCGTGCCCCTCCGCGACGATGTGCTGCACCTCCTCGCGCGTCATGAACGCCTTTCCTTCCCCGTTGATGCGCAAAAGCGCGAAGACCGCCTTGCTGGAATAGGTGAGCACCGCCACCAGCACGCCGGCGACCCTGGCGAGGACGGTGATCGGCTTGGCGACCCTGAGCGCCATGGTGTCTGCGTACTGGAGCCCGACGGTCTTGGGCACCAGTTCGCCCAGGATCAGCAGCAGGTAGGAGATCGCCGCGACGACCATGGTGACGGCCAGCGGCTCGGCCGCGTTGCGGATGACCACGAAACGGGAAGCCTGCAGGAGCGGCCGGAGATAATCGACAGCGATGACCCCGCCGACCGCGGAGGCGGTGGAGCCGATGACGGTCATGCCGATCTGAACGATGGCGAGCAGGCGGTGGGGGTCCTTCTGGAGTGCTTCGACCAGGATCGCGCGCTTGTCTCCCTGGCCTACCAACTGGGCGATCCTGCTTTTTCTGACGGAGATGATGGCGAACTCGGAACAGGCAAAAAAGCCGTTGACGACGATCAGGATGCAGATGATGAACAGCTCTAGGAAAACGGTATCCAACTCTCCTCCTGGAATAAAATCATGGTGGCGCGGGGCAAAATGACAGCGTTTTTCCCGGCCGATCCCGCGTTTTCAGCACCAGCATCAGCAACTTTTCATTTTCACCGGTAAATGGTTTCTTGTCAACCTTTTGTAGCGACCCCGGAAGGGTGAGGGGCGTTTTGAGCTGCCCGGATCAGACGCCGCTTTGCCCGCCAGGTCCCGTCCCCCCTCGAGGGAGCGGGACCAGCAGCGGCCGGTCCCCCCCGGCAGTGGCCCGCGCCGGGTTACTTCCCGATCTTGAAGGAGAGCAGGAAGCGATCCTCGCCGCAAACAAACGGCAGCACCAGCGACTCGGCGCTCGACATGCTCTCCAGCACGTAGTCGCTGCCGTAGATGACCGTCGGGATGGAGAGGTTGATGTCCGCGCCCTTGGGGGAAAAGAGGTGCTTCACGTCCCCGCCGATCATGTTGGCGATCTCGCCCAGGGCGTCGTTCACGTCGTCGTCTATCTCGGTGACCTCCATGCCGAGCATATTGGAGGTGATGCGCAGCGCCAGCTCCTTCGGGCAGTGAATCGCCAGGATACCGGAGTGGCTCCCCGCCAATCCGACCATGCTGGTCAGGGTTTCGTGGAAGCTGGTTACCGGCTCCGTCAAGGGATATTCATCCACGACGTCCAGCATCACCATGGTGGAAAAAACACCCTTCGTGATCTCCGCGATGGTCTGCCTCACGCCATCCTCCGTCAGGTTCGCCTCGCTTAGAACTTCAGCATCCAGCCCCATAGTCACCTCCCGAACTTTAATGAACGCATCTAGTGTACCCATTGCTGACCAAATAAAAAGCGAGCGGTAAAAATTTGTTCCCGCGCGGGGGACCGCCCCCCGTCCATCAGGGGACTCTCGGGTCGCCGCACCGGCAGCCCCTCAGCTGACCGGGTATTCCCCCCTGGCCAGCGAGAGGCAGAAGCTGTTGATCCCGGCGAACTCGCGCTGGAACACCTCCTCCACCCGGTCCGACAGCTCAGCAAGCTGCCTGCCGCGCTCCAGGAGCAACTGGGCGTTGGCCATCAGCGGCCGGTCCACCGGGTCCCCGATCTGGCTCAGCAGCAGGACGTAGGCGCCCTGCACCCCCTCCACGCGCTGACAGATCTCCCGGGCGATCCGGTGGGCGAGGACGTTGTAGATCTTTCCCACGTGGCTCATCGGGTTCTTGCCCGCGGCGGCCTCGGTCCCGATCGGCCTGCCGATCGGGATCACCCCGTTCACCCGGTTGCCCCGGCCGACCTGGCCGGAATCGGCATCCTCCGCCGAGGTGCCCAACAGCGACAGGTAGACTCCGCCCAACCCGCGTCCCTGCTGGTCCAGGGTGTTGAAGTGCAGCGTCACCCGCCCGAAGCCGCCCCGGTCCGCCATGAAGCGGTACATCTCGGAGCGGATGGCCTCCTTGCGGGCGAAGTAGTCCCGCTCGGAGCCGACCAGAGCGGCCATGAGCGGCATGGCGACGGTCAGGTCCAACTCGTCGCGGCAGCGCAGCCCCATCACCTTGACGTCCTCGCCGGTCTCCGGGAACCGGGCCTTGAAGCCGGCCGAGTTGAGTTCGTGCTCCAGTGCCAGCACCGCCTGCTCGGTCGGGCTCAGCGGGTAGTAGCCGACCGCGGCCGAGGTGTCGTTGGCGCCGCGGACGGCGCCGGGGCGCAGGAAGATGTCGGTCAGTTCCTGCGAGCCGGGGGCGAGCTTGAAGCGGTAGGTCAGGTGCCGCTCGGGGTCGACACCGCGCAGATGGGCGCGGATCCAGGCGTGTGCGGCGTCCAGGGCGATCTCCTGGACCGGGATCTCCCTGCCGAAGGCGAAGAGGGTGGCCCGGTCCCCGATGGTGAGCTCCATCGGCTCGAGGAGTTCGCCGCCGCCGAACTCCCGGTGCACCCGGCCCGCGGCCAGCAGCCCCTTGTCGATGTTGTGGTGCAGGACCGTGCCGAACTCCTTCAGGTAGGCCTGGGACAGCGCGACGGAGATGGCATCCATGACGCAGTCGCAGATCTGGTCCGGGTGTCCCACCCCCTTGCGTTCCACGATCTCCACGCTCTGCTCGGTGACGCTCGGCCCTCTGTACTGTTCGACCAGGATCATGAACGCGTCCTTTGGCTCCAGCCCCGTGGCTGGCGCCTTGCTACACCCAGCAAGATTGTAACCCAAAATGCGGGGGACGCAATGAAGTGGGGGAGTCGGGAGCTCCCGGGAGCGGAGCCGGGAGAGCAAGGATGAAGCCGAAGGGTCAGATATGTCAGATATGTCAGAGGGGTCGGAGGGGTCAGAGGGGTCGGAGGGGTCGGAGGGGTCGGAGGGGTCGGAGGGGAATGGCGGCTCGGGCGGGCCAAGGGGGTCAGAAGCGCCGCAGCGTGACGAAGCCGCCCCTGGCGAGCCGAGCCTGCAGCCAGAGGCCGAGCCAGAGCTTGATCACCCTGCGGGTGGCGGGGACCAGGAAGAAGATGCCGAGGAAGTCGGTGAGGAACCCGGGGGTCATCAGCAGCACCCCGCCGACCAGGAGCAGCGCCCCGTCCAGCAGCTGGGCGGCGGGGAGCCTCCCCGCGGCCAGCTCCTCCCGCAGCCGGGTGACGATGCGGAACCCCTGGCTGCGCACCAGGCGGGCGCCGAAGAGGCTGATGGCGAGCAGGAGCGCGACGGTCGGCAGGGCGCCGATCAGGGTCCCGACCTTGATCAGCAGGTAGACCTCGAGGACCAGGACGGCCAGAAAGATCAGCAAGAGTCGAAGCAGCATCTATTTCTTCATGTCGATGCCGTAGCTCTTGATCTTCCGGTGCAGGTTGCTGCGCTCAAGCTCGATCGCCTCCGCCGTCCGGGACACGTTCCAGTCGTGCTCCTCCAGCTTCTGGATGATGAACTCCTTCTCGAACTCCTCCCGCGCCTCGCGCAGCGAGGAGAGTTCCAGCACGCTGTCCAGCCTCCCCCCCCCCGCCTCCCTGCCGCTGGCCTCGGCGCCGAAGTAGTCCGGCAGGTGGTTCATGGTGATGGTGCCGCCGGGGGTCATGATGACCAGGCGCTCCACGATGTTCTTCAGCTCCCTCACGTTGCCGGGCCAGTCGTAGCGCTGCAGCGCCTCCATGGCATCGGGGACGATCAGCTTCAGGTCCCTCCCCTCGCGCCTGCAGAAGGCGTCCAGGAAGTAGCCGGCCAACAGCGGCACGTCGTCGCGCCGCTCCCGGAGCGCCGGGACCTTGAAGGGGACCACGTTCAGCCGGTAGAACAGGTCCTCGCGGAAGGCGCCGCTCCTGATCTCCTCCTCCAGAAGCTTGTTGGTGGCCGCGACCACCCGGACATCGACCTCCAGGGTCCTGGTCCCCCCGACCCGCTCGAACTTCTTCTCCTGCAGGATCCTCAGCACCTTGGCCTGGGTCTTGAGCGACATGTCGCCGATCTCGTCCAGGAACAGGGTGCCGCCGTCGGCCAGGTCGAACTTCCCCTTCTTCTGGGACACCGCGCCGGTGAAGGCGCCGCGCTCGTGGCCGAACAGCTCGCTCTCGATCAGCTCCTCGGGGATCGCCGCGCAGTTGATCTCGATGAACGGCTTGTCGCGGCGCTGGCTGTGGAAGTGGACCGACCGGGCCACCAGCTCCTTGCCGGTGCCGTTCTCGCCGGTGATGAGGACGGAGGCGTTGGTCGGCGCCACCATCCGGATCTGCTCCTTGAGCCGCAGCATCGCCGCCGAGTTGCCGATCATCTCGTGGCTTTGCAGCACCAGGCCGCGCAGCGAGGCGTTCTCCTCCTTGAGCCGGGTCATGGCCAGGGCGTTCTCCACCGTCACCACGACCTTCTCCAGGGAGAGCGGCTTCTCGATGAAGTCGTAGGCCCCGAGCTTGGTCGACTTGACGGCGGTCTCGATGGAGCCGTGGCCGCTCATCATGACCACGTTCAGGGACGGGTAGAGTTCCTTCAGGCACCTGAGGGCCTCCAGCCCGTCCATCCTCGGCATCCAGATGTCCAGAAGCACCAGCCCCGGGAGCTCGCGCTTGCACAGGGCGAGCGCCTCCACCCCGTCGCCGGCGCAGACGGTCCGGTACCCCTCGTCCTCCAGGATCCCGGCCAGGGCCGAGCGGATCCCCTCCTCGTCGTCGACTATCAGTATGGTTTCGGTCATGGTAAGTCCCCGAAGGGGCCGCTAGCCCTCCAGCCCGACTTCCCGGGCCAGCTCGCGCCAGGCGCCCAGGGAGCGCTCGATCATCCCCCGGTCCACGCAGTAGGCGATCCTGAAGTAGCCGGGCGCGCCGAAGCCGGAGCCGGGGACCAGCAGGATGCGGTGCTTCTGGGCGAGCCTGACGAACTCGACGTCGTCGGAAAGCGGGGACTTCGGGAAGAAGTAGAAGGCGCCGTCGGGGCGCACCATCTGGAACCCCATGCCGGTGAGGGCGTCGTAGAGGATGTCGCGCTTTTGCTGGTAGGCGCCGATGTCGACCGAGATGTGCTGCAGGCCCGCCACCAGGCGCTGCATGAGCGCCGGGGCGTTGACGAAGCCGAGCACCCGGTTCGAGAAGATGGTCCCCTCCATGAAGCTGTCCACGCTCCGCATCCGGGGGTTGGCCGCCAGGTAGCCGATGCGCTCGCCGGGGAGCGCCAGGTCCTTGCTGTGGGAGGTGACGATGACCGAGTTCTCCACGTAGCGGAAGATGTTCGGCACGCTCTTGCCGTCGTAGCTGATCCGCGCGTACGGCTCGTCGGAGATGACGCAGATCTGGCGGCCGAACTCCTTTTCCCTGGCGCTCACCGCCTCGCCCAGGGCCTGGAGGCTCTCGGCCGGGTAGATGACCCCGGTCGGGTTGTTGGGCGAGCAGATGATGATGGCGCGGGTCTTGGCGGTCATGGCCGCCGCGATGGCGGGGACGTCGAGCTGGAAGGTCTCCGGGTTTGTCCAGACCACGACCGGCTCGCCGCCGTGGTTGTCGATGTAGAAGCGGTACTCCACGAAGTAGGGGGCCAGGATGATCACCTCGTCCCCCGGGTTCAGTATGGTCTTCAGCACGACGTTGAGCGCCCCGCCGGCGCCGCAGGTCATCACCACCTGCCCCGCCTGCACCGGGAGGTCCGAGGCGCGCGACAGGGCGGTCGCCACCGCGGCGCGGGTCTCGGCGTACCCGGCGTTGTTCATGTAGCGGTGCATGCCGGGCAGCGGGGACTGGGCGAGCTTCAGGAACGCGCCGTGGAACTGGGCGGGGGGCTCCACGTCCGGGTTTCCCAGGGTGAAGTCGTAGATCTGGTCAGCCCCGAATTCCTGGCGCAGCCGCTCCCCCTCCTCGAACATCTTCCTGATCCATGATGAATTGGCGATAAATCCTGCTATCTTGCGGGCCACGGCCATGCGAGCGCTCTCCTTGCTGGGTTTTTTAGTTTTTTTAGCACATTACGGCAAGGGGGGCAAGGCGTATTACCCGCACGCGCGCCGGCGCGGCCTCCCGCCTCACTTTCCCCTTTAATTCGGGGGACAATCTGGTATGATGCCCCCTTCACGAGGGGACACCAACGCACAAGGAGGCTATTCGAGATGAGCAAGAACTGGCGCATAGAGACGCAGGCAATCCAGGAAGGGTACACCCCGCAGGACGGGGAGCCGCGCATCCTCCCGATCATACAGAGCACGACCTTCAAGTTCAGCTCCGCGGAGCACGTGGCGAAGCTGTTCGACCTGGAGGCGGGGGGGCACTTCTACTCCAGGCTCAGCAACCCGACCTCCGAGGGGTTTGAGAAGAAGATCGCCGCCATGGAGGGGGGGGTGGCCGCCATGGCCACCTCGTCCGGGCAGGCGGCGACCAGCATAGCGCTCATGAACATCTGCCGCGCCGGCCAGCACATCGTCGCCGCCAGCACCCTGTACGGCGGCACCTATTCGCTGTTCGCCAACACCTTCCCGAAGCTCGGCATCGAGGTGACCTTCGTCGACCCGGAGGCGGACGCGGCGACCATCGAGGCGGCCTTTCGCCCGGAGACCCGCGCGCTCTTCGGCGAGACCATAGGGAACCCGGGACTGAACGTGCTCGACTTCGACAGCTTCGCCGGCGTCGCCCGCAAGATGGGGGTCCCCCTGGTGATCGACAACACCTTCCCGACCCCGTACCTCTGCCGGCCGCTGGAGCACGGGGCCAACATCGTGGTGCACTCCGCCACCAAGTACATAGACGGGCACGCCACCAGCGTCGGCGGTGTCATCGTGGACGGCGGCAACTTCGACTGGGGCAACGGCCGCTACCCGGAATTGACCGAGCCGGACTCGAGCTACCACGGACTCAAGTACCTGGAGGCGTTCGGCAACCTCTGCTACATCGTCAAGGCGCGGGTGCAGCTGATGCGCGACCTGGGCGCCTGCCCCGCCCCGCTCAACGCCTTCCTGTTCAACCTGGGGCTGGAGACGCTCCCCCTGAGGATGCAGCGCCACAGCGAGAACGCCCTGGGGATCGCCAGATTCCTGGAAGCGCACGACTGCGTGAGCTGGGTCAGCTACCCGGGGCTTCCGAGCCACCGGAGCTTTCCGCGCGCCCAGCGCTACCTCCCCAAGGGGGCGAGCGGCGTGCTCACCTTCGGCATCAAGGGGGGGGCGGCGGCGGGCAAGACCTTCATGGAGAGCTGCGCCCTGGTGGCGCTGGTGGTCCACGTGGGGGATGCCAGGAGCTGCGTGCTGCACCCGGCGAGCACGACGCACCGGCAGCTCAGCGAGGAGCAGCAGATCGCCTCCGGGGTCACCCCGGACCTGATCAGGCTCTCGGTGGGGATCGAGCACATCGACGACCTGATCGCGGACATCGACCAGGCGCTGAGGGCAAGCTGCTAGAGGCGGGAAATGGGGGGGCGCGGCGGATCGGTCTGATCAGAGGCGCCGCCCCCAGCGCTGCCGAGCTTCAGCCCCACGACAAAGGGGATTTGGCACCCTGCCCAAATCCCCTTTTTTTGCTCCACTCTCCTACCCCAGGTAAGCGCGCTGCAGCTTGCAGCAGCGCCGACGGCAGCTACTTGCCGCAGCACTTCTTGTACTTCTGACCGCTGCCGCAGCTGCAGGGGTCGTTGCGGCCGATCTTCGGAGCGCGGACGATCGGCTTCTGGCTGACGGCCTTGCCGTCGGTGAAGAACCAGGTCCCCTTCTCCTTCTTGAAGAGGGCCAGCTCGTGGTGCAGCTTCGGCTCACCCTTTTCGCTGTAACGCGCGATGAACTCGACCTCCCCGGTCGTGTCGGAGCCGGTGCCCCCCTTCAGGGAGACGATCTCCAGCCCCAGCCACTCGGCACTTTCCGCCCACTCCTTGGTCCCCGCGGCGTCATACCCTTCGCGGTGCTTCGGGTGGGTGGTCTCGAATATGTAATCGGTCTCGACCTTCACGTATGCCGCGTAGCGCGAACGCATCAGCGCCTCGGCGCTCTCCGCGGGACGCTCTCCCTTGATGACGGGCTGGCAGCAATCGGCGTAGGCGCTACCGGTTCCACATGGACACAACTCCATCTCTAACTCCTCCTTGTTGCCGATCTTTTCCTTATCGGTTCAGACGTCCTGGTAATCGGCGGCAACCACGGAGGAGCTGACACTCCTCATGTAGGCCGCCACCTCGTTGGCATGGTAGGGGTGCACCTGGTAGGCCTGCAGCTCCTCAAGGGAGTCGAACTTGGTGACCAGGGCGATATCGGCGGAGCGCTCCGAGTGGATCAGGTCGACCCCGACCTCCAGGTGGCGCAGCTGCTCGATCTTCCCCTGCATGCTGAGCAGCTTCCCCTTCGCCTGCTCGATCCCCTCCGGGGTGCGCTCCTTCAGCTTGAATAACACGATATGGGTGATCATAATTTTTCTCCTGGAATTTGGTCTGCTGCAATCGCTACCATGTAATACATCGGCGCCCGCCTTCCTGTCAACGGTGGGGGCGCCCAATACGATTAAAAGTGCGAATAAAAATGTTGCGCGGAGCCGGCAATGCTGCTATAAGACCAACGAGACCGATATGGTCCTGTTTGATTATTTAACTGAAATGGAGGACGAGATGGCTCGCTTTGCGAAATTAATGTGTATAATGGTACTGCTGTGCGGGGCATTCGCGGCACGCGGCGCGGACGCACAGACGGTGCTGTTCGATACGGGGCACGGTGAGCGTTTCCTCATTGGCGAAAAGGGACCGCTGCAGCTCTCCGGCTTCGCCGAGATCTGCCAGTCGGCCGGCATCAAGGTGGCGACCCTGGCCAAACCGATCAGCGACGAGAGCCTGGCGGGCGTCGACGGCCTGGTGATTTCCGGCGCGTTCCAGCCGCTCAAGAGCGAGGAGATGGACGCGCTGATCCGCTTCATGCTGCGCGGCGGCAGGCTCTCCGTCATGCTGCACATCGCCCCTCCGCTGGGGACCCTGCTGGACCGCTTCGGCATCTCCTATACCAACGGCGTCATCCGGGAGCACGAGAACGTCATCGGGGGCCAGCCGCAGGATTTCCGGGTGAACCGCCTGGAAAGCCACCCGGTGCTGCAAGGGGTGGGCGAATTCAGCCTGTACGGGGTGTGGGGACTCAGGAGCCTGGACAACAGGTCCCACGTCGTCGCCTCCACCAGTCCGCGCGCCTGGATCGACCTGCACCACGACAAGGTCCAGACCAAGGACGAGACCGGCTCCTTCGGGGTGGCGTGCGCGGGAGAGGTCGGCAAGGGGGGCTTCCTGGTGTTCGGAGACGACGCGATCTTCCAGAACAAATTCCTGGACGCAAACAACAGGCTGCTTGCCGCGAACCTGGCAGGCTGGCTCAAATAGGCTCGGGACGGCGGCCGGTGAGCCGTCGCCGCACTTGAATTCAAGCAGCACTCAAATCAAGGAGGAAACTGAAGATGGCACAGGCTTTGGAGATCTACAAGTGTGAAAGTTGCGGCAACATCGTTGAAGTGTTCCACGCGGGAGCCGGCGAACTGGTCTGCTGCGGTGCCGCCATGACGCTGCAGACGGCCAACACCGTCGAGGCCTCGAAGGAAAAGCACCTGCCGGTGATCGAAAGGGGTGACGGCACCATCACGGTCAAGGTCGGCAGCGTGCCGCACCCGATGGAAAGCGTTCACTTCATCGAATGGATCGAGCTCATCGCGGACGGCAAGGTGTACCGTGCCCAGTTGGCGCCGGGCCAGGCTCCCGAGGCGACCTTCGCCGTCAGCGCGGATCAGGTCACCGCCCGGGAATACTGCACCCTGCATGGCCAGTGGGCCGCCGAAGCGTAACTTTCGCATCGGGCGGACGGCAACAAGAAAGAGGGGGACGGCATGAGCCGTCCCCCTCTTTCTTTTCGCCGTTTATCGCTGGTGGCGCCGGGGTCGCCCGGGCTCAGCCACTCCCTCCCCCTCCGGTGGAGGCCGCCCCCCCGCTTCCGGAAAGCTCGCCGGGGGGACGGTGAGAGGGACGCGCCCCTCTTATCTGCCGCCGCTGCGGCGCGCCGCGTGCACGGCGGGGCGCGGGACGCTCTTGGTGCCGGCGCCCACCGCGTGGTGGCCGGTCGCGGGCTTGGCCGCGGCCTTGGACGCGGGTTTGGACCCGGGCTTCGCGGCTTGCTTGGACGGGCTCTCCTTGCGGCGCTGCGGCTCGCGCGGCGGCCGCACGAATTCGGCGTCCTTGTGCGGCGCGGGGACGCTGTAGTCGAAGCCCTCCACGATGCGCCTCTCGATCTGAGACCCGAGCACCCGCTCGATGCCGCGCACCATCAGGTCGTCCTCGCGGGTCACCAGGGTGAAGGCGTCGCCGGTCTTCGCGGCGCGGCCGGTCCGGCCGATGCGGTGCGTGTACGCCTCGGGGGTGTCCGGGATGTCGTAGTTGATGACGTGGGAGATCAGCGACACGTCGATGCCGCGCGCCGCGATGTCGGTCGCCACCAGGATCTGGAAGCTGCCGTCCCTGAAGCCGTCCAGCGCCGCCTGGCGCCTGTTCTGGGAAAGGTTCCCCTGCAGGGAGGCCGCCTTGTAGCCGCTTTTCTCCAGCTGCTCCCCAACCCGCTTGGCGCGGTGCTTGGTCTTGGTGAAGATCAGCACGCTCTCCGTGTCGGTGTGTCTCAGCAGCTCGAACAAGAGCGGGGTCTTCAGGTGCTGGGCCACCGGGTAGAGGGCATGCGACACCGTCGCCGCGGGGGCGGTCCGGCTCACCTGCACGGTCACCGGCTTCCTGAGGATGTCGTGGGCGAGCTTCCTGATGTCGTCGGGCATGGTGGCGGAGAACATCAGGGTCTGCCTGGGGTACGGCAGCACCTTCAGGATCCGCTTGACGTCCGGCAGAAAGCCCATGTCGAACATCTGGTCCGCCTCGTCCAGCACCAGCATCTCGACCCTGGAGAGGTCGATCGTCCCTTGGGAGATGTGGTCCAGCAGGCGTCCCGGGCAGGCCACCACGATCTCGACCCCTTCCTTGAGCCTCTTGATCTGCGGGTTGATGTTGACGCCGCCGTAGATCGTCATGCTCCTTAAACGGGTCAGCTTCCCCATGGCGTTGAGCGCCTCGTTGATCTGCTCGGCGAGCTCCCGGGTGGGGGCGACCACCAGCGCGCGCACCTTGCCGCGCTCTCCCTGCATGAGTCGGTGCAGCATCGGGAGGCCGAAGGCCGCCGTCTTTCCGGTTCCCGTCTGGGCGAGCCCCATGACGTCCTGCCCGTCCATGACCGGGGGGATCGCCTGCAGCTGGATGGGGGTCGGGGTGACATACCCGAGGGCCTCCACGCCGGCCTGAATCTGGGGGTGCAAATTGAACTCTTTGAAATCCACTGTTACTCCTATCTGTTTGATTTTTACCACAAAAAACCCCAGAAGCCTGGCAAGGCCCATGGGGTCCGTTGACTGATTAGTAGCGCAACTATACCATAAATTGCGGAAAAGGTGCGGGAAATTTACGGCGTGAGGAGCGGTGCCCTCCCCGGCGAGTCAAAACCGCCCCCGGCTCTCAGTCAAATGAGGACCAAATATGAAAAGATGGCGCCCGCCCCTCTTTTCGACAGGATGCCGTAGCGTATTTGCCGCCGCTATGCTAAAAAAAGAGAAACTGACCCGCCAGGCCTGCCGCGCGCGGGAATAACGATGCCAACCGGTGCCCCCCCATGAAGATCATGATCAAATACAAGCTCTTCCTCGCCATGCTGGCCGCGACGGGCGCCGTCGTCATCTGCATGTTCCTGATCATGCAGTGGAGCATCGGCCGCGGCTTTCTCTCCTACGTCAACACCATCGAGAGGGAGCGCTTCGGGAAGCTGGTCGAGGTGCTGGAACAGTCCTACACGACCCAGGGGAGCTGGGAGTTCCTGCGCGAGGACCCCGCGGCCTGGTTCAGGATCGTCGGCTCGACCATGCCGCGGGAGGGTGCCGACCAGGAGCGCGGCGAGCGCCTGGGCAAGCGGTTCCTGCACCCCCCCCCGAACCGGCCGCCGGCCGGCTTCCCCATCCTGACCGGCCAGCAGCTGCCGCCGCGCCTGCCGCACCGCTTCGAGACGCGCGTGATGCTGCTGGACGCCGGCCGCAACCGGCTGGCCGGGCCGGCCGGCGAGTCCGGCGCCATCAACTTCAAGGAACTGCGCAACGGCGGGCGCGTGGTGGGCTACCTCGGCATGCTCCCCCGGCAGCGGCTGACCGACACCCACCAGCTGCTCTTCCTGGAGCAGCAAAAACTCGCCATGGGGATGATCGCCCTGGTCATGCTGCTGGTCTCGGCGGCGCTCTCCCTGCCGCTGGCCAACCGCCTGGTGCTGCCGATCCGCCGGCTCGCCGCCTCCATGCACCGCCTGGCCTCCGGCGACTTTCAGGCCAGGGTCCCCCTGGGCCCCCTGGACGAGCTGGGGCAGCTGGCCCGCGACTTCAACACCCTCGCCCTGTCGCTGGGGAAGAACGAGCAGGCGCGCCGCCAGTGGGTGGCCGACATCTCCCACGAGTTGCGCACCCCGCTCGCCATACTGCGCGGCGAGGTCGAGGCGATCCAGGACGGCGTCCGGCGCGCGGACCCCGACGCCATGCGCTCCCTGCACTCCGAGGTGATGCGCCTGAGCCGCCTGGTGGACGACCTGTACCAGCTCTCGCTCTTCGACATCGGGGCGCTCAGCTACCGGAAGGTCGATCTCGACCTGCGCGGGCTCCTGGCCGACGCTGTCGCCTCCTTCCAGGCTGAGTTCGAGCAGAAGGGGATCGCCCTGCTTACCGAGCTCGGGCCGCAGGAGGGAGTCCCGGTCTTCGCAGACCCCGGGCGGCTGCACCAGCTTTTCGACAACCTCCTGGAGAACGCGCTCAAGTACACCGACCCGGGGGGGGAGCTCCTGGTCAGGCTGCGGCAGCACGGGGCGCTCGCCTGCGTCGAGCTGGCGGACAGCGCCCCGGGGGTCGCCCCGCAGGAACTGGAGAAGCTGTTCGACCGGCTCTACCGGGTCGAGAGTTCCCGAAACCGCGCCCTGGGCGGCGCCGGTCTCGGCCTTGCCATCTGCAAGAACATCGTCGAGGCCCACGAGGGGAGCATCCGCGCCCTCCCCTCGCCCAGGGGCGGGGTCTTGATCAGCATAGAGCTGCCAGTCACAGGGGGTAGGACATGAACCAGACCGTACTGATCGTCGAGGATGAGGAAAAGCTCGCCGCCCTGTTGGGCGACTACCTGAGGCAGTCGGGGTTCGACCCGGTCTGGATCCCGAACGGGGCAGAGGTGCTGCCGCGGGTGCGGGAGAGCCTGCCCGACCTCATCCTGCTCGACCTGATGCTGCCGGGGCGCGACGGGCTCGACGTCTGCAAGGAGATCCGCACCTTTTCCGAGGTGCCGATCATCATGATCACCGCCCGGGTCGAGGAGATCGACCGGCTGCTCGGCCTGGAGCTGGGTGCCGACGACTACATCTGCAAGCCGTTCAGTCCGCGCGAGGTGGTGGCGCGGGTGAAGACCGTGCTGCGCCGGGCGGGCGACCGCCAGGCGCCCCCCTCCGGCGAGCTCGCCCTGGACCCGGAGAAGTTCCGGGCCGTGCTGCGCGGCCAGGAGCTGGAGCTGACCGCCGTCGAGTTCAAGCTGCTGCACTTTCTTTTCCAGCACCCCGGCCGCATCTACTCCCGCTCGCAGCTCATGGACCGGATCTACTCGGACCAGCGCATCGTGAGCGACCGGACCATCGACAGCCACATCAAGAAGCTGCGCAAGAAGATCGCTGCCGTCGCCCCCGAAGAGGAGCTGATCCACTCGATCTACGGCGTCGGCTACAAGTTCGAGACCCCCTAGGCCCGGGGCCCGTCCCCTCCGGGCCCGAAGTTGAGCGCGGGCCGCCCCGCCGACCCGGCAGGGTCGGGCCGGCGCCGGCTGGGGCCCGCCACGGCCTCCTCGCTGCCCCCCCTCTCGCCGCACCCTTGCCCCAGGCCCCCCTCCGCCCCGGTGACCTTACACCCCCGACGGGCCACCTCCCCCCGGGAGGTGGCCCGGGAGACCCGCCATTTGACATTTATAATACTGCACCCCTCGATAGTATTAAAGTTCGATTTCTCAGCTCCGATACAGTAGGAATCAGACTACAACTATCAAAGATAAAACTGGCGTCTGTTTCAAGCCAATAATTGACAGGCACTGAAATTTAGCGTGAGTAGCTGTGTGGAAAACCGCTCAAGTTGTCTGGCAGGTCACCGATGAGGAAAACGGTGTGCCCTGTGCAGTCTCGGTTCTATGAAAGAAATGCCAATTTCAATCTGACAGGAGGGGATCAATGTTCAAGAACATGAAAATCGCCATGAGGCTCGGGCTGGCAAACGGGGTGCTGCTGCTCTTTCTCGCCGGGCTGATCTGGGTCAGCATCTCGAACATGGCGAAGATCCAGCTAAATCTTGAGCGGATCGTCAACGTCAACAACGTCAGGATAGAGCTTGGCAACGACATGAACGACTTCATTTCGGAGGTATCGATCAACCTGCGCAACATCCTGATCGACACCAAGGTCGAGAAGCGCCATGAGTACGTCAAGCGGATCAACGACTTGCGGGATAAATACAACGAGGCCTACAAGAAGCTGGTGGAGCTTACCCCGAAGGACGACGCGAAGGCCCTCGAGCTGATCGCCAAGGTCACGGCCGCCACCGAGCAGGCACGTCCGCTCAACAACAAGGTGATCGAGCTGGCCCTGGCCGGCAAGGACGGGGATTCGATCGAGATCCTGAACCGGGACGCCCGCCCGGCGGTCAGGTCCTGGCTCAACGGCATCGCGGAGCTCGGCGTGCACCAGAAAGACCGCAACAAGACGCGCTACGACGAGGCCGTGGCCGCGTACCAGCAGGCCCGCAACCTCATGTTCGGCCTGGGGGCCCTGGCGCTGGGGCTGGCGGTCCTCATCACCTATCTGCTGGCCCGCTCCATCACCCTCCCCCTGCTGGAGGCGGTGGGGGTCGCCGACCGGCTCTCCAACGGGGACCTGACCATGAGCGTCGAGGCCCGCAGCTCCGACGAGACCGGCCAGCTCCTGGGGTCCATGGGCGCCATGGTGGCGAAGCTCAGGGAGATCGTTGGGGAGGTGAGCGCCGCCGCTGACAACGTGGCCGGCGGGAGCACGGAGCTCTCGGCGAGCGCCGAAAGCATGTCGCAGGGGGCGACCGAGCAGGCGGCGGCCGCCGAGGAGGCCTCCTCCTCCATGGAGCAGATGTCCTCCAACATCCGGCAGAATGCGGACAACGCCATCCAGACCGAGAAGATCGCGGTCAAGTCCTCGACCGACGCCAAGGAGGGGGGACAGGCCGTCGCCCAGACCGTCGCGGCGATGAAAGACATCGCGGTGAAGATAAACATCATCGAGGAGATCGCGCGCCAGACCAACCTGCTCGCGCTCAACGCGGCCATCGAGGCGGCCCGGGCCGGCGAGCACGGCAAGGGGTTCGCGGTGGTGGCCAGCGAGGTGAGGAAGCTCGCCGAGAGGAGCCAGCAGGCGGCGGCGGGAATCTCCGAGCTTTCCTCCAACTCGGTGCAGATCGCCGAAAAGGCGGGGTCGATGCTGGCCACCATGGTTCCGGACATCCAGAAGACCGCCGAACTGGTCCAGGAGATCAGCGCCTCCAGCCGCGAGCAGGACACCGGCGCCGAGCAGATCAACAAGGCGATGCAGCAGCTGGATCAGGTGATCCAGCAAAACGCCTCCGCAGCCGAGGAGATGTCCTCGACGGCGGAAGAGCTCTCCAGCCAGGCGGAGCAGCTGCAGTCGAGCATCGCCTTCTTCAACGTGGGGGGGAGCGGCCGGTCCGCGTACCAGGCGCGCAGGCCCGCGGCCGCTCCGGCGCGGACCGCCGCCCGGGTCCTCGCCGCGTCCCCGTGCAAGAAGACCACCCGCGCAGGGGGCGTCGCGATGGACCTGGACGGCGGCAGCACGGACTTCCAGGACGAAAGCTTCATGAAGTACTAGGGGGAGCCCTTCCGAGAAGGACAAAGAAGGAATAGAGAAGGACAGACAAGCCGGGGCTGCAGCTGCATTATCAGCGCGGCTACCCGGCTTTTTCCGTCGCCTCCGGGCGCCGGGGGAAGGCGCCCCTGGCAGGGCGCGGGAGTTCCGGTTTCATCCGGCACACCCGCGCGAGCTGCGCAGGGGCTACCCCTGTGCCCTGCTCATTTTTTGCAGCCGCCGCGCGCCGCGGGGGGCCGCTCCAGGCTCAAAGCAGCTGCACCTCGCTGACCCGCACGATGAGCAGCGCCTGGCGGAAGGTCGCCGTCAGCTGCTCCCGATAGCCCCGCCACCAGTCGCGGTCCAGTTCCTGCGTCATCACCTCGTAGATGACGATGTCGTCATGGACCGTGGTGTCCCGGGTCTCCTTCCAAAGCCCGCGGGCCGGCGAGCGCATGTAGGTGGTGATGCCGCCAAAGCGCTCCGACAGGTCGTCGCGCACCCGCAGGAACGCGTCCTGCCCGAACGGCTTGCCGTCGTTGTCGTACAGCGGCAACAGAATCTGGATCAGGTGCATGGCGCCGCTGCCTCCCTCCGGTTACGGGGTCTCGCGCACGTCCAGGATCTCCCGCACGTGGGGCCGCACCACCTCGACCAGCCGGTCCTTGGCAACGCCCTGGACCTTGAAGGTGTTCGCCCAGTTCCCCTCGGCGGAGCCCTGGATCTCGCTGAAGCCGAGGCCGACGATATCGCCCCCCGCCCCGTAAATCGCGCTGGTAATCTCGGCGAGGGTCCCCTTGGCGCCGGAGGTGGCGACGGTGATGCGCACGCCGGGGCGGCGGCCGCCCAGAAGCTGCAGCAGGGTCTTGAACAGGTCGGATTCGGAAATGATCCCGACCAGGGTCGTGCCGCGCAGCACCGGCAACCCGCCGATCCGGCTGTCGGCCATGATGCGCGCGGCCTCCTCCAGCGGGGTATCCTCGGGGACGGTGATGACCTCCCGGGTCATCATCTTTTCCACGGTCAGCTTGGCGAGCAGTTCATGGATCTCCCAGATCGCCAGCGAGGTCGCCGGCGACGGGGAGGCAAGCAGCAGGTCCCGGTCGGAAACGATGCCGACCAGGCGCCCCTGGCCATCGAGTACGGGAAGCCGCCGGATCTTCTTTTCGCTCATCAGGCGCAGGGCGTCCGTCACGGACACTTCAGGTGTGATCGTCACCGGGTTCAACGTCATTCTGTCTCGGACAAGCATTACAACCTCCTTTGGTTAGCTTGGTTATACAGGTTCTGGCACGGCCAGCTGCCATTTCCATTTCATATCACTGAAAGAGTCGCGAGATACGTAACGTGTTTCGGGAAGGTAGCATCAAACCCGATTGCTGTTGCAGCCTGTATCAGTATAGCAGATGTACTACGAGGAACAAACCGGTTCCCGCTAACGTGGGAGACAGCTACAGGTGACACTCGCTGTCGGAATCGCGCAGGAACTCGACCAGCTCGCTGTCCATGTCGTGGAAGTGGCGTGCCAGCCAGCCGCACATCATGTGCAGGGACTCGACGATCAGGACCGTACTGGCCCCGTGCCTGGCGTAGCGCGTCTCCAGGAGCTGCACCTCCCTGAAGAAGGCGTCGTGCTCGGCCTTGTGGGCCGGATAACCGGGGAACCCGCTTTCCAGCTGGAGTCGTTCCTCGTCGCGCAGGTGTTTTCTGACATAGCGCTTCAGGAACCAGATGAGCTGCCCTATTTCGTCGCCCATCCTGCGTTCCCTGCATGCTGTCAGGAGGTCGTCGACCTTTTTCAGCAGGTCCCGATGCTGGCCGTCGATCTCGTCGTTGCCAGTAGCCATTTCTTCCCGCCACACGGTAAGCATAAACAGGTTCCTTTGACGTTTGGTCTCGACCCCGACCCGCTCAGACCCGGTTCCTCAGCGCGAGCAGGTCCGGGTGCGGGAAGAGGTAGAGCTGCCCGCGCAGATAGGGATCGTTGAACTTGAGACAGTACTGCTGCAGCATGGTGACCGGGACGCTGAGCGGCAGCTGACGGTCATGGTACTGCCGGATCAGTTCCAGCAGTTCCTCCTTCTCATCGTGGCTCAGCCCCGCCTTGAAGTAGCCCATGATGTGCATCAGCACGTTGGTCTGCTTCTTGACCGTGGCACGGAGCGCCAGGGCCGCCATCAGCAGCTCCCCGTAGCGCTGGAAGAGCTCAGCCTGTGCGAGCCGCCAGCCGTTTCCCACCAGCGCGCCGATTTCGCGGTAGAGCGTCGGGCTGTGCGCCATGACCAGGAGCTTGTGCGCGGTGTGGAACTGCACCAGGCCTCCCAGCTCCGGCGAGCCGCGCAGAAACTCCCGCCAGCGCGCATAGCCGAACACCCGCCCGATGAACTGCTCCCTGAGCGCGGGATCGGCGAGCCTCCCCTCCTCCTCGACCGGCAGCAACGGGAAGCGCCGCACCACCTCGGCGGCGAAGAGGCCGCGGCCGTGCCCGGCCGCCCTGCCGCTGTTGTAGACCTTCACCCGGTGCAGACCGCAGCTCGGGGAGTTCTTCTTGAAGATGAAGCCGCAGAGCTCCTCCCCCTCCAGCTCCGCGACCCTGCGCCGGCTGAACTCCCGCACCCGGTCGGTCAGGTCGATGCGGCCGGCGCGGGTGACCAGCCGCGGGTTGGCCGGGTCTCCCTCCAGGCGCATCGCCTCGCGCGGCGTCGGCAGGCCGGCGCCCACCTCGGGACAGACCGGCACCAGCTTGAAAAACCTGCCAAGCGTATCGGTTAGATACGGGTCCTGCCGGTGGCCGCCGTCGTAGCGCACCTGCTCGCCTACCAGGCAGGAACTGACCCCCAGCGCAATCGGCCTATCCATCGTGTCGGCACCCCTCGCATACTTCATTAGTGAGCCGTGCTATGACTTCTCATTATGACAGATTCCCGGGCGGGCGCAAAGGGGTAAAGCGCTCCCCCCCGGTTCGGGCCTCCTCCGCGCCCCTCACCTGACGACGCTGAAATAGCGCCCCTCGGGGTGGTGGAACACCAGCGCGGAGACGCTCGCCTCCGGGTCCATCATGAATCCTTCGGTCAGCTGCACCCCGATCTGGGAAGGGTCCAGCAGGGCGAAGAGTTTCTCCTGGTCGGCGAGCTCCGGGCAGGCGGGGTAGCCGAAGGAGACCCGCACCCCCTGGTAGTCCCCCCTCAGGATACCCTCCATGGTGAGCGACGGCTGGTCCACGATCCCCCAGGCGTCCCGGATCCGCTTGTGCAGGAACTCCGCGGTCGACTCGGCGAGTTCCAGCGCCAGGGCCTGCAGCAGGTGGCACTCCAGGTACTCCCCGGCCTGCTTCAGGCGCTCCGCCTCCTCCCGCACCCCGAGGCCGCAGGTGACGACGAAGAGGGCGACGCTGTCCGGGCCGCCCGCGCCGAGCGGCCTGGCGAAGTCGGCGAGGCAGAGGCGCTCGCCCGCCGCCTGGCGCGGGAAGGAGAAGCGGAGCGCCTCGGCGCCGGAGCCGTCGGGGCGGTACAGGATCAGGTCGTTCCCCTCGGCAGCCGCCGGGTAGAAGCGGTACAGGGCCTGGGGCCGGATCACCCCGTGGCGCTCGACCTTCTCCAGCATCCGGTTCACCGCGGCGTGCAGTTTGACCGCCTTCCCGTCCCCCGCGGCGAGGAGTTTCTCCAGCACCCCCATGAGCCCCAGGTGCTTGCTGTAGAGCATCTGGCGGTTCAGGTAGGGGAGCACCCGGGAGATCGGGATGTCCCGCAGGATGTGGGACTGGAAGTCGGGGGGGGTGAGGATCGGCGCGCTCGCGCTGACGGCGGAGCGCAGCGTCGCATCGCTCGCACCCAGGGGGGGCGTGCGCTGCGGCGCGCCGGCGCCGGCCAGTTCCTGGCGCTCGGCGGTCTCCTTCAGGAGCGCGTCCCTGCGGGAGGGGTCCGCCAGCTGGTTCACCAGCTCCAGCCCGTTCATGGCGTCCTTCGCGTAGAGCACCGTCCCCCGGTACTGTTCCGCGATGCGGGTGTCGGCGAACTTCTTGGAGAGCGCGGCCCCCCCCACCAGCAGCGGCAGGTCTATCCCCGCGGCGCTCAGGTCCGCGGCGGTGACCGCCATCTGCTGGGCGCTCTTCACCAGGAGCCCGGAGAGGCCGATGAAGTCCGGCTGCTCCCGGCGGCAGGCCTCGATCAGCGCCTCGGGGGGCACCTTGATGCCGAGGTTCACCACCTCGAAGCCGTTGTTGGAGAGGATGATCTCCACCAGGTTCTTGCCGATGTCGTGCACGTCCCCCTTGACGGTCGCCAGCAGGAGCCTCCCCTTGGAGTGGCTCTCGCTCTTCTCCATGAAGGGCTGCAGGTGGGCCACGGCGGCCTTCATCGCCTCGGCGGACTGCAGCACCTCGGCGACGATCAGCTGGTTGTCGTTGAAGAGGCGGCCCACCTCCGCCATCCCCGCCATGAGCGGCCCGTTGATGATGTCGAGCGGCCGGTCGCCGCGCCCCAGCGCCAGCTCCAGGTCCTCCGTGAGCCCCGCCTTGGCCCCCTCCACGATGTAGCGCGGCAGGCGCTCGTCCAGCGGCAGGTCCGCCGCCGGGACGTGCACGAACGGGGGGCGGTCCCGAAAGGCGGCGGCGAAGGCCGCGACCGGGTCCTCCCCGCGCCAGAAGATCAGGTCGTCGCACAGCGCCCGCTCCGACTCCGGGATGCTGGCGTAGCGCTCCAGTTTTTCCGTGTTGACGATGGCGTAGGTGAGCCCCGCCTTCACGCAGTGGTGCAGGAAGACCGCGTTCAGGGTCTCGCGGCCGGCGAGCGGCAGTCCGAAGGAGACGTTGGAGATGCCGAGGATGGTGGCGCTAAGCGGGAAGGCCTCGGCGATCAGGCGCACCCCCTCGATGGTCTGCTGCGCCGAGCCGAGGTAGTTCTCGTCGCCGGTTCCCACCGGGAAGACCAGCGGGTCGAAGACCAGGTCCTCCGGGCGCAGCCCGTACTTGCCGACCAGCAGGTCAAAGGAGCGCCGGGCGACCGCGAGCTTGCGCTGCGCGCTCAGCGCCATGCCGTGCAGCGGATCGTCGTCGATGCAGCCGACCACGACCGCGCCGCCGAAGCGCTTGAGCAGGGGGACCACCTGCGCGAAGCGCCCTTCGCCGTCCTCCAGGTTGATCGAGTTCAGCAGGCACTTGCCCTGCAGCCTTTTGAGGGCGAGTTCCATGACGGCCGTGTCGGTGGAGTCGATCATGATCGGGGCCCGGACCTTGTTGGGGAGAAAGGCGAGCAGCTGCGCCATGTCGGCCGCCTCGTCGCGGTCGGGGTTGGCGACGCAGACGTCGATCACCTGGGCGCCCCCCTTCACCTGGGCGCGGGCGATCTCGCTCCCCTCCTCGAAGCTCTCGGCGGCGATCAGGTTCTTGAAGCGGCGCGAGCCGATCACGTTGGTGCGCTCGCCCACCAGGACCGGGCGCATCTCGTCCTCCACGAAGAGCGGCTCGATCCCCGCCACCACCCGGCGCCGGGTGGAGGCAGGGATGCGGGGGGCCTTGCCCCGGACCAGCTGCGCGATGGCGGCGATATGGGCGGGGGTGGTGCCGCAGCAGCCGCCCACCAGGTTGAGCCACCCCTCGTCCACGAAGCGGGCCAGCTTGCCGGCCAGGGAGGCCGGGGTCTCCGCGTAGTGGCCGTTTTCGTCCGGCAGCCCGGCATTGGGATAGACGGAGACCGCGCAGGTGGCGAGTGCTGCCAGGGAGCGCAGGTGGTCGGTCATGAACTCGGGGCCGGTGGCGCAGTTCAGGCCGATGCTGATCAGCCCCAGGTGGTCCTCGAGGTGGGCCACGCTCGCGTAGAGCGCCTCCACCCCCTGGCCTGCCAGCATGCTGCCGGTCGGCTCGATGGTGCCGGAGATCATGAGCGGCAGGCGCCGGCCGCTTTCCGCGAAGGCGCGCGCGATCCCGTCCGCCGCGGCCTTCAGGTTCATGGTGTCCTGGGCTGTTTCCAGCAGGAGCAGGTCCGCCCCTCCGGCGATGAGGCCGAGCGCCTGCCCCCGGAAGGCATGGGCCAGGGCGTCGTAGCTGACGCCGCCGGTGACCGAGATGCTCCGGGTGGTGGGTCCCATGGAGCCCGCCACGAAGCGCGGCTGTTCCGGCGTGGCGCAGGCGTCGCAGGCCCTGCGGGCGATCTGGGCCGCGCAGCGGTTGATCTCGAAGGCCCGCTCCTGCAGGCCGTAGTCGGCCAGCACGATGTCCGTGGCGCCGAAGCTGTCCGTCTCCACGATGTCGGCCCCCGCCTCCAGGTAGCTGCGGTGGATCTCCTCGATGATGTCCGGGCGGGTCAGCACGAGGATTTCGTTGCACCCCTCGCACTCGGCTCCGCCGAAGTCTGCGGCGCTGAGGTCGCGCGCCTGGAGCTGGGTTCCCATGGCGCCGTCGATGACGAGGATGCGGCGGGTCATTTCGGTGATTACTGACTGGGTCATGCGTGGTCTCCCGGGTTTTTCGTTTATCATCGGTCCGATCCGGCCGATCGGTCGGATTAAAATCGGTCGGATCTGTCGGATCGGACCGATCTATGAGGCTTGCTGGCGCTCCTCAACCTTAGAGGTTGGTCGTCCCCCTGCAGCTCGGGTACGCCGAGCAGCCGAGAAACTGCGAGCCGGCGTTTTTGCCCTGCCTTGCCGTGCGCAGCACCATGGGCCCGCCGCACTGCGGGCAGGGGGGGAACACCTCCCCTGCCTGGTTACCCGGGCCCGGCGGCGCCGGCCGCCCCCGCGCCTGCAGGCGCGCCGCGGCCAGGCTCTCGCTGTAGCCTCCCTCGCTGATGAAGGCACGCTCCAGCCCCGCAATCTGCTGGTCGAGCAGGTAGTTTGCCTGGTGGACCAGGCAGATGACGGCGTTGGCTACCACCGCCGGATCAGGGTGGTCCAGCCAGGCGGCATAGGCGGCAGTATCGGACGCGTCGCCCAGATCCGGACGATCCGCCCGATTAACCAGCGTCGCGCCGACCGCGCGCACCCCCCTCGCCTCAGGCTCGTCCTTGCCCCACCGGCGCTTGCCATGCTGGCGCAGAAAGTCCTCGTAGTCAAGCAGCAGCTCGTCCAGGCTGGCACGGGCGACGTTGACCAGCCGCAGCTCGGTCTGACTGGAGGTTGCCGAGGCCCGGCTCCCCTCGGCGATATTCTGCCGCCCGCTGCGCGCCGCCTGGACCATCTGGTCCACCAACCGCGACCGCTTGTCCACGAAGCGGTCGCAAAAGGCCACCGTGGCGTCGTAAATCACCGTCGCCGCCTGAAAGGAGCGCAAGCCACGGTAGCCCCCGCTGGGGCGGATTCTCTTTTGCCCTGCGGCTTCGCTCATGCGGGCGATGCTCCCCTGCCTGGCCGCCAGCAACGGCGGCCCGCCGACCGGTTTCCCAAAGGCCTCCTGAATTTTGCCACGAGCCTCGACAACTTCAATCACGCCTGCCACTTTTATTCCCTGACAATGCAGCGACAGCGACATTTGCAGCGAGGTTGCCCCTTTCAGCCCTGCACGGCGTCACCGGTCGCCTTGTTGAGTGTGGCGCGAATGACGCCGGTCTGGCACAATATGCCATGCAGTCACTATTTGTCCTCGACCCGTTTACAGGTTCATACTTTAACATCCTTCTGGTCACGGCGGGGACGCATACAGCCCACTAGCATAGAAAAGGAGAGTCACTATGGAAAAGAGAGTGTCAGTTGAGGAGTGGACCGGGCGCTTCCGCGCCATCGGTTTGGATGATGCGGCAATGGAGCTTTGGCACAGACTGTTCGAACGGGAAAACCCGGCGGGACACCAGAGCTTCCTGGAATGGCTCGGCCTGCCGGCTGACCGGATCGCCGAAATCCGTGCCACCTACGCGTGAGGCGGCGGCCTCCGGTGCCTCGCCAAAGGCCCGCCAAACGGGCGCCAAGGTCACTGAGCGGATCGGTACTTCGGGTTGCGACGACGCAGCCGGAGAGGCTCCTCACCGGGGCCTCTTTTTTTGCCCTTCCCGGCGCTGGCCTTTCCGGCATCATTGGATATAGTTAATGCCAATAAGGCACACCCGATCAGCAGAGGCGCACCATGCGAATCAGCAAGATACTCATCGTGGACGACTCCCCGATCTCCCGCAGGATGCTCAAGAGCAGCATCCCCAAGGAACAGGGGTACCAGTTCTTCGAGGCGGGAGACGGCCAGCAGGGGCTGGAGATGTTCAAGGAGGTGCAGCCGGAGGTGACCTTCATGGACCTCACCATGCCGGTCATGGACGGCATCACCTCGGTCCAGGAGATCATGAAGTTCGACGGATCGGCCAGCATCGTCGTCCTGACCGCCGACGTGCAGGCGCGCATGATCATGAACGCGTACCAGGCGGGGGCCTTCCTGGTACTGAAAAAGCCGCCCACCAAGGAGAGCATCCAGGAGGCCCTGAACAAGGTAGAGGAGCGGGAGCCCTAGATGGAAAGCGAACTGCAGCTGATCGACGCCGAAGAGAAAGACGTGCTCCAGGAGATCATGAACATCGCCTTCGGCAACGCCGCGGCCGAACTGGCCCAGGTGATCAACATCTTCGTGGTCTTAAGCGTCCCCTACATACGGCTGCTGCGCGCCCGGGAGCTTCCGGAGTACATCAAGAGCGAGGTGGGCGACTGCGAGAGCGTCAGCATCGTGGAGCAGGACTTCTGGGGGGAGTTCAAGGGGAACGCGCTGCTGGTGTTCCAGGCGGGAGCGGGCAAGGAGCTCGCCTTCATGCTGAACGGGGGGGACACCGGGGTCTTCGAGCCGGGCACCACGGACCGCTTCGAGTCGGAGATCCTGATGGAGGTGGGGAACATCCTGATCGGCGCCTGCGTCGGCAAGCTCGCCGAGCTGCTCGGGGACGTGATCCAGTACTCGCCGCCCAAGGTGCTGGTGGAGAACCACGCCAACGACGCCCTGCCGCAGAACCTCTTCGACCCGGGGTGCTCCGCGATCATCCTGAGGACCATGTTCCGCTTCAACGACAAGGACATCGGCGGGTTCCTGTTCCTGGTGACGAGCCACGAGTCGATCGACTGGCTCAAGGGGGCCCTGGCGAAATTCATGGCGCAATACGATGCATGAGCTCCAGCAGATCTTCGACACCATCAACCTCGGCCTGGTGATCCTGGACCGGGACCTGAAGGTCCGGCACTGGAACCGCTGGATGGCCCGCTGCAGCAAGATCGCCCCGGAGGCGATCCTGGGCCGCCCGGTGTTCGACTTCTTCCCGACGCTGCAGGTGCACCAGAGCTTCCGGAGGAACTGCAAGTCCGTGCTGGCCTTCGGAAGCTACGCCTTCTTCTCCCAGAAGCTGCACCGCTACCTGTTCCCCTTCCCCCCCACCAGCTCCTTCGAGGTGAAATTCGAGCAGATGCAGCAAAGCTGCACCATGGGCCCCCTGCGCGACGACGGCAGGGCCATCACCGGCATCTTCCTGACCGTGGAGGACATGACGGAGAGCGCGGCCAACGAGCAGAAGCTGATCGAGATGAACTCCACGGACGCCCTCACCGGGGTGTACAACCGCAGGTACCTGGAGACCCGCATGAAGGAGGAGTTCGGCCGGCACCGCCGGCACTCCAGGAGACTCACCCTGGTCATGTTCGACATCGACCACTTCAAGAGGGTGAACGACAGCCACGGGCACGCCTGCGGCGACTTCATCCTGCAGTCGGTCGCCGGCGCCGTCGCCGAACGGGTCAGGATCACCGACTGCCTGGCCCGCTACGGCGGCGAGGAGTTCAGCTGCCTGCTGCAGGAGACCGACCTCGCCGCCGGGATACTGCTCGCCGAGCGGTTCCGCTGCCAGATCGAGGCGACGGACCACGACTTCAAGGGGACGCCGGTCAAGGTGACCATCAGCCTGGGGGTTTCCGAGTTGCGGGACGACGACACCCTGGAGCAGTTCGTGAAGAGGGCGGACGAGGCGATGTACCGGGCCAAGACGGGGGGAAGGAACCGGGTGTGCGGCTGAGGCTGGCGGTTTCCCGGGGGGCGCCGGGAGGCAGGCCCGGCGCCCCCCTTAGGGGAGCAGGCCGTCGACCAGTTCCAGCACCGCCTGGTCCCGGTTCAGGGTGTAGATGTGCACCCCCGGCACCCCGGCGGCCAGCAGTTGCTGCGCCTGGCGCCTGGCGTAGGCAACGCCCAGCCGCTGCACCGCCGCCGCACCGCCGCCGCTGTCCGCGGCCTCCAGGTCGGCCAGATAGGCCGGGGGGAGCGTCGCGCCGCACATGGCGACGATGCGCCGGATCACCTTGAGGCTCACCACCGGGATGATCCCCGGGATGATCGGCTTGTTGATCCCCGCGGCGCGAGCCCTGGCTACGAACTGGAAATAGTGGCTGTTGTCGAAGAAGAGCTGGGTGATGGCGAAGTCCCCCCCCTGGTCCAGCTTCAATTTCAGGTAGGAAAGATCCTCTTCCGGACCGGCCGCCTCCGGGTGGGTCTCCGGATATCCGGCCACGCCGATCCCCATGCCGGGATGGGCCTCCTTGATGAACGCCGCCAGGTCGCTGGCGTGCAGCAGGGTGCGGCAGGCGGAGAACTCGGGCGGCGCGTCGTTGGGCGGGTCGCCGCGCAGCGCCAGGACGTTGAACACCTCGGCCTGCGCCAGGTCGTCGAGGAACTGCTGCAGCGCGCCGCGATAGGCCCCGACGCAGGTGAGGTGCGCCATGGTCTCCAGGCCGTGCTCCTTCTTGAGCCGGGTGACGATCTCGAGGGTATCCCCCTGGGTGGAACCGCCCGCGCCGTAGGTCACCGAGGCGAAGAGGGGGTTGAGCCGCGACAGCGTCCCCGCGGTCTTGAAAAAGGCGGGCCATTCCTGCTTGTCCTTGGGGGGAAAGAACTCCAGGGAGAGGAACTGCTTCCCGTCGTTCATCTGATCGACAATTCTCATGTGTTCTCCGGGCCGGTTCGGTTGCCACCTCACGGGCAGATTTTCAGCGTCCCTGCAGATTGCCATATTACCCGCCGAAAATAAAACGTTTTTCTGATCCGACCCGATTTTCCCTCCAGTTCCCGGGGCGGGAACGGGGCTCGCCCTCCGGGAGAGGGGACCCGGGTGTAACCTGCGCAAACATCGCGGGAAAATCCTGTCCACCAGTAAAAAGGCATTGCCGCCGGCTCCCTAAAAATGCTATACAAGATAGGTTCATTAACCACAGGATGCAGCCCTGTGGTTTTTTCATTTTCAAAAAAGGGAGCAGGCACCATGATCAGCGCATCCAACGTCACCCTCGCCTACGGCAAGCGGGTCCTTTTCAAGGACGTCAATATAAAGTTCATCCCCGGCAACTGCTACGGCCTCATCGGAGCCAACGGCGCGGGTAAATCGACCTTCCTGAAGATCCTCTCCGGCGAGATCGAGGCGGACAAGGGCGAGATCACCGCCGGCAAGGGGCGGATCGCGGTCCTGAAGCAGGACCAGTTCGCCTACGACGAGGAGACCGTATTCAACACGGTCATCATGGGGCACAAGAAGCTCTACAAGGTCATGGCCGAGAGGGAGGCGATCTACGCCAAGCCCGAGTTCTCCGAGGAGGACGGCATCCGCTCCGCGGAGCTGGAGGCCGATTTCGCCGAGATGAACGGCTACGAGGTGGAGTCGGAGGCGGCGGTCCTGCTGAACGGCCTCGGCATCCCCGAGGAGATGCGCGGCAAGCTGATGAAGGAGCTGGAGGGTGGCGACAAGGTGCGGGTGCTCCTGGCCCAGGCGCTCTTCGGCAACCCGGACGTGCTCCTGCTGGACGAGCCGACCAACCACCTCGACCTGAAGTCGATCTCCTGGCTGGAGGAGTTCCTGTACCGCTTCCAGAACACGGTCGTCGTGGTCTCCCATGACCGCCACTTCCTGAACCAGGTCTGCACCCACATCGCGGACATCGACTTCAGCCGCATCCAGGTGTACGTCGGGAACTACGACTTCTGGTACCAGGCGAGCCAGCTGCACCTGAAGCAGCGCCAGGACGACAACCGCAAGACGACCGACAAGGCCAACGACCTGAAGGAATTCATCCAGCGCTTCAGCTCCAACGCCTCCAAGGCGAAGCAGGCGACCTCGCGCAAGAAGCTTTTGGAAAAGCTCACCATCGAGGACATGCCGATCTCCTCCAGGAAGTACCCGTACGTCGTGTTCAAGCCGGAGCGCGCCTGCGGCGACATCATCCTGGAGGTGAAGGGGCTTTCCAAGTCCATCGACGGGGTCCAGATCTTCAAGGACTTCGACCTCATGGTCCGCAAGGGGGACAAGATCGCCTTCGTGGGGAGCAACACCCTGGCGAAGACCACCCTGTTCCAGATACTGGAAGGGGAGCTGGAACCGGACGAGGGGACCTTCCGCTGGGGCCTCACCATCACCCACGCCTATTTTCCCAAGGAGAACAACGACTATTTCAAGAGCGACCTGAGCCTGGTCGAGTGGCTGGGCCAGTACTCGCCTCCGGCCGAGGGTGAGAGTTTCGCCCGCGGATTCCTGGGGCGCATGCTCTTTTCGGGGGAGGAGGCGACCAAGAAGACCAGCGTCCTTTCCGGTGGCGAGCGGGTGCGCTGCATGCTCTCCAAGGTCATGCTGGCCGCGGCCAACGTGCTGGTGCTGGACGAGCCGACCAACCACCTCGACCTGGAGTCGATCACGGCGCTGAACAACGGGCTGATGTCCTACTCCGAGGTCATCCTGTTCGCCTCCCATGACCACGAGTTCGTCTCCACCGTGGCGAACCGGATCATCGAGATCACCCCGAACGGCTTCATCGACCGCATCATGGGCTTCGACGACTACCTCGAGGATCCCGAGGTGACGGCGACCCGCGAGGCGCTCTGCAACGGGCACGCGGAACTGAGCCTGTAGGACCGCAGCCTGAGGGCCGGCGCACGATGAAAAGGGGACCACCGGACAAGGGGTCCCCTTTTTTGTTTGTGCTCCCCAGGGAAGCTGCCGAAAAGCCCGCGAACCTGACGCATTGAGCTAGCGCCCGTTGACCAGCCGCTCCATGGCCAGGCGCGCCGCGTGGTAGCCGCACATGCCGTGCACGCCGCCGCCGGGAGGGGTGGACGAGGAGCAGAGGAAGATGCGAGCGTCGGAGGTGGCGTAGGGGTGCGGCCCGGCGACGGGGCGCGCCATGATCTGGCGCAGGTCCTGGACCCCTCCGTTGATGTCCCCGCCGACCAGGTTGCCGTTGTCGCTCTCCAGCGCCGCGGTGTCCCGCACCCCGCGCGCCAGGATCAGCTCCCCGAAGCCGGGGGCGAAGCGCTCGATCTGCCGCTCGATCCTCCGGGTCATGTCGACCCGGGAGCCGTTGGGGACGTGGCAGTAGGCCCAGCCGGTCTGCCTCCCCTCGGGCGCCCGGGACGGGTCGAACAGGCTTTGCTGGGCGAGCAGCACGAACGGCCGCTCCGGGTGCCCCCCCTGCCAGACCTCGCGCTCCGCGGCGGCGATCTCGGCCAGGGTGCCGCCCAGGTGAACCGTGGCAGCCCGCCGGCACTGCTCCGCCCGCCAGGGGATGGGACCGGCCAGCGCCCAGTCGATCTTGAAGACGCCCGGGCCGTAGCGGTATTTTTCCAGACGCCCCCGGTAACCGGCGGCGAACCGGTGCCCCGCCACCCGCAGGGCCTGGCGCGGCGTCTGGTCCAGGAAGATCAGGGCCTCGGAGGAAAGCTCGTCGACGCAGCCCACAGGGCTCCCGGTGCGGAGGGTCCCGCCCAGGGTCTGCAGATAGCTCGCCAGTGCCTCGGCGATGCGCCCGGAGCCGCCCTTGGGAAAGGGCCAGCCGTTCAGGTGCCCCAGCGCGCCGAGGATCAGCCCGAAGGCGGCCGAGCCGGGCTGGTCCAGCGGGAGACAGGAGTGCGCCGAGAGGCCGGCGAACAGGGCGCAGGCGCGCTCGCCCCGAAACCGGCTGCGGGCCAGCCCCTGGGCGGACCTCAAGGCGTGGAGACCGAAGCGGGACATGAGGAGCGGGTGCGCGGGGAAGGCGATCGGGGCGAGCAGCCCGGCGGCGAGCAGGTCCCACTCTCCCGCCAGGGGGGCCATCAGCTGCCGGTAGGCGAGGCGGTCCGCGGCGTCGAGGTTCTCCACGGTCCGGGAGAGGTCCCGCTCCAGCAGGACGGCGGAGCCGTCGTCCAGGGGGTGCGCGAGGGCAGCCTCCGGGTGGACCCACGCCAGCCCGTGCCGGGAGAGCGGGAGCTGGCTGAAAAAAGGGGACGAGGCGCAGAGCGGGTGTATGGCCGAGCAGACGTCGTGCCGGTAGCCGGGGAGGGTCAGTTCCCGGGTGCGGGTGCCGCCGCCGATGGTCTCGGCGGCCTCCAGGACGGTCACCCGGAAGCCGCCGCGCGCCATCTCGACGGCGGCGGCGAGCCCGTTGGGGCCGGAACCGACGACGAACACCTCGGTCTCTCTTTTTTCCATCTCGGCTCCTGCCAAACAATGGAACGTGGATCGGGCGGATCGGGCGGATCGGGCCGACCGGACGGATTGCGGATGCAACGGACAACCGGTGAGCCGTCTTCAACCAGTATAGCAGGGCTGCCGGGGCCATAGGCTCAAACGGCCCGGGAGCGACAAAAAAAGAGGGCTCCGCGCGGGGGCCCCCTCCTTTGGCTTGCCGTACTGTCTTGGTTTCCTACTTCACCGCCAGGAAGTTCCTCACGCCGGTGAAGACGATCTGGGCGGCAAGGGCCGCCACGAAGAGGCCGGTCAGCTTGCTCAGTATCGTGATCCCTTTCTTGCCGACGATGTGCTCTATGGACGCGGCGCACACCAGCAGCACCCCCACGCACATGACGGCGGCGGCGAGTGCCGCGCAGCCGACGAAGATCTGCCAGCTCTGCTGGATCTCCGCGCCCATGACCAGGAGCGCGCCGGTGGTGCCCGGCCCGACGGTGACGGGTATGGCGAGGGGAACCACGGCGATGGAGCCGCGCTTCTCGCTGGGAGGCAGGTGGTCGTCGCCGTGCACCATCTGCACCGCGGAAAGAAAGAGCAGGCTCCCCGCCCCGATCCGGAATGAGTCGAGGGTGATGCCGAACAGGGAAAACAGGGTGTTGCCGAAGGAGTAGAGCACGAAACAGGTGGAAAGCACGGCAAGAGTCACCTGGAGAGCGGTGCGCCGCCGCTGGGCGGCCGACAGTTCCGGCGTCATGGCAAGGAAGGTCGACAGTACGAAGAAAGGGGTCAGCAGGAAAAAGAACCTGACCATGACAGTGAAGAAAAAATTCCAGTATATTTCCATCGTGAAGCAATTTCCTCTTTTGTTGCAAAACAACACGCAGGTCCAGGGCGATAGCCTGAACCTGCGTGCGGGTGTCAGTGTGAGGCGGATTCCGGCCTAGGCGACCTTCAGCACGATCTTGCCGAAATGCTTGTCGGACTCCATCATGCCGTGGGCCTCTGCCACCTGCTCGATCGGGAACACCTTCTCGATGATCGGCACGATGCTGCGGTCCGCGAACTTCGGAATGGCGCGCTTCACGAACTCGGCGACGATCTCGCCCTTCTCCGGCACGGGACGGGAGCGCAGCACGCTGCCGATGATCTGCTGGCGCTTCACCATCATGAGCGCGAGGTTCAGCTCCGCCTTGATCCCGGAGATGACGCCGATGATCACCAGCCTCCCCTTGTAGCCGAGCGAGTTCATGTTGGGCGCGAGGTACTTGGCGCCCACGTGGTCGAGGATGACGTCCACCCCCTTCTTGGCGGTGAACTCCTTGACGGCCTCGGTGAAGTCCGGGGTCTCACGGAAATTGATGACCAGGTCGGCACCCAACTGCTGCACGCGATCCATCTTCTCCGGGGACGCGGTCACGATCAGCTTGGATTTGGGAGCGAGCGCCTTGCAGAGCTGGATGGCCGCCGTGTTGACGCCGCCGCCGCCGCCGTGCAAAATGGCGGTCTCGCCGTCCTGCAGGCCGCCGATCATGAAGACGTTCAGGAAAGCGGTGATGTAGGACTCGCAGACGCAGGCCGCCTCCTCGAAGCTCATCGATTCGGGGATGCGCATCAGGTGGTTCGCGTAGGCGACCGCGAACTCCGCGTAGCCGCCGCCCCCAACCAGGGTCATGACCCGGTCGCCGACCTGCCAGCCGGTCACGCCCGCGCCCAGTTGCTCCACCGTCCCGGCGACTTCCAGGCCGAGGATCTCGGAATCTCCCGGCGGGGGGGGATATTTCCCTTCCCGCTGCACCAGGTCGGGACGGTTGATGGAGGTCGCGTGCACCCGCACCAGCACCTCGTTTTCCTTGGGTGCAGGCTTTTGCGCCTCCCCGAACTTCAGCACGTCCAGCCCGCCAAACCCTTCCATCAGTACAGCCTTCATAATTCCTGCCTCCTTGGGTCGATAGGTAATAACAGCGAGTACATTTAATTTTCGGCCAGCGCTATGCAGTATGAGGCAATCAGTCCGGTGAACGCATTGAGTATCGGCCGTCCGGAGGATGATTCCTCGCTGAGGTGACATGCCCGGCGGGAGTCACACGTCAGTTAATTCCGTTCTCTAAAACTGGTCGTTGCCTGGTACAGAGTGTGCCCCGTTCGGCAGTTGCCTGCCAAGCGCACACTATCGCAAAAACCCGCGGCTTTGAGCAACGGAATTCCGCCCTCCGGCGGAGACATCAGCGGAATTTTATCGCTATCCCCTTAGCCGTCATCTCGCTCGAGGGGAACAGTATGTACGACTCCAGCTGCGCCTTGATCTCCGGGAAGATCACCGCGTCCGCGCCGATCTTGGCGGCCTCCTCGCGCAACTTCAGATACCCCCAGCTGTAGTCCGCGGGGGTGAGGTCGTCGGGAGAGCCGTAACGCTCGCGCTGCACCTCGATGACCCCCATCTTCTGGTAGGGGCGCTGCAGTTCGTCCTGGGACAGGATGGGGGGCAATTCGCCGGCGTGCTGCCCGGTCGTCGCGCATCCGGCGCTAAAAAACATGGCGCCAAACAGCACCAGAGGCAAAACTGCCAGCTTCAATCGGCCACAGCTGTGAGTCATAATCTCCCCCGTCAGGGCTAAAGGCCCGCGCACCCTCGTTTCGGGTAACAGTTTAACCGTCATTTTCCCACTTTACAACACTCTTTTACCCGTGATAGTATTTCCCGTTTCCATCTCAAAATTGATCGAAAGGAAGTCCTCATGTCAGGCCACAATAAATGGAGCACAATCAAGCACAAGAAAGGCGCCGCGGATGCCAAGCGGGGCAAAGTCTTCACCAAGATCATCAAGGAAATTACGGTTGCCGCCAAGCTCGGCGGCGGGGACCCGGACGGCAATCCCCGCCTGAGAACGGCTATAGATAAGGCGAAAGCCGAGAACATGCCCAAGGACAACGTGGAGCGCGCCATCAAGAAGGGGGTCGGCGGCCTGGAAGGGACCACCTACGAAGAGACCACCTACGAAGGGTACGGCCCCGGTGGCACCGCGGTGCTGGTCGAGGTCATGACCGACAACCGCAACCGCACCGTCTCGGACGTGCGGAGCATCTTCACCAAGTGCAACGGCAACATGGGCGAGTCCGGCTGCGTCTCCTGGCTCTTCGACAAGAAGGGGCTCCTGGTGTTCCCGAAGTCGACCGACTTCGACAAGCTGTTCGAAGCCTCCATCGAGGCGGGTGCCGACGACGTCGTCGACGAAGAGGAGCAGTACGAGGTGCTGACCGACCCCTCCGCCTTCCACGAGGTGAAGACCGCTCTCGAGAAGGCCGGCTTCAAGCCGGAATCGGCGGAGGTGACCATGATCCCGCAGACCATGGTGAAGCTCGAGGGGAAGAACGCGGAAAACATGCTGAAACTGATGGACCGCATGGAGGACAACGACGACGTCCAGAACGTGTACGCGAACTTCGACATCTCCGAGGAGGAGATGGAGAAGATGATGTAGCCAGACCATGGCAGGCCGTAGGAATCGAGGCGCGGCAGAGCGGAAGGTACCTCTTACACCTCCTGCCCTGCCGCGTTTTTTAATGCAAAGGCAGGCAACTTTGACTTTGCTCTTAAGGGGGATCGCATGATAATCCTGGGTATCGATCCCGGCTCTCGCATCACCGGCTACGGCCTCATCTCGAAAGAGGGGAACCGCCTGGTCCACATCGACAACGGCGCCATCTTCACCCAGAGCGCCCAGGACTTCCCCCAGCGCCTGCAGCAGATCTTCGCCGGGCTCTCCGCGATCATCGAGCAGTACCGGCCCGAGGCGGTGGCGGTGGAGAACGTCTTTCTGGCCAAGAACGCCCAGAGCGCGCTGAAGCTCGGGCAGGCGCGGGGAGCCGCCATCGTGGCAGCGGTCTGCGTCGGCCTTGCCGTCTTCGAGTACAGCGCGCTCCAGGTGAAGCAGGCGGTGGTCGGCTCCGGCCGCGCCGAGAAGCAGCAGGTGCAGCAGATGATCAAGGTGCTGTTGAACCTGCCGGAGGTGGCGCAGGAGGACGCCTCCGACGCCCTCGCCGTCGCGGTCTGCCACGCCCACTCCGCCGGGATGAACAGCATCCTCAAGATGTCAAAATAAGGGATTGCCATGATCGCACTGCTCACCGGAAAGATCGCGCACAAGGCGCCGGACTACATCATCCTCGACGTGAACGGCGTCGGCTACCGCGTGCAGATCCCCTTCTCCACCTACTACGCCCTCCCTGCCGAGGGGGGGGCCGTCTCCCTGCAGATCCACACCTCCGTCAAGGAGGACGCCATCAACCTGTACGGCTTCCGCACCCAGCAGGAGAAGGAGCTGTTCCAGCTGCTGATCGGCGTCTCCGGCGTCGGCCCCAAACTGGCAAACGGCATCCTCTCCAACTCCGAGCCCTCCGATCTGGCGGATTCCCTGGTGCGCGGCGACCTGGCACGCCTCTCCGCCATCCCGGGCATCGGCAAGAAGACCGCCGAGCGACTGGTCCTGGAGCTGAAGGAGAAGGTGAAGAAGCTGGGGCTCACCCAGCAGGCGAGCCAGGAGGCCGCTCCCGCCGCGGCGAAGCAGGAGATCCGCGAGGATGTCCTCTCCGCCCTGATCAACCTGGGGTACAAGGAGTCGGTGGTGCAGAAGGCGCTGGGCGACGTGCGCATCACGGAGGACGCCACGGTCGAGTCGGTCCTCAAGCAGGCGCTCAAGGTGCTGATGAAGTAGCTACCGGCCGGAATCCCCCATCCCCACCCCTCCCCTCCCGTTGAAGGGGAGGGAGCGTTCGGAAAGCCCGGGGCGACCGGATGCCGCTCCAGGGCGCAGAGGCTCGCGCCTTGATGGGGAAGGAGCGTTTGAAAAAGCCGAGCTGCGGGCCCAAACCCGCGCCGCTTGACCTTTGGCACCATCTGATATAACGTGGCTCGTCCCGATCACCAAAAACGCGCCGCTCGCCGTGGAGAGATATGACCCGCACCATCGCCCCGGAAAAAGCCGAAGACGACTACCTCGAAGCGACGCTGCGCCCCCGCGCGCTCGACGACTACGTCGGCCAGGAGAAGGCCAAGGGCAACCTCGGGCTCTTCATCGACGCGGCGCGCGGCAGGGGCGAGGCGCTGGACCACGTGCTGCTCTACGGCCCGCCCGGCCTGGGCAAGACCACGCTGGCCAACATCATCGCCTGCGAGATGGGGGTGAGCATCAAGTCCACCTCCGGCCCGGTGATCGAGCGCCCCGGCGACCTGGCCGCGATCCTCACCAACCTGGAGGCGCACGACGTCCTCTTCATCGACGAGATCCACCGCCTCTCCCACGTGGTGGAGGAGATCCTCTACCCCGCCATGGAGGACTTCCAGCTCGACATCATCATCGGCCAGGGCCCCAGCGCCCGCACCATAAAGCTCGACCTCCCCAAGTTCACCCTGGTGGGCGCCACCACCCGCGCCGGACTGCTCTCCTCGCCGCTTCGGGACCGCTTCGGCGTCATCTCGCGCCTGGAGTTCTACACCCACGAGGAGCTCGCCTTCATCGTCACCCGCTCCGCGCGCATCTTCAACATGGCCATCGACCCCGACGGCGCCATGGAGCTCGCCAGGAGGAGCCGCGGCACGCCGAGGATCGCCAACCGCCTGCTGCGCCGGGTGCGCGACTTCGCCCAGGTCCGGGCGGCCGGGGTCATCACGCGCGCGGTCGCGGATCAGGCGCTGGAGCTTTTGGAGATAGACCAGATGGGGTTCGACACCATGGACCGGATGATACTCTTGACCATCATCGACAAGTTCGGCGGGGGACCGGTGGGTCTCGACACCATCGCCGCCGCGATCAGCGAGGAGAGCGACACCATCGAGGACGTCTACGAGCCGTTCCTGATCCAAAACGGCTTCCTGAACCGCACGCCGAGGGGGCGCGTCGCGACCCCCGCGGCCTACCGCCACTTCGGCAGGGTCGCGCCCGAGCCGCCGCAGGGAAGACTGTTTTAGAGGCGGTTCCTATGCAGCTCATCTTCGACTTCCCGGTCATACCGCGTTTCAGCTTCGAGAACTTCGTGGTGTGCGGCGGCAACCAGGCGGCGTACCAGTTCGCGCGCAAGCTCGCTGACGGGGACGGGACCGAGAACCTGCTCTACGTCTACGGGCCCGAGGGGTCCGGCAAGACCCACCTTCTGACCGCCCTCAGTAACGCGGTCGGCGGCAGGTACCTCTCCTTCCGGGACGCCGGGGCGCTCTACCTGGGCGACTACCCCTCCGAAGGACTCTCCCGCCTCAGCGATCACTTCGCCGAGGCCCCCGTCCTCATCCTGGACGACCTGGACCTGCTTCCCGACATCCAGGAGGTCCGGGTGGAGCTCTGGGAGCTATTCAACGCCTTTTATAGCACCGGAAGAAAGATCGCCATCGCCGGGCTGCTCCCGCCCAAGGAACTGCCGCACCTGGACGGCCACCTGACCAGCCGGCTCCTCTGGGGGCTGGTGGCGCGCATGGACGTGTCGGACGACGACTCCCGGCGCATGATCCTCAAGAAGCTGGCCGAGGACCGCCAGATGTCGCTCCCCGACGAGGTCATAGACCAGATGCTCTTAAGGGTCCGGCGCGACATCCCGTCGCTGGTCTACGCGCTGGAGACCATCAACCGTTTCGCCATTGCCACCAAGCGGAAGGTCGGACTCAGGCTGGCAAAGGAAAGCATAGATTCGATAAAAATCTGAAAGCGGGATAGAAACGGATGTAAAACCTTGAATCTTTGAACGCGGATGACGCGGATTGAGCGAATCCACGCGGATACAACCAAAACCAGAGACTTGGGTAAAACCTCACAACGTAAACCTGATACAACAAAACCAAGATTGGGGTTTATCCCTTTCTTGGTTTTTGTCTTTATCCGTGTAAATTCGCTCAATCCGCGTCATCCGCGTTCAAAGGTTGGGTTTTGATTTAAATCCGCTCTTATCCCGCCTTTTTCGTCTCCAGTTCTTCCCAGCGGGCGAAACTCGCCGCAAGCTCCGCCTCGAGGCGGCTGTAGTTCGCAGAGATCCCCGCGATCCCCCCTTCGGCACCCGCGTAGGAGGCGGGGTCGGCAAGCATCGCCTCGACCGCGGCGAACTGCTGCTCCAGGGCCGCAATCCCCTCCTCGAGCCGCTCCAGCTCAAGCCGCTCCGCGTAACTCAACCCCTTCTTCGCCTTCTCGGGACGGGCGGCCTGGGCCTGCGCCTCGCGCTTCTCGACGCGCTGCACGCTCTCAGCCACCCGGGCCTGCTCCTTGCGCTCACGGTAGTTCGAGTAGTTCCCCTCGTAAAAGGTGACGGCCCCCTCCCCTTCGAAGGCGAGCACCCCGGTCGCGACCTTGTCCAGGAAGAAGCGGTCGTGGGTCACCATCAGGACGCAGCCCGGAAAGGAGGCGAGCGAGGCGTCCAGCAGCTGCAGGGTCGGGATGTCCAGATCGTTGGTCGGCTCGTCCAGGATCAGCAGGTTCGCGTCCTGCAGCATGAGCCGCGCCAGTATCAGACGGCTCTTCTCCCCTCCGGAGAGGCTGCTGATCGGACGCCTGCGGTCCTCGGGCGAGAACAGGAACTCCTCCAGGTAGCCGATCTTGTGACGCTTCTCCCCGTTGGCGCCGGTGACGTAGTCCCCTTCACCGAAGAAGTCGAAGACCGTCTGACCGGGATCGAGCACCTCGCGCAACTGGTCGAAGTAGGAGATCTTGGTCTTCCTGCCGACCACGACCCGCCCCGCGTCCGGCTCCTCCTCCCCCATGATCATCCGGATCAGCGTCGTCTTGCCGCAGCCGTTAGGCCCGATCACCCCGACCCGGTCCCCCCGCTTCATCCCGAAGGAGACACCCTTCAAAAGCTTCCTGTCGCCGTACCCTTTGTGGACCTCGGCGAGTTCCAGGATGGTGCCGCCGAAACCCTCCTCGGTGGAGAAACCGATCTTCAGATCCCGCCGGGCCGGCCCCGAGCAGTTCTCCTCCAGGTCGTAGAACCGGTCGATGCGCGCCTTCTGCTTGGTGGAGCGCGCCTTCGGTCCGCGCCGCATCCAGGCGGTCTCGGTGCGCAGCAGGTTCAGCAGGCGCGAGCGGGTGTTGGCCTCGCCCATGAGCCGCTCCTCGCGCTGCTCCAGGTAGAGCGAATACCCCCCCTGGTACGAGGTGATCGACCCGCGCTCCAGCTCCAGCATCCTGGTCACCACCTCGTCCAGGAAGTAGCGGTCGTGGGTGATCAGCATGACGGCGCCGGGATAGCCCTTCAGGTGGTCCTGGAGCCACTGCGTGGTGTCGGCGTCCAGGTGGTTGGTCGGCTCGTCCAAAAGCAGCAGCTCCGGGGCCTGCAGCAGCAGGCGCGCCAGAGCTACGCGGCGCTTGGTCCCGCCGGAAAGGGTGCCGATCTTCTGGTGACGGTCCGGCAGCTGGAGGTGGGTCATGATCTCGGAGACCCGGTGGTCCGTGTTCCAGCCGCCGTGGTGCTCGATCCAGACCGAAAGCTCCCCCTGGCGCACCAGCAGGCGCTCCAGGTCGGGGGGATTGGCCGCCATGCGCTCCGACAGCTCGTGGAAGGCCGCGATGGCGCTCCTGACCTCCTGGAGCCCCCCCTCGATCTCGGCGGCGACGCTGGAGTCGTCGTCGAGCACCGGCTCCTGGCTCAGGTAGCCGACGGAGGCGCCGCGCTTCATGGATATCGAACCGCCGTCGGAGTCCTCGACCCCGGCGAGAATGGTCAAGAGCGTCGATTTCCCGGCGCCGTTGGCGCCGATGAGGCCGACCCGCTCCACCTCGTCGACGGCGAAGGTCACCTTGTCGAGGAGTTCCCTCGATCCGAAACTCTTGCATAAGCCGAATACGTCTACTACGTTCATCAAAAACTCCAGGAGGTAGGCGAGGTAACTTTTTGTTGGGACCTTGGATGTCAGCTCAGCCGAGCCCGGGCGCATGGCGCTGCGCCTCGGCGAAACCTGTGCTGATCCCCTTTTGCCTCGCAGAGGGGTCCGTTTTTCGTCCGGCTATTTGTTCTGCCTGAAGAAGTCGCCCAGCCGGTTCAGTAGCGATCCGGGACGGAACTGCTTCGGCACGGCGTAGCTGCCGGTATGCTGTACCGGCACGCTCAGCTTCCCGAGGGGGGTATCCAGATCGAGCCCCGCCTGCAGCGCGTAGGGGAGCTGCTCGGGATCCGGCCCGCGTTTGAGTATCTCCAGCAGGTTGCCGTAGGAGACCCGGATCGGGATGCGCAGGTCGCTGCTGGCCCCGGAGGGGAAATTGACCTCCACGCGCGCGGCTCCCTGTGCCAGCGGAAGGGTCATCACCTTCAGGTCGTAGCTGTAGCCGAGCAGTTTGAGATCATAGGGATTGGTATTCTTCACCGCCAGGGTCAGCTCCATCCTGGCGCCGCCGCCATCCAGGGAGACGACCTTGAACTCCCGCACCGCCACTTCCGGCGCCTTGACGAACGCAGTGCACCCGGCGCAGAGCAGCACCGGTACCAAGAACGCCAACAACAGGTGAACACCTTTTCTCACTGCACGAACCTCCAGGCCGAAACAACGGTGGGCGGGCCCCGATGAGGGGACCCGCCCACTATAGCACAACCGAACCTCAAATCCAAAACGACTATCCGTGGATGGTCGCTTCAGTCAGAAAACCCTGTTCGTGGAAGCTTCTCTCCAGCTCGCGCAGGATCTCCGCCCGGAACCGCTTGCGGATCGCGTCGTAGGCGGCCGCGGCGGGGCCGGTGCCGCAGTAGTAACGCTTGGCACGCGCCAGGTTCCCCTTGGCCATGCTGAGCTTCTCCTTGAGCTCGCGCACCGCGGCCTCGGCGCACTTCTCGTCGTCCTTCATCTCGGAGGGCTGATAACCGTGGCTCAAGGCACGCTCCGGCATCAGCTGCCAGACCCCCAAGGCCCCCTTGGGCGACACCGCCTGCGAGGAAAGCCGGTGCCCTCCCGTTTCCGCCAGGGCGATCTCCGCCAGGTCCAGCGGGGTGAACGTGGTCCCTTTGGTCTTTTGGAAGCAGATGTCGGCGAGCCACTTGGCCCGCTGCGGCGTCGTCCTGCGCGCGAATGTCGCCGAGATGGCAGGGATCAGCCTTTTCCTTCCCTCCAAAATCGCGTCCTTGGGTGCCTCCAACTGCGCCACCGGCATCTGGGCCGGTTGCGTTCCGTCCTTCTTCTCGTCCCGCTCCGCTCCGGGGAGCAGATCCCGGTCCCACGGGGAAACCCCGGGATGGACCGGCGCCTGCACCTGCTGCAGGTGGGCCTGGTCGCACGAGGCGCTCAAGAAGAGCACCGCGACCAGCGATACAATGGTTTTTTTCATGGATGGTCAGTAGAATGGCTTATGCCGGCTTTAGGTAGTGGTTCCTTAAATGTCGGTGCAGCCCGCGCCAATCATCTCCTTTCATTAAATTTAATAAGGGTTAACTCCAACGTGAGGGTAAAGTGTAGCCAAACCCGACAGCTTTGCAAGCGCAAATTAATTCTATGTAAGCTTTTCGGACAAAAAAAGAGGACCCGCGGGTGGCCCCCTTCGCTAAGGTAAAGTTTTCGCCAGGTTACAGCTGCACCCCCATGAGGTCGGCAACGGTGTGGATGTCCTTGTCGCCCCGCCCGGAGAGGCAGACCACGATGCTCTGCTCGCGGGACAGTGTCGGGGCGAGGCGCATGGCATGGGCCACGGCGTGGGCCGACTCGAGGGCGGGGATGATCCCTTCCTCGCGGGTGAGCTCCTGGAAGGCGGCCAGTGCCTCGTCGTCGGTCACCGACACGTAGCTGGCGCGGCCGCTCTCCTTGAGGTAGGCGTGCTCGGGGCCGACCCCCGGGTAGTCCAGCCCCGCCGAGATGGAGTGGGCGTGGGCGATCTGACCGAAGCCGTCCTGCAGCAGGTAGGTCTTGTTGCCGTGCAGGACGCCGACGCTCCCGGCGCACAGGGGCGCCGCGTGCCGCCCGGAATCGATGCCGTACCCGGCGGCCTCGACACCGACCATCTGCACGGAGCTGTCGGCCATGAAGGCGTGGAAGAGGCCGATGGCGTTGCTCCCGCCGCCGACCGCGGCGACCAGATAGTCCGGCAGCCTCCCTTCGGCCGCCAGGTGCTGCTCTCTCGCCTCGTCGCCGATGATGGCCTGGAAGTCGCGCACCATGACCGGGTAGGGGTGCGGACCGGCGACGGTGCCGATGATGTAGAAGGTGTCGGCCACGTAGCTCACCCACTGGCGCATCGCCTCGTTCATGGCGTCCTTGAGCGTGGCGGTCCCCGAGTTGACCGGCGTCACCGTGGCGCCCAGGAGCTTCATGCGGAAGACGTTGAGCGACTGGCGCCGGATGTCCTCCTCGCCCATGAAGACCTCGCACTGCATGCCGAAGAGCGCCGCCACCGTCGCGGTCGCCACGCCGTGCTGCCCCGCCCCGGTCTCCGCGATGACCCGCTTTTTGCCCATGCGCTTGGCGAGCAGCCCCTGGCCGATGGTGTTGTTCACCTTGTGCGCGCCGGTGTGGTTCAGGTCCTCGCGCTTCAGGTACACCTTGGCCCCGCCGAGCTTTTCGGTGAGCTTGGCCGCCAGATAGAGCGGGTTCGGCCGCCCCACGTACTGGCGCAGGTAGTAGGCGAACTCCTCTTTGAATTCCCTGTCGTTTTTGTAGTGCTGGTAGGCTTGCTCGAGTTCGAGCAGAGCAGGCATCAGCGTCTCGGAGACGTATCTGCCGCCGAATCTGCCGAAATGTCCACGAGTGTCTGGTAGGTCCAAAATCGCCTCCGGTGCGTATTGAGAGTGGGCACAATATCACTTATGTAGATAAATAGCAAGCTTACAGGGACAGCGCCCCCCGCCGCCCCCCGTAGTTGCCGGTTTTACGGCATTTCTCTTTGCCTTCCCGGTCCCTTTGAGCTACAAATAGGGGCCCGATTGAGAGCGGATTTTTGTATAATGAGAAGGGTTCCTGCCAGGTAGATTTCCGGTGGAAAGAGGGGAAACAGATGTCACTTGAAAAGCCGTTCCACATTGTTCTGGTCGAGCCGGAAATCCCTCCCAACACGGGCAACATCGCCCGGCTGTGCGGGGCGACCGGCACCGTGCTGCACCTGGTGGGTAAGCTCGGCTTCTCCACGGAGGACCGTTATCTGAAGCGGGCGGGGCTCGACTACTGGAGCGAGGTGGAGATTCACTACTGGCCCGACCTGGAGGCGCTGCAGGGTGCCTATCCCGGCGCGCGCTTCGTCTACACCAGCAAGAAGGCCGCCAGGAGCTACCTCACCCTGCAGTTTCAGCCCGGCGACTTCATCGTCTTTGGCAAGGAGACCAAGGGGCTTCCTGACGCCCTCATCGAGGCGCATCCGGATACCGCAGTCAGGATCCCCATCATCGGAAAGGTGCGCAGCCTGAATCTGTCGACTTCGGCGGGGATTGTGCTCTATGAAGCCCTACGCCAGACCGGCGCGCTGGAGGGGGAATAAACTGGGCTTCACTGATCTCGACAAAATTCAGCAGTGGACATGGCCCGAACCTTAATGTACATTTAATGTAACATCAGAATGTACATCGAGGTTTCTATGAAACAGGCAACATTCTCAGAATTGCGCAATAACGCCAAGCAGTATTTCGACATCGTTGAGTCGGGCGAGACCGTGCGGATACTGCGTAATGGCAAGCCAATAGCTGACATTGTCCCGCTCCCTCAGGATTTGCCATCGTGGAAACGCAACCTCCCCCAACCGCTAGTGATTGATGGTTTATCCCTTAGCAGGATTATCCTGGAAGAGCGCGAGGCCACTCCCTAATGAGGGTCTTTTTCGATTCATCAGCCTTCGCGAAACGATATGTCCGTGAAGAGGGGACCGACATCGTGCTCCAGTGGTGCGATCAGGCGACCGAACTCTGCCTTTCCGGAATTGCCATTCCCGAGATCATTTCCGCATTTTGTCGTTTGCAACGGGAAAACCGGATCACCCCTCTCCAATATCGCCACCTCAAAGCCATGCTCATGGCTGATATTATCGACGCTGCTATCTGCGACTTAACTCCTGAAGTGATCAGGCAAACGATTATCGGGCTAGAAAACAACGTGCTGCGTGGCATGGATACGATCCATCTCGGCAGTGCGCTTGCTCTGAACGCTGAACTGTTCGTTTCGGCAGATGCCAGACAGTGTGCTGCCGCTACTAAAGCGGGGTTAAGGGTCATCCAGTTATAATGCAATGCATCCACTTGTCTGCGTTAGGCTTTTAGAAAGAGGAGACTGGGTGGCAGATTTGGCGTTTTTACAGTTAGAATAAAATGTTCATCAAGAATATAAAAAGCGGGGCGCTAGGTTTCCCCTAGCGCCCCGCAGTTTTATTTACCGATGTTGCAGAATGCTACTTGAACAGCGCCTTCTGGAACTCGCGGTTCAGCTTGGCGATGAACTTCACGCTGATTCCCTTCGGGCAGGCGGCCTGGCACTCGTAGTGGTTCGAGCAGTTGCCGAAGCCGTTCTCCTTCATGGCGTCGGTCATGTTGCAGACGCGCTCGGCGGCTTCCGCCTTCCCCTGCGGCAGGGAGGCGAGCTGCGCCACCTTGGCGGAGGTGAAGAGCATGGCCGAGCCGTTCGGGCAGGCGGCGATGCAGGCTCCGCAGCCGATGCACTCGGCGGCGTCCATGGCGTAGTCCGCGACCGGCTTGGGAATCAGGATGGCGTTGCCGTCCGCGACCCCGCCGGTGTGGCAGGAGGTGTAGCCGCCGGCCTGGATGATGCGCTCCATCGCGCTCCGGTCCACGATCAGGTCCCTCTGGATCGGGAAGGCGACCGCACGCCAGGGCTCGATGTAGACGGCGTCGCCGTCCTTGAACTTCCTCATGTGCAGCTGGCAGGCGGTGGTGCGCTCCTGGCCGCCGTGGGGCACGCCGTTGACGACCGTCGAGCACATGCCGCAGATCCCCTCGCGGCAGTCGTGGTCGAACGCGATCGGGTCCTTCCCTTCCTTGATGAGCCGCTCGTTGACGTCGTCGAGCATCTCCAGGAAGGACTGGTCGGGACTGACCCCCTTGGCGTCGTACTGCTCCAGCTTACCCGGCTCATTGGGCCCTTTCTGGCGCCAGACGTGCAGTGTCAGGTTCATGGTGTTTGCGCTGTGTCCGCTCATTATTTATAACTCCTTACAGCCAGATGGACGTTATCGAACGTCAACGGCTCCTTGTGAAGTTCCGGCTCCTTGTTGTCGCCCTTGAACTCCCAGGCGCCAACATAGCAGTAATCCTCGTCGTTACGCATCGCCTCGCCGTCAGGCATCTGGTACTCGGTCCGGAAGTGGCCGCCGCACGACTCGTTCCTGTGCAGCGCGTCCTTCGCCATCAGCTCGCCGAACTCCAGGAAGTCCGCGACGCGGCCGGCGTTTTCCAGCTGCTGGTTCAGCTCGGCGCCGGTTCCGGTCACCTTGACGTTCTTCCAGAACTCCTCGCGCAGCGCGGGGATCCGCTTGATGGCGTCCTTCAGGCTCGCTTCGCTGCGCGCCATCCCGACGTTTTCCCACATGATCTTGCCCAGTTCGCGGTGGAACTCGGAGACCGTCTTCTTGCCGTTGACGGCGAGGAGCTTCTTGGTGGCGCCGTTTACGTCCTCGATCGACTTCTTGCACTCGGGGTTGTCGACTTTGACGGTCCCGGGCTTGGTCTTGGCGAGGTAGTTCGCGATGGTGTAGGGGATGACGTAGTAGCCGTCGGCCAGCCCCTGCATGAGGGCGGAGGCGCCCAGGCGGTTCGCGCCGTGCACGGAGAAGTTGGCCTCGCCCAGGACGAAGAGCCCCGGGACGTTGCTCTCGCAGTTGTAGTCGACCCAGAGACCGCCCATGGAGTAGTGCGGTGCCGGGTACATGCGCATCGGGACCTTGTAGGCGTTCTCGTCGGTGATCTTCTCGTACATCTCGAAGAGGTTGCCGTAGCGCTCCCGGATGGTGTCCTCGCCCAGACGCTTGATGGAGTCGGCGAAGTCGAGGTTGACGCCGCGTCCGCCCGGACCCACGCCGCGCCCGTCGTCGCACTGCTCCTTGGCCGCGCGCGAGGCGATGTCGCGGGGTGCCAGGTTGCCGTAGGAGGGGTACTTGCGCTCCAGGTAGTAGTCGCGATCCTCTTCCGGGATGTCGTTGGGGGCGCGGTTGTCCCCCTTCTTCTTGGGAGCCCAGCAGCGGCCGTCGTTACGAAGCGACTCGGACATCAGGGTCAGCTTGGACTGGTGCTCGCCGGACTGCGGGATGCAGGTCGGGTGGATCTGGGTGTAGCAGGGGTTCGCGAAGAAGGCACCCTTCTTGTGGGCGCGCCAGTTAGCGGTCACCGAGCAACCCATGGCGTTGGTCGAGAGGTAGAAGACGTTGACGTAGCCGCCGGTGGCGAGCACCACCGCGTCGCCGACGTGGGTCCTGACTTCGCCGGTCATCAGGTCGCGCACCGTGATCCCCTTGGCTTCGCCGTCCACGACGACCAGGTCGAGCATCTCGGTGCGGGCGAAGAGCTTCACGCTGCCGGCTTTCACCTGGCGCGAGAGGGCGGAGTAGGCGCCCAGGAGGAGCTGCTGGCCGGTCTGGCCGCGGGCGAAGAAGGTGCGGGAGACCTGGGCGCCGCCGAAGGAGCGGTTGTCCAGGTAGCCTGCGTAGTCGCGGGCAAAGGGGACGCCCTGGGCCACGCACTGGTCGATGATGTCGTTGGAGACCTGGGCCAGGCGCCAGACGTCAGCCTCGCGGGCCCGGAAGTCGCCCCCCTTGATGGTATCGTAGAAGAGGCGGTAGATGCTGTCGCCGTCGTTCGGGTAGTTCTTGGCGGCGTTGATGCCGCCCTGCGCCGCGATGGAGTGGGCGCGGCGTGCGCTGTCCTGGTAGCAGAACGCTTCCACGTTGTAGCCGAGTTCGCCAAGCGATGCAGCGGCGGCGCCACCGGCAAGCCCGGTGCCTACCACGAGAACCTTGTATTTGCGCTTGTTGGCGGGGTTGACCAGCTTCATGTCAAAGCGGTGTCTGTCCCACGAGGTCTGAATCGGTCCTTTCGGACATTTTCCGTCGAGTATCACTTGAACCCCCTAAAGTTTCAATAAGCCAACAAGGATCGTGGCGGGTATGGAGATGTAGGCCAGCATGAGGAAGGCGGCGATGACTTTGCCGCCCAGGCCGAAGACGGGCTCGGTCTTGTCGTTGTTCCAGCCCATGGTCTGCAGGAAGCTCGGGATGCCGTGGGAGAGGTGCAGGAACAGCATCACCATGGCGAAGAAGTAGAGCACCGCGATCAGCGCGTTGCTGAAGCTGGTCACCACCATCTTGTAGACGTCGACCACCGGAGTGGCGGCGGCCCAGGCAACGTCCGGGGTCCACTTCAGGGTGAACTGCGCCAGGTGGTACAGCACGAACAGGCCGATCAGCGCGCCGGTCCAGATCATGTTCTCGGAGGCGAAGGTCGCCTTGAGCTGGCGTTTCACCGCGTACTTGGCCGGGTTCGCCTTCCAGTTCTCCAGGGTCAGCATGACGCCGTAGCAGATGTGCACCGAGACGATCGCCAGCATGGCGGCGCGGAAGATCCAGACGACCGGCGGCAGGCTGTGCAGGTGTTCGGCGTAGGCGTTGATCAGGCCGAAGTAGATGGTCGAGTTGCCGACCAGGTGAATGAGGATGAAGATGATCAGGAGCTGGCCCGATATCGACATCAGGATCTTTCTTCCCACGGAGCTGTTGAGTAGTCGCATGTTTTAGTATCCCTTTGCGTTTTTTCGAGAATCTGTTGGGGTAGTGTCTAGCTAGGCGAACGACCGTCAGGGCTTGGGGCCCCCGAGTATCTGCCCGAAGCGGGCCTACTCGCGGCTGCCGCTTAGAGGAAAGGGGGTGCGCGCCATGGGCTCAATGCCTGCATTTCATCTCTCCTTTTTTATCAGTGATAAGTACCTGCAAGCGGATGCGGGATAGAGCACATAAATTGGAGGTTTTACACGGCGCATATTAAATGCCGTTATACCAAAATGCAACTGTTTTTTGTATACAGCATACGATTAATGTATCAGGCAACTTACCGCGCCTGAGCCTATCGTAACTCCGTTCTGCAACCCGGCGCGCGCGTTGCTGTTGCTTTTTGGGCGGCGCTCTGCTAATTAACTTAAGGGTGCCCCGAAACGATTCGGGGCCGTTCGGCCCAAATTCCCCAGCAACCCGGAAGGTTCATGATATTCAAACTGCTCAAGAAGGACCGCGCGTCCCAGGCGCGCCGCGGCACGGTCACCACGCCGCACGGCGAGATACAGACCCCGATCTTCATGCCGGTGGCGACCCACGCCGCGATGAAGGCGATGACCCCGGCCCAGGTGACGGAAACCGGCGCCCAGATCATCCTCTCCAACACCTACCACCTGCACCTGCACCCGGGCGAGGCGCTGGTGCAGAAGGCGGGGGGGCTGCACAAGTTCATGGGGTGGAACGGCCCCATCCTGACCGACTCGGGCGGCTTCCAGGTCTTCTCGCTCCCCAACAAGCGGATCACCGAGGAGGGGGCCTTCTTCCGGCACGAGGACACCGGCGAGGAGGTGTTCCTCGACCCGGCCAAGGCAGTCGGCATCCAGGAGGCGCTCGGGGCCGACATCATCATGAATTTCGACGAGTGCATCCCCTACCCCTGCGACAAGGGGTACGCCGAGCGCTCCACCGAGAAGACCATCCGCTGGGCCAAGCAGTGCCTGGAGGCCCAGACCAGAAAGGACCAGCTGCTGTTCGGCATCGTGCAGGGGAGCGTGTACCAGGACCTCAGGAAGCGCTGCGCCCAGGCGCTGGTGAAGATGGACTTCCCGGGCTACGCCATCGGCGGGGTCTCGGTCGGCGAGGGGCTCGACCTCCTGAAGCAGGTGGTCGGCTACACGACCCCCTACCTCCCGGAGGACAAGCCGCGCTACCTGATGGGGGTGGGGCTTCCCGAGGACATCCTGGAGAGCGTGGAGCGCGGCATCGACATGTTCGACTGCGTCATCCCGACCCGCTACGCGAGAAGCGCGACGCTCTTCACCAACCGGGGGCGCATCAGGCTCACCAACAAGAACTTCCGGCGCGACTTTTACCCGATAGAACCCAACTGCAGCTGCTACACCTGCAGGAACTTCACCCGGGCCTACATGCACCACCTGTTCACCTCCAACGAGGTGCTGTCGGCGATCCTCGCCAGCATCCACAACGTCCACTTCTACCTGAACATGATGGCCGAGATCAGGCTCTCCATCGAGGAGGACCGCTTCCCCGCCTACAAGCAGGAGTTTCTGGCCTCGTACCTGAAAAAATAGGACGGCCTTGACCATCCCCCCTTGGCGAGGGAAAAGACCTGCGGTCCGTGTACCGGGAGATCCAATGAGACCTAGCCTGCAGCGCAGCATCATCATACTGGCGCTCGGCTTGCCTGCCCTTGGCTGCAGCAAGTCAGACCAGAAGCCGGCCGCCGTGGAGAGCCACTCCCTGCAGGCGAAGAACAAATGGACCGGCGAGGCGATCTTCATCGAGAGGTGCCGGGACTGCCACAAGGTGCACGAAACGGGCGGCGTGGTGGGACCCGACCTCTCCGGCGTCGGAGACCGGCGCAACCGGGAATTCCTGGAGCAGGTGATACGCCAGCCGTCCAAGCTGTATCCCGGCACGGTCATGCCCCCCTACGACACCCTGCCGGCCGACCAGGTCACGCTGCTGGTCGACTACCTGAGCAGCCTGAAGTAAGGGCGCGGAGGATTATTCACCATGACCACCAAGTTCGAGCAGGGCCGGTTTGACAGGCTGACCGGAATCATGCGCAGGCTGCGCGGGCCGGGCGGCTGCCCCTGGGACGCCGAGCAGAGCCACGAATCGCTCAAGCGCTACCTCCTGGAGGAGGCCTACGAGGTCGTCGAGGCGATCGACGCCAAGGACCCCGCCCACCTCAAGGAGGAACTCGGCGACCTGCTGCTGCAGCCGGTCTTCCACGCGGCGATCGCGGAGGAGCGCGGCGAGTTCACCATGGACGACGTCCTCGACGCCATCAACGAGAAGCTGATCCGGCGCCACCCCCACGTCTTCGGCGCGGAGGTCATCGAGACCAGCGAGGCGCAGGTGGCGAACTGGGAGAAGATCAAGAAGGGAGAAAAGGGGGACCAGAGGAAGACGGCGCTCTCCGGCATCCCGCCGGCGCTCCCGGCGCTGATGCAGGCGCAGAAGATAACCGAGAAGGCCGCCCGGGTCGGCTTCGACTGGGAGCACACGGACCAGGTGTACGCCAAGGTCATGGAGGAGCTGCACGAGTTCGAGGAGGCGATGCTCTCCGGCGACCAGCAGGAGATGGAGGCCGAGCTGGGCGACCTGCTCTTCGCCATCGTGAACCTCGGACGCTTCCTCTCCATCGATCCCGAGGAGGCGCTCAGGAAGACCATCCGGCGCTTCACCAGGCGCTTTGGGCACGTCGAGCAGAGCCTGCACGACCGCGGCATGGCGCTGCAATCCGCCACCCTCGCCGAGATGGACCTGCTCTGGGAAGAGGCCAAGAAACTGGAGAAGCTCTGATTTAATTAGTGTTATTACGTGAGCGAAGGCTTATCAACACGATTTGTGGATAACATGTGGACAACCGTGTCGGGAAAGGGAGAAAACCGCACGTTTTTAACCTGTTTCAACGTTCTGCCCATTTTTTATTCATGCAAGTAAAGCCAATAGTTCAAGGCAGTTGCAACGAAGAGCGGCAGCGCCGGCGTTGGCTGCGCGCAATAAGATTAACCGCCGTCAATTAATCAGGCGCACCAGTGGAAATCCTGTTTATAACCAGCCTCCCCCCTCACCCCGCCCGCCGCAACAGCTTCCGCCTCAGCAGCGCGGTGACGTCCCTGGCCTCCTCGCAGGCGAGCAGGTGGGCCGTCACCAGGAAGACCCCGATTCCCACCGTCACCGCCGCCCCGAGCACCCCCCCCTTGACGAGCTTGCCACCCGCCCGGGACCAGTCGCCCAGCCGCAGGATCCAGTAGACGGCGGCGGCCATCGGGACGGAGGCCAGCGCCCCCTTCGCGCCGGAAAGCGCGATCGCCCTGCCGCCGAACGGCCCGATCTTCTTGCGCAGGAACCAGAGCAGGAGCCCCATGTTTCCCAGCGCCGAGAGGGAGGAGGCGAGCGCCAGCCCACCGTGCTTGAGCGGCCCCATCAGCAGCAGGCTGAACAGGAGGTTCAGCAGGAAGGCGACGAAGGCGATGGCCACCGGCGTCGTGGTGTCCTTCAGGGCGTAGAACGCCGGCACCAGCACCCGCACCAGCGCCACCAGGGCGAGCCCGAGCGCATAGTAACGCAGCGCCAGCCCGCAGTTGGCGGCCTTCGCGTAGTCGAAGGCGCCCCCCATGAAGAGCAGCGAGAAGATCGGCGTGGAGCAGAAGATCAGCCCGGCCGTCGCCGGCACGGTGATGAAGAGGGTGAGCCGCACCCCGTAGGAGAGCGACTCCTTCAGGGCGTCCAGGTCCCCGGCGGCGGCCTGGCGGCTCATGGAGGGGAGCACCGCCTGGGCAACCGAGACGGTGAAGATCCCCTGGGGGAACTCGAAGAGCCTCTGGGCGTAGTAGAGGTAGGAGACGCTTCCTTCCGGGAGCAGGGACGCGAGGATCGATCCGACGGCGATGTTGAGATAGTAGACGCCGACCCCGAAGATGGACGGGCCCATGAGGAGCGCGATCCTCTTCAGTGCCGGATGCCTGAAGTCGAAGTTCGGGCGGATCGGGAAGCCCTTCTTGTAGAGCACCGGGAGCTGCAGGGCGAGCTGTATCAGGCCGCCGACCAGCACGCCGACCGCCAGGGAGACGATCGGCACCTGGAAGCGGTCGTGCAGCAGTAGCGCGCAGAGGATCATGGAGATGTTCAAAAAGACCGTGGAGATGGCCGGGGTGAAGAAGTGGCGCAGCGTGTTCAGGATTCCCATGCAGAGCGCCACCAGGCTCACGAAGAAAACGTAGGGAAACATGAGCCGGTTCAGCAGGATGGTAGCGGAGATTTTTTCCGGGTTGGCGGCGAAGCCCGGGAACATGAGGTGCACGAGCCCGGGGGAGAAGAGCATGCCGAGGAGCGTGATGGCGGCCATCACCAGGGTGAGCGCGGTGAAGCAGACGTTGGCGAGCGCCCGGGCCTCCTCCTGCCCCTTGTTGGCGTACCATTCGGAGAAGGTCGGTACGAAGGCCGCGGTGAGCGCCCCCTCCGCGAAGAAGCGGCGCAGCATGTTGGGGATCTGGAAGGCGGCGAAGAAGGCGTCCGTGGCGAGTCCGGCGCCGAAGAGGCGGGAGACCACCATGTCCCGGACCATCCCCATGATACGGGAGAGCATGGTGGCGGCGCCCAGGACCCCGGCGGCCCGGGCTATGTTTTTCTTCTCAGACATCGGCACCCCGGGTCAGGCTCTATCCGCAAGCGTTGATACGTATCACAGGCTCCGGGAAACTGGCAACCTTTTCAGGCCGGGCCGGGGCATTCTATACCTTTGACAGCGGCGGGCCAGGGATGCTACTACTAACGACCATGAATCCCCTCAAAAAACTTCTCCGCCAGACGGCGATTTACGGCCTGAGCTCCATCGTCGGCCGCCTGATCAACTACTTCCTCGTCCCGCTCTACACCCGCATCTTTCTGCCCCAGGAGTACGGCATCGTCACGGAACTGTACGCCTATGCCAGCTTCCTGATGATCCTCTGCACCTTCGGCATGGAGACCACCTTCTTCCGCTTTTCCGAAAGCGACCACGATAAGGAAACGGTGTACTCGACCGCCCTCATTCCGGTCGTCGCGCTGAATCTGGCATTCATCGCGGTAGGGGTCTTAAGCTCCTCGTTTTTCACGGACCGGCTCCACTACAGCAACCATTCAGAGTACCTGATTTATTTCGTGCTCATCGTGGGATTGGATGCCATTGTCTCCATTCCCTTTGCCAGGCTGCGACAACAGAATCAGGCGCTCAAGTTTGCCGCCGTCAAGCTTTTCAACATCCTGGTCAACATAGTATGCAACTTCTTCTTCCTGTTGCTGTGCCCCTACCTGATCAGACATGGCTATGACCTGCCGCACGCTCTCTACCACCCGTCGGGGGGCGTCGGATACGTGTTCCTGTCGAACATGATCGCGAGCGCCCTGACGCTCCTGGTTCTGTACCGCGACCTTGTCCGGGTCAGGCTTAGCTTCGACCGGCCGCTCTTCAAAGAAATGCTCTGGTACACCCTGCCGCTCTTGCTCGCCGGCATGGCCGGGATGGTGAACGAGACGCTGGACAGGATCCTGCTGCGCTACCTGATCGTCGTGCCCGCGGGAGCGGCCAGCGCGAGCGCGTATGTCATGTCGCAGATAGGGATTTACGGGGCGAACTACAAGGTCTCCATCCTGATGACGCTGTTCATCCAGACCTTTCGCTATGCGGCCGAGCCTTTCTTCTTTGCGCATGCCAGAGAACAGGACTCGCGGGAGATTTACAGCCAGGTGATGACCTACTTCGTCCTTTTCGGGCTCGCCATCTTTCTGGGGATCATGCTCAACATCGACATCATCAAGCATTTCATTGGTGAAAAATTTTACCCGGGAATCGGCATCGTCCCCATACTGCTGCTGGCCAACCTGTTTCTCGGGGTCATATTCAACCTGTCGATCTGGTACAAGCTGAACAACATGACCAGGTACGGCGCGTACATCACCTCTTTTGGCGCGCTGGTGACCATCGCGGCGAACTGCCTGCTGATTCCCCGGATTGGATATGCGGGCGCGGCGTGGGCGACCTTGATCTGCTATTTTCTGATGATGCTGCTTTCCTATTTCTGGGGACAGAAATATTTCCAGGTAGCGTATGAAATCCCCAAGATACTGGGATATTTCGCTTCCGCGATGGCGCTTTATTTCCTCAGCAGGGCCTGGCCGTTTCACGGCCGTCTGCTGCTTTTCGCCGCCAACGGCACCTTGTACCTGATCTTTCTCGGGATCATCGTGTACAAGGAAAACCTTCCCCGGTTATTGCTCGGGAAGGGCGGCAAGGCATAAGAAGCTCGGTTCCGGAATTTCCCGCTACGCCCCTCGCGCCTGCTCCAGCCTCCTGAAGTACTCCTTCCGGCAGAAGTTCTCCACGTCGACCATGGCGGCGAAGGCCTCGCCGAACCCGTCTCTTCCGAGCGTGAAGACGCCGTGACCGTAGACGATCGCGCTCCCGGTACCGCCGATGACGGGGGGGACGCGCTTGGCCACCCCTCCGGCACCGATCTCCCCTGCGACCACCGGGGTTCCACCGAGCAGGCGCACATGGGGGCAGTCCTTCCAGCAGTCCTGGATCGGACAGTCCCGGGTCTCGCAGAGCATGCTCATGACGACGGAAAACTTCGGGTGGCCGTGCAGGATGACCCGGGCCCCGGTGGCTTCGAAGATCTTCCGGTGCGCCAGGAGCTCGCTGGAGGCGGTGATCCCGGTCGTCGAGGAGTTGTCGGTCGGCACCGGGTCGATGCACCCCTGCAACTCGTCCAGGCTGGCGGCAGTCTGGGAGATGTAGATCAGCTCCCCGACGCGGGCGGAGATGTTGCCGAAGAAGGAATCGACCAGGCCGCGCTGCACCGTGTAGCGCCCCACCGTTTCGATCTCCTCCAGGATCAGCGCCTTGGTCTGCGGCAGTGCCTCCCTGAAGGCGAGCCCCCGGGCGGAAAGGGGCCTCAGCCACTGGCTGCGGAACTCCTGGAACGCCTCCCTCTCGCCCGGAAGCAGGAAGCCGTCGGATAGGAGGTCCTGCAGGTATTTCACGAAGGTGGAATGGAAGACTGAGGAGTAGTTGATGAAGGCCTGCTCCACGGTGATGGCGCCGACCGCCACGATCCCGACCCCCTCCACGATGACCCCCTTGCGGTTGCCCAATAGGCGCGCGATCTCCGCGGAGGGATCCTGGGGCAGATCGTTTTGGCGCAGGAACGGGATGTCGTGCAGGAAGGTGCGGGTTTCCGTGTCCTGGGGGATGATGGCCGTCTCCCCGATAGCTGCCCGTGCCACCAGGAAATCGGCGAAGGGAAGCGAGGGGCGTGCGGCGACCAGGGCGAGCGAGTTGAGGCGGGAGAGGGTCGCCCCGGCGAGGCTGCGGAGTTCCGGGGCGCCCGAGGTGATCAGGGTGTCGTCCTGCGCGGCGAAGGCGATCGCCTCGGGCGTTGCCGAGCGGTCCGCTATCAGCTTGCCGGTGTACTTTTCGATCTGATCTTTCATCGTTGCCTTTCCAGGCTAGGAGGCAACACGCCTAGCGACTTATTGCTGCCCCTGGCATGACTGGGAGCTAATGATCGGACAACTGCAGCTAGAAAGCCCGACTCTACTTAACAAAGCAACGCTTTTCAAGTCTTTTTAAATACGGCCTGGCAGGTCAAGACCTCTGGAGCGTCCTCCTGAGTGCCGCGGCTCAGTCGATTGTACCGTACCATGAGGCCCAACCGCCAGCGATTACCTGCCATCCACGCACCTCCTACTGCGCCGTCCAGCCGCCGTCAACCGGGAGCGCCACCCCGGTGATCTGGTTTGCCGCCGGCGAGCAGAGGAAAACGGCCACCTCCCCCAGTTGCTCGACGGTGACAAACTGCCGGGACGGCTGCTTTTCGGCCAGCATGTTGCGGCCCCCCTCCTCAATATCTACCCCCAGCGCCTCGGCCCGTGCCACGATCTGCGGCTCGACCAGCTCGGTGCGAACCCAACCGGGGCAGATGGCGTTGCAGGTGATGCCCGTGCCGGCCGTCTCCAGCGCGACGACCTTGGTGAACCCGATCAAACCATGCTTGGCGGTCACATAGGCAGCCTTGTTGACCGAGGCGACCAGCCCGTGCACGGAGGCAGTGTTGATGATGCGGCCCCAGCCGTTTTTGCGCATCAGCGGGAGCGCGTGGCGGGTGGTGTGGAAGGCGGCGGAGAGGTTGATGGCGATGATGGCATCCCAGCGCTCGGGCGGGAAATCCTCCACCGGAGCCGTGTGCTGGATGCCGGCGTTGTTGACCAGGATGTCGACGCTTCCCAGCTCCTTTACGGTCGCCGCTACCAGGCCGGCTATCTCCTCCGGCCGGGTCATATCCGCGCCGCAATAGGCGACCGTCACCCCGTGCTCCGCCGCAAGTAAGGAGCGGTTGCGCTCTATTTCGCCGGTGTCGCCGAAGCCGTTCAGCATGACGTTGCACCCCTGCTCCGCCAGGGCACGGGCGATCCCCAAACCTATGCCGCTGGTCGATCCGGTCACCAGGGCGTTCTTCCCCTTCAACATGGGGTGCCTCCTTGCAGCGCGACCTTCAGGGGGGGCTCGGTGCAACCCTTGATCTCCTCGACGCTGTGCCCCGGTGCCAGTTCAACCAGCAGCAGGCCGTCAGGCGTCACATCCAGCACCGCCCGGTCCGTTATGATGCGGTGCACCACCCCCTTTCCGGTGAGCGGCAGGGTGCAGTTGTTGAGGATCTTGGTCTCTCCGTGCTTGTTGGTGTGCTCCATGAGGATGACGATCCGCTTGGCGCCGTGCACCAGGTCCATGGCGCCCCCCATCCCCTTCACCATCTTGCCCGGGATGACCCAGTTGGCCAGGTCCCCCCGTGCGGAGACCTCCATGCCCCCCAGGATGGCCAGGTCTATGTGTCCGCCGCGAATCATGGCGAACGACTCGGCGGAGCTGAAGAGGGCGGCGCCGGGAATCATGGTGATGGTCTCCTTCCCCGCGTTGATGAGATCCGGGTCCACCTCGTCCTCGGCCGGATACGGGCCGATGCCGAGCAGGCCGTTTTCCGACTGGAGCACCACCCTCTTGCCCTGGGGGATATAATTGGCAACCAGGGTCGGCATGCCGATCCCCAGGTTGACGTAGTAGCCGTCCTCGATTTCCCCTGCAGCCCGCTGCGCCATCTCTTCCCGTGTCCAGGCCATCGGCGTTCTCCTTTGCGAAAGGTGCCTGCCAGGTTTCCCCAACCCGGCTTCATACAACTCGAACCAACTCTCCCTCGCCCTCCGGGAGAGGGGCGGGGTGAGTGCGTCGCCAACGACGAATCGACGCCCTACCGCCGCACCGTGCGGCGCTCGATCCGCTTTTCCTGGTGCAGGCAGTGGACGATCCGCTGCACGTAGACGCTCGGCGTGTGCACCTGGGCGGGATCGATGGAGCCGACATCGACCAGCTCCTCGACCTCGGCCACCGTCACCCGCCCGGCGGTCGCCATCATCGGGTTGAAATTCTGGGCGGTCCGGCGGTACACCAGGTTGCCGAGGCCGTCGCCGCGCCACGCCTTCACCAGGGCAAAGTCCGCCTTCAGCCCGGTCTCCAGCAGATACTCCGTGCCGTCGAAGATCCGCGTCTCGCGCCCTTGCGCGATGGGCGTGCCGACGCCGGCCGGGGTGTAAAAGGCCGGGATCCCCGCCCCGCCGGCCCGGATCCGCTCGGCCAGGGTCCCCTGGGGGACCAGCTCAACCTCCAGTTCGCCGGAGAGGTACTGCCGCTCGAACTCCTTGTTCTCCCCGACGTAGGAGGCGATCATCTTCTTGATCTGCCGGTTTTCCAGGAGCAGGCCGAGCCCCCAGTCATCCACGCCGCAGTTGTTCGAGATGACGGTCAGCCGCTTCACGCCGCGCTCCCGCAGGCCGAGAATCAGGTTCTCCGGGATCCCCACCAGGCCGAACCCGCCAGCCATGATGGTGGCGCCGTCCTGGATGCCGTCCAATGCTTCGGCTACGCTGCTGCAGATCATTTCCGACCCTCCTATTTGCCTTCTCTACATTGTCCGTCCACAAGGGTACTGCTGCAACGAAGCCGTGGCAAAGCGGATCGAGGAGCTTCTGTCCCCCCTATGGAATAGGGGGGACGCTGAACGTAAGTGAAGCAGGGGGGTGCCTTTCGCCGGCGAAGAGACCCCCCTGTCTCGCTGCGCGAGCCTTCCCCCCTGCTGCGCAGGGGGGATACTTGGCATCCGGCCGCCGCTCTCTACAGCGACCGCTTCAACAAGCGCCCCAGCTCACCGATGAAGCCGCGGCGAAAGGCGAGCACGCAGACCACGAAGATGCACCCGATGATCACCGTTATCCAGCTCCCCACGACGCTGCTCAGTTCGGACTGCAAGGTCACCACGGTGAAGGCTCCGGCCAGGGGGCCGAGGACGGTACCTACCCCGCCCAGCAGTGTCATCAGGACCACTTCCCCCGAGGTGTGCCAGCTGACGTCTGTCAGCGAGGCGAGCTGGAACACCAGCGACTTCATCGCGCCCGCCATCCCGGCCAGCGACGCGGAGATGACAAAGGCAATCAGCTTGAACCTCTCCACCTGGTACCCCAGCGAAACGGCTCGCGGCTCGTTTTCCCGGATCGCCTTCAGTACCTGGCCGAAGGGGGAATGGATGGTCCGGTGGATGATCCAGAAACCGAGGCAGAACATGGCGAAGATGAAGTAATACAGGTTGAGCCCGAGCGGGCTGCCGCCGAACGTGTAGTGCTGGTTCAGGTCGATCAGCCCGAGCAGCTTGCCGCGCGGTATCCCCTGCAGCCCGTCCTCGCCGCCGGTGAAGGGCGCCTTCAGTGCGATGAAATAGACGATCTGGGCCAGCGCCAGGGTGACCATGGCGAAGTAGATCCCTTGGCGCCGGATCGCTAGGCTGCCGATGAGGTACCCCAACAGGCCCGCGAAAAGGGTCCCTCCCAGGATTCCGAGTTCCGGCGTCACCCCGCCGACCTTGACCAGGTGGCCGGTGACATAGGAGGCGCCTCCGAAAAAGGCTGCGTGTCCGAAGGACAAAAGCCCGGTGTAGCCCAAAAGCAGGTTGAAGGCACAGGCAAAGAGCGCGAAGCAGAGCAGCTTCATCATGATGACGGGGTAGACGACAAAGGGAGCCGTCAGGCCGAGGAGAAACAGCACCATCCAGATGACCTTGTTCATCTAGGACTCCTTCCCGAAAAGGCCGGCGGGCTTCACCAGCAGGACGACCACCATGATCAGGAAAATGACCGTGCTGGAGGCCGGGGCGTAGACGACCTTGGTGAATCCCTCCACCATGCCGAGCATGAGGCCGGTGAGAATCGAGCCCATGATGGATCCCATGCCGCCGATCACCACGACGGCAAAGACGGTGATGATCATCTCCGAACCCATGACCGGGCTGACCGAGTAGATCGGGGCGGCGAGCACCCCGGCGAAGGCGGCCAGGGCGACGCCGTAGCCGTAGGTGAGCGTTATCATGAGCGGCACGTTGACCCCGAAGGCCTTCACCAGCTCCGGGTTCTCCGTGCCGGCGCGCAGGTAGGAGCCGAGCTTGGTCCGCTCGATGACGTACCAGGTGCCGAAGCAGACCAGCAGGGAGACGACGATCGCCCAGAGGCGGTACTTCGGAAACATCATGAAGCCGAGATTGACCGCGCCGTTCAGGAACTCCGGCTTCGCGTCGTAGGGGTCGCCGGAGACGTTGAAGAAATTGGTGAAGGTCCCCTGGATGATCAGGGCGAGCCCGAAGGTGAGCAGCAGGCCGTACAGGTGGTCGAACTTGTACAGCCTGCGCAGCATGGTCCTCTCGATGGCGATCCCCAGCAAGCCCACCACCAGCGGCGCCACGATCAGCGCCGCCCAGTAGTTGAGGTGGAAGTCCGGCAGCCCGATCAGCGGGCCGAGCGAGGTGAAGCCGAGCAGCGCCACGTAGGCGCCCAGCATGAAGAGTGCCCCGTGGGCGAAGTTGACGATGTTCAAAAGGCCGAAGATCACCGCCAGGCCGAGGCTCAGGATGGCGTAGAAGACGCCGTTGTTAAGCCCCAGCATGACCTGCGACATGACCGTCTGAAAGGTGATTTCCATGGCCTACTCCCTCGCGAGCTAAACCTTTCGCTGCCATTGCGTTAACGACCCCATCCGGCTCCAACTATCCCCCGCCCCTTGCGGGCGTATGGGGGGCGGGGGGGAGGGAGGTTCCTTCCAGGGCCGCTACTTCTTCACCAGCGGGCAGGTGCTCTCCGCAAGCGGCATGAAGGCGTCGTTGGCGGGAATGGTCTTGACGATCTTCAGGAGGTCCCATTCGCCCTTGGATTCCGAGGGCTTCTTCACTTCCATCAGGTACATGTCGTGCACCATGCGGCCGTCCGCCCTGATCTTGCCGTGAACGGCGAAGAAGTCGCTGACGTCCATGGATTTGAGCTTCGCCATGACCGCGTCCGCATCGTCGGTGCCGGCCGCCTTGACCGCCTTCAGGTAGTTCATGGTGGCCGAGTAGGCTCCGGCCTGGTCCATGGTCGGCATCGCCTTGTGGATGGCGTAGAAGCGCTTGGCGAAGGCGCGGGTCGCGTTGTCCCGGTCCCAGTAGAAGCCGGAGGTGAACTGCATCCCCTGCGCCACGTTCAGGCCGAGGCTCTTGATGTCGGTGTCGAAGATCAGCAGGCCGACCAGGGTCTGCCCCTTCTGGCCGATGCCGAACTCGCGCGCCTGCTTGATCGCGTTGATGGTGTCGCCGCCGGCATTGGCGAGTCCGATGATCTGGGCCCCGGAGGACTGGGCCTGGAGCAGGTAGGAGGAGAAGTCCGCCGTGGAGAGCGGGTGGCGCACCGAACCGACCACCTTCCCCCCCATCGCCTTCACGAACTTGGTGGTGTTCCCCTCCAGGGACTGGCCGAAGGCGTAGTCCGCGGTGATGAAGAACCAGCTCTTGCCCCCCCGCTGCACGACCGCCTGCCCGGTTCCCTTGCCCAGGGCGTAGGTGTCGTAGACGTAGTGGATGCCGTAGGGGGTGCAGTCCTTGTTGGTCAGGTCGGTGGAGGCCGCACCGGTGTTCATGGTGATCCGCTTCTTCTCCCCGGCAAGCTTCTGCACCGCCAGGGCGCACCCCGAGTTGAGCAGGCCGGTGATCATGTCGACCTTCTCGTTGTCGATCCACTCGCGGGCCTTGGCGGAGGCGATGTCGGCCTTGTTCTGATGGTCCGCGCCGATGACCTGGATCGGCTTGCCCAGCACCTTCCCCCCGAAATCCTTCACCGCCATCTCCACCGCGACCTGGGTCCCTTTCCCCCCGAGGGTGGAGTAGACCCCCGACATGTCGGTAAGCACCCCGATCTTGACGACGCCGTCTGAAATCCCCTTGTTCGCCGCGCCGGCGATGACGCTCGTCGCTGCCAGCAGGGCAATCGACAGTGCTGCTTTGGAAAACAGATTTTTCATGACCGTTGCTCCTTTCGGGTTGTATACCTGATCAGACGCCCAGGTATTGGTTGAGTTTCTCCCTGCTGGAACCGAGCTGGTCCCTGGTTATCATCTCCGCGATGGCGCCGTGGTCGATGACGTAATGGCGGTCGGCCAGATCGGCGGCGAAGTGGAAATTCTGCTCGACAAGGATGATGGTGTACCCCTTCTCCTTCAAGGTGCCGATCAGGCGTCCCAGGGCCTGGACGATGACCGGCGCCAGCCCCTCGGTGATCTCGTCCAAAAGCAAAAGGCGCGCGCCGGTGCGCAGGATGCGCGCCATGGCCAGCATCTGCTGCTCCCCGCCCGACAGGCGGGTGCCCATGCTGGCCCGGCGCTCCTGCAGGTTGGGAAACATCCGGTAGATTTCCTCCACCGACATGCCGCCCGCGCCGACCAGCGGCGGCAGCAGCAGGTTCTCCTCCACGTTCAGGCTGGCGAAGATCCCGCGCTCCTCCGGGCAGTAGCCAAGGCCCAGGTGGGCGATCTTGTGGGTCGGCATCCCGATGGTCTCCACCCCGCCCACCGTGACAGAGCCGGTGCGCCGCCCCACCAGCCCCATGATCGACTTGAGGATCGTGGTGCGCCCCGCGCCGTTTCTGCCCAGCAGCGTGACGACCTCCCCCGCGCCGACCGCCAGGTTTATGCCGTGCAGGATGTGGGACTCGCCGTAAAAGGCGTGCAGACCGGCGATGCGCAGCATCTCCTTGGGCGCGGAATCAGGCATGAGCACTCCCCATGTACGCTTCGAGCACCTGCGGGTTTTGGGAAACCTCCGCATAGGGCCCCTCCGCCAGGATGGAGCCCCGCTGCAGCACGGTGATGCGGTCCGCCAGGGTCGCCACCACCTTCAGGTTATGCTCCACCATCAGGATGGTGCGCCGGGCGGAAACCTGCTTCACCAGTGCCGTGATCTTCTCCACGTCCTCCACCCCCATCCCCTGGGTCGGCTCGTCGAGCAGCATCAATTCCGGATCCAGGGCGAGCGTGGTGGCGATTTCCAGGGCGCGCTTGCGTCCGTAGGCGAGCTCCCCGGTCACCTCCCCGGCGACTCCGGAAAGGCCGACCGAGTCGAGCAGCTCCATGGCCCGGGCGTCCAGGCAGCGCAGGGTGTCGGAGGATTTCCAGAAATGGTACGAGGTGCCGAGCTTGCGCTGCAGGGCGAGCCGGACGTTTTCCAGCGGGGTGAGGTTGGGGAACACCGCCGAGATCTGGAAGGAGCGGATCACCCCGCGCACGGCGATCTCGGCCGGCTTCTCCCGGGTGATGTCGCTGCCGTTGAAGAAAATCGTGCCGGCGGTCGGGATGAGGAACTTGGTCAGCAGGTTGAAGACCGTCGTCTTCCCGGCGCCGTTGGGGCCGATCAGCGCGTGGATCTGCCCCCGCTGAACCCGGAGGTTGACATCGCTGACGGCGGTGAACCCCTTGAACTCCTTGGTCAGTTTTTTCGTTTCGAGGATGTAGTCCATCGTTGCCTGCTCCTGGCCCGTCCATGCGGAACGTTCAGCGTGTAGTATTCGGCTACGGACACCTTGCAAAGGGAACTGCCATCACATCTAAAGTGACCCGGGATTCGTGGTATCCCCCCTGCGCAGCAGGGGGGAAGGCTCGCGGAGCGAGACAGGGGGGGCTTTCTCAGGCATAAACACCCCCTGCGGCTGCGTTCAGCTTCCCAGCTATTTATAGGGGGGACAAACCCAGCATCAGTGCGACATCAGCACCGGCACGGTCATGTCCTTGAGCAGATGCTTGGCCACGGCGCCCAGCACCAGGGTCCCCTGGGGGGTGTGGGCATAGGCCCCCATGACCAGCAGGTCGAACCCCTCCTCGCAGGCCCGGTTCAGCAGGGTGTCGCCGACGGAAACGCTCGACGCCAGCACCTTGTCGGCGTTGGCGGTGACCCCGTGCCGCGCCAGGTGCAGGGAGATGTTGGAGCAAAGGCTCTCGACATCGTCGCCGTAGTTGGCCGAACTGTTGACCGCCAGCAGATTGACCTGCCGGGCGATCTTCAGTAGCGGCAGGGCGTCGTTGACCGCCCGGGTCGATTCGCGCCCGGCCTTCCAGGCGACCAGAACCCGCTCACCTGCCGTGGGGAAGCTCCCCGCATACGGGACCACCAGGACCGGGCGGCCCGCCCCGAGGATCAGGCGCTCCGGGAGGTCGGCCGGCAGCCCCTTGCCGGCGGCACCCGGCAGCGTCTGCCCGACCACGACCAGGTCCGTGTAATGGGCATGATGGTTGATGATCTCCGCCACGCTCACCCCGATGACCGACCAGTCGACGCAGTGCCAATGCGCCTCAACACCCGACCCTGCGGTGCTGTCTTCAAACAGTTTCTGCGCAGTTGCCGCAGCCGCCTCGACGCCCCCCTGCTCGCGCGGCTGGTAATACTGGTGGGTGATCACGTAAAGCCCGGTCAGGCTCGCCTGGTGCCGCTGAGCCAGCCTGATCGCGACCTCCAGCCGGGCGGCGCAGTTCGGGGTGCCATCGATATGTACCAGGATATCCGCCAACGACATGAGACCTCCCGATGAGCGTCCTGCCTATGTAAAACATTTTTATAGATACCTATTTCATCCGCACGGCCGTCGCCAATTCCCCAGGCGGAGTTTGGCGGTCCAACAACAGCGTTTATAAAGCAAGAGTGAAGCCAAGGGGTTTTTTATTTTCATAGAACTATGTTTTACGATGTTTTACGCTCGTGTCAACAACTGCCCTACCAGGAGACAGAATCCTGATTTTCCAGTTTTCTGGAAACAAACAGGAAAAGGCACCGGATAAGTCCGGTGCCTTTGGTCGCAACCTGCAATTTATTTGGCTTCCGAGAGACAACCACCCGTTATTATTGAAGCGTCGTGGAGGCAGCCCCTTTTTCCAGAAATCTGGAAGGCAATTCCATTATTCTGGAACGGCGAGCGCCCGCGCTGCCGCTGGACTCCCCCAGTTAGCGCCTCCTCAGATCTCGTACTGCTCGATCTTGGCGTAGAGCGATGATTTGCTGATCCCAAGCTGGGCGGCCGCCGCCAGCTTGTCTCCCTTGGCGTCCTGGATCGCGCGCCGGATCAAGGCCTCCTCCACCTGGCTCAGCTGGGATTTCAGGGAGCGCAGCTCCCCCGGGGAGCCGCTCCCCTGGGCGCTCTTGATCATGGCGCGGGGGATGTCCTGGCGGGTTATGAGGTTGCCGCTTTTCAGGTAAAGGGTCTGCTCCAGCACGTTGCGCAGTTCACGGACGTTACCGGGCCAGGAGTAGGCTTTAAAGAGGGCCTCGGTCTCCTGGTCCACCCCCTCGACGGGGATGCCGGTCTCCTTTTCCAGCTGCTTGAGGATCTTCTCCGTCAGCAGCACGATGTCCTGCTGGCGCTCGCGCAGGGGAGGGATCTTGAGCATCACCACGTTGAGGCGGTAGTAGAGGTCGTGACGGAACAGCCCCTCCTGCACCAGTTCCCCGAGGTCGCGGTTGGAGGCGGCCACGATCCGCACGTCGACCGGCTCGGGTTGTTCCGCGCCCACCGGCTCGACCTCCCGCTCCTGCAGGACGCGCAAAAGCTTCACCTGCATGAGCAGCGGCAGCTCGCTGATTTCGTCCAGGAAAATGGTCCCCTTGTCGGCCAGGGCGAACTTCCCCTTCTTCCCCTTCTTCTGGGCGCCGGTGAAGGCCCCCTCCTTGTAGCCGAACAGCTCCGACTCGAACAGGCTCTCGGGAATCGCCGCGCAGTTCACCTTGATGAACGGGCCGAGGGCGCGGTTGCTCTCGACGTGGACGGCATGGGCGAAGAGTTCCTTGCCGGTTCCGCTCTCCCCCACCAAGAGGACCGTCGTGTCGGACTTCGCCACCCGCCGCCCCAGCTCCTTGACCCGCTCCAGTTCCTCGCTCTGCCCGAAAATGTTGGCGAAGGAGTACTTGGCGCCCAGACGTTTGTTCAGTTCGCTCTTGTAGAACTCCAGTTCCTTGTTCAGCTTGCGGAAGCGGCCGATCATGGCGAAGAGGTCGTCCACGTCCTGGAACATCACCTTGCCGATCACCGCCACCACCTTCCCCTGGTCGAAGATCGGAATCCGGTGGCAGATCATCTCGTGGCCGTTGATCTTCTGGATCTGGGCGATCTCCGGCTTCCCGGTCTGGGCGACGATGTGCATGCGGGTGTTTTCCACCACCTCGGTCACGTGGCGGCCGACCAGGTCCTCGATGCCTTTCCCCAGGAAGGTGGCGTAGGCCTCATTTACCCGCAGCACGCAGCCGTTCACATCGGTGATGATCAACCCCTCGTAGGCGTTATCGAGGGCCACCTCCAGCATCTTGCGCTCGCTGTCCGCGGCCCCTGCCCGCACGGCCAGGGATTTCAGCATTCGGTGCACACTTCCCCCGCGGCGGATTTTCATCGGTGGCCTCCAGCAACAAGTTGGGCATGCGCAAAGTCTGAAGCAGCGGTTCGCGCCTAAAGTCCCCCCCGTTACCAAGGGGAATCGAGGGCACGGCCAATACGTCAACAATTCCCACCGGGTCCAGCTCCCCCCTTCCCTCGCGGGAGGGTCGTGGGAACGTGCCATGCTTGGCGGAGGCGGCGACCTCGCCCTCTCCCCAGAGCATCAACGGCAGTGGGAGTCGAGGGGTGGCGCGATACGCGCTGAGCATAGAGAATGAAAAAGGCACCGTCTCCCATCGTTGGTTCAATGCTTTCACAGGGGAAATCATCAAAACCGGACAAAGGAAAACAATGCCTGTCAAGGTACTGAATTGTCACCAACAATTCAAGTCATTACTGAATCGGATGACGTAAGCTTGGAGCGGCATGCCGGTTCGCACGGCAGGATTTAAGGCAGCCTCTCAAGAAAGGACTGGTCGGCGAAGGCTCCCTCCGGGGTGAGCCCCCGAATCCGGTAGTACTTCTGCAGCTCCTCCTCGAAACGCGCGCGATCCACGGGAGGGATGTCGATGCCTTCCCCGGCCGAGCCCGGCTCGTTAAAGAACCTGGCGGGAAGCAGGTCGTCCTTGAGACTGAAGCCGTTGGCGCAGTTATAGAAACGCTCAGTCAGATAGATCCGCTCTCCGATCGCCTTGAGCGATTCCGGCGTGTAGTGTACACCGGTCACCGCGGAGAGCAGTTCGCCGTACTCCTCCAGGGTCGCCCCGAAAAAGGCGAACTTGCAGGCCACCAGGGAATCGACCGCCGCGTTCACGTCCTCGGCGATCTTGATGATGCGCGCCTTCCCGGAGAAGGAGAAGCGGTCGGTGGGAACCGGCTTTCTCAGGATCTCGTGGGAGATGGGGTAGGCGCGCAGGTGGCACCCCCCCCGGTTGCTGGTGCAGTAGGCGAGCGCCATGCCGTAGGCGCCGCGCGGGTCGTAGGCCGGGAGTTCCAGCGACTTGACACTCATGGAGAGCTCCGGCTTGCCCAGCTCCTCCGCGGCACGGCGCGAACCGAGGCTCAGCAGCTCTCCGGCGCCGCGCCGGTAGGCCATGTCGCGGAGCAGTTCCGGGATCTCGGCGACGCTCGGGAAGCGGCCCCTCGCCTCGCCGAAGGCGGAGAGCGTCGCGGCGGCCGAGATGGTGTCCATGCCGAGCTCGTTGCAAAGGGTATTGGCCCGCACGATGGCGTGCAGGTCGGAGATGTCGTTCAGGCCGCCGAAGTGGTTCACCGTTTCGTATTCGGGAAGCGCCTCACCCTCGGGGCTCGACTTCTTGCACTGGATCGGGCAGCCGTAGCAGCCGTCCTTCTTGGCAGCGCACTCCCTGCGGATGGCGGGCCCCGAGTAGCGCTCCGAGAGCGCAAAGAAGGTGGCGCTGAAATTCTTGGTCGGGGCCATGCGCCGCTGCGCCATCAGGTCGACCAGCGCCGGGGTGCCGTACTCGGCTATGCCGAGTTCGCCGAAGATGACCGGGGAGGCGCGGAACAGGCGCATCACGTCGCCCCGGGCGGCATCGAAGCGCTCCCGGTCGGCGATGGAGGTGGTCCCGGTGCCGTTCACGGTGAGGGCCTTGAGCCCCTTGGCGCCCATCACCGCGCCGAGGCCGCCCCTGCCGATGGAGTTCCCTTCGCCCATCATGATGTTGGCGAACAGGACGCCGTTCTCGCCGGCGGGGCCGATGGCGGCGACGCTGCCGCGCTCCTTGAGTGCCGCGACGGTCTCCTTGACCTCCTTGCCCCAAAGCTCGGGAGCCGGCAGGAGTTCCGCGCGATCGTCGCTTATCGCCAGCACAACCGGCCCGGGGCTTTTGCCCGTGATGAAGACGGCGTCCAGCCCGGCGGCCTTGAGTCGCCAGGCAAAGCGCCCCCCGGCGGAGCAGTCGTAGATGGTCCCGGTGAGCGGCGAGCGGGAGACGGCGGCGAGGCGCGCCGAGGTGGGAGACGCGGTGCCGCACAGGGGGCCGACCGCGAAGACCAGCGGCATCTCGGGGTCGCAGGGGTCCAGCCGGAAATAGTCCCGCATCAGCCGCACCCCGAGCCCCCGCCCGCCCAGGTAGGCATGCAGGAGCGCCGCGGGGATCTCTTCCCGGCGGCAGCGCCCGTTGCTCAAATCGACATGCAGCATTTTTCCGGTCCAGCCGTGCATAGTACCGCCTAAAAAACGTTCTACGTTCTACGTTCTACGTTCTACGTTCTACGTTCTACGTTCTACGTTCTACGTTCTACGTTCTACGTGCTACGTGCTACGTGCTACGTGCTACGTGCTACGTGCTACGTGCTACGTGCTACGTGCTTCGTTCCACAGTCTACGGTCTATGTTATGAGTTATATGTTCTACGTTCTAAGTTATACGTTATGCGTTATGCGTGCAATGTTAATTGCCAATTACAACTTCACCGGGGAACATCTTCCAGGAATACAGAGCTAGCAGCAGCAATACCATTTCTACCAGAGTTAGTTTGACCGGCAAACCCATAACGTAGAACAGCACGTAGAACAGTTTTAAAGGTACTCTTTGAGTCCCCTGCGCTCCAGCTCCTCGACCACCTTCTTGACGTCCTGCGCGGCGGACTTGGCGCAGACCAGCAGCGCGTCCGGCGTGTCGACGACGATGAGATCCTTCACCCCCACCAGGGCGACCATCTTGCCGCCGCCGTAGGCGAGGCACCCCTCGGAGCCGACCGTCACGGACCCCTTGGCGTTGATCACCACGTGCCCCTCCCCGTCCGCTTCCATCACCTCCGGCAACGCGCTCCAGGAACCGACGTCGCTCCAGCCGAAGGAGGCGGCAATCACCTGCACGTTCTCCGCCTTCTCCATCACGCCGAAGTCGATCGACTCCCCCTTGATGCCGGCGTAGATCTCGCTTATCTGCGGCTTGAGGTCGGAGAGCTCCCAGAGGTCGTGCTCGAAGGTGAGCTTGGCCAGGGCCTCGGAGAGTTCCGGCATGAAGCGCCGGATCTGATCCAGTATGGTGCAGGCTCCCCAAACGAACATGCCGGAGTTCCAGTAAAAACGCCCCGTGGCCAGGAACTCCATGGCGCGCTCCAGGGGCGGCTTCTCCACGAAGCGGGCCACCTGCGCGGGCTCGGCGCCGCAGTTCTCGGTCGCCTCGATGTAACCGTAGCCGGTCTCGGGGCGCGTCGGCGTGATTCCCAGCGTCACCAGGGCGCCGTTTACCGCGACGTTGCGCGCTTTGCGCAGGGTGTCACCGAAACGCTCCTCGTCCAGGATGTAATGGTCGGCGGGCAGTACGGCCATGATGCCGTCGGGATCGAAGCGCGCGATGATGGAGGCGGCCAGGCCGATCGCCGGGGCGGTGTTCCTGCCGATGGGTTCCTCCACGACGTCGACCGGCACCCCGCTGATATACTGCAGTTGCTTCCTGGTCTCGGCCGCCTGCAGCGCGTTGGTGACGACCATGATCCTCTTGGGCCGCAGCGGGAGGACGCGCTCCACCGTCCTTTGCAGCATCGACTTGCCGCCGAAGACCGACATCAGCTGCTTCGGCGTGCTCTTCCTGGAAAGCGGCCAGAATCTGGTGCCGGAACCGCCGGCGAGAATGACGATGTACATGGGTTCCTCCTGGTAGGTGATCCGGAAACCTGAAGTTGCGGGAGCCTGTGACCTGTTTTCACGTGGCGCTGCCGGTTCTGGCGCGCGGCCAGCAAGAGCGGGACTGCAGGGAAGGGAGCGGAATTCGGCAGTGCCCCCCCTGCGCAAGTAGGGGGGAAGGCTCGCGCAGCGAGACAGGGGGGGTCTCCCTCAGACATAAACACCCCCTGCGGCTGCGATCAGCTTCCCCCCATTTCATAGGGGGGACAAACGAACGGCCATCACATCCAGTGACCCGGGATTCGTTTTGTCCCCCCTGCGCAGTAGGGGGGAAGGCTCGCGCAGCGAGACAGGGGGGTCTCCCCTCCGGCGAAAGGCCCCCCCCTGCGGCTACGTTCAGCTTTGAGGCCCGGTCAGTTAGATAATCTTGTCCGCCTCGATCTCCACCCGGTGATAATCGTCCTGAAAACGCACGATATCGTCCTCGCCCAGGTACTCGCCGCTTTGCACCTCTATGATGATGAGGGGGATCACGCCGGGATTCTCCAGCCTGTGGTTGGTGCCGATCGGGATGAAGGTGGACTCGTTGACGTTGACGATCCTCACGTTCTCGCCGCAGGTCACCTTGGCAGTCCCCGAGACCACGATCCAGTGCTCGCTCCGGTGGTGGTGCATCTGCAGCGAAAGACGCTGGCCGGACTGCACCTCTATCCGCTTGATTTTATAACCTGCATTCTCGTCCAGGACCGTATAGGTGCCCCAGGGACGCTCTCCGCGTTCCATATTGCCTCCAGTTATCTCTTATTTTCCGGGCCTCAGATCGAGGTACCGCTTGAGTGCCTCCTGCCAAGGCTCGGGGACGAACCCCGTGTCCCCGGCAAGCTTGCCGCAGTCCAGTGTCGAGTAGAGTGGACGCCTGGCCGGGCGTCCCAGCTTTTCTGTGCTCATCGGGTTGACCGTGACCTCGAGCCCCGCCAGGCGGAAGATCTCGCGGGCAAAGCCGTTCCAGGAAACAAAGCCGGCGTTGGCGGCGTGGTAGGTCCCGCAGCACCCCTTGTCGATCAGCGCCTTGATGGCCAGCGCCAGGTCGTAGGTCCAGGTGGGAGAGCCGACCTGGTCGTCCACCACGTCGAGCGTGCTCCGCTCGCCGGCCAGCCGCAGCATGGTCTCGACGAAGTTCTTGCCGCCATGGCCGTAGAGCCACTGGGTCCGCACGATCAGGTGGTCGGGATTGAACTTCGCATTCAGCTCGCCGGCGAGTTTCGATTCGCCGTACACGCTGAGCGGCGCGGGCGCGTCATCCTCGAGGTAGGGAGCACCCTTGCCGCCGTTGAACACGTAATCGGTGCTCACCTGCACCAGCTTGGCGCCGATCTCCTTGGAAATCATGGCCAGGTGCGCCACCCCCTCGCCGTTCACCTGCAGGGCGAGTTCCGTCTCCGTCTCGCAACCGTCCACGTCCGTGTAGGCCGCGGCGTTCACCACGACCCTCGGCTTGAGGGTCACCAGCACCCGCTGTACGGAGCACATGTCGGTGATGTCGATATCCTCGACGTCCACCCCCCGTGCGGCGCTCCCGAGGAGCCCCATCAGTTCCTGCCCGAGCATCCCTTTGCTGCCTACCACCAATATCATCGTAACCTCCGGAGCACTACGAGCGCGGGTCGCGCGCCGGCCTGCTCTTGGCGCGCGGCCGCGCGTGCCTGAAATAAAATGTAACCTCTAATTTTGTTTTGTCACACAACTTCGTGACGGCTCCGCATCGTGCCGGCATTTAATGGATTTGCCGCAGGGACTTCGTGGCGCATCCGCACGGGCGCATGATGATGCGCCCCTACCTTGCACGCAGCATGGGTGCGGGATGACTCGCGCCGACCCTTTCCACAGCACGGGCGCATGACGCTGCGCCTCTACCTTGCACCCAATGACCCAATGGGCGCATGATGCTGCGTCCCCGCCTTGGCAGGCGCCGCTGCGGGCTAGCGCTCGCCGTACTGCGCCTGGTAATACTCCCGGTAGGCCCCGGAAGCCACCTCCTCGACCCACTGCTGGTTGGCCAGGTACCAGTCGATCGTCTCGGCGATGCCGCGCTCGAAGGTGTAGGCCGGCTCCCAGGAAAGTTCGCGCTTCAGCTTGGAGGCGTCTATGGCGTAGCGGCGGTCGTGCCCCATCCTGTCCTTGACGAAGCTGATCAGCTTGCGGCTCTCGCCGGCCGGACGCCCCAGCCGCTGGTCCATCAGGTCGCACACGAGCTGCACGATGTCGATGTTCTTCCACTCGTTGTTCCCGCCGATGTTGAAGACCTCCCCCGGCGTGCCGCGCTTCAGCACCCGCTCGATGGCGGCGGAGTGGTCCTTCACATGGAGCCAGTCGCGCACGTTCAGCCCGTCGCCGTAGACCGGCAGCGCACGGCCCTGCATGATGTTGTGGATCAGAAGGGGGATCAGCTTCTCGGGGAAATGGTAGGGGCCGTAATTGTTGGAGCAGCGCGTGTTGAGCGTCGGCAGGCCGAAGGTCTCGAAGTAGGCCCTGACCAGCAGGTCGGCCCCGGCCTTGCTGGCGGAATAGGGGGAGTTGGGGGCGAGCGGGGTCTGCTCGGTGAAGAACCCCTCCGGCCCGAGGCTGCCGTACACCTCGTCGGTCGAGACCTGCAGGAACCGGAAGCAGGGGACCCCCTGCGCGTGGCCGCGGCTTGCCTCGAGCAGCGTCTGGGTGCCGAGCACGTTGGTCCTGACGAAGATCTCGGGCCCCGTGATGGAGCGGTCCACGTGGGATTCGGCCGCGAAGTGGACCACGCAGTCGACGCGCTCCTCGCGCAGCACCCCCTCGACCAGGGGGGCGTCGCAGATGTCCCCCTTGACGAAGCGGTAATCGGGGTTCCCCGCCACAGCGACCAGGTTCTTCAGGTTCCCGGCGTAGGTGAGGAGGTCCAGGTTGACCACCCGGCACCCGGGGTTGCCCGCCATGAAGTGGTTGATGAAATTGGAGCCGATGAACCCCGCCCCTCCGGTCACCAGTACCGAGGTGGGGGTAAACGTGTCAGACATGAATCCTCCGGTGCTGAAGTCGAATTCCGGTCAGCTGTTGTTGGGTCCCACTGCGGAACACCCGCGACGGCGCTCTCATAGGCAATCTATTCTTGATACACCGGGAAAAGCTGTCGTGTCAACTTCTTCCGGTGTCGGGGTCAGAATGCCCGTATCGGCACCAGCGCCCCGATGCCGGCGAGCGTGAAGTTCACCGTGAACGCCTTGTTGTCGGGCCGGTCCGAGTAGGAGGCGATGATGCTCCAGCACTGCCGCTTGTACTCCAGGGAGTAGCGGGATTCCAGGAAGCCACCCTTGTCGAAGGAGTAGCGCCCCAGCAAGGTCGCCTGGAACCGGCTGGTGATCGGGAAGGCGAAGCGTCCCTCCAGGTAGTCCAGTTCGTCCCGGGAATAGCGGTACCCCAGCACCGCCAGGTTGGGGTTGCTCCCCTCGCCCTTCAGCTCCAGGGCGAGATCCGCGGTCGAGACGTCGTTGTCGACCGGGTTGTAGCGGCCGTCCAGCGAGACGGCGACCCCCTTGGCCGGGGTGATCCTGCTCTCCAGCATCAGGTCGGTGAGGCGGTGGCCGGGATCCACCAGGGTGAGCAGGTCCCGGCGCTCCCCGGAAAACTGGTAACCTTGGGAAAGCTTGAGGTACAGCAGGTCGCGGTACTCCGGCTCACCCCCCTGCTGCGGGAACTTCCCGGTCACGGTGCTGGCAAGCGACCAGGTGAGGGCGCTTTGCCCGAGCACCCGGTCGCCGTAGTCGAAGAAGGGGAGGCTATCCTGCCGCCGGGACTGCACGTAGCCGTACTCCAGAGCGGGGGTCATCAGGTGCCGCAGCCAGCCGTCGTAGACCCGCTCCAGGGGAAGCGACAGGACGGAGCCCGCGTCCGCCTGCCCGGCCTGCTGGGCGCCGTGCGCGTCCGCGCCGTAGGCGCTGTAGAGCCGCTCCTGATAGCCGCCGTAAAGGGAGAAGTCGAGGACCCCGGCGGGCTTTTGGTACAGCGAGAACCTGGGGTGCAGGTTGAGCCGCTCGCCCGTCACCCCTTCGACCCGCTCGAAATGGATCAGCGAGGAGTCCATGGAGAAGAAAAGGGGCCCCACCCTGCTCCCCGCGGCGGCGAAATCGAGGGCCGGCAGCCGCTGCAGGGTGGCGCTGTTGTTGGGCGACACCAGGTCCTCGATGTAGCGGATCTCCCCGCTCAGGGCGAAGCGCTCCCACCGGTGGTCGAAGGAGGCGGTCGACTGCAGCAGCTGCCGGTTGTATTCGCCGGAGTTCTCGGCGAAATCCCGGTAATAGGCGCGGTCGGCGATCAGATGGATCTCGGAGGAGAGGGTCGTGTCGGGCGACAGCAGTTCCAGGTGCCTCTGGTTCAGCTCCCCGCGGAACATTTCCGCCTGGGTGTCGTAGATGCCGAAGCCCTGCAGGCTCCCCCCGCTCCCCCCCTTGGTCAGGTAACGGTAGTCGGCCCCGGCCCCGGCCCCCCGGGAGGACTCCAGGTCCAGATCGAAGGTGACATCCTGGCTCGGCGAGGCCGCCCAGTAGTAGGGCTGGTCATAGTAGACCCCCTTCTTGCTGGAGTGCCCGAGGCCCGGGAGCATCAGGCCCGACTGCCGGTCCGTCTTGACCGGGAAGAGGATATAGGGGGTGTAGAGGACGGGAAGGCCGCCGACGTAGAAGACGGCGTCCCGCCCAGTCGCGAACTCGTCGAGGGTGACCTGCAGGTCCCGCGCCTCGAAGTGCCAGCTGGGATGCTCCCCGTCGCAGGTGGTGAAGCTGCCGCGCTCCACGCGGTAGTCCTCGTCCCCCGTTTTCTCCACGCGCTTGCCGTACAGCCTGAAGTTGCTCTTCTTGATGAAGATCTCGCCGTTCAGGAGCTCCCCCTTTTTGGAGTCCAGGTTCAGGGAGAGCCGGTCCCCTTTCAGGGTGTCCCCCGCCTGCTCCAGGAGGATGTGCCCCTCGGCGAGCGTCTCCCCGGTGAGCCTGCGGTAGAGCACGCTGTCGGCCAGCAGGGAGGCGCCGGAGCGGGTCAGCCGGACCGCCCCCCGGGCCTGGTAGCTGTCGGAGGGGAGGTCCAGGGTGATGCTGTCCGCCTTCAGGGTCACCTCCTGGTCCGCGGCGGCGCTGCGCGCGGCCGCGGGGAGGAGCAGCAGATATGCCAGGAGCCCGAGGGCTCGTGCAGGTTTCATCGTACTCCGGTTGGAACGGCTGGGTGGAGTCCGGCAGGCAGCGCCGAAGCAGTGTGTATCCACGATAACAGACTAATGGCAGGACCGCAAAGCGCCGAACGGGTAATCTGGGATCTCACCCCCGGAAGGGGTCGAAGCGCCGGGACAGCAGGAGGCCCCTGGCCTCTCCCACGGTGAAAAGGGAGCCGCAGACCAGGATCAGGTCGTCGGCGCCGGCCTCGGCCCGGGCCAGGGCGATGCCCCGGGCCACCGAGCCGGCCTCGCGAGCGCTGGCACCCCACCCGGAGCAATAGGAGGCGAGCCGCTGCGCGTCGAGGGCCCGCTCTATGGCGGGTGCCACGGCGAAGACCCGGTCGGCGAGCGGCAGCAGCGGTTCCAGCACGCCGGAGAGCTCCTTGTCACCCATGACGCCGACCACCATCAGGAGCCGCCGGCGCGGGATCTCCGCCAGCGCCTCGGCGAGCGCGGCCGCCCCGGCGGGATTGTGGGCGCCGTCCAAAAGCAGGCGCGGGCTCCCCGGGAAGAGTTCCAGCCGCCCCGGCCAGCTGGCCCCCTCGACGCCTTCGGCCAGCGCCCGCGGGGGGAGCGGGAAGCCGGCGCCCGACAGCAGTTCGGCGGCGGCCAGGGCGCAGGCGGTGTTGCCGGCCTGGTAGCGCCCGGAGACCCCCGGGGTGATGCCGTCCAGGGGCGCTCCCATCCCGCGGTACCAGAGCTTCCCGTCCTGCCAGCCGCCCTCGAAGGCCTCCCCCAGCCGGTAGAGCGGGGAGCCGAGCTCCAGGGCGTGGCGCTCGATGACGCGGGCCGCCTCCGGGAGCTGGCGGGCCGAGACGATCGGGCTTCCCGCCTTGCAGATGCCGGCCTTCTCCACGGCGATCTCCGCGATCCGGCTCCCCAGGTAGTCGGTGTGGTCCAGGGAGACCGGCGTGATGACGCTCAGCGCGCCGTCCAGGGCGTTGGTCGCGTCGAGTCGCCCCCCCATGCCGGCCTCGAAGACCGCGATCTGCACCCCCGCCTGCGCAAAATGGAGCGCGGCCAGGGCGGTGACGATCTCGAAGAAGGTGGTCCCCTCCGGGGCGGCCTCCAGGACCCGTCCGGCCAAAAGCGCCACGGCCTCCTCGGAGATCTCGGCCCCGTCGGTGCGCATCCGCTCCGTGAATGAGATGAGGTGCGGCGAGGTGAAGAGCCCGGTCCGGTAGCCGCCGGCGCTCAGGATGGAGCTCAGGATGGAGGCGGTCGACCCCTTGCCGTTGGTGCCGACGACGTGCACCGTCGCGAAGGCGTCCTGCGGGTTTCCCAGCGCGCTCAGAAGGCGCGTGATCCTGGCGAGCCCGGGCTTCATCCCGAAGCGGCCGAGGGCGTATATGTGTGCGAGGGTCTGCGCGTAGGTCATGACAGGCGGGGATTATAGGTAAAGAGGAGGGAAAAGTCTATACAATTGGGGTCCGGCGCGGCAGGGAGGGAGGCCAGGCAGTTCTGTCCCCCCCATGAAACAGGGGGGAAGCTGAACGAGGTGAAGCGGGGGGGTGTCTCCGCCGGCAGAGAGCCCCCCCTGTCTCGCGGCGCGAGCCTTCCCCCCCACTTGGCAGCGGGGATACAGCGCCTCGAACTAGCCGAGCGTGAAGAGAAAGGTCGCCCCCCTGCCCGGCTCGGCCTCGGCGCGCACCGTCCCGCCGTGACGGTGCACGATCCTCTGGACGATGGCGAGACCTACCCCGGTCCCTTCGAAATCCTCGCTCCGGTGCAGCCTCTGGAACGCCGCAAACAGCTTGTCGGCGTACTTCATGTCGAAGCCCGCGCCGTTGTCCCGCACGTAGTAGAGCAGACCGCCGTTCTCCTGCCGGGCGCCGAACTCAATGCGGGCCTGCGGCGTTTTCCCGGTGTACTTGAAGGCGTTGCCGAGCAGGTTCGCCAGCACCAGCCGGACCAGGGTCTCGTCACCAATGGCCTTGAGCCCGTCGGCGATTTCGAAGCTGACCTCGCGGACCGGGTCCGCGAGCTGCAGCTCGTCGGCGATCTCGCGCGCCAGCGCGCTCAGGTCGAGCCGTTTCAGGTGCATCTCGGAGCGGCTGATGCGCGCCAGTTCCAGCAGCTCGTTGATGAGCCGCCCCAGGGTGTCGCAGGAGCGCTCGATGCGCGACAGGTATTCCCGCCCCGAGCCATCCAGCTGCTGGCTGTAGTCCTGCTGCAGCATGCGCGTGAAACCGCTGATGTGGCGCAGCGGCGCGCGCAGGTCGTGGGACACGGAAAAGCTGAAGGCCTCGAGCTCGCGGTTCACCGCCTCCAGCTCCGTCTTCTGCCGTAACAGATCGTTGTTCAGCCAGGAGATCTCCTCCTCGGCGTCCTGGCGCTGCCGGATCTCCAGCTTGAGCGCGGCGTTCGCCTCCGCGTACTGGGCGGTCCTTTGGGCCACCATCGCCTCCAGCTCCCCGTAGATGCGCTGCAGATCCAGCTCGGCCTCATGCTGCGCCGTCAGGTCAGAGAAGATCGCCGCGAAGCGTCCCGGCTCCGTGCTGTAGGCGTTCACCTCGAAATACTTCCCAAGCGCCCCCAGCTTCCCCTCGATGCGGTCCGGAGTTCCGGTGAGCGCCACCTGCCCCAGGCGCTCGATCCAGCAGGGCTCGATCCCCGGCAGCAGTTGCTGCACCGTCCGCCCCACGGCCGCTTCGGCATTGAGCCCGGTCATGCGTTCGAAGCAATGGTTGACCTGCAGGAAGCGGTAATCGATCGGTGCGCCGGAGGCCGAACAGATCACCTCCTGGAGGGTGAAACCGTTCTGCATCCCGTCAAAGAGCTGGCGGTACTGCGCCTCGCTGGAGGCGATCTGTTGGTTCTTGCTCGAGATGATGGCGAGCCCCCTCCTGATCAGCGCGTGCAACAGGCAGGAGGTCACCAGGAGGAAGAGCCATCCCTTTATGATCTGGACCCGGGTCAGGATCTCCGGATCGCGCACCATGCTCACCAGGAGCCGATCCGAAAACAATATCCAGAGCGCGCCGACGCCGAGATACCAGGTGATTACCCTAAGCGGCATCAGCCAGATGGCTTCATTTATCTCTTTTCTAACCGGCATGATTCACCTTGTCCGCTTTCCGCTGCAGCCCGGATGCGGGAGCAGGGACGCCCGTGCTTTGTCACCAGGCGGGCGACTATGAATATATCGGCAGATTCTTAGAGAAATTCAGTGAAAATCTTTCTCCTTGACGATAAGCATGCTCCTGACAGAGCGCTCAGCTGCAGCGAGTGAGATTGAAACCAATCGAAAGGAGGAAGCCTGTCCGACGATTGCCCGTCCCATCTCTGCGTGAGGTCAACGTACGACGAGGCAAAAGAGGGCATGGTTACGTGGGGTCGCCGTATGGCGTCGTACAAGAGGGGACCTCTGCGTGGGGTCGTCGTACGGCGTCGTACAGGAGGGGATCTCTGCGTGAGGTCGTCGTATCCTGCCGCAAGTTCAGGACCACTTTGCACAGCGGGTAACCCAGAGTGAGTGATGGTGCTGGGGCTTACGCAATGCGGTGCATCATTCTGGAAGGTTGAGGGCAATCAGCACCAGCTGTTCCGCACCGGTGTTCCGGTAGGAATGCACCTCGCCGGCGGCTATCTGCAGCACGACCCCGGGAGTCAGCGGGTACTCGCCGCCGCCCGATACCGCGAGGCCCGATCCGCTCAGCACGTACATCAGGTGCCCGTAGGCATCGACGTGGGGAGCAAATCCTCCGCCCGGCTCCACGCGGGTGAAGACCATTTTGGTGGCGCTGTCGAGCATGGTCTTGCCGAAGACCCCGTTCGTCAGAGCGGGTCGCACCGACTGCCATGCCAGATCGTCCAACCGGAAAGAGGTGCTCATGGGGGAAGCTCCTTTCTGGCGGCCGTCGCCGCCAACCAAAAAGGCGCCAGCCAGCTGTTGTGCTGAACTGGCGCCTCCGTTCATGTATTCCTGACGAGTCGTGGACCTGGCGAGAGCCGAGCGGTCCCTAGGACTGACGGTAGAGCATCTTCAGGATGCGGGAGAGCTGCTCCTTCAACTTGCTCCGCTCGACGATGACGTCCACCATGCCGTGGTCCAGCAGGTACTCCGCGCGCTGGAACCCTTCGGGGAGCTTCTGCCTGATGGTCTGCTCGATGACGCGGGGACCGGCGAAACCGATCAGCGCCTTGGGCTCGGACATGTTGATGTCGCCCAGCATGGCGAAACTCGCCGTCACCCCGCCGGTCGTGGGATCGGTCAGGATGGAGACGAAGGGAAGCCCCGCCTCGCGCAGCTTGGCAAGCGCCGCGGAGGTCTTGGCCATCTGCATGAGCGACAGGATGCTCTCCTGCATCCGGGCGCCGCCGGAAGCGGAAACGATGATCACCGGGGTGCGGTCGGCGATGGCGCGCTCGATGCCGCGGGTGATCTTCTCCCCGACCACGCTCCCCATGCTTCCCCCCATGAAGGAGAAGTCGAAGACGCAGATCTGGACCGGCGTCCCCTCGACGAGCCCGGAGCCGCAGATGATGGCGTCCTTGCTCCCCCCCTTGGCGAGCGCCGCGTCGATGCGCTGCTGGTAACTCTTGGTGTCCTTGAAGTTCAGGCAGTCGACCGAGACCAGCCCGGCGTCCAGCTCGTGGAAACTACCGTCGTCCAGCAGCAGCTCCAGCCTCTTGCGCGCGGATACCCGGTAGTGATGGTTGCATTTCGGGCAGACGTTGAGGTTGTTCTCGATGTCCTTCGTAAAGATGGTCTCGCCGCAGCTGACGCACTTCGTCCAGAGCCCCTCGGGCACCTTCACCTTGTGGTCCGGCCCTTTTGCCATCGGCGGATTGTCTCTTTTGAACCAAGCCATATGTGCCCTCGCATGGGGGATGCTCACCCCTTGGTAGTTGTTGCCGAATTCTGGCGCTGATACTTAGCAGATCGGCACCGGGATGTCAATCAAAACGGTAGAGAACCACAGCTAACCCTTCGTAATGACAGGCTGTTAGCCTGCTCAGGCGGAGAGCACGCCGCGCTTGAGCGCCGCCACGAAGCCCCCCAGTTCCCGCAAAAGCTCCGCCCCCTGGTAGCGCTCGAAATATTTGACCAGCGCGCTTCCCACCACGACGCCGTCGGCGACCTTGGCCACCTGCGCCGCCTGGTCCGGGTCGGAAATGCCGAAGCCGACCACCAGCGGCAGGCTCAACTCGCCGCGCACGCTGGTGACGCGGGCGGCGAGGGTGTCGGCCACCTCGGAGCGGGCGCCGGTCACCCCGGCCACCGAAACGTAGTAGATGAAGCCGCGCCCCAGCCGGGAGACCGCCTCCACGCGGGAGGGGTCCGAGGTCGGGGTGAGCAGGAAGATGAGATCCAGCCCGCACTGGTCGGTCGCGACCTGCAGCTCGGCCGACTCCTCGGGAGGGAGGTCCACCACCAAAAGGGCGTCCACGCCGGCGGCGGCCGCGTCGGCGGCGAAGCGCTCCGGCCCGTAGGCGAAGATCGGGTTGAAATAGCCCATCAGCACGATCGGCACCTGGGTGCGCACGCGCAGCCTGCGCACCAGTTCCAGGATGCCGGGGAGCGTGGTCCCGGAGGCGAGCGCGCGCTCGGAGGAAAGCTGGATGGTCGGGCCGTCCGCCATCGGGTCGGAGAACGGCACCCCCAGTTCGATCAGGTCGCAGCCGGCGCGCTCCAGTTCCAGCACCACCGCCTCCGTCGTCCCGAGGTCCGGGTCGCCCGCGGTGATGAAGGTCACCAGCGCCGTCTCCCCGCGCGACTTGAGCTGCGCGAATTTTTCCTCAATCCTGCCCATCGGTGATTCTCCTTTCGGTCAAATGAAGATCCCGCTGCTGCCCCGCTGCGCGTCCCGGAGGACCCTCCTGGGGGGTTCGGCCGCAGATGGTCTCCACATACTACCGTAGGAGCGGCATTCCCGCCGCGATTTTTTCGCTGCAGGCGGCGCTCCTACCTTTTGCTGTGCATTTCCCCCCCTGCACGGCAGGGGAGAAGGCTCGCGTTGCGAGACAGGGGGGTCCTTCCGTCCCGCGGAAACACCCCCCTGCTTCACTTCGTTCGGCTTCCCCCCTGTTTCCCGGGGGGGGACTACACGGTGATCGATCCTGCCGTCGGCAGCCGCGCTGCGACCCCGGTGGGGACAGGGTGCCCGCCCTACCGTACCCTGCCCGTCAGATCTTGAAGGCTTCCATTTCCTTTTTCAGCATGTCGGTCTGCCGGAACAGCTTGTAGACCGCCTCGTCCATGACGCGGGTCGCCTCCAGGTTCGCCTCGGTCGCCTCCTGGATGTCCTCCACCGAGGTGACGATCTGCTCGCTCCCCCGGCTCTGCTCGTCGCAGGCGCGCTTGATGTGGCGGATCATCTCGGTGATGCTCTCGGTCGACTGGGCGATCAGGTTCCCCACCTTGTTCTGCTCGCGGGTGGAGGAGAGCACCTGGGAGGTGAGCCCCTTCATGTTCTCGACTGCCCCCATGATGAGCTCGCTCCCCTGCCCCTGCTCCCGGGTCGCCTTGGCGATCTGGGCCACCATCTCGGAGACCTGCTCCATCGCCTCCCGGATCATCTGGCTCCCCTTGGCCTGCTCCACCGTCGTGCGCGCGATCTCCTGCACCTGGGCGGTCGCCTCCGTCACCCCGACCACGATCTTGGTGAGCGCCGCGCCGGACTTCTGGGACAGCACCTCGCCGTCCGAGATGGAGCGCTCGGCCTGGTTGATGGCGTCCACCGCCCGGCGGGTCTCCTCCTGCACCCCCCGGATCACCAGCGCGATCTCGCGGGTGGAGCTGGAGGTGCGCTCGGAGAGCTCCTTGATCTCGTCCGCGACGACCGCGAACCCCTTGCCGTGCTCGCCGGCCTGGGCCGCGATGATCGCCGCGTTCAAGGCCAAAAGGTTGGTCTGCTCGGCGACCTCGTCGATGACCGAGAGGATGTCCCCGATGTCGGCGGCGCGCTCCGAGAGGGTGTTGACCACCTCGCTGGTGATCTGGGAGGCGCGCTTGATCTCCTGCATCCCGCCGATCACCGCGTCCACCGCCTCGCGCCCGGTCTCCGCGTCGACGCGCACCGCCTTCGAGATGGCGGCCGTCTCGTTGGCGTTTCGCTCCACCTGCTTGATGGAGCTGTCCATCTCCATGACCGACGACGCGGTCGCGGTCGCCACCTCCATCAGGCTCACCACGCCGTTGCCGACCTGCTTGATGGAGCTCCCCATCTCGACGATGGACGAGCTCACCTCGCCGACGGAGAGGGCCAGGTTCTCCATGTTCTGCACGACTTCCTCAACGGAGGAGGCCATCTCCAGGATCGACGAGGAACTCTCCGAGGCGGAGATGGAGAGCGAGTCGACCCCCTGGGCCACCCCCTTCACCGAGGTGTTGATCTGCACGATCGCCGCGGAGGTCTTGGAGACGCTGTCGGCCTGGGTCTTGGCCGACCCCACCACGGAGTGGGAGGCCTTGGCCATGGTGTCCGAGATGCCGGCGAGTTCCTGCGAGGAGCGCGAGACCTTGCCGATCATGCCGGAGAGCTTGCCGACCATCTCGTTGAAATCGCTCCCCAGCCGGCCCAGCTCGTCGTCGGACTCCAAGAGGACCGTCGCGGTCAGGTCCCCCTCGGCGCCGGAGTTCACCGCGTGCGCCATGATCCTGATCCGGGAGACGATGTTGCGCGTGATGAGCAGGCCGAGCGCGATGGCGAGCGCGATCGCCACCAGGATCACCACGACGAAGGTCACCCCGGCGGAGCGCTGGATCTGGGTGACCTGGTCGTTGGCCTGGGTCATCTGGTTCCCGACCTCGACGAGGATGTCGTCCAGGTCGGCCTTCGCCTTGTCGTTGGCGTCCGAGATCTCCTCGTTGGCGAGCCGGTGCAGCCGCTCGTCCGACAGGGCGTCCTTGGCCGCCTGGCTCACCGAGTTGGGGGGGACCCCCTTCAGCAGGAGCGTCTTGCGGGCGATCAGCTCATCCGCCACCTTCTCGAAATCCGCCCAGCTCACCAGCAGCTGGCGGGTGCGCTTCTCGATGGCGCTCCCCCTGACGGCCGGGAGCACCCCAAGCTTCTTGTTCCCCTCCAGGATGGTCTGGGCCTGGGTCAAGAGCAGGTCCCGCTTCATCCGGTAGTCTTCCACGTATTCTTCCATCTTCTCCGGTTCGGAGCGGACCAGGGCGGCCTGCATCAGGCTTACGTGGCAGTACTTCTGGGCGACCCCCATCAGGAGCACCAGCTTCTGCTGCTTGGAGAGCTGCTCCAGGATGCTCTGGATCTCGCCGCCGACCCGCTTCATGCTCAGGGCCCCGAAGACGCCGGTGAAGGCGACCAGCAGGGCCATGATCAGAAAGGAAACGATCAGGCGGGTGCGGAGCTTGAGGTTTTTCATCGTAATTAGCGCTCCGTTTCGGCGAGGAGGTAGTTCAGCAGGTCGACGGACGCCCTCACCTCGGGCTTGGACATGTTGGAGTCCGGCTTCCTGAGCATCTTAACGCCGTAGGCCTTGGTGGCGTTGCGGTCGAAGGGCTGGCCGGAGATGGGCGCCACGCCGGTCTGGATCGCGACGATGGTCCGCTCCAGGGTGTGGCACTTGACGCACTTGACCTTCACGATCTCGTAGTTCGCCTTCATCGCCGGCGGGAAGCCGGAGGGGTCGAGGTGCATGGCGTCCCCCTTGCCGATGACCTTCAACCCGGCGTGGGCGGCGGTTGCCGATAGTGATACCACGAGCAGCGTGAGCAGGAGCTTTTTCATGCGAGTGAATCCTCCGTTGGTAAAAGTGGTGCTACCGTTGTTGCGGGGCCGGCGCTCGGCTCGGCATTTTCGGGGCGGCTCGGCCGCTTCCCGGGCCAGTGTCAGAAGCTGAAGGCGAGCGAGGCGAGTGTCACCCTGTCGGTCGCCGTCGGCCGGTCGGCGTAGATGTACTGCAGTGAGACCTTGGTGTTCTGCAGCGGCGCGTAGCTGACCGCGGGGATGTAGCGGCGGGTCCCCCCGGTCTCGTCCCGCTGGTATTCATAGCGAAACAGCGCGATCAGGTTCACCGGCGCGCCGAACATGTACTCCCCCTCGAAGGCGTAGGCGTGGGAGTCCACCGGGGTGGGCGCGGCCTGGCTGAAGTCCGGGTTGTCGTCCCGGCCGAAGGCGCCGCTCCCCTTCAGGTGGAGGCGCTTGTAGAGCAGGTCGCATTCCGCCCCCGCCCGGTAGAAGTCGTTGCGGAACTGGGCTATCCCCTGGTCGCTGAACTTGCCGTTGCTCCCGACGTAGCCGAAGCCTCCCAGGGTCACGGTCAGGAAGTCCCAGACGCTCTCCCCCTCCAGGTCGACCTCGGGCTCGTTCCCCTTGAGGTCGGTCCCGCCGATCTTCACCGAGACGTGGCCGTAGCCGTCCTTTCTGTGCTGCCCGTTTCGGTCCACGACCCCGCCGGCGACGAAGACCCGGTTGCCGATCAGCGAGTTCAGCTCCAGCGCGTCTTCCGGCGCATCCAGCGAGAAGGGGGAGGACCCCTGCGAGAAGGAGGAGCCGACCGTGTAGGCGGTCGAGGCGTAGGAGGGGGTCAGTATAACACGGTCGCTTTTCTTCCACAGCGATAGTTTCGGCTCCAGGCGCCCGATCCTTAAATTGATCGGCGTGCCGAGCGCGTGGCGCCAGATCGCGAACAGTTCGTCGATGTTGGGCTGGTTGCTGGGCGGCGTATTGGCGTTGTTGGCGGGGTTCGTGGCCTGGGTGGTGGCGGTCTGGACTCCCTGCGAGTAGAGGTTGTAGGTGAGGAAGAAGCCCGCCGCCTCACGGAAGGCGCCGCCTGCCTGCAGGCGCAGCGACCTGGTGGAGAGGTCGAGCTTGTTGCCGTCCAGCGCCTGGTTGTTGTAGGCGACGTCGAGCGTGCCGGTGAGCGAGACCGGGAGCAGCTCCGGGAGGCCGGAGAGCCAGAGCCCCTCGATCTTCCCTGCGCTCTTCTCCGTCGTGGCGGCCGCCGCCTTGCCGGGGTAGACGTAGCCGTTCTTCAGGAAGGCGTCGCCGAACTCGTTCAGCTCCGGGTAGATGGTGTGGCAGGTGGAGCATTCCGTCTTGAACTGGCGGCTGAAGGCGGGGATCGCGTCAGCCCTGCCGGGAAAGCTCAGCTGGACGAGTGCGAGGACAAGGGGAAACAGGACCAGAACGAAACTGTTCTTTGGAAACATGCAGATCTCCTGGCAGGGCAATAATCTCAATTTAAATTATCACACACTCATAAAAAAACGTTCTCTGGAGTTAAACCTCCGGTAGCGGCAGTAACGGTTCAACCTGAGTATGGATTATTACAATATTGCCGATGTGAAGTCAACTTAACAAAACGGTGAGGCCCCATATTTAACGCAGAACAGAGTAAATTGCCGCTCATTTTTCCCTACACCTTTTGCGCAGCAAATGCTATATATGTCGGCAAACCATTCGGAGGTCCGTTCCCATGCAGCTTAAGAGTCTCCTTTTCTCCGTCCTCACCCTAGCATGTATCGCCGGCTGCGGCGGAGGAGACCCGGCCAACTCGGTGCAGGGAGTCAACAAACTGGCCGCCTCGGCGACCTGTCTGAACTGCCACGCCAGCGCGGTCGCCCTGACGGGGGCGCTGGTTACCGACGAGTGGCGCGCCTCGGTCCACAACCTCAGTAACGGCGCCGGCTGCGCCGACTGCCACGAGCCGGCCTCGGACCATCCGAACCTCTGCAGCACCTGCCACGGCGGCGGCGAGTTCCAGGTCACCGCCAACCCCGACGCCGCCTCCAAGTGCCTCAAGTGCCACGGCCCGTCCCACCCAAGCGACGCGCTGATGGCGCTGGCCCCCCAGCACTTCGGCTACTCGACGGCGCGCGCGCTCCCCCAGGCCACCCGCGCCTCCTATGTGAGCGGCCAGTACCAGGGGCGCTGCCGGGCCTGCCACAACCCGCACCTGAACACCCTGACCCAGCAGCACCGGGACTACGCCACCTCCCAGCACGGCGACCCGAAGGGGGTCGCCTGGAACCACTACGAGTTCAAGCAGGACGCCTACGCGGCGTGCAGCCGCTGCCACACCAGCACCGGGTTCATCAGTTTCGTCACCAGCGGGTTCACCGTACCGTCCCAAGGGTTCGGCGCCGGGGACCCGAGCCGCGAGCTGCTCGCCTGCGACGCCTGCCACGCCAGCTACGACTTCAAGAACAGCGTCCGGCAGGTCGCCGCCTTCACCGCCCCCTACCAGGCCGGCGGCAGCCCGGTAACCTTCCCGGACAACGGCAAGTCAAACCTCTGCATTCCCTGCCATTCCGGCCGGCTCAGCGCGGATGACCTTGCCGCGGTGCCGGACTTCAGCAACGCGTCGTTCGTAAGCCCGCACTACCTGGCGGTAGCAGGCCTCATGTACATGAAGATCGGCTTCAAGGACTTCACCACAGCCAGCGCTCCCGCGAATGCGGCCGCACCTGCGGCTACTGCCAGATTCAGCTACGGCGATTCCTACACCATGTTCACCGGCCCGTCCACCCCGACCTCCCCCCCCGCGCCCGCGGGGCAGGTGAACAGCGCGCACCGCAGGTTCGGCACCCCGCTCATCAACGGCGATTCCCACGTGGCTCCCAGCAAGGGGCTGCTTTCCGCCTGGCTTCCCGGGACCATGGATACCGACGGCCCCTGCGTCACCTGCCATCTCAACGCGGCTGACAGTAACGGCGTGCTCAGCACCAACGACCGGGCAACCAGCCACACCCTGGCTATCAACACCAACACCTTCAACCAGGTGTGCGTCAACTGCCACTTTGCCGATGTCCCGGTCGCCTCGGTGACGCCCGGCAACGTAAGGGGGTTCCTGGACGCCAACGGCGGCGATTTCAGGCGGGCCCTGACCCTGGCGCAGCAGATCCTGCTGTCGAAGTATCACATCAGCTACACCACGGTGTATCCGTACTTCTACGACCTTGCCGCCGACCCGACCGGCGCGACCGCGGTCAAGGACTGGACCCGCGGCACCAACGACCAGGTCTTCGGCCGCAGAGTCATGGGCGCCTGTTTCAACATTAACCTTCTGGACCGGGAACCTGCAGCCTATGTGCATGCCAGGACCTATGCCCGCAGGCTGATCTACGACACCATCGACTTTCTCGACGACGGCCGCATCAACATGAGCGTGGGAGCGACCGCTACCGCGATTGACGGCGCCGACTACGTGAAAGGGGCCACGACAGCCGACTCCAGCCGGGCCTTCAACTACCTGTGCAACCTGACCAGTCCGGAACGAAAGTAGCGCCGCCGTCCCTGCGAACCCCGCCGCAACTCCTCACCTCCTCGGGCAGGAGTTGCGGCGGGGTTCGCCGCATGCTACCATCAATCAAGCCTGAATTGTCTGGCGCCTGGGAAGGTCTAACCACTGCGGGTACCCCCATGAAACTCTTGCTCCACATCTGCTGCGGTCCGTGCGCCGTCTATCCCGTGAAGGAGCTCCGTTCTTCCGGGGTCGAGGTGACCGGGCTTTTCTACAACCACAACATCCACCCGTACACCGAGTACAAGCTGCGCCTGGACGCGGTGCGCGCCTACGCCGAACTGGTGCAGTTGAGCGTGGTCTACCGGGAGGAGTACCGCCTGGAGGAGTTCCTGGCCAATGTGGCGGGCGACCCCGCTGCGCGCTGCGGCTACTGCTACCGCTCCAGGCTGGAGGAGACCGCGCGCAGCGCCGCGGAGCTTGGCTTCCCCTATTTTTCCTCTACCCTGCTCTACAGCAGGTATCAGAACCAGGAGACCATCCGGGAGTATGGCGAGGAGCTGGGGGAGCGCTACGGGGTAAAGTTTCACTTCGACGATTTCAGGCGTGGCTGGCAGGAGGGGATCGATCTTTCCAAGGATATGGGACTCTACCGGCAGAAGTACTGCGGCTGCATCTATTCAGAGAAGGAGCGCTACGCCAAGAAGCCGGCAAAGCAGGCAAAGTCGTTGAGCCGTTGAGTCGTTGAGCCGGACATCGTTCCCGCGTGGGAAGGTATCCAGGGACGCGCCTGCGTCCCGGTTTGAAATGTTGGGGGTCACGTGTCGTCCCTGGGAAAATCCCTCATCGTTGTCGGGCTCGTCATAGCCCTGATCGGCGTGCTCCTCAGTTTCGCGGGGCGCATCCCCTGGCTCGGCCGGCTGCCGGGCGACATCTACCTCAAGCGTGAGAACTTCACCTTCTATTTCCCCCTCGCCACCAGCATCATCGTCTCCCTGGTACTATCCTTCATCCTCTGGCTGTTCCGCAGATAACCCAAGAACCTCTGGCCTGGCTCCTCTTGCCCCTGCAGACGTGGTGTCGACTCTCCTCCTCCCGGAGCGGGGAGGTCGGGAGGGGGAAGACCGGCGCAGGCTCCCCCTCCCTCTCCAGACATCCTCCGGGGAAGGGGACGGGCGCAGGCCGGGTCAGGGAGCGGCGGCATCCACCTCGACGATCTTGCCCCCCTTGGAGAGCTGAAACAGATGGCCGCGCCAGACGACGCGGTTGCCGGCAAGCGACAGCGCCCAGACCCCGAAGGAGAGCGCGTCCCGGATCGGCAGGAGCCAGAGCCAGCGCGGCAGCAGCAGGTCCTGGAGAAAGGCGCGGCTGTAGGAAAGCGACACGGCGGCGCGCACCAGGTAGAGCAGGGCGGCGGCCGCCACCCCCTCCCGGGAGAAGCCGGAGACGACCAGGGCGAGCAGCGCCCCCGGAAAGGGGAGCGTTATCCCGGAAGCCAGGTAGCCGCCGGGGCGGGACACCCGCATGGTGCGCCCCCAGCGCAGCTGCCGCACCAGCACCTCGGAGACCGTCTCGCCCCCGCGCATGACGCTCTCCACGAAGTAGGGGGAGAGTTCCAGGCGATAGCCGGCCCGGTGGATCATGTTGCCCAGCTGGTAGTCGTCCGCCAGGTAGTCGACCAGCGCGGCGAACCCGCCGATCCGCTCCAGCGCGCTGCCGCGCACGGCCATGGACGCGCCGAGGGCGAAGCTGAGCCCCTCCAGTTTCAGCGCCGCCATGACATTGGGGACCATCTCGCAGGAGAAGCCGAGCGCCTCTATGGCGCAGCCGACCCCCCGGGCGCCGGAGCTTCGGTACAGCGAGGTGACGAGCCCCACCTGCGGGTCGGCGAACGGCGCGCAGACCTCCCGCAGGTAGCTTTCGGTGACCCTGATGTCGCTGTCGCAGACGATCAGGAGCGGGTGCTTCGCCCTGGCGTGGGCGTGCATCAGGTTGCAGACCTTGTAGTTCGCCCCGTGGATGGCGCCGTCCACCACCAGGTCGATGTCGACCCCGGGGTAGGCTGCCATCACCTGCTGTATGACCGGGATGACCGGGTCCGTCGACGAGGCGGCCGCGAAGACGATCTGGAACTGCGGGTAGTCCTGGCGGCAGAAGGAGGCGAAGTTCTCGAAGCTGTCGCCGTCCACCCCTTTCACCGGCTTGAGGATCGAGACCGGCGGGGTGAAGTCGGGCAGGGCCGGTCGTTTGCCGAAGAAGCTGCGGCCGCAGGAGAGCGTGATCGCCGCGTAGGCGAGCGCGGGGGCGGTTATCAGGAATGGGAGTATCTGTTTGAACATTAGGTTGGGACCTTGAGGCGGCAGTTGCCTAAGCTCCCCCTCCGCTTGCGGGAGGGGGGTGGGTGGAGGGGGAAGCCGCCGGCGACAGCCCCGCTCCCGTCAGTTTAGAACCGGTCAGCCGATTTTCTCCACCAGCACCAGGTACGGCGCCGTCGCCGACCGGTTCAACTGGCGGCTGCACCAGACGTTGAACTGCTTCGGCGCGAGCGCGGCGCCCCACCCCTCCACGCCCTTCGCCTCCTCCGGCCCGCCCTGGTGACCCGTGTAGAGGGAGACGGTGATGATCCCGCCCGGCCTGAGCAGCCGCGCCGCCTGCTCAAGGGCGCATACGGTGCTCTCGGGAGAGGTGATGAACGAGTTTTCCCCGCCACCGGGGAGATAGCCGAGGTTGAAGACCGCGGCGGCGAGCCCGGCAGGCACGAACTCGCCCAGCCGCTCGTGGCCGGCCTGTATCAGCTCGACGCAGCCCTGACGCCCCGCCCCTTCCAGAAGCTCCCGGGTGGCGGCGACCGCGCGGGGCTGCAGGTCGAAGGCCCAGACCCGCCCCCCCTCCCCCACCAGCTCCGCCAGCAGCAGGGTGTCCTGCCCGTTGCCGCAGGTGGCGTCCAGCACCGGGTCGCCCGGGCGCACCCGCTGCCGCAGATAAAAATGGGACAGCGGCACCGCGCCGCGCAGCGTCTCCTTGTGGGCGGGGCTGCCAGCCAGACCCTCCGGCAGGCATCCCTTTGCCATTTTCCCCTCTTGTGACAGCTCGTCCATCGGGCACCTCCTCAAGGGCGCATGATGATGCGCCCCTACCTCGAAGCGGAACGCATCGCCGTCAGGGTCGGGGCCTTCCAGGGAACGCGTGTCACCCGCCCTTAGACTCACCTTATCCTCTATAACCACCGTGGGGGCGCATCATCATGCGCCCGCCTTCCCTGCCCCAGCGTACAGGGATCACGCCTACTTCTTCCCCGCCAGCGTCAAGACCGCCGGCAGCGTGACCATGAAGGCGATCTGGCAGGCGAACATCCCGAGCGACATGACGGCCCCGATGCTGAAGACCCCCTGGTGATGGGCCACCATGAGCGCCCCGAAGCTCGCCATGATGGTCAGGGTGTTGAGCAGTACCCCCACCCCGGTGCTGCTGGTAACCACGTTGGCGGCGCTGCCATCCTCGCGCCGGAAACGGTTGATGATGTAGATGCCCGAATCGACGGCGATGCCGAGCACGAGCGGCATGACGATGATGTTGGCCGAGTTGAAGCTGATGCCGCAAAGCCACATGCCGGCCACCATGAAGAGGATGCCGACCACCAGCGGTATCAGGCCGATCAGGGTGAACTTCACGCTTCGGAAGGTGACCAGCAGGATCGCCACGATGGCGGCAAAGGCGTAGATGAAGGCCATGCGGTAGGCGTCGCGCATGATGGTCATCGACTCGTAGACCATGACCGGCTCGCCGGTGGCGTGCGGGTCGACCCGGCGCACGTCGTCCAGGTAGGCCTTGAGCGGCTTCAGGTCGAAGATCTCGCCCTTGGGGGCGACCTGCAGCATGAGCTTCCCGGTCTTGCCGACAAAGCGCGAGCGGAGCGCGGCCGGGATGTCCGCTTCGGTGATCGGGGAGGCGTCCAGGCTCTGCTTCAACAGCGCGATCTTCTCCGGGAGCTCGCGGAACATGCCGCCCTGGAAATCCTGCAGCATGCCGACGGCGTTGCGGTCCTTCTCCTTCTCCAGCCCCGCGAAGAACTTGTCCAGCACCGTCAGGAACCTGGCCACCTTGGGCGCCTCGGGGCTCTTTTCGGCTTCCAGCTTGGCCTTGAGCTTCACGGTCGCATTGCGGAAGTTCTCGAACACGGTGGGAAGCTCCATCAGCGAGAGGTCCTCCTCGTACTTGCCGGGGTTCACCCCGGCGAGCTCCTGGCGCATGGCGGCGAGCTCTGCCAGCTTCTCCTTCTGCTGATCAGGGACGAAGCTCGCCAGGCTCACCACGTGATCCACGGTCGGCAGCGCCTCCAGGGCGCGGCTCTTCGCCGCCGCCTCCTGCCGGCTCCCGGCGGTGAGCGCCGCGAAGTAGCCGGCGTTCTCCTTGCTGCGCATCAGCTTGTAGGCGTAGGAGACCGATTCCAGCCCCTTGGCCTGCAGGTTCATCAGGTTGTAGTCGAAGGAGATCTTGGCCAGCGGATAGAGCGAGGCGGCGCAGGCAAGCGCGCTCGCCGCGATCACGATCCTGGGATGGCCGAACAGCACCCTCCGGACCCCACGGTCGCCGGCTGCGCCCCCCGGGGACTGGCTCCGCAGCGGCCCCTCCCCCTCGGTCCCCGGGGACTGGCTCCGCAGGTGCCTGTCCCCCTCGGTTCCCAGGTGCCTGTCCCCCTCGGTGCCGCGCGGCTTGCGGCGCGGTGCCAGCAGCACCAGCATGGCGGGGAGCACGGTGAAGGTGACCAGGACGCAGATCGCGACCCCTCCCGCGGCGATGACACCGAGCTCGGCTATCCCCTTGAAATCGGTGAAGATGAAGGTGAGGAAGGCGGCGGCGACGGTCGCCGCAGCCATGACGATGGCCCAGACGTTCCGGGAGAGCCCGGTCTCGATCGCGGGGAGCTCGGCCGCACCCAGGCGCAGCTCCTCCTGGTAGCGGAGCACGACCTGGATGCCGTACTCGATGCCGATCCCGATCAGCATGATGGCGAAGACCATGGAGAGGATGTTCAGGTGCCCGACGGCGGCGGTCGCGAAGCCGAAGGAGAGCGAGATGGCGACCAGCAGCGACACCATGGCGGCGATCACGTTCAGGACCCCGCGAAAGGCGAGCAGCAGGAGGACCACGGTGAGCGCCAGCGAGATGCAGGTGGCCAGCGTGATGTCCTGCTGGCTGGTGGCCATCTCCTCGTTTTCCAGCACCGGAGAGCCGGTGAGCCCCGCCGTCACCCCCTTGAATTCGGGCAGCGCCTTCAGCTTGCCGATCTCGGCGCGCACCTTCGCTATCGCCGCCCCCGCCGGGACGAAGCCGACGTTGGCGCGCACCGGCAGGACGGTCAGGATCTGCTGCCTCCCCGCCTTGGCAAAGGAGGAGTCGGAGCTCATAAAGAACCCCTCCAGGGAGGGGGGCGCCCCCTTGCCGCCGCCGAAGCTGCTGAAGCCGGTGCCCAGCTTGTCCAGCATGAAGACCAGCCCCGGCAATTCCCCCCGGTCCCCGGCGACGTAGCGCTCCATCCGGCGGGTCAGGTGGTTGAAGAGGGTGGCGACCTTCGGCTCCCTGGAGAGCTCCTTCAGCACCGGTGCGGCCAGGGCCAGGCTGCGGTGCAGATCCTTCAAGTCCGAAAGCTCCATGAAGAGGAACCCGTTCTTCTGGAAGAAGGGGAGCGCGTAGGGGTAGAAGATGTCGGAGAAGTCCTTGCCGCCGTCCTTGGCCAGGGCCCCGTAGAGCCGGGTCCCGAAGGCCCCCGCCGCTGACGCGTCGGAGCTCTCGATGACGACGACGATGTCCTCCATGTCGCCGAACTCGGCCCGGAAAGCCTGGAAGTCGCGGTTGAACGCGGTATTCTTCGGCATCAGGTCGTCCCGTCCGGTCAGAAACTCCATCCGCTGCGACGTGAACCAGATGGAGAGCGCCGACAGCAGCAGAGCCAGCGAGAGCACCAGCCACGGGTGACCCGAGGCGAGGGAGAACAGGACGCTCCCCCTTTTTTCCGTTTCTTTCATATAACCCCTAACGCTTGCCGAGCTCGATCCGAAATCTGCAACCTACCACACCGGGGAGTGATAAATCAAGAAACAGGAGCAAGCTGCGGTTTTAATTAGGGAAACTCAGCCGCTGCGAGAAAAAAAAGTGTACCTTTGGCGAATTTTGTGGTAAGTCTCACAGCTTGTAACTATTAGCAAAATGGTTACACTGAACTAATTTGTCCCGGACCAAGGAGTTTTTTGGTGACTTCCCCCTATAAGCACCCCATATCACACGCACTCACCTCGTTCAACGGGAGCGCCGCCGCCCCCGAGCTACCCGCCCTTCCCAAGCCAGGCGCCAAGGTGCACCACCTGCCGGCTTCCATCTGGAAGCGCAAGCAGGGCAAGGAGAAGAGCCCGCTCGACCTCGCCATCGAGGGGAGCCGGGACTTCTTCTTCCGGGAGCAGCTCCCCAAGGGGTACTGGTGGGCGGAGCTGGAATCCAACGTCACCATCACCTCCGAATACATCATGCTGCTGCACTTCCTGGGGCTGGTGGACCACGAGCGCCAGCGCAAGATGGCCAACTACCTGCTCTCCAAGCAGACGGAAGGAGGCTACTGGACCATCTATTTCGGCGGCCCCGGCGACCTCTCCACGACGGTGGAGGCCTATTTCGCCCTGAAGCTGGCCGGCTACCCGGCGGAGCACCCCGCCATGGAGAAGGCGCGCGCCTTCGTGCTGGAGCAGGGCGGCATCATCAAGACCCGCGTCTTCACCAAGATATTCCTGGCGCTCTTCGGCGAGTTCGCCTGGTTCGGCGTGCCGTCCATGCCGGTGGAGCTGATCCTGCTCCCCAACTGGGCCTACTTCAACATGTACGAGTTCTCCAGCTGGGCCAGGGCGACCATCATACCGCTCTCCATCGTGATGACCAGCCGGCCGGTGCACAAGCTCCCCCCGGGGATGCGGGTGCAGGAGCTCTTCGTGCGGGCGCCGCGCCCCATCGATTACACCTTCACCAAGGAAGACGGCATCCTCACCTGGAAGAACTTCTTCATCGGCGTCGACCACCTCCTGAAGGTGTACGAGTCGAGCCCGGTGCGCCCCTTCAAGAAGAAGGCGATCGCCCTGGCGGAGCAGTGGGTCCTGGATCACCAGGAGACCACCGGCGACTGGGGCGGCATCCAGCCCGCCATGCTGAACGCGATCCTCTCCCTGAACGCTCTGGGCTACCCGAACGACCACCCGGCGATCATCAAGGGGCTGGACGGGCTGGCGAACTTCTGCATCGAGACCAAGGACGAGCTGGTGCTGCAGTCCTGCATCTCGCCGGTCTGGGACACCGCCCTGGCGCTGAAGGCGCTGGTCGACTCCGGGGTCCCGGCGGACCACCCCTCGCTCGTCAAGGGGGCCCAGTGGCTCCTGGACAAGGAGGTCAGGAAGCCCGGCGACTGGCGCATCAAGTCCCCGGACCTGGAGCCCGGAGGGTGGGCCTTCGAGTTCCTGAACGACTGGTACCCGGACGTGGACGACTCCGGATTCGTCATGATCGCCCTGAAGGGGATCCAGGTGAAGGACCAGAAGTCCATGAACGGCGCCGTCAAGCGGGGCATCAACTGGTGCCTCGGGATGCAGAGCAAGAACGGCGGCTGGGGCGCCTTCGACAAGGACAACACCAAATACCTGCTGAACAAGATCCCCTTCGCCGACCTGGAGGCGCTCATCGACCCCCCGACCGCGGACCTGACCGGGAGGATGCTGGAGCTGATGGGGACCTTCGGCTACCCCCGCGAATTCCCGGCGGCGGCCCGGGCCATCGAGTTCCTGAAGCGGGCCCAGGAGCCCGAGGGCCCCTGGTGGGGGCGCTGGGGGGTGAACTACCTCTACGGCACCTGGAGCGTCATGTGCGGCCTGGCGGCGATCGGCGAGGACCCGAGCCAGCCCTACATCAAGAAGGCGATCAACTGGATCAAGTCGCGCCAGAACATCGACGGCGGCTGGGGGGAGACCTGCGAGTCCTACCACGACCGCACCCTGATGGGGATGGGCGAGAGCACGCCGTCGCAGACCGGCTGGGCGCTGCTCGCCCTGATGGCAGCCGGCGAGGCGGGCTCCTCCACCGTCGCGCGCGGGGTGCAGCACCTGCTCGCCACCCAGAAGGGGGACGGCACCTGGGACGAGACCCAGTACACCGGGACCGGGTTCCCGAAGTTCTTCATGATCAAGTACCACATCTACCGCAACTGCTTCCCGCTCATGGCGCTGGGGACCTACCGGACCCTGACCGGGGGGCTGGGGTGAGCAGGATGGCATCGTGAAAGCCTTCGTCACCGGTGCCACCGGTTTCATAGGGGCGTCGATCGTCAGGGAGCTCTTGAAGGACGGCAGCGAGGTGCGCGTGCTGGCGCGCCCCGGCTCGGACCGCCGCAACCTGGAGGGGCTCGACATCGAGATCTGGGAGGGAGACCTCTCCGACCGGGGCTCGCTGATCCGGGGCTTGACTGGCTGCTCCACGCTGTTCCACGCGGCCGCCGACTACCGGCTCTGGACCCGCAGCCCCGCCTCCATGTACGAGGTGAACGTGGGCGGGACCAGGACGGTCCTGGCGGCGGCCCTGGCGGCGGGGGTGGAGAAGGTGGTCTACACCAGCTCCGTCGGGACCCTGGGGAACCCCGGCGACGGCACCCCGGGGAACGAGCGGACGCCGGTCGATTTCAGCCAGATGGTCGGGGACTACAAGAAGAGCAAGTTCCTGGCCGAGCGCGCCGCCGAGGAGTTCCTGAAGCAGGGGCTGCCGCTGGTGATCGTCAACCCGTCCACGCCGGTAGGTCCCCGGGACATCAAGCCGACCCCGACCGGGAAGATCATCGTCGACTTCCTGAACCGCAAGATGCCGGCCTACCTGGACACCGGGCTCAACCTGATCGACGTGGAGACCTGCGCGCGCGGGCACATCCTGGCGGCGCAGCGAGGGAAGGTCGGCGAGAAGTACATCCTGGGCAACGAGAACCTGACCCTGGCCGCGATCTTCGGCATGCTCTCCGAGCTGACCGGCCTGGCGGCGCCGCGGGTGAAGCTTCCCTACCACCCGATCCTCTGGGCGGCCTACCTGAACCAGGCCCTCTCCGCGCTGACCGGGAAGGAGCCGCTGATACCGCTGGCCGGCGTCCAGATGGCGAGGAAGTTCATGTTCTTCGACCCGGGCAAGGCGGTGGCCGAGCTCGGCCTGCCGCTCACGCCGGTCAGGGAGTCGCTGGAGCAGGCCGTGGCGTGGTTTCGCAGCCACGACTACGCACGGTAAAACCGGAGACCGTTCTACGTTCTACGTTCTACGTTCTACGTTCTACGTTCTACGTTCTACGTTCTACGTTCTACGTTCTACGTTGCATGTTGCATGTTGCAAGTTCTACGATCTGCTCCGGCGCGCGTCGGATTCGACGAATCGGTCGGACCGGGCAGATCAGTCAGATCCGACGCGCGCCGGAGCCCCCTTCTGGGCTCCTAAAGGAGAACCATGTACAAGCTCTTGAGTAACATCAACAGTCCCACCGACCTGAAAAAGCTGAGCGAGGAAGAGCTGGTGCCGCTCGCCGACGAGCTGCGCGCCTTTCTCCTGGAAACGGTCACCCAGACCGGCGGCCACCTCGCCTCCAACCTCGGCTGCGTGGAACTGAGCATCGCGCTGCACTACTGCTTCGACTCCCCCAAGGACAAGATCATCTGGGACGTCGGGCACCAGGCCTACACCCACAAGATCCTGACCGGCCGCCGCGACAGCTTCCACACCCAGCGCTGCTACAAGGGGATCAGCGGCTTTCCCAAGCGCTCCGAATCCCCCCACGACGCCTTCGGGGCGGGGCACTCCTCCACCTCCATCTCGGCGGGGCTCGGCATGGCGGTCGCCCACGGCCTGAGCGCCGACGGGGCCCGGGTCATCTCGGTGATCGGGGACGGCTCGCTCACCGGCGGGATGGCCTTCGAGGCGCTGAACCAGGCGGGGCACCTCAGGAAGAACCTGATCGTGGTCCTGAACGACAACGAGATGTCCATCTCCAAGAACGTCGGCGCCCTCTCCTCGTTCATCTCCCGCAAGATGACCGGCGGCTACTACCGGAGCCTCAAGAAGGAGATGGAGGGGGTGCTCGCCAGCATCCCGGCGATCGGCGGCAACATCCTGAACTTCGCCAAGAAGGCGGAGAACTCCCTGAAGGGGTTCCTGACCCCGGGGACGCTCTTCGAGGCGCTCGGCTTCGAGTACGTCGGCCCGATTCCCGGCCACGACCTCCCGACGCTCCTGGGGGTGCTGGCCAACGTGAAGAACATCGAGGGGCCGATCCTGCTGCACGTCATGACCAAGAAGGGGAAGGGGTACAAGCCGGCGGAGGACACTCCGGACAAGTTCCACGGCATCGCCCCGAGCAAGCCCGCGAGCGCGGCCCCGGCCAAGCCCGCCCCCCCTTCCTACACGGCGGTTTTCGGCGACACCCTGGTGAAACTGGGGGCCGCGGACCCGAAGATCGTGGCGATCACCGCTGCCATGCCGGACGGCACCGGGCTTTCCCCGTTCGCCAAGCGGTTCCCGGAGCGCTTCTTCGATGTCGGCATCGCCGAGCAGCACGCCCTGACCTTCGCGGCGGGGCTGGCCGCGGAGGGATACCGCCCCGTGGCGGCGATCTACTCCACCTTCACCCAGAGGGCCTACGACCAGGTGTTCCACGACATCTGCCTGCAGAAGCTGCCGGTGACCCTGGCGCTGGACCGCGCGGGGCTGGTGGGTGACGACGGGCCGACCCACCATGGCGCCTTCGACATCTCCTTCCTGCGCCACCTGCCGGAATTGACCGTCATGGCGCCCAAGGACGAGAACGAACTGCAGCACATGCTGAAGACCGCGATCTACTCCGGGCGCCCCATCTCGCTGCGCTACCCGCGCGGCGCGGGTTTCGGGGTGACGCTGGACCGCGACCTGAAGGAGATCGAGATCGGCCGGGGCGAATTGCTGGTGGACGGGGGCGACCTGACCATCCTGGCGATCGGCTCCACCGTCTACCCGGCGCTGGAGGCCGCGGACCTGCTGAAGGAGCGGGGAATCTTCGCCTCCGTGGTGAACGCCAGGTTCGTCAAGCCCCTGGACCGCGGGCTGATACTGGCCGAGGCGGCCAAGACCGGCACCCTGGTGACCGTGGAGGAGAACGCGCTCATGGGCGGCTTCGGCAGCGCCGTGCTGGAGCTGTTGTCCGACGAGGGGCTGAGCGGGGTGCGCCTGAAGCGGATCGGGATACCGGACAGCTTCATCGAGCAGGGAAGCCAGGCCCAGCTGAGGGCCGATCTGGGACTGGACGGCGCCGGGATCGCGGCCACCTGCCAGGCGTTTTTAAGCGGCCGCAAGATCGCGGCGCCGCAGCTTTCCCGGGTGAAGTAGGCCCGACACCGGGGCGAAAATAAGCGCGGGACAGGCGAAGGGACGAGCAGAACCCTTTGACTTGTCCCGTTTTTCTGTGTCACAATGCCGGGCTAAATCATGCAGCAACCAAAAGGGATGGAATCAACATGCGTTTCCCCATGAGACTGAACTACGACCTCACCAAGTACATCGTTTCCAACAAGATGAAGAAGCAGGAGAAGTATCCGCTCGTTTTGATGCTGGAGCCGACCCATCTGTGCAACCTCGCCTGTTCCGGCTGCGGCAGGATCAGGGAATATGCCGACACCATCCAGGAGATGCTGACCCTGCAGCAGTGCCTGGACTCCGTCGACGAATGTCCGGCGCCCGTCGTCACCATCACCGGCGGCGAGCCGTTTCTCTACCCCCACATCTTCCCGCTGGTGGAGGAGGTGCTGAAAAGAGGGAAGCACATCTATTTCTGCACCAACGCGCTCTTGCTGGAGAAGGCCCTCGACACCCTGAAGCCGCACCCCAACTTCATCCTGAACATCCACATGGACGGCATGGAGGAGACCCACGACCGGATACTGGAGCGTCAGGGGATGTTCAAGGTTGCCATGGCCGCCATCAAGAAGGCGAAGGCGCTCGGTTTCAGGGTCTGCACCAACACGACCATCTTCAAGGAAACCGACCTGATGGAGATCGAGATGCTGTTCTCCCATCTCAGGGACGTCGGGGTGGACGGGTTCCTGGTGGCGCCCGGTTTCGGCTATGAGGCGGTCGGGGAGAAGCTGTTCCTGGAGCGTCGCGAGATCCAGAAGAAGTTCGAGCAGGTCTACGAGATGAGCAAGCGGTTTTGCTTTTACTCCACCCCGATGTACCTGCGTTTCCTGAAGGGCGAGAAGCATCTGGAGTGCACCCCCTGGGGTAACCCGACCAGGAATCCGCGCGGTTGGAAGGCTCCCTGCTACCTGATCACCGATGCCCATTATCCGAGCTTCCAGGAGATGATGGAGCAGACCCAGTGGGAGAAGTACGGCGTCGGCAAGGACCCGCGTTGCGCGCAGTGCATGATGCACTGCGGTTTCGAGCCCTCCGTGGTGGCCGAGATCGGCAAGAGCTGGAAGGATATCTGGGAGATGTTCCTCTGGAACCTCACCTGAGTTTGATCGGTTGAGCTGAAGGAAGAAAGCACTGAGCCCGTGTAGTCTGCCAAGCAGATTACACGGGCTTTTTGCTGTCACAAGCAAAGGACAAAAAGGACATAAAGGATGACAAGGACACAAAATCAACGTTAGAATTGTGTTGCGGCCCTTGGTATCGATTGAGTCCTTGGTGTGTAAATCGGCGTGCAATAATGACCCACTTTGGGGGGTAATAGGCGTCCAAAATTGACCCACCCCAGCACTTCCTTCATCCTGTCCGGATCAAACCGGAGGGAGGAAAAAAAGGAGATGCTGAC